>Ga0074193_1000060_pt1 | contig 199723 bp, 168 predicted proteins | sample EPASupsiteHSE605_FD_64523 | JGI IMG/M metagenome (GOLD analysis project Ga0074193, IMG submission 64523) | Bioremediated contaminated groundwater from EPA Superfund site, New Mexico - Sample HSE6-05 | ecosystem: Environmental > Aquatic > Deep subsurface > Groundwater > Contaminated ... | reverse complement strand
ATTTTCCTGGATCTGCTGGACGGTTTCTTCGTCGGACAAACAGAGCTTGTGCTTGATGATCACCGCGCCGATGACCATTCGGGCATCCTTGGCTGGACGACCCTGGCTCGGAGACAGCAAACTCTTGTAATACGCGCGCGCCAGATCATCCCAGGGGATGAGGTCGGCCAGCTTCACCCATCGGTTTTCAGGGTCAAGCGCGGTCCGAAATGGGCTGGAAAATCCGGCCAGGGGCAGCTGTTTTTGGCTATGGTATCGAATCATGAGGTGCACGCTTTTTGAGGGGTCTTCGCTGATATTCGTGCATTTACCATAACCAAAATTCATACTTTATTCAATGATACTATATTGATATGTAATTCTGAGGATAGTCTACCTACGGATCGGATCATAAGGCGGGGCACCCTCATTTCCATAGGCAGCATAAAACTGCCCCAAATTGAACTGTTCTACACTGTCCCACAGAAACCGGGCAAGATGATTATCCTCCACCCACTGTTCAATGGGTATCGGTAGCAGATGGAGTTGGCCACGGTTGGCTTTATGAAATCGGCGGCGCATACGACTATTCTGTTACTGGTCCAGAAGCGTTAAATCTCAATTTTTTATTTTAATTCAATAACATATTTTGAAATTTATTACATTGGTACTGCGACAGACTCAACAAGACGGCCAATCCGCCCCCCCCATCGTGATGATGGTTTGGTCGTGAAACTCCAAACTTCAGTTATTCATAACCAAAGGCTTGAATAAACTTCTCGAGAGCTGGCATATATTGCCCTACCTCCTCGGCATAGTTCTTCCATTTGTAAACCGAGTTATTATATAGAGGCTGCGTAACCTGCGTGTAGCTTGGCGTATTGATAACTCCGCGCTTGCGGGCTGTCTCGTGAAAATTGAGAACAACATCATCCCATGGCAGTCCTAAGAACGAGAGGATCTTTATGACTTCACCCCGGATATCATTGACTAAATCCTCATAACGAAAAACATGAAGTAAATCGTGCCGATAGAGTTTCTGCACCATCAAATAGCTGGACATAACTTTATTATAAAATTCAACCGAACCCTCCAAGGAAAGAAAATTCGCCATTGCTGAGTTGTACTCGAATAACTGGAAGTAGCAACTCAATATCGAATCCATCGGATGACGAATCGCAACGATGATTCGTGCCTGAGGAAATAACAAAAAAATCAATGGCAAATGAATGATATTAAGAGGAAGCTTATTAACAACGACAGGACGATCAGTTTTGCAAAAATGCGCCAATGTGTCTTGATAAATACTCTGGTAGGACTCAATCTCCTCAGGTCCCATTGACAACATCATCGGCCCCGGAAAGCATCCATGCGCTTTTTTGATACGATCAATGACCTGACGCAAGATAGGTTTCTCCTCAATAACCTCAATATCGGGATGGGACGTCAGTATCTGATCCACCAACGTTGTCCCTGACCTCGGAAACCCCACAAAAAAAATCTGCGATTCCCCAGTGTCGCACTTGCTCCTATCGCGATATCTATGCGCCATTGCAGGAATGAGCGACTCCCAGGTTTCAATGGACTTATTCTTAATATCGCAAATTCTATCAACCTCCTCCACCCCACCTTGGCGCTGGATTGCTAAGGAATTCATCGACGTATAATGAACGAATGCTTCATGAAATTTTGCATTTGATTCAAAAAATCGAGCCTTTTCTTGATGCAGCTTGATCCGCACATTAATATCCCTATCGTCATCAATACTTATGTTCCACACTCTCTGGGCAAGCTCTTCCTTGCGGCCTGTGCGCCGCAGATAGATGATTTCGTAAAGTATGATTTCATCATTCGATGGAAACTTGCTTAACGCCTCGGTAATCAATGTCTCCATGCCATGAATATCTCCAGTCTTTTCTAGATATTCGAGAAGTGTCGTGTAATGCGATATTTTTTCACCGCGATTTTCCAAAGCATGCTTGAGGGCGTCTTCAAGCTTGTCATCACGACTGTTCCTATAGTACACCCGAACCAAACTCATGAGAGTTTCAGCCAGCATTGGCTTGTTATTCTGTTGGATCAAACTCAAGCATCGTTCGAAATCGCGTTCACCGTTATCATTCAGGCGACCATATAATTGTGCATTGGCTCGCAACCAAAGGATATCAAACCAATCTTGGAAGAGACCAACCAGTTCCGATGTATATTGGAATAATAAATCATACTTTTTTTGAAAAAACAAAAAGTGAGCCAACTCCAGCGCGAAATCAACCTCTCTTTCGAATCTAGATAAACCAAGGCGAGCTGTTGCCAAGGCATCCTCTAAGCGTCCCATTTTGACGAGTGTCTTGAAGGCATTGACATGGCTCGATCTGTCATCCCACATTTCGCCAATGAGAGCCTGATAAAGACTTGCTGCCGCTTCTAGATTACCCTCGTAATAATTACATGCGGCCAATCTTTTTTTGAAGATGGGCAGGGTTAGCTCACTTGGCGAAAGTCTTTCCAGCAGTTCTTTGGCGCCGGACAAGTCACGTGATTCAAGCCTCTTGTCAAGTTCGGCCAGAAAACGTCGAATGATTCTCATTTTATGTGATTGCACATCATTCATCGCCCGGACTCCTTTATCTCATATAAATCAAGAAGCGGAAGCAGGGGGCCAATAAAATTCTCGTAGCGACGCCAGCGCTCCTTGCTGCTTTTATAGATGGGCTGACGAGCCTGCCAACTGCTGGCCGTGGCAATTTTTCGTTCATTTTGATGAAAATTCAAACACTTATCTGTCCACTCTAGACCAAGAAAATCGATGATCTTTCGGCTCCAGCCCTCCTGATCCTCTACCAATAGTTCGTAAGGCACTTCAAGAAATACATCATCAGTCAGTACATTGCGCCAGTGGGCCATTAGTTCTGCGTAGCCTCGGTAATAGAATGCCAGATCATCGAGGTCATTAGCGTAGTTGTGCCCGACATTGAACTTCTGGAAATAGATCGACAAGCAGGTATCAACGGGATTCCGGCGGGTATGGATAATGCGTGCCCGGGGAAAGACCACATGTATCAACCCCAGATAAGTGTAGTTGCCAGGCATCTTATCGATAACCCTTTCTGCAGAGATGCTTTGCTGACGCAAGAATGCAAGACTCTTTTCGGCAATATCTGCCAATAAAGACTTCGAATAATTTGCGTTCAGCATGACCTTTAGGTGCTTGTTGGCCTGCTCAGTCCAGAAGTGCAACTCTCCAGCACCAAAAGTTGAAGCGTGAGACGCGATGATGTTTTCGGTCAACGAAGTGCCAGAACGCGGCATCCCTACTACGAACGTAGGCACGCTTGAGTCACTCGCACCTGCCCGGTTTTGCGCCATCACCTCAGCGGAATAGGTCTGTTTCAGCTTCTTGATCACAGCAACGAAATTCGTACGGTCAAACAACTTACCACCGAGTTTTTTTTGCAACCTGTTCCCCATGTCGTATTGCTCGAAAGCAAGATCATATTGATGGGTATCGTCGTAAAATTTTCCCATAGAAAAACGAAGCCGCATTTCGCTTTCTTCGCTAAGCCCCTTAGACACCAAAGCCAGCGCGCGCTCAATCCAGCCCCGATCTTCCGACTTCATCTTGCGAATCATCGCGATCGAGGCCCATGCCTCAGGGAGGTCAGGTTGAAGTTGGAGTGCATTGCGATAATAGACTTCAGCCTGATCAAGCCGACCAAATTGACGGTTCAACTCCCCTAAATAATGTTGCGCCTCGGCATTTTGTGGATTCTTTTTCACGGCGAGGTGAATAATATCCATACCTTTGTCATGGTCGCCAGATTGCACATACTGTGTGGCTAATGAAAGTAGCAGTGCATCGTCACTCACGCCGAGCGCTTCTGCTTTTTGGCAGGCTGCAAAGGCCTCGGACTGTCGATTCAAGCTATTCAACACATATGCCAAAGTGATGAAGCTTGGTGCATGCCTGGGGTTGGCGTCGACCGCTTTCTGGATCCAACTGAGTGCCTTGTCGTACTCCCTGCGGTCCTTGAACAGTTCCGCAAGGTTGTGCATGACCTCGAAGCTTCTAGGTGCTAGCTTGAGTGCAGCTTCGGCGAAACGCACGGCTTCCTTATTTTCACCCTCTGATTTGGCGATGACGAACAGTGTATTGAAAAATCGGCTTAATTCTAAGTGCTTAAGCTGGATAGCCTTGCTGACTAGTTCCTTAGCGCGCTGCCGGTTTCCCTGTCGATATTGCAGGATGCCCTGCAGATGCAACGCACCGGCATGGTTTTTCTTAACGGCAACGGATCTCGCCGCCATGGTTTCGGCGCGCCCGAGATCGTTGCTGTCGTACGCGGCAACCGCCTGCTCAAACAAACGCTCTGCTTCAGCATTCATTGAGAGTTGCTCTTGTGCAGCCGGGGTTGCATTTCTCCCGGACCGTAGGCGTGATGCTTTGGTCATCGCGTAACCTCCCCCCAAAAAAAAACCCAGCCTCACGGCTGGGTTTCTATTAACCCAAAGGGGGCGGCTGGCCGCCGCCCCCTTTGGCTTTCACGCGATTAGAACGCGAAGTCCGTCGCAGCCAGATCGGTGACACCCGTCAGGACAATCGCCATATCTGCGTCGTCCAGAGTACCGGAACCATCAATGTCCACGTACAGCGTGCTTGTAGTTGCATCGAGCACCGCATCACCAACCGTAGCAGTCAGAGAAGTCAGAACCGCACCGTAGCCGTTAGCTTCACCCAAGTATTGGCCGACGCCGCCAGTGATGGCGTTGAAGTCCAGCACATCTTCGCCCGACACGAAATCGGTGATGGTGTCTTGGTTTACACCTTGCGACTCAGTAACAAAATTGAAGGCGAAGGTATCGTCTCCAGCGCCGCCGGTGAGCGTATCAGCACCGTCGCCGCCGGCGATGGTGTCATCACCCTCTCCACCGATCACGGTGTCCGCGCTGTCGCCGCCTGTAAGGACGTCGCCGCCCGAACCGCCGGTGATAGTTACGCCCATATCGGTCACACCGGTATCCACGGTCACGGTAACCGCACCAGTCATGGCGGAAGCATCCACTGTTTCGAGGGCAGTGTTGTCGAGTGCGATTCCGGCCAAATCGAGATCAGCGTCGCCGGACAGCGTCAGGGTCACCAGCGCCGGGTTGGCGGCGATGTCGATGACGTTGGCGGTTGCGGTATCACCTGCGTTGGACACGATAGTCAAGGTCTCAGCGGTGGTGCTGGTGACGATGCCATAATCCTGAGTAGCCACCCCATCACCGCTGAGCACTAGGGTAAAATCAGTGGCGGCGCCCACGGTTAAGTTGTTGGTGGTGGCTGCCGCATCGGCCAAGTAGGTAATAGTGGCGCCATTGGAGACGTTGTCGATCACCGCAGCAGCGCTGGAAATACCGGCAGCGAAAACGATGTTGTTGTAATTGTTAACATTGTCCATGTCGATGGTTGCAGTGCCCAGCGCATCGGAAACACGCAGGATTTCAAAGTTGTCCAGCGCTGCAGCCTGATCGGCCGTGATGGCAGTCAACTCAGCCACGGTAAGGCCAATCTGGTCATCGCCATCGCCACCGTCCACGTTGGTGGCGTTGGCCAGATCGCCACCCAGATCAACCACGTCGTCACCAGCACCTGCGTCGACGTCTAAATCCTGGCCTGCACCGAAGGTCAGAGAGTCGTCGCCAGAGGAACCCAGCACGGTCACATCGTCGGTGGCCATACTCAGATCCAGCGTCACCCCACCAGTGTTGGCGGAAGCGTCGACGGAGACCGTACCTGCCTCAAGAGCGCTGGTGATTTCCAAGGAACCAGCACCAGTGATCACCAACTCTGCGACATCGGAGGCGGTGTTGGTCAGCGTTCCGATCACGGAATCACCGGAAACCGTCAGGTTCAGCATTTCAATGCCGCTGAAATCGATGGTATTGAGACTGACATCCGCATCAATTTCGAGATCGGCGCTGTCTGTTGAGCCAGTAGCGCCATCGAAGTTGACGGTCAGACCTGCTTCATGTCCATTCAGGAAAAAAGCCGTGCCAATTGCCGCATCATTCACGGTTACACTAAAACCGCCGGTCGGCGCCGTGAATTCCACCAGGTCAAAGTTTCGACCGGCAAGCTCAAGTGTGTCAAAATCATCATCGCCGTCGACAATCAGCAGGCGCTCGACGTTGGTGATCGAAGAGGCGGTCATGGCCATCTCATCGCCGTCGCCGTTGGAGCCAATGCGCAGGGTATCGTAACCATCGCCACCGTCAATCACATCACTCGCGTTCAGCGAAGACTCAATATTGGCGTTTTCGTCGATTTCGCCAACGATCAGATCGTCACCGGTTGTGCCAGTGACCACGTCCGCACCATTAGTGAGCGTGAAAATCTGGCCGGCATTGGGCGAATAGCTGTCCGCAGGTACCTGCTCGGCAGTGGGTACCGGAGTCACACTGATCCCGGCCTCGTTAACGCCATAGGTCAGGTAATGGCTGATGGGATCAAGGCCAGCGGCAGCAAAGGCAGCCTTGACCTGGTCCACGGTCATACCGGTCTCGGCAGCTTTGAGATCAAAATAAGCGCTGACGTCAAAAGCGTTGGAAGGGTTGACGTTCTCAGCCCATCCCCACTGCGCAAAGTGGTCATAGGCATTGGTGTACCCGGCGTTCTGGAAGGCCAGGGCCACCCTCTCGGCGGTCCAAGTGGTAACGCCCTGGGTGGTGTTCAACTGTACGGCCTTAGCTGCCAAATATTCGTTGGTGTTAAAGTACTCGTTAGGGCTGGTGCGCTCAGCCAGGCTGTAGGCTGAAAAATGCGCGTAGGTGCTCCAGCCGGCAGCCTCAATGGCGCTCTTGACCTGAGTGATGGTGGTGTACTCGGTGGCGCCGGACGCTCTCAACTGATAAAGCTTGCTGTTTAAGTATGCGTACTCGTCGAACCATGATGGATTTGCCATGAAAAACTTCCTCCTAATCGATTAAGAATGGTGTAAAAATAGCTCCTCCAACACTGAAGGAGCAGCGCTTGCTTTGAACATTAGACTAAATTTTGAATTTTCACCAACTTTTTTTACCGCCGGTCATAAATTTGAGTTCTGACTGGGCTAATTGGTAATCCAGGGTGGCGCTGGACTGGTTGACCCGGGCCCGGACGAGACGGCTCTGGGCATCGAGCAGGGCGGTGATGGTGGAGACCCCGGCCCTGAGCCGGTTCTGTTCAGCGGCGTAATTCTCGCTGGCCGCGTCCAGCGCCTCGATGGAGCCACCGAGACGCTGCTCGGCCTCGGCCATCGAGTAGAGGGCCTTGCGGATGCCAGTGGCGATGGTGTCCTCCGCCTCCTTGAGCAAGGAGCCGATCCGCCGTCCCTCGAGATCGAATTTTTCATTCTCGTACCAGGCGCGGCCACCGTCGAACAGATCCCAGGAAAGGGTGACCCCGGCCTGCCAGTAGCGGTTGGCCTGGTCACGGTCGTAACTGCTGAAACCGGAAAAGCCGGGATTCGTATAATCCCGATCCTGGTCGTAATACCCCCCTTCGAGCCTTAGCACCGGCAAGTACTTGCCCAAGGCAATAGCCGACTGCTTGAAAGCGGCCTCGCGCTGATGCGCCAGGCTGCGCAAGTCCGGCCGATCAGTGAGGGCCTGGGCATAACAGTCGTCAAAGGTGGGACGCAGGCGCACCATGAAGTGTTCGTCTTCGACGAAGGCCATTTCCGGATCCATAGACAGGTTCATTAGGGCGAACAAAGCCACGCGCTGCCTATTTTCATTGTTGCGGGCCACCCCCAGCTGGCTTTCGGCATCGGCCAGATCGACCCGCGCCGAGAGCAGATCAACCTTGGGTACCAATTCCTTTTGGAAAAAAGCCTCGGCCGCCCTGACGCTCTCGCGCAGGCGGGTGACAGACTCGGTGGCCGTGACCACATCCTGCCGGGCCTTCATCACCTTGTAGAAGGTCGATTCGATATTATAAATCAGTTCCAGCCGGGCCAACTCCAACTCGGCCTGCATCGCCAGTTCGAGCATTTTGGCCTTGTCATGGGCATTGGCAATGCGGGAGCCAGCATAGAGGATCTGGGTGAGCTTGACGCTGGCCGTATGGACGTCCTGGTCGAGATAATCGACATCGGCGGGGCCTTCCGCTGAGATACTGGCGATGCGGCTCACCGTGTAGGAGGAGTTGAGCGCCGGGAGAAAATCAGCGCGCGCCACCTTGACGTCCCGGTTGGCGGCATCGGCCTTGAAACGCGATGCCTGGAGGGTGGGATTGCGCTCCAGGCCTTGCTGCAGACACTGCGCCAGGGTCATGGCCTGACCGGCATGGACTCGTCCGGCGGGCAACAGGAGAGCGAAAGCAAGGAAGATGAACAGGATGCGCAAAAGGAAACTGACTCCGTTGATAAAATTCTACTAAATGCATATAGGTGTTTTTCTTACCCGTCTCGCTGGAAAAATGCAAGCGCTTTCAACGCAACGCCTTGATTTATCCTCAAATGTCCGCGGAATGCATGGGGAGCCCCTTGCGCCGGGTGGCCTGCCTCCACTGGCGTAAGCCAACCTCTGTTAGAGCCTCTTGCACAATGGCCACATGCATATCGAGCTCTTCTCTTTGTAAAAACAAAACGAATCCATGATCTCGTCCGCGGACAAAAGGCTCGCTTGTGGGCACAGACAGCTTTCGAATTCGCGCGAACCCCGGTCACGGATAGGGTTCGAGGGGTGAAGCGGGCTGGGTGGAACAACGGTGGGTCAGAGGGTCCAGCCGGCCGCGGATCCCACGGTAGCCGTGGCTGAGGCCAAGCAGCATGAGGCGCAGCCGTGAGCGCCTGTCCCGGGCAAGGATCAAGACCCCGCAGGCATACCGCAGCAAACGCCAGAAGAAATAGAGCTGCCACGACCATGGTATCGGCACATCACGGCGCATCAAGACGACGTTGCGATACAGGTAATAATTCCTGAGCGGCGGATGCCAGCTCAGGGCGATTTTGCGGAAGAGACACTGCCGCTTGACGATGTCGCCGATTCGGTGTTCGAGCAGGGCCGCCGGGACGCCCAGCAGCCGATATCCCGCCGCCTTGGCCCGGAAGCACCATTCGCGATCGACATGGTCGATGAAGTAGTTGGCGCGCATGGCCCCGATCGATTGGAAAACCGCCAGCGGAACGAGGGTTCCCGAGGCCATGAGAAATTCCGTCTCGACAGCCGGCGGCAATGCCGCGCACTGCGCAACGGGTTGCCATGGACGGAGCAGGCCGAACCGGCGCACCATGAAAAAGGAGTGCGTGCCGGTGCGGCCATCGACCCTGGCCGGCCCGGCCGCGGCGATGGGCGGGGCGGTTGGATCTTCGGATGCGGACAGGAACGCTGCACACAGCTCCGCCACCATGGATGGGGCGGGAATACTGTCCTGATCAAGCAGGAGGACGCCATCGGCTTCGAGTTCCAGGGCTCGTTCGATTCCTGCATTCTGGGCAGCGGCGATACCGCTGTTCTCCGAGAGCTGCAGCAGCTCAAGCTGGGGCCCCATCCTGCCGGCAAGCAGGCTGGTAGCAGCGGGTGAGGAGGCGTTATCCACCACGACTGCCCCGGCTACCTGCGGCAGGAGGGCGTCCAGCAAGCGGACGAACGTGACATGATCCGGGTTGAACGTGACAATAACCGCGACGATCTTGCTGATCGGGATGGGTGTCCCGGGGGCATGGCCAGGCGCATTTTCCTGCGGCGCAACCGGCGGAGCAACGCCTTCGGGGTCATGCATCACCATCGCGCTTTAATTGCCAAGTACCGCTGATACATCTGCCACGCCGTGAGCGCAAACCGTCGAAACCAGATCTTTCTCCGCAGCCAGGACAGCAGCTTGTCTGTTGCTCCCGATTCCTGCAGGGTGGGGTCAAAATGGCGCGGATCCTGGGATGCCGGTGTCTGTGCGGCGTGGTCCCCGGCGAGCGGCTCCGCCGTGGTTTCGGCATCTGTGGAGGTTTCCTCGCACCGAACCCCGCACAAGGCGCCGTAAAAATAGGCAACGCTCCGCGCCAGGTCCTTTTTGGCCGTGGCACAGGCGATCCCGCGGGTTCCCTGCACGACATCCCGATAGTATTGCTCCAAGAGGTCAATGGAGGGCTCCCACTGCCAGCGCTCAGCGGTCAATCTGCCATTGGCGAGCAGTCTTTCCCGCAGGGCCGCGTCCTCGATCAATCGGCGGATGGCCGTTGCGGCCTGTTGCGGCTGCAATGGGTCGACCACAAGGGCGTTGACTCCTTCTTCAATGTACTCGTCATAGCCGGTCACCTTGCCAACCACAACCGCCCCGCCGCACGCCATCATTTCCATAGGGGGACCGAAAAAGCCCTCGACCCGGCTCAATTTTACCAGAATATCACAGCTTGAATAGATGCGGCGCATTTCGGTCATCGGAACCTGCTCGAAAAAACGATGGCACTTCCAAGTCTTTTCTGGCTTGCCGTACGAACTGACGCACCAGACCTCCGCATCGATATCCCTGACCGCTTCAAAGGCTTCGGCCATTCCCTTGTAGGCAAGGCCGATGGCGCCCTCGAGCAAGATCCGCGGTTTCGCCCCCTTGGGTTCGAGCGGATCCGTGGGGAAAAAAATGCTGGGATCAAGTCCGTTGGGAACGAGTTCGGCTGTGTGGCCAAAGCCATCCAGCAGCCACTGACGGATCCAACGCGCTTCAGTCAGATAGTTAAAACCGATCGCGTAGGACAGCCGGGTGATATGCTCCCAGGCACTGTCGTGGGGGTGAAACCTGGTTTCATCCGACTGGACAAAGTAAAATTTATGATGAGCTGGCAAGACCGCTACCCGAAAGGCAGTCGACCAAGAGGTTGCGACGAGGACATCCAGGTCAGACGGAAAATGCTCCAGGCCGATTATCGGCACACGCTGGTCAGGAAACCAATCAATGGCCGTCTCCTCGGTCTCACTCACCAGCAGCATTTCATGACCTCGGTGCAACAGTCGATTCGCGTGTTGACAGACAACGGCTATACCGCCGGATACACTACAACCAGGGAGCAGGTAGGCAATCTTCACTGTAGGGCCGAGGGGGGAAAGGTTATGAAGCCGCAGGATGGCAGAGAACGGTTGGCGCACAGGCCATCCACACTGCTCTTCTGCTTTTGGTCGCGTCGGGTAGAGTACATCGCTAGGCTCATTGGGGTAGACGCATTGCCCGTTTCCACCGCCGCCAGATATCCCTCGCTTTGATGGCGGCATCGCACAGGCGAGCACCGTCGCTGACGGTAAACTTTGGGTATTTTTTTTGGTCCAGATCGAGCAGCATACGCTCAAAGCAGGTTGTACTGTTGAGCATCTGCCTTACCCGCTCATATCCCTTGCGCGCAATCGCGCGGCGCTCGTCGTCATGTTCCAGATAGTAGGCCACCGCCTGGTGCAGTTCCTGCGGCGAAGCGATCTCCACATAATCGACACCGGGGCGTAGGTAGGAGTTGGGAGTAATTTTTTCACTGATGACAAACACCCCGCAGGCCAGCATCATCTGCATCCGGGGCTCCCAGGACACCTCATCCTCGGCATGGACGTTGAGGCATATTTTTGCAGCGCTCAGGTAATCGACGAGCGGTGCGCCGAAAATGCCGTGGCAGATATGCAGGAACTGGTGGTGGTGTTTCAAATAGCCAAAGTGGGCTTCGCGGTGCGGAGTGCTCCGGCCGATGAAAAAAAGATCCCATGACTGCGGCCGTGCCTGACTTTTGTACACCGTGGTGTCGACGGGAAAAGCGAATTCGCCGGAGAGAGCGAGCCCGTCCTTTCGGAGCAGCGGCAGCGAGGCAGCGTCATAATGGAAGACATAGTCATAGGGTTTATGGCGGATAGAGCGGAAATCCAGGTACCTATTGATTGAATCAAGTGTGTATTCGTAGCGGCCATTGATCAGCCGCGGGAATGGTTCACTAGACAAGGCAACTTTGCAGCCGGACAACTGCTCGAGCACCCCGTCGGGAACAAACTCGCCGCGAAAAAAAAAGTTGCAATCGGCCTGGTAAGCCACCAAGTCCTCGAAATCCTCGGGCCTGAGCCCCATCCGGAGTTTGAACTCAAACACCTCGGCGAAGTCGTCCAGGCTATGCTCATAGATGAATCTGAAGTATTCGGGCTGGGAAATAAAGGCTATCTTCCACCGGCGCTGCGGGGTATTTTCGTTCATTTCTTCCATGGCAATTTCCATGGCAGTTGAATGGATCGGGCGAGTTTTGCATTCACCAAAGCCAGCAATTCATCACGTTCTCGAATCAACTCGGCGGCCGTTGCCAAATGCTCGTCCTTCTGCCGCAGCAGGTCCGCAGCTGTTGCCAGATGCTCGTCCTTCTGGCGCAGCAAATCGGTGGCCGTTGCCAATTCGTTATCTTTCCAGCGGTGCATCTCCGAATCCTCGATCGGCTGCTCAAAGAGGCCCACAGTAAGGTCGGGTAATGCACCGTTTGATGCCAAGGCAATCCAGAACGTCGGCTTGGCCAGACCAGGGGTATGTTTGATCACACCCTCTTCTTTGCTATAGGTTATTGCTTCGGCCTGGCGCGATTCTGAAAAAATCGCGGAGCCGTAAACAATCCGCTGCCCATAATAGACCGCGTTGGCGAAGTGCGTATTGATCAGCTGTTTGAATTCATGCTGATACAGCTCTTTGACGTGGTAGGAGTTGTTGAAACCAGGCTCGTCCGAGTAAGTATATTTATCTGGACTGGAGATCAACAAGAGACCGGCTGGTTTGAGCACTCGCTTAATTTCCTGGATCATCTTTTCATGTTGATCATGATGCTCAATGGTCTCGAAGCTCACCACCACGTCCACGCTCGCGTCAGGCAAAGGGATGCTGGTACAACTCCCGACAAGGAACTCGAGATTATTTCGAACATATCGGTGCTTGGCATGAGTGACCGCCTCTTCGGAAATGTCGACCCCCGATACCTTGGCCGCCTTGCCAGCAAGAATGGCTGAGCCGTACCCTTCACCGCTTGCAATATCGAGCACGACCTGGCCGGGTACAAGTTCACAGGCCTGCAGATATCTATGCAGATGTTCTAGTTCGATGTTGCCTTGCACCTCCGGCACAAAACGTTCTCCTGTAAATTCCATGGACTCACCTGAAGTTTGCACACACAACCAACGTACGCTTATATTTTTTGGAGTTTAATACGCTGCATCGGAATGCCGATGAGCCCGGTTGTCACGCTGCTGCTTTCCGATTTGAAGAGCACCGCATCATGCATCCAGTGGTGCTGAATATGGTTTTCCTGGGTCCCATCGGCAATAGCAGCGTTAATACTGTAATCCCCTTGCGGCAGAATGGGCATAAGGAAGGTGAATTCGGCCTGGATATCAGTCCCTTCTTCACAGAACAAGGAACTGTCCTGGTGGGTTAAATAAGTGTTGTCGCCAAAGAGCGCTTGCCCCAAACGATCTTTGATAAAAAAACCGATAATAGGTGCATCGAGGTTTGTATGCGCCCTGGCAACAACTCTCAAGGTCACCTGCTCCCCGCCGACAATCCAGGCCAGAGGATAACCGTGCTGGTCGAGCAGCTCAACACTGATAATTTGCGCCCCCCCTCGACCAAACGAGGCGGCCTCAGGGTCAAACTTGAAAATCTGCAGATCGTTGCGCAGATTGCTGGCGTTGATAATCTCCAGGCGTTGATCCTTTCGGGGCAGCGTGGCGTCCTGAATCTTAACAGGCTTGAGTTTGGTGGTGCTGCTTTTCCCTTGCTGGGCCTCATAAAACGCTTCCAGGTACAAATCGCTGACTTCCTTCGGCGATCCCTCTTGTAGAATCTCTCCCTTCTCAAGCCAAATGGCATGATTACAGAGGCTTTTCACGGTGCCGGTGTCGTGGCTCACAAAGATAATCGTCCCCGTCTTCATGAACTTTCGCAAAAAACGCATACATTTCTGGACAAAAAAAGCATCGCCAACCGCAAGTGCCTCATCGACCACAAGAATATCGGCATCCACGTGGGCGATCACCGCGAAGGCCAAACGCACATACATCCCGCTGGAATAGGTTTTGACCGGTTGTTCAATAAAACTGCCGATATCGGCAAAGGAAACGATATCATCGAAGCGCGCATCAATTTCTTCCATACTCAAACCAAAAACGGAAGCGTTCATATAGACATTTTCGCGCCCGGTGAATTCCGGATTGAAGCCAGAGCCCAATTCCAGGAGGGCGGCGATGCGGCCATTGATTTGGATGCGGCCGCCAGTGGGGTTGAGCGTGCCGCAAATCATCTGGAGCAAAGTAGATTTGCCCGATCCGTTGCGCCCGATAATCCCTACGGTCTCCCCCCGCTTAACTTCAATGGAAACATTCTTTAACGCCCAGAATTCCCGGTAATACTGCTTGGATTCTCTGCCGGCCAGACGCAACAGGCGAGGATAGAGCGACTGTTTGAGACGATCCTGCGGCTTATCGTAAATTTGATAGCACTTGCTGAGATTTTCAATCTGTATGGCGATATTAGAGGACATCGGCAAACCCCTTGCGCGTCTTTTGGAACCACGCAAAACCAAACCAAGCCACAACTGCGGCAACCAAATAATAGCCCGACAGGATGATGAGATCTGGCCCTTTCCCCCAGAACAGCACATCGCGGGTGAGTTCGATTGCGGGCGTCAGCGGATTGAGCAGGAGCAGGTTGCGGTATTTTTCCGGCAAGGCGCTGGCAGGATAAAATATAGGCGAAAGAAAGAGCAGTACGGTATTGATAATGCCGACAAATTGTGAAATGTCGCGCAGATAGACTCCCAATGCCGACAATCCCCAAGTCACTCCTAAAATAAAGAGCAGCAGGGGAAAAATGACCAGGGGCAGGAGCACTACCGTGCCATGGGGCACTCCGAAAAGGATCAGGTGAGCGATGATCCAAACGCCCAGGCTGATCAGGGCGTGAAACATTGCGGATCCCAAGGCCACCCAGGGCAGGACTTCCAAGGGAAACACGACTTTTTTCACGTAGTTGACATTGGTAAGAATCAGACCTGGCGCCCGGATGAAACATTCGGCAAACAAGTTGAACACGATCAGGCCGGCAAACAGCACCATGGCAAATTCAGTCTTTGAATCGCTCCCTGCATTCCAGCGTGCCTTGAAGACCACACTGAAGACAAATGTGTACACCGTGAGCATCAGTACCGGGTTAAAAAATGACCAAAAAATACCCAGCACGGAACCCCGATAGCGACCAATAACTTCACGTTTAATTAAGGCAGCGGTCAATGAACGATTGCGCCACAGGCTGGCGCACACTTCTTTCGGTGAGATCGAGAAATGCTGCATCAGGCAAAAACCTCCGCCTCGGACAATACGTTCGCAGACGCATCTTTTGCGGCTAATTTTGGCGCTTCGAGGATGGGCCAGACAATACCGATGGATGGGTCGGACCAGAGCAGGCTGCGTTCATGCTCCGGGGCGTAGTAGTCGGTGGTTTTGTAGAGGAATTCGGCTGTTTCGCTGAGGACAACGAAACCGTGGGCAAAGCCTTCGGGCACCCACAACTGCTGTTTATTTTCTGCACTCAAGTGTACGCCAACCCATCGGCCAAAGGTTGGGGAACTGCGGCGGAGATCGACCGCCACGTCAAAGACTTCCCCCTGAACGACTCGCACTAATTTCCCCTGCGGGCGCTGGATCTGGTAATGCAGACCACGGAGGACATTCTTAGAAGACTTTGAATGGTTGTCCTGGACAAATTGACGATTGAGGCCGGTGGCCTTGGTGAAGGCCCTGGCATTGAAACTTTCAAAAAAAAAGCCACGCTCGTCGCCGAACACCTTCGGCTCGATGCGCAGCACCTCCGGAATAGCTGTGGGTGCCACCTGCATCACACCACCTTTTCCTTGAGGATATGCAGCAAGTATTGGCCATAGCCGTTTTTGGCCAACGACTCGGCAAGCGTTTCTAGTTGCCCCGCATTGATCCAGCCCAGGCGGTAGGCGATTTCTTCCGGGCAGGCGACCTTCAAACCCTGACGCTTTTCAATGGTCTGAATAAACTGGCTGGCTTCTAGCATGGATTCATGGGTACCGGTATCGAGCCAGGCATAGCCACGGCCCATGATTTCGACCTGCAGTTGCCCCCGATCGAGAAACCATTGATTGATATCAGTAATTTCAAGTTCACCGCGGGGCGAAGGTGTGATCGTTTTTGCCACTGAAATCACCTCATTGGTGTAAAAATAGAGTCCAGTCACCGCATAGTTGGATTTGGGCTGCCGGGGTTTTTCCTCCACGCAAGTGGCCTGCCCTTGGTCATTGAAAGCCACCACGCCGTAGCGCTGAGGATCATAAACACGGTAGGCAAAGATGCTTGCCCCTTGGGTTTGCGCGTTTGCGCTGGCCAACAGCTTGTGCAGGTTATGACCGTAGAAGATGTTATCCCCGAGAACAAGGGCCACCGCGTCCCTGCCGATAAACTGTTCGCCAATGAGAAACGCTTGCGCCAGCCCATCGGGTCTGGGCTGCACGGCGTAGCTGAGCGCAAGTCCCCACCGGCTGCCATCTCCCAGCAGCTGTTCAAAACGTGGAGTGTCCTGGGGCGTGGAGATGATCAGAATATCCCGGATGCCCGCCAGCATGAGCGTGGTCAGGGGATAGTAGATCATCGGTTTATCGAAGATCGGCAGCAGTTGCTTCGAGACGGCCAGGGTGGCAGGATAGAGCCGGGTGCCGGAGCCCCCGGCAAGGATAATGCCTTTGCGCATGGTTGGTTCGCTTAAAAAATTTGTTGGAGAACGTGCCCCAAGCCTTCCTGCCAGGGCGGCATGCGCAGGCCAAAGGCGGCCTGCAGCTTGTCGGTCGCAAGCCGTGAATTGGCGGGGCGAGGAGCCGGCAGGGGGTATTCGGCGGTGGTGATCGGTCGAATGTCTTCGGGTTTGAGCCGCAGGGGCTTGCCGGCGCGGTGAGCCGCTTCAATCACGGTTCTGGCGAAATCGTACCAGGTGGTCTCGCCGGCAGCGACAAGGTTATACAGGCCATACGGGAAAACCTGCCTGCTGCGGCGTTGATACTGGCCAACGATTTGCGCGGTCGTATCGGCGATCAGCGCAGCTGAGGTCGGAGCACCGAACTGGTCGGCGACAACAGTGAGGCTCTCCCGATCAGCCGCCAGCCTGAGCATGGTTTTGGCGAAATTGTTGCCATGGACACCAAAAACCCAACTGGTGCGGAAGATGAGGTGATTTTTCGTCCGCTGCCTGAGGGCCTCAGTCCCAGCCAGCTTGGTCTTGCCGTACACACTTCGCGGATTGGCAATATCGTCTTCCGTATAACAGGTTTGCTTGAGGCCATCAAAGACATAGTCGGTGCAGTAATGCACAACCGGCACGCCCAATCTGTCCGCCTCTTCTCCCAGAACTTCCGGCGCCATGCCATTGATGGCAAGGGCGTGTTCCGGTTCGGACTCAGCCTTGTCCACCGCCGTGTACGCTGCTGGATGCACGATGATATCCGGCTGCGTATCCCGGACGAGACGGCGAATAGCGTGCTCATCTGCAAGGTCGCATTCAGCCTGGTCAACAGCGGTGATCTCTCCCAACGGCGCAAGTGCTCGCTGCAGTTCGAAGCCGACCTGGCCATTTTTTCCGGTCAACAGAATCCGCATGCTCATTCTCCGTAATGCTGATGTATCCAGTGACGATAGGCGCCGCTGGTGACGTTTTCCACCCACGCCTGATGACCGAGATACCATGAGACGGTCTGGCGAATGCCGGTTTCAAAGGTCTCGATGGGTTTCCAATCGAGTTTCTGCTCAATCTTGGTGGCGTCTATGGCGTAGCGGCGGTCGTGCCCGGGGCGGTCGCCCACAAAGACCAACTGCTCTGCGTAGGGTCTGCTATCAGTTCTCGAGCTGATTTCGTCCAGGATGCGGCAGATCGTCTGCACCACCTCCAGATTGGTTTTTTCGTTCCAGCCTCCGATGTTATACACCTCACCCACTTGACCGGCCGCCAAGACTCGGCGGATGGCAGCGCAATGGTCTTGGACAAAGAGCCAATCGCGAATTTGTTGACCGTCACCATAGATCGGCAAGGGCTTGCCGGCTAGGGCATGATGGATGCACAGTGGAATCAATTTTTCCGGAAACTGGTACGGCCCGTAGTTATTCGAGCAATTAGTCGTCAGCACCGGCAATCCGTAGGTGTGGTGGTAGGCACGAACCAGATGGTCGCTTGCCGCTTTGCTGGCGGAATACGGGCTGTTCGGTGCGTAACGGTTGTTTTCCGTGAAAGCCGGGTCGTCTTTGCTCAGCGATCCATACACCTCGTCGGTAGAAACGTGCAGGAAACGGAAACCTGCCCGGTCACTTTCTTGCAGTCCACGCCAGTAGGCCCTCACCGCTTCGAGTAGACGAAAGGTGCCCACAATATTAGCTTGGATGAAATCTTCGGGTCCGTGAATACTGCGGTCAACATGCGATTCGGCCGCAAAATTGACGATGGCGCGTGGCTGGTGCTCGCCCAAAAGCTTTGAGACGAGATCAAAGGTACCGATGTCGCCTTTGACGAAAAGGTGCCTCGCATCGCCAGCAAGTGAGGCCAGATTTTCCAGATTGCCAGCATAGGTCAGGGCATCGAGGTTAATAACCCGTTCATCCGTTTGCTGCAACCAATTGAGGATAAAATTGCTGCCTATAAAGCCAGCGCCTCCGGTGACTAATATAGCCATAGTCTGTTTTGATTTGGATTAGACATAGTTGATAAACAGGAAAATTGATGATCTTCAGGGAATGACGAGGAAAATCAGACAGCATAATCCGGAAGGTATTCCGGGACAATATTTTTCAACGTGTCCTTGATGCCCTTGCTGTCGAGTTCCTTGGCATGCGTTGCCAAACACTCGAGCTGATCGTTTAATAGATTGCACTGAATTTCCGTCTCGCCACGCAATACCATGATTTTCTCATGCTGGGTGTCGACGATGCCTTCACCTTTGGTGATCAATTCTTCGTACAATTTTTCGCCCGCGCGCAGACCAACATAACAAATTTCAATGTCACTGTCGGGTTCGCGGCCGGTCAGTTTAATCAATTCGCGTGCCATTTGATCGATTTTAATCGGATCGCCCATCTTGAGGATGAAAATTTCTCCGCCCTCACCCATGGAGCCGCTTTGCAGGATGAGTTGGGCAGCCTCCTCGGCGGACATGAAGTAGCGGGTAACCTCCGGGTGGGTGACGGTCACCGGCCCGCCTTTTTCGATCTGCCGTTTGAACAGTGGGATGACCGAGCCGGATGAGCCGAGCACATTGCCGAACCGCACCCCCATGAACCGAGTCGTGTGGGAGGCTGGCACCGGGTTTGTCCATTGCGTGCCTGCGTCCGTATCGCGCTGGGCCCGCAACCACGCCGGGCTGAATTTGCCGTCCCAGCATTGCCTGCTGTAGGCGAGCATCAGCAGTTCGGTTACCCGTTTGGAAGCGCCCATGACATTGGTCGGCCGCACAGCTTTGTCGGTGGACACCAGCACGAACCGACCGACACCATGGAGAATGGAGGCCTCCATGAGCAGCTGCGTGCCGAAGATATTGTTATAGACAGCCTGCCATGGGTTGCGTTCAACCAGCGGCACGTGCTTATAGGCCGCGGTGTGGAATACGACCGAAGGGCGGTGCTGGCGAAAGACGCTGTCCAGCAGCCGCAGATCCTGCACATTACCGAGCACGACGATGGTCGTGACATTCTCGTGCTCGTGGCGCAGTTCCATCTGCACGTTGTAGAGATTTTCCTCACTGCTGTCGAAGAGGATGATCACGCCAGGCGAGAATCGCAGGGCCTGACGGCACAGTTCGGAACCGATCGAGCCGCCGGCGCCGGTAATCAGCACGGTTTTCCCCGTCAGATAGCTGCCGATTTTTTCCTGATCAAGGCGAACCTCGTCCCGCCCAAGGAGATCTTTGTACGAAATATCGCGGATGGTTTTGATCGACACCCGGCCGTTGATCAACTCGCCCATGTTGGGAAGGACCTTGAAGGGGAGGAACGTTTTCTGGCAGAGCGCCACATATTGCCGCATCTGCGCTCTGTTGACCACAGCCGTGGCGATGAGGATTTCCTGGGCGCCGGTTCGGTGGACATGTTCACTGAGGTCCTCGACCAGACCAACAACAGGGACGCCGTGCAGCTTGTAGCCGATTTTTGCCGGATCATCATCAACCAGGCCAACGGGCTGGTAGGGAAGATGGCTGTTTTCGTTGATCTCGCGCAGCACTTTTTCCGCCGCATCGTCGGAACCGATCAGCAACAGGCGTTTTTTCTCCTGTGGAACATCGAAAGGAAAAAACCCGTGGCCATCACCGAATTTCTGGTAGACCCAGCGGATAGAGACCCGATGCGAGGCAATCAGGATAAAGGTGAAAAAGCTGTCGAGAATATAAACAGAGCGGGAAAAACCCTCGAAACGATTGCTGAGAAGTAAGAGACTGATGATGACGGATGAGGAAAAAAGGGAAACGACAAGGATGTTAATAATATCGTTGAGGCTCGTGTACCGCCACATGCCCCGATAGAGCCCGAAGACATAGAAGGCAGGGATCTTGACCAGCAGAATAAAAGGGAGAAGTCCTGCGCATTGCTGCAATATCTGACTATTAAGGCTCAATTCAAAACGAATGGCATAGGCCAGAAAGTGCGCCAGAATAATTAAAATAATATCGACGCACAGGATAAGCCAGAACTTGGGGTTCCTCGCCAAATTCTTGAACAATCGCAAATGCACGAAAATTTTATCGATAATTGTCAAAAACATCAATTTGTTCCGTAAAGACAGGACTCAAAACCTTTTGGTGAGCACATTGCCTTTAAAAAGAAGAAGGTATGGCGAATGCTCTATGCCATAATCAATCGCTTATTTTTTCCCTTTTTTTGCCAGGGAAATGACGAGAGCGGCAAACAATACAACCCTACCCGCATATATCAATAGATAATTGCAAAACCGGCGAGTTAAAGGACGACCGGCCTGTTGCCCAACCTCTTGTTTCCGGAGCCTGATCTTCCTTCCCAGAGAGCCTTGCGCACAACGGCAAGATCGTTAATTCGTTCTGATTGCTCAAGAACAGATGCAATGTTTTGTGCTGACATTTCAAGGGGTAGCAAGGAATTTCGCTCTTTGAAGCAGGAGATTTCTCCTGTTGGTCGAAATGACACGACATCCATGCGTTCATTGTGCCTACAGGCGCAAAAACAATGCCCCATGGTGCTTGAGCGAGTCAGGGACTTTTGTGCAGGGAATTTACATTAATTGTCTACAAACCGGCCCGCAAATCGGCATACTCCTTGTTTCGCTCCAGGTAGGTCGCCACATAGGAACATTGCGGCACCACCTTTTTCCCTTGGCGACGGGCATCGTCCAAGGCGAATCGGGTCAGGATGGCGGCCACGTTCCGTCCTCGCAGTTCCGGGGGAACGAAGGTGTGGGTGAACGCCAGGACGTTGTCGCCTTGCTCCACGTAGTCGAGCACGGCGAGATGCCCGTCGATACTCAATTCAAAACGCTGCATCAGCTCATTTTTTGTCGGCTCGTTGGCCATGACTGCCTCCTTCGAATAGGTGCTGCAGATTCCTGGCCAGCACGATCAAGCTGCATCCTGGCCAATGGCTGCCTGGAACAGAGAGGAGAAGAGGTTCTGCTGCCGATCCGGTTTCTCTCCGGAGTTATCTATGGTACAGTGGCAACCAGGAACGGAAGTACGGAAGTTGCAATAGCTTCCCCCTGAACACCTCAGCGGAAGAATGAAACTCTCTCGACGCAACCAAAAATACCGCATTCGTCTTCGCGGACTGCTGTCCCGAATCAAGGGCATCTCCGACGTTGTCCGTTTTCACCATAACAGAGTTTTCCTCCTTCCGCACGGAGGAGATTTTTTTCCTGCTCTTTTTCAGGCGTTAGCAACGGCGACCACCACCATCTGCGCCGAATTTTACATGGTCAAACCGGACGGCACCGGTCAGGCCTTTGCCCGCGCTTTACAGGGGGCAGCCCTGCGAGGCGTAGAAGTATCGCTCATTTATGACGCTATCGGCTGTTACGACACCCCCTCGTCCTATTTCCAACAGCTGGAAGCGGCCGGGGTACGCTGCCTGCCGTTCAACAAACCCGCCTTCTCCAAACTGCACTGGCTCGATATCCGCGATCATCGCAAAATGGTCATTATTGACGGCGCCACCGCCTTTCTCGGAGGGCTCAACGTCGGCGACGAATACTCGGGCTATGGCGACAGTTTTGAGCGCTGGCGGGATGTCGGCTTCCGCCTCGACGGACCTGCGGCCGGTGAATTGCAGCGGCTTTTCCGGCAAACCTGGACCCAGGAGGGAGGTATCGCCATTGCGAGACCGATCGATTCCCCTGCCTTGCCAGCAGGCGACGCCGACGTGGTCATCGTCAACGGCTCTCCGCACCACACTCGATCGGTCATCCGCAGTTCCTTTCGATTAGCGATGGCCGGGGCTATGCACAATATCCGTATCATCACCCCGTATTTCCTCCCTGGCCCCCGCGTGGTCCGCTCTTTGCTGCGCGCCATCAAGCGCGGCGCCAAGGTGCGGATGATCCTACCCTCGATCAGCGACGTGCCGGTGGTGCAGATGATGGGCCGCGCCTATCTCAAGCCGCTGCTGGAGGCCGGCGTGGAGATCTTCGAACGCCAAGGGACCATTCTGCACGCCAAGGTGATGCTCATCGACGACCGCTGGGTGACGCTGGGCTCGGCAAACCTCGATTTTCGCAGTTTTCACCGCAATTTCGAGGTCAACGTCATCATCGACAGCCATGCCTTCGGGGCCCAGGTCGAAGCCTTGTTCAACCAGGAACTGGAGAAGTCGAAACGCGTGACCCTAGCAGATCATGTGCGCGGCAGCCTGTTTGAGCGGTCGCTGGAGTGGCTGCTGACCCCATTGAGCCGCTTTCTTTGATTGCAGGCTGCACACAAGAAAAGGGCCGTGGAAGCCTTGGTTCCGCATCAAAAACGGCCCAAGCTTTTCTTGATTTTACGCGCAGCCGGTGTTATCCATCAATTTTTCGAATCAATCCCGGCGCAGACCTTGTTCTGCCCCATGCATGTCCTGATAACCGGTTTATACACCGGCCATTAACCCTGACTCTTCACCCCTCGTATTGATTGATATGACTGCATATTGTATCGGCATCGACACCGGCGGCACCTACACCGACGCCGTTCTTTTGGACACCGTTTCCGGTCAGGTGGTTGGCTCGCGCAAGGAGCGGACCACGCCCCACGACCTCAGCATCGGCGTTGGCCGCGCCTTGGCCGGACTGCTGCAGCAATCGATTCGCGCGCAGGATGTGACCCGGCTGGCTGTTTCGACCACCCTGGCCACTAATGCCGTGGTGGAAGGACGGGGCGCCAGGGTCGGCCTGTTCGTGCTTGGCACCGTCCGTCATTTCAAGCTGCCGGTGGTGGCCAATATCTTTCTCAAGGGCGGCCATACCATTACCGGCGAAGAGGATGAACCCCTGGACATCGAAAACCTGGTCGACACCCTGCCGGGGCTGGCGAACGAGGTCGACAGCTATGCGATCTGCGGGGCCATGTCGATCAAGAATCCCACCCATGAACTGGTGGCGCAGGAAGCCATCCGGCTGATCGATCCCAAGCCGGTGTTCTGTTCCCATCTGGTTTCCAGCCACCCCGGCATGCTCGAACGATCGGCTACCGCCTGCCTGCATGCCAAGCTGATGCCGTTGATGACCGACTTTCTCGTCTCGATCCAGCGCTCCATGGAGGCAACAGGGCTCGACTGCCCGGTGACCATTATTTGCGGCAATGGCCAGGGCGCCGCTCTGGAACAGATAGCCGACAAGGCCGCCATCACCATGGCCAGCGGTCCGGCGGCCACGGCCCGGTTCGGCGCGGCCGGCGGTCCGGCCTCGGCCCTGGTGGTCGACGTTGGCGGCACCACCACCGATGTGTGCCTGATCAAGGACGGCAAGCCTCTGCTCAACCGCGAAGGCTGCACCATCGGCGCTTGGCAGACTCATGTGGAAGCGGTGGATATGTACACCTCGGGCGCCGGCGGCGACAGCCATGTGGCCTGCCACCCGGACGGCCGCATCAGTCTGAAAAACACGCGCGTTCAACCTCTGGCCATGACCCCGGACCTCCCCGATCCGCGGGAATGGTTGCGGGGTGAAACCGATGCCGTCCTGGTGCTGCCGATGCCGGGGCTCGACCAGGAATTAGTCCAGAACGATCCAATCCTTCGCTATCTGGCGCAGCACGGGCCGACCCCGCCCAGCATCCTGGCGGCGCAGACCGGGGTTGGCGGCATTATCCTCGAGAAACGGCTGGAACGGCTGATGTATCTCCAACAGGTCGTCCTGGCGGGCTTCACTCCCACCGACGCCCTCCACGCCCTGGGGCTTCTCCAGATCGGCAACGCGGAGGCGAGCCGGAGCGGCGCCTCGGTGCTCGCCGGTCAAGTGGGACTGACCGCCGAGGCCCTGTGCCAGCGGGTGATCGCCGAAACCGAGTCGGCAATTGAGGCCATTGTGCTCACCTATCTTGGCCAGTCCATCTGGCAGAACAACCAGGGTGCACCGTTCCTCAACCGCCGCGACAATGACCTGTTTTCCGTGCACTTCACCCTGAAACTGCCGATCATCGGCATTGGCGCCGCTGCCCGCAGTTTTCTCCCCGGCGTGGCCCAGCGGCTCGGAACAACCGTCTCTTTTCCCGAGCATTGTGAAGTGGGCAATGCTATCGGCGCGGCCCTGATCGGCATGCAGGCTTGACGTGCAGAGTGACAGCGTAAACAGGTTTACTGGCTGGAGCGTTCGCAATCCAAACGAAGAATGAGCACTGGCCACACAAATACGACGCAGCGGTCTATCTTTCCGCTTTACTTCTCCCGCAGCCTGGTTATTCTTGAGAAAGAATCTCAAGTGTCCGTGGAGTGATTTATTATGGATATCCTGCTCAGCCAATTTGATACCTATTTGCAGTCTTCGCTGCTCGCCTCGCTGATCATTGCCTTTATCGGCGGCGTCCTCGCCAGCCTGACTCCCTGCGTCTATCCAATGATCCCCATCACCGCCGGAGTGATCGGCCACGCCAACGTCGGCGGCTCCAAGTGGCGCGGATTGAGCCTTTCCCTGACCTACGTCACCGGAATGGCCCTGACCTATGCCGCACTCGGGATCTTTGCCGCTGCTACCGGCCGTTTTTTCGGGACGATCAATAGCAGTCCCTGGACCTTTCTCGTGGTCGGCAACATTATCCTGCTGTTTGGCCTCGGCATGCTTGACGTGGTGCAATTGCCCGCCTTTGCAGGCCAATGGACCTCAAAACGTCTGGGCTGGACCGGCATCTTTCTGGCCGGAATCTCATCCGCCCTGGTGGCCGGGCCATGCACCACCCCGGTGCTTGGCACCCTGCTGGCATACACCGCTTCCTCCCAAAGTCTACTCGCCGGCGGCTTGCTGCTCTTTGTTTTTTCCCTGGGCATGGGCGCACTCCTGCTCGGAGTGGGCACATTTTCCAGCTTTCTCGCCTCGATACCCCGCTCCGGGGCCTGGATGGTCACCATCAAAAAAACAATGGGCTTGCTGATGCTGGCCATTGCCCAGTATTTCTTTATCAAAGCCGGTTCGTTGTTCCTCTAAGCAACAGGCTGCACCGCAACTCATCTCTCTTTTAACCTCGCCCCGGAAACATTCATGGGAAAATTACTGCTGAAGAATATACTGCTCCTCACCCTGCTCCTCCTTCCCTGCTCGTTGACGGCAGCGCAACTGGGGCAGCAGCTGATCCCGTTCAAAGGTTCCGATCTCAACGGCCAGCCCTTCGATTTGCAGCAAAGCATCGGCAGCAAGCCGGTGATGCTCATCTTTTGGGCGTCCTGGTGCCCCACCTGCAAGACCGAGGTCCCGAAAATCAATCAACTGGCCGAGAAATTTCGCAGCCGGGGCATGGAGTTCGTTGCCGTCAACGTGGGCTTTAACGACTCAATCGAGCGGGCCAGCGCCTTTGTCCAAAAAACCGGCATGACCTACCCGGCCTTTTTCGACGGATCGGGCACATTGGCCGAAAAATACAAGCTGCAAGGGGTGCCGACCGTCATCATTGCTGACAAACACGGCATTATTCGCTTCCGCAATTTTACCGCACCGGATATTTCCGAGGCTAATTTTGCGCAACTGATGGCGGATTAGTGGCTGAGAGAGGGCAGATTACGGCTCGTCGTCCGGGCCGACCACCGTATAGGCCGCCTGGACCTCCGGGGGAATGGTGACCGGCTTTCCGGTCCGCAGATCGCAGAAGATGAACAGGGTGGCGGCAGTCGCCAGCACAACATCATCCGCTGGGCGATAGAATTTGTATTTGCGCAGGGACCGGATCTTGTGAAAGTCCGAGACCCAGGTCAGGATGGTGATGCATTCCCCGGCATAGGCCGAGTGGTAGTACTCGATGGTGTGGGAACGGATGATCCAGGTCCGGCCGAGTTCGGCATATCGCTCCCGGGGCCAGCCCAGCTCGGCCGAGTGGGCCATGGCCGCCTCCTGCATCCAGTGGACATACTGGACATTGTTGACGTGACCGTTGTCATCGATGGCCGATTCCGGCACCACCAGTTGCATCCGGCCGATCACGCCCATTATTTGCCCGTGGCCGGTGGGCCGAAGGCGGCAAGATTCTGCCCCGTGGCCGAATACAGCCGCTGCAAGGCCAGATGATAGGAAGCCAGGGCTTTGGCCAGACGGCCATAGGTGGTGGTCAGGTCGCGCTGGGCCTCGTTCAGCCGCACCAGCGAGGCCTCGCCCGCCTCATATTCATTCTTGGCTAGATCCCGGTTTTCCTGCACCAGTTTTACCGTATCCCGCTGCAACCGCACCTGCTCCTGGGCGGCCGCCAGCAAGGCCAGGTCCTGACGGATCTCAGCGGCAACGGCGTTGCGCAGCCCTGCCAGGGTATAAACGGCTTCCCGTTTGGCCTGCTCGGCTTCCATCAGCCGGGCCTTATCGCCACCGCCGGCATAGAGATTCCAGCTCATATTCATGGCCACCGTGTTGCCGAAGTCATCACGGCTCAGCCCCGCATCCCCTTCCCTGACTCCTTCGACCACCCCGCCGAGCTGCACCTTGGGATAAAAAGGGGCCTTGGCCATGCCGGTTGTGGCCTCAGCCTGTTTCACCACCATTTCCAGCCTCCGGATATCCGGACGAGCCGCCATGGCTTCCTTGATCAGCGTTTCAGGAGTTTTTTGCTGCCCGGTGGTGGTCGATTCCTTATCCAGATCCGCCAGCCGGAGTTGGGGCGGAAACTGGGCATCGGTCACCCCCAGCAGCGCGGCCAGACCGTAACCCGCAGCCTCATATTCCCGTTGATAGAGCATGAGGCTGGTCTTGGCGGAATTGAGCTGCACCTTGATATTGAGGACATCACCCCAGGGACCGGCCCCCACATCAAACCGGTTCTGGGCATCTTCCAACTGCCGGGTGTAGAAGGTCTCATCGGCTCGGGAAATATCAACATTGGACTGGGCCAGCTGGGCATTGAGAAAGGCCTCGGCCACCGAGGTGACCAGCAATCGGCGGTTATCAATCAAGGCCGCGTCCGCCGCCTGTTCATCGTACGCCGCCTGCTGTTGCTTGAAGGAGCGGTAAAAACCGTCAAACAACACCCAGGTTGCCTGCAGGCCGGCGCTGTAATTCTCGGTGGTCTGGTCAGCCGTCCCCCCCAGTAATGTGGTCAGCCGGCGATTGTTCTCATAGCTGTTGTCGGAGAGCCGTTGCCGGGTCCCGGAGCCGCCTGCGTCCAGACTCGGCCACCAGGTTGCCGCCGCCTGGCGCACCCTGGCTCTCGCCTGCTCTATGCGTGATTGGGCAGCCATCATGTCAGGGTTACCGGCCAGGGCAAGCGTTTGGGCGGTTTTAAGATCCAACACCTTGATCCGTGCCAGATCGATCGCCTCCGGTTGTTTCTCCATCGCATGGGCAGCGACGCCCAGGCAGCAGAGCAGGCTCAAGATTCCCGCCAGTATCCGTATCATATCATCCTCCGGTCAAACAGCTTCTCACCTATCGTTCTTTGTCTTATTCGCATTTGCATTCAAGCTGACACTCTGTTTTGTGTAGGGTGCGCTGCGCACACCAGCAAAAGCATGGTGGTGCACACGGTGCACCCTGCAAGTACATGCCAACTTGAAAGCGAATGGACTTAGGGATCGAGCAGTCCCGTCTCGCTCACAAAAACACAGCGCGTAGCAACAGTGTATCCGGGCTGCGACAGTCGTGCCGCAGCACATCCACGGCACTATAAACCACTTTCCCGCCTGGAGAACACAAGAAAAACGCGGGTGATGCAAAAGAGAATTGGTTATAGCCCCAGGCGCCGGAACTGCCAACGACGTGTGGGGAAAGGAATGATCACCTCACGCCGGATGATAGGTTTTAGGACTGCGAAGATGCGGTGGAGGTGGCGGCAGGGGCACAGCGGAGAAGTTTGCTGTCAGAGAGAGCATTGCTGGAACAATGAAGGGACAGGCCTTTCCAGCATAAGCACGAAGGGACCCAAATTCAAGGAACCGCAGAACAGGAAGGGGGTTTCCGTACCTGCACCACCATGCCTTGGCCGACCTGCGCTTCCACCTGCTTTTCTGACTTCCGGTCTTTGGCCGCAGCGGCTGGAATGCGTGGTTGCCAGAGACCGTTTGAGCGCCGTACACTAGAGCTCAAGGCGAAATCGGCGCAGCCGGGCACGAGCTCAATACAAGGCCAGTTTCTGCAGAAGCCGGACGGCGATAAAATAAGCGGCAGCCAGTACAGCCACCCAGGTAACCGACAAAAAGATGCTCATGATCATGATATGCTCCTTTGCAAAAGAAAAATTCCGGAAGAGGTAGCGAGCCCCTTCCGGAGGGAATGCGAATGTGCACGATGCCTCAATACGCTGCGCCGTCGCCGGTGTCCTCTATTTTGATGGTGGTGCGGTTCATGGACCACCAGACGTAGGCGATGTACGCCAGGACAAAGGGAATACCCAGGGCGACATAGGTCATGATTTTAAGGGTATACGGACTTGAAGAGGCGTTGTAGATGGTCAGGCTCGATTGCAGGTCGACCTTGGAAGGATAAAAAGCAGTATTATTGTAGGCCGGCAGCAGCAGGACCGTTAGGCCGATCAGCACCGTCCCGAGTCCGCCGAACCAGATGCCGCTGGTTTCCTTGGTCTTGGCCGTTTTCCATACCCCAAGGAACAGGAGACCCAAACCGGCAACCAGCAGTCCGAGCAGCCAGGGGTTGGCCAGGAGGTTGCGCAGATATTTAAAGCTGACAATTGCAATGGTGCCCTGGGCATCAACAATACCGTACCCGCGCATGAAGAGCAGCGAACCGACGATCAGCAGGCAAAAAGGCAGGGAAAAAACAAGATTCTGCCAGCAGGCCTTGCGCAGCCGGGTCTCCATTTCCGGGATCTCGCCCATCTCCAGGCTGTTGACCAGGTACATGGCGCCGAGCGTGCGGGCATTGAACATGAGGAACAGCCCCATGGCAAGATTGAATATCGAAGAGACCGAGGGGCTCAAGGCCGCCTCCAGACCACGGAGCGGATGGGTCCAGGTGACGAAGTTGCCGGCGCTCAGCTGGAAATTGGAGCCGGTGTAAAAGGTGCCAACTGCGGCACCGATCAGGAGAATGCCGACTGCGCCGTTGATAAAGAGAAAGCCCTCGTACACCAGGCTGCCAAAAATGTTCCACGGTTTGTTGCGGAATTCATAACTGACCGCCTGGATGACAAAGGTGAACAGGATCAGGATCCACACCCAGTAGGCCCCGCCGAAGGAGGTCGAGTAGAATTTAGGGAACGAGGCGAACAGGGCGCCGCCGAACAGCACCAAGGTCGTGAAGGTTATCTCCCATTTACGGCCCAGGGAATTGATGATCAGGTCCTTTTCGGTCCGGGTCTTGGCTACCTGCCAAAGCAGGCTCTGGCCGCCCTGGACAAAGGTAAGAAACAGAAACAGCGAACCGACCACTGCACAGAGCAGCCACCAGAGATGCTGCAGGGTTGTGTACTCAAGTTGTTCTATCATCTCAGTTTTCCTCCGGTCCGATGTTGATCTGTTTGACCATGATGCAGATTTCAGCAACAAGCAGCAGGGTGAACAGTGCCAGGAACATGAAAAAGGTGGCCTGCACCGTGCCTGTGGTCAGGTTGGTCCGGGCAATGGAAACCGGCAGCAGACCCTGGATCGTCCAGGGCTGGCGCCCGACTTCGGCCACGATCCAGCCGGCCTGGGTGGCGATCAGGCCGAGGAGATAGGTGATGGTGCCCAGTCCCAGCAGCCATTTCTTCTCCACCAGGGTGCCTTTCCAGGAAAAGTAGAGATAACCGAGGAAAATCAGCGGAAACAGGGAACCGAGAAACACCATGACGTGGAAGGCGTTAAAGGACAGCGCCACCGGCGGGACCGCCTCTTCCGGTTTTTTCAGGTAGCCGTAGCCGAGAAATTCCACGTTCTCGTTGAGAGCGGCAAGATGAACGTCGGCCGCAGACGTGTCCCCGGCCTTTTTGGCCTGCTTGTAGGCATCCAGGCTGGCGACCGCTTTCTTGCCGCGCTCCATTTTCTGGACCGAGCCGAGGATGTTGTGTTCGGCGTTGCCGTAGACGAGATCCTTCATGCCGGGGACGAAGGAGCCAAACGATCGGTTGGCCATCAGCGACAGCAGTCCGGGAATGTGCAGATTAAAGCCAATAAAGGGCTCCTGGGTGTCATAAACCTTTTTCTCAGGATTGATCATGCCCAGCGCCACCAGGCCGGCATTTTTTTGTCCCACGTACAACCCTTCGAAAGCGGCCAGTTTCATCGGCTGCACCTGGGCGATTTCATAGGCCGATTCATCACCGTTGAAAATGGTGAAGACCGAGGCCAGTAGACCCAGAGCGGCGGCCACCACAATCGAGCGTTTGGCCAGCAGCACATGACGGCCGCGCAGCAGATACCAGGAGGAGATGGAGATGACGAAGAAAGCGCCGATCAGCATGGAAGAGCTGGTGGCGTGGGTGAATTTGTTGACCGCGTAGGGCGAGAAGGCGACCTCGGCGAAATTCTGCATCTCAAACCGGGCCGTGTCCGGGTTGAAGGCCTGGCCAACCGGATACTGCATCCAGGCGTTGGCCACCAGTATCCATACCGCCGACAGGCTGGAGCCGACCGCCACCATCCAGGTGGAGAACAGGTGGAACCCCTTGGAGACCCGATTCCAGCCAAAAAACATCACCGCAAAGAAGGTGGCCTCCAGGAAAAAGGCGAAGATGCCCTCAATGGCCAGAGGAGCGCCGAAAATGTCGCCGACCATCCAGGAGTAGTTGCTCCAGTTGGTGCCGAACTCGAATTCCAGGATGATGCCGGTGGCCACGCCGATGGCGAAATTGATGCCGAACAGCTTCATCCAGAACTTGGTCAGCCGCTTCCATTCTTCGCTTCCCGTCCGCACATAGATGGTGTGATAAAAGGCGAGGAGCCAGGAGAGCCCCAAGGTGAGTGGCACAAAGAGCCAGTGATACATGGCGGTCAGGGCAAATTGCGCCCGTGCCCAGTTGACCATGCCAAGATCCAGGTTTTCAATCATAGTCATTCTCCTTTGGCGGGATTGGTATAATCTTGGGCGGACTGCGTCAGTTGCTCAATCACATAATCAGCCCGTTGTGTATCAGTTGAAAACTGTGTTGCCAGGAAATCAGGAAAAAAGAAAAATTTCAAGACCGCAAAGAGGATAAACAGTTTTATGAAGATTATTTTCCACAGGATCCTCCCCACAGTCATCTGGCGAAAGCCGTCGCGGTAGAACCGGAAAATCCGGACAACTCGTCCCGGACGGGATGCTGTCGCGGCACTCATTGCAGATCGTTCCGCGTTGAGGGCGTCGTGTCTAGCCCTTCTGGCTCCAGCAGCGTGGAATATGCGGCAAGACAGGAGGTATCGGCGATCAGCTGGTCGAAACTGACCTGACGCAGAGTGGCGCGCAGCTGCGCACGGGCGTCCAGCCAGACCCGGTGCACGGCGCAGTGGTAGCTGGCCTTGCAACCTGCCGGCCGGGCGACACAATCGTTGAGATGGATTTCGCCGATCATAATCTCCACCACCTCGAGCAGACTGATGGCGGCCGGATTTTTACTGAGGACAAAACCGCCCCGCGCCCCTTGGCGAATCTCGATCAACCCGGCCTTGGCCAGGTCCTGGGCGATTTTGGCAAGAAAATGGGCAGGAATGTCTGCCTGCCGGGCAATCTCCTGACGGCTGATGAGAATGCCTTGCCCCTGTTGCGACAGGTACAGCACACAGCGGATGGCATATTCGGCGGCACGAGTCAAACGCATGGCCTGGTCCCAAAAAGAGAGAAATAAGATCAATCTGGTCTTATTTAGTTAATTCGACCGGAGCTGTCAACACTAAACCATGGGATTTGATACAGAAAAAATAAGCGGGACCGGAACGGAGGAGTAGCTGTGGTCAGGCCGTGGCCACCAAGCCATGTTTTTTCTGGTACTTCTCTCGAGCCTTGCCCATCTCCACCATATCAAGGAGATAGGCCTCCGAACGATCCAGGTAAAAGGAGAGCGCCTTGGCAAAATTCCGCCCCACCATGCCGTCAACAAACACCTGGCTGATCTCCCGCTGCCGGTTAAGGACAAGCTGCGAACGGTAGAATATCAGCCACTCCTCGGTCGGCATGGTCGTGACGATCTGCTGCAGAGCCTTGCGCGCCCTGGGCTGATACATCCAGATGTACATCAGATCCAAGGCATTGACGATAAACACTTTTTTCAGATCATGCGCATCCTCGTGGATGGCGGCGATCAGATTTTTTGGCGACTGAAGCAGATCCAGCACATCTTCTTCCGGAAACAACACATCCAAGCGGGCGTAGGCAGAAAACATCTGCGAGATTTTCTCCCGGTAATCGGCCAGCCGGATGCGGACATTGCTCTGCCGGTCGGCCAGCCCCTCGATTATTGCGGCAACACAGTCCGAGGCCAGCTTGGAGATGACCGCCGCCCATTTCTGCAAGCCCTCCTCCACCCCTGGAACCATGGCCAGGTGCAGCCCCGCGGCCAGACCGTCATTAAACAAAAGGGCCAGGGGGATGGAGAGGATCGACCGGAAAAAATTACCGATCACCGCGCTGCGAGGCAGGCCGCGCAGGGTGTTGTGGGTGGAAATATAGATGCCGTTGGCCAGGGCCATCACCGAATAGAGCGCGAGGGGACTGGTCGAGGTGGTAACGCCCAGGTACTGTTGCAGCAGCAAGGTCTTGACCAGATAATCAAGCAACGGCACGGAGAAGCCGGTGTACAAGAGAGAATCGGCAATCCGGCTCCAGCTTACCAATGAATTCCACGGCAGCAGGGGGGAGCGTTGCAGGCCGCCGCCGCCAAGAATCGATTGGATAATATTGCGTACGCCAGTGATGCCGAACCAGATAAAGGCTCCGAGATAGGCCAGCACCCACCAGTCCTTGGTCAGCGCGAAGGTACAAAAAGCCGGAATAAAGCCCACCGTGATCTTGAGGATGTTGCACAGGTGGCTATTGAGATATCTGAAAGGATGCTTGATCTTTCCAGTCTTATTCTTCAAAGCTGGATGCAGGTCAACGGAGGGGGCGCGGCGGATGCCGCCCAAGGTGGCGATGTTGCCGTCAAGGCCGGGGTGCACCTCGAAGCGATCCAGGCTCCAGTCGTTCCATTGCACCGCATCGTTGCGGCGCATTCCCGGAAGATGGGCGGTGAGTCGTTTGTACCAGGGGACAGTGGCTGCATTGGCAGCGCGGAGATGGTGATGATGTATCATCCGGGCGCTGACCGGAATAAGCTTGCGCTGTTCCCCTTTGTGCTCGCGCATGACCTGGCGGAATGCCCGCTGGGGCAGGGTGTCCAGCACCACCAGGCCCATGCCGTGCTGACGTTGCGATTGGCCGGTGGAACCGGAACCGATGCGGGAGCCGAGGTATCGCCTGTTGTAATGACTGTGAAACGATTCAATTTTGAGCAGAATTTCGAGCAGGACGTCCTTGCGCTCATTCATCTCCGCCAGCTCCGCCACCAGAGGAGCAAGCGTTGCAGGCGGGGCCGAGTGTTCACGTCTCTCCTCGCAGTTCTTCTCCACGACCAGACGAATTCGTTCGAAATCCCAGATAATGGCCCGGATCGCCCGCTTGAGGGTAATGACGTTATCCTCGTTCAAGGCCTTCTGGAGGACGTTGATCAACTTGTAATTGCGCTCCGGACTGCTGATGTCCACCGCCTCACCGGCAAAACCGCTGCCTTTGACCGAAGCGAGGGCGGTCATACCATAGCCCGAATCCTTGAGATTGAATGATTCGAGATGGGTGATCCTGCCCTGGCAGATATACAGCAGCTCCAGAGTGTCCTGGATCGAAAGATTGCTCAGGTTCAGGGTGAAACAGGAACTGGAATGCATGGAAGCCAGACGCCCGAGCAAATCAGGCGGCCCCAGATTCAGCAGCGGCGGCACGCCCTCGTCATGCGGCACGGTGGGATCATGGAGGCTGGGATTACGGCACGGTTGCAGGAAGCGGTTGATGATGCTCTCAAGGTCCAGCTTGGCCATCTTGCGGGCGCAAACCTGCAACAGTTCTTCCCGTTTTTGGCTCTCCTGGAGATGGGCATCGTGAATCCTTTCCACCTCCGCATCGAGAAGGGCGTGATAGCGGTTCTGGATGAATTTGGCCAGATGGAGCAATGAGGGCTGCCCGGCACCGACAAAATCAAGGAATCGTTCCGTTTCCAGAGGTTGGCTCTCCAAATCCAATCCCCGGTCCAGAGCCGGCCGGTGCACCCTGTTGAACTCACCAAGCACATCAAGAACATAGCGCTGCTGGTAGCACGAAACCTGCCGCCCTTGATCCATCATCTCCCGCACCGTGTCTTCCTGAAGAAACTGCAACAGGCTGTGGTTATCGAGAAAGCCCTCGAGTTCCCAAATGAAGCGCACGAATTTATTGCGGAAACGCGAGGAGAGTTCGATGCCGATGCGAACATGGATGTCGAGAATGGCGCCAGCCTCGAGCAGTTCCTCCACCACCTCCCGTTCAACATGGTTGTAATAGACCACGGTCAGTTTCCGGATGCCCTTGATCCAGGCATCCATCAGCAGATGGGTGGGTGATTTCCGGCCCTTGGTGTTGGCGTCGTGCACATGATCGTCAAAGGCAAACTGGTTCCATTCCTCGGGCATTTCCAGGAGATGATACTTGGCCAGCTCCTTGCGCACCAGGAGCGGCTTGCCGGTATAGACCCTGCGGAAATCGTGGGCCAGTTCCAGTTGCCGCAGATTGTTGCCCTGATTGCGGACCAGTTCCTTCATAATCTGCATCAACACCCGGGCGGTATTCTTATGGTAAAAGGAGGTGGAGGAACTGAACACCTCGTCGCGCAGGCTGCGCAGGGCAACGATCCGGTCGCGAGCCTTGCCCGCCTCAAGGGAACCAAGCAGGCCGACGATGGCATAGGCGATCCGCAGTCCGCTGGGGGCGGCCATCTCTTTAATGCCGTGGGGATGCATGTACGGCGTCATCAGTGAGCTCACGGACTGCGGCCGCGATCCCCGCTCGAGGACATCGTTGACTATGCCGAGCAGTTTGTAGTCGTTGGCGTCAAAAAAAAGCCGTGACGGTTTGTGCTTCATGGGCAAACGTCCCTCATGGGGATAATCGGTCCGCCGAACCGGACTCTTCGGTGAGCAGATACTGGAGGATACGGTCGCCGGAAACCGGCCTGGAAAAAAAGTAGCCTTGTGCCTCCTGACAGCCCATGGCGCCAAGCTTGAGGAGCTGTTCCTCCATTTCCACACCCTCGGCCACGACATTAAGCCGCATCTGCTGGCTGATGGCGATAATGGTCGCGACAATACCGCTGTTCGCCTGCAAGTCATCGACAAACTGCTTGTCGATCTTCAGGGTGCTCACCGGCATCTTGCTGAGAGAGCCGAGCGAGGAGTAGCCCGTGCCGAAATCATCGATGGAGAACAGAATACCCAATTCGCGGAGACGATGCATGATGTTTAGGGTGTGCTCCACATCTTTCATCGCCGTTGTTTCAGTGATTTCAAATTCCAGGAAATGGGGCTCCAGTTGATAGCGGTTCAGGAGATCTTCAACGATATCGACAAAATCAAGGTTAAGAAACTGACGCGGCGAAATATTGACGCTGACCGGTACCGCCACCCGCTCTTTTTTCATGATGGTCTGAAAAGCGCACGTCTCTTCCAGCACAAACAGACAGAGATCATCGATCAGAGTCGACTCCTCGGCGATGGGAATAAATGCGGCCGGGCTGATCAGCTTGCCGCCCTTCTCCCAGCGGATCAATGCTTCCAGGGAGGTGGTTTTCCGGGTGGAGATATTGACCTTGGGCTGGTAGTGGACGATGAATTCCCGATTGAGCAAGCCGTAGCGGATCCCGTTTTCGATCCGCAATTTATCGTACAGTTCCTCATGCATCCCCTTGGTGAACTGCACCTGCCTGTTTTTGCCCTCGCGTTTTGCCCTGTGCATGGCCAGGTCGGCGCTCCTGATCAAATCCAGGGGACTGTCGCCGTCTCCCGGAAAAACGGCGATGCCGATGCTGGCGTTAATGAAGATTTTCTTGAAATCGACAAGGAACGGTTTTTTAAGAACGGCTTGAATTCTGCCCGCGGTCAGATACATCAACGATTCATTGTCGAAATTTTCCATGAGGAGGATAAATTCGTCGCCGCCAATCCGGCACAGCATGTCGTTGCCGCTCAGCACTGAGGACAACCGCTGGCTGACCTGGACGAGCAGGTCATCCCCCTGTTTATGGCCAAACACATCATTGATATTCTTGAAATTATCCAGGTCAATGTAGAAGACCGACAGCTTGCCGCCCTCAGCCTTGACCCTGGCCAGGCTTTTGGCCAGTTTCTGCTCCAGATGGGAACGATTGGGCAGGCGAGTCAGGATATCGTGGTAGGCCATGAAGGCAATCTGCTTTTCCCGTTTCTTCAGCTCGCCGATTTCGTAGAAGGTCGCGAAATAATAGGCGGTTTCGCGATGCTCCTTGCGAATGCTGTTGATCGTCAACCACTCCGGGTAGATGGTGCCGTCTTTCTTCTTGTTCCAGATCTCCCCCTCCCAGGTGCCTTTTTCCTGGAGGTGGCGCCATATCTGTTCATAAAATTCGGCATCGTGCTGCCCGGATTTGAGCATGCGCGGATTCTGGCCAATGGTCTCGGCCTGATCATAGCCGGTGATGGTGGTAAAGGCCTCGTTAATTGCCAGGATCTTGCCCGAACCGTCGGTGATCACAATGCCTTCGGTGGCGCTGTCAAAGATTTTCTTGTAGATCTGCAGGAAGGTTTCGGCGCTCTTCCTGAGCTGCACCTCGCAGGCCAGCTTCTCGTTGGCTCCACGCAACAGCTTGCCATAGTGATCGAACGTATCGGAAAGATAGGTGGTTTCACAGCCATCCCCAAGTCCCTTGCCCTGCTCGGGCGCCTCCAGTTGCAGGGCGAACCGCCGCAGGGGGGTGGCAATCAAACGACTCAGAAAAAGCGCGGCGCACACGGCAAGGGCCGTTGCGGCCAGCGCCACCATGGCCGCGATCATCCGGGCCGAAAACAGCCCGGCATAGGCTTCGGCCACACCAGTGGTCACGCCGATGATCACGTTGAGACGGGGGATGGGGTGAAAGAAAAACAGCCTTTCCTTCTGTCCCTGACCCAGCGCATCGTGCCAAAGGAGGCGGACGGTTTGCGGACGGCTTGCCGAGGCGCTCTTCAAAACCGGCTGCAACCGGGCGGCATATTCGTCGGCCCTGTCCATCTCCCTCTTGAACGGGTGCGCCAGCAGCTGCCCTTGGCCGTTGAGGAGAAACGCATACCCGGAGGGGCCATATTTGACCTCGGCCATCCGTTTTTCAATGTCTGCAAGATCAATGATCCGGTCAAATTCCTCCCGATAGCAGACAACGGCAACAATCCAATCCCATTGTTTGAAATACTCCATGTAGAGGGCTTTGGGCCGCGGGAGGTCTTCATCGGGATTTTTCCAGGAATATTCAAGATATCCCTGTTTGGCGGCAATTTGTTGTCTGATAAAAGGCCAAACCGCCTTGTACTCCTCTTCAGCCAGAATATTTTTACCCACCAAGGCGCCGTGCGGATGGAATTGGACGACTCCCTTGGAATCAATGCAGGAAATGTAGCCGGAGGGTCCTATTTTCTGGGTGCTGAAGGTGTTGAGGATCTCCTGTTTGAGCTTTTGCGTTTCCTCGTATCCGGCCCCTATCGACTTCTGATGAGCATGCGCGATCTGCTGCAGATTGCTCTCGGCAACACCGCGAAGATAGTTGCTCAATGAGGCCTCAATCGAGGCCTCGATCATGCCGGCGACGGAGGAACCCGCGGCTTCCATGCCGTCCTTGATGCTTTTGTCCAGGCGGGCAAGGGTGTAATGCAGGATTGCGGCCGTCACCATGAGCAACGGGAGGAGCACGAAAAGAAGATTGCCGAAGAACATCTTTTTTCCGATCGACCACTGCGCAATATCCGGCGGCTTGACCACCCATTTCGGAACGTCCATTTGCATTAATTTACCACAAAACAAGGAGAACAATTGTTGCCTTCTTCAGTGTATCGTATCTGGCTCCGGGAACAAAATTATTTTCCAGGAATGCTGTCCGCTTGCAACCTTGAGCTGCATCTGCCGATACAGGCAAAAGGAGGAAAGAACAGGAAGGGATGGTATGGTCAGAGCAAAGGGTGTGCAGGCCGCCGAGGTGTTGACACGCGGCCGTTCGCATCCTTACGATCCGGAAACGATGAGTAACCGGACATCCTCGGCAGGCGTGAAATCCTTTTTCCCCACCACATAGGTGGTGGCGCCGGTCTTGCGAAGACCGGCAAGGCTGGCACTTTTTTGAAACTGCGGGCCTGTGGCGGTCAGACCGCCAAAACCGTCGTCGCCCAAGCTGAAAACCGGTGCCAGCAGCAGCCAGGACACCAGCCGCTGTTGCTTCATGCGTCCGACGGCTCTCCGATATCGGGTGGTGCGATGCGCATCCTGGCGTCCAGGGCCAGGACATCGCCGTTTGCCAGTACCCGCACCGGATTGATATCCAACTCGACGATTTCAGGAAAATCGGCCAGTAATCGGGCAATGGTGCCGATCGACCGGATAAAGGGTTCGGGATCGACGGGTGGGCGGCCCCGCAGTCCTGCCAGAATCCGCCAGATCTTGAGACGCTCCAACTTGCCGCGGATTTCGGCAAGCGAGGAGGGACACAACACCCGCTCCACATCCTGAAAAACCTCGATGTGGACGCCGCCGGAGCCGAAAAAAACCACCGGGCCGAAGGCGGGGTCCTGAATACCTCCGATGAACAGGTCATGCCCGTCCGGGGCCATGGCCGTGACCCGCACCCCGTCCAGCCTGGCGCCCGGCCGGTACCGTTCCAGATTGTCACGGATTCGGGCAAAGCCCTGGACCGCCTCCTCCCGCGAACTGATGCCGATCAGCACCCCGCCCGCCTCGGTCTTGTGGACCGCGTCCGGCGACACCACCTTGAGCACCACCGGAAACCCGATCCGCGCGGCGATCGTCCCCGCCTCCTCGGCGTTTCGGACGATGGCCGAGGCCGGGCTGACGATACCGCACGAAGCAAGCAGTTCCAGGGCCTCCTCGCCGATCACCCCGGGATGTTTGTGCACCCAAGCCCGTGCAGCTTCAGAATGGAGGCCACTGTCCACCGGGTCCGGCTGAAAGGGTCCCGCTGCCTTGTGCGCATGAAAGTTCATCTGCCGCTGCAGAGCCAGAATCGCCTCTTCCGGACCATCAAAGACCGGAATCGGCCACCGCTGTTTCATGGCGGCGATGGTCGGCGCTTCCCCATACAGGACCACGGCCATGGGTTTATGCGCTGAACGGATGGCCCCGGCTATCGGCAGGGAAATATCGGTGCTGAACATGGCGGTGAAGACATCCCTCCCCCCGTCGGGCATGCGTGGCCATTGGCTGGCGAAGATCGCGCCGTCAACCTGGTCACTGGCCAGCACATGGCTGAAAATGAGCGGATATTTATCGATCTGGTAAATGTCGCCCATGTCGAGGGGATTGTTCAAGGCGATGATCCCGGCATTGGCCACACTGGCCAGCTCTTTATAAAAGGTCTGGCCCGGATCGGCGAAGGCAAACCCTTGACGCTCGCAGAGATCGGCCATGGCCACCCCCAGGCCGCCCGCCGGGCTCATGGCCATGATCCGCTTGCCACGCATCGGCGGCAGCTCAAAAGCCTTGCTGGTGGTGACAAAGTCACGCAAATGATCGATGCGGATGATCCCGGCCCGTGCAAAGGCGGCGTCGATGATCGCCTCGTCGCTGCCGAGGGAGGCGGTGTGGCTCATCGCCGCCCGCCGACCGGCCGAAGTGGTGTTGGCCTTGTAGACGATCACCGGTTTGTCGATCCGCTGCGCCAGTTCGATCAGCCGCCGGCCGCTGCCGATGCTTTCCAGATAGAGGCCGATCACCCGGGTGTCGGGATCCGTGCCCAGGTATTCGAGGAAATCGCACTCGTCGAGGTTGAGCTTGTTGCCGATGCTGGCGAATTTGGCCAGGCCCACCTGCTCGCTCTCGAGCAGATTCCAGAGGAACAGCCCCAGGCCGCCACTCTGGGTGATCAGCGAAAAACCGCCGCGTTTGACCGGAAATGAGGGGACAAAGGGCAGGCAAAGGCCGCTTGCGGTATCGGCCAGGGTCAGACCGTTGGGGCCGACGAAGCGGATGCCATATCGCTGGGCAACAGCCAGCAGCTGCGCCGCCAGGACCCGGCCTTCCTCACTGGATTCGTTGAAGCCGCCCGCCTGCACCGCCAATCGTTTGATGCCTGCCCGGCCGCAGTCTTCCGCCGCCTCCGGCACATAGCGGGCCGGGATCAGCAGCACCGCCAGGTCGGGAATGACCGGCAGATCAGCAGCCCTGCGGTAGACCCGGATGCCGCCGACATCGGTTTCCGTTGTGGCCGGGTTGATGCCAAAGAGCCGGCCGCGAAAGCCCCAGCGCAGACAATTGTCGACAATGATGCGCGGGGTATTGTGAGCCTTGGAGGAGAGGCCGTAGACAGCCAGTGCGGCGGGGGCAAAAAATCGGTCCATGCTGTGATTCACCAAACAGGGCGCAGAAAAATCTGCGGAAAAAATCAAGGGCAGCAAACTGCTGGTTCGCGATGGGACAAGTATACCACAGGTCCGGCCATCCGTGGAGGGCGGAAAGGTTCAGGCCGTCCGGTCCCGGCTCAGGTTGGCGGCGATCATGCTGAGCAGAAACCAGCCGCAGGCAACGATGATGATGGTGGCGCCGGTCGCGGTGCGCGCCCAGTCCTGGGCGGAGATCAGCAGACCGGCCACGGCCGAGCTCAGGCTGATCAGCAGGGCCCACCAGAACATGGCGCCGGCCGACCGGGCGAGATTACGGGCTGCCGCCGCCGGCACAATCAGCAGGGCCGTCACCAGCAGCACACCGACCGCCTGCACCGCAAACATGACGATCAGGGCGAGCAGGCCGGTAAAAAGATACTGGTGGACCGCCACCCGGACGCGGTGGGCCTGGGCCAGGGTCGGATTGAGGCCGATGTAGAGCAGGTGATTGTAACTGACCGCCTGGAAGGTCATCAGGATCAGAAAAAGGGCCATCAGGCAGAGGATCTGGCCATCGCTGATGGTGAGGATGTCGCCGTAGAGAAAGCGTTGCAGATCACGGGCCAGGGAACGGTCGCGGCTGACAATGGCCAGGCCGAAGGCGACCATGGCCGAAAAGAAGACGCCGATGACCGTGTCGGAGGAGAGGTTGGAATGGCGTTGCAGGATCATGATCCCCAGGCCGACCAGCAGACCGAAAGCCGGCATGGTCCAGTTGGGATCCACCGAAAAGATCAGTCCCAGGGCCACGCCGGCAAAGGCGGAGTGGCTGATGGCGTCGGAAAAAAAAGCCATGCGGAAGTTGACCACGATGATCCCCATCACCGCGGCCATCGGCGCCAGCAGCAGCAGACCAAGCAGGGCCTGCTGCATGAAGCGGGCCTGGAGGCAGTCAAAGGGAAGCAGTTGGGCCAGCAGCGCGTAGAGCGGCGACAGCTCAGGCATCGGGCCGCTCCTGACAGCAGGGTGCCGAACAGACGGCCAGATTTTCGGGCATGGAACGACTGCTGACCAAGCCCATGTGCATGCCGAAAATGGCGGTCAGGTTTTCACTGGTCAGGGTCTGGCGCGGCGGACCTTCGGCGGCCACCTTGCGGTTGAGGCAGATGACGTGGGTGGCGTGGTGGGTGACCGTGGCCAGGTCGTGACTAACCATCAACTGGGTGAGCCCCGTAGCGTGCCGCAGGGTGTCAAGGAGTTCACAAAAGATCAATTCTCCCCGGAAATCGACTCCCGCCGAGGGTTCATCGAGCACCAGGAGATCGGGTTCCTGCCGCAGAGCCAAGGCCAGGAGCACCCGCTGCAATTCGCCGCCGGAGAGGGCGCCGATCTTGCGGCCGGCCAGATGTTCGGCTTTAACCAGGGTCAAGGCCTCTCTGGAGAGGTCCTGCAACTTCGGGTGGATGCCCAACCAGAGCGGTTTCTTCTGAAAGCCCATGGCGAGAAACTCGCTGACCGTCAGCGGCATGCCCCGATCAAAGCTGAGCCGCTGCGGCACATAGCCGATGCGGGTGCCGTTCGGGCTGGTGTGGATGCGGCCTTGATAGCTGATTTCTCCCAGCAGGGCAAGGAGCAGGGTTGTTTTTCCTGCTCCATTCGGGCCGATGATGGCGGTGCAGCTGCCCTTGGGCACCGTGGCGCTCACCCGGTCGAGAATGGAAATGCCGTCGTACTCGACCGTGACCTCTTCAAAACGGACAGCGGCTTCAATGGGTTGGTATACGGGAAAGGCTTCAGTTGCTGCCAAGCGTTTGTTCCAGGATGTTGAGGTTGGCGCGCATGACCTGCTCATAATAGTCCAGCGGCGCCTGCTCGGGGCCGTTGGCCGCCGGATCCAGGCGGGCTGCGGCAATGGATGCCTCTTTGGCAATGGTTGTGCCGACTGCTTCTGGATACTGTGGTTCGGTGAAAATCGCACCTGCTTTTTTCGCCCTGATCGTTTCGACGATGGCGATGATTTCCGATGCGGACGGATTCTGTCCGGCATGGGCCTGGACCACGGCCACCACCTCAAGCCCCATGTCCCTGGCCAGGTAGTCGAAGACCCCGTGCTGGGTCGCGATCCGGTTGTTCTTCAACCGCTTGCCCAGGGCCAAAAGATCATCGGCCAGCCGGTTCATCCGCTGGCCATACGCCCGCCCGTTGGCGGTATAAACCGCGGCGCCGGCGGGGTGCAGTTCCGCCAGGGCCTTGGCAATATTATCAGCCAGCAGGGCAGCCATACGCGGACTGGCAAAGAGATGGGGATTGGGAACGCTGTCGTAGTGGCCAGGCTTGTCCCTGTCATGGGTGCGTTTGTCCTTGTCCTGTTCCTGCTGATGGCCGGGCTCTTCGCGCTGCCCATCCTCGATGAATAAAACCTGGGTGATTCCCTGCGAGCTATCGACGATCCGCAACCCGGGGTTGGCTTTTTTCAACGGTGCGCCCAGAAATTCCTCCAGCCCCAGTCCATTGACAATGAGCACGTCGGCCTTGGCCAGTTTGCGCATGTCCTGCGGCGTCAGGGCATAGTCATGTGGGCAGCCCATCTCGGCCGGAATCATCAATTCAACCTCAACTCCGCTGGCCCCGTGCGTGATGTTGCGGGTGATCTGATAGAGGGGGAAGGTGGTGGTCAGGATCTGCAGCGGCTTTGCCGCCGCCCAGGTCGCCGGAAGGAAGAACAGCAAAGCAATGCTGTAAACGAGGAACGTGGTCCACAGCCTGTGGCTATTCGTTTTCATAAGGCAATTCTCCCTTGCTCTTCGATTTCACGCTAATGCGAATGCATTTGCATTGTACAGGGTGCACGGCTGTCGTCAATCGCTATTGCAAAACCTTTTGCATGCGGAAGGGGTGGTGACTATAGTCGAAGACTGGAGCCGCACCTATGCAACGAAAGACAACACAGCGAACCGCCATTGAACAGGTTTTCCTTAACGAGGAACGGCCCCTGGGAATCGATGAGATTCTCCGGCTTGGCCGCACCCAGGTGGAATCGCTCAATCAGGCCACGGTCTACCGCAACCTCAAGCTGCTGGTCGGCAAGGGCTGGCTCTACCAGATTAATCACCCGGCCATAGGCACGCTTTACGAGCGCACCGGCAAGGGCCACCACCATCACTTCCACTGCCGCGACTGCAACCGGGTCTTTGAACTGCCCGGCTGCTCGCTGAATCAGGAGGCCTCCGCCCCCAAGGGATTCAAGGTCGAAGACCACGAAATTTTCCTCTTCGGCCTCTGTCCGTCTTGCGCCAGCTGTCCCGAATAGCGGCGGCCCCGCCGCGCCTGCTGCTCGCCAGGCACGAGTCTATCGGATGGATCTTGTGACAGCGCCGCATCATGCGCATAGTAGTCTCGAATTGTTCCTGCCGTTCATTCTGCCTCGGGAAAAAATCATGTCCGCTGTCCGTTGCCTGCTTCTGATGCTTGTTTTGACCGCATGTCCTGCCCAAGCCGCCCAGGCTGAGCAGGTTGTCCTTTTTCTCGGTGATTCCCTCACCGCCGGACTGGGGGTGGAGCCGGAACAGGCCTATCCCCGACTGCTGGGCGACATGCTCATCAAGGAAGGCATGACCGGCGTCCGCATTATCAACGGCGGCCTCAGCGGTTCAACCTCGGCCAGCGCCCTTTCGCGATTGCAGTGGTATGACAAGAAAATCCGGCCTTCGCTCCTCTTCCTGGCCCTTGGCGCCAATGATGGCCTGCGTGGACTCACCCTTGCGGAGATGGAAAAAAATCTGACCGAGGTGATTAACGCCGCCAGGGAGCGAGGCATGCGCATCATCCTGGCCGGCATGGAACTGCCGCCCAACTACGGCGACGAATATACCGGCCACTTTCGCCAGGTCTACCGGGATCTCGCCGCCCGGTACGGCCTCACCCTGATTCCCTTCCTGCTGGAAGGGGTCGGCGGGGTAGCCGGCCTCAATCAGGCCGACGGCATTCACCCCAATGCCGAGGGACACCAGCACATCGCCCGCCACGTCTACCCCGTGCTCAGACGCTCTCTTGACGAGATTCTCGCCCAACAGCAAAAAAATAGCCATGACCGCACCGAAAAACAGCCCGCTTATTGAGGTCAGCGATCTCCACAAGGCCTATCCCCTCCCGGAATCCGGCCAATTGACCGTGTTGAACGGTGCCGATTTTTCCGTGAAAGCCGGCGACACCCTGGCCGTCACCGGCCAGTCCGGCAGCGGCAAATCGACCCTGATTGCCCTGCTGGCTGGATTGGACAAACCAGACCGGGGCAGGATCAGGATCAACGGGGCCGACCTGACCGCTATGGACGAGGCCGGACTGACCCGGTTCCGCGCGGCCCATCTCGGTATTGTCTTTCAGCAATTCCATCTCCTGCCCCATTTGAGCGCCGAAGAGAATATCCGTCTGCCCCTGGAACTGCTGGGCCGGCCCTGCGAGCGGGGAGAGATCGAGGCCTTGCTGGAAAACGTTGGTCTCACGGCACGCAGAACCCATTTGCCGGCTCAGCTCAGCGGCGGCGAATGCCAGCGGGTGGCGATTGCCCGGGCGCTCGCCGTCAAACCGCTGCTTCTGCTGGCCGACGAGCCCACCGGCAATCTAGACGTGGCCACCGGCCGGGAAATCGTCGACCTGCTCTTCCATCTCGCGGAGCAGGAACAGATGACCATGCTCGTGGTCACGCATAACCGGGAGCTGGCCGAGCGCTGTTCCCGGCAACTGCAACTTGCGCAGGGGCTCCTGCAATGAAAACGCTGGTGCGGCTTGGCTGGCGCGATCTTTCACGGAATCGCAGGTTTTCGCTGCTGTTCATCGTCAATCTCGCCCTCGGCCTCACCGGGTTTCTCCTGACCGGATCGTTCAGCGCCTCGCTTGACCGCCATCTTGCCGCCCATCTTAAAGAAATCCTGACCGGCGACCTCGTGCTGCAAGCCGCCCGCCCGCTGACGGAACGGGAACTTGCGGTCAGCCGGACCGTGGCCGGTCCCGGCAGCCGGTTTTCCCGGCAGGTATCTTTGTATACCATGATCAAGGGCGGCAACGGTTCCAAGCTGGCCCAGATCGTGGCCATTGACGATGCCTACCCCTTATACGGGGGCTTTCGTTCCAGCGAGGGGCTCCCCCTGAACCAAGCGGCCGCGAGCCTGCAACACCAGCAACAGGTGCTGATGAGCCGGGAAACCGCGCGTTCGTTTGCCTTGGCGCCGGGCGACACCCTGACCATCGGCCAGGCAAGCTATGCGGTAGCCGCCTTGTTCGACCGCGATCCAGGCGGTGACTTCACCAGCCTGACTCTGGCCCCCAAAATATATCTGGGCCTGCCGCACCTGGAGGACTCGGGCCTCATCCGTTTCGGCAGCCGGGTCAGCCACAAACACTTCATCCGCCTGCCGGACACCGTTGACGGCAGCGCCATCGCCGCCCGGCTCACCGCCGCCCTGGAGGAACTGGCCGCCAAGGCCCCGGAAATCCGTGTCTCGACCACGATGGACGTCAACCGCCGCATGGGACGGGTGGCCGGATATTTCAGCTCTTTTCTCGGCCTTGCCGCCATGGTTTCCCTGGCGCTCGCCGGCCTGGCCGCTGCCTTTCTTTTCCGCGAGCATCTGCGCGGCGGGTTGCGGCAAATCGCCATTCTTCTCAGCCTCGGGGCCAGCCGCAGCCAATGCCTGTTCCTGGCCATGGGGCAACTGGCCGCGCTCGGCCTGGCTGCAGCCTGTGTCGCCGCTGTTCTGAGCTGGCTGCTGCTGCCCCTGTTTGGCAGCTTGTTCGCCGGCCTCATCCCCTTCGCTCCGAACTTGGCGCTGGACCCGTCGACAGCTGCTCTCGCCGCGCTTATCGGTATTCTCGGCAGTCTGCTGTTCTGCCTGCCGGTCTCTCTGCGCATCCTGACCGTGCGCCCGCTGGTGCTACTGCAGGAAGAGATCGCCGGGGACTCGCTCTCCCGCCATGACCGAAGACGGATGGTTGCCGCCCTGTTGCCGGCCCTGGGTTTCCTGCTCCTCCTGATCCTCCACCTGAGCCATTCTCCCCTCCAGGGCCTCGTGTTCACCGCCGGACTGATCGTATTAACATCGCTGTTCACCCTCGCCGCCGCCCTGCTGTTCCGGGGCTGCCGGCAGTGGTCGACGACCAGCCGTCTCACCTGGAGAATTGTCTGGCGCAATCTGTACCGCAACCGCCGGGCCGCGACCGCGGTTTTTGTGGCCCTGGCCACCGCCCTGCTGCTGGTTAATCTGATTCCCCAGGTTGAAAAAGGACTGGCGGCGGAAATCGGCCAGCCGGAAGGCATGGAGCTTCCCGACTTCTTCCTCATCGACATCCAGGAGGAGCAACGGCAGCCCCTCGCCCGCTTTTTTCAGGATCAGGAAGCCCGCCTTTCACCATTGGCGCCGATGGTCCAGGGCCGGATTCTCAGCATCAACGGCCAGCCCTTTGCCCATTGGCGTCAGCAGCATCAGACCGGGGACGAGCGGGGATTGCGGCGGAGCGAATTCAATTTTTCCAGCCGCGTCCAGTTGGACGCCTCCGAAACCGTGGTCAAGGGACCGCCGCTGCCCACGGCTTCCTGGCAGGCGGACGCGGACCGGCCCTTTGCCTTCTCGCTGGAACAGGAATTCAGTAAAAGATTACAGGTAGGGATCGGCGACCGGATGGTTGTCGACATACAGGGCATCGAGATGGAAGGGCAGATCGTCAACCTGCGCAAGGTGCGCTGGAACAGTTTTCAACCCAATTTTTTCATGCTGGTGCAACCTGGAGTGCTGGACGACGCCCCCAAGACCTATCTGGCCTCGGCGAGCCGGGTGGAAAAAACACGAAAGGATGCACTGGTCCAGCAACTGACCACCTCCTTTCCCAATATTTCGGTGATCGATGTGAGCGGGATGGTTGCCCAACTGGTGAATCTAGCCGGCCAATTAACCCTTTCCCTGCGGTTCATGGCGGGGCTTGCCATGGCGACAGGTCTGGTGACGGTAGTTTCCATCGCCCGCCAGGAAGCCTTGCGGCGTGAACGGGAAATCAATCTTCTCAGGGTCTTGGGTGCGAGTCTCGGTAGAATCAGAATCCTGCTCATCCTGGAATTCGCGCTTCTGGCCGCCGCGGCCGCCCTGGCCGCCCTCGCACTGAGCGTCCTTTGCTCATTCGGAATTTCCTGGCTGATGTTCGATCGTCTCTGGCAATTCCAATGGCAATCCGGCATGTTCCTCCTGCTGGCAGCGATCCTGACCTGCAGCCTTACCGCCCTGCTGGCAACCGATTCGGTCATCCGCCGCAAACCCGTGGCCTTGCTGCACTGAATGGCGAGGCAACAGGCCAGAAGAACTCGCGCTCTTACCTCGCGCCGCCGTCCACCCAGATTTCCCTACGGACGCAGTCCTGGTCCTCCGGCCGCATCACCCGGCAGCTGAGCACGCCTTCCCGAAACGAGCCATAGGTGGCCTGACGGGGGATGTTGAGGGTGCCGTCGTCATCCAGTTCGACCATGACGATCACATCGCCGCCGTTTCCCAGAGTCAATTCACAGGGTATCTTTCGCATTGGATTCCGCCGGGTCCTGTTTTCCGGTTTGCACGTATTTGACCGCCTTGTCGATCCTGACCTGCTGATTCACCGGCTGCCCCTTGACCTCTGGAATCTGGGTGGTCAATGCCAGCGGTGAAGGGGGCGCGTTCAGCGCGGCGAGAATCCCCTCATCGCGGTTGTAGAGATCGTGCTTGAACATTACCTTCCCATCTCGAATATTGGTGGTCTGGTACATGAGATAAATCGGCAGCGGCTGCTTGAGGATCACCGTCGTGGTCTTACCCGAGGCGAGGATCTTTTCCATTTTTTCAATCGTGGTCGGGTTGCCGGTGTCGTTGGCAAGAATCAGCCGCCCCAGGTCGAGAGGATTCTGCACCCGGATGCAGCCGTGGCTGAAGGCGCGCTGTGTCCGCCCGAACAGGGATTTGCTTGGGGTGTCATGCAGATAGACATGATACGGGTTGGGGAAGAGAAACTTAATCTGGCCCAGCGAGTTATCGTCGCCTGAATCCTGGCGGAGGGTATAGGGTAAATACTTTCCCTGATACTGTTGCCAGGGAATGCTATGGGGATCGACCTCGGTCCCGTTGCGATCAAAAACGCGAAGCCGCTGTTTCGCGAGAAAATCCGGGTCACTGACAATACTGGGAACGGTTTCGTTTTTAACGATGTCCGGGGTGGGAGTCCAGGTCGGATTGAGCACGATGTAGGTGATCGCCGACCGAAAAACAGGCGTCTGGTGAAAGGGTTTGCCGACCATGACCTTGCTGTTCCAGACCGGTTGGTTGTTATGGTAGTACTGGAGCGTGAAACCGGCGATATCGATGATGAGGTTGGAACTCGGCATATCGTGAATCACCCACCGCGTCCGCTCAAGGTTGACCCGGATCTGATTGATCCGTTCCACCAAGGTGACGTTCATGGCATTGATCGTAGATTTGCCGGCAACCCCGTCGGGTTCAATGTGATGCCGCGCCTGAAAGGCCTTGACGGCTGCCACGAGCTGGTCATCATACAGGTTTGATTCGCCAGAGCCCTTGCTGGGATGATATTCGCCGGTAACGGCCAGGCGATGACGGATGGCCCGCACGCGCTGATCATGCATGCCGGGTTTGAGGCTCTGACCGGCGGGCACCTGCTGCCAACTGCTCTTGCCGGCCAGCTGTTTGTACTGACTCAGGGCCTCTTTCAAATTGAGATACGACGGATGGTGCGGTGAAAGCTTATCCAGGGTGGTCCGGACCGTCCCCGTTCTGATCGCGGTCAGGTAGGTATCGATGGGTGAAATCCGGGGGGTTGTCGCCTCGAGATTCTGTTTTTCCTCAACTTTACGAGAGTCAACCTTGCCGTAGCGTTTATGCTGCCCCAACAGAACCAGGGCATCGGAAAGCAGCAGGTCATATTCCGCCAGCGCCCCTGGGGAGGATTTTTCCTTCAACTCGTTTCCGTAGCGGGTCAGGACTTTAAGATGATAATCATCGGGAATCAACCCCTCCTCGGCACAGGCAACAATGGCGCTCAACAATTGCGCGATATTGTCCGGGCTGGTCCAGAGCGGATAAAACTGGTTTTTCCGGTACAAATCAAGAAGATACCCGGCCGTATATATCGGCTCCGTGCCGACGCTGTCCTCTATCTCAAAATACAGCTGCTCGAGGCGCTGCTGGAGCAGCTGTTGCGCCTCATCGCCGCCCGCCATGGCCACGGGGAAAATAATGCCATTGCCGGTGGCCATCGCGCCGCTTTCCCGGTCAGCCGCAACGGATTGCTGGGTGGCACTCTGCACTGCCGGCGGAGACAGGAACTGAGCGCCACCCTCTGCATTGCCACCGCTGGGGATGCAGAGCATTGAAAAAAGGAGCAGGCCTCCCGAGAGCAAGAGGCCGGAACAGTATGGTTGACAATAGACGGGCATGGGAGGTTCCTGAACGCAGGCTGACTTCTTCGAATGGAATCAGGTAGGGATTGGCGTTTTAGGCAAGGAAGATTTGTTCTCAATACCAAAGGACTGAGTATGCATACTTAAGGAAGAACGTCGATATTGACAAGAACTTAAACCCATTTTTTCAAAAAAAATGTTGCAGCACCTCTTCCGCATTGCGTTACTGCTTCTTGTTTGACCAGACCTGTGCGCCTATGCTATCCTCTGCCCAAGAAATTCACCATGGAGACCTCCCATGTCCCTTCTCTCCCTCTCGCCGATTCTGCTTTGGTTCCTCGCTGGCATTTTCTTTTTGGCCCTTGAGCTGGTGCTGCCCGGACTCATCGTTTTCTTTTTCGGCATCGGCGCCTGGTGCACGGCGCTGACCGTCTATCTGCTGCCGATCCCCCTTGCCAATCAGTTACTGGTCTTTCTGGTTGCCAGTATCCTGGCGCTCCTCCTGCTGCGATCCACTCTCAAGAAGGTCTTTCTCGGGCGAACCCTCGAAGCGGATGCCATGGACGGCGGCATCCCGCCCGGTGCCACCGGCGAGGTGATCGAGGATATCCTGCCGCCGGCGGCAGGGAAAATCAAATACGGGGGCTCGTTCTGGCAGGCCACGGCCGAAGGACCCTTGTACAAGGGAGCAACCGTGCGGATTCTGGAGAAATCAAACCTGACCGTCAAGGTCGGCCCAGTTGCAACAAAAGGAGAAGCCTGATGGACAATGTATTGATCGGTGTTATTGCCCTGGTTGCTTTTGTCATCATCATCCTGGTCAAGTCGGCGGTGGTCGTTGATCAGCAATATGAATACGTGATCGAACGGCTGGGCAAATACCGCACGACCCTTGAGGCGGTTTCACCTCCTCATCCCCTTCTTCGACAAGGTTGCGTACAAGAGGAGCCTCAAAGAGGCCTCCATCGACATACCAGCCCAGACCTGCATCACCGCCGACAATGTCTCGATGGAAATCGACGGCTGCCTCTATTTGCAGGTGATCAATTCCCGGCTTTCCGCCTACGGCATCGACAATTTCAACTTCGCCGTGGCCCAGCTGGCCCAGACCAGCCTGCGTTCGGCCATCGGCAAGATCAGCCTGGACAACACCTTCGAGGCCAGGGAAACCCTGAATCGGCAGGTGGTGGAGGCCCTGGACGAGGCCTCGCAGAATTGGGGCGTCAAGGTGTTGCGCTACGAGATCAAGGATATCCAGCCGCCGCGCAGCGTCCTTGAGGCCATGGAAAAACAGATGAAGGCCGAGCGCGAAAAACGGGCGGAGATTGCCAAGTCGGAAGGCGAACGTCAAGCCATGATCAACCGGGCCGAAGGTGAACGGGCCGAGGCCATTGCCCGGTCCGAAGGCGAAAAAATGCGGCGAATCAACGAAGCGGAAGGCCAAGCTCAGGAAATCCTCAAGGTAGCGGAGGCGACCGCCGAAGGCCTCCGCCGGGTGGCCGGGGCTCTGAGCGGCCCTGGCGGGCAGGATGCAGCCAACCTTGAGGTGGCCAAGAAATACCTCGATCAATTCGGCAAACTGGCCAAAGAAAATAACACCATGATCCTGCCCGCCAACCTGGCCGATGTTTCTTCCATGGTTGCCACGGTGATGACCACACTGGAGCACGCCAAAAAGAAAGAACAAACCGCCTCTTAAACCCTGTTCACGCTGGCAGACAGCCTCTTCGGCACGCCGCACCTGAGGCTGTTTTTTTCTCCTGCCGGCTCTTCAGCCGGTTCCCTTTAATCAGAACACCTCAGAAATGGTCTGCGCTGTAGAAAAATGCCCGCGCGGCGGGGAAAGAACAGCTAACGGGAAGTTACTTGGGGGAGCGCCTCGGCGAAAGCAATGGCCGCCTCGGGGTGGATGAGACGGGCAATGGCCGCCAGGGTGTTGGCAAAGGTCGCGGGGGAAGGGCTGCAGACCAAATCCGGGTCCATCACATGCACCCGGCCGGCACGAACCGCCTCTATGGCGGCAAAGCCCATCCAATGGTTTTTTTGCTCGGCGCCAATGCCGTGTTCCGAGCCCATAACCGCAATGATGATCAGGTCGGGATTCAAGGCAAGGACCTGTTCGGTATTCATCACCCCTGAAAGCTGCTCCCCGGCTATGTTGACACCACCGCCCAGCTCTATGAAATCATGCGTAAAAGATCTTTTTATCGAAGAAAACAGCGGATGGGCCCCGACCTGAAGGAACACCTTGCGGCGGGGCAATGGCTCCACAGCGTGGCGAACCGTCTCGACTCTTTTTCTGGCCTGATCGACAATTGCCTCGGCCCGCTCTTCCAGCCCCAGCAACCGTCCTAGATGGAGAAAATGGGAGCAGATGTCGGCAAAGGAGGCTGGCTGACGAAAGAATTCCACCCGGAAGCCGAGTTGCCGGAGCTTTTCGATTTGCTGAGGCGGGGTCAAGTTGCTGGCCAGGATCAATTGCGGCTGCAGGCTGACGATTTTCTCGATGCTTATTTCTTGGACCGAGCCAACCTTCGCCTTGTGCCGGGCCGCTTCCGGCCGCTGACAATAGATGGTGTTGCCGACCAAACTGTCGCCTGCCCCGAGAAGAAAAATATTTTCGGTGCTCAGTGGACTCAGCGAAACAATACGGGCATAAGACGGGGTCAAAGGTACTGCAGATTTCGTTCCGGTGGCGACGGCCTGATCACAAACAGTCGCCAGCATCAAGACAACGAAACCAAACCAGGCGATGACCACACCCGTACATGTACGGTATAATCGGAGCCTTTTCATGCCCCTGCTGCGCCGGGGGAGGAGGGAAGAACGAGAAAAAGATGCAAGAAAATCAGCGATTAAATAACATCATCGTCGCTTAAGTCATCTTCCTCGTCGATGTCGCCATCCAGATCCTCGTCGCTGTCGTCAGCATATTCTTCGGTCTCTTCGAATTCGTCCTCGCCGTCAGGGGAGATTTCAGGAGTCGAGCTGTCATCCAGCGAGCGGTTGGCTTTCGGAATTTTCGATTCCGGCAGAACAAACTCCCTTATTTTTTCCACTTCATCGGGGAGAAGGAGATCGGCCTTGCAGGTCGGACATCCCTTCACATGTTGGTCGACAAACTGCATCATGCGGGCCGGTGCCATAGTTTCCTGCTTGACCCGAAGATACCAGTCCTTGATGAGGCGAATCAGTTGTTCACATTCCATTGAAAATTTAGGGGGAAGTTTGCTTTTTGGGGTGTCAGCCCGGTTCTCTTGATGATCAAATGGCAAGAAACTGTTGTTTTTCCAAATGATACATAGTAAATTTCGTTTTCTTCCGGAAGTGGAAAGGGCACTGGTGGCTCTCCCGGACTTCAAATCCGGTGTGTCGGGTGAATAGCCCGGCAGGTGGGTTCGATTCCCATGCACTTCCGCCATATTTTCAGGCATTTCAACCCTTGCGGCGTCGTGATTGTATCCCGAAACTTTCCACGCTGTCAAATCTTTTTCGATACAGCCGATTTCTAATCGGCATCCCGAAACAAAAAACGGAAAGCGCACCCTCGAAATGGGCAGTCCTTTTTTATTCTCTTGTCATCGCTGACCTGGCATCAACTTGGTCAATGCCATTCGTTTTGCTTCCTTGCCCAAAGGCTATCGCGCATGGACGCAAAAGCAATGAGTTTGTTAAAAAACCAGAATTTATCGAATTTTAGCAAAAAAATTCATCCCATTGGGTCAAGGAGTACCCCGGCAACCGTCGGTCTTCATTTGGCGACTATCCTGCTCGTCCCACTCCCTCCTGTTGCAATCGAGCAAAGCCTCCTTCTGAATTTTATGATAAAATACAAATAGATTTACCATAATTACCTTTGGTTATACACGAAACGGCAGCACAAGCAACCTATGCCCTTGATCTGTCATAGAGATTTAGGGCACAATAGTCAGGAGGCGCACTCGCCACGGGTAATTCCCGCTCGGCGCCAGGAATCTGTCGCTGATTCAGCGTTAAGTGACGAACCTGAAGCAGCGTCAGGATCTGTCCGGCCTTCATTTGTCGAGCTGCTTACCATTGATCACGATCTGCTCAAGGAATCCTTATGGCAATCCAGAAGTTAGACCCGGATGCACATTCAAACCCCGCGCAGTCCTCCTCTCCACAAGATCTTCTGAATAAAGTTCTTTCCTTTGCAACTGTCCGCACTTTTCATGCCGGAGAACCCATCCTTACCCCTGGCGCCGGGACCGACACCTTTTATTTTCTGATCAGCGGGGCCGTGGAGGTCAGCTACACTGATCGCTCCGATACCAGGATTACAGTCGCTCTCATCGGTGCGGGGGAATTCTTTGGCGAAATTGGCTTTTTCGATGGTGAATCGCGGGTGCGTGACATCCAGGCAGCGAAAGAGGCACGGATTGCCCTCTTTGACTCCACGGTGATGGCAGTCTTAAAGGCCAAAAATGTTGAACTCTACGCGGATTTCATCATCTTTCTTACCCAGAAAATCTGCGGCAAATTTCGCCGGATCGCTGGTGAACGCGAACCGATCGCCGGGTATGCCGACTCCCTTTCCACGCGGCATGCCAGTCGCTATACCGAGGCCAAACCCCTGCCCGTTCCCTTGATTCGCTCATCCCAATGGCACCATATCAGCAGCAGGATGGAGGCCTTCAAATCCGAGTTGTTCAATCTCTCCCACCGGCTCCAAAAAACCGAAGCGGAAGGCAAACAGGATCCGGAAAGCGAAGCCCGCTGCCACCGTGTCCTCGCCGAACTCAACGGCTCGTTGTCCGAGTTCGAGCAGACCATGACCGGCAGCGGCTATGAAGAAGTTATGTGGGGCTATGTGTTCAAGGAAATCTTCCCCTATTTTATGCGCAGCCGCTTTGCCGAGCGGGCCTACTTCAAGCCCAAGGGCTATGCCGGCGATTTTCTCATGATGGAGCATATTTACGCTGACATCCCAAAGGGTGAGGGCAAACTCGGCGAGATTATCGATGCCTTCTGCCTGCAGCGCCCGGGGTCCTTGGCCATCCGCGGCAGACGCATTCTCCTACGAGACCAATTAATGCATCTCAGCGGCGCCATCGCTGCCCGCGGCGGTATCACCCGGATCATGAACCTAGCCTGTGGCCCGAACCGGGAACTCTTTGATTTCCTGGGCGATTGCGAATACAGCGAGAGCATCGAAGCCCTTTGTGTCGACATCGACTCCGAGGCCCTGCAATACACCAACCAACATGTCAATATCTTCCCCCACCGCGCCTCGATCAGGCTCATGAGCGAAAATGTCATCAAGTGGGCACTTGGCCGCGCAACCCATCACATCGAACCGCTTGATATCATCTACTCGGCCGGCCTCTGCGATTATCTCGATCCGCGCCTGTTCCGTGCTCTGATCACCCAGTGCCATCGCCATCTCAAACCTGGCGGCACCCTGCTGCTGGGCAACTTCACCTACTATCCCGATTCCCTTTTTCTCGACAAGCTTTTGAAATGGGAACTCATTTACCGGACCGAAGAAGATATGCAGGAACTGTTCGCGTCTACTCCCTTTGGCAGGCAGGTCACGATCATCGCCGAACAGGCCCAGGTCAATCTTTTCGCCGTGGCCACCAAGGAATAACGCCCCATGTCGCTGCTCGCGGGCACCGCATCGGCTGAGTTTACCGACGATATCCACGCCCTTTTTGTGCTCCGGACCCACATCTGCCTATGGTTGGGCGTGGTGTTTTTTTCCCTGTTTGCCCTGCTCGATTTTATCTATTGCCGACCCTTTTTCAGCCTCTTCTTTTCGTATCGCCTGAGCTTTGTCGTTGTTCTCGTCTGCTTTCTTCTTCTGCTCAAATATCCGGCGGCCAGACGACACACCCGCATCATCATGTTCGCCGCCATGCTGCTGGGAAGCCTGGCCATTTCGCTGATGACCCTCAAACAGGGGGGGTTCGTTTCAGGGTATTACGTCGGTATCCTCCTGATGATCGCCGGCGGTTTTTCTGTCTTGCCGCTCAATGTTGTCCAGTCCCTGCTGCTTGGCGGTGCGATGTATCTGGTCTATTTTCTAACCGTCTTTCTGTCCACCCGCCCTCTTGATCCACAGGCGTTCACTGCCTTGATCAACAACAGTTTTTTCTTTTTCATCATCGTTACCGTCACAGCCATTCAATGTTTCGATGAAATCCAAACAATCATCAACTCTCTGCGGGCAAAAAAAAGACTGCAGACACTCCACGGGGAGCTCAAACAATACACCGGCAACCTTGAAATTCTGGTGAAGAATCGGCTGAAAATGCTGGAGGAGTCTGATCTCAAATTCCACGATCTCTACAACACCATCCCCGATCTCGTTGTGTTGATTGATCCTGCGGGAACGATCCGCATGGTCAATGATCGCGGCGCCTCCCTCCTGGAACAGGCCCCGCAAGCACTGCAAGACGCCTCTCTTTTTGATTGCATGCCCATGCATCAGCAGGAATATTTTGCCGATGAGATCTTCAGCCGGCTCCGCGGCGGCGAAGTTATCAAAGGGGTACAATTGCAGTTCCTCACCCGGACGGGACGAAATATCGAGGTGGAGTTGAGCGGTAACCGGGTCGAACTGCCAGGGCACACCGAACTGTACCAGTTGATCATCCGCGATATCAGTCAGATCAAGGCCTTTGAGCGGCAAGTCCTCGAGTCCGGCCAACTGCTCGACACCTCCCGACGGGCCGCCATCTTTGGTCTGGCCAGGCTGGCGGAGTGCCGGGACGACAACACCGGCGCCCATCTGCTCAGGATCCGCGAATATACACGAATCCTTGCCACGGAACTGGCGGAAAACCCGGAACTGAAACATATCGTCACCAGTCAGTTTATCGAGGACTTGTGCCTTTCCTCGGTGCTCCACGATATCGGCAAGGTGGGCATTCCGGACGCCATCCTGCTGAAACCTGACCTGCTCTCCGCTCCGGAATTCGAAGTGATGAAACGGCATTGTTTGTATGGCAGCAGCGCGCTCTTAGCGGCCGGGGATGCTTCTGAAGGCCTCAGTTTTCTCCGCATGGGTCAGGAAATAGCCTTCTCCCACCACGAACGGTGGGATGGCGCTGGCTACCCGCATGGCCTTTCCGGGATGGCCATTCCCCTCTCGGCCCGGATTGTGGCCCTTGCTGACGTCTATGACGCTCTGACATCAAGCAGGACTTACAAGCCCGCCTATCATCACGAACAGGCCCGCACACTCATTGTGCAGGAAAGCGGACATCAGTTCGACCCCACGGTCGTCAACGCCTTTCTTCGGAAGGAACAAGACTTTAAGGCCGCGAGGCGTGACCTGCTTGTGCAGGCAATCCCCCGGCAGGCCTGAAATTGCGGGCTATGAGCGCTCTTGAACAGTTCCAGCAGGAGTCCCTGCACCTGCATCACCAGCGGGTCTATTTTATCCTCTTGGCCGGCATCATCGTGATGCTTCTTTTCACTGTTCTTGACGCCTTGCTCATCTCTCAATATCTCAATGAATTCATTCAGTTCAGGATTTTTTCGATCGGAATCGGCATCCTGCTGCTTGTTGCCAATTTTTATGACCGGTCGCACCGTCGGGCCTGGGCCATCGGATTTGCCGGATATCTTTGTTTCGGTATCGTCACCCTCTTCACCGTATACCGCCTGGGAGGCATTACTTCTCCATACTATGTCGGCCTGATCGTCGCTATGACCGTCTATTCATGCCTCGCCCCGCTCTCCGTTATCCAGACCCTTATCAGCGGATTGACCCTCATTGCCTTGTATCTCCTCTCTCTCCTTTTCATGGAACCGCTGACTCCTGATCAATGGATGATCCTGTTCAACAATCTCTTCTTCATGATCTGCTTTGTCCTCATTGCCGCCACCCAAAGCTGGGCGGATATGACCGCGCGACGCAGAGAATACCTGCTGCGGGCCGCGGAAGACCAAGCGGCAGCGGCTCTAACCCGCCAGGCAGGCAAGCTGGAGGTTGAAGTCAAAAAACGGACCGAGGAGCAAGAGGCCACGGAACGACACTATCAAGCCTTGTATGAGGCGATTGCCGACGATGTTGTCCTCTTAACCCCTCAAGGATTGATTATGCAGGCCAACAGCTCCTATCTAAACCATTTTTCAAACGGAAAACTCCAAGTCGGCACCTTGTTTTTTGATGTGGTCAGTCCAGGGGATTTTGAAAAAATGCGAACGACATTGGCTGAAATGATCGACAAGGGATCGTCGCTTTCTCGTCTGCATCTCACCCTTGTTTCCAGCCAGGGCCTTCCCATGGAAACAGAAATCAGCGGGACCGTGCTCAGGCGCGGCGATACAACCCTCGGTGCGCAGCTGGTTATTCGTGATATCAGTGTCCGTAAACATCTCGAAAAACAGGTTCTCCTTTCCTTGAACAAGGTCAGGCAAACCGAGAACGCCGCGATCCTGGCACTGGCCAAGCTATCAGAATATCGGGATATTACCCCAGGTCACCACCTGGAGCGAATCCGCGAATATTGTAAAATCCTGGCCCTTGAATTGGCGCGCCGCTCCCAATTCGAGGCCACCATTACCTCAGCCTATATCCAGAATTTGTATCAGGGGGCCATTCTCCACGACATCGGCAAGGTGGCGATCGCCGACGACATCCTCGGAAAAACCGGCCCACTTTCCATCCTTGAAGAAGAAGCCCTGCGCAACCACACCTTGAGCGGAGGCGAGGTGATCAAGGCCATGGAGCAGGAAGCAAAAGGCAGCGGGTTTTTATCCCTGGCCAAAAACATAGCGTACTTTCACCATGAACGCTGGGATGGCCAAGGGTATCCGTACGGTTTACAGGGGACCGAAATCCCATTGGAGGCACGGATCATGGCCCTGTCCGATGTCTACGAAGAATTGACAGCCGCAATCAACCCGGTAAAGCGTATGGTGCATCACGCGGCAATGGACTTGATTGTCAGAAATGCGGGCCATCAGTTCGACCCGCTCATTGTCGACGCCTTTGTCGTGCTGCATGAGGATTTTGACCGGATCCGGCGCGAACTCGCTGAACTCGATTAAATGGCAGTTCCCCACAGCGTAGAACGCATTTTTTATAGCCATGCATTGGCGGCAATCCTGCAACATTTCCCTTGCCGTTCGAAAGTAAATACACTAAAACCATGGAGAATTAGCCAATCCGCGCAACCGGAGAAGATCCGTTCTCCCAGTGCGTACATCCTGACTATCTGAGACTGGACAGCGGTTTCCTTACGGAGGAGTTAACTTATGAAAGCGAATGTGATGCGTGCTCCGCTTATCAAATCAGCGGTTGTGCTTTTGGTTTTTGTCCTGCTGGCGTATCTGACGAGTGCCTCGCCCGAGGGGAGCGTTCTCAACTCCATAGGCCAGATTATCATCGGCGCCTTCCGTTTCGTGCAATGGATCATAGCCATGGCCATCGGCTTGACGGTCAGCATCGCCTTTCTTATTGGGGTGTTTCTTTTTGCTGTTTCTCTGGTCAACAAAGAGACCGCGGCTTCCATGTACCAAGCGGTTAAAGTATCCGTGGTTTCTTTTTGCCAGCCGGTTCTTTCCCGTATCGGCGCCTTCCAGTGCAAGAAAGAAACCCCATTTACCCAGCCGCCCGTGCAGGCAGCCGCCGTCATCGAAGGACGAGAGCAGTTGAAGGAAGACTTGCAGACTATTATTGCCGGAGAGGTCAAGAAGGTGGCCGATAACCAGCAGACCCTGAGCGAGCAATTCACCGCTCTCGACAGTAAAATCCAGGTGCTGGAGAAAAAGAGCGCTGATTTTGCGGCGGCAGGACAGTTGGACGCCATCGCCGCTGAACTTGCAGCTTCCGGAAAGGTGCTCGGAACTGTTCAGGAAAACGTGACCACGCTTGAAGGAAAAATCAACGAGACCGTCCAGCAACTGCAGGCCATCACCCCGGAGAAGATGCTGGGCGATATTCCCGCCCGCCTGGATAAACTGGAGCAGCCAAAAGACCAGCCGGTTTTTGACCCCGCACCGCTGACCGCATCCATCGAAAATCTGCACAAGGAGATGGAGGAGTTAAAGAAGAAGAGCACCGGCGGAGGCAAAGCCAGGAAAAAAGCCTGACCGGAAAAAGCAGACCGGAACTAAGCCATCCCGTTACCCAACGGGATGGCTTTTTTTATTTCCCAGCCGCCTCCCTGGGAAGCAATTCCTTGAAGTATTCGATCGAGGGAAAATGACAGGAGTATTGGACGCGCTGGCGACTGCTCGGCCGGGCGACAAAAAGCAGGTGGCCCAAACCGTAATCACGGGCGGTGAAGAGCACCTTTTCGGTATCGTCCACCAGCAGGGTCCGGTTTTTGTCAAATTGCAGCATCTGTTCCAACCGGTGCCAGAAGTCCTTTTCTTCCTTGGCTAGTCCTACTTCCTCGGCACAAACGATCCGGTCGAACCAGGGACCGATGGCGGTCTGCTCCAATTTGATCGACAACGTACTGGAATGGGCATTGGTGATCAAATAAAGCTTCTTGCCTGTTTTTATACAATACTCCAAAAATTCAATCACATACGGATGCACTCCAATCAGGTGATTGATCCGCAGCTTCAGCTCCTGCAAATCGATTCCCAGCTCACGGGACCAAAAATTGAGATCCGCCCAATCAAGCGTGTCCTTCACCTGATGATACCTGGCCAATAACTGAACCTTGGCCTCTTCAACAGGAATGTCGTGCACCAGGCTGTAGTGTTCCGGGACATACTGTTCCCAGAAATAGTCATCGAAATGTTTGTCGAGCAAGGTCCCGTCCATATCCAGCAGAACCGTGTCGATTGCATCCCAGGTAAGCAGGGGAAAACGTTTCTCGCAAGGTGCAGTTGCAGCATGTTTCATCGTGATTCTCCCTTCAATGCTTCCAAGATCGATTGAATACGGGCAAACAGATTCTCTTTGATGGAAAAGGGGGCGATCAGCCGCTGATCAGGGGTCAAACGAATCCCTTGTCCCGGTTTCTTTTTGTCCGGCTTCTGCTGAATCAGGCCAAGGATGCGTTGCGGGTCGACCGGCGCATGAGGAGTAAACGAAAAGACCAGGGCATCCGGCCCCTGTTCCAGCTTATTAATACCGAGCGTACGTAACTGCTGTTTGAGGGCGATAACCGCCAACAGGGTTCGCGCCTCAGCGGGTAAGGGTCCGTAGCGATCCGCCAATTCCTCTTCCAGATCCGCCAATTCCTCCTGCGTGCCACTACCGGCGACGGAAAGACGCCGGTAGAAATGGTACCGCTGACTGGCATCTTGAATATAACTGTCTGGAAGAAAAGCTGCGACCTTCAATTGTATCTCGGGATCAATATCGTCTGCCGCTATCGTGATGTCGGCCCCTGACAACGCCTTGCGTTTCAAGTCAGCCACCGTTGACTGCAGCAACTCCAGATAGAGGTCGTACCCAACGGCGGCAATATGTCCGGACTGGGATACGCCGAGGAGATTGCCGCCACCGCGAATCTGCAGATCGTTCATGGCCAGCTTGAATCCGCCCCCCAACTCGGAACAGTCCATCAGGGCCCGCAGCCGTTGCTGCGCATCCGGGGTCAGATGATCCATGGAGGCCACCAGCAGATAGGCATAGGCCTGGCGTGCGGAACGGCCGACCCGGCCGCGTAATTGGTAGATGTCGGCAAGACCGAGATGGTCGGCGCGGTTGATGATAATGGTGTTGGCATTGGCGATATCCAATCCGGATTCAATAATCGTGGTGCATACCAGGACATCAAGCTCATGATTGATGAAGCGGACCATGACATCCTCAAGCTGCGGGCCCGGCATCTGGCCATGGGCCACGCCGATCCGGGCCTGGGGAGCCAGGGCCGCAATAGTGTCGGCCATGCGATGGATCGACTGGACACGGTTGTGCACGAAAAAGAGCTGGCCGCCGCGTTCCATCTCCCGTGCAACCGCCTCGCGAATCACCAGTTGATCGTGGCGGGCCAGGAAGGTCTTGACTGAACGGCGCTGCTGGGGCGGCGTCGAAATAACCGAGAGATCGCGAATACCGAGCAGCGACATCTGCAAAGTCCGGGGAATCGGGGTGGCGGTCAGAGTAAGCACATCGACCGTGGCCTTAATCTTTTTGATTTTCTCCTTGTGCGCGACGCCAAAGCGATGCTCTTCGTCGACGACCAGCAGGCCCAGTTTGCTGAACTGGATGTCCTTGGAGAGAAGGCGATGGGTTCCCACCACCAGATCGATTTTGCCGGTTGCCAGATTGGCGGCAATCTCTCTCTGCTGCCGGCTGGTCCGGAAGCGATTGAGGCAGGCTATTTCCACCGGGAAAGAGGCGAAGCGCTCCCGAAAGGTGGCAGCATGCTGTTCAGCCAATACCGTGGTCGGCACCAGGATTGCCACCTGATAGCCGTCCTCGATCACCTTGAAGGCCGCCCGGGCCGCCACCTCGGTCTTACCGTAACCGACATCGCCGCAGACCAGACGATCCATGGGTTGATCATGGGTGAGATCGTCAATCACGTCATCAATAGCCTTAGCCTGCCCGCTGGTTTCATCGTAAGGAAAGGATTCTTCAAGCTGGCGGTAGAGATCGCCGGGAGGGGAAAAACGATGCCCCTCGCGCATGGCCCGGTGGGCATAGATATCCAGCAGTTCCTGGGCAATCTTCCAGACCGCCTCGGTTACCTTTTTCTTGGTCGTCTGCCACCGCTGGGAGCCGAGGCTGTCGAGCTTGGGCTCCTGATCGGTCAAGCCCTGATAACGGCTGACCCAATGGAGCCGGTCCACCGGGACGTAGAGTTTGTCGTCGTCACGAAAGGAAATCAGCATGAAATCGCCCCGTTGCCCGGAAAACTCCATGTTGACCAGACCCTGGAAAATGCCGACGCCGTGATCCCGGTGGACGACGACATCTCCCTGCACCAGTTGATCGATCTGGACAGGTTCGCCGCGCTCCCCTGGAATTTTTCGCTGACGGCCGCTACTCAGCCGCTTATCGCCAAACAGTTCGGAGGCGGAAAGAACATGCAGGTGCTCCGAAGGGAGGTCAAAGCCCTTGGACAGGGGCTGGTCGTAACAGGCGATCAGGTCCGTATCCGAAAGAGCCAACGGCTCGAAGGGCGGCGAAACCAAGGTCGTCCGCAGATGATAGTTGCCGAGCATCTCCCGCAGATGTTCGGCCTGCCGGGCAGAGCGGCAGGCCAGGACAACCCTGTCCCGGTCCTGCTGCCACTGGTTGATGCGATCAGCAAGAGGCGCCAGCAACCCGCGCTTTTTGCGATGCAGTTCTATCTCTTGCGCGAGCAGGTTATGGCTGCCCGAGGCCAGGTTCAAGGTCGGACCGGTATGATCCGGATCTGGCAGAAAAGACAAGCGCGAGGCCAGCAGACTGCGGCTGGCCTCTTGCCAGTCCGTCTCGGTCAGGAAGAGATCGTCTGGCGGAAGCGCGGCCACCCGCCGTTCCACCGCTTCCAGATAATTGGCCTGGATGCGTTCGCGCACCAATCGCATCCGCTGTTGGACCGCCAAGGGATCATAAATGACCAAAGAAGCCTCGGGCGGCAGATAGGCAAACAGAGTTTGCAGGCCTGCCCTGCCCCCATACAGCAGCGGCAGCATGAATTCCATGCCGGGAAACCGCTGCCCGGTGGCAAACCGCTCACGGATGGCGCGGAACTCCTTAGATGACCAATTCAGCTGTTCCGCCGCCGTGTCAACGGCATGCAGCAGAGCGCTCTGCTGTCCTGCCGGGGGGAACAGCAGGTCCGAAGCAGGGACCAGCACCGCTTCTTCGATCTCTTGCCGGGATCGCTGCGAAATGGGGTCAAACACCCTGATCGATTCCAGGGTGTCGCCAAAAAAATCGAGCCGAAGGGGACCGGCCTTGACGGGCCCGAGGCTGGGCGGATAGACATCGATGATGCCGCCGCGCAGCGACAGATCCCCCTCCTGCCGGACCATATCGCACATCTGATAACCGGAAGCGACCAAGGCGGCAATCAATGCGTCCCGATCGGTCTCCTCCCCGGAGATGACGAGCTCACAGTGGTCGCTCAAGGCTTTGGCGGGAAGGACACGCCGAAGAACCGCCTCGGCCGAGGTCAGAACGATGCAGGGTTCCCTCTTTTCCTGAAGCTGATACAGGGTGGCCAAGCGGCCGCAGACCGTTGCCGGATCAGGCGAGAGCGGCGTGTAAGGGGGAATTTCATAGCTCGGATGAATGAGCACCCGAATATTGGAGAAAAAAGCAAGATCCTGGGCAAACGGCTCTAGCTGGTCGTCGGCAGGAAGGAGGCAGCAGAAGGTTCGCTGGAAGGTAGCCGCCGCCCTGCTGAGGAGCAGGGCGGCGGATGCGCCATGAAGGCCAAAAATATCGGGAGGCGAACCGCTTTCACGCAGCCGCGCAAAAATCGACTGCATGCAACGCGGTCAGGTCAAAGGCAATTCGGGGAGAATCAGAAGGTTCCGCCCATGCTGAAGTCCCAGTTGGAGCTGTCCTCGCCATCCTTTTTATCCAGATTGAACCCCCAGGCCAGTCTGATCGGACCAAGCGGCGAAGCCCACAGGATGCCGACACCGGCGGTTTTTTTGTAATCGCTGAAGTCCCAACTGTCATCAGAACCGGGCAGCCCCTCTCCATAGACATTGCCGAAATCATGGAAGATCTCGCCATCCATGCCCATATCCTTGATCAGCGGAAAGATAATGGCGATCGTGCCATACCACATCTTGTCGCCGCCGACCTTGTCGCCATACTGATCTACTGGGCTTATGGAGGCGGATTCAAACCCGCGGATCGAATTCATGCCGCCGAGGAAAAACTTTTCGTACACCGGCAGTTTGTTGTCCTCGTTCTCAAAGGCCTGGCCGGCAGCGCCCTTGACATGAAAAACCGTGCTCCAGAACATCGGGAAATACCATGAAGAGGACGCCTCCACCTTGGTAAACTCAGCGTCACCACCGAACGGGCCGCCCGCATAACTGACGTTGATGCTGTTGCGCGAACCTTTGGTCGGCGAGAACAGTTTATCCCTGGTATCCCGGACCAGGCCGACTTCCGGCATACTGAGCAGGTTGATATCCTTGGATTGGAGGATCGCGGAATTGACGTTAGCCTCATTGATATCCGATAATTCCGTATCGGATATGGTGTAACCGTAGTAGATGCGTACTTCCTCAAACAACGGGTGGCCCAGCCTAAAGGCGGCGCCGGTGGAATCCTTGGTGAAGTCGTCATACTCCCGTTCCCAGTTGAACAGGTCAATACTGCCGGAGACCTGAGAGTCATAGAGACGCGGGTTGGTGAACTTCAAATTGTAGCGGGTACTCTTGCTGCTGGTGCTCGCCGCCAGAGACAGTTTGTTGCCAGTGCCGAAGATGTTATCCTCGGAAATCTCACCCATGAACAGGACATTCTCGGACGATGAGTAGCCGGCGCCAATCTGAAAGGAACCGGTGGATTTTTCCTTGACGTCAACCACCACATCCATCTGATTTTCGGTCATCGTCGGCTTGGGCGTGACCGTCACCTCTTCAAAAAAACCAAGCCGTTTGAGTTTCTGAGTTGAAGTCCGGATCGCCTTGGAGTCAAAACGCCCCCCCTCCTCCACTTTCAGATCGCGGCGGATAACGTTGTCGCGGGTACGGGTATTGCCCTGGATTTCCACACGGTTAACATAGGTCATGGCGCCCTTTTCGACGCGGAGCACCACATCAACCCGATTGTCGCCGCTCGCTTTGTTCACCCGGGGATTGATCTCGGCAAACGCATACCCCTGCTCACCATAGAGGTCGGTGAGCCGGGTGACATCGTCCCGCAGAACCTGACGGTTGAGATACTCCTCATCGCGAATTTTCAGCTCGGCGATCAATTCTTCCTTGCTTTTGATCAAATCACCCTCGATATCAACGGTCCCGACCCGAAAGCGGGGCCCTTCATCGATGGGAAAAGTAACAAATAATTCATCTTCCTGCTGTTCAACAATTGGTTCGCCCACCTTAGCTTCAAGAAAACCGCGATTCTGGTAGAAGGCGGCCACCCGCTCCGCATCCTGCTTGAGGATGTCCATTTTCAGCACGCCGGCATCAGTCAACCAGGAGAGCCACCATTTGTGCGTGCTGGTTTGAATCGCATCCTTAAGTTCGCCCTCGGAAAAACTGTTATTGCCGGTAAATCCAATTTTCTCGATGGTGATTTTTTTGCCTTCCTTGATCTCAAAGGTGACCGCCGCATTGGCATCTGCGGGGGCGTTTATTTTGGCAGTGACTTCGGTGTTGTAATACCCTTTCGATTTATACAGATCCTTGATTTTTTGAACTGCTTCATTGACTTTGGCAGGGTTGAGGATGGAGTTGGCGGTAATGCCGGCGGCATCGCGAATATCCGCTTCATTGATCTCAGTGGCGCCGGTGATGGCCACCGTGCCAACAAGCGGTTTTTCCTGCACCCGGAAAATGATGTTCTTGCCACCTTCGGTATCCTTGGCTTCAATTTCTACGTTGTCAAAGTACCCCATGGCAAAAACAGCCTTGAGGTCCTCGCGCAAGGTGGTGGGATCATAGAGATCGCCTGGCTTGGTGGATATTTTCTGCAGAATGGCACCGGCATCGATCCGCTCGTTTCCTTCCGGAGCAATGGAAGCAACCGTGGCGCTCCGGTTGGAATAGGCTAGCATGGCGCCGACAATTTCGCCGGTCACCTTGCCCAGCCCTTCAAGGGAATCAGCCTCCCGGAAAGTGGAATAGGGTGCTTTTGGCGCCAACACATCGATGATGGCACAATCAACGCTGATCCGATTTCCCAGCTTATTAAGACTGCCAATCACCACATAATCTGCGCCCCCGGATTCAGCAACCTTGCCGAGCGCAGCAGCAGTCGGCGGCCAGGTGCCACGATAATCAACAAGTTTTTCCGCCTGCGCCCGCGGCATCATCTTCGTCCCTTTGGCCATTGCTTCCCGTTCCAAAGCCTTATCCGCCGGCCCGGCAACAGCTGCCGCATCCGGGGCATTGATCTTGAACGGCAAGAAAATGGTACTTTGCTCCCGCGCCACGGAAAGACTCGGAACAACAAGGACTCCAAGCAACGACGCATAGAACAAAAGCGCAAGGGCCAGAGGGGTACGACGAATTCGTGATATCGACGGCATGGAAAATTCCTATTTGAGTCTGTTCCTTTGACCAACCTCGCGCTTGCGCAAGGCAACAGGCCAAAAGAGGGAATAAGCGGTGGTTTTCAGGCTACGGTTGATCGCCTCGCAAATTGGGGAACATTATGACATGTTTGCTTGATTTTGCAAGAAATTCTATTTGCTCTTTGTGCGCGGAACATTAGATGGAACACTAAAGCATCACGCTTTTTCCGGCACCTCCAAAAAAAAACGGCGAATATGCACGTCAACACCGGCCAGAGGCGTCATCCACCAGTTGAGCGACAGCGGCATGCAGTTCCATCGCCAGATTTTGCTTGTCGGCGGTCTTATAATGGCTGGTGACAATCGGCTCGCCGATACGGATAACAATGGTGCCGCCGCGAGGAAGAAACGAACCTTTCGGCAGGACATTGTACGACCCGTTGAATCCCAAGGGAACGATCGGCACTCCGGCCTTGATAGCCAGCAGAACCGCGCCGGTTTTGAACTCCTGCAGCTTCCCGTCGGCACTGCGGGTACCCTCAGGGAAGATGAGTACTGAACTGCCCGATGCTATCCGTTTGGCCGCCTCGTCAAGACTCTTCATGGCCTGACGGCCATGCGATCGATCGATGGGGATATAACCGACCCGATGCATGGCCTGTCCAAAGAGCGGAATCCGGAACAACTCCTTTTTGGCAATCCAACGAAAATCATGGGGGAAAAAACCCTGAAACGAAAATATATCGTATTGACTGCAATGGTTGCCCGCAAAGATATAAGTTTGTTCGGGATGAATGTTCTCAATGCCTTCCACCTTTACCCGGACGCCGGCGAGCACGCACAAAATTCTTCCCCAGTAACGGGGAAAGACCTGGGCCTTGACCTCTGATTTCCGTATCCATAGTAAATCGATCAGGGAGAGGGCGGAAACAATCGCCGTCAAAAAAGGAGCAAGAAGAAGGGTACAGATACCTCGAATGATATGGAGTGGTGACATACCTGCTGCCAATAGGTTAAAGGAAGTCCGGCTATTATGCCAAAAAAGTTCACGGCTGAAAAAACTTCAGGATTCTTAGCAGGGGTCCTGAAGAAGAGCAAGGAATTACCGCATCCGGGATGCGCCGCCCATGAAGTGCCCTGACAAGCGCGCCAGGATTGACGGGAGCCGTTTGATCGAATATATTCCGTTGCCTGTCCTCTGTTCTTTCACCGAGTGACTTTTTTTGCATATACAGCGAGTTGTCACCAAACAAGGAGTCTATTGTGCCTGCAGAAATGATTACCATCAAAGCTGACGGTTCACTGATTGTTCCCAAAAACCCCATTATTCCCTTTATTGAGGGGGACGGAACCGGCCCCGACATCTGGGCGGCGGCCCGGAGGGTTTTGGACGCTGCGGTGGTCAAGAGCTACAATGGGTCGCGCACAATCGACTGGTTGGAAATCCTTGCCGGCGAGAAGGCCTTCCAGCGCACAGGCGAGTGGCTGCCGCAGGAAACCATCGACGCCCTGAAAAAATATGTGGTCAGCATTAAAGGTCCCTTAACCACACCCGTCGGGGAAGGCATGCGCAGCCTCAACGTCACCCTGCGGCAGGTGCTTGATCTCTATGCCTGCGTCCGTCCGGTCCGCTATTATCAGGGGGTTGTTTCTCCGGTCAAGGATCCGGGCCAGGTCGACATGGTCATCTTTAGAGAAAACACCGAGGATGTTTACGCGGGCATCGAGTGGCAGGCGGGCACGGAAAAGGCCAACCGGGTGATTGAATTTTTACGCAACGAGATGGGGGCGCAGATTCGTGACAACTCCGGCATTGGCATCAAACCGATTTCGGAATTCGGCACCAAGCGCCTGGTACGCAAGGCTATCCAATACGCCCTTGATCAGGGCCGCGATTCGGTGACCCTGGTGCATAAAGGCAATATCATGAAATTCACCGAAGGAGCCTTTCGCAACTGGGGATATGAGTTGGCGATGGAGGAATTCGGCGACGCAGTTATTACCGAGGCAGTCCTCTGGGAACAGCACAACGGCAAGGTGCCGGCAGGAAAAATCGTCATCAAGGACCGGATTGCCGACGCCATGTTCCAGCAGATCCTCTTGCGCCCCAGCGAGTACTCAATTCTGGCCATGCCCAATCTCAACGGCGATTACATGTCCGATGCGCTTGCCGCCCAGGTCGGTGGCCTGGGCATCGCCCCTGGCGCCAACATCGGTGACGGGGTCGCTCTGTTCGAGGCCACCCATGGCACGGCCCCGAAATATGCTGGACTAGACAAGGTGAATCCCGGATCAATCCTGCTTTCCGGGGTGATGCTGCTGGAATATATCGGCTGGCAAGAAGCAGCCGAACTGATCAAAACAGCGTTAGAAACGACCATTTCCAAAAAAACGGTCACCTATGATCTGGCCCGCCTGATGGACGGAGCCACGGAGTTGTCCTGCTCCGCTTTCGGCAGCGCCATCATTTCGAATATGTAGCGTCTGTGCGGAACACAGCGGATGTCCTCTTTCTTCGAGGCCATTAAAGATTTACTGTTCCCTCCCCATTGCCTGGGGTGCAAGCGACGGCTGGATTCTTCCCGGCCGCCGCTTTTTTGTTCCGGTTGCGCTGAAGACCTTTCCCTCGTGAGCTCGCCCTTCTGCCTCTGTTGCGGCATCCCTTTTGTCAGCGGGGCCGACCACCTGTGCGGAGACTGCCTTGCCGGGAAGCAGGCCTTTGATCTGGCCCGCTCCCTGCTCTATTATCGGCCTCCCGCCTCCAGCCTGATCCGCTCGCTCAAATTCAATGGCAGCCTGGCCGGCATCGCCACCTTCAGGGCACTCCTCATGCGCGCAAAGCTCCTGGATGTTTTTATCGAGCCTGAAATCATCCTGCCCGTCCCCCTGCATACCACTAGGTTACGGGAACGAGGGTTCAATCAGGCGCTGGTGATCGCCAGAGGCTGCCTGCCGGAATGGAAGAAAAAAATTGCACCGAAAATCCTTCTCCGCCACCGCCTGACCGTGCCGCAGTCGCTCCTAAGCGGCAAGGAGAGGCGAAACAACCTGCGCAATGTTTTTTCCCTGGCCGATCCAAACAAGGTCCGCGGCGCGAAAATTCTTCTGATCGATGATGTCTACACCACCGGCAGCACGGTCAACGAATGCAGCAGAATTCTGCGCCGGGCGGGGGCAGAACGAATTGAAGTATTCACCCTGGCCAGAAGCCTGACCCGTTAACCCTCCGCGTACAGAGAAACCGGAAGTACCTCTCGATCCTCCAGTGAACTTTTACCAGGTTCGATAGTCCCCGGAGTCCAGGTGGACGAAACCAGCCTTGGGATAATACCCCACGCCGCCGCTCTGCATCGCCATGGCACACTGGTGGATCTGACCGATATTGGCACCGGAAAACCGGATGTCGATGGCCTTGCCTTTCATATGCAGGCTCTGTCGTGCCACTCCGGAAGTCTCGCCTCTCAACTCTCTGTTGGTCCGAGGTGAACGATAGCCGGAAATTACCTCGTAAACGCCATTGCGCCCCATTTCCTGCTGGACAGCCCAGAGGATGTCCAGAAGTTTCGGATCGATGGAATGAATCTGTCCGGTCTGGTAGTCGCGAAGAAATTTGTTGATTTGAGCCAAGGCGTTACGGTCGTATGCCTTCCCTGACCCATAATTGATGGTCAACTCCTGCTGCGTACGGGTGTGAAAAAAAGAGAGAGAGCGTTTTTCCAGAGCCTTTGCGCAACTGATAGTCGGAACGGAAATCACGCCCAGACCCAGAATGATCTGGGTTGATGTTAAAAGAAAAGAACGACGGGAAACATTGGGTTGGGAATTTTTTTCTGTAACCATTTTCCTCTCTATTCAAGGGGTTATCAAGTTTGTCATCCAAACTGACAAATATCCACGCTGAGTGGTTGCAGGCAAAATCAGGCGTCATTAAAATGTATGAAATTGCTCTTGTCAAGAATTTGAATGTGAAAAAAGACGTTACAATCTAAAAATATAATGTATTTTCAATGCGTTACGCTCGTAATTGATTTTAGTAAAAACTAAAAAAACAATTTTATGGTTAAAGAACGTTTCCACCAGTCGTACATTCTCTGTGTTGCACGGTCCATGACCAAGGGAATTGAGCATGATGATTATTTCCGGCGGTCAGACAGGCGCTGACCAGGCGGCGCTCGATGCTGCCATAACCCTCGGCATCCCCCATGGCGGCTGGTTGCCCAAGGGCAGAAAAACCGAAGCGGGCCCCTTACCGTTGCGATATCAACTCCGGGAGTTGGGTTCAAGCCGCTATCGGGAGCGGACCGAGAAAAACATCCTGTCCGCCTGCGGTACCCTGATCTTTTCATTCGGTCCGCTGGCCGGGGGCTCCGCCTTGACCGAAGCCTTGGCCATCCGCCACGGCCGGCCGTTTCTCCATATTGATTTTGAACTGATCGAAAAGAAGCAGGCCGCGGAAGTTGTGGAGCAATGGGTCTCTTCCATGGCCTTAAAGGTGATCAATGTCGCCGGCCCCAGGGCAAGCAGCGAACCGCGGATCTACCAGGCGGTCTATTCTCTGTTGACCGGGATTCGCTGGCCGTCCCAGCTTTTTGTTTGAGATTGATTGTGCGAATACGGCAAGGAGGGGGGTTATGGACTCCTATCCAGGGCGGAGCGCACGGCTGTGCTCAGGCCCCGCAGGTCCATGGGTTTCATCAGGAGATTGCAGGCACCGGCCTCCCGGGCCACTTCAGAGTTCAGGCGATCTGAATAACCGGTGCACAGAATCACCGGAATATCCGGACGCAGGCGCCGTATTTCTCCGGTGAGATGGACGCCGGTCATCTTTGGCATGGTCTGATCGGTGATGACCAGGTCAACCGGTGGCTGCGCCTGTTCAATCAAGGCAACGACCTCCAGAGGGTCACCGGTCGTGGTTACGGTGTAGCCCAAATGAGAAAGCATCATCCGGCAGGTTTCCCGGATCTCCTTCTCATCGTCCACAATCAGGATGTGTTCCGATCCGGCAGGCAAAGGTTCCTCGCTGCTTGTTAACGTCCCGTTTTTCTCTTGATCAGCCACCGGCAGCAACACGGTAAAAACAGTTCCCTGGCCAGCCTGCGATTGCACCGAAATCTCGCCTCCCAGATCACGGACGATACCATGGACAACGCTTAATCCCATGCCCGTGCCCTCACCTGGCTGCTTGGTGGTAAAGAACGGTGTGAAAATACTTTGCAGAATTTCGGTTTCGATTCCCTGGCCGGTATCTTCCACCACCAGCGCGACCCAATCGCCGCCGCCATTCTCTTCAGCCTTGCCCAACTCTGCCCGTGTTTTTTGTTCGAGCCGGATGGTGAGACGGCCGCCCTTTTCCCGCATCGCATAAAAGGCGTTGGCGCACAAATTCATCACGATCTGCTGGATCTGCACTGGCGCCGCCAGAACCATGACATCGACTGCAAACAGTTCCTGCCTGATCTCGATGGTCGCCGGCAGGGTTGCCCGCATCAGCCTCAAACTTTCCTTAATCAAAGGCTCCACCGCAACCGGGACCTTTTCCATGACCGACTGCCGGCTGAAGGTGAGGATCTGCTGGACAAGGTCGGCAGCCCGTTTTCCACCTTGGCGGATATGGAGCAGGTTGTTGTGAATTTCGCCACCCGGCGTGCTGAGAAGCAGGGCCATGTCCGTGAAACCGATGATACCGCCCAGGATATTGTTGAAATCGTGGGCAATGCCGCCGGCTAAGGTGCCGATAGCCTCCATTTTCTGGGCCTGACGCATGCGCGACTCAATTTCCACCTCATAGGTGATATCGCGCTGCACCAGCACAAAATGAGCCACGGCACCGTTGACGTCGCACATGGGCGACACAGTGGCCGCTGCCACGAACAGACTCCCGTCCTTGCGCTGGTTGACGATTCGCCCCCGCCAGACTTCGCCCAGGTCGACCACCTCTTCGATCTTTTGCTCGAAATGCGCATCTTGCTCCCGGGCCCACAGCATCCGCACCGGTTGCAAATGACACTCTTCCCGGCTATATCCTGTCATTTCACTGAGCGCGGCGTTGACATAGTCGATAGTACCCTCGCTATCGGCAATGAGGACCGCCTCTTTGACCTGATCGACGGCCTCGATCAGACGGCGCTGCTGAGCCGCTGACCTTCGTTCCTCGGTAACGTCACGAACAATCAGGATACACTGCGGCGGCAGGCCCAATTGATAGGGAGTCGCGGTGATGACCACCTCACGCAGGGTTCCCGAAAAGCCGATGAGTTGCACGGCATCCTCCCGGATCGCCTCGCCGGGAGCCAGATTTTCAAGGCGCTCCGCCACTGGATGCCTGCAGTCCCGATGGAGGAAATCGATGAAAGAGCGGCCGATCACCTGCCCATCGCCTCCGTTCACAATCATGCGCGTCGCTTCCATATTGGCGTAGAGCACCGCATGGTTGACGCCCAAAAGAAACACCCCCATCGGGGCCAGATCGAGCAAACCGGCCAGCTGCTCCTCCACGGCCCGCAGGCGCTGCTCCTCCCTTCTTCTGGTCACGATGCCACTTAACAACAGACTGAGCAGCCCAACAGCGACGACCGCAACGGCGGTCACCACGAGCCACTGCGAACGGAATTCGGCCATGGCCCCCAACACTTCCTTGGCCGGAGTCAGCAGGACAATCGACCAACGGGTGTCGCCCGGAAGTTCCAAAGGACAGACAACTGCATACACCCGTCTCTCCTTCTGGTTCGTTCCATCGATAACGTCTTGGGAAAGCGTTAAAATCGTCTGTTCCGTACCCGCGATTGCGGTCCGCAGTTGGGCCAATTCATCCGCCTCGCCGTGCAGCGACTGACTGCTTTTGCCGACAAGGGCGGCATCGGGGGCCGCGAGAATGTTACCCCGATGACTGAACAGCAGGGCATATCCTTCCCGATGCAGCGGTATCTGCGCCAGGTACCGGCTGGCAACCCGGGCAAAGGGCAGGGAAAAGGAGAGGCAGCCGTCAAAACGGTCCTCCCGGCGCATCACAGTGGAAAAATAGAGGTGGTCGCCGCCATTCGGAAGGCGGATGAGATCACTGGCTACGGGGGTCTCCCGTTCCTGGACCTGTCGGCAATGGGCCACCGCCCCTTCCTGACCTTCCGCAAATTCCTCGGGGTGCGTAAACAGGGGCGTCCCGGTGGCGTCGATCCGCTGGATGGCGAGAATATCTTCCGGATGAATCGAGAGAAAATCCCGAAGCAACGTTCTGCCCCCATCGTCCAGATCTTGAATAGAGGATTGCTGGACCAGGTAGGACAATGCCTTCTCATAGGTGGAAAAATATTTCTCCAGCCCGGAACCGGCCTGTTGGGCCAGGAGCGACTGCTGCAGACGAAAGGTGTCTACCGTTTTATTGCGAACCGCAAGATAGGGGAGATAGAACAGCCCGGCAAGGACCAAGGTGGCCAGGAGGGCAAGCGCTATGTGCTGATAATTAAACCGATGTTTCATGGTCAGGGGGAACACAAAGAAGATCAATACAAACGCAGTTTCAATTTAAGTATAGCAAAATCTGTCTAGTTCCATAAAATAAAAACAATTTTTTCTAGGTTATGCCCTGCAGCCATATCGTCTTCGCATCCGCTGCAACCCTCTGCGCCCGTATCCTTTCTTTTAGGAGGAGCTCGTGTTCCTGCATCAATCCAACCGGCTGGAGGCATTGTTTCAGCAACTGCGAGCCGTCATCAGCGAACCGCTGGCCGATCCGCTGGCGCCTGAAATCATCGTGGTGCACAATCCGGGCATGGCCCAATGGGTTGCCCAGCAACTGGCGTTTGCCGACGGGATCGCCGCCCACCTCCAGTTCCCGCTCCCCGCCCGCTTTATCTGGGATCTGATGCAGCGGCTGACGGACAGACAGAAGGAGGAAGATTTTTTTCGCAAGCCGGTGCTGCGCTGGCGAATCACCGGCTTGCTGCCGCAGCTGCTTCGTCACCACGCCTTCCGTGAAATTACCGCCTACCTGGAAAATGACGGTGACCGGTCCAAGCTCTACCAGCTTTCGGGGCGCATCAGCGACGTTTTCGACCAATATCAGGTCTACCGGCCGGATCTGCTCACCCGTTGGCAACAGGAGACAGAAGCACACTGGCAGGCAATCCTCTGGCGCGCCCTGACCGCCGGTGCAACGCCCTCCCGGGCTCGGCTGGTCGAACAGTTCCGGCTGCTGCCCGACAGTGCCGGTGCGGAACCGGGCGTCCTGCCGCACCGCTGCCATCTGTTCGGACTCAATTCGCTTGCCCCGGCCTACCTGGAGATCATCGAACGGATCAGCCGCTCCAGTGAAGTCCATCTCTTCCACCTCAGCCCCTGCCGCCACTACTGGGGCGACCTGGTCTCGGCCCGGCAACTGGCCGGGAGGCGGGCGCCAGGCCGGCCACTGGCCGCCGAAGGAATCGATCCCTACACCGAGCAGGGGCATCCGCTCCTGGTCTCGCTTGGCAAAATCGGCCAGGATTTCTTCCGGCAACTGCTCGACTATGATCTGCAAGAAATAGACCTCTACCAAGAAAACGAACAGACCCACCTGCTGGCAACCCTGCAGAGCGATATCCTTGACCTCCGGGATCGGTCGGTTGCTGGCCAACCTTGCTATCCGCTCGCCCCACACGACCGGTCGCTGCAGCTGCACTGCTGTTTTTCGCCGCTGCGCGAGGTGCAGGTGCTGCACGACCGCCTGCTTGATCTCTTTCATCAGTACCCGGACCTGACTCCCGGCGACATCCTGGTCAGCGCCCCTGATATCCAGATGTACGCCGACGCGGTGGCCGGGGTCTTTGGCGAGGCCAGCCAGGAACGGCGCATCCCCTGGTCGATCGCCGATCAGCCCTTGGCCGCCGAACAGCCTCTGGTGCGCTGCCTGCTCGACCTGCTCGATCTCCTCAATGGCCGCTTCACCGCTCCGGAAGTGCTGGCCCTGTGTGAAACCCCGGCCCTGCTCCGCCGGTTCGCTCTCGATCCCGCCATCCTGCCGCGCCTGTACAGCTGGGTCCGGGAAGCGGGCATCCGCTGGGGCCTGGACGAGGCCCACCGGCACGAGCTCGAGGTCCGGGGCGGCAATCTCCACAGCTGGAAATTCGGGCTGGACCGCCTGCTGCTCGGCTACCTGATGGGCGACTGCCGGGAGGTCCAGGCCGGGCTCCTGCCCTGCCCGGCTCCTGCCATTGGCGAGACCAGCGAACTCGGCGGTTTTCTCGCCCTGATCGATACCCTGGCCGATTGGCGCCTCCGCCTGCAACGGAGCCGGCCGGCCGAAGAATGGTGCGTTGATCTCCTCCGCCTGCTTGCGGACCTGTTCGCCATTGCCGAGGACGATGCGCTGGGGCTGCAAACTCTGCAGGAGGCGATCAACAGCCTCGGAACGGACTGTAGGCTGGCCAGGCATGGGGAGCCCCTGTCCTTTACCGTTCTCACCCAGCATCTGCAGGCAGCCTTGACTCAACCCGGCGGCGGCCAGGCCTTTCTCAGCGGCCGGGTCACCTTCTGCAACATGGTGCCGATGCGCTCCGTGCCCTTCCGGGTCGTCTGTCTGCTGGGGATGAGCGACCAGGACTTTCCCCGCTCCCAGCACCCGCTCGCCTTTGACCTGATGGCCAGCGAGCCACGCCTCGGCGACCGCAACCGCCGCCAGGACGACCGCTATCTCTTCCTGGAGGCTCTGCTCTCGGCCCGCGATGTCCTCTACATGTCCTGGGTGGGCCGCAATCAGCGCGACGACAGCATAGCCCCGCCCTCGGTAGTGGTCAGCGAACTCCTGGATTACCTCGACCAGAGCTGCCACCTTGCGGAAACAACGGTATCCGGCCACCTGACCACCACCCACCCGATGCAGCCCTTCAGCCGCCGCTGTTTCGACGGCGCCGCGGCCACCGCCAGCTATAATCCAGCCTGGCTGCCCGCCGACCGGGAGAGCGGGCCTCTGCCTTTTTTCACCTCGCCCCTGGACCCGCCAGATGCGTCTTGGCGTACCGTGGACATCCTGCACCTGGTTCGCTTCTGGCAGCATCCGGTCCGTTCTTTCCTGGAGCGGATCATCGGTCTGCGCTTGCGTGATGAAGAGACGGCCATCGCCGAGAGCGAACCCTTTGCCCTCGACTCGCTGCAGCAGTATCATCTCCGTCAGGATACCGTTGCCGACCTGCTGGCGGGGATGCCGGCGGACCGGATCCTGCGCGATCTCGAGGCCAGCGGCCGTCTGCCCCAGAGCGGTTTTGGCCGGGCTCAATTTGCCGGGGTTGCGGCAACAAGCGATCAATTTGCCCAGCACATGCGGCCATTGCTCGCCGCTCCTCTGGAGCCGCTGGAAATCGACCGAACTATCGGCCCCTTCCGGATCACCGGCTGGTTGACCCATCTCTACCCAGGCGGCCGGATCACCTGGCGCACCGGCGTGCTCAAAGGCGCTACCCTGATCGAGCTGTGGCTGCCGCATCTGGTGCTCAACCTCCTGGCCCCGCCCGGTCTAGCGCGCTCTTCCATCCATCTCTCTCGCGACCCGGCCCAGGCGGACACCCCGGTGCGCCGCGTAACGCTCCAGCCAGTGGCCGATCCCGAAGCCCACCTCAGCCGGTTGCTCGATCTTTACGGGCAGGGCTTATCGCGGCCACTGCCCTTTTTCCCGGAGACCAGTCTCGCCTGGGCCAAGGCGACGCCTGGCCGCGAGGAGGAACGGGCGCGCCCGGCCTGGACAGGGAATTTCCAGCGAGCCGGCGAAGGTGCAGATCCGGCCTACGGCTATTTTTTCTCTCCGGCTGAACTCCCTTTGAGCCCGGAATTTGTCGCCCTGACCAGTATTTTCACCCCGATTCTGGCTCACCTGGAGGAAGAGCATGCAGCCGCTTGATCCGCTCACTCTCGCCCTGCAGGGCTGGCGGCTGCTGGAGGCCAGCGCCGGAACCGGCAAAACCTACACCCTGACCCTGCTCTTTCTCCGCCTACTGCTCGAGCGGGGCTTGACGGTCGATCAGATCCTGGTGGTCACCTTCACCCGGGCCGCCACCGGCGAACTGCGTGACCGCATCCGCCAGCGGCTGCGCCAGGCCATCGATCACCTCGAGCACCGGGCCGAGGCCGATCCGCAATTGGCCGCCCTCCTGACCACCATCCCGCCGGAGCTCGCCAAGCAGCGGCTCACCGACGCCCTGGTGCGGATGGACGAGGCAGCCATCCACACCATCCATAGCTTTTGCCAGCGTATCCTCCAGGAGCACGCCTTTGAATCGGGAACACCGTTCGAGGTCGAGCTGCTCGAGAGCGAGGCCGAACTTTCGCGGCAAGTCATCGAGGATTTCTGGCGCAACCGCTTTTATCCGGCCAGCGCCGAAGAAGCGGCCTGGGCCGCCTCGATTTGGGGTGATCCGACAGGGCTGCTCAAGGCACTTGGCAACGCGGTCACCGTTGCGGACTGCGACCTGATTCCTGAGATCCAGTCCAATGCGCTGGATGCGCTGGCAGCCCAAAGCCGCCTGCTCTTCACCGAGGTGCAGCGCGCTTGGGCCCAGAACCGCGATCAGGTGGGGACCATGCTCGACCAGGACCCCTGTTTGCAGCGAAGCGACAAAGCCTACCGCCGCAGCGACCGGGTGCCGGAACTGCTGACCGCCATGGACCAGGTGGCTGCCCGGCCGGACCCGCCCCTTATCTTGCCCAAAGGGATCGAAAAACTGGCCGCTTCGACCATGGCTGGCCTGCTCTTGAAAAAGTGCGCCGCCCCGCCCGCGCACCCCTTCTTCATCCTCTTTGACCGCTTTCACCAGGTCCACTGCCACCATGTACGCTGCCGCACGATTCATGTCGTCCGGGAAGCCTGGCACGCTGTCCGCACCGGACTAGATCGCCGCAAACGGACGCGGGGTTGGCTGGCCTTCGACGACCTGTTGACCCGCCTGGCCGAGGCCCTGGACCAGCCCCGGAGCGGGCCGCAGCTGGCGGGCCACATCAAAACCCGCTATCCCGCGGCCCTGATCGACGAATTCCAGGACACCGACCCGGTGCAGTACCGGATCTTCTGCCGCATTTACCGCGAAGGCGGCGGCACCCTGTTTCTGATCGGCGACCCCAAGCAGGCCATCTACTCCTTCCGTGGCGCCGACATCTTCACCTATATCCAGGCCCGCCGCGACACCACCCCCGCCAACCGGTCCACCCTGGCGGTCAACCATCGCGCTACCCCGGCCATGGTGCGGGCGGTCAACACCCTGTTCGGCCGCAGGCAGGATGCCTTTGTCTTTACCGGAGACATCGAATTCGAACCGGTCCTGGCCGCTACCGAGCCCAAGGCGCAGCCGCTGCTGCTTGCTGGTCAACCGGTTTCCCCCCTGACCGGTCTGCTCCTCGATACCGACCGTCTGAAAAACGAGCGCTCGACCACCATCAGCAAGGAGCGGGCCGCCAGCGCCGCTGTTGCCTTCTGCGCCGATGCCATCGTCCACCTGCTGCAAGAGGCCGAACAGGGGCGGGCAACCATCGGCGGGCACCCGCTGACCACCGGCGACATCGCTATTCTCGTCCGCAGCCACCGAGAGGCCGAGGCGATGCGGGAAGGGCTGCGCCACCGGGGCCTGAGCAGCGTCTCCTACAGCCAGACCTCGGTATTTGCCAGCGCGGAGGCCCGGCACCTGGCCCTGGTGCTGGCTGCGCTGGTTGACCCGTCCGATACGGCCCGCATCCGCACCGCCCTGGCCACCGATCTCTTCGGCTGCACCGCGGAGGCCATTCACCGTTTCAACGGGGATGAACGCGGCTGGGAGGCGCGGCTGGCCAGCCTGCTTCGCTACCGGCAGATGTGGCGGGACCTTGGTTTTCTCCCCATGTTGCACAGCATCCTCGCCGAGGAGCACGTCACCCGCCGTCTCACGGCCAAGGACGATGGCGAGCGCAGCCTGACCAACTATCTCCATCTCGCCGAACTGCTGCAACAGAGTCCGGCCGGACGGCATGGCATGGCGGCCCTCCTGCGCTGGCTGCACCGGCAAATCGACAATCCGGACCACAACGCCGCCAACCAGCTGATCCGCCTGGAAAACGACGAGCATCTGCTGCGGATTATCACCATGCACCGAGCCAAAGGACTGGAATTTCCAGTGGTTTTCCTGCCCTTTCTCTGGGCCGGACGCTCTCTGGATGCAACCCGGCCGCTTAGTTTTCACGACCGCCAAAGCCTGCGTCTGACCTTTGATCTCGGCACCGGCCAGGACGAACACCAGGCCTGGGCGGAAGAGGAACAGCTGGCCGAGGAACTGCGCCTGCTCTATGTGGCGGTGACCAGGGCGAAATCCTGTTGTCTGTTCTGCTGGGGCCGGGTCAAGGGAATGGAACGGACCGGTTTGGCCCACCTGCTTCATCAGGGCCGCTGCCCGGAAGACGATCCGGCCCTGGTACGCGAGCTTACGGCCTTGAACGCGGCTACCCCCCTCCTTGCTCTTCGCCCGTATCCAGAGGCTTTCGCGACCCACCGCTTTGCCGCCGCAACCGGTGCATCGGAACTCCACCCAATCAGCTTCCACGGCCGAATCAACCCCGGCTGGTCGATGACCAGTTATTCCCGTTTGAGCGCGGGCAGCGACAGTCCTGCGGACGGGGACGGGGACGAACCGGACAGCAGTGCTGCCCCGGCGCCCGAGGATTTCTCCTCGATCTTCACCTTCCCGCGCGGACCGGTGGCCGGCACCTGCCTCCATGCCCTGCTTGAAACCCTCGATTTCCGCCGATCCGCCCGGCAGCAACAACCTCTGATCGATCAGGTCCTGATGCAATTCGGGATCGATCCACGCTGGCAGGCGGCCACGGCCGGCTGGCTGGACGACCTCTTGGCGGTGGAACTGCCCGGCGCCTGCGCCCTCGGGCAAGTGGCCAGCCAGGACCGGATCAACGAACTCAGCTTTCTTTTCCCCCTGGAACAGGTCGATCTCCACCGGTTCAACGGGCTCCTCGCCGACGCAGGAGCTCGCCCCTTAAACGTCACCGCCGCCGCGCTGCACGGGTTGATGAAGGGATTCATCGACCTGGTTTTCAGATATCAGGGCCGGTATTATATTGTTGACTACAAATCAAACCATCTGGGAACCGGGTATGCCTGCTACGGCCCCGAATCCCTGGCCGAATGCATGGACAGTCACCAGTACCACCTCCAGGCCCTGATCTACACCCTGGCCCTGCACCGGTTCCTGGGCTCCCGAATCAAGGAGTACCGCTACGGCCGCCACTTCGGCGGTGTCTATTACCTCTTCCTCAGGGGCATGCATCCACTTCAGGCTCCGGGCACAGGCATCCAGGCCTCGCGGCCGGACTCGCATCTGATCGCAGCCCTCGACGACTGCTGTCGGGGAGGGCGGGGACGATGACGACCCTCTTGGATCAGACCTTGGCCAGCCGGTTTTTCCGTCCCATTGACGTCCAGGCCTCCCGCCTACTGGCGCGCCTTGACCAGGGGCAATGCACGGAACTTCTCATTATTACGGCTTGTTGCAGTTGGTCCACCGGACAGGGACATACCTGTCTGCCTCTGTCCGCGGTCCCCGGCCTGCTGGCGGAAACGGAACTGGACAGCACCCCGTTCCAGGACCAGGCCGTTCTCCGGCAGCGCCTCCTGGCCTCCCCGATGGTCGGTCAGCCCGGCGAGGTCCGGCCGCTGGTGCTCGATGCGTGCAATAATCTCTTCCTCTATCGTTTGTACCGCGACGAGGAGGTGATCGCCCAGGCTCTACGGCAACGGGCGGCGGGCAGCAAAGAGGTCGCGGCGGCAGAGGCCACTCGCTTGCTGGACCAGCTGTTCCCCGCCGAGACCGCCCCGGCGGCCATCGACTGGCAGCGGGCCGCCGCCGCCCTGGCCCTGTGCAAACGTTTTCTGGTCATCTCCGGCGGACCGGGCACCGGCAAAACCCATACCGCGGCCCGCATCCTCGCGCTCCTCACCGCCCTGGCTCCCGGCACACTGCGCATTGCCCTGGCCGCGCCCACCGGCAAAGCAGCCCTCCGCCTCCAGGAGTCGATCCGCGCCGCCAAGGCCAACCTGGATCCCCATCTGGCCGGAACAATCCCCGACCAGGCCCAGACCCTGCACCGGCTGCTCGGATTGCACAGCCGCCGGTCCGGCTTTGTCCACCATGCCGCCAATCCGCTCCACCTTGATCTCTTGATCCTGGATGAGGCCTCGATGATCGATGTGCCCCTGATGGCCGCCACCCTGGCTGCCCTGCCCGCCGCCTGCCGGGTGATTCTTCTGGGCGACCGGGACCAGCTGGCCTCGGTGGAGGCCGGCAACCTGTTCGGCGACCTCTGCGGCGACGGCACGCTGCGCTGGTCGACCCGACTGATCGAACAAATCCAGCCGCTGATCGGCCAGCACACTATTCCGCTCGCTACCGGTGAAAGGACCGACCTGCTGGCCGACTCCCTGGTTATCCTCCACACCAGCCGCCGTTTCGGGGAGGAATCCGGCATCGGCGCCCTGTCGCGGGCCGTCAATACCGGTGATCCCGAGATCCTGGAGGCGGTCCTGCTCCAGGAAAAACCGGATCTGCACATCGAGGAGGGAACGGGGCCAACGGCGCCCCTCTGGCTCAGAGAACAGATAGAAACCTGCTTCCTGCCGCTGTTCACCGCCGCTTCTCCCCAGGAGGCGCTGCAGAAACTCGGCCGCCGCCGCATCCTCTGCGCCCTGCGCGAGGGGCCGGCCGGGGTCGAGGGCATCAACCGGCTGACGGAGACGCTCTTGCGGCGAAATGGGTGTATCCCCTTGACCGAGCGCGTTTATCGCGGCATGCCGATCCTCATCCTGCGCAATGATTATGGGCTCGGCCTGTTCAACGGTGATACCGGCATCCTCTGGCCCGATGCGCACGGCACCCTCCAAGCCTGGTTCCCCCTGGAAAACGGCGAACTCCGCCCGCTGGGCCTGGCCCGCCTGCCCATCTGGCAAACCTCCTACGCCATCACCGTGCACAAGTCGCAGGGCTCGGAATTCGATCAGGTGCTGTTCATCCTGCCCCAGGAGGACGTGCCGATCCTCAGCCGGGAACTCCTCTACACCGGCATCACCAGGGCCAGGGAAGCACTCACCCTGGTGTGCCGCCGGGATTTGCTGCACCGGGCCATGCAGCGCCGGGTGGTCCGTTATTCCGGTCTGAATGAAAAATTGCGCCGGAACGGCAATGCCCCGGAAGCATTCACCGTATAGCAAGAAAGCCCTGCATAATGGACATCAGAAAACTGGACGTTTTCCGCACGGCGGTGGAGCTGAAAAGCTTTACCAAGGCGGTCGAACGGCTCATTTACCTATCCAGCGCAGGAACATGGAGCCCTCCACCACTATGGCCGCGGCCTTTCCTGAGCACCTGCGACCCTTCCCGCACCATCCTAGCGAAGGAAGGGCAATGCCGCCATCACCCGAACTTTCCCGCTTCGACCGAGCGGTTCTTTCTGGCGCTGGCAACGGCCCAGGCGAACGGGTCCGGCCGGCGTTCATCCTCAAGCCGGCTCTCGATCCTGGCCTGCCATTCGTTCCGCCCCTGCAGCCAGTTGGACAGGAGCTGTTGTTGCTCCTCTCTTTCAGCCACGGTGCGGCGCAGACGTTCAGCGGTGAGCATCGTACGCAGGCGAAGCCGCTGCATGCTGATGATCTCCCGCAGGGATTGCAAGACTGCCTCCAACCGATGACCACCGGCCCCCTGCTCTCCGTTTGATCCGATGTCCGGTTGCGTCCCGGACAGGGCCAGGTCAACCTCCTGCAGGGGGCGCACCTCGCCGGACTCGGTCAGGAAGATACCGCTGGCCTTGATGGTTCCCAGCACCGTGCCGTCACCCTTTTCCAACCGGAAACCGGTCCCGGCGTTGGTCACGGCAATCGCGCCGACTCCGGCCTCCCGCAGCGACTTGAGCGATTCACCCCCCTGTCCGTCCGGGGACCAGATCAGCAATTGGTCAAAAACCGGATCGTTTTCATCGATCCAGAGATTGGCGTCGCTGTCCAGGTCGGCCAGTTCGCCGAATCCGGAACCGCTTTCCGGGCCGAACAGCTCCAAACCGTTGTTGATGCGGCCGTCGCTATTGCGGTCAAAGGCGAGAAAACCGCAGCCGCTGCCGGGACAGGCCAGGTCTTCCCCCACGCCATCGCTGTCGAGATCAAACAGGAAGGTGCTGTCGCCCAGCAAGGGCGAATCCAGATCGAACTGGAGCATCAGGGGATCGATGAAGAGGGTGGAAACCTCCATCGATGCTGTTTCGAGCGCAACAGTGCGCCGTTCCATGGAGAGGCCGAGATCAAAGGCGATCTCCCGTCCGTCCCCGGTCTGGACCGTGCCTTGGGCGGAAAAAAGCAGGGACTCCTCCTGCGTGTACATCACCCCGTTGACCAGGCTGGCGGTCCGCACCCCGAAAAGCGGGCTGGCCGCCTGCGCAAGCGACGATGAAGAGGGGGTGGTTTCGGAGGCGCGGAGAGTGACTGGCTGGCCGATGACCTGCCCGGCCAGTTGGGCGAGGGCCGACTCCGTGCCAGCGGCCTGGCTGCCGCCGGTGAAGGTTGCGCCGCTGCCGCCATCGGCCCGGCTGACCTCGGACCGGCAGTTGAGGGTTGTTTGGGTTGAACTGGCAAGCATAGTGGCCAGGCGGATGCCGAAGAGTTCGGTCTGTCCCGCAATCTCGACCGGCTCAGTGCCCATGCTTAATCCTGTGCATCGTTGTTCCACATCCTTGTAGGTACATGCTGCATCCATGCCGACCGCGGTCGCAGCAATTTTCATCGTTCCTCCTGGTAATATTGGCGATGATCTGAAAGAGCTTTTCTCTCTATCGGCCATCCGGCGTCGGGAGTTAATCCTAAATCGATCCTGAACGGGAACAACCCGCAGCCCCCCGATGGCCATTTGACAAATCCGCCGGTCAGGCCTATTGGTTTTGAACAGCGAAGGCCCGTACACAGGCCTTTTTCCCTGCCTTAATTCGGAGACACAGGAGAACGATCATGACAACACCGGCAACAGCCATGGTTCTGGCCTCATTCGCGGCCGACAGTCTCGCCCTCGGCGCCCACTGGATCTATGATACTGCTGAAATTGACCGGCGGATCGGCCGGGTGGACAGACTGCTCAAGCCTCTGCCCGACTTCTATCATGCCGGCAAGGACAGCGGCGAGTTCACCCATTACGGTGATCAGTCCCTGGTGCTGCTCGAATCACTGGCCCGGACCGGCCAGTTTTCCCTGCCTGATTTTGCCGCTTCCTGGAAGGCGTTGTTCACCGGCTACCGGGGATACATTGACAAGGCCACCTCCACGACTCTGGAAAACATGGCACGGCAGCTGCCGCCGGACCAGTGCGGCTCGCACTCTTCCGATTTGGGCGGTGCCGCCCGGATCGCGCCCTTGGTCTATTTTTATCAACATGATCGGAACGATCTGCTCACAACGGTTCGCCAACAGACCGCCCTGACCCACAACAATCCGGCTACCCTGGCCGGGGCCGAATTCATCGCCAAAACCGCCTGGGAGGTCCTGCGGGGCGTCGATCCGGCTACCGCCATGGAAAATGCCCTTGAGGAAGGAGTGGCCGATATCGACCTCGATATCCGCATTCGGGGCGGGCTGGATTCCAGCGGCAAGGACACACGCACGGTGATTAAAAAATTCGGCCAGATGTGCGGCATTGCCGCAGCCCTGCCCGGCGCCATCCACCTGATCCTGACCTACCCCTCCGACCTCAAGACAGCCCTGATTGAAAACGTCATGGCCGGCGGCGATTCGGCGGCGCGCGGCCTGGTGGCCGGCATGATCCTGGGCGCTCATCTGGGAGCGGCGGCCATTCCCGAGGAATGGTTGACCGGCATGGTTCGCGGTAACGACATCAGGGCCCTGCTCGCTTCAAGAAAAGCAGTGTGAACACCCTGTTCGTGACAACGGCGGCACGGAACGAGCCCAGGAGAACAACCACGTCGTGCCACCTGCGCACCCAAAGATATTTCTCGTTGACTCCGGAAAAAATACCTTATACTACAAAGCTACAAGCCCCTTTGCAGACTAACATTTTTGCTGATTCCCATGGCCGCCAAAAATTTCCAGCCACAACTTGAACGCTTTGAGCAGATGTGCAAGAGTGCCGGGCTCAAGGTGACCCACCAGCGGCTGGAAATTTATCGCGACCTCCTCGCCGCTCACGATCATCCCTCCGCCGAAACTCTGTATAAACGGCTGGAAAAACGCTTGCCCTCCCTATCGCTCGACACGGTCTATCGAACACTGGCTACGTTCGAACGGCTCAAGCTGGTCCAGCGCCTGGAAACCGTCGAGAGTCAGGCCCGTTACGAAGCGCTGACCTGTCGCCACCACCATTTTCTTTGTGATATCTGTGGCCAGGTCCTTGATTTTTCCTGGCAGTCCTTTGATGCCATGCAGCTGCCGTCAGCTCTGACCGAGATCGGCACTATTGATCATACCGCCGTGGTCGTGCACGGAACCTGCGCTGCCTGCGCCCAAACCGCCCAGAAAAGCAGCCAACCGCAATAGTTCCCTGCCCGGCCCTTCTCACGGCGCTCTTTTCCACGATGCATGGCTGTCCCCCTTTTTTTGCCTCTGCCTTGCGGATATTTTCCGTTCAATTATGCTTTACAGCAAAAAGAGAATGATTATTCTCTGCAACAATGTTTTTACCCTTTGCCGCCCTGGAAGCAACCCGTTTATGGGGCACATCATATCCATCGCAATGCAGTTCCAACCGATAATTTATCAATAAGGAGACAGACCATGGCCAAAATCACCCTGAAAGGCAACGCAATTGAAACCATCGGCACCCTGCCCGCCAAAGGATCCGCAGCCCCCAGTTTCACCCTGGTCAAGACCGACCTGTCCGAGGTGAAGCTGGCCGATTACAAAGGCAAGAGGGTCGTGCTCAACATCTTTCCGAGTATTGACACCCCGGTCTGTGCCACCTCGGTCCGCCAGTTCAACAAAACCGCCGGGGAATTGACCAATGCTGTTGTCCTCTGCATTTCCGCCGATCTGCCCTTTGCCCATACCCGTTTCTGCGAGACCGACGGCCTGAAGAATGTGGAATCCCTGAGCGTGTTCCGCTCTCCGGCCTTTGGCAAGGACTACGGGGTGACCATCACCACCGGCCCCATTGCCGGCCTGCTGTCCCGCGCCATTGTCATCATTGATGCTGACGGTAAAGTCATCTATACCGAGCAGGTTCCCGAGATTGCCCAGGAGCCCAATTACGATGCAGCCCTGGCCGCACTGAAGTAATCTTCCAACCCGTCCATTTTTGATGAAAGCTCCGGTCAGCCCCTGACCTGAGCTTTTTTTTGGCGTCGCTCTCGTTCAATGAAAGCTTGGAACTAACCCTGCGAACTTCTTCGCAGAGTTTTTGGACCGGCTTGCCGGATCAGACAAAATGGCAGATCGATATTGACAGGAAGGGTATTTTTTTTTAGCGTTCACTGACCATTTCATCAATTCATCGACAAAACCTATGCAGATCGACGCCACCAATCTTGCCATTATCAACCACCTCAAAGACGGCCGGGCCTCGTTCAAGAAAATCGCCGAGGCGTTGTCCCTGGCCGAGGGCACGGTTCGCTCGCGGGTGAAAAAACTCACCGACGAGGGCGTGCTTTCCATCAGCGGCCTCGTCAATCCCGAGTCCCTGCCCGATCAGCAGATCGTCATGGTCGGTGTTCGGGTCAAGGGCATGGATCTGGTCACCAAGGGCGAGGAGTTCAGCCGGTTACGCAGCGTCATCTCGGTGTGCGTGGTCACCGGCCAGTTCGACCTGATTGTCACCGCCATGCTCAGCAAGGATTTCGGCCTGCTCGAATTTTTCACCCAGGAAGTGGCCACCATCGACAACGTGCGTTCCATCGAGACCTTTGTGGTCTATAAAAGTTTCAACCTCAAAGTGCCCCTGACCGGTCAATTGGCGGCGGCGACTGTTGCGGACAATGGGTAATCAAGGAGCCAACCATGGAGACCACCATCAAAACCACCCCGCTCCACGCCTGGCATGTCGAGCAGAGCGCCAACATGGCAGCCTTCGGCGGCTACGACATGCCGCTCTGGTACCCGGCCGGGGTCAAGGCCGAGCATCAGGCGGTCCTCACCGGCGCGGGTCTGTTCGATACCAGCCACATGGCGGTGCTCACCCTCCATGGACCCAAGGTGCGGGATCTGCTGCAGCGTACCTTTTCCAAGGACCTGGAGCGGTGCATCGGCCCTAATAAAGGGCCGCTACTGTCTGGCCGCTGCGTCTATGGGGTCTTTCTCGACACCCAAGCTGGAGTAATCGACGATGCCATTGTCTATCAGTGCACTGCGGCTGACTATATGATCGTGGTCAACGCCTCCATGGGCGGACCAATTGCCGCGCACCTGCGGCAGGAGCAGGCCGACCGGCCCGGGGCGGTGATCAGCGACCACACCGACAAAGTCGGCAAGATGGATCTCCAGGGACCGGCTGCGGCCAGGATTCTCGGCCGATTGCTCAAAGACCCGGCGACGGTTTTCGAGAAGATGGTCTATTTCTCTTTCAAGGGTTCGTTCAATCCGCAGCTCCTGCCCGCCGAACCGGTGACCCTGCTCGACGGCACGCCGCTGATGGTGTCGCGCACCGGCTATACCGGTGAATTCGGTTTCGAGCTGTTTATCGCCCCCGAGCATATCGACAAACTGTGGAACCAGCTGCTTTCGGCCGGGCAACCGGAGGGCATGCTCTCCTGCGGCCTGGCGGCGCGTGACTCACTGCGGGCCGGGGCCGGTTTGCCGCTCTCCCATCAGGACATCGGGCCCTGGCTCTTTGCCTGCAATCCCTGGCTCTTTGTCCTGCCCTGGGACGAACAAGGGGCCGCCTTCACCAAGGACTTCACCGGCGCTTCCGCCCTGCTGGCTGCAACCAACCCGCCCTGCACTTTAGCCTATGCCGGTTTTGACCCGCGCAAGATCACCATCAGCGACCAGAGCCGGGTCACCGATCTGGAGGGCAAGGTGCTGGGCACCATCCTCACCTGCACCACGGACATGGCCATCGACCGGGTCGGCGATGCCATCGTCAGCATCGCGACCCCAGTCGAGGCCGGCCGGCCCGAACCCTTTACCCCGCGCGGCCTCTGCTGCGGCCTGGTCCGGGTCGAACGGATGTTGCCCGCCGGCACCGAGGTGGTGCTCACCGACGGCAAACGTAAACTCAAGGTAGAAATCCGTGACCAGATCCGACCGGATCGAACCGCCCGCAAACCCATGCACAGCATGCTGTAACCACACCTTAGCAAGGAGAAACACCCATGAAAGAACTCGAAGAACTGCACCTGCCGGATGATATCCGTTATACCGATGAGCATGAATGGGCACGGATCACCGGCGAGACGGTGCGCATCGGGGTCAGCGACTATGCCCAGGATCAGTTGGGCGACATTGTCTTTGTCGAACTGCCGGCCATCGGCGACAGCTTCGGCAAGGGTGATGAATTCGGCACCCTGGAGTCGGTCAAGGCGGTGTCCGAACTGTACATGCCGATGTCCGGGGAGGTGGTGGCGGTCAATACGGCCCTGACCGATTCGCCGGAACTGATCAACCAGGAACCCTACGAGGCCTGGATTGTCGAAATCAAACCCGCGGACCGCAGCGAATACGAACAGTTATTTTCGGCTGCCGCCTACCTCGATCTCCTGAAAGGATAAGCCTATGCGCTACCTGCCTCATACCCCCGAAGAAATCGCCGCCATGCTCGCGGCCATCGGCAAGTCCAGCCTCGACAACCTGTTTGACCCGGTACCGGCCGACTGCCGGATGACCGGCGCCTGGGATCTGCCTGCCGCCAAGAGCGAATGGGAACTCAACGACCACCTGCGCCATCTGGCCGCCACCATGCGGGTGGACGAGCACACCAAGGTCCTGGTGGGCGCTGGCAGCTACCGGCATCATATCCCGGAAACCGTGCGCAGCCTGGCCAGCCGCTCGGAATTCCTCACCGCCTACACCCCTTACCAGCCGGAGATGGCCCAGGGCACCCTGCAGGGCATCTTCGAGTATCAGACTCTGACCGCCCGGCTGCTCGGCGTGGATGTGGTCAACGCCTCAATGTACGACGGTGCCTCCGCCCTGGCCGAGGCCCTGCTCATGGGGCTGCGGATTGCCAAGAAGAAAAAGCGGGTGGCGGTGGCCAAGGCGATTCATCCCCACTACCGCGCCGTGGTCCGGGCCTATCTCCAGCCTGCGGGTTACGAGGTGGTTGAGCTGGATTTCCTGGCCAGCGGCCGCACCGATCTGAGCGGTTTGGCCAACCTCGACGATATCGCCGCCGTGGCCGTGCAGTCGCCCAACTTCTTCGGTGTGATCGAGGACCTGGAGGCGGCTGCCGCCACCATCCACGGGGCAGGAATGCTGTTCGTCACCTGTTTCACCGAGCCGCTGGCCTACGGGTTGCTGAAAAATCCTGGTTCCTGCGGGGCAGACATTGTCTGCGGCGAAGGCCAGAGCTTCGGCATCGCCCCCTCCTTCGGCGGACCGGGCCTGGGCATGTTCGGCTGCAAGGAACCCTTTACCCGTAACCTGCCGGGGCGATTGGTCGGCGAGACCAAGGACCTCGAGGGGAGGCGCGGCTACGTCCTCACCCTGGCCACCCGCGAACAGCACATCCGGCGGGAAAAAGCGACCTCCAACATCTGTTCCAACCAGGGCATCTGCGCCATGACTGCCGGAATGTACATGGCCTCCCTGGGTGGAACCGGTATCCGCCAACTGGCCCGCCTGAATTACGACAAGACCCAGTATTGCAAGGAGACGCTGCGCAACGCCGGGGCCACAATGGTCTTTGACGGGCCGGTGTTCAACGAATTCGTGGTCGAGTTTCCCACCGATTTTAAGCCGGCCTACGAGCGGCTGCTGGCCAAAAACATCGTTGCCGGCCTGGAACTGGGCGCACTCTACCCCGAGCTTGCAGGGCGCCATCTCTTCTGCGTTACCGAGACGATCGACAAACAGACCATGGACACCATTGCGGCGGAGGTGGGAGCATGAGCGACATCTTAGGAACAGGCGGGCTGATCCTCAACGAACCCCTGCTCTGGCACAAGGGCAAGAAAGGCCGGATCGGCATGTCGATCCCGGCAAGCGATGTTCCCTCCGCCGCCATCGATGCCCACCTGCTCGGCGAGGCGGTCGATTTTCCGGACTTAAGCGAGGTGGACGTGGTCCGCCACTACACCCGGCTGTCGCAATGGAATTTCGGGGTGGACAGCGGCATGTACCCGCTCGGGTCCTGCACCATGAAGTACAACCCCAAAACCAATGAGCGTCAGGCCGCCACCCCGGCGATTGCCAACGCCCATCCGATGCTGGCCGACAGCCTCTGTCAGGGAACCCTGCGAATACTCTTTGAGCTGCAGCAGCAACTGGCAACCATCACCGGCCTGGATGCGGTCTCCCTGCAACCCGCGGCCGGGGCGCACGGGGAGCTGACCGGCATGCTCATCTTTCATGCCTGGCACCGCAGCCGCGGTTCCCAGCGCCATAAAATCCTCATCCCGGACACCGCCCACGGCACCAACCCAGCCTCGGCCGCCCTCTGCGGTTTCAAGGCCGTGCCGGTCAAGTCCGACGACCAGGGTATGCTCGATCCGGACGTGGTGGCCGCGCTGATGGACGAGGACACCGCCGGCATCATGCTGACCAACCCGAACACCTTGGGGCTGTTCGAGGAGCGGATCCGCGAGATCGCCGCCGTCGTCCACGCCAAAGGCGGTCTGGTCTATGGTGACGGCGCCAACATGAACGCGGTGCTCGGAGTGATCGACGCCAAGCGCTGCGGCATCGACGTGCTGCATCTCAACCTACACAAGACCTTCTCCACCCCGCACGGTGGCGGCGGCCCCGGTGCCGGCCCGGTCTGCGTCACCCGCGAACTCGAGCCCTTCCTGCCCGTACCCCAGGTGGTCAAGGAGGGCGACACCTACCGTCTGGACAGCGACCGGCCGCAGTCCGTCGGCCGGATCCATGCCTTCCACGGCAACTTCGGCGTGCTGGTGCGGGCCTACAGCTACATCCTCAGCATGGGCGAGGCGGGGTTGAAAAAAGCCAGCCAACTGGCAGTGCTCAACGCCAACTACATCAAGGAACAGCTGAAGGATGTGCTCCACCTGCCCTATGACCGGCCCTGCATGCACGAATGCGTCTTCTCCGACCTCAAGCAGCAGGAGTGCAAGATCAGCACGGTCGACATGGCCAAGCGGCTGATCGATTACGGCTACCATCCGCCGACCATCTACTTTCCGCTGATCGTCCATGGGGCGATGATGATCGAGCCCACCGAAACCGAGTGCAAGGACGATATCGACCAGTTCATCGCCGCCCTGCGCACCATTGCCCAGGAGGCGGTGGAGCAGCCCGAACTGCTCCGCCAGGCCCCGCAGCGGACCAAGGTGCGGCGGCTTGACGAGGTCCAGGCGGCCCGGTGTCCCTGCCTGATCGGCCCATCCGGGGATTGAGCGCTTGGCTCAAGTGCTTGTGTTGCAATGACCGCCGCAACCGCTGCCTTCTGCGACCTTGGTCTGCGCGACTACCCGGCCGTGCATGCCTTGCAGGTGGCGATGGCGGCACAGCGGCGGCTGGGGACCCTGGCCACCGATGTGTTCCTGTGCGTCGAGCATCCGCCGGTCTTCACCCTGGGCCGGCGGGGCAACCGGGAACATCTGGGAGTGAGCGAGACCTTTCTGCGGGAGCGCAACATTGCCGTGGTCCCAATTGAGCGGGGCGGCGAGATCACCTATCACGGGCCGGGGCAATTGGTGCTTTACCCGATCATCAGCCTGCGCCAGGCCCGCCTGGGGGTGAGCGAGTATGTCTGCCTCCTGGAGGCACTGATGCTGCGCCTCTCCGCCGACTTTGGCGTTCAGGCCAGCCGCGACTCCCGCAATCACGGAATCTGGGTGGCCAACAACAAACTGGGCAGCATCGGCATTGCCATTCGCCACGGTATTGCCTTCCATGGGTTGGCCCTCAATGTCGATCTCGACCTGGAACCCTTCGCCTGGATCAACCCCTGCGGGCTGCGGGACGTCGGCATGACCTCCTTGCTCCGGGAGGGTGCGGCCGCCTGCACCATGGACCGGGTTAAAGCCCGGTTACAGCACCATCTGACCGAGGTCTTCGGCGTGGAACTGCACACCCTTTCCCCGGCAAGCCTGCCCGCCGGTCTCCCCTCTTCCGCCCCATGCCCATGACCATCGAACCAAGCAAACCCAAACCCCGCTGGCTGCGGCGCAGGTTGCCCACCGGCCCCGAGTATGAACGCATCCGCCATCTGATCAAGGATCAGTGCCTGGCCACGGTCTGCCAGGAGGCCATGTGCCCCAACCAGTTCGAATGCTTCGGCAGGGGCACGGCCACTTTCATGATTCTGGGCGATAGGTGCAGCCGCAACTGCCGCTTCTGCGCCGTCGGCCATGGACCGGAAGCGCCGCCCGATCCGGACGAGCCGGCTCGCGTGGCAGCAGCGGTGCACACCATGGAGCTCGGGTATTGCGTCATCACCTCGGTTACCCGCGATGACCTCGCCGACGGCGGGGCCAGCCATTTCGCCGCCACCGTCCGGGCTATCCGTAAGGAAAATCCGCAGATTCTAATCGAAGTGTTGATCCCCGACTTTCAAGGCGATTCCCAGGCCCTGGCCACGGTGCTCGCCGCGGCGCCGGATGTGCTCAACCACAATCTCGAAACGGTGCAACGGCTCTACCCGATTGTCCGCCCTGAGGCCGATTACCGGCGGAGCCTGGAACTCCTCAAGAGGAGCAAGGCCATTGCCCCCGGCACCGTCACTAAATGCGGCATTATGGTCGGCCTCGGAGAAACGGCAAAGGAACTCACCGGCCTTTTTTACGATCTGCGCCAAACCGGCTGTGATATCCTCACCATCGGTCAGTATCTTCAACCATCGCGGCGTCATCTGGAGGTGGTCCGCTTTCTCCCTCCGGAAGAATTCGCTATCCTCGAACAACAGGCCCTGACCCTGGGATTCGGAGCCGTGGCCGCCGCCCCCTTTGTCCGCAGCTCCTATCAGGCGGACGGCCTCTATCGCCAGGCCGTAGCCGCTGCGGGGGTGGATTCTGAACAAGCTTCTCGCTCCCCGCTTGAGGAGTGTTGACACAACAAGGCGAATAGTTCATTATAGGCGTTCCTCTTCCCGCGGCCAGGACTTCTTCAAAAAGCACGGTACGATGCAGTCCTTGGTGGCAGCCAACCTCTGGTAACTCATGTTGAACAGAAAAAACAAAGCGCTCCAGCTGGGCCAGTTTCTTGCCCTTTTCGCCAGCGTGCTCATCGCCGGCCAGATCGGTTTCACCCTCTATCAGGGAACGCCATTCTGCCTCAATGAGGGATGCAAAATTGTGGGGAAGCTCACCAAGGTTTCGCCCCTGGTCTTCGATGTGGCGGGATTGGTCTTTTTCCAGGTGGTGTATTGGGGTCTGCGTTCGGCGCGGGGCGAGATGCGCCGTCTGCCGCAGTTCATTAAGATCCTGCTTCTGACAGCTCTTGCGGTCGAAGCGGTGCTGATCGGTTTTCAGTATCTGGTGGCGCAGGCCTTCTGCGCCTACTGTCTTGGTATATTTGCCTTTATCGTCCTGCTCAACCTCCTGCTCGGATTGCGGCAAATCGTGCCCGGGATGCTCATTTTTGCAGCCACAGCCCTCGCTTTGATCAGCCTGAATCTCAGCCAGAGCACTCCCGGCAAACAGGCCTTCACTGCCGGGGTCTTTGCCACCCGGCCGGGATTGAGCACCTCTCCCGAACACTATCTCTTTTATTCCTCTACCTGCGCCCATTGCGAAAAGGTGATCGCCAGCCTGAAAAACAACGCCCGGGCGACCATCTCTTTCAATCCCATCGACCAAGTGACCACTATCGATCTCCCCAACACCACCCGCACCGCCTCGTACTCTCCAGTTCTGAACAAGGCCTTGCTGACGTCGTTGGGAATCGATGAAATTCCGGTGCTCATGACCAGAACGCTCGACGGCTGGATCATTCGCCGGGGTGAAGCCGCCATCCTCGCCGCGCTCAGCCTGCCGCCGCAGACCGGAACGACCGGCCAGTCGGGCTATTCGACCGCGCCTGACTCCCGGCAACAACCCGTCATCCCCGGCATCGACAGCAGTGATGGCTGCCAGGTTTCCTCCGATTGCACCAGCGGTCCCCCCGGGCAAACGGCTGTCCACTAACCCGCTGTCCTGATCCTCCGCGGATCAGACCGCTGTCAGGGCCTGATCCAGATCCCAGAACAGGTCCTCTGCATCCTCCAATCCCACGCTTAAACGAACCATATCCGGCGTCACTCCCGACTGGCGCATTGCCTCGTCGCCGAGTTGGCTGTGGGTGGTGCTGGCCGGATGAATGGCCAGACTTTTAGCGTCGCCAACGTTGGCCACATGGCTGAACAGTTTGAGGCTGTCGATGAATCCTTGTCCTGCTGCACGCCCGCCCTTAATGCCGAAGGTGAGGACCGCGCCGGCGCCCTCGGGCAGATAGCGCCGCGCCCGCTCATAACTCGGATGATCCGCTAGACCGGGATAGGACACCCAGGCGACTTGCCGGTGCTCTTGAAGAAATGCGGCTACGGCCAGGGCGTTGGCCACATGCCGCTGCATGCGCAAGCTCAGCGTCTCAATGCCCTGCACCGTCAGCCAACTATTGAACGGAGAAGCGCACATCCCCAGATCCCGCAGCATCTGCACCCGGGCCTTGAGAATAAAAGCCGGCGGCCCGAGGCTGCTGTAGACCAGACCGTGATAGGAGGGGTCGGGTTCCGTAAAGCCGGTGCACCGGCCGGAACGCCAATCAAAATTTCCCGCATCCACCACAAGTCCGCCCAGGCAGGTCCCGTGGCCGTTCAAGAATTTGGTAGTGCTGTGGCTGACGATATTGGCCCCCCATTCAATCGGCCGGCAAAGGTAGGGCGTGGCCAGGGTGTTGTCGATCACCAGGGGCAGGGCATGCGCCTGGGCGATGGTCCCGACCTCTTCGAACGGGAAAACGGTCAGTCCGGGATTGCCCAGGGTTTCACCATAGATCAGCTTGGTATTGGGCCGGATGGCGCGGAGGAAGGCCTCCGGATCGGCGGGATCGGCGAAGCTGACCTCGATGCCCAGCCGCGGCAGGGTGTAGCGCAGCTGATTATAGGTGCCGCCGTAGAGGCTGCTGCTGGAGACGATGTGATCGCCGGCCTCGCAGAGGGTCAGAAAAGCGAGGGTCTGGGCGCCATGACCACTGCTGGCGGCCAGTCCGGCGATGCCTCCTTCGAGATCGGCCACCCGCTGCTCCAGTACATCGGTGGTCGGGTTCATGATCCGCGTATAAATATTGCCGAATTCCTTCAAGGCAAAGAGATTGGCGGCATGCGCGGCATTTTTAAAGAGGTACGAGCTCGTCTGGTACAGGGGCACGGCCCTGCTGCCGGTGCTCGGGTCAACGGTTTGCCCGGCGTGGAGCTGGCGGGTGTTAAAACCGAACCGGCGGTTGTCTTCTGTCATGGTATACCTCCGAAAAAAAACTGGCGAATCCACTGCCACACGTCTGTTGAGTGCTCCGGTGCGCGGCTGGCGGTCTCGAGCCGCCGTGCACCGGATCCGTTTACCCCAGCGGAACCTTGGCCATCGGCCCGCAGTTCACTGTCAATTTACCATGATTCCATGACACTGCAACGATGGCGTGTTGAGGCTGAGGAAACGGTGAAGAGTGTCGCGGACGGTGATTCCGTCTTCAGGGGGCCAGGCCGGAAAACTGTCCCGTTTAGTGCGGGCAGCAAACAACCCGGTTGCGGCCGGAATCCTTGGCAAGATAGAGCGCCTGATCGGCCAGTTGCAGCAATGCCGCCGCTGTCGCCGGCTGGTGGCTGTGCAGGGAGGCAACCCCGATACTCACCGTCACCGCCCATTGCCGGCCCTGATCGTTGAACTGATGAGCCTCGACCAAGGCGCGGATCTTGCCGGCAACAAACTCGGCTTGATCCAGCCCGGTATAGGGCAGGACCACGACAAATTCCTCACCGCCGAAGCGGGCGGCCAGATCGCCGCAGCGGACACTTTTTTTCACCAGCGCGCCGATGGTTTTCAATACATAGTCGCCAAAGCCGTGACCGCAGGTATCGTTGACTTTCTTGAAATGATCGAGATCGAAAAAAAGGCAGCTGATATCGCATCTGGAACGCTGCGCCCGGGCGAACATCTCCTCAAGGGCCTCCTGAAAATAGCGTTTGTTGCGCAGACCGGTCAAGGCATCGTTGACCGCCTTGTCGTACAGGTTCCGGTTCATTTCCTCCAGGCGGCGCATGTGGCGACGCAACTGGAGGTGCACCTGGACCCTGGCCAGCAATTCCTCGGCGATGAAGGGTTTCATCAGATAATCACTGGCCCCGGCCCGGAACATCCGCAGGACCGCATGGGTATCGCCCGCGCCGCTGAGCGAGAGCATGGGCAGGTGCTCGACCTCGGGGAACTGGCGGGCCAGGTGGATGAATTCGTCGCCGCGCATGACCGGCATGTCAAAATCGACGATGACCAGGTCGACATTAACGAGATTTTCCTTGATCAATTCGAACGCCTGCCGGCCGTTCTCCGCCTCGATGATGCTGAGACCGATCCGTTCCAGGCAGGAACCGACCATCCGGCGAAGCCCTTGATTATCGTCGACCACCAGGGCGGTCATGCCCGCAAAGGTGGATTGCGGTCGCAGCACCCTGCTGACCGCTGTGGCAATATCACCACGGGCAAACGGTTTGGAGATGAATTCCAGGCTGCCGAGATGAAAACCACGGCTGCGGTTGTCAAAGGTGTCGTTGGCGGAAACAAAGAGGACCGGAATCCGGTGTTCCACATCGCCGAACTGGCCTTGTGCCTCCATTTCCCGCAGCTGCTGACAGCAGACAAAGCCGTCCATTCGCGGCATATCAATATCCAAGGTGATCAAATCGGGCGCCTTCTGCATCCAGCGAAGTGAAGACAAGGCTTCAAGGCCGTCGCTGAAGGTAATCACCTTGAAACCGGCCACCTCCAGTTCCTTCTGGATAACGGTCCGCATGGTGGCGCTATCGTCCACCACGACCACCGTTTGCTGCCCCGGCGGCTCACTGTTTCGCGTCTGAACGTTTATGGATGGTTTTCCTCTCATGGCCGCGGCAATGCCCGCTCCTCCCCCGATTTGTCATCAATCCGGATACGATCCGGTTGGATGCATTGTATGAAAAAAGAACCCCGCCGCAAAAATAAAAATTCCGGTCAACTCTTTTTCACCCGCACCCCGGTCAGTGTTGGGTTAGAAACGGCAAGCCCGCCGTTATTTGTTTGACGGACAACCTTCTGCTTTTTAAAGTCAGCAGGGTAACAAACCATTGTGCGCATGGCTGTGTTCCGGGCCTGACGGACGAAAACCGCCTTCTGCCGCCATCAAGATACCTGGCGGGAACCGAAAGGAGAGTCTTATGCTGTCATTTTCTTTACCTGGCGGGGATCGTCTGCCCGCCCTTGGTCTCGGCACCTGGAAATCAGCGCCCGGCGCGGTCCATGGAGCGGTCAAGGAAGCCTTAACGATCGGCTATCGCCATATTGATTGTGCCCCGGCCTACCAGAACGAACCCGAGGTTGGCAAGGCGATCGCCGAGGCCATCGCTTCGGGGCGGGTGTCCCGCCAAGACCTCTGGCTGACCTCGAAGCTGTGGAACAACGCCCATGCTCCGCACCAGGTACGACTGGCTCTGGAGCAAACACTGACGGATCTGCGGATCGACTCCCTCGACCTCTATCTCATCCACTGGCCGGTGGCTTTCAAGCCCGGCGTGTTTTTTCCCTGCAAGAGTGAGGACTACATCGCCCTGGAGGACCTTCCGATCATCGCAACCTGGAAGGCGCTGGAGGACTGTGTGGCCAAGGGACTGGTGCGCCATATCGGTGTCTGCAATTTCAGCGTCGCCAAACTGGACGCCCTGTGCAGACAGGCCGCCATCCGCCCGGCGATGAATCAAATCGAGCTTCACCCCTACCTCCAGCAGGGGCCAACACTCGAGTTCTGCCGGCAAAACGGCATCCTGGTCACCGCCTACTCACCGCTTGGCTCGGGCGACCGGCCCGCGGGGATGAAAAAAAGCGGCGAGCCGACCCTGCTCGACAATCCGGTGGTGCAACGGGTGGCGACCAAACATAAAGCCACACCTGCCCAGGTGCTGCTCGCCTGGGGACTCAGCCGTAAGACCGTGGTGATCCCTAAATCAGTCAATCCGGAACGGCTGCGGCAGAATCTCGCTGCTGCCGATCTGCTGCTCGATGCCCAGGACATGGCCGATATCGCCACGCTTGACCGGGGATACCGCTTTGTCGACGGCTCTTTTTTCACCGGCCAGGGTTCCCCCTACACGCTCAAGAAAATCTGGGACGAGTGAGATCGGACCGGGTTGATGCTGACCATTGCACATCTTGCCGCCGAGGGACTTCACATTGAACGGTTCCACGCCGGACCGGGCGAGGGCTGGTGCCTGCTTGGCGGCAACGGTTCGGGAATCGAACAATTGTGCGAGGTGTTGGCTGGAGAAACAACCCGCTACCGTGCCGAGCACCTGCAATTGCCGCCCGGCCTCGGCGTGCTCTCCTTCAAGGGGCAGCAGTCGATTTTCGAGGCTGAACTGCGCAAGGATGACACCGATTTTCTGGGCCGCCTGGATCCTGGCACCCTGGCCCGAGAGTTCCTCCGCGATATCGAGCGGCACCAGGACCTGATCGACCACTTCGCCTTCGCCGGACTGCTCGACCACGGCTACCGCCAGTTGAGTTCCGGTCAGGCGCGCAAACTCTGCCTTCTGCAGCAGATCACCCGGGGTGTCGACTTCCTGGTCCTGGAGAGCCCCTACGAAGGTCTCGACCAGAACAGTTGCCGGGAACTGGACCGGGTGCTGGCCGGGCTGCGGGATCAGGGCCTGGGAATTCTCGTCCTGATCAACAACACCGGCGACATTGCCCCTTGGTGCACCCATCTCGGGGCCTTCAAGGATGGCGCGCTCGCCGTCCAGGGCGCGCGGGCCGATGTCCTGGCGGAAGTCACCGCCCTGATGGCCAGCCAACCGCCGCTCTTTCAGGTTTCGGTCGAAGAAGTGCGCAGCGAGCGGCAGCCGGGCTGGACCGCTGACCCTGATGCCAATCTGGTCACTCTGCGCCAGGGGTTTGCCCGCTACGGCGAGATTGAGGTCTTCACCGGCCTCGATCTCACCATCAATCAAGGCGATCACACCCTGATCACCGGCCCCAACGGCTGCGGTAAATCAACCCTGCTCCAGCTTCTTACCGGCGACCACCCTCTCTGCTATGTGAATGATCTCAGCCTGTTCGGCCGAAGGCGCGGCAGCGGCGAGTCGGTTTGGGATCTGAAGCGGCGGATGGGCATCCTCAGTCCGGACCTGCACCGCAACCACCGCGTCGCCGGCAGTGCCCTGGCTATCGTGGTCTCCGGTCTGTTCGACACGATCGGCCTCTATACCCGGCCAACCGCGGCACAAGAGCAGCTCGGTCGCCGCTGGCTGCACCGGCTCGGCCTGGAAAATAAAGCAAACCGGCCCTTCCGCCAGATGAGTTATGGCGAGCAGCGGCTGATCCTGCTGGCCCGGGCGCTGATCAAGACACCGCCGCTGCTGGTCCTTGACGAGCCGACGCAGGGGCTGGACGAGTGCAACCGCATGGCACTGCTCGATTTTCTCGCTGCAATCGCCAGAGATCAAATGACCACCATCCTCTATGTCAGTCATCGCCCGGACGAGTACCGTGATTTTTTCCGCCAGCACGTCCGGTTTGCCTGACGAATCCCGCTTTCCCTTCTCGATAGGGCCGCGTCCAGATGCACTTGGACGAAGGAGCAAGGCACGGGCCAAGCAGCCATCTCCCGAGATGATTCGTCAAAAAAATAATCTGTCGGGGCAGCAGCGAGTTCCCGCTTGACACCAACTCGTTCTGGGGTTGTATTGAATAGGCTGATGTCGCCCTTTATCGCGCCAAGGAAGAGGGCCGGAACTCACAACAAGCAAAAGAGAGGACGATACGTCCGTGCAGCGACAAGTTGCATCTCGACAACAGGAGGAAAAATGATACTGCCATACCGTGATTATCAGCCGCAGGTGGGCAAGGGCGGGTGGGTAGCCCCCAACGCGACCCTGATTGGCGATGCGATTCTGGGCGAGGATGTCTCTCTCTGGTTCGGGGTTATTGTGCGGGGGGATGTCCACCGCATCCGCATCGGGGCGCGCACCAACATTCAGGATCTCTCCCTGCTCCACATCACCCAGCACGAAGGGGCCGAGCGGGAAGACCGGGACGGGCACCCCACCATCATCGGCTGCGACGTCACCGTCGGCCATCGCGCCATTCTCCATGGCTGCACGGTGGGTGACCTGTGTCTGATCGGCATGGGAGCGATCATCCTCGACGGTGCGGTCATCGGCCGGGAATCCATCGTCGGCGCAGGATCGGTGGTCACGCCCGGCAAACACTTCCCGCCGCGCTCCCTGATCATGGGCACGCCGGCCAAGGTGGTCAAAGAGGTCAGCGAGAGCCAGATTCAGGATTTGCAGGCCTCCTGGCGGCGCTACGTGGCCCTGAAAAACGAGTACCACCAAGCCAGGGTGGGGGACTGTTTTTAGCGTACCGGCTCGGCAGCGAACAGCGTTTGATCGGTCAGACGGTCAGGACCGAGTTGGCCTCGCCGTATTCGTTGGGGGCATAGCCGTCGGCTTCGGTATCGTTGACCCAAACGCCGCCGTCAAGCACATAGCGGAAACGGTACGACTGGCCTGCAGGCAGGGAGAGACTGGCGGAAAAACTGCCATCCTTGAGCTTCTTCATCGGCGTTTCGCGCAGGGACCAGCCGTTAAATTCGCCCGCCAAAACAGCGGTTTCGGCCTGTTCATCGTTCTCGTATTTGAAGGTGACGCGGCAGATCGTTCCGGTTTTGGAATAGCTTTTTTTCAGCATGCGGGGGCTCCTTTTGCCTGTTCAGGGCGGATATGCGCGAATCGAGAGCAACGCGATAATAGTTGAACCTTTTGCAAAAAGAACGAATTAGGATCGTGTCTTTTCGACCGGGAGAAATCTCACTGTTTTAGCCCTGAGATTTCTCGCTCGCGCCGATATGACAAAATACGTTACTCGATCTTGCGAGCTATGATCGAGACGCACGCTGTAATATTTTCATTTTGCAAAAGGCTCAGTTATTAAATTGTAAATCAGCAGGCGTTGAGGAGCAAGCCTTTTTACCGGTTGATCCGAGGCTGCCTGCCAGTATTGCCCGCTTCACGGCACGTCTGGAATCAGCTCAAGGCCTCTTCTCCATATCAGCTGCTGCTCTTGCAGCAAGGAATCGATCTTTTGCTTCCCTCTTTCTCCTCGGCATTGGTATAGTTGCCCCGTACCAACCATCCGAAGACTCCCTGCTTCACGAGCGTGAGCTTTCTATCGCGTGATCTTAGCGGAACCGGCAGCACTCCATTTTCCCTCGCGTCCACCTTTTTCTTGAGATATCCCCATGAACGACACCTTGACGGCCGCCTATTCCGGCCCCCGCATGCCTGAGTTGCTGGCCCCGGCCGGCAGTTTCGAAAAACTGGTGACCGCCATTCATTACGGCGCCGACGCCGTCTACCTGGGCGGCAAGGAGTTCAGCCTGCGCGCCCGGGCCGCCAATTTTGACGACGACAATGTGCGGCGGGCGGTGCGGTATGCCCACGACCACGGGGTCAAGGTTTACGTCACGGTCAACATTTTTGCCCACAACCGCGACCTGCACAGCCTGGAAGACTATCTCGCGTTTCTGCGGGACAGCGGCGCCGACGGCCTCATTGTCAGCGACCCCGGCATCCTTGCCCTGGCCCGCCAGGTGGTCCCCGACCTGCCGCTGCATCTCTCCACCCAGGCCAATGTCACCAATTGGGCCAGCGCCCGTTTTTGGGCCGGACAGGGCATCAGCCGCCTCAATCTCGCCCGCGAACTGGGCCTTGAGGAGATCAGGACCATTCGGGCGGCAAGCACCATCGAACTGGAGGTGTTTGTCCATGGGGCGCTGTGCATCTCGTATTCCGGACGCTGCATGCTGAGTAACTATTTCACCGGCCGCAACGCCAATCAAGGCGATTGCGCCCACCCCTGCCGCTATTCCTACGCCCTGATGGAGGAAAAGCGACCCGGCCACTACTTTCCGGTCGAAGAGGATGAACGCGGCACCTACATCTTCAACTCCCGCGATCTCTGCCTGTTGAACCAGTTGCCGGCGTTGATCGATGCCGGCGTCAACTCCATCAAAATCGAGGGCCGGATGAAATCCGTCGGCTACGTTGGGGCCGTCGTCCGCCTCTACCGGTTGGCCCTGGACTGGATTCAACAACAACTTTTTTCTGGAGAATCTGCAGTTAGCCTCGTTCTTCCCGATGCTTTTCATAAGGAATTGAGCAAGATCGGAACCCGTGGCCAGACAGAAAACTTTTTTAGCGCCAGGCCTTCATCCGGCGACATGTTGTATGATAGAATGAGAATTGAGCAAGGATATGTGCCGGTCGGCATTGTCCGTACAGTTGCCCCGCTTTTGATTGAGACACGGCATGTCCTTGCCCTTGGCGACCAGGTGGAATACCTGGGTCGCGCCATTGAACCGGCCACGGTGACTGTCAGCGCCATGCAGATGGAGGACGGGACAGCGCTGAGCCGGGCCAATCCAGGCAACCGAGTGATTCTGCAAACCGATCCGGCATTGGCATCCATTGAACCGCAATCCTTGTTGCGAAAACGCATAGAGCCCACATGAAACCTTTTCTCAACGTCCCCTTTCTCCCGGAGGACAGGTACATCGATTTTCTCATCGAGTGTACCGCCGACCTGGACAGTGTCCACTTCAGCCTGCTGCACAGCAGGACGCTCGACAGTCGGATCCGGCTCGAACCGTTCATTGCCCAGGAGACCATTATCTCCGGTCTCGAACGATTAAAGGGACCGAAAAAATACGCCCTGCTCAACAGCCGATTTTACACCCCGGAACTGCTGATCGACCACAACAGCATCAAGCCGGTCATCCACAACCTGGAACATTGCCTGCGGCGAGGGGTGCTTGACGGCATTGTCTACTGCGATCACTACCTCCTGCAGGCTCTTGCCGACGAGGCCCCGGACATTGCCGCCCAATTGGAAGCCGTACCCAGCGTCAACACCATGCTGGACTCCCTCCACAAGATCGAGGCCCAGCTGGCCTACATCAGTGAAACCGGCTTCAAACTGCCGGGGAAAATCATTCTCGACCGCTCCCTCAACCGTAATCTGGATGAATTGGCCAAGATCAGTCTCGCCATGCACCAGCATTTTCCCGGCCTGAAAATGGAGGTGCTGGCCAACGAAGGGTGCCTGCCCTATTGCCCATTCAAACTCTCCCATGACTCCTATATCGCCTTGGCCAACATTGACGGCCAGGACCAGACCCACGTCATCAATTGCGACATCGGCTGCATGCGCCTGCTCGAAGAACAGCCGCATCGCCTGCTGCAATCGCCGTTCATCCGCCCCGAAGATATCGACCTGTACCTCTTTCATGTGGACACGATCAAACTCTGCGGCCGCACCCTGGGCTCCGATTTCCTGATCAACGCCATCACGGCTTACCGGACCCGGCGCTACGACGGCAATCTGCTTGACCTGATGGACGCCATGTCCTGGATGGCCAACCGCCTCTACGTCGATAACAGCATGCTGTCGTTCGACTTCGCCAATATGCTCTCCCAATGCGATAATCGCTGTGACCGTTGCGGTTTCTGCAAGGAACTGTTCGATTCCATCGCCCATCCCCTGCCCATGGTGATCAAGGATCTGCGCGCGACTGCCGATTGACAGGGGGGGGATCCGCAGGTAATGTGGTGGTATCCTTCCGGCAGCCAAAGATTTCCGCCGGGTTGGACATCACCATACCAATTTAACGGGCTCCCAACCTTTGCGGCGAAAGCATGGAATCATTTGAACTGTTGCTGGCGGAATCAACGAGAATTCATGGCCATATCTGCGCCGGCCAAGTGATCGGCGTGCGCATGTCCATAGCCGCGCTGGAACGGATCGGTATCAGTGATCCCAAGGGTGCGGACCGGAAAAAACTCTATGTGCTGGTCGAGATCGACCGCTGCGCCACCGACGCCATCCAATCGGTCACCGGCTGCAGCCTCGGCAAGCGCTCGATGCGCTGGCTCGATTTCGGCGTCATGGCGGCCACCTTCGTCAACCTGGAAACTGGCCGCGCCGTCCGGGTCACCGCCCGCGAAGAAGCCCGAACCCTTTCCGCAACCTACTGCCCGGCAATCGTCGATAAATATCAGCGCCAACTGGAGGCCTACAAGGTCATGCCGCTGGATGAGCTGTTCGTCTTCCAGGAGGTCAAGGTGCAGGTGCCGGAATGCGACATGCCGGGCCGTCCGATCCGCAGGGTCCGCTGCGAGCAGTGCGGTGACTGGGTCCAGGACTGTCGAGAGCGGGAAAGAAACGGGGCCATCCTGTGCCGGTCCTGCGATGGCGAGCGCTACTATCAGGTGGTGACCAACATGGACCAGGTTTCGGCCGCACCAGCCTCTTCCTGAAAACCGAACAAACCTCCCCGCTTCGAACCGGCATCCACAGCTACTGCGCCTGCCCCTTTCGCATGAACAGGCCCCGCATTCGGACCTTCAGCCTGCACTGCCGCGAACGCTATGGCCAAGCGGTCGGCAAGATCCCGCTGGATCTCGGCCTGCGCTGTCCCAACCGGGCCAAGGGCGGCTGCCTTTTTTGTCAACCGGCCAGCTTCACTCCCTTTGCCCTGCGCGCCACCGATACCTTGTCCGAGCAGATTCGCCGTGGAAAAACGCATCTGCTCAAGGGACGATTCCGCCATTTTCTCGGCTATTTTCAACAGGAAACATCCACCGCCCTCGCCACATCCCGGCTTATCCCCTTCTTGGCAGAGGTTCTTGCCGACCCGGATTGCCGGGGCCTGATTCTCTCGACCCGCCCCGACGCCATTGCCGATGACCTTCCAGCGGCCCTAGCCACTCTGATGCGGCACAGCGGCAAGACCTGCCTGGTCGAACTGGGGTTGCAATCGATCCATGAACGAAGCCTCCACCTGCTCAACCGCAATCACAGTTTTGCCGATTTCCTCGCCGCTGTGAACAAACTGCGAACCGTGGACGGTCTTGAAATCGGTGTGCATCTGATCCTCGGCATTCCAGGAGAGGCGGAGGCGGACATGGTGGCCACCGTCCAGACCGTCTGCGCCCTCCCCATTCAAGCCCTGAAACTGCACCATCTCCAGGTGATCGAGGGAACCGCGCTGCATCGCCTCCATGCCCAAGGCCAGGTGCCGGTCTTCACCCTGGAGGCCTATCTCGAATTGCTGCTCCGCCTCCTGCCCCATATCCCGGACCGGATCACCCTCCATCGGCTGTGGTCGACCGCCCACCCCCATCAACTGATCGCCCCGCGATGGCACTGCCTGACCGGTGAACTGAGCAAGAAGCTCCACCGGATGATGGCCGCACGCGGCCTTTGGCAGGGACAAGCGGAATCAGCGATGAATGGCTCAGCCGAAGAGGGCGCGCAACAGCGGTAAACGGTTAGTGCGGCGCAGGCGTTTGAGGTATTGGGGGAAGTCGAGGCCATAGCGGCGCTGGTGTTCAACGCACTGCTTTTGCGCCTTCTTGATCACCTTGTGCGGGATCGGGCCGGGGAAAACCAACAGGATGACATTGCTCCGTTTCTTGACCGCCATCCCCAGCACCTCACCGCCACTGCCCTCCTCCACCGCTCGCAGGGCTTTGTGGTAGAGCGATTTGTCCCCGCTCCACAAATTGATGGCAAGAACTCCCTCCGGATTCATCCGGGCAAGGAGCGATCGGTACAGCATGGGCTCGTACAGGTCGGACGCCATAGCACCGGGCCCGAAGATGTCGAGAAAGGCGAGATCGTATCCGGTGGCAGGGTCGGTCTGGAGAAAAGTGAGAATGTCCTGATTGACGATGCGGAGTCCTGGACAACGTGGCAGCCGGAAATACCCATGGGCCAGGTCAATGACCAGCCGTTCCTTCTCCACCGCATCGATCCGGGCCTCGGGGTGATGATGGAGCAAAAAATGGGGCAGAGCGCCGCCTCCCAGGCCGATGAGCAGTATTTTCTCGGGCCGGGGATGGAGCAGCAGTGCCGTTGCCATCCATTGGGTGTAGGCGAGCTGCAACTCCCAGGGCCTGAGGAGATCGATGCAGGTCTGGCGCTCCTCCGTGCCAAACCGCAGGCTGCGCAGCCCTTCTTCATCAGTGACCAGCACCGGGTGATCGCCGGTGTGTCCGCTGTACGCCAGGTGTTGCATCGAATGCGCCCTAAAAAAAAGGCCGCACAGCCAAAAATTCAGCTGTACGGCCGGAATGTTGCGAGGGGTTCACCACCCTGACGGACAAAGGGCGGTTTCGGTTGACCGGTGCGTCCCGATGGTTAGGGGTCACGGGCCGGTCACGCTCCCGAAATTATAGTTTTTCTTTTTTCATGCACGATGAAAATCAATTGCAGCCTTTGAGTCCTCAGCCACCGCTTTTGGCCGGCGTCTGCTGTTTCTCGGCATCGGCGGCGGAACCGGCGATGGCGCTACGGCTGACCTTGATCCGCACATTTTCGGCGATTTCCAGCGTGACCACCGTGTCGGTGATGCCGGTGATCTGGCCGTGAATGCCGCCGCCAGTGATGACCCGGTCACCTTTTTTCAGATTGGCCAGGTAGTTCTGATGCTCCTTGGCCTTTTTCTGCTGCGGCCGGATCAACAAAAAATAAAAGACCACAAAGATAAGAATCAGCGGCACGAATTGGGCAAGGCTCGCCATCCCAGCGGGGGCGGCAGCGTCAGCGGCCCAGGCAACTCCAGTCATGAAATAATCCTCCAGTTAAGCGTTAGTGTTCTGCAAACGGCTCAGTCCGTTGTTGATAAAAAGTGCGCCGGAAGTCGAGAAACCGGTCTTCCCGGATCGCGTCCCGCATCCCGGCCATCAACGTGCAGTAGTAGTGCAGGTTATGGATACTGTTCAGCTGGTAGGCCAGGATTTCGCAGCTCTGGAACAGGTGCCGCAGATAGGCGCGCGAATAGTGGCGGCAGGTGTAACAGCCGCAGTGCTCGTCCAGCGGCCTCTGGTCCTGCTGAAAACAGGCGTTTTTTATAACAAGTCTGCCCTTTGAAGTAAAGAGCATTCCGTTGCGGGCGTTGCGGGTCGGCATGACACAGTCGAACATGTCGATGCCGTGATACACGCCCTCGACCAGATCCTCAGGCGTACCGACCCCCATCAGGTAGCGGGCGCGATCGACCGGCAGATGATCGGCGGTGGCTTCCATCATCTCGTACATCAGCTCCTTGGGCTCGCCCACCGAGAGTCCGCCCAGGGCATAGCCGTCAAATCCGATTTCGACCAGTTGCTCGATCGCCTCCAGACGCAGATCCGGAAACATGCCGCCCTGGACGATGCCGAAAAGGTGCTGGCCGGTCATGCTCTGGGCCTCGCGGCAGCGTTTGGCCCAACGTCTGGTCAGGGCCGTCCCTTTGATCGCCTGGTCCCGATCCGCCGGATAGGGAATGCAGGTGTCCAGAGCCATCATGATGTCGGCCCCCAAGGCTTCCTGGACATGGACGGCATCTTCCGGACTGAGGAACAGGCGGGCGCCGTCGAGATGGGAGCGGAAGGCCGCCCCCTCTTCGGTGATCTTGGCCAGCTCCCGCAGGCTGAAGATCTGAAAGCCGCCGGAATCGGTGAGGATCGGTCCGTCCCAGTGCATGAACCGGTGCAGACCGCCGAAGCTGCGGATCAGTTCATGTCCGGGACGGATGTAGAGATGGTAGGTGTTGCCAAGGATGATCTGCGCCCCGAGCTCGACCAGATTTTCCGGGGTCACCGCCTTGACCGTGGCCTGGGTGCCCACCGGCATGAAGACCGGGGTCTGGACGGTGCCATGGAGGGTGACGAGTTCGCCGCGCCGGGCCTTGCATTCGGTTGAACGGCCCAGCAGGGTAAAAGGAGAATTTGTGGTCATGGAGATGGCGGAAAATCAGGCGATGTTACTCGACACTGAGGATGGTGACCTCGAAATGAAGCACCTCGCCGGCCAGGGGATGATTGAAATTGAGCGTGGCGGATGTTTCGCCAATGCCGGTGACCACCCCCTGCAACTCCTGGCCCTCGGGTCCGACGGCGGTGAGTACCGCGCCGGGTTGCCGGGCCTCCTCGGGCAGATGCTCCAGGGGCACCTCAAGCAGGGCGTCCTCGGACACGGCCCCGTACCCTTCCTCGGGCGGAACGCTGACTTTAAGCGAGTCTCCCGCCTTTTTGCCCATCAGGGCCTGCTCCAGGCCGAAAATAAGCTGCTCTTCGCCTTGGGTGTAGGTGAGCGGTTCCGCGCCCACATTGCTGTCGACGGTTTCACCGCTGTCCAGGGTCAGGGTGTAGGTGATGGCCACGGTTCTACCTTCGCTGATAATCATAGGGTTCCTCGTTTGTGAAAAAAGTAGGCCGGTTGGGAAGATCCGCGCCGGCGGCCTTGGCGTGCACTGAAGGCGGCAACAGCGTGCGCACAGCTATAAACCGCCAGGCGGACAATTGCAAGTGTACGGAGCACAGGCAGGTGGCGTTGGCGGGCTCCGATTTCAGGGCAGGCTCGCCAGCCGCCGCTCCAACTCGTCTTGCTGGCGGAGGATGGACCGGTTGAGCTGGAACTGGACCAAGGCCCGGTGCAGGTTGTGTCCTGGCCGGTTGACCTTGAAATAGTGGTCGCCAGCCAAATGGTCGGTGAAAAAGCGCAGCCCCAGCTCAAAACTGATCAGCGCGGACGAGGCCACCAGCAGCTCCCTGTCGGCAGGGGTGAGCAAGTGCCTTGCCTGGCGCAGGTAACCGGTCATCAGGGCCTGAAAAAAATCGGGATTAAAGACCGCCGCGGACGGGTCGGCAAGGCTCTCGCCTCCGGGATTGCAGCAGGAGCGCAGGCAGTCACCCAGATCATGGAGCAACAGGCCCGGCTTGACCGTGTCGAAATCAATCAGACTGACCGCCCGGTCTTCGCCATCGGCAAAGAGAAAATTGGCGGCCTTGGGGTCGCCATGGATCACCCCGTGGCTCAGGCGACTTCTGCTCTGTTCAAGAATGGCTGCCATCGGCCGCAGCTCCTCAATCAGGCGGCAACAAGAGGCTTCCCGCTCGTTGCTCTTCCCGGCCTGGTCTCGGACGACGTCATAATGTTCCAGGTAGCGGGGGGTGATATGAAAATCCGGGAGCGGATCGACAAGCGTATTGGGGTCGATCTCCGCGGTCAGCAGATGGAAGCGACCGAGCAGGGCGCCGATCTCCTTGGCCTGTGCCCGGTTTTCCAGAGTGTCCAGGGTTCGGGTGTGGTCGATATGGGTCAACAGCCGCCAGCAATGGCCCGCCGGATCGAAATAATGATCCCGCCCTTCCGGGTTGGTAACCAAGCGAAAGAACGAGATGCCGGATTCGGTGGTGCGGTTTAGATGCGCGGTAACGATCCGCATGTTGGCGAGTACTGCTCCCGGATCGGCAAAAACCGTTGGATGCAGCCGTTGCACAACCAGCCGTCTCCCGTCCGTCAGCGCAACTCGCCAGGTATCGTTGATATTGCCCTGCCCCAACGGCTCGAGGCCTTGAACCGGCACTCCCGGAAGAAAAAAATCGAGGGCAAGAGTAATGGTATCCATGATCCGGAGCTGGGGCAATCAGGGGACGGGAACAACCGTCGGCGGGTATTTGCGCGCATTGAGCGCCATCTTCTCCGAGGCCGCGGCCAGCATGTCGATGCCCAGCTGATCGGCCAGGCGGGTGAGGTAGATGAGGACATCGGCGATCTCATGCGCCACTTCGGTCCTGGTTTCAGGCGCCAGATTGCAACTCTGCTCCGGGGTGAGCCACTGAAAATGCTCAAGCAGTTCGGCCGCTTCGACGATCAGGGCGGCGGCGAGGTTTTTCGGGGTGTGAAAAGGTTCCCAGTCGCGCTCGCCGGCAAAACGGCGCAGCTCCAGGGCCAGTTGTTCGAGGCTGGTGCAGTGATACAGCGGATTTTCCGGGGCCATGGCGATTCCTCCTGGGCAAAGACGGTCCGCCAAGGTAGCGCAACGAGGGCCGTTTGTCATCCCCATCGTCAACCGCCTAGACCATGGCCGCTACCAGCCCCTTGATCCGCTCCACCACCTCGCCGACGGCCCGCTCGACCTCAGGTGACATCTGCTGGGTGAATTCCTTGATCTCCTTGACCTCGATCAGCAGAATCCGGATATCGGCGGGCATCTCCTCCGGAAAACAGAGGTAGCCGGTCTTCAGGGTGGTGCCGAGGGTGATGGCGTGCGAGTTGACCAGGGCATGGGTGGTGAAGATGTCGTCCACCGTGACCTCGAGGATGGAGCCCGGTTCATTGCCCAGCTTGCAGGCGTCGACGATGATGGCCCGCTCGAAGCCCCGGACCTTGTCCATCACCTCAAAGCCGACCGTATAGACCACCTCGGTCTGGCAGTCCAGATGGTCCTGCTCCAGTTGTTCAACCACGACCACCCCGGCCCGGTCATCCTGGAGATAGGGATTGCCGATACCGATCACCACGCATTTTGTCTTCATGTCAGCCCTGTCAGTGAAGGAAAAGGCCGGAAAGGCACCTGCCTCTCCGGCCCCGGGAGTGAAACAGAGGGGGATAAGGTCGGACGGCCGTTCGCCTGTCAGGGTCAACGCCCAGACGAACGGCCTCCAGACACACTATCTAGATCACTCCCTTAAAAGTTTTTCAAGGTCTTGTACAGCTTGCCGTTGCTGTCGAAGATCTCGACTTCCAGCGGCGACTGGCCGCCGGTCACCGTGTGGGTGGCGCAGGCCAGGCAGAGATCGTACGGCCGGAAGGCCATTTCGACATAATTGAGCATCCCCTGGGCAACATTGCCATTTTTGATGAAATGCTTGGCCGCCTTTTTCACCGCCAGATTGATCGGCGCATTGTTGTGGGTGGTGGCGACGATCAGGTTGGCGTCGGTGACAATACCCTTGCTATCGGTGAGATAGTGGTGGATCAGGGTGCCGCGCGGCGCCTCGATAATACCCACGCCCTCACCCGGACAGGAGGTCGGTTTGTTCCAGGTGTCTTTGCTGGTGATCTCCGGATCGCGGGAGAGTTGCAAACATTTCTCGGCGGCGTTGAGCAGCTCAATCGCCCGGGCCCAGTGGTAGGCCAGGATATGGTGCACCGGCCGCGCACCGAAGGTGGCGTGAAATTGCTCAAAATGCTGCTGCGCCTTCGGGGTGTCCATGCCTTTGGCAACGTTCATCCGGGCGAGCGGGCCGACCGCATAGATGTTGGTGCCCGGCCCCTCGACGATCCCCTTCCAGGCGCCGATCTTCTTCTGATAGGGAAACTTCAGGTAGGTCCAGGGCTGGACCCGCTCGGAGATGAAATCGAGGTATTCCTTGCCCTTGAAGGTCCCAACCACGGTCCCGGCGCTATCGATCACCTTCTGGGTGCCGTCGTAGTAGGTAATCCGATCCTGATCGTCCACCGAGCCCATGTACCCGACCTCGACCCGGTACATGTCGCCGGTGACCAGTTCCATGTACTTGTCGTTTTTCAGGACCACGTCAGCAAAAACCTTGAGCGTCAGCTCGCCCAGCCCGACCAGTTCCTCGGACCAGGCCTCGATCTGCTTGCGCTCCTCCTCGTTCAACTGCTTGGACCAGCCGCCGGGAATGGCCGCCACCGGATGGTTGGGCTTGCCGCCCAGGAGCTCGAAAATCTTCACCGCCAGACCGCGGCGGCGCAGGACTTCCTTGCCGGTTTCGGCACCCACCGCATTGATCAGGCCGACCACGTTGCGCTCGGCCGGGTTGGCTTCCGGCCCAACCACGAAATCGGGAAAGCCGAGGGCATAGAGGATGACCGAATGGTCCTCGACATAATGGGCATTGAAAAACAGTTCCCGCAGTTTTCGCCCGGCCGGCGGCGGCGTGACGCCGAAGACGCCGTCCGAGGCCTTCATCGAGGCGGTGAAGTGGACACCGCGGCAGACGCCGCAGACCGTGGAGACGGTCCGGGGCACCTCCTCCATGGGCATGCCCTGGAGAAATTTCTCAAATCCCCGGAATTCCACGGTCTGAAAAAAGGCGTCGTCAACATTGCCGTTGTCGTCGAGAAAGATGGCGATCTTGCCATGCCCCTCGAGACGGGTAATCGGATTGATTTCAATTTTTTTCATAGAGCTGCTCCTTGCAGTCGATACCGGCACGCTTGGCTCAAGGCCAAAGCCGAATTTGTTCTTCAGCGCTTCAAAGATACCCATGCACAGACCTCCCAGTTATTCGTTCTGACATCCTGGCGGGCTACTGCTCCTTTCTTTCGGCAATGCGGTGATTGAATTTCGAGGCCGTATGGCTGTACCGGTAGAACATCTTGGCCATGTTGTTGTACTTCTCGATGAACTGGGCGGCGACGTCCTCATTGGCCATGCTCGAGGCCAGGGTGGACACGCAGCGGGCGCCGAAATCCTTGATGCCGGGAATCGGTCCGCCGCAGCCCCGGCAGGGGATGTTGACATTGAGGCAGGAGGCGCCGCAGTCACCCTGGGTGACCGGGCCGAAGCACATGTAGCCCTGCTGGAGCAGACATTTCTCCAGATCGGGCGCACCATCGATGGTCCGCTTGATCTCGCCCACCGGCAACCGCTCCTGGCCGGTGATGGCCGGATTGCGCTTGCAGATGTCGCAGACCGCCTTGCCGCCGGTCAGCCAGGAACCTGCGGGCGGCAGGTTGCCGACCAGGATGGCGCCGACCAACTTGCCGACAAAGGCAGGATGGGGCGGGCAGCCGCCGACATAGTATTCGACGTCCACCACCTGGTCGATGGTAGAGCAGTTGTCGAGGAAAGTCGGGATGGTCAGGTTGTACTTGCCGTCCAGCAGGTATTCCGGGGTGGGATAGACGCCGTCGGGATTGTCGGTGGAAAAGGAGGTCTTGTAGGCCTGGTGAAACAACTCCTCCTTGGTGTGCAGGTCGCCCATGGCGGCGATGCCGCCCAGGGTGGCGCAGGCACCGAAAGCCACCAGGACCTTCGATTTCTGCCGCAGCACCTTGACGGTGTGCAGGTTCTCGCTGTTGCGGATCATGCCGTCGACAAAGGCCAGATCAATAAACTGGTCCGGCATGTCTTCCAGATCCTTGTATTTAACGTCCGCCACGGTCGGGGCCCAGAAGACGATCTCCAGATGCGCCAAGGCGTCGACCAGGCCTTCATTGAGGTCAACGACGCTCATTTCGCAGCCGGCGCAGCCGCCGGCAAGCAGAAAGGCGGTTTTCACTTTATCTGCCATGGCCATTTCCTCCTTTGAGCGGGTTGGGGCCCATTTCCTGCAACTCTTTGGTGAACTCTTCGACCACTTCGGCGAAGCGATAGCCCTCGGCGCCGGAGATCCATTCCAACCGGAAGCGGTCGCGTTCAAAGCCGCTGTCTTCCAGCAGTTGCGACAGGATCTTCATCCGGTTGGCGGTCTTGTGGTTGCCGGTCTTGTAATGGCAGTCGCCGAAATGGCAGCCGCCAATCAGGACGCCATCCGCGCCGTTGGCAAAGGCCTCCATGACATATTCCGGTTCGACCCGGCCGGAGCAGGGCACTTTGATCAGCTTGATCGAGGGCGGATACTTGGCGCGCAGGTTCCCGGCGAGATCGGCGCCGGCATAGGTGCACCATTGACAGGCAAAGCCGACAATATTGGGCGTAAAGGACATCAGGCCACCTCCTTGATCAGACGTTTTTCGCTTTGGATCTCGCTGATGACCGCACCGCGATCGATCTGCGAGATGGCGGCCACCTGGGAGGGATCGAATCCCATGGCCAGGGCCAGCAGCTGGGTGTAGTAGAAGGTCGGTATCGGGTCGAAATCGATCAGGCCCCGCTCCTTAAGGATCGGCTGGGACATGTCGAACTGGAGGAAACAGGAAGAACAGGTGGTGACGATCAGATCGGCGTCGGTTTCCTCCTTGATGGACAGCAGTTTTTCCCGGAACAGCCCCAGGGATTTTTCGGCGTCGGTGGAGCGCATGCCGCCCATGCCGCAACATCCCTCCAAGCGGGAGTAATGCGGCACCGTTGCCCCGGTGGCCTCGCAGAGTTCGCGGAGCATGGTGGGAAAATAGGGGTTGTCTTCCGTGACCTTGTAGACATCGGTGGGCCACAGGGCATGACAGCCGGTCTGCACCGCGATCTTGAGGCCATCGAGGGAGTATTTCAATTTCTCTTTAATTTTCTCGGCACCCACCTTGCGGTGGAGGACATGGGCGACATGGTAGACATCCGAGGTGCCCTTGAATTCACGGTTGACCGCGGCCAAACTGGCGTTGACCGCCTTGCGCCGGTCGCCATCCTTCATGAAATGCTTGGCCTCCGACAGCACGCCGAAGCAGGAATTGCAGCCAGTCATGATATCGACGCCCTGCGCCTCGGCAATGGTGAGGTTGCGGCTGGAGAGGACACACCAGGTGTTGAGATCAAACGATGGGGCCGTGCCCCAGGCCGGACAACAAGAAGCGCCTTGCAGATCCACCGGTTCTATGCCGAGCACCGGGAAGATCTTGCGAAACGACTGCTCAATGTCCGGCGCCTTGAGCGGGATGTTGCATCCGAGATATAAGCCTATTTTGTCCATGAATCTCTCCTCAACTTAAAAAAGTCCCAACTCGCCCATGGGGCTGTTGTTGATCAGCGTTTGGATTTCCTTTTTGGCCAGCTCATCAAAGGCCGAGGTCGGCGTTTGTTCCGGCAGGCCGACCCGTTTCCTGGCCTCCCTGGGATCGGTATAGACGGCATGCCCGGTCTCGAACAGATTCATCTGACTGGTGACGGACGAAGTGGAAAAGGCCAGTTGATTGGCCTGATAGCGGCGAAAGGCGAACACTACCTCCTGCGGCCGCACGCCCTGCGGGCAAACCTCGGTACAGCGGTTGCAGGCCTGACAGCCCCAACTTGATGAATCTTCGATAATTTCTTCCAGTTGTCCGTTGAGCAGTTGGCGGATCAAATTCCGGCAAAGCAGTGGAAAACCTGCCTTAACCCCGGGACAGACCGCTGAGCAGGCGCCGCATTGAACACAGCTGAGAATGCCGTGGCCTCCGTAGCCGATGATGGTGGAGACAGCTTCATCGATTTTACTCTGATCTATAATCATGGTGGCGTTCTCCTTAGGCCGTCAGGGCCTCGATCTGTGCGAAGATCTGCGATTCTTCATAACCATGGAGGACAATGGCCCCCGATGGACAGGCTGAGGTGCAGACACCGCAGCCCTTACAAGCCGACATCTCGATCTGGGCACGGGGCCGGTCCGCGTAGGTGATCATGTTGATGGCGTGATACGGACAGAGCGGGATGCAGATGCCGCAGCCGCTGCACACCTCGGGATGGACCTCGGAGATAATCGGTTCGATCCTGACCTGTCCCTGAGCCAGCGGCACGGCTGCTGCGGCGGCGGCAGCCTTGGCCTGGGCCACGGTATTGGGAATGTCCTTGGGGCCCTGACAGCACCCGGCCAGGAAGACGCCTTCAGTGGCGGTTTCCACCGGGCCCAGTTTGGGATGCAGTTCGCGGAAGAAATTGGAGCCGCAGAACTGCAACCCCAGTTTCTGTGCCAATACATTCGCATCCTGAGGCAGTTCGATTGCCGTGGCCAGCACCACCAGATCTGATTCATATTCGACGGTGGATGCGGTATCCCCGTCATAGGCCAGCACCCTAAGCTTGTCGCCAGGCAGCATTTCCAGGCCACCTACCTTGCCTCTGAAGAAATTGATCCCCATCTTGCGGGCGCCGACATAGTACTCATTGTAGCCCTTGCCGCCGGCTCGGACATCGATGAAGTGCATATTAATCGCCATATCCGGATATTTTTCCTTGATCAGGCGAGCCTGTTTGATCATGTACATGCAGCAGACGCGGGAACAGTGCTGATGAAAGTTCTCGTCACGGGAGCCCACGCAGGAAACGAAGGTGATGGTATGCGGTTTTTCCTTGTCCGAAGGCCGCAGCAATTTGCCTTCGGTCGGTCCGGTGGCGGAGATAATCCGTTCCAGCTGCAGGGATGTGACGACATTAGGGGAGGCCGGGGCCATTTCCTTGAACCAGCCCTTGTCCATCACCTGATAGCCGGTGGCGACAATGATCGATCCGACCTCGATCTCCTTGATCGCGCCTTCCCGGTTGTGAGCGATGGTACGGTTGATGGCCTCGGCCGTGCAAGCCCGTTCGCAGGGAGCGAGAATCGGCCGGCCGGTTTTTTCGTTGATTTTGGGCAGAGTGCCGATCTCACGGCCGGCACAGTTGAGGCAGTGCTCGATATCGACCACCGCCTTTTTGGGCATGGCCTGGGGGAACATGATATAAGCCGCTCGCCGGTCAGACATGCCGAGGTTGAATTCATCGGGGGCTTTTGCCGGACATTTCAAGGTGCAATCACCGCATCCAGTGCATTTATTCCAGTCGACGTAGGTCTGTTTCCGGCGAATTTTAGCTTTGAAATTGCCGATATAGCCGGAAACATCCTCCACCTCGGCATACGCCAGAGTCTCGATGTTGGGGTGATTGTAGGCCTCGACCATCATCGGGGTGAGGATGCAGGCCGAGCAGTCGTTGGTGGGGAAGGTTTTATCCAATTGGGCCATGACGCCACCGATGGAAGGTTTTTTCTCCACCAGATAGGTCTTGTGTCCCATATTGGCCAGTTGGAGGGCGGCGTTGATGCCGCCGATCCCGCCACCGATCACCAGGGCCGCATCGGTGACCGGGACAAATTTGTCTTCCAGGGGTTCGAGATTGCGGGCCTTGCCGACCGCCGAAGCTACCACCTTCTTCGCCTTTTCGGTGGCGCCCTCATGGTCGTGGCCGTGCACCCAGCTCCCCTGGTCGCGGATGTTGGCCATCTCAAACAGGTATTTGTTCAATCCCGCCTTCTCAATGGCAGCGCGGAAGATGGGCTCGTGGGTGCGTGGCGTGCAGGCAGCGACCACCACCCGGTCAACCAGACCGTCGCGGACATCCTGCTTGACCATCTCCTGGCCCGAGTCCGAGCACATGAACAGATCCTTGCGGGCAACCACGACCTCGGGAAGCGTGGCCGCGAAATCGCGAACCGCCTCCACGTCGATGACGCCGGCAATGTTTGAACCGCAATGACAGACATAGACACCGACTTTTGCCATACAAGCCTCCTTCTTTAGAGTGTTGGATCTCCAAAAGGTTGCGCAAACGGCCAGATGCTGCCCCCCTGCGTTCACCCTGCGCAGGAATCATTTGTTTTGATACTATCTATCTATTTTTCTGACCAATACTCCAGCAACCGGTTGATTTTTTTAATGAGTAGAGGAGAGCCGAACCTTCTGCAATATTTTTTTTATTTTGCACAATTTGCACAGGTTAAGGATGCATCGTTCGGTCACTTACTTATTTCGTAAAAACAGGAAATTATCGTTTCGAGACCTGCTGCGCTTGCCACATTCTAGCCGGATTAGCCTGGATTTTTTTTCGCCCCTCTCCGAGAGCCGACCCTTGCTTTTTTACATTCAAGATCGCTATTGCTGAACAATTGCCCATCTTGCACAACGCGCTCCGCAACACCTCCTTTCATCCTTTACTTATCCACCACCGGGACCTCGCTCCAGGCAAACAAATCTTGCGGCCAACGATAACGGGGGACCTGCGCACCAGACGGCTGTATTACCCGTTAACCGGTGAGCAAACAGCCCGGCACGGCCATTCCGGCGAGGGAGCGACATACCCCCGCCTGCCGTGCCGATTTTTCGGTTGATAGTCTCTTTTTGTTGTGCTTCAGTACGGCGACTGATCAAGATTCTCAAGGAGGGAGCCATGCAGGACGAGAGAACACTCACCGTTAAATGCCCCAAATGCGGCACAATGATCAACGAAACCGCCGGATGGTTCAAAAAACCGGGAAAATCCTGCCCAGGATGCGGCTTGCAGTGTACGTCGGAACGGTTCAGGCGGTCTATCGCGGAGGCGGAAAAACTGCTCTAGGATTCATGGCCGAGGCATCGGCCGCCTAGGAAGAGCGCGGGCGGTCACAGTCCGGAACCAGCTGGTCGCGCAAGGTTGCAGTCCAGCAGGCAGGCGAGGATAATTTCGTTGGCCGTTTCCGGACTGTAGTCGGCCCAGCTGACGCCGCCATCCGATTTTTTTGGCCCCCGCTCAAAACAGTACGTGTCGGGGTCGCGTGGTTTATCGACAACGAGCAGCTCGCACAGGTCGTTGCGATGAAGTGTTCAGGTGTCATGTTCGCCCGTTATTCCCGCGATGACGGGGATACCCTCTTGACCCTAGTTACTTGCCGGCAGCACGCCGGTGTGACCGCGGCGTCCCTTTGATTGAAAGACAAAACAACTCAGCCCACCTGTAACATAAGGAAAAATGGCGAAATTCCATTTCCCCTTCCGAGAACAGGACTCGGCTTGATTCTGTTGCCAGGGCCTCGCTTGGCAAGAGGCAAAGACGCTCTTCAATGCCTTTTAGTGGCCAAAAAAGCGATATCCTCTCGATTTCTTTTCAAGATTGTGTTTACCTAGCGGAGCTGAAAAAGGGACTTGCAGTCCTTTTCCCTGACGAGGGCAACCGGAAGGACAAAAGGTTGCTTCTTTATTTATTGCTTCTCCTTTGCCGTTTGCTTCCCGTGACCGCCCGCATCATGTCTCTTTTGGCAAGGCCGCCTGTGTTTGCCGCGGGAGAGGGGCTCCGGAGACTCCTTTCATGGGGAGTGAGATAGAATGATGGCCGATTATCCAATAACGCAAAAGCCCCTTGTGGTGCATACCGACGGGAGCCGGTCCTGGGGCGGGCAGGAAATTCGCATATTGACCGAACTCAGGGAGATGCGCCGGCTCGGCTTCCGCGTCGCCCTGATCGTGCCTGCCGATTCCGAACTGGCGCGGCGGGGGCAAGCCGAGGGCTTTCCCGTCCATGGAGTAGCCTCCTTCGCCAAATTCAATTTCAGGTCCTGGAGTCAGCTGATCCGCATCATCACGGCCATCAAGCCGACGGTGCTCAACACCCATTCCTCCGAAGACTCATGGATGGCCGGCGCCGTTGGCCGTCTCTGCCGCGTCCCGCTGATCATCCGCACCCGCCACGTTCTGGCCCCGATCTGCTCGGCAGTGAGCTATAACCTCTTTCCGCATGTCATCTTCACCTGCAGCGCATCCATTGCCGACCAGCTGATCGCCCAAGGCGTGTCGCCCGAAAAAACCGTGGTCCTCTCGACCGGCAACGACACCCCCCGCTTTCTTTTTTCCCCGGAGCACCGGCAGACAGTCCGGCACAAATACGGGATCAGCGACGAGGAAGTCCTGGTGGGCAACGTCGGTTTTCTCCGGCATTACAAGGGCCACCGTTTTATCATCAAAACCATGGCGGCCATGCCGGCCAACTACCGGTGCATGATTGTGGGAGGGGGCGGAGAAGAACTTCCCGCCCTGCAGGCGCTGGCCCACGAGCTGGGCGTCGAAAACCGGGTACTTTTCACCGGCCACCAGGAGCAGCCAGAACTTTTTTTCAATGCCTTTGACCTCTTCTTCTTTGCCTCGTACGAGGCGGAAGGAGTTTCCCAGGCCCTGATCCAGAGTCTGCTGAACGGCCTGCCCGTGCTGGCCTGCCGGATACCCTCAACCATGGAACCGCTCAGTCTGGTCGAGGATTACCGCCTGGTCGACTATGACGATGTCCCCGCCGCCTGTCAGGAACTGGCAGCCTTGGCTCGTTTACCCCTGCGCGACCCGGAACGGATGGCCCGGCAGCACCAGATCATCGCCAGCCGCTACGGCATTGAAGGCATGGTCAGGATACTGGCGGACACCTATGGCCGGCATGGAGTTCAGGCCCCCCGCGATTAGCCTTTCTCCGGCTGCATCCGGTGCCCTGTCTGCGCGGTCGCGTGAACCACGAATCCGGACTCGACGAACCCTTCGCTGCATTTGTCACGCTCTCGTTCAAGATACGGTGGTGGAAGGGGAAAAGGCCGGGTAAAGGAAAACCGGTTGACGATGACCAGTGGAACGAATAGACTGACTGCTTTGCCAGCGGACTGTGACGCTTTGCTCGTATGCCCCACGGACGGTTCACAAATCCGGACCGCGTGGCACATCGGCCGATATTGGCCGCCACTGGTCTTCTTGCTGTCGCGGGTCCACAGTCTGGCTTCACCAACACTCACCACCGCAACTCCACATCCGCATCTCCATGAAACTGCTCGTTGAATTCTTTCCGATCCTGCTTTTTTTCATCGCCTACAAATTGTTCGATATCTACGTCGCCACCGGGGTAGCCATCGTGGCCACCATGGCCCAGTGCGCCTTCTCCTGGATGAAAACGCGGACCGTGGCCACCATGCAACTGGTTACCCTGGCCATTATCCTCATCTTCGGCGGCCTGACCCTCTTCCTCCACGACGAACAGTTCATCAAGTGGAAGCCCACCGTGATCAACTGGCTGTTCGGCGGGGCCTTTCTGCTCAGCCAGGTGGTCGGCCGGCAAACCGCCATCGAGCGTTTGCTGAGTTCGAACCTGACCCTGCCCCAGCCGGTATGGCGGCGGCTCAACCTTGCCTGGACCGCCTTTTTCCTCATTATGGGCGGCACCAATCTGTATGTCATGCAGGCCTTTGACCGCGACACCTGGGTCAATTTCAAGCTGTTCGGCATGCTCGGCCTGACCCTGGTGTTCATTGTACTGCAATCCTTCTATCTGTCCAGATTCATGGCGGAATCGCCACCGGATCCCGAGTAGCCCTTTCCCCGTCCGGTGTCTGAACGTTTCAGCCGCACGTGACTCGTGCGGTCGAGCGATCCCGGTGCGTTACACCTCCTGTTCGTCCACCCGCCGCATGCCTTCCATGATCAAGCCCATGAAACCGCCGATCACCGGCAACCCCTTTTCCTCGGAGGTGAGGCCACTGGTGTAGGTGAAATTGCCCTCGCCTTTTGCCAGCAGAGCGAAAAAGGCATCCTTACCGGAGAGATCATTGTACCGGGTATCAACCAGTTCTCCCTCGTGAAAGGTGACCACGGCGTTGCCATCGTCGAGCGCGAGTTGCACCTTGCCCGTTTTCTGGCTGGAATTGATCAGTTGAAAGAGTTCGACTGAATTGATTTCCGAAAGCTTACCGGTCATGCCCGAACTGATGGTGCCTGCCCGCATGGTGTTGGCCTGGGCGCGTTCGACTAGCATCCGGTAGAAAAAGACCTGAAGCACCGGATACCGGTTGAGGACATGCTTGAAATCCTTGCTGGAGAGGGTCGCCAGGCGGGTTTTTTCCTTTGAATGAATGGTGGTGGTGATCGGCTCGCCCGACAGGAGGCTCATCTCGCCAAAAATATCGCCCACGCCCATTTCGGACAAGGTTTGACCATCGTCGCCGATCACCGCGATCCGGCCTTCGAGGATGATATACAAACTGGTTCCCGGCTCCCCTTTTTTGAGGACAATTTTATTGGCATTGAATTCTTTCAGCTGCAGTTGCCCCGAGAGGTCACGGAGACTGTCCTCGTCCAGCGGCTCGAAAATTTCCAGGCCCCGGAGCACATCATAGAACCGGTCCAAATGGCGCATTCTCGCCTTCTGTTCGGCAACCGCCAGCAGTTTCATCTGCAGGGTGGCAAAATCCTTTTCTTTCTTAAATTCAAACCGGATCAGGCCGGTGCAACCGCCGCATTCGAATTTGACTTTTTTCAGGCCATAGGGAGAAAAGCGTTCCATGCTTTTCTTTTCGGCGACGGCTTTCATCAGTTCACGCACCATCATCAGGCAGGCCGGCTTGCCCTCGGGTACGGTCAGAGCCATCTGCTCCACCTTGAATTCCTCACCAGCATTGTAAATCGGGCAGGAACGCTCCTCGGTGACGATGAAAATGGCGTTACGGTATTCCATGTCCCTCCAATGGACCTTAAGTGGCCTGCACGGGATGCGTCAGGGCACAATCAAGGGGTTTTACATATACCAAAATGCTTTAATCGGAACGGCCCAGGAGCAGATAGATGATCAGCCCCAGGATAGCCGCGCCGCCAAAAACAACCGGTAAAATCTTGGCAACCTGCACCTCGCCGTTCACCACCAGGGTTTCCATGTACGGCGTTCCTGAGGCGTACCAGACGCCCAGAATGGCCCCAAAAATGATCAGGTCGCGAAAGGCTTTTTTATACAACAGATAGCCGACCAGCCCAATGAACGGCACTAAAAACCAGGGATTGGTGAAGAGTCCTGGAAAATCAACCGCTTTAATCTGTTCTGGCAGGTGCGTCGCTTCAAAAAATTGAGCGATCGGCTCAAAATAGGCTCCAAAATTCATCGTCTTGTCCTTGTTGGCAGAAAGGATTCTCGTTCAGGCCGGGACCTGTTCGGGAAAAAACAGGGTGCGGGCAGGAATCGGCGCTCCCCAGAAACATCCCGGATACCTGCATGGTAGCAGCGGCAAACCGGTTCGTCAAAACGAAATCTCATCGAGGCGCAAGGGAATACTGGTGGCCACCTGCGGTATGGCATGAAAAGGATGATTTTTTAGCGCTGTTGCGATGGCAGAGCAGGCGGTGTTCACCTGCCCAGCCGCTGCAACAGCCGGAACAGATCGGGACGGTCGATCCGGGTGAGGCCGAGCGTTGCGGCGATCTCCAGGGCCTGGCGGTATTCATCGCCGCTGATCGTGCGCCTCAGCTCCTCGAACTGATCAGCCCGGCCGCAGGGATGGTACTGGGCCATGATGTTGACATAGGTGGCGGGAGAGAGGGTGGTGGCGATGAAGCGGAGGATCGCCTCCGTCTCCGCAAGCAGCCCCGGCAGCAGCAGATGGCGGATCAGCAGGCCGCGGCGGGCAATTCCGTCCGGGCCGATGACCAGATCGCCCACCTGGCGATGCATGCACACCAGGGCCTCGCGGACCCGTTCCGGGTAGTCGGGGGCCTGGGCATAGCGGGCTGCGGTCCGAGGGCTCCAGAATTTGACGTCCGGCAGGTAGATGTCGATGGCGCCGGCCAACAGCTCCAGGGTGGCGGCGCTCTCGTAACCGCTGCAATTAAAGACGATGGGAATGTCGAGGCCGTCCTCGATGGCCGGGATCAGGGCCGCCAGCAGCTGGGGGACCACATGGCTGGGCGTGACCAGGTTGATGTTGTGGCAACCCATGGCCTGCAGCTCGAGCATGATGGCGGCAAAACCGGGCGCATCCACATCCTGGGCTGGTTCGTCGCCCTGGCTGATCTCATAATTCTGACAGAAACAGCAGCAGAGATTGCAGCCGGCGAGGAAAATGGTGCCGGACCCGTTGGTTCCGACCAAGGGTTGTTCTTCGCCGAAATGGGGGCCGTAACTGGTGATCCGGGCGTGAGGGCCGGTCGAACAGCGCCCGGTTTCACCGGCCAGCCGGTTGACCCGGCAGCAGCGGGGACAAAGGGTGCAGCATTCCAGTCTTTGCCGGGCGGTTTCGGCCCTCTGATGCAGAAGGCCGCTGGCGTGGAGGGCTTGGGCGGCAATACCTGGCATGGGAAACCTCACGGGGCAAAGGTCGGGACGGTGTGCCGACTGCACACTCGAATAAATCCTAGCCGCTTTGCCACCATCTGTCGAGCCCCTGGATGCGGAGAAAAATATGGTCGAAGGCCCGATGCTGCATTATGGTGATGGTATTTCCAGCCCCTGACTGATCGAGCCTGCCATGAAACATGATGAACCCTCCCCGTTGCACAGCCTGACCGACCTTCCCGTTTTCACCGCGCCGCCGGCGGATGCCCCCTGCTGAGGCCCGAAACCGGAACCCCGGTCCGGGGTCCATGAGCGGGCGGGCTACGTCCTCTGCCCCTTTGTCCGCGATTTTATCGAAACGCCCATCGGCCCGGTGCCCCAGGTAGCCGCCACGGCCAGCATCCGTGATTTCTGGGGAACCATAGGGGCCCGCACCGGCGTCATCCGCCGCAACTACAAGGTCGCTCCCGGTCTCTATGCGGCGGGCTCGCCCGGCCCGCAGTCGCCTGTTCTGGTCACGGCGAATTATAAACTCTCGTTCGACGCCCTTCGTTTGAGTTTAGCCGGAATCGATGCCTGGCTGCTGGTGGTCGACACCAGGGGCATCAATGTCTGGTGCGCGGCCGGCAAAGGCAGTTTTTCGACTTCGGAAGTCCTCCACAGTGTGCATCATTCCCGCCTCAAGGAGGTGGTCAGCCATCGTCAGCTGATCCTGCCCCAACTGGCGGCCACCGGCGTTGCCGCCCAAGCCGTGCGCAAGGGCTGCGGTTGTGCCGTGCGGTTCGGACCAGTGCGTGCCGCCGATCTCCCTGCCTTTCTCCGCAACAGCATGCAGTGCGATGAGTCCATGCGCGAGGTCACCTTCAGCCTCAGGGAACGGGCAGTCCTCATCCCGGTCGAACTGTTCCTCCTGGCGAAACCCCTGCTGGCAGCCATTGTCCTCGTCCTCATCCTTTCCGGCATCGGCCCGGCCATCTTTTCGCCGGCGGCGGCCCTCAATCGAGGTCTGATCCTCCTGGCGGCCACCGGCTTGGGCATTATCGGCGGGGCGGTGCTTGCGCCCCTGCTGCTGCCCTGGCTGCCCGGCCGCCAGTTCTGGTGCAAGGGCCTGGTCTCCGGGGCACCCTGCGCCTTATCCGCCTGGCTGCTGTTCGCGCCCCAGCTTGGCTTGCCGGAACAGCTCGCCCTCGTCCTCTGGACGGAAACCGTCAGTTCCTATCTGGCGATGAATTTCACCGGTTCTACCCCCTTTACCTCGCCGAGCGGGGTCGAATTCGAGATGCGGCGAGGATTGCCGGCCCAGCTGGCCGCCGCCTGCCTGACCCTGGCCCTGTGGTTGGCCGGTCCCTTTATCTGAGCAGGAGAAAACAATGCACGATTATCGGTATATTGACGGGGTCGTCACCTTAGAGGTCGACCGGCTGCGGTGCGTGGCTTGCGGTAACTGCGTCGTGGTCTGCCCGCACCGGATTTTATCCCTCACCGCTGAGGGCCTGGAGGTCAGTGATCGCGACCTGTGCATGGAATGCGGGGCCTGCGCCCGCAACTGCCCGGTAGAGGCTATCACCGTGTCGCCGGGGGTGGGCTGCGCCGTGGCCATCATGACGGCCTGGATCAACCGGCTTGTGGGCCGTAAGGTGCTGTCCGGTTGCTGTTGAGGTCTTTTGGGGAAATCCGCCAGTCCGGCCTCTTTCTTGCTCCGGTTTGCGACTCAGCGCGGCCCGCATTCAATGCCGGGCTTATTCCTCGTCTTCCTCGGCCTGCATCCCCTTGAGCAGGGCCTGGAGACCGATGGCCTGCACCACGGTCAGGCATTCGTCGTGGTGGAAAAAACCGGCCATCATGGCCGCGAACTGGGAGGCGAGGAAAACGGTGTCCGTATCCTCTTCCTGCGCCAACAGACGGCTGCAGGCGGCCATGTCGTCCGTCTCCACCGCGCCCAGCAGGTCATTGAGCCATTCCAGCTGACTTTCCTCAAAATGAAACTCCACCATCGCCTGGGCATACATCGAGACGATGGCGGCCCGGTGATCGTAGATGGCGTCGAGATCATTGTGTCTGGCCGCTTCCAGGACCCTGCCGATCTCCTCGAGCAGTTCCTTCATTTCGCTGTTTTCTTCGGTCATGGGTGCTTCTCCTTGTGATGATGAATGGGGTGTTCCCCCTGGGTGCATGATTGGTAATCCTTGCGGCTGCCCTGAATACCGAGATAGATGGCGGCCAGGGTGATGAGTACACCGAGCCAATTGACCAGCGTAGTCGGCCGCTGAAAGAGCAGGACATCCCAGACAAAGGAGAGGGAGGGCTGAACCAGCAGAACCAGGCCGGTCAGAGTGGCCCGCATCCGGGGCATGGCGTTGGCGATCAGGGTCCAGCCAACGGTTTGGCTCAGCAGCCCCAGGCCAAGCAGGGCGAGCCAGCTGGTTTGGTCGGGGATGGCGAACGACCCGCCGGTCAAAGCCAGATGGGCGCCGAGAAAAAGGGCGCTGGCGCCTGAAATCAGCATCAGGTTGAAAAAGAAGGAAAACTGTGCTCCCTCCCCCTGGAGCTTGCGCAGAATCAAAAGAAACCCGCTGTAGCAGACCGCGGTCAGTAAACCGAGAAGGATGCCCAGACGGTATTCGGGGCTCAGTTGTTGCCAGTGGACCCCAACAATGAGGCAAAGTCCGATCAGGGCGATGGGGATGGAGAGCAGGAAGCGGAGGCGGACCTTTTCCCGGAGATAGAGCAGGCCGAAAGCCGCCAGGAAAAAAACCTGAAAGTTGCCGAGAATAGTCGCCAGGCCGGGGCCGATGAACTGGATACTGGCATGCCAGCAATAGAGGTCAAGGGCAAACAGCAGGCCGCAGAGCAGGGCCCACAGCAGGGGTCTGCCATTGATCCTGTGCAGGTCGCCGCGTAATAAGCAGGCGGTCAACAGGAAGAGGAAACCGAAAAAGACCCGGTAGAAGGCGGAAACCGGAGGCGCCACTGCGGCCAGCTTCACCCAAACCGCGGAAAAAGAGATAATGCAGGCCCCAACGAGGGTGAGGACCAGGGGCGGCAAGGCACGGCAAGCGACCATCAGGCGACGAGCGTGCCCGCTGTGACTTGATGCGGTTGCTGCACGGCCTGGGCCTGGATGGCGGTGATGGCCACGGTATTGACGATATCCGCCACCGTGCAGCCCCGGCTGAGGTCATTGACCGGCTTGTTGAGCCCCTGAAGAATCGGGCCGATGGCCACCGCCCCCGAGGAGCGCTGCACCGCCTTATAGGTGTTGTTGCCGGTGTTGAGATCCGGGAAGATAAAAACTCTGGCCCTGCCGGCGACTTCGCTCTCCGGCATTTTCTGGCTGCCGACCGAGAGATCGATGGCCGCGTCGTACTGGATCGGTCCGTCGATCTTCAGCTCCGGCCGGCGTTGGCGCGCCAGCCGTACCGCCTCGCGCACCCGTTCGACATCCTCGCCCCGGCCGGAGGCGCCGCTGGAATAGGAGAGCATGGCCACGATCGGCTCGATGTTGAACATGGCGGCGGTCTCGGCCGAGCGGATGGCGATCTCCGCCAGTTCCTCGCTGTTGGGGTTGGGGTTGACGGCGCAGTCACCGTACACCAGCACCCGCGTGTCGAAACACATAAAAAAGACGCTGGAGACCACCAGCACCCCGGGACGAGTGCGGATAATCTGGAAGGCCGGACGGACAGTGTGCTGGGTGGTGTGCACCGCGCCGGAAACCATGCCGTCAGCCTGGCCGGTGTGCACCATCATCGTCCCGAAATAACTGACATCATTGATCGCGTCACGGGCGTAATCCCGGGTGGAGCATTTGTGTTTGCGTGCCTGGTAGAGGCTTTCGATGAATTCTTCGCGCAGGGAAGAGGTCTTGGGGTCGATGATGGCCACGTCCTGCAGCTTCAGGCCCAAGGAAGCGGCCCGGCTGCGGATGCTTTTTTCCTCGCCGAGCAAGGTGAGATCGACCACCTCGCGGGCGCGCAGAATCTCGGCTGCCTGGAGGATGCGCTCCTCATTGCCCTCGGGCAGGACGATGTGCTTGCGCTCAGCCCGGGCCCGCTGGAACAGCGAATACTCGAACATCAGGGGCGACATGGTGGTGGACACGGTCTCGATCACCTGCTGCTCCAAACCGGCGGTGTCGACATGGCTTTCAAAGACGCCGAGCGCCCGGGCGATCTTCTGCTCGTTCTGCGGCCGCAGGGTGCCCTTGACCTCGCCGGCACGGCGGGCGGCGGTGTAGGTGTCGCCGGACATGAGATAAATCGGCAGGGACAGGTCGTCGAGTCCGTCGAGCAGCCTGACCATAGATGGGCTCGGCACCAGGTTGCCGGAGAGGAGCATGCCGGCCGGCGAGGGGTAGTTGCGTGAGGCAATGGCCCCCAGAGTGGCGAAAATGATGTCGGGACGATCACCCGGGGTAATGATCAAGTCGTCCTCTTCAAGGAAATCAATGTAATTGGCCGGACTCATTGCCGCCACCTTGATGGAATGGACATCGCGCTGCAGTCCCGCCTTGGGCCCACTGAAATGACGGGCTCCCAGGGCCTCGGTGATCTCCTCCATGGTCGGCATGCTGAACCCCGCCATCTCCGGCAGAAAATCGAGGCGATAGGGCTTGCCCTGATGACTGCCCCTGATTTCGGCTTCAGCAGCGGCCAGCAGGGCAGGATCGATGCGATTGACAAAGATGGCCAGCAAGGGGCACTGATACTGCTCGTAAATCTTTTCCGCCACCCCGATGTTTTCCTGGACCTCCGCCACGGTCCGGTTGCGGCCGTTGACCACGTGCAGGGTGGGCGTGCCGAGTTCACGGGCAATACGGATGCTGATATCGTAGTCAAAGGCCTCGGACATGCTGACGATATTGGGTCCCTCGCAGAGGAGAAAATCGCATTTCTTGCGCACCTCACCGTACTTGCGGACAATCTCGCGGAACAGCAGCAGTTCCTCGCCTTCAGCGATCAGGGTGCGGGCCAATTCGTGGCTCACTCCGGCCATCTCGTCAAAGCGCAGGCCGATATTGTAGCGCTGCTTGATCAGGCTGATATCGTTGTCTTCTTTGCCGTCGCCGGGGATGATCGGCCGGAAAAAGCCGACCCGGTCGATGCGGCGTGAGAGCAGCTCCATCACCCCGAGGGTGACGACCAGTTTACCGCAATCTTTTTCCAGGTTGGCGATATAGAGGCTGTCGGCCATGTTGTGCTCCCGTGATGACAGCGGAAAGAGGAAAAAACATCGTCGCGGCATGATAATGGAGTGTGGCAAACAACGCAAGTGATGACCCGCAAAGACGCACTTCCACGGTCAGGGGGCAGACTGCTCAATGATATTTTCAACTATCATTTCTTCCTTTCTCCTCTCCCATTGCACCAAAGGATTCACTGGTTACTCTAATACCCATACGAGAACTAAAATATTTCCCAAGGAGCACAGCGTATGCAATTACAAGAATATTTCACCAGTACGCAAGGCACGGGGATATTGTCGACTGCTGCCGCCAGCGGCGAAGTCACCAGTGCGGTCTATGCCAAGCCGCATCTTCTCGATGACAGAACCGTCGCCTGGATTATGCGTGAGCGTTTGACCTACGCCCACCTCCAGACGAACGGCCATGCTTGCTATCTGTATGTAGAACAGGGGCCGGGGATCAAGGGTATTCGGCTTTTTCTGCAAAAAATCGACGAATCCGATGATCCTCAATTGATCAGCGCCATGACCAGACGACAGCTCAGCCCGGAAGAGGACAAGGCAAAGGGTCCCAAGCATCTGGTCCGTTTCGAAGTAGTCAAGGTGCTGCCGCTGGTCGGGGACGGCCCGGTTGGGATATGAGTGCCATCCGCTGGGGGCTCTGCTGCCTGTTCAAGGAAGAGCCTATACATTTTGCCATTCGGCAGGCAAGGTATCTGGCTCAATTTGAGCGTGATCGCCAGTTGACCCTGCTGGCTGAAACAATATTGGCCAATGGTCGCGCCCTGCTCGCCGCCGTTGCGTACTGCGGGCGCAATGCCATTGGTGCATTCCGGGTCAACAGTCGCATTTTTCCCCTGAAAACCCATCCCCGGATCGGCTACCACTTGACGGATCTGCCGGATTATACCGCCATCGAGCAGGTCTACCGGCAGGTGGCCCAATCGGCGGCGAATCAAAACATTCGCCTGACCTTTCATCCGGATCAGTTCACCCTGCTCTCCTCGCCTGATACCGGCGTGACCGCCCGTTCGCTGGCCGAATTGTCGTATCACGCCGAGGTGGCCGGGTATATCGGCGCCGATGTCATCACCCTCCATGGCGGCGGGGCCTATGGCGACAAGAGGAGCGCTCTGCAGCGGCTGGCCACGGCGATTGAACGGCTGCCGGACCCCATTAGTTCCCGCCTGGCCCTGGAAAACGACGATCGAGTCTATACCCCCGCGGACCTGTTGCCGGTCTGCCTCGCCACCGGAACGCCCATGGTGTACGATGTTCATCATCATCGCTGCCTGGCAGATGGGTTACCAGTTGCGGACGTCACTCAGCGTGCCCTGGCTACCTGGTCGCGGGAACCCCTTTTTCATCTTTCCAGCCCCAAGGATGGTTGGCGAAGCACCAATCCCCGTCCCCATCACGACTTCATTGATCCCGACGACCTGCCGCCCTGCTGGCTTTCGCTGCGGATAACCGTGGAGGTCGAAGCCAAGGCCAAGGAGGTTGCCCTGCGGCAGCTGCAAAGGGATCTCATTAAGGGGGCAACCCCATAGTTCACTCCTTGATAACGATTCCTAGCCATTATGAATAGGCGTCCATGGAAAAGTGGCTCATTTCATCTTTCCCAGCTTTTACTGAAGCTCTCGGTCTTTTTTCTATTGTGGGAATAGGACCAATGGCCACGTCAAGAGACGTGGCCGCTATTCTATGGGATCGTCAGTATATGCAGGCAATAAGGGCTGAATGGCGCGTCATTGTTTGGTGCGCATAAACCGAACTCCCTCAAAAAAAGAACAAAAAACGTCCTGAACCCCTTGATTTTGTTCGTTGACAGCACTTTCCATCTCATTTATAGTCACCGCTACATTGCGCAGAAGCATGAAAAAATAAGGCAAGCCCAAGATTATTCAGCAAAAAAGGAGGGGAGAGACCAGCGAAAGCCACGAAGTACTCATCGCAGCAAGCAGTTCAATAAAACTACAAAAAAAGGGGGAGTGCATAAATGTCTCAACAAACTACTTTTCCAAGATGGATACCACTACTTGGAGGTCTTTTAGGCAGCACCACTTGCGGTTTACTGTTGTATGCGTTTAGTGTTTTCATCAAACCTCTCCAGACTCAGTTCGGTTGGACTGTTCCCGAGGTTGCCTTGGCCTATTCCATCATCTGTCTGATTTTCGGACTGGTGACCTTTCCTGCCGGTCGGCTGAGCGACAAGCTCGGTCCGCGGAACGTCGTTCTCATCGGCGGTATCGTCATGGCCTTCGGCTTTTTCATGGTTTCCACCATCACCCCGCCCGATCCTGCCGTGGTTGCCGCTGGTGGCGATGCCCTCAAGGCTGCCAACAGAACGCCGCTTTATCTGCTCTACCTCTACTATGGTGTCATCTGCGGTTTAGGTGGTGGTTGCGTCTATCTGCCGCCGATTGCCACGGCCCCCAAATGGTGGCCGGATCGCCGCGCGTTGGCAACCGGTTTCACCGTTGTTGGTCTGGGCCTGGGCTCCTTCATCATGGCTCCGTTGGCTACCGGTTTGATCAATCATTACGGCAGTGCACTTCCTGTCTTTAAAATCGTTGGTATCGCCATGGGCATCATGGTTGTCATGGCCGCCCTTTGCCTCAAAGTCCCACCGGCAGGCTACAAACCCGCAGGCTGGAATCCGCCCGCAGCCGCCACCGGTGCTGGCGCCCCCAAGGCAACTCGCGATTTCACCTATGAAGAAACCAAGGGTACCGCTCAGTTCTGGCTGCTGTGGCTGGCCTATTTCGGTGGCTCCTTTGCCGGCCTGATGTGTATCGGCCTGATTGCCCGTCATGGTATTGACGCCATGTCCATCGCCTATCGGCTTAAAGAAGGGTTGGATGCGGCTGCCGTCATTCCAAAAGATGCGATGAAGACCATCTCCATGGCAGCTTCCGGTGCCCCTGCCGCCCTGGCTATCACCAATGCCGCCGTCCGTATTCTGATCGGGCCGCTGGCTGACAAGATCGGCACCAAGAAGATCTTTATTACTCTTTTCGTCCTGCAGGCAGTGGCCTTCCTGGCGCTGTTCCCCGCTGGCTCCACCGCAACCATGCTGGCCCTGTGCGCCGCTGTAATCGGTTGGAACTACGGTGCCATGTTCACCCTGTTCCCGGCCACCTTGCTGCAGTATTATGGCCCCACGGCTCAGGGTTCCAACTATGGACTGCTGTTCACCGCCTGGGGTGTTGCCGGCTTCTGCGGCCCCTATCTCGGTGGTAAAATCCAGGCCATCACCGGTTCCTATCTGGTTCCGTTCGCTGTTGCCGCGGGCGTTCTTGCTGTGTCGGTTATCATCTTGATGACCTTGAAAGCACCGGAAAAGAAACACGCGTAATCAGTTCACAACACGTAGCACAAAAAAGGGACATCCCGGTTAACCGGGATGTCCCTTTTTTTATCCAATCTCTGTGCCCGCCATTTCGCGAAAAAGCAAGATTCCCTGCCCGACCGGCGCAAACCCGCAGGCGTGCCGCGCTACATCCAAGATTGTACGATTGTGCAACAACCACGAATGGCCTGAAGTGGAGTTGCAAGAGGTTTAAGCAAAGTTGACAGGCCCTAAGGCTGAATCGCCACCAAGACAACGGTGATGTTATCATGGCCACCAGCCTCGTTGGCCAAGCGCACCAGTTGTTCAATGAGCCAGCTGCAATCAGCCGGCCGGGTCCGGAAACAGGCCGCGATATCGGCATCTCCCACCATGCTGGTCAGCCCGTCGGTGCAGAGGAGTAGCATGTCTCCAGGCGCTACGGCAACCCGTTTGATTGAGGGAAGGACATTCGGTTCAGCGCCAATGGCGCGGGTGATAATATGGCGTTGAGGAGACTGCTTGGCCTGGCTGGCGGTTAAGGCGCCTTGTTCACAGAGTTGATTGACCAGGGAATGATCACGGGTGACCTGGGTCAGGTTGCCCTCATGCCAATGATAAATCCGGCTATCGCCGACATGAGCCGCCAGGATCGCATCGGACTCGAGTTGCACCAAGGCCAAGGTGGTCGCCATGTTTTTTCCTAAGGCCATCCGATGTTCGTAGGTGCGGCTATTGACGGCGGCGATCGTCGCGTCGAGCCAGGGCAGAGGGTCGCCACCGTCAGCACCGCCAACGGCATATTGCGAGCGACAGAGATCGTGCAGGTGCGCCAGGGCCGTGCTGCTGGCGACGTCTCCGGCGTCGAGGCCGCCAAGACCGTCAGCCACGGCGAACAGTCCAACCTCGGGAAGAATCAGCAGGCTATCTTCATTGCAAGAGCGAACGCGTCCGGGGTCAGTAGCACCGGCATAGTGTATCGTATTGTCGAAAAAACGGCAGGTTCCATGGATCAGGCGCATCGGTCAGCCCATCCGCTGGCAAAAAAACGTACGGCCGGAAAAGCGCATGGCCTTAGCGAACCGTGAAGGAACGGCGCGTACTGCGGGTCTGCCCCTGAGCACTGATTTGCATGGTCACGGTGTACTTGCCGGATTGTGCCGATTCGGGAACGGCAAAACTCAAGGTGTTTTCCCATTTGCCGTTCTCTTTTTCGCTCGATTCATCCTTCAATACCGTCAGTTCCTTGCCGTCTTTACCCAGAGAACTTTTTTCCCGGATAGTTACCTTCTTTCCAGAGGCCCCGGTTACCAGGTATTGCAACGTCAGCGTGACCTGTTCACCTTTGTCCACCTCGGTCGGCGCCAGCGTGGCTCGCTGTATCTTCAGGGTAAATCCACGGAAAGATGCAGAGGAAGCAGAAGGAGCGGATCGACGGCCAGACGGTTCCCCGGTGATTCTCCGGGTGGTTTGCCGGATTGACCGGCCGAGGTCATCGAAAAAGGCCTCAACCGCGCTGCGTGGTCTTTCCTGGGTCGCCACATAACCGGCTCCGGCCCCGGCGGTGATCACTAAGGGGGCGGCGCAGCCGGTTAAAAAGAAACTTGCGGCAGCAAGGAGCACAAAAAGCAATTGGCCAGGCATGGGGGGACAGTCACGAATCAATCAATTTTGCGGGTGCGGTTTTCCGTCACCTGCCACTCGCTGGCGGATTCGGATGGTTTTCGAGCCGCTGTCATCTGGACAATGCTCTTCTGCTGGCGCGAACTCTCCACAGTCTCCAGGGCGGAACCATCCTTTGGCAGGACCTGCTCGACCGGGGCAGGAGCAGGGGCCGGGATATGGGGTTCGATCACCGCGACGCCCGCTCCGGTCGGGGTATCCATGAGCGGTTTAGCTGTTCCGGCGTTGTGGCTGTGCCACAGATACCCGCCCACGGCAACCGTCAGCACGGCAGCGGCATACAACCATGGCCGTCGCCATTGCGGCGGCGCAGATGAACGATCCCGGAGAAGGCCCAGGGACGGATTCAGCACTGTGGCGGCGGCAATGACCGGTGCCGGCGCGGAACCATCTGCATCCATGACCAGCAGGGTGGCTGCCTGCACAGGGGTATGTTCGGGCAGGAACGTTTCGTCGGCATCGAGTTCCCCCAGTGCTGCGAGAAAGTCTTCGGCATCCTGATACCGCTCAGCCGGTTGCTTGGCCAGGGCCGTGTGCAGGACTGCATGCAGCCGTATCGGGAGGCTGGCCGGAAGTGCCGTCAGTACGGGCTGCTGCACCAGATGGCCGGAAAAGATCTCGGTCATCGTCCCGGTAAAGGGCGGCTGGCCGGTCAGCAATTCATACAGGATGATCCCGACTGCATACAGGTCAGAGGCCGGGCTGACATCGCCGAAGGTCTGAGGATCAATCCGCTCCGGCGCCATGTACACCGGAGTTCCAGGAGCCTGGGTCCCTAGCGAGGTCAGGCGGGTCATGGCACCGGCTTCGACCTCGGCCCGGGCAATGCCGAAATCGGTCAATTTGGCCAGATACCGGCCATCCGGCTGCAATTGCAGGAGAATGTTGGAGGTCTTGATGTCACGGTGCACGATGTCACGGCCGTGGATGCAGGCCAGAGCCCGCAGCAATTGGCGAACGATGTCCAGAGCCGTATTGAGGGGTAATCCCCGGCACCCGTTGGCGGCGGCCAGTCGGCCGGCCAAGGTCTCGCCGGCGAAATACTCCATCACCAGATAAATGTGCCCGTTTTCTTCGACCGTATCATAGAGGGTGACGATATTGGGATGGGCGCCGATGGCGGCATGCAACCGGCATTCACGCTTGATCCGGGAACGGACTTCCTCGTTGTCGCTCAACTCCGGCCGAACCGTCTTGACGGCCACCTGGCGAGCCAGCACCAGATCATCCGCCAGATAGACATTGCCCATGCCTCCTTCGCCAAGGGGGCGCAGCAACCGGTACCGTCCGGCAATCAGCCCGCCATCGTCGCTGACCACGACCTGGGGACGATCGGCAACAGTAGTGTCAAGCAGGGTCGATGAATCGTTCAACATGATCGGAGATCTCGGTATTTCAGGAATCCTGCGCAGAATAGCAGCCAGAGGATGGATTGGGCCAACAGGATATAGCCACCACTATAATAAACGGTGCTGCCGAAGTCAAAACCAATCACCTCCCGGACAAAGGCAGGAATCCAGCGAACCCCCTCGCCACTGATCGAGCCGAACAGAGCAGAGCAGAGCATCTCCAGCCCCCATCGCGCCGGCAGCAGCTCAGCTGCCCAACGCAATCCGCTGTGCATGCGCCCGTAGAAATCAGGACCCAGACCGCCCGAAAGCAGCAATTGCGGCAGGACCACGGCAATGGCCAGCATCACCGAGAGCCGCCCTCCCGTTGCATCAACAGCGCTGAGCAGCAGACCAATGGCCGCCGAACTCCAGGCAACGGCGACCATGACCAGCCAGACCGGCACAAAGGCGGTGTGCCGCAGGGTCGGGTTCAGCCAGCACACGGCGACAAAGACCAGGCACTGCAGTCCGGTCATCGCCAGGCAAAAAGGAAGTTTCGACCCCAGGTAGGGGAAAATCCGCAGGTGCGACATCCGTTCCCGGCGATAAATCGACCGTTCGCTGGAAATCTCCAGGCAGGCAATCAGGGTGCCCGAAAAGACGGCGGTCATCACGATCATCAACAGGACGCTCATGGGCACTGGCAAATTCGCCACCCCTTCATGTCGCAGGCCATAGAGCAGATCAGTGGCGGAACGGGGATCATAGGTTCCGGCCGGCGACAGCAGGTGTTTCAAGAGGGTTTCCATGGAGGGGCCGCCCCGGGCCACCGATGCCTGGATGGCGCTCTTGCGGGTGCGCACCGTCTCATCGGCAACAATCCCGTTGCTGTGCTGCGACAAGGTTACCAGGCCCAGGATCAAGGGTACGAGGAGGAACAGCAGCAGCCGTTTGCTCGAACTGGCACGGATATGAAGGTGACGCCGGGACAGGATGGACCAGGAACGCAACGATTCAGCCAGCGACGGCCCCTGGAGCCCCTGCCTGCCAGTTTCCAGCAGACGGCGGAAAAAACGTCGCGGCCACTGACCGACCTCTTTCCGCTGCGCCGCCCCCTCCTCTCCCGCGGTCAGAAGAGCGTGCGCGGCCGGGGACAGCCGCCGGTCTATATTGTCCCGCCAGAAGGAGGAATCGCGATACTGCCGGGCATACCGGCCAGCAATTTCCTGGGGCGCCGAATCCTTTTCCTCGCGGGCGGCCGGCTGTTCCTCGCCGGTCAGCAGATCGAAAATCCGGGTCGGCTCGGTAAGGGGGGTGCCGTCTTCGCCGAAAAAAACGAGGGCCTCGCTCGGTGAACCAAAAAAAACCAGCTGGCCCTGGGAGACAATCGCCACCTTGTCGAGCAGGGCCAGGTTGTAGAGAACATGGGTGGTGATGACCACCGTGGTGCCGTTATGAGCCATGCGCCGGAAATGGCGCATCAAACGCTCCTCGGTGCTGGGATCGAGACCGGAGGTGGGTTCATCGAGGAACAGCAGGCTGGGCCGGACCAACAGTTCGGCTCCGATGGAAACCCGCTTCCGCTGGCCGCCGCTGAGCTGGTGAATCGGCGTCCGCCGGACCTGGCTCAGGCCCAGGGTCTCGATCGCACCACCAACAATATCCGCCCGCTGGGACGAGGAAAGATCGGGGGACAGCCGCAGCCGGGCGATATAGTCGAGGCTGGCCTCCACGCTCAGTTCGGGATGGAGGATGTCGTCCTGCGGCACATAGCCGATGGTGTTGCGAAACATGGCCGAGGTGCTGTCCAGGAACATTTCATCGAGCAGAACCCTGCCCTGGTCCGGCCGGACGACGCCGCTCAAGGTGGTGAGCAAGGTCGTCTTGCCGGCACCCGATGGGCCGAGGATGCCGACAAACTCCCCCGGCGCGATGGCCAGGGTGATGTCGTCGAGCAACAGCCGCCTTTTTCTGCTCCCAAGCGTTACGGACCGGGAGAGACCGACCCCTTCCAGCCGGACAGCCTGGCCGCACTCCTGCTGGCGGACGGTGAGCGACCCGTCGTCCTCCAGGTGCAAGTGGAAACGGGTTGAACCGATGACCACAATGTCGGTTGCCGTCAGGTTGGCGTGGCGCAAGGGTTTGCCGTTGACCCAGGTGCCGTTCAGGCTGTGGTTGTCGGCAAGGTGGAGAACGCCGTTTTGGTTGGAGAGGAAAGCGTGGCGCGCACTCACGGTCGTTTCAAAGGGTAAGGGCAGGTCGCAGTCCGGGGCGCGGCCGATGGTCCACTGTGCCTTGGCGGCAAGGGTGAGATGACGGACCTCCCGGCTGCTGTGGAATTGCATGCGGAGATGGGGAGCCGCCGACCCGAGACCGATCTGATCGCCTTCCTGCAAGACAACGGAATCTACGATCTTGCGGCCGTTGACAAAGACACCGTTGGTGGAGTTGAGGTCGTGCAGCCTCAACCCCTCCTTGCCATCGGCAACCAGCCGGGCATGACGGCGCGACACGGCAGCGTCGGCGACCACAATATCACAACCGCTGCCGTCCCGGCCGATGACAGCGCCTCTGCTGTCGATGCGGTATTCCCGATGGGCAAATCCGGGGTCCAACGCCACCAGGAAGGCGGAGGGGAAATCAGGGATGACGGGATGCAGTACGGTGGATTCCATGCGCGCGCTTCGAGGAATCGGGAAAAAAGGGCAGCCTCCGGCCGCTCTGAGAGCGACGGGGAGGCTGCCCGAAGGAATGGGGTTTGTACAGACTGAGCGGAGCGAAAAATTTCCTCAGTTCTTCCCAGGCACCGGTTTTCCTGCGGCCGGTGCAAAGGGGTTTATCAGATAGAGCTCCTCTTCCTTGATGGCGGGAATGGCCTTGTCAATCTTCTGCTGGGCTTCGAGGATCCGGGGAAAGGTCGGCGGCTCGATGGCTTCGAAGGAGGAGGCGTCATAATACATGATGCCGCTGCCGGTCGGGTATTCCACCCCGATTTTGACGTTGTGCCGGCCACCGTCCACCGGGATGTAGGACCGAAAGGTGAGCACATAATCACTCTGCATGATGTTCTGAATATCCTCGATGCTGCGGGTGATGGTCTCGTGCGCGGTGCCAATGGGATAGTGCTTGCCGAAGGAATTCTTGGCCAGAGCCTGGAGATTGCGCTGCTCCTTGGCATCAGGCGCGGTGAAGCCGAGGGTGTAGATCGGCGCCGGAATCTTCATGCCGGAAATCCGGGTCATCAGATCCGAACGGCTGATGGCGCTGTCGTCATCCCGGCCGCTACCGAGCACGATGATCGAAGTGGAGACGATGTATTCAATTTCGCTCGACGAATCGCCGCCCACCGCCGATCCTGCCATCTGCATGGCAGCGGCCACACCGTCGTAGAGCCGGGTCTTGTCGCCGCGCGGTTGCAGATCAGCCAGGCGGCGGCCGAGAACGCCGGGTTCGCGGTCGAAATTGGAAAGCATCGTATAGCCTTCGCTGCTATTGTCCAGAGCGAGGACGGCCACCTGATCCTGAGGCCGTTTGGCGTCGATGAAACGGGCCGCGGCCCGGACCATGGCCTCAAAATCTGGCCCTTTGAGCCCCTTGTTGGTATCGAGCACGAGGATGGAGCGGGTGCCCTCCTCCCGGCTGCGGATCGGCTGGATGAGATACTGCTTCTTGCGCGGATCATAGGCCCGGCCTTCGACCATCACGCCGATGTTAAGCACATTGAGGTTGACCAGGGGATTCATCTCCTGGTCAAAGGTGCGCATGTAGACATGGACGAACGGATAAAGGCCCGACTCAACCCGAAAAATTTTCAGCCCATAGCCCTGGGTGGCGGCATGGCCGATATTGGCCGCCAGCGCTGCTGCCAGCACCAGCGCCAGGATGATCAACTCCGCCGCCACTGGCTTTAATCTGTTCCATATTTTCATACCCGACTCCTTCATTTCTACTGTATGCGCTGCACCTGATGATCTTTACATCTGGTGAAAGGGTTTGCCAAGATTGTTGACACTTTTCCCGTTCGGCCCCTTGATCGAGCTGTAGGCAACCTTGGTGGTGCCGGTCGAGGTATCAAGAATGAATGCCCCGTAGCCGCCGCCCGCCTCCCAGGTGACGATCTGGAAGCGGCCGGTGCTGGAAAGCGGCACGGCCTGATCCACGTTCGCGTCGAGCACGGGCACCGCCAGGACCGGCCCATCATTGTGGACCGCGCCCATGAGCAAACCGGCCAGCACCACGGCCAGGCTCCCGAGCAGCAGGCCGCCCGAAAAATTATTCGGCCATGCGCCTTTCATTGATCAAAGCCTCCGCTGAATTTTTATTACCCAGAACCGGCTGACTGCGCAACACCTGCGCGATGTCGTCCCGCGCCTGCTGCTGTTTGACCGGTACAGCCGTCTCCTTATTCGCCGGTGCGGCCTTAACAGCGTTCTGCGCCACCGCGGCCGGTCCGTTACTGGCCTTTTCGACGGGCGCGGCCTTCTTTGGGGCCGGTTTGCTGTCCTCTTTCTGATTGGCCACCTCGGCCGGAGCCGCTTTTTTCACCGTCTTGGCCGGAGCCTTTTTCGCCGGTGCGACCGCGACCGCTTCCACCGGGCTGGTTCCTTCCAGCGCTTTGGCCAGCATCTCGCGGCGATTGGCCACTTGCCCCATGTTCTCGCCGAGCGAACTCCACAACTCCACATACAACTCGGTGTCGGTCGCGGCCTGGACCCCATTGCTGCCCGCCTTGAAGCTGGCCAGGGCAGCCTGGGTTCTGCTGTCCACCTGCCCGGTTACCGGCACGTTGTATCCCTTGAGATAGAGGCAGGTCTGCATCTCGCCGACCTTGTCGGTCTGGCTCAGGTTTCTGAAATCCTGGCGAATTTTTTCCAAAACCACCGGATCGGGCTTCATGTCCGGAATCAGCTTCCAGTAAGGCAGGTAGAGGTACTTGCCGACAATCTGCAAGACGCTGGTCTGCACCAGGAGCCGGATAGCCGCATGCCGCCCCTGCACCTTCTTCACCGTGCCCTTGAGGCCGAAGGTCGGGCCGAAAATGGTGAAGCCGAGCTCCTTTTCCGCCGCTGCCTTGTAGACATTGATCGTATTGACGGTCTGCATCCGGGCTACGCCGGACATTGTCCGGAAATCGAGCAAATTGAAATCCAGAGTGATCCGGGCGAGACTCTCCTTGTCTTCCTGATTGTAATCAACCGAGATGACATCACCCGGCACCCAGGATTCATTGACATTGAACGGTTTGGTGGTCACCCCGAAATCCGTGTTGCTGCCGCGGGTCTCGAGGCCGCGGTCAAACTCGGTGATGCCGCCGGAGAGGACGATGTCCGGGATCAGTTTGCCCTGAAAATTGGAGTAGCCGGTAACCATCTGATTGTTGATGAACACCGGGCTGTAGGGAATATAGACCACATTGCCGCCGATGGCATTGAGGGCGCTCTTGGTCATCTCGGTGATGTCGCGTGGAATTTCCCCGTAACCATAGGCGGAAAGCCCGGTAAAATCGGCGATGTCCTTGCCTTGGATAAACACCTTTTTGCCATAGATCTGGGTCATCCGGCCGAGCTCGGCCAGGGGCTTGTCAAAGCTTGTTTCCTTGACCTCCGGCATGTCCGAGGGCAGGTCGACGTCCACCTTTCGGGGATCAAGCTTGGCGCAGGAGGTCAGGCTGAGCAGCACCAGCGGAATCAACAACAGGGAGCCCGGAAAGCTCCGGGCCCGACGTCTCATGTTCGCATACAGCATGTTCGTTCCTCGCCAATCTTATTTGGCAATGACGGTTTTATCGCCTTTGGAATCATCGATGATGATGATGTCGCCATTGATTTGCGCTCCTGCATCCATGATGACGCTGTTGAGCGATCCGCTGTCGGAAAGGACGACATCGCCGGACCCCGATCTGGCTTTGCTCCTGGCCCTCTGTGCGAGGTACGAGAAATTTTTGCTCGAACTGCCGAGCTCGTTGTACTGCTGAACCCCGTCGTCGGCCTCGATCCCGTCGTTGAGATCGTCGGCCAGACCGGGTGCGGCACCAACAAAAAATCCTCCCGCCAGCAGCAGCACCAGCATTGCGGTGATCGTTCGCATCGTCCTTTCCTCCACCTCGGTTTAGTTGGCCACCACGGAATCGACGGCCACGCTGGAATTGTTGCCTGACATCGACACCGCGACATTGCCCAGGTCGGCCCTGGTTGTCACATCGCCCCGCTGCGCCCCGTTCATCTGCACCGAGCCGATATTGAGGCGGTTATTGTTGCCGTCGATGACGCCGGTGAGGGCTTCGCCGGTCACTTCGGAGGCCACCTTGCCGGCCTTGGAATTGACCATCTGCACCGACCCGATATTGGAGCTGTTGTTGTTGCCCTGGACGGTGTTACCGATGGAGTTGACCTTGACCGTGTTCGACACCTGGCCAGCCTGGGAGTTGACCATCTGCACCGAGGCGCTGTTAACGGTGTTGTCGTTGCCGGTCGCCTGGGCGGATACTGTGCCGGTGGCCCGCACCCGGTTGGTAACTTCACGGGCCTTGCTGCCGGTCATGTTGATGGAGGCGGCATTGGCGGTATTGTTGTTGCCCTTGGTCTTGGCGCTGTATTCGCCGCCCTGGAGCCGGTTTTCCGCCCGGAGACCGAGAAGGTCTGCGGCCTGGCCGATCGCGGGCGCCGCCGCAAGGGCTGCGATGATGAGGATATGCACTATTTTCATGTTCGTTCTCCGTGGAGAAGAGGTTGACTGTTCCGTTTCCGGAGGACCCCCCATGCTGCGGCCACAATCAGCCGCAACATGGGGAGGGAGAGGAACCTTAGTTGATGGCGATGGAGCCGGCATTAGCCATATTGTTGTTGCCGCCGTCAACCGATGACGAGATGTTGCCGGTGTTTTCAACTTCGTTGACCACCTTGCCCTTCACCGCCATGGAGCCGCCCATCGAGATGGAGGCGGCATTGGCCTGGTTGTTATTGCCGCCCTTGACCATGCTGGTGATGTTGCCGCTGGTGTTGACCTTGTTGATGATGGCATCGGTGGTCTGCGTCGAGCCGCTGACCGCGATGGAGGCGGCGTTGGCCAGGTTGTTGTTGCCACCCTTGATCGTGCTGGAGATATTACCGGCCCGCTTGATTTCATTGCGTATCTCAGCCTTCATCCCCTGCTGGGCCTCTCCCTGTTGCTGGGTGGTTGCGGCAGTGGCTTCAGCAGTGGTCTCCGCGCCGGTGTCGGTGGTTGATGCGGTGGCCTCAGCACCGGTAGCCGCACTGGTGTCGGTGGCCGATGCGGTGGTGTCGGTGGCGCCGGTATCGGCTGGAGTAGTGGTACTGCCGGCGCCAGCGGCCGCGCTGGAGGCCTGAGCAACCTGGGTCGCCGGAGCGGTGGCCGTGGCTGCGGCGGTGGAAGTCTGGGTTACCGGGGCCGTGGCGGTGGCGGTGGAAGTCTGGGTCGCCGAGGTGTTGACGGTGACGATATTGGTATTGGTGTTGGTGATCGGCTGCGCGGTAAAAGTGTTGTGGTGGATCGCCGGGCTGTTGTTCTTGTGGTGACGGAACGTCTTGCGCAGGCTGGAATCGCCGTCATCGGCGCATGCCATACCGGCGGAAAGAGCAAAGACAAGAGCAGTAGCGATGATGGTTTTTTTCTGCATGGTGAAGCCTCCATATATAAGTTTGGGGTTAGTTGATGTGGTGCCGTTCCTGCTGGCAACACAACAGCAAGAGCAATGCCAAAACCGATTATCGAGATGCTTTCCCAACAAAATAAAGAAAAAACAATAAGTTAAAAAGTATTCACAGCAAGAGATGGACGCAATCGGGGCTACGCCATGCAAAACGCTCGTGGCGCTGCAGCAGGAATTGTCCGGAAATCGGACAGCGCGAGGGAGAAAAAAGACTAATTGACTGAATTATTGGGCGAATGCAGGAAAATTGGGTGTGTAGGAAAAACGGACAGCGCCATGGTCAGGCTGTCTGATTCTCCGACAGCGACCGGCAACAGCAGGAGGTCAACCGGTAATATCGTATTTTTTCATCTTCTGATACAAGGTTGAGCGGGCGATGCCCACCAGGGCGCTCGCATCGGAAATATTACCGCCAGCCCGTTCCAGAGCCGCCTTGATGTGGTTCTTCTCCACTTCGTCCAGGCTGGGAAAAACCTCGAGCCTCGCCGGTTCCATCGCACCGAACTCTTCGGAAAAGTTCAGAATTTCACGCTCGGTGATCAACCGCCCCTGGGACTGGACCGCCAACCGCAAGAGGACATTGCGCAACTGGCGGACATTGCCCGGCCACTGGTACTGGGAGAGGAGCTGCAGGCCGCTATCGGAAACGCGGGGCTCCTTCCAATTGTATTCAGCGGAAAATTTCTCAAGAAAATAATGGACCAGGGGTTCGATGTCCTCCACCCGCTCGCGCAGAGGCGGCACCTTGAGGGTAAAGCAGGACAGGCGCTGGAACAGATCGTCGCGAAACTGGTTGTCGCGGATCATGGCGGCCACGTCCCGGTTGGTGGCGGTCACCACCCGCACGTCGAGCCTCCGCGCCCGGGTATCGCCCAGGCGGGTGATCTCGCCGTTTTCGAGAAAGCGCAGCAGTTTGGGCTGCAGGGTGAGCGCCATGTCCGCCACCTCATCAAGGAACAGGGTGCCGCCCTCGGCCAGCTCCAGCTTGCCCGGTTTGTCAACGGCTTCATGATAGGCGCCCTTTTTCGAGCCGAACAACTCGCTTTCAAATATGCCTTCGGGAATGGCGGCGCAATTGAGGGGGATATAGGCCCCTTTACGCTGGGAAAAGGTGTGCAGGGCCGCAGCCACATGTTCTTTGCCGCTGCCTGCCTCCCCCTGGATAAAAACCGGGACGCTGATGGCCGCGATCGTCCGGATGTCCTCGTAGAGCTTGACCATTTTTTCACTGCGGACAATGGTCTTGTCCTTGGCGGCAAGCCTCGATTTCAGGGACTCCCGCTCCCGGTGCATCCGTTGGCGGCTGCTGAGGTTGTCGAGCAGGGCCGCTCCGTGCACGGCCAGGATCTCCAGGCTGCTCTGGCTCGCCGGGTTGAAGACCCTGGGGCTGTAATGATCGAGATAGATACAGCCAACAGCCTTGCCGTCCCGGATCAAGGGGGCACTGAGCAGCGATTGCGCCTTGCTCTTGCGGCCCTCTCCCGGATCGATGCCATCGATCCTCACTGACCGGCATTGGTCCATCACCTGCTGCACCACCTGTTGACAAACCTCCCGGCTCTCCCGGTGGGGATCAAAACAGTGGGTGGCGGTGTAGAGGAGTTCGTTCTTCTCGTTGAGCAGGGCGAGAAAACCCCGTTCCGCTCCGGCCAGCTGCACCGCCCCTGTCAGAATCCGCTCGCCCAGAAGAGTTTCGTCATCAAGTCCCTGCAATTCCAGAAGCAAACGGGAAAGAAGGGCCATCGGCGTCTCGTCCGTCATCGGCTCAGGAGCCGCCATGGCTGCCGGTGGCAACGGTGCCGGGCCCGCTTCCAGATTGAACAGAATGGTCGCCGGGTCCATCGGCCGCTGCACTGCCGAAGGTCCACTGCCTTCGATGGCGAAGACCCGGGAAGGGCGGTCGTCGTGGTGTTCGTCGATGAAGGTAAAGAAATAATTGACGATCCGCAAGGTCATGCCGTGCCGGAGGCGGATACCGCTGACCCTGCGGTCTTCCATCCAGACGCCGTTGGTGCTGTCATGATCAAACAGCATGTACTCGCCACCCTCCCGGAGAACGATGGAAGCATGGCGGCGGGAGACCTGGGGCGAGGCAAGAACGATGTCGTTATCGCTCTCCCGGCCGATGGTGAGCGAGGCGGCAAACTCCACCACCCGGTAATCCTGGGCATCCTGGCAAACTATTACTCTGGGCATGACACAACGGCGAATATCGGGGTTTTGATTGGTTAGACAAAAGGTCGCAGGGACAACAGACCCTCTTTTCAATTTTCGCGCCAGAACGGATAAACCCCTCATGGCGTCTGGCTTCCGAGACGCAACAGCATAGCATTGCCATTGATTTTCGGCGATGGTTACCGTGGCCTGCCAAATAAAATGTCGGTAACCGGCGGTGCGCCAACAGACGGATAGCGGCCGTTTGTTGAAAAAAATCCAAAAAAGCTGCATTCTTGTTTGCGTATTCCGAAATTTCGAGCTAAATATTGAAGATTACAAACTTGTAAACAACTGTTTGCAGAACAGTTCCCCGCATACCCATTCAGAGAAGAGATCCCACGGAGGCAGGATGTTGGAGTTCAAAAAAGGCGTTGATATTCTATCAGCGGTTGGCGGTATTACCACCATCGGCGAAGCACGGAACCTGTTTGAGCAGCGGCTCGACAGCGAGCACCTGGGCCGGATCGCCATGATCACGAACGAAGAAGCATTGATGAAGGTGGCGAACGCCATTGCCATGTGCGCCCCCGACCGGGTCTATATCCATACCGGCAGTGAAGAGGATTGCGCCAACGTCCGCCGGATGAGCCTGGAGAAAGGTGAAGAACAGCCGTTGACCATGCCCGGCCACACCATCCATTTCGACCTGCCCGAGGATCAGGGCCGCATGGTCGACCAGACCTTCTACATCTACAACGAGGACGAACAGGTTTCATCGCTTGCTAAAAAAGAACCGCGAGAAAAATCGCATGCCTATGTCCGCGAGCATATGCGCGGGATCATGCGGGGCAAGACCATGTTCGTCGGCTTTTACAGCCGCGGTCCGGTGGGCGCCAGGGCATCGATCCCGGCCATCGAGATCTCCAGCTCCACCTATGTCATGCATTCCGCGGAGCTGCTCTATCGTAACTGCTTTGCCGATTTCGATGCAGAGGTGGCCCGGCGGGGTGAATTCTTCACCAATGTCCATTCCGAGGGGCCGAACCGCTCGGAGGATGTTCCCAAGGCCCGCATTTACATGGACCGCAGCTGGCAGACCACCTTCTCGACCTTCTGCACCTATGCCGGCAACACCCTGCTGATGAAAAAAGGCAACCACCGTTTCGCCTCCGACTGCGCCATGTACAAGCATAACGGCGAGGAACTCTCGGAGCACATGTTCATTACCGGCATGACCGGCCCCGGCGGTCGCACCACCTATTTTGCCGGCGCGGCGCCATCGGGCTGCGGCAAGACCACCACGGCCATGGTCGGTAGCGACTTTATCGGCGACGATCTTGCCCAGATGTGGATCGAGCAGGATGGCACCCTGCGGGCAGTCAACCCGGAAATTGGCATTTTCGGCATCATCGAGGACGTCAATCTGGAAGGCGACCCCTACCTCATGAAGTGTCTGCGCCAGCCCGGAGCAGAGGTCATTTTTTCCAACGTGCTGGTCGACGATCAGGGCAAACCTCGTTGGACCGGCGACGGCGAGCCGCTTCCCGAGAAGGGTGTCAACTATCAGGGGCAATGGACAAAAGCAATGGCCGGGGTGCCGATCTCGCACCCCAACTCTCGCTGCACCCTGAAAGCGGAAGCGGTGGGCAACCATAATAAGGCGGTCAACGCCGACCCGAATGGCATCGTCATTAAAGTCATTACCTACTCAGGCCGTGACGCCGACACCATGCCGCCGATCTGGGTGGCAAAAAACACGGATGCCGGGGTGGCGATCGGCGCCTCCATCGTCTCCAAGGCAACCGCCGCCGAGATCGGCGCCAGCGGCGTCAACCGCCAGCCCTGGGCCAACACCCCCTTTGTCGCCGGCAGCCTGACCGACTACCTCGAAGCCCAGCTCAATTTTTACGGCAACGACAAGATGACCAAGAAACCGGTGATGGCCGGTCTCAATTATTTTCTCACCCATGAGGCCCGTGGCGGCAGCGGCAAGGGACTCTTGGGGGAGAAAAAAGACGTCCATGTCTGGCTGGGCTGGTTGGAGCTCTTCACCCATGGCGATGTCCAGGCCATCGAGACCCCAATCGGGCTGATCCCGAAATACGAGGATCTGAAAAAGTTGTTCAGCGAAAAGATCCGCAAGGAATACCCTGCGTCACTGTACACCATGCAGTTCTCCCTCTACATCGACAACGTGGTGGCCCGGATCGACCTGCAGGAAGCCGCCTGGCGCAAGGAGGCCGGAGCCTCGGACCGGCTCTTTGCCGTGTATACCGAGCAAAAAGCCGGACTGTTGGCGTTGAAGGCGGTCAAGGGCAACGTGGTCAAGCCCCAGGACCTCTAACCGCACCGTTCGCCAAGTACCTACCGCGAGCCCCTTGCCCCCTGTGCAAGGGGCTTTTTTTTACGGGCTGCTTCCCGCTTGCTTGCCCAAGGTATTGCGCCACAAAAAAAAACCGGAGTGCTTCTGCAAAAAGCATCTCCGGTTTTTTTTTGTGGCGGCCAGGGACCTGCATCCCGCCGCCGCTGCAAAAAGATCAGTCTTTGAGCATCTGCAGCACCTTGTCGCGGATCGCCTCCGTCCCCATGCCCTGATAAGGAATCTGTTCGGACAGGCCGCCAGCGCCGTCTTTCCACGTACCCATGGCACCGTATTTCGGCGTGTAACCGCGTTCAAGCAGCCAGCTGCCGTAGCGGACACCGAGACCGGTCTTGCTGTTCTGGGTCTCGATCACCAATGCCATGGGGCTTGCCCCCACGGTGGCCAATACAGCTTCATCGACCACATTGAGCACCGGTTTATTGATCAGGCCAAGTTCGATCCCCTCATCCTTGAGCAGTTCGACCACGTGCAGGCAGCGATAGAGCATTTCCCCATAGGAAACGATAAAGCCGTCGCGGCCCTGACGGATCACCTCGTCTTTGTCCGGCTGAAAAACATAGCCGTCACCGAAGCGCTTCTCTCCTTGCTCATCAAGGATGAACGGGGTGCCGGAGCGGGTCGAGTAGACGAAACGCAGGCCCGGATCGTGGAAGATCGTGGTCAGGATCGCCTGCAACTGGAGGGCGTCGGCCGGGAAATAGAGCCGGGTGCGGTCGTGCTCAGCCAAGCCGTTGTCAGCAAAGAAATTGTTGATGCCGAAATGACAGGTGTTATCCGCCATGTCGTCCACTCCGGAGTGGGAAAAATGAGCCAGCACGTTGGCCTGGTTGAGCCGGGCCATGGTGATTTCCGAAATCACCATCTCCTGGAAGGCGGCAAAGGTGCCGAAGATGCCTTGCTTGCCGGGAACGGAGCCGAAGCCGGCAGCCACCGAGAAGTTGTTGCGCTCCATAATGCCGCCATGGACATATACCTCCGGGCAGTTCTTGCGGATGTGGTGCAGGCCGCAGGAGCCTTCCAGGTCGGAGTCCACCACCAGAACCTTGCTGGCAGGATTGTCGAGCCCCTGAATCAACTCGCTGACAATTTTACCGAACTCGTCCCGGTTCTTGGCCTGCTCTGGAGTACTGCCCCGGTATTCGACCTTGACCCCTTTAGCCGGAGTCTCTTTGAGCATGGCCACGGCCGCGTCGCGGCCCTTGGCGGTGAGATAGTCAATGGCCATAGCCACCGGAATGACGTCGTGCCCCTTGGGCAGCCCTTCGATGCCAGCCACCCCCGGCGCCATCTTACGCTTGATCACCACCGCTGCCGGCCCTTGAGCGGCAATGGCCTGGCGGATGCAGGCAAACAATTGATCAATGTCCTCGCCGCCGCAGGTCTGAACATCGAGGCCGTGCCCGGAAAGGGTCCGGACCAGATCGTAGCCCTGCAAATATCCGCTGGGATGGCCGGCAATGGTGACGTCATTGTCGTCGACCAGCAGCTTGACGTTGAGTTTTCTGGCCACCGCATAACGGGCCGCCTCGGCGTCATCGCCCTCCTGCTGGGAGCCGTCGCTGCCGAAAAGAAAGACCGTCTTGTCCGGATGGGCCTCGGCTACGCCGTTGACATGGCTCCACATGTGGCCCAGACGGCCGGAGCTGAAGAAGACGCCGTCCGCCTCGTTGCGTTCGGGATGACCGTAGAATCCCTTGCCGAATTCCCGGTAATGGAGCAGGGACTCAGGTTCTTTATAGCCGTTCAGCACTGCCATCATATATTGAATGGCCACCCGGTGTCCGGCCTCGTCGAAATAGACCGGGTAGCAGGCATCGGATCCCTTCATGAAACCGTCGGCAATCAGCAGTTCGGGCACAATGTCGTAGGCCCCGCCGGTATGGCCGCCCAACCCCTTGGTGTTGGCCAGGGCGGTAAAAAAAACGATGCTGTCGCGCACCAGGTTGATGTTGGCCTGTAAAGCGGCGCGTTGCTCCCCGGTCAATTGCTCCTGGGTCAAGGAAAACCGCAAGGGTTGGTACGTCGAGACATCAATGGGAAAGTTCATAATACATCCTGATGAGAAGAAGTTCCGGGAACGGCCATGACCGGCGGTCCCGGCATCCGTTCGCGTACGTTAAAAAAGTACTGCACAGATAACAGAAATGCCAAAATCCGCAAGGATGATCTTACCCATCGCACCGTGCATGGGACAAAAATTGAGACTACCGGTCGGGTTCCTTTTTCCAGCAGAGAGGCTCGCCACTCGCCGTATCCATGACTGCGCCGTTATCCATCGAGAGCGCCCTTGCCGTTTCGCCACCGCTTACGGTCGCCAGGGCGGATTATTTTTCCGGTCGATCATTTTGTTTTGTGATTGATTCTCATCCTCCCATATAATGTATTGACTGCCCCGTTATTTCTCTCCCAGGCTCACAGCGGTCCTGGTTATCAGCGAGGAGGATATCCGCCGCTCCGGGGTGCGTCTCTTTTCGATGCCAGCCCGCTGAACTCGGCGGGGACGAACCGGCGACTTGAACGCTAACAGGTTGAAACAAGGAACAGGTTGATGGTGCACACCAACGACAGACAGCAATGGGAAACGCCGGCGCCCTCTCTCCCTGCCGATGCTTTTATCAAGCTTCTCTTTGAGGAGGCCGCGGACAGCATGTTCATGACCGATCCCCAGGGACGGCTGATCGCTGCCAATGCCACGGCCAGCGCCTTGACCGGTTATGCATCCACGGAGCTGATCGGCAAGCACATTGCCGATCTGATCCACCCCGAAGATCTGGCCAGGGAGCCCATTCCCCTGGAAGAACTCGCCCAGGGAAAGTTCATCAGCAAAGAGCGGCGCCTGCTGCGCAAGGACGGCACCTCCGTGTGGGTGGAAAACCGGGTCCGGATGCTACCCGAAGGCAACATCCTGGGGATCACCATCGATATCAGCGAACGCAAACGGGCCGAGGAACAAGCGAACCGGAGAACGCAAGAACTGGCCGCCCTGCACAGCTTGACCCTTGCCACCAGCAGCTCGCTGTCCCTGCACCAGACGTCGACCGCAGCCATGCAGAGCCTGCTGGACGCCACCCAGGCCGATCTGGCCTTTTTGTTCCTGCGGGAAGGCGAACGATTGCTTCTGCACACGGTCATGCCCCCGGACGAGTCGGCACGGCTGCTGGGCGCGGTCCCGGAACATCGGGTCGGCGAATGCATCTGCGGTCTGGCGGTGCGGGAGGGACACCCCCTCTTTTCGATGCATATCGAGTGTGACCCCCGCTGCACCTGGGACGAGTGCAAACGGGCCGGCATCCGCTCCTTCGCGGCCCTGCCCTTAAAACACGGCGAGGCCATCACCGGCATCATTGGACTGGCTTCCTTGACCACACGCGATTTCAGCACCCAAGCTTCATTCCTTGAAACGCTGGCACATCAGGTTGCCATGGTGCTGGCCAATGCTCAGCTCTACGCAAACGCCCAACAGGAACTGACCGAGCGCAAAAAGGCGGAGGAACAATTGCGCCTCATCCAATTCGCCCTCGATCATGCAGCGGAGGCCGTGTTCTGGATGACCGCCGACGCCCGCTTTTTCTATGTGAACGAAGCGGCCTGCCAGAGCCTTGGCTACTCGCGGCAGGAAATGCTGACCATGTCCGTGCATGATATTGACCCGGACCATCCTCTGGAGGCATGGTTTCTGAGCTGGGAGGAGCTGAAACAGAAAAAATGCCAGCAACTGGAGACTGTCCATCAAAGAAAGGATGGCACCTGCATTCCCGTTGAAGTCAGGGCTACCTTCCTCGCCTTTGGCGGACAGGAATACAATCTCGCCTTTGTCCGCGACATCAGCGAGCGCAAGCGGGCCGAACAGACCCTGCGGGAGAGCGAGGAGCTTTTTTTCAAGGCCTTTTCCCTCTCGCCCGCCCCGATGATGATCTCGGACATCGAAACCGGCCGCTTTATCGACGCCAATGAGCAGTGGCTGCGAATGATTGGCTACACCAGGGAAGAAACCATCGGCCACACCTCCTATGAACTCAATATATGGGAAGAATCGACCGCCAGGATGGCTATGGGTGAGAACATCCGCGCATCAGGTTTTTTCCGCGAAGAACCAATTCGTTTTCGCACCAAATCGGGAGCATTCAAAGACACCCTGTGGTCGGCGGTGATTGTGTCTCTTGGCGGATCGGAGGTCATGCTGTCGCTCGTCTACGATTACACTGAGCGGAAACAGGCGGAGGAGGCCCTGCGCTTCACCCAGTTCGCCATCGATAATTCAGCCGATCAGATCTTCTGGATCGACGAGGACGCCCGGTTCACCTATGTGAACAACCAAGCATGCCAAACCTTGGGGTACTCGCGGGAAGAACTGCTGCAGATGACCGTGCACGACATTGACCCGAACTTTACCACGGACATTCGGCCTGACTTTCGTCGTCAGCTCAAGGAAAAAAAACATCTTGTCATCGAGAGCTTGCACCGGACCAAAGGCGGCGTGCTCCATCCCGTTGAAGTACGATCCAACTTTCTGGAGTTCGGTGATCATGTTTACAACTGTGCCTTTGTCCAGGACATTACCGAACGAAAACAGGCGGAGGAGGCCCTCAAGGCCAAAACTGAAGAACTTAATCAGTTTTTCTCGGTAACCCTGGACCTGTTCTGTATCTCCGATCTTGACAGCACTTTCCATCGACTCAATCCGCAGTGGCAGCAGGTGCTCGGCTATTCCCTCGCGGAACTGGAGCATGCCCGTTTTCTCGACTTTGTCCATCCCGACGATATGGAGGCCACCCTGACGGCGTTGAGCCATCTCGCCGAACAAAAACCCGTCCTTGATTTTATCAACCGCTACCGGTGCAAGGATGGGTCCTACCGCTGGATCGAGTGGCGTTCGGTTCCCGCTGGCAACCTTATTTATGCGGCGGCCCGGGATATCACCGAACGCAAACAGATCGAACAGGAACTGCTCGAATCGCACCGGATGCTGCGCGATGTACTGGAAACCATCCCGGTTCGGGTCTTCTGGAAGGATGTCGAGGGCAAATTCCTGGGCTGCAATCGCCTCTTCGCCATGGATGCCGGGCGATCAAGCCCGGAGAGTCTCATCGGGGAGGACGATTTTGGCATAACCCGGCCGGAGCAGGCGGCGTTGAATCAAGCCGAAGACCGCCAGGTCATCGAGAGTGGCCAAGCAATCATCAATTACGAGGACCTGCAAACAGCTCGCGATGGCCGCCAGTTCTGGCTGCGCACTTCCAAGGTTCCCCTGCGGAACAGCGCGGGCGTGATCTATGGGGTGCTGGGCTCCTATGAAGACATCACCGAGAGCAAGCGGGCCCAGGAAGCCCTCACCGAGAGTAAAAATAATTTCACCCAGCTCTTTCAATCGGCACCGGTTCCGATCTCCTTTGCCGCCGAAGCCGATAACTGGGGAGTGATCTGGAACGAGGCCTGGTACCGGACTTTCGGCTATTCCCGCGAACTGGTGGCGGGACGGAACGGTTTGGACTTCGGATTGTGGGTCGATCCTGATGAACGCAAACGGTTCGTCGAACTGGTGATGGCGCAGCAGCATGTCCTTGCCTTTGATACCCTGCTCCGGCGCCAGGACGGCGCTATCCGGAACGGCTCAGTGTACGGCAGTTTCATCGGCACGCCGGGCAACCGGTTGCTGATGATCGTTTTTCTCGATATCACCGACCGCAAGCGGGCGGAGCAGGCCGAGGCGGCCAACCGGGCCAAGAGCCGGTTCCTGGCCAACATGAGCCATGAGATCCGCACGCCGATGAATGCCATTCTCGGCATGACCCACCTGGCCCTGGATGCGCGCAACGCCGGACAGCAGCGGCGTCTGCTGCAAACCGTGCAGCAATCGGCGGAGAGCCTGCTGGGCGTCCTCAATGACATTCTCGACTTCTCGAAAATCGAGGCCGGGCAATTGTCGATCGACCACCGACCCTTCCAGCTCGCTCGGCTTCTGGAAACGCTCCTCTCCACCATGAGCGTCCAGGCCACGGAACAGGGCCTCCAGCTCAAGGTCGTCAAGCGTCCCGGCATCCCGCAGGCGCTGATCGGCGACGACCTCCGCCTCCATCAGATTCTCCTCAACCTGGTGGGCAATGCCGTCAAATTCACCGCCAAAGGTTCGATCACCATTCGGGTCGAGCCGGCGGCAACCCAGCCGGCGGACGGCAAAATTTCGCTCCATTTCAGCGTGGCGGACACCGGCATCGGCATCCCCCAGGACAAACTCGAGGCCATTTTCAAGAGTTTTGAACAGGCCGACAGTTCCTATGCCAGGGAGTACGGCGGCACCGGCCTGGGGCTGGCCATCAGCCGGCAACTGACCACCCTCATGGGCGGGACCATGTGGGTGGAAAGCGAGCCCGGCCTGGGCAGCACCTTCCATTTTATCCTCGACCTTGAGCCCTGCACCAGCAACCTGGCCGAACCTTTGCTCGCTGACCACCAAAAGCCGGACCAGGCAATCAGGAATCTGCGCATCCTGGTGGTGGACGACAACGAGGTCAACCGCGATGTGGCCTCGATGATGCTGGAAAAGGACCACCGGGTAGCCACGGCGGCCAATGGTCTGGAGGCCCTGGCGGCCCTGGCCGATCAGCGCTTTGACCTGATTCTCATGGATGTGCAGATGCCGCTCATGGACGGTTTGACCACCACCAAGATCATCCGGGCCCTGGAAGGGCACCTGCCGCTGGAAGGCGATCTCCCCCCGGATCAGGCCCGCGCTCTTGCCGCGCGGTTGCGCGGCGGTCATCTCCCCATTGTGGCCATGACCGCACATGCCATGGACGAAGACCGGGAAATCTGCCTGCTAGCCGGCATGGACGGCTACATCACCAAACCCTTCCACCCGGGGCAACTCTCCGGGATATTGCAGTCGCTGGCGGCTTCGGCAGCGTTCAAAGCACACAGCGGAAGGATAACCGGAGCGGTTGGCGCGGCGGATGAAAACATTGGTCCATCGCCACTCCTGGAGCGGATCGCCGCCCATCTCCAGGGGACCACCGGGATGAATGTCGCCCAGGTGAAGCGACTTCTGCTAGCCGCTCGCCGGAGCATCAGGGACAATCTCGCCAAGGCAAAGGAGACCCTTGCCGCCGAAGATTATCAGGCGCTTGGCCGGGCCGCCCATACCCTCAAGGGCACCTTGTTGCAGTGCGGCCAGAAGGATTTGGCGGAACAAGCCGAGAAACTGGAAAGCACCGCCCGTACCGGCAGCCTCCTGGACTGCGAGGACCTTCTCAACCATCTTTATTCCGGTCTGGCTGGGTTGGCCAGCGAGGAGGACGGCCATGGTGGGACGAACTGAGCACTCCCTTGCCCAAACAAGCACGCGGCCCTTGTCTTTTCCCTTGGCATCCGCTCCAAACCTCGGAAAGAAGGGAGGCCTGCCATGCTGAAACTTTTCGGAAGTCTCAGCATCCGGGCAAAACTGCTCTTGGGCTACCTCGCCCCCTTCATCCTCTTTCTAGCCGCAGGCGCTCTCATTCTCTATCCGCATATCCGCCGCACCCTTGAGGCCAACATCGAAAGCGAATTGCACAATACCACCAAAACCATTCTCAACATGGTCAGAACGGCCGCCGATGTCTCGGTCAAAAACTACCTCCGGGCCGTGGCGGAAAAAAACCGGGATATCGTGGAGACATCCTACCGGTTGTATCAACAGGGCCTCCTCAGCGAACAGGAGGCGAGACAGCGCGCGATCTCGATTCTGTTGAGCCAGCGCATCGGTGAGACCGGATATATCTACTGCCTCGACACCAAGGGGATTATCCGGGTGCATCCCGTGAACGCCCTTCTCGGAGCCGACCTCACCCAATACGGTTTTATCCAGGAGCAATTGAACAACAGGGAGGGCTATGTCGAGTATGACTGGAAAAACCCCGGCGAAACAACAGTGCGGCCCAAGGCCTTGTATATGACCTACTTCCAGCCCTGGGACTGGATCATCTCCGTTTCTTCCTACCGGGAGGAGTTCCATAAGCTCATCCATATTGATACCTTCCGCGAGAGCATCCTGTCGATTCGGTTTGGTAAAACCGGCTACCCTTACATCATGGATTCCAAGGGGACCCTGGTTGTCCATCCCTACCAGGAAGGAAAAAACATCTTCGATGCAACCGACGCCAGCGGCAGGGCGTTTATCCAGGAAATCTGCCGAACCAAAAACGGCAAAATTTTCTACCCCTGGCAAAATCCGGAAGAGAAAACACCGCGGGAAAAATTAGTCTTTTTCAATTACCTCCCTGAATTCGACTGGATCGTCGCGTCCTCCAGTTATGTGGCGGAATTCTATGAACCCCTGAAGCACATCCAACTCCTCTTTGGAGCCATACTGCTTGGCACCCTGTTGTTCCTGCTGTTCCTAACCTATTTGAATGCATCCTATATCGTCGGCTTTCTCAACAAGTTAATCCAGGGGTTTCAGGCGGGCAGTACCGGCGACTATTCGGCCCGATTGAGCAAAAATTTTGAGGATGAATTCGGACGACTGGCTCAATATTTCAATGAGTTCATGGAAAAACTAGGTACCTACCACATATCCCTGCAACAGGAAATCGAGGTGCGCCGGCGCTCCGAAGAGGCTCTGCGGCAATCCGAGGAAGAATTGCGGCAGTACAGTGACCGGCTCGAGGAGCTGGTTGCGGCCCGAACCAAGGAACTTTCCGCCGCCAAGGAAACCGCGGAAAGCGCCAACAGAGCGAAGTCGCTTTTCCTTGCCAACATGAGCCATGAAATCCGCACGCCAATGAACGCCATCCTCGGCATGATGCATCTCGCCCTGGAAGAAGGCAACCAGGCACGGCAGCAGCGCTTCCTGCATACGGTGAAGCAATCGGCTGAAAACCTGCTCGGCATCCTGAACGACATCCTCGATTTCTCCAAAATCGAGGCCGGCCAGATGCATTTCGATCTCCGGCCCTTCCAGCTCAGCCCGCTTCTCCAGACCCTGGCCTCGACCATGCACATCCAGGCCACTGAAAAAGGACTCCAATTCGAGGTGATCGAGGATCCCGGCCTGCCGCGGGCTGTGATCGGCGACGACACGCGTGTGCGCCAGATTCTCCTCAATCTGGTGGGCAATGCCATCAAATTTACCGACCAGGGCACGATCACCCTCCGGGTCGAACCGGCTCCAGACCGGGCAGCGGCAGGAAAGGTTGCCCTGCATATCAGCGTGATCGACACCGGTATCGGCATTGCCCCGGACAAACAGGCAGACATCTTCAAGAGCTTTGAACAGGCGGACAGCTCCCATGCCCGCCTGTACGGCGGCGCCGGCCTGGGACTGGCGATCAGCAAGCAGTTGGCCACGCTCATGGGCGGTTCTCTGTGGGTGGAGAGCCAACTCGGCCTCGGCAGCACCTTTCATCTGGTGCTAGATTTCGATGCCTGCGCCGACGACCTGGCCGCCCCCCCCTCTGCCGCTGCCGGCGATGCCCCTGCAGCCGGGGGCGATCTCCGCATTCTGGTAGTGGACGACAACGAGGTTAACCGCGACGTCGCCTTGATGATGCTGGAAAAGGCGCATCGGGTGACCACGGCCAAAAACGGTCTGGAGGCTTTGGCGGTGGTGGCGGCCCAAACCTTTGACGTCATTCTCATGGATGTGCAGATGCCGGAAATGGATGGCCTGACCGCCACCAGCGTCATCCGCGCCCTTGAGCAGGGGCGGCCGCTGACAGAAAAACTGCCGGGGGATCTCGTCTGCAGTCTCGACCACAGGCTGCGCGGGGGACATCTCCCGATCATAGCCATGACCGCCCATGCCATGGGGGGAGACCGGGAGAAGTGCCTGGACGCCGGCATGGACAGCTACATCACCAAGCCCTTCCAGCTGGCGCAGCTCTCCGCGCTGATGCACACGCTGGCAACGGTGGCTCCGCCGGATGAGATCGAAAAAGAAGCCCCGGCGACCGGGTACCGTCCGGATCGCCCCCCGGGCTTGCTCCAGATTGCCGCTCATATCAGGAGCACAACCAGACTGACCGATCCACAAATCGAGCGTATCCTGACCGCTGCCCGCCGGAGCATTGCCGATAACCTGGCCAAAGCCAAGACCGCCCTCGCGGCCGGGGACTTTCCGGCACTCGGCCGGGCCGCCCATACCCTCAAGGGCACCCTGCTCCAGTGCGGCCTAGCCGATCTGGCGGCCAAGGCCGCAGAAATTGACCAAGGCGTCCGCGCCCACAGCGACCTGCCCTTTGATGATCTTCTGGTCATCTTGAATGCCAGCCTGGCGGAACTGGCGTGCAGCGAGCGCCAGAGTGCTGAAACAGCATGACTCTATTCAAGACAAGTGGCCCAAATTGCCGAGGCAACAAATTCGCAGAGAATCAGTGCATTTTTTCCCTGGAGAGCAGGGATTAATGCTGCAGAGAATCACAAACAGTTGACTTACACGTTCCCCCAGATTGGGCAATCACTCCTTATCCAGTAAAAAGAACTCTAACATGCCGCCATCTATCGAGACCCATCTTCCCTCTCCGAGCCAGAGCCCGCCCGTGGTCCTGGTTGTAGACGACGATCCTGCCATCCGCTTGCAGGTACGATTCACCCTTGAAAACACCGGACTCACTGTAATTGAGGCCGGTAGCGGTGAAGAGGCGGCGGTGCAGTTCAGGAGAAACCCGCCCAACCTTGTCTTTCTCGACGTCATCATGCCCGACATGGACGGTTTTGCCACCTGCAGAGCCCTGCGAGCCCTGCCCGGAGGTGCCCATACCCCGGTGGTCATGGTCACCGGCCTGGAGGATCCGGAGACCATCGTCCGGGCCTTCGATGCCGGGGCCACGGACTTCATCGGCAAGCCGATCAACATGCTCATCCTGGGGTACCGGGTTCGCTATTGGCTCCGTTCCGGCTCTATCCTCAACGAGCTGAAGATCAATCAGAAACGTCTATTCAAGGCCCAGAATCTTGCGCGGCTCGGCCACTGGGAACGGGATCTCGACACCGGCGCATTCCTGCTCACCTGCCACGACCCTGAGATGCTCGGACTCACCTGGCCTGGCAACTACGACGCCCTTTTTGCCCGAATCGAATCGAACGAGCGGGGACGAGTCCGGCAGTTAATCGACGACGCCTGTGGCAAAGAACAGCCCTTCAGGGTCCATTACCGGATCCGGCTCGCCGATGGCAGCGAACGGACCATTCTCAACCAGGGGGAGATTGTCCGGGGCAGTACCCATCAGCGCCGGCTCGCTGTCGGCATCATTCAGGACATCACCGCGCTCAAACGGGCGGAGGACCGGATTCGCTACCTGGCCTTTTACGACAATCTCACCGGCTTGGCCAATCGTTCCCTGTTTCGGGAACATTGGTCTAAAGTGTTGCCGCATGCCCGCCGCACCAGCAAACGGCTGGCGGTTCTCTTTATCGATCTTGATCACTTCAAACGGATCAACGACACCCTGGGCCATCCCTGCGGCGACAAAGCCCTGATCTCGGTGGCCGAGCGCTTGAAATCGATTCTCCGCAGCTCCGACATCCTCTCCCGTTCCGGTGAGGAGCAACCATCTTCCCTCATCTCCCGGGTTGGCGGCGATGAATTCACCATCCTGGCAGCGGACATAGCCACCCCCGACCATATCGCCAACCTCACCGAGCGAATCATCAAGTCCCTCAACGAACCGCTCCACCTCGAAAATCAGCCGATCGTCCTGACGGCCAGCATCGGTATCAGTGTCTTTCCTGAGGATGGTGAGGATATCGACACACTCCTGAAAAATGCCGACACGGCCATGTACGAGGCCAAGGGGAGGGGGCGAAATAACTACCAGTTCTTCCAAAGCGCCATGAACGAGGCCGCGCAGGCACGGTTCCACCTGAGCAACCGCCTCCGCAGCGGCCTGGAGAACAATGAATTCGTCCTCCATTATCAGCCGCAATTCGCCAACAATGGCAGCCGGCTCACCGGTGTCGAAGCCCTTATTCGCTGGCTTGATCCGGAGCTAGGCCTCATTCCACCGGACAATTTTTTGCCTTTCGCCGAAGAAAGCGGTTTTATCCACCAGATCAACGACTGGGTCATCCGGCAAGCCTGCACGCAAGCGCAGAAGTGGGTTGCGGCCGGACTGTTTGCCGATTGCCGCATGGGCATCAACATCTCCGGCAGTAACATCAACTTCAAACAGTTGGGCGCGCGCATCCGGGAAATCCTCAAGGACACAGGCCTTGCCCCCCACCATCTCGAACTCGAACTGACGGAACGGGTGATGATGGAGAAGAGCGACGAGGCCAGAGAAATGCTTCTCATACTCAAGGCCATGGGGGTATCCATTGCCATCGATGATTTCGGCACCGGCTACTCGGCCCTCAGCCACCTCCAGCTGTTCCCCCTCACCACCCTCAAAATAGACAAATCCTTTGTCCACAATCTCGAGGCGAGCAGCAATGGCCGCGCCCTTCTCCATTCGATCATCGGCATCGCTAAAAGCTTTGACCTCAAAGTGGTGGCTGAAGGCGTGGAAACCGAGGATCAAAGGATTGCGCTCAACACCATGGGATGTGACGAATTTCAGGGCTTTCTCTTCAGCCGACCGGTTTCCAGTGAAAAACTGGAGCAACGCCTGCTGTCCGATCTGGCGGAATGAAAGCGGAACGTCCCTCCAGGGGCAGGGACGACTTCTTGCGGGAGCTGGTCAGAGGAGATCGTGTTTCTGTTTCATTTCCTTGTAGACCAACTCCGAAAAATCACGGATCGCGCCACCGCTGGAATGCATCCATTCTTTATAATTCGCCGGTTTTGAAGGACGTTCAACGATGCCCACGAGGGCATAAGGAACCTTGCGGCCATCCTTGGCCCGGGCCACCAGGATCCCCATGTCGCCACAGAGATGGGCAGTGGTACCGGTTTTATTGTAGACTGCCGTGCCGCGAGGGACTTCCGTACCATACAACAGACGATCAGGACCAGGGAGCGACATCACCCGGAGCATTTCCTTGGAATTCGGCAGTTGATAATTCCAAAGCGCCTTGAGAAATTGAATATAATCTGAAGGTTGGGCGCTATTTTTATACGTCCGGCCGTCTGGAGGAATGTATTCCTTGATTCTGACCTGCGAAAACAAACGTCCGTATTCCTTTTTCAACAGCGCCTCACACTTGGCAGGACCGCCGAGCTGCCGGATAAACCAATTGGTCGCCGAATTGCTGCTGTGCTGAATCATGGCTTCCATCATCTGGCGATGCTGGGCGGTATAGGTGGCTTTCCCCGTACCGGTCTGGTGAAAAAAAGCCAGAGCCACAAAGGGTTTGATCATACTTGCGGCTTGAAAGGGGCGATGAGAGTTAATGCTGACCACATAGCTATTGTTGGTGAGATCATAGGCTGCCCAGGCAGTTCGTTCTTGCGGCTGTATTTTGCCCTTGTTCGTCTGTTCTTTGAGAAAGGCCCCCATCCTGCTATTCAAACCCGCCTGCGCCTCGGGGGGCAGCGGTTGTTCCTTGAGCTGGGCCCCTGCCTTCTGACTTTGGCTGGCCGGTGATTGCCCGTCGGCTGGATTGTCCTGAAGTGGGGGGGCAGACGAGGCCGGTGGGGAGGCCACTCGAACGCGTGTCGTTTGGGGGGCATCGGGAAGGGCGGATGAAGTATGGACAGCCAGCCGTTCCATGGCGGGTACAAGGGTTAGGCTCACGTTTGTTTTTTTCAGCAGCACTGCATGGTGCTGCGCAACCCTGAGAACATCGGCCTTGCTCTGCCAACAGCGATAGATAATCGCCCAATTCCGGGAATCAATTTTTTCAATAACCAGCTTATCGCCGGCCTGGCCGCCAAGCGATTTATTGAAGAGGGCATAGTCCTTTTTTAAGGAAGTCAGATTCGATCCTTTGCTAAAACGGAGATGATACAGGTTCTGATAGCTGGTCTTTTGGCTGAGTTGAGCCGGTTTGAGACCTGCCCGTCGAAGTTTCACATTGTGCGTTTCAGCGGTTTTTTTCGCCTGCTCCGGCGTGCCGCTGATGCTCCAGACGATGCCGTATTCTTGATCGCGTCCGACCATTCTGAGCTGACGGTCGATAGTCAATTCAAGCAGGGACGCCAAACGTTCCCGGTAGGCGAGAAGACGCTGCTTCTCTGTATCCCACGCATAGACGAGGGTATAGTGCTGGACGTGAGCCGCGCCGGCGCCAGTCGCCTTCACGAGAAAAAACAATACAATGAGCGTGAACGTTGTATAGAATCGCATCGCCTAAAACCTGGGTCGATTGTGTGTTGTGCTGTGAAGAGCACCGCCCTCGCAACAACAAGGAAGCATTGCCATTCCGCTGCCAGCATTCGTCATACATAATCCTGATCGGCGATCTGATGCAAACCAAAATGGAACATGGCGGTGGAGGCGAGGCCAGAAATGTGCTACATGAAAGAGACTCTTGGGAATACCATCTTTTTTCAGGGTCCAGCGGCCTCTCCAAGATTAAAAAATATTTGATATTTTTTGTTTCCGAGAACAGTTTCACACCTGCAGCAGCAACCACGAACCGAAATATCAGGAAAACAATGAAGACTATCTGGAAATTTGAGCTTACCCCCAACCGGATTCAATCCGTTTCTCTGCCCTTTGGCGCGAAAATCCTCACCGTGCAGACCAAAGGGGACAATGCCCCGCTGATGTGGGTTCTGGTAGACCCCGATATGCCCCCGCAGGAACGGCAACTGGGGATCTACACCACCAACACGGCAGTGCCCGACAAACCGGGGAGGTATATCGGCACCTTTTTCATCTACGAAGGCAGTCTTGAATTCCACGTTTTTGACATGGACGAGGCGCCTCAGGCCGAGGAAGCCCCTTAATGTGCTTGCGCCTCAGGTAAAGACCACGGTGCGGTTTTGATACACCAGGATCTGGCGCTGCAGATGATGCCAGATGGAGCGGGATAGAATCAATTTTTCCAGATCCCGGCCCTTGCGCACCAGATCTTCCACCGAATCGGCATGACTGACTCGGATGATGTCCTGGGCGATGATGGGGCCGGCATCGAGTTCGTTGGTCACGTAGTGGCTGGTGGCGCCAATCACCTTCACTCCCCGCTCAAAGGCGGAATGATAGGGTTTGGCACCCGGAAAGGCGGGCAGAAAGGAATGGTGGATGTTGATGATCCGGTTTTTGTACGGTTGGATAAAGTCTTCGGAAAGGATCTGCATGTACCGGGCGAGGACGATGAATTCGATCTGGTGTTCCGTCAGCAGTTGCAGTTGAGCCTGTTCTTGTTCCCGCTTATTGTGACCATTGATTTCGAAGCAATGAAAATCAATCCCGAACTGGTGCGCCACCGGTTCGAGGTCGGGATGATTACTGATAATCAGGGGAATCTCAACCTCGATTTCCTGGGATTTCCAGCGGGAGAGAATGTCGTAGAGGCAATGCGGCATTTTGGAGACAAACAGGGCCATGCGGGGCACCTCATGGGAAAAGTGCAACTGCCACTGCATGTCATACTTTTTGGCGATCAGGGTATCAAAATACTCCCCGATCTTGTCATCCGGGATGATGAAATTGTCCAGCTCCCACTCAATCCGCATAAAAAAAACCTTGCGCACGATATCGACGTGCTGATCGAGATAGGTGATGTTGCCATTGTTTTTATAGATAAATTCGCTGACGGTGGCAACGATCCCCTTGCTGTCGGGGCAATGAATCAGCAGGATGGCGGAGGCGGACTGTTGTGCGGAATGGATTGCGGTCATGGATATTGAGGCGCTGTTGGCCGGTAGCAAAAAGGATGAAGGCAAATCCTGGCTCGGCGCAGGATATGAGTTGGCTGTGCAAGATATATTTTTCCCGTTGAATCCGCAAGCTGCGGTTGCAACATTTCTTCATGCCAAGCCAAAAAAACCTTTCCCTTGCCAGTTATGACAGCCTTCGATCCGGTTGGGTCCGGGTGAATGCGCATAAAAAATCAATCCCTCTTTACGCCTGGATTCAAGGCAAGCGCCGCTCTCCCTCTGGGTGAGAGCCACGGCTTCCTTATCCGGACGATCACTGCCGAACCGCAGATTGCCAGCACTGACCGGTCATCCTCCTCTCCCTGGAACCGGATCGGATTCAGATCTCTTCGATCCGTCGGCGAAACCAGGTCAATTGGTGGTTGCGGATTGTATCCAGATCGAGGTGATAGATGTCCGGCGGGAAGAGGAATGTAATCACGCCGGTATCGAAGATCCGCTTGACCTCGTATTCGTCGTGCGCCACGTCGCGCTGGTAGATGTAGTTGAGATAGGAACGGTTGGTGTGAATGATGAATTCAATGCGCATGCCGCCGGTGCGGGCAAAGAATTTGAGCATCGCGGTCTTGCCCGAACTGCCGGTGGCGGTGCTGCGATACTCACCGCCGGTCAGGGTGTCGGAGATGTCCTCCAGGGTCATGAACGAATCGGCCCGAGCTGCGCTTCTGGTGAGATGGCGGACGAACCGCTTGACATCATTGACCGAATTAAGCACCGCCATTAAACCAAGTTCATCGTCGACCGCAGAGGCAGGATTTTTTTCATTCTTGCGCAGCAGCTTGATCACCTTGGCGGCAGGTTCTTTTTTGCGGATGGTGACGTAGATGGGAATATCAACGCCGTTGTCACGGAACCGGCGCCGTTTTAACAGGGTCAGTTTTTCACCTGCCACCGGACGAACTGAGCGTGCCTCTTCCTCGGAAAGTACCTTCACCGTTTTACAGCTGAAATCGCTCTGATTGTGGACGCTATAAAGATAACGGATGTCGAGTTCGCCGATCCTGTAATCCGGACTCCAGACAAAAGCGTTGAGGAACTCCAGGAAATCAAGGAACTTTTCACCAATTTTGGTCTCCCGCTCCCTTTGGTCGATGGAACCGGCCAGCCCCATCAGCGCCAGTTTCCGTTTGGCCTCGAAGCGTGCTTTTTTGTGATAGCGATCGTCGAAAAGGGCCAGCAGCAACTCGACCGGATCCCAGGCGGTGACAATCTCGTTGGTGGTTTCTATATGGGCACTATAGGGGGCCAGAACCTTGGCCCGCAAAGAGTTGATCACGTCGTCAGCAGTGCGGGCGTATTCGTGGAGGTGACGGACTACTTCTTGATGAGTGGAGCCGATGCCGAACATGTTGCCGAGCAGCAGGTGAGCGCGTTCCGCCGCCCGAGCTCGTAATTCTTTGTCATGGATCAGTGCCAGGATTTCATCGTAGGTGTTGATGCCCAACAGGTCGAAGATCTGATTGCGCACTGAGCGGTATTTGGTTTTCAGCAACTGGTTCGCATGAATTTTTTGCACCCAGTTCTTGGTCTCCCGGGAAAAGGGATGAGCCAGGGGCGGGACATCTTCAATGGCAAAGGGGCCATCTTGCAGCATGGCCGAAAAAACAGAGTGTTGGTCGAGAAGACTCATGAACGTGCGGGGAAGTGGCAGACTCTGCCACTGAATGCGAAATTGCCAGCCGGTCTAATACGACCAGGCCGGAGTTTGGCTGCCAGCACCCCATGGAGCACCATGGGGTGCTGGCATGAACAAATGTCCCCTTCATCCGGATGGTGACGAACCGCCCGGAAACTCAGTCGGTGTTGACTGTTTCCCGAACCGTTCCAACTCCCTTGGCAGTGCCGGGTGCGGAGGACGCGCCGACCAGTCACAATCAGCTCGTTTTCTACGCGATCTGCTCAAAAATCGACTTTTTTGCTCCACAGACAGGGCACTTTTCCGGAGCCGATCCCAGCTCGATATAGCCGCACACGGGACACAGATAGAACTCACTGACATCCATATCCACGCCTTTTTTTACCGCCTCGAGGGCCTTGGCGTAAATTTTTGCATGGACGGCTTCCGCGTCGACCGCAAACTTGAACATGGTTTTTGCTTTATGTCCGTCGGCTACGGCAAGATCAACCATGGGCGGGTACATTTGCGTAAATTCATAGGTTTCGCCATCAATGGCGGCTTGAAGATTTTCCGCTGTGGACGCGATCATATCCAGTGCCTTGAGATGTCCTTCAGCGTGAATACGCTCAGCCTCGGCGGTTGTTCGAAACAGTTTGGCAATGTTGGCAAAACCGTCTTTCTCAGCTTTTTTCGCAAAAGCCCGATATTTTTGATTCGCTTGGCTTTCACCGGCAAAGGCTTCCTTTAAATTGTCTTTTGTTGTTGCCATCGTTTTCCTCCGTGTTGATTGTCTTTCCAATTGAAATTTTTCCTGTCTGAGGCCCACTCCCTCATCTGCTCTTTTGAGGGCGGGCCATACAAAAAAATGATGCAGACCCTGAACCAGCGTTGGTTTGCGGTTCTTCAAATAAACGTGCCAACCCTACCTCATCCACTCATGAGAGGCAAGTGCAAATAGGAATAAAACCCATTTAGCACACTTTCCCGGTATGCGATCAGTTTTTTCGATTGCCGAATACCAGTTTCCCTCCCATGTGACCGGCCGTTCCAACTGCTCCCACCAGCAAAAAAGCCAGAAAAAGGAAAACCCAGCGGCCATTGGAGGCGGTGGTCATGATATCAGGCTGCACCGCCCGCCAGATGATCAGAGTAAAAAGCAGGATCACGGTACTACCTGCGGCGCCGATTTTTATTTTGAAAATGGGGGTCAGGGCGCCGCGATACCGTTTTTGCCACACCGCGTATCCGGTGAACAGGACCAGTGGCATGGAAAGCAGGACAAACACCAAACTGTAGAGGGCGGCCGTTTCAAAAAATGGCAAGCCGAAAAAAACGGTGATCAGCAAAAAGACCAGCGCCATCGGGAGGATGCCGTTCGGCGTATGTACCATGATCGGATGGAGATGATGTTTGACGATCAACTCCGAAGCCAGGGTATAGGCTTTGACAAGCACGGTTGGTGAAATTGCGGGAGCCGGATTGGATTGCGCCACCTGTTCCGTGCTCTCCGCCCCTGGAGTGTTTTCCTCCATCACTTCGACAAACAGGGCTTTATCGGCCGAACAAACCGGACATTCGTCCGGCGGTTCTTCTCCTTCGTGGATATAACCACAGACCGTGCATTCCCATTTTTTCATACGTGTTAACCTCCATGCAAAGTATGTATAACGGAATTCGATGGTGACCGGATGCAGGGGAAAGTGAAGAGCAACCAGCACTGATGGCTATTTCTTTTGCCCTCTCCTTGCGGAAGTATCAACGGGCCAGTACTTCAGCTTCCTGTTTAAGGTCGCGCTGAAACAGTTCAGAAACAGCCTCCTCGCACCGTTTGTTTTGGTAGAGAACCTGATACACCTGTTCCAGAATCGGCATTTCCACCTTGAGATCAGCGGCCAATTTATAACAGGATTTCGTTGTCTTGACGCCTTCCGCCACCATCTTCATCTCACTCAAGGCCTGCTCCAGAGTCAATCCCGACCCTAATTTCAACCCGACGGTACGATTCCGGCTCAAGTTGCCGGTGCAGGTCAGAACCAGATCGCCAAGACCTCCAAGGCCGGCAAAGGTTTGCGGCTCGCCGCCCAGCGCCACACCCAGGCGGGTAATTTCAGCGAGTCCCCGTGTTATCAGGGCGGCACGGGTGTTGAGGCCGTAGTTGAGACCATCGCAGATGCCAGCAGCAATGGCGATGACGTTTTTCATCGCGGCGCTGATCTCAAGACCAATGATGTCACTGGAAGTGTAGACGCGAAAATAGTCGGTGGAAAAAAGGTGCTGCACGGTTTCGGCGGCGTGCGCATCGACAAAGGCCACCGTGACTGCCGTAGGTTGCCGGTCGGCCACCTCCGCGGCGAAACTGGGACCGCTCAACACCCCGAGCTGAATGTTGTTTCGATCGTGACCCTCGGCCCGCATGATGCCGGTCATGGTCATGCCGCTCTCAATCTCTATACCCTTGACCGCGGAGACCACAAGCGCGTTATCCCGCAGAAGAGGGAAAATCTGGCGATACACCTCACGGTAGCCATGCGAGGGCACCACCATCACCACGCACCCTGCATCCTTGACCGCGTCGGAAATCTCTGCCGTTACCTCGAGGGCCTCCGGAAAGCCATGTCCCGGCTGGTATCGCTTATTTTCCCGTTCTCTGGCCAGTTGCTCGATATGGTCCCTGTCCCGGTCCCAGAGTACGACTGGGCACCCTTTACGCGCCAACAGCAGGGCAAGGGCCGTCCCCCAGCTTCCAGCCCCGATCATCGCGATTTTATTCATTGTCATCGTCATCCACCTCTTCGAAACCGTCATCCTCGCCATCAACCCCCTCTTCACGAGCGAGCATGGACATATCGACCACAAATTCTCCCTCTTCCAGGTTGATCAGGCGTACCCCTTGGGTGTTGCGGCCGATAATGCGGACAGTGTCCATGGGCATGCGGATGATTTTGCCGGAATTGGCGATGAGCATCACCTGATCCTCATCATCCACCGGCTGCACCCCGACAACATTGCCGTTGCGTTCACTGGTCTTGATGGTGAACACGCCTTTACCGCCCCGGTTTTGGAGCGGATACTCGGAAACCGCCGTCCGCTTGCCATACCCGTTTTCGGTGACCGTGAGGATCGAATCGTCGCTCTGCAAGACCGCGACACCCACCACGACGTCATCCTCACCCAGGCTGATTCCCTTGACACCGGCGGCCAACCGCCCCATGGCACGGACATCGTTTTCATGAAAATGGATGGACAGGCCTTTTTTGGTGACCAGAATGATCTCATCATTCCCCGAGGTGATGGCTGCTGAGAGAATTTCATCGTCATCACGAATGGTCAAGCCGAATTTACCCTTGCGCATCGGCCGTTTATACTCGGAAATAAACGTTTTTTTCACGCGTCCCAGCTTGGTGACCGTGAGCACGGAAACACTGTCGTCCATGTTGGCGAGATCGGCCACCGGCAGGATGGCCGCCACTTTTTCACCTTCTCCAAGCTCCAGCAAATTCACGATCGCCTTACCGCGCGCGGTTCGGCCGGCGAGCGGTAACTCATAGACCTTCCGCCAGAAGACCCGTCCCCTGTTGGTGAAGAAGAGGAAGGTGTCGAGCGAGGATGCGGTGTACAGATTGACGACAAAATCATCATCCAGGGTCACCATCCCCTTGATCCCCTTGCCTCCACGCCGTTGCGCCCGGTACAGGTTGATGGGATTGCGCTTGATGTACCCGGAATGGGAGATCGTCACCACCATCTCCTCGGGTGTGATCATATCCTCGGGTAAAATCTCATCCGGCGCATCAATGATTTCGGTTCGCCGATCGTCGCCGTACTCCTCGCGAATTTTTTCAAATTCTTCACGAATAATCTGGGTGACCAGGTTGTCATCACTGAGCACCTGGTTCAACCACCCTATTTTTTCAACTATCTCATTATAATCACTAACTATTTTATCGCGCTCCAAGCCGGTGAGGCGCTGGAGACGCATATCCAGAATGGTCTGGGCCTGAATTTCGGAGAGCTCAAACCGTTGCATCAACCCCTCTTTGGCCACCGCAGGATTGGCTGACCCCCTGATCAGTTCCACCACCTCGTCCAGATTGGTTATGGCAATCTTCAACCCTTCGAGAATATGGGCCCTTTCCTCGGCCTTGCGCAGCTCGTACGCTGTCCGCCGGTAAATCACGGTCTTGCGATGCGCAAGAAAATGCTGGAGAATCTGTTTGAGATTAAGGACTTCAGGCTTGTTGTTGACGATACAGAGGAGAATGATGCCAAAACTCTTCTGCAATGGGGTCATTTTATACAGCTGATTGATGACGACTTCCGGGATCTCGTCCTTGCGCAGATCCAACACCACGCGTACACCGTGCCGGTCCGATTCATCCCGGATCTCGGCGATTGAGGTGATTCGTTTTTCTTTCACCAGCAGGGCGATTTTTTCCACCAGCGACGCTTTATTCTGCTGAAAAGGAATTTCGGTGATGATGATCGATTCCCCATGAGCTCCGCGCGGCTCTATATGGGTTTTGGAACGCATGATGATCACCCCGCGCCCGGTTTCATAGGCCTCGCGGATTCCGGCCCGGCCGCAGATAAAGCCACCGGTGGGAAAATCCGGTCCTGTGATGATTTCCATCAACTGGTGCACGGTGATCTCCGGATTTTCCACCAGAGCAACCAGCCCGTTGATCACTTCGGTCAGATTATGCGGCGGGATTTTAGTCGCCATACCCACCGCAATCCCTTCTGAACCATTTATGAGGATATTGGGGATCTTGGAGGGGAGAACCGACGGTTCCTGCAGGGAATTATCATAGTTGGGAACGAAATCGACCGTTTCTTTGTCGAGATCGGCAACCAGCTCCTGGTCAAGCCTGGTCATCCGTGCTTCGGTGTAGCGCATGGCCGCCGCTGAATCGCCGTCCATGGAGCCGAAGTTACCCTGGCCGTCCACCAAGGGATACCGCATGGAAAAGTCCTGGGCCATGCGCACCAGGGTGTCATAGGCCGCGGTGTCGCCATGGGGATGATACTTACCAATAACATCACCGACGATGCGCGCCGATTTGATGTAGGCCCGGTTATAGGTGTTACCCAGTTCGCGCATGGCAAAAAGGGTGCGGCGATGCACCGGCTTCAAGCCATCGCGGACATCAGGCAGAGCCCGGCCGATAATGACCGACATGGCATAATCCAGGTACGACTTCCGCAACTCCCTGGAAATGGCGATGGTGGGTTGTTCACTACTTTCTACTGAATGTTCCGTCATTATAAATTCCTGAAAAACTCTGGCTTAAGGGGATACGTAGAGGCAAGCTGTCAGATGTCGAGATCCGCAACTTCAAGGGCGTGGTTCTGAATAAATTCCCTCCGGGGTTCAACCTTGTCTCCCATGAGCGTCGTGAATATATCATCCGTCATTTCAACATCATCGATCTTAACCTGGACCAGCATTCGATTGGCCGGATTCATGGTGGTGTCCCACAACTGCTCCGGATTCATCTCTCCTAACCCCTTATACCGCTGCAAATGACTGCCTTTGAAGGTTTCTTCGCGAACCAATTCAATCAATCGGTGCCAGTTGTCCGCGTTTAACACCACTTCCTGCCCGCTGGTTGCTGTTCTGGTGACGCTGAAGGTAACCGTCAGGTAGGGTTTTATGGTTTTATAGAGTTCAATGGCGTGACGATACTCGTTGATCAACGGGATATTCGGCCCCAGAACGGTTGCCATGTGTCCCTGCCCCTGAAAAATGATCTCGCACTCGAAACAGGCCGGCCGCCAGGAACAGGAGCGAACGGCCCCAATCTTAGCTCCCAAGCCAGTTAATTGCTCAATCAAGGCGTCAACAAAAACCCTGTCTTCGAACTGACGGGCAGAGTGCACATCGTTTTCGAGTAAAAAAAGAGCCAGTGGTTCGGAGATGTTTAACCGTTCCAAGAAGGCAAGAACTCGTTCAAAGGCCGAGAGTTTGCGCAGGACACTCACCAAATCCGCTTCGGCTATGAGCACATCCTGATCTGTCTGAATGCGCATTAATTGACTGGCCTGGGAATAGAGATAAGTGTTAAGGGCCTCATCGTTGAGAAAATATTGCTCTTTCTTCCCTTTTCCCAATCGATAAAGCGGTGGTTGCCCAATATACACATGGCCATTTTCAATGAGCGGCAGCATTTGCCGGTAAAAAAAGGTGAGCAACAGGGTCCGAATGTGCGCGCCGTCAACATCGGCGTCGGTCATGATGATAATTTTGTGGTATCGGAGCTTGTCCAGCTCAAACTCCTCGCTCCCTATCCCTGTTCCTAGGGACGCCACCAACTGCTTGATTTCTTCGGAACCCAAAATTTTGTCAAACCGCGCCTTCTCAACGTTCATGATCTTACCGCGCAAGGGTAAAATAGCCTGAATGGAACGGTCCCGTCCCTGTTTGGCCGAACCACCGGCGGAATCACCCTCAACGATAAACAGCTCCCGCTGGGCTGGGTCCTTACTTTGACACTCGGCCAGCTTGCCCGCCATCATCACCGAGAGGCTGCCTTTTTTACGCGACAGGTCGCGGGCTTTGCGCGCGGCATCGCGGGCACGGGCCGCTTCAACCGCTTTGTTCAAGATGCTGCGGGCAACAGCTGGGTTTTGCTCCAGATAGGCCCCCAGCTTTTCGTTGCTGATTGATTCAACAATGGATTTCACTTCCGAGTTACCCAGTTTAGTTTTGGTCTGTCCTTCAAACTGGGGATTGGGCACCCGGACCGAAATGACACAGGTGAGGCCTTCGCGGACGTCGTCCCCTCCCATCTTCTCTTTAAGATGTTTGGGAACCAAATCATCGCTGGCATACCTGTTGATACATTTAGTCAGGGATGCTCTAAATCCGGCAACATGGGATCCACCTTCCCTGGTGTTGATATTGTTGACAAAAGAAAATAACCGCTCGGAATAGCCGTCAAAATACTGAAAACAGATATCAACCTGGACGTTGTCGCGTTCTCCTGAAATGAGGATGGGATGCGGGTGCACGCAGGTCCGGTTGCGATTGAGGTATTCGATGTACGAGACTATACCCCCATCAAAATAAAAAGTATCCTCAGCGCCATCCCGCTCGTCCTTGAGTGTTATGCGGATGTTTTTGTTAAGAAATGCCAATTCCCGCATTCGCGTTTTCACTATTTCATATTGAAACTCTTGTGTTTCGGTGAAAATATCGGGATCGGGTTTAAAAAAGATACTGGTCCCGGTCTGTTCGCTGGTGCCAATAATTTCAAGATCGCTTACACGCGTGCCGTAAGCATACGTCTGCCTGTAGATCTTACCGTTACGGCTCACCTGCGCCACGGTGCGAACACTCAATGCGTTGACGACCGAAACGCCAACCCCATGTAACCCTCCAGACACCTTATAGGTGGAATGATCAAATTTACCGCCCGCATGCAAGGTGGTCATGACCAATTCCAGCGCGGACATCTGTTCGGTGGGATGCATATCCACCGGGATACCTCGACCGTTGTCCTCCACAGTTACCGAGTTATCTTCATGAATTACGATACTGATAGTATTGCAGTAACCAGCAAGTGCTTCATCTATGGCGTTGTCGACTACTTCATAAATGAGATGGTGCAGGCCCTCTGCTGCTGTATTGCCAATATACATAGAGGGTCTTTTTCGGACTGCTTCAAGTCCGTCCAGAACTTTAATCTGCTCAGCTCCATACGATGTCTCGTTTTGTTCGCTCACTTTATTCCTTTTATTACTTAAATATTGAAAAATATTTTTTAAATGAAAAATATTTTTTAAATTTTCATTGGCATTATAATACTAAGAAAACCTGTATCTTCTTCTGAAGAAATCATACATGGGCTTTCCTGATTATTGATACTTGCGGTAATAATATTTCCTTCCATTACCTGTAGACTTTCTATAAAGTATCTACAATTAAAACCTAAAGAAAGAGGTTTTCCAGAATATTCGACATTTATTTCATCTTTTGCAGAACCAAAATCAGCATTTTGGGAAGTTAATATCATTTTATTTTCTTGAATATCTATTCTAATTGCATGAAACAGATCTTCTGTAAAAAGATTTATTCTTTTTAAACCTTCAAGAAAACGAAGCCTGTCTATGTAAATAGAATTATCTTTTGATAAGATATTCAAAAGTCCTTGAAAATCAGGAAAATCTCCTTCCATTAAACGAATAATGAGCAGAGAATCTTCGCTTTTTAAAACAATTTGTTTTTCTTCAATACCGAAGGTAAACGAATTTTTATTTTCACAAAATTTACGTATTTCCTGCACACCTCTTCGAGGAATAAGCGTCGTGGAATTCATTTGCAACGCATCAAGACTGGTATCGACCTCCCTGCTCATCATCGTCAACCGATGGCCGTCTGAGGAAATCATCTTTAAAAAAAGATGATCGTCTTTTTTCACTTTTTGCAGCAAAGCAGCTGTCAAAGTGAACATGTTTTCTTTATCCAACGCTATAGAATATATCGTTTTATCAACAAGATCCGCCAAAACAGCACTTTCGATCTGAACTAAATTTTGTTCGTTGTAAGCAGGAATCTGCGGAAATTCATCAGCCACCATGCCCGCCAGGCGATAAAGACTCGAACCAGCGGTAATTTCCACCCAATGATTGTCCAATTCCTTGAACGATATGGAAACGGATCCGGATTCACGAGCCAGTTCAAACAGCTTTTTCGAGGGCAGGGTCAGTATTCCCGTTTCGAAAACTTCTGCGGGTATGATTTGTTTTAAGCCTATTTCCAAATCTGTCCCCGTTAAAACAACATGGTCGGGTCTAACATCAAGCAATACATTCGCCAATATAGCCAAGGTTCCTTTTTTACTGGTGATGTTTTGCTGCGCACTGATAGCCCTGAGGAGATCGTCCCTGTTTATATTAAAGTGGAAGGCCATAATAACTTTCCTTTTATTTAGAATTTTATTGTTGGTATTAACGGTGTGAGAATGTTGATTTATTATCTAACGTATTGAATTTTAAATAAATTGCATGTTGAATAAAATGTGTGCGGTGTGCTTGGTCTCTCTTGGTAAAAAAAGAGGTGAAAAATTTTTCTTTTTTAAACAGGTTTTCCCACATATTTTTAACAATTTTATTAACAGTTGAACAAACAGAAAAAATACTCGAAAATCTCTGAAATATCAAATAAATAATTTATTAAAAAACCCCAGGAAACAATGCAAAATCAATTAAATATTGTGCTTAAAAGGGCCTGTGAGAAAGGACTGGCTGACGGGGTGTATTCCGGCGTTTCGGCAGCGGTCAGTGTGGTTAAAGAAAAGGTCCGCTATCAGGGCTGGTTCAGTGGCGGAGTAACTCGAAACGATCAATCAGGGCTGCCGGTCGAACGATCAACACTGTTTGATTTGGCCTCATTAACCAAACCTTTGTGTACAACGTTATGCACCCTGGCGCTCATTACATCCGGAAAAATACATTGGAAAGACAACATCTCATCATTAGGGGATTTTAAAATACCCCGAAATAAAACTTCAATATTGATTGAAAATCTTCTTCACCATACATCCGGGTTACCGGCATATCAGCCATATTTTTCAGAATTCAACCCGCAGCCCTCAAGGGCGAATATCTTTCCTCTATTAGGTAAAATACTCAACGAACCCTTGCTCTATTCTTCTGGAACAAGGTGTGTATACAGCGACCTGGGTTTCATCCTTTTAGGAGCACTTATTGAACAAATAGCAACAGTTTCACTTGATAGCTTTTATCAGAAAAATATACTTGAGCCGATGCAACTCACTGAAAATATACTTTTTTTACCCATCAAGGAGGGGGAGCGCGGACAAAAAAAAGCAATAGCGGCGACCGAGAATTGTCCCTGGCGGCAAAGAGTACTGCAAGGCGAGGTTCACGATGAGCATTGCTGGCTTATGGGCGGTGTTGCTGGGCATGCGGGTTTGTTCGGGACCGCTACCGGCGTTCTCCATTTGTCTGAACGGCTGCTGGATTGTTGGCAGGAAAGAGCGGATCATCCGGCTTTTTCCAATGAACTGTTACGATATGCTTTGAATTGGAAAAAGGGGGATGAAAGCTGGCACCTTGGTTTTGACAGTCCATCGCCGGGACAATCAAGCAGTGGTCAGTATTTTTCATCCCAAAGCGCGGGGCATTTAGGATTTACCGGAACCTCGTTCTGGATGGATCCCATGCGGAATACTGTGGTGGTTCTGCTGACCAATAGGGTGCATCCTTCTCGAGAGAATATGAAAATAAAGACATTCCGGCCTTATTTTCATGACTATGTCATGGAACAACTATGCGGCACCTCGTGAGACGGGAGCCCTCAATAATAAAAAACCCTGTCATTGGAACAATGACAGGGTGAAAAACGACTAATCTGGTACTTTAGTTAAAACTTACCACCAGCAAACGGTCTTATCATTGGCAAAAATTTTCTGCACCAAGGTGTCATAATTTGGCTCACCGATGTAGAGCTTGAATTCATCGGCGGTTCGATCACGATTCAGAATTTCAACCAGTTTTTGTACATCTTCGGTGGGTTCAGATCTGTAAACTTGCAGTATTTTCATTGTATCACCATTCCTCGATTTTTCTTTTTATTCGCTACAAGCACCTGGAGGCTCGTGTGATTGTTTAGGAAGACCATAAGGAATAATGAAATCGGCTTCTCTCATTTGCTCGCCAAGTTCTTCCAAAGAAATATTGGCTATCTCGGTTCCCTCCGGCAGATCGGTGGGAGCGTCAGCGCCGCAGCTATATACCTGACCTTCCATATCGGAAATCCAGGCGATGTTTTCCGCCATATAGTTTGACATGCGCGGAAATTCACCGTTCATGATAACGGGAAAGGCGTAATGATTTTCAACGGCAAGCCCTAAACCCGAACGTATACCGTCATTGTATACACGGTTGGCGATCAGTATGTACACTTTCAATGATTCCATTTCCGTATCTCCTTACATGACGATATACTTGGTGCATTCATCAAGAATGGCACCATGGAAAGCTTGGGTCCGCATCTGTTTGTCAATCAGACCGCGAGGAACGTCGTTGACGTTGTCAAAGCCTTCACAGATGTAGCTGTCAGCACAAATGGCTATATTTTCTACGGCGCACAGTTGGGTCAACTCGTAAAAGAGAGGATTTTTGGTCAGATGAATGGATTTAAACGTAAAGAAAACCATCACTGTTTTACCGGCGCGCACCGCTGCCTTGGTGATACCAAGGATATGACGCATGTGTTGGGGTGATGTAACAAAAATTCCGAGCTTGTTTGGATCGGCAGACATTGGCTTTTTTCCTCCTCAAAAGGATTGTAAAGGTGGTGTGATCATCCTTTTTTGATAAAAAAGCTAATGTACCCAGACTCTTCTTTCTCGCCAAGATACTCGTGACCAGCGCGCTCGCACCAGCCTGGAATGTCGTTTCTTGAACCGGGGTCGGTCCCTTGAACATGCAGAATTTGACCAGCAGTGATTTTGCCGATTTCTTTTTTAGTGCGGAGGAGCGGCATGGGGCAGCTCAAACCTCGTGCATCTAGAACCGCGGCAACAGTCAGACCTTCAGGTGCTACTTTTACGTCACTCATTTGTGTTCTCCTTAAGAAATACTTTTTTAAAAAGACCATTTTATACATGAAAAAAAGACGATTTAGTTTATAAATAAACAGCAAGGTTGTCAAGATAGAAACAAATAAGCAACAAGCGCGGCGACAGCAAAACAAACAAATTTTATAAAAGAGTAAAAAAAAAGAAGGTGGAGAACCCGTTCCTACAGGGGTTGCTTGTATTGACAAATGCCAAGAGCAACGGTATTTTTGCTTTTTTTTAAATAATTAGCCTATTTTTACGATGTTCGATTTGGGCGCTACTATCATTTAATGGGACAAGGAGGCTGTTGAGGAAAATGGAAGACGTCAAGGTTTTATGGCAAAAGATCAAACATTTATACAAAGTACTCTGCCAGGAGGAATGGAACCCGATCATGACCGGTATCATTGTCGCCCTGTTGAGTATTCTCATTATGGCTTGGTGGCGGCCATGGGGTGCGGTTGGTGCAATCCGCAACTGGGGTGACTGGATGCTCTGGCAAGGTGGGGTGTTTAATGGCGATCTGGCCGAATTGGTTGGTTTTGTCAATGAGGATGGCGATAAAATCCTTACTAAGTCAATGCTGTTCAACACCGGCTCGGTCATCGGTCTGGGATTCATCGGCGGTGCATTCATTTCTGCGTGCCTTGGCGGACAGTTTGCTTTCCGTTTTCCCCCGATCCGTGAGTATGTCAAGGCTGTGATCGCCGGTATTTTGATGGGCATCGGTTCTGCTTTGGCCGGTGGCTGCAACGTCGGCGGCATGTATAACGCTATCGGTAATCTCGCCGCCAACGGTTTTGCGATGTGGATTGGGCTGGTTCCCGGTGTGTTGCTGGGTCTCTGGCTGCTGTACAAGGAAATGGAGCATATCAGCTGGGGCGGCGGTGGTTCCTGGACCCTGAATATTCCCTATCCCATCCAATTGGTTTTGGGCATCGCCGGGCTGGTAGGTGTATTCTGGTGCGCCAATTACTATGCCAATTTTGACGGCGACGATTATGTCGAATACATCACCTCGCTGTCCGGCATTCTGCTGATAGCCGTCGGCCTCGGATACACGATGCAGCGCGGCCGTTGGTGCATGATCCAGGGATTCCGTGAACCGCACATGACCGGTGACTGCAAAATGGCTAAATCCGTGGCCTTGTCCATCGTCATTGTCGCCATCGGCGCTGCGGTCCTCAAGTATGAAGTGGGAACCCGTTTAGGTGGCGATCCGGTGCTTGATCCGATGAACTATGTGCGCGGCACCTTCGGCTGGGGCGGTGTTGTCGGTGGCTTTATCTTCGGACTCGGCGCCATGCTGGCTGGTGGTTGCGGTTCAGGCGCCCTCTGGCGTGTCGGTGAAGGACAGATCAAGTTGTGGGTGGCTGTTCCCTTTTTCTCGCTTTCCAATTCATTGATGGTGGCCTGGTTCTCCGCCTACAATTTCGAGGAAAAAGGGTATTTGGGGAGTTATGTCTATATCCCTGAAGTCATGGGATACGGCTATACCATGGCCCTGATCGTCGGTTTTTGTACCCTGTGGTATCTGGTGGTGACTTGGAACGAGGATACCAATAAGCTGTTGCTGCCGATGTGATTTTTTTCTTGTATGTGCAAAGGGCGGCATTCGAAAGAAGCCGCCCTTTTTTTATTTTTCCCAGCTCCAGCCCGCGTATCTTCCAATGATCGACAACCTTGTCCGTGAACGCGACCGCTTGCGCCGGTTTTTTCTCGAGCAACGCGACCAACTCCCCTTGGGGGAACGTGATGCCGGAAGTGAGCAGATCTTCAACACCTTTGTTTCCCTGCCTCTATTCCAGGAAAAACACATTTTTTTCATCTATTGCCATTATCGAAGCGAGGTCAGGACCATCCCCTTGCTAGCCCGCTGCCTCATGATGGGGAAAACGGTCAGTGTTCCGCTGAGTCAGCCAAAACAGGCACAGATGGAGGCCGTTGTCATAACCGACCAGGTCCGCGATCTTTCTCCGGGGTACCTGGGAATTCCTGAACCTCTGGCGCGGGATCGGATGCTGCTGCCGGCATCCATTGAGGTGGCGATCATCCCCGGCGTGGTCTTTGATCGCTGCGGTCATCGCCTCGGGTACGGCATGGGGTTTTATGACCGGTTTCTTGCCCAGGCCGCACCCCAGGCCATTCGGATCGGTTTGGCCTTTTCCTGTCAGCTTGTCGACCGGATACCGGCCCAGCCCCACGACGTGCCGATGGATATGGTCCTAACCGAGCAGGAAGTGCTTTCCTGGCCAAGAAGTTCCCGTGCGAAGAACAGCAGTTTATAAACATCCCCTTTTCCTGGCCCACGATACTGGCAGGAATCATCTCGAATCGGCCGATCGGCTTCGAGAGATCTACCAGGAATTGGAACGGGTTGGCAGTGCGGCCCATCTCGTTTTCCCCTTGTTTCCCAAGGCGAGCCTCACCTCGATCAAGCTCAACCACAGCCCGGAACTGGTCCGAGAGGTTGCAGCCACCGCAAATCATATTGCCGCCTTTCTTGATGCCGACACCAAAACTTCGACCGATTCCTTCGAGGCAGCCCTGATGGCTGCCGGCGCGGTTATCGACGGGATCAGACGCATGCAGCTGGGGGAGATCGATAATGGGTTCTGCTTGGTTCGACCCCCTGGGCATCATGCCGAACGCCACCACTCAATGGGGTTCTGTCTGTTCAACAATGTCGCGGTGGCTGCCAAATGGGCGATCCGCCATTTAGGGTTTCAGCGTATCATGATTGTTGATTGGGATCTGCATCACGGCAACGGCACGCAGAAGAGTTTTTATCGCAGCGATAAGGTCTTGTACTGTTCAAGCCATCAATTTCCCTTGTATCCAGGTACCGGAGCGCTGCCCGAATCCGGCGAAGGACGCGGGCGGGGCTACACCATGAACATACCGCTCGGGACCGGTCATGGCGATGAAGAATATGCCCGTATCTTCAATGAAATCTACAGTCCTCTGGCCCGGATCTTTCAACCTCAACTCCTTCTCGTTTCCTGCGGTTTTGATTGCATGGCCGGCGATCCCATCGGATCTCAGCGGGTAACGGTCTCGGGAATAGCCTACATGACCCGCGTTCTCGTGGAACTGGCGGAAGAAATCTGCCAGGGAAAGGTGTTGTGCACCCTGGAAGGCGGGTATAGTATGAAAAATATACAGCAGGGAATTTGGGCGGTATTGAGCGAATTACGTGGCGCCCCCTTGATTGCTGCCCATCCGGTTTGGCTGACGCCCCCAGATCTCCAGCGGTTTCGCACCAGTACGGCTGAGTCCGCCGCCATTGATCAGGCTAAGCAATGGGTGCATAACCGGTGGCCTCTTTGACCTGGTGCATTGCAGGGCGGAATATTGCTTTTTTTCGTTTTTTATTTATGAGAAACTGTACAAGTGGGAAAAAATCTGTTGGGTCGAATGTTGGTGGGTTCACTATGGTTATTATGTGTATTGCATTTGAACGGTCATGAGTTCGAAAATTCTTGTCGCGGATGATGACACTCTGGTTCGCGGAGCGATCCAGAAAATTCTACTCATGTTCAACCATGAAGTCGTTGCCGTGGAGTCCGGCCGGCAGGTGTTGGAACAGGTGTCGGATGACTTTGACGTCATTGTTCTTGACATCAACATGCCGGACATGGATGGTTTTGAGACCTTGGAGCGGTTGAACCAGCAACAGGTCGACATCCCGGTCCTGTTCCTCACCGGTGCGGGTTCCATGGATTACGCGGTGAAGGCGATTAACCTTGGGGCCTACGATTTTCTCACCAAACCCATTGCCGATATAGAACTTTTTCATTTCAAGGTCAAACGGGCCGCGGAAAAACGGCATTTTCTTCTCCAGGAAAAAGCCTACAAAAAACAATTGGAAATCGAGGTCCAGACTAAAACCCACGAGCTGGCTGAAAAAAATCTGCTATTGGAACAGTACAGCAACCACCTGGAGAATGCGACCGTCCAGATCATGTCAAGCTTGCAAACGGCCATGGAGGAGAAGGACGGCTACACCGCCGGCCATACCAAGAGGGTGACCGACCTGGCTTTGGTCCTGGGGCAAGCGGCCGGATTAAATGGGGACGACCTCGTTGTTCTTCGTCGGGCTTCGCAGTTCCATGACATCGGCAAGCTGGTCATCGATCTGTCCTGCATTCAAAAAGCAGGCGCCTTGACCCCGGAAGAATGGGAATTGATCAAAAAACATCCGGAAATCGGGGCGAGCATCATCGAACCCCTGACCTTCATGGACCGGGAACGTGACATCATTCGCCACCACCATGAAAAAATCGATGGTTCCGGCTATCCGGACGGCATCGGCGGCAATGAGCTGGATCTCTTGACCCGAATCATCACCGTTGCCGACAGTTACGACGCCATGACCTCGCGCCGCAATTACCGGCGCAACCTTCTCACCCCTGAGGCGGTGGGCGAACTGCGCCGCTGCGCCGGCACTCAGTTTGATCCGGAATTGGTTGAAATTTTTGCGGGGGTTGTTCTTTCCGCCCGTTCACTGTATAAACAGTAGCTGTTTTTTTACGGACAACAGCCTGTCATCTTCGCTTTTTTCTTTCGCACAGCCATGAAAATTACCCGAGAAGAAGTACAACACGTGGCCAAACTGGCCCGACTTGAGCTGACCGTTGCCGAGGTGGACCGGATGACCGGGCAGCTGGACGCCATTCTTTCCTATGTGGCCAAGCTCGATGAGCTGGATACCACCGGCGTGGCCGTCACTTTCCATACGCAACAGGTGGTCAACGCCTTTCGCGAGGATACGGTGCGCGACTCGCTGCCCCGGGAACAAGCCCTGGCCAACGGACCCGAGCAGAACGGCGAATCCTTTGTGGTCCCGAGGATCATCGGCTGATTTCTTGACCATTTTTCTCTTCATCAGAATCAAAGCATGGAATACTACTCGTTGACCCTACATGAGGCGTCGCGGATGCTCGACGCCGGAGACGTGAGTTCGGTGGCTCTCACCGAATCGGTGCTGGCCCGGATTGACGCCGTGGAACCCACGGTCCAGGCCTACCTGGCCATGGATCGCGAAGGAGCGCTGCACCAGGCAGAGCAGGCCGACATCAGGAGAAAGAACGGTCAAGCCGGCCCGCTCTGCGGCATTCCCCTGGCGATCAAAGATGTGCTGTGCACCACCTCGATGCCCACCACCTGTGGTTCCCGGATCTTGGAGCATTTTGTCGCCCCCTATGAGGCCACGGTCGTCACCAAACTGAACCAAGCCGGATCGGTGCTCTTGGGCAAGCTGGCCATGGACGAATTCGCCATGGGCTCGACCAGCGAGAACTGCGCCTTCCAGGTGCCGCACAATCCCTGGAAGACCGGCTATGTGGCCGGCGGTTCCAGTGGCGGGTCAGCCGCCGCCGTGGCCGCCGATGAATGTTTTGCCTCGCTCGGCTCCGACACCGGCGGCTCGATCCGTCAGCCGGCCTCGCTCTGCGGCACAGTGGGCATGAAACCCACCTACGGCCGGGTGTCGCGCTACGGTCTGGTGGCTTTCGCCTCGTCGCTCGACCAGGTCGGACCGCTGACCAAAGACGTGCGCGACTGTGCCCTGATGATGAATGCGATCTGCGGCCATGATCCTTTGGATTCAACCTCCATCAACCTGCCGGTACCTGATTTCACATCAGCCCTCCAGGATGGATTGCGCGGCATAAAAATCGGCATTCCCAGAGAGTATTTCGGCCAGGGGCTGGATCCCGAGGTTGACGAGACAGTGCGCGAGGGCATCCGGATGCTCAAGGAGGCCGGGGCTGAGATCGTTGAGGTCACCCTGCCGCATACCGATTACTGCGTGGCCGTCTATTATCTGATCGCCCCGGCCGAGGCCAGCTCCAATTTGGCCCGTTTTGACGGGGTCCGCTACGGGTATCGCGACCGCACCGCCGACTCCTTGATCGAAATGTACAACCGCTCCCGCTCCCAGGGGTTTGGTGACGAGGTCAAGCGACGCATCCTGATCGGTACCTATGCGCTCTCCTCGGGCTATTACGATGCCTTCTATAAAAAGGCCTCCCAGGTGCGCACCCTGATCAAGGAGGATTTTGCCCGGGCCTTCGCCGCCTGCGATCTGATGGTCTCACCGGTGACCCCCACCCCGGCCTGGAAGATCGGCGACAAGGCAGACGATCCGCTGGCCCTGTATCTCTCCGATATCCTTACCCTTTCCGCCAACCTGGCCGGCATCCCCGGGATGTCGGTCCCCTGCGGCTTCAACAGCCAGGGCCTGCCGATCGGCATGCAGTTGCAGGCCACCCATTTCAACGAGGCAATGCTGTTGCGCGCTGCCTACAACCTTGAACAACGTGCCGGCGTTGCTGGAAAAAAACCGGTCATCGTTTGATTATGCAACTCCCAGTCCCGCAGCACATCAAAGCCATAGTCCCCTATCCGCCCGGCAAACCCATGGATGAGCTGGAGCGCGAATACGGCGTGACCAACGCCATCAAGCTGGCCTCGAATGAAAATCCCTGGGGCCCTTCGCCCAAGGCGGTTGCCGCCATCGGCGCCATGCTGCACACCCTGCACCGCTATCCCGACGGTTCCAGCTATTATCTTACCGAGGCGGTAGCCCGGTGGATTGGGTCGGAGCCGGAGGAGATCGTGCTCGGTAACGGCTCCAATGAGGTGATCGAATTTCTGGTCAAGGCCTTTGTCGGTACGGGTGATGCGGTCATCACCAGCCACCCCTCCTTTCTCATGTATCAGAAGTTTGTCCAGGTGCGCGGTGGCGAAAACGTGGTGGTCCCACTGAAGGAGATGCACCATGATCTTGAGGCGATCAGCGCGGAGGTGAACGAACGGACCCGGCTGATCTTCATCGACAATCCCAATAATCCCACCGGCACCCTAATCGTCAAGGACACCTTTGATCGCTTTCTTGCCGGTCTGCCGCAGACGGTCATTGTGGTGGTCGACGAGGCTTACGTCGATTTTGTCGAACCGGCCCAGCGCATTGACATTCTCGGTTACATCCGCCAACCGGAGCAGATCCCGGCGGTGGTGAGCCTGCGTACTTTTTCCAAGGCCTTCGGATTGGCCGGTCTGCGGGTCGGTTTCGGGGTCATGCACCGGGAGGTGGCGGCCCTGCTGCACCGGGTACGGCAGCCGTTCAATATTAACCTGCCCGCCCAGGCAGGCGCCCTCGCAGCCCTGGATGATATCGACCATTACGAGCACACCCTGCGGGCCACCGCCGAGGGGAGGCTCTGGCTGAGCGAGGCAGTGACCCGGCTCGGCTGCATCCCCTACCCCTCCCATACCAATTTTTTTCTGATCGATGTCCGGGGCGATGCCACCCGATTGTACGAAGCCATGCTCCACAAAGGGGTCATTGTCCGCTCGATGAAGGCCTACGGCTATCCGGATTTCATTCGGATCACGGTGGGAACAGCCGCGGAAAACCAGCGATTCGTTGCCGCTCTGAGCGACTGTCTGCGGGATTTAAGCTATGGCAGCGTGTAAACGGATCGTCACCATCGACGGTCCCTCCGGAGGCGGTAAATCCACGGTTTCCCGAACTTTGGCAGCCAAACTCCACTTCACCTACCTCGACACCGGAGCGATGTACCGCGCGGTGGCGTATCAGTGCCGGGAACGGGAGATCGATCCAGCCGATACCGCCCAACTGGAGCCCTTGCTGGCCGCAATCCGCATCGAACTGTTGCCGCCGGCTGCAGGCGAGGACGATGTCCGGGTGCTGGTCGATGGCTGCGAGGTGGGGAAATACTTGCGCACCCCGGAGATGGGCATGCTGGCGTCAAAAGTCTCGGCTTTGCCGATGGTGCGTGCCACCCTGACCCGATTGCAGCAGCAGATCGGGGTGAAAGGCCTCATTGTGGCCGAAGGCCGCGATACTGGCACCGTGGTTTTTCCCGAGGCCGCCTGGAAGTTTTTTCTCGATGCCAGCCCTGAAGTCCGGGCCCATCGGAGGGCGGAGCAATTGCGGAGCAAGGGGGAACAGGTGGACGAGCAGCTGCTGCTGGCGCAGATCATCCAGCGGGACAGGGATGACCGCGAGCGGACCATCGCCCCGCTCAAGGCCGCACCGGATGCCCTGACCATCGATTCCACCGGCCTGCCGGTCGAGGAGGTGGTGCGGCTGATGTACGAGAAAATTCTGACCACCCCCTGCTGCGGTCAGCAATAAAAAAAACCGGCTTTCCGATCGGGAAAGCCGGGCAAGGCACCAACATCCATCACCAACGAATCAAACCGCGGATTCGATTTTTTCACCGGCCAGCAAGGCCTGCATCGCTTTTCCCACTGTCCGTCCGAGTTCCACACACTCACTCAATTTGGCGTGCTCCGGCACATACTGCACCTTCACCCCCTCGTGACAGAGGATGATGTGCATATCCTTGAGGATCTCGTTCATCATCTTGACCGCCTCTCCCGACCAGCCGTAGGAGCCGAACGATGCCCCGACCTTGTTGGTGGGCCGCAGGCCGCGCATGTACATTAGGAAATCGGCCATTCGCGGCAGCATGCCGTTGTTGAGGGTCGGCGAACCCAGAACAAGGGCGCTGGCTTCCAGCACATCGGTCATGACGTCGCTGCGATGGTTGACCTGCAGGTCGAGCAGTTTGTATTCAACCCCCTGTTCGTGCAGCCCCTCGGCCACCGCCTTGGCCATCTTCCGGGTTGATTCCCACATGGTGTCGTAAATAACCAGGGCCTTGCCGTTGCCCTCATGGTTGCACCAGCGGGAATAGGCGTCAATGATCTTGCCGGGATTGGAACGCCAGATGACCCCGTGATCCGGGGCGAGCATCCTGATCGGCAGCTGCATCTCCTGCACCTTGACCAGCAGCTTTTTCACCTGCGGCGAATAGAGGGTGAGGATGTTGGCATAATACTTGGTGGCCTCGTGCATCAGCACATCCTGATTGACCTCGTCATCGAACCGCTCGCTGGTGGCCAGGTGTTCACCGAAGGCATCGCTGGTGAACAGGATCTGGTCTTCCTTGAGATAGGTGAACATCGAATCCGGCCAGTGCAGCATCCGGGTTTCGAGAAAATTCAGGGTCCGCTTGCCCAGACTCATCTCCTCGCCGGGGGTGACTACATGATAGGGCCAGTCCGGGCGGTGAAAGTGCTGCAGCAGCGCCTTGTGGCCCATCTTCGAGCAGATGACTTTTTCCGGATTGATGGCCTCGATCACCTCGGGTAGGGAACCGGAATGGTCCATTTCCACATGGTTGACCACCAGATAATCGATTTTTTTCGGATCGATGATCTCGTGGATCCGGTGCATCAACTCGCTTTTGTACGGTTTTTTCACCGTGTCGATCAGGGTGATCTTCTCGTCGATGATGAGAAAGGCGTTGTAGGTGGTGCCGCGCTCGGTTGAGTAGCCATGGAAATCGCGGGTGATCCAGTCAACGGCGCCCACCCAGTAGACGTTATCCGCCAATGCAATTGTTTTCATGAGACAAATCCTTCTGCACGATCTGCAGTTTAAAAAATGAGGAGACGATAGCCCTTTGCGATAAAGTCCGCCATGGCGGGGTGACCGGACAGCTCGCCGATCAGCGGGATGCCCTCCCGCTCCATCGCGTCGGTTACCTGCAATTTACTGGAGCAGGCCCGGCAGGCACCGAGAAACCGTCCTTGCGTTTTAGCCTTGAGGTACAGGGGATGGAGAAAATGACCCGGATCGGCCATAAGCGGCACCAGGGTGACCGCTTCTCCCTCGAGAACGATGATACCTTCCATACCCTTTTGGGCCATGTCGAGGCTATTGAGCAGTACATGGATAAAACACAGGGGATTATCGCGGAAGGCAAAAAAAACGACTGTATTCATACGGTTGACCTCGAGTGCGGCGCCTTGCGTACGCGTTGCACGCTGCAGATTAGAAGAATGTCAGGTTTGCCAGAAGGGAACCAGTGCGAAGCGTAGCGGCGGGGATTGGGAAAGATGCTGAATGGCGCGTATGGAACATCGTGCTGTGGTAGACAGCATCCATGAGGGCGGGTGCGTACGGGTCATCGTCCGGTTGGGCAAGGCTGCACCCCCCGACCCCGAATCTTCGAGGCCGGGGGGTGTGTTGTTCAGGACTCTTCGAATTGATCTTTGCCCGCGCCGCAGACCGGACAGGTCCAGTCATCGGGAATATCAGCAAAAGCGGTTCCTGGGGCGACGCCGTTATCGGGATCGCCATTGGCGGGATCGTATTCATAGCCACAGACAACACAGGTGTATTTTTTCATCACGTTTCCTCTCAAGTTCGATTGAATCAGGCTTTCCACAATCCGTGGAGGTTGCAGTACTCACGGGCAGACACCTGGTCCGCCTTGATGCAGAAGGTCGCCTCGGGGGCTTGGCCCGGGGCAAGATCCTGGCGGTAGACCTTGCCGTCGGCGATCAGTTCAATGAACTCGATATAGTGTTTCTCTTCCATGGGGTGAGCAACCGAACCGACGGCCACCTTGTAGCCCTCGGCCACCTTGGTGATCACCGGTACATGTTTTTCCTTGGCGGCATCCACGGTATTTTCGGTCATCAGAGTCATGGCCTGGCCGCAACAAACCAGTTCACCTGCACCCACGTGCAGAACTTCAACGATGTTGCCACAGAGGGTGCATTTGTACACTTCGTTCTTTTTGGTCATAGGTATGTTCTCCTTGTCGATTGATAGAATCTTGAGGGGCGGGAGCCGCGACCGGTTTCCACCCTAACTCCGGCAAAACATTGTCAAACCATAATCCATCTTGCCTGGCTTCGAAAGGGCCAAAATGTTCTTTTTTTCTGTTTGGCCCGTCTGTTGGTCAACGGATCAGTCGTTGTGTTTGGCGAGATATTCAGCGACACCGGCAGCGGTGGGAGTCATGGCCTCTTTGCCTTCCGTCCAGTTGGCCGGGCAGACGTCACCGTGTTGTTCGTGGAACTGCAGGGCCTCGACCATGCGCAGGGCCTCGTCAATGTTGCGGCCCAAGGGTAAATCGTTGACCACCGCGTGGCGGACAAACCCGTCGCGATCGATGAGGAAGGTGCCGCGCAGGGCGATGCCCGCGTCCAGCAGAACGCCGTACTGGCGGGAGATGCTTTTGTCGAGATCAGCCACCAGCGGATATTGGATGTTGCCGATGCCGCCCTGCTTGATCGGGGTGTTCTTCCAGGCCCAGTGGGAGAACTGCGAATCGATGGACACACCGATGATGGCACAATTCTTCGATTTGAAGGCGGGCAGGGCCTTGTCAAAGGCCAAAATCTCGGAGGGGCAGACAAAGGTGAAATCCAAAGGATAGAAAAAGAGGATGACGTATTGGCCCCGGTAATCGGACAGTTTGAAATCCGGTTTCATGGAGTTGTCAGGCATGACGGCGGTCGCGGTGAAATCCGGCGCCTGCTGGGTCACTAAAAAGCTCATGGCGGCTCTCCTTAAGGAATGTTTATCCGAGCAAACCTTTGCCCTGCTCGGTGATTTCATATTTGCATCGAGCAGGACTGCTGACATAGCCCTTGCTCTTGAGGGCGGTAATTTGGCTACTGATCTGTTTGGCCTCCAGGCCAGTAGCAGCGGCCAGTTCCTTGCTGCCGCAGGCCTCAGGACTGTTGCTCAGCGCTTCGAGGACCTGCCGCTGGGTGTCGCTGAGCAGGGTGTTATCACCTGGTTTACAAGCCATGGTGTGTTCTCCTTTGTGTTGGTGAATAGGGTGTTGTTTGCGACAGTTCGGGCAGAGACCAAAAAATTCAATCCTGCACCCGGTGATCTGGTATCCTTTTCCCTGTTCCGGTTCAACATACAGGGCCGGTGCCGAGGGGGTGATGATATTATCAATTCGCTGACATTTTGTGCAAAAAACATGATCATGGTCACCCGGATCCCAATCAAACCGTTTTTGCCGGCCGCTGATTTCCAGTTTTTTTATCAGCCCGGCCTCGGAAAGTATTTCCAGGTTCCGGTAAACCGTGGCCAGACTGACCCGGGGCAATTTTTTTTTGATCCGCTCGTACAGCTCGTCCGCGGTCGGGTGTGATTTATTGCGGTTCAACTCGTCGAGGATGACCTCGCGTTGATGGGTCATGCGCAGGGATCGGTTCATGGGCTGCCTCGGAAAATTTTTCCTATATGTACATAGGAATCATTACCATGTCAAGAAAAAGTGAAGCGAGACATAGCCGATAGCCGGTGCTGAGAGCAGGATGAAGTGAAGGGAAAAGGTGGGGCAGGCTACGGGTGAAGCCAAACGAACACCATCGGGTCAAACAAAAGGGTTGACCCGATGGTGGTAGGAGCGGGGATTATTCTAGAATGAAGTCGTCGCGTCGATTTTGGGCGAAGTCGTCTTCGCTTGGACCGTTGAACAGGGGGCGTTCCTCGCCATAGCTGACCGTACGAATGCGGCTTTCTTCGATACCGAATTCACGGAGATAATTCTTCGCGCTCATGGCACGGCGCTCGCCCAGAGCCAGGTTGTATTCGTTGGTGCCACGATTGTCAGTGTTGCCTTCGATCAGCACCCGGGCGGAAGAATTGTTTTTCAGGTAGTTACCGTTGTGCTCCATGGCCGGGATCTGGTCGCTTTTGATTTTGGACTGATCATAATCAAAATAGATTGGTTTGAACTCAGGAGAGCTGCGGCCGTGTTCGCGTTTGTAGGCGTCGCTTTGCTGGTCGGCATCTCCGGCGAGGCTGCCCGCGCCGCCACGACCCGTGGAATCGAGCCCTTCGGTTCCCGGACCGGTTTCTTCGGTGATATTGCCCATCCGGTTGCCGCCGTTCATGCTGTCGGTCCCCCCCCCTCCACCGCCAGCGTACGGTGAAACCGGTTTGGGGCTACAGCCACCCAGGAATAGAATGGTGCAGGTAAGCGTTGCAGCAAGGAAAAGACGGGAAGATGTGTTCATGAGTCAGCCTCGCGTAAAGGGTGAAGGACAATGGCGCAAATACTTCCGATGTATACCTGTATCAGAGCGATAACGTCAAGAAAAACCTAGCTTTCCCCACCGCTTCAGCTGAGCCCAGCCGGTGGCGATGCCTCTTTCTGCCATACCTTTTTCTTGCGAGCCCGGTTGGCGAATGGTAGATGGAAAACAATGACTCCATTCGTTGTTGGGGGAATCTATGATCCCCCTGTCCGGGGAAGGCATGACCATGGCAGTCTTCACGGATGCCGAGGCCATTGTCAAGGTGACGGCGGCCTAGACCCTTTTTTCCAGCCCACCCCCATTCCCGCGCAGCCAGCCCTTTCTCAAAAAGATTCCCGCGCTCCAGCGCCCCGGTAACAGCCATGCACAACGCACTCCTGGATATGCAAGAATACAACGGTGAGGGCTACAAGCCCTTGGTCGATTTCGAGAGCTGGCGGGTGGCTGTGCTCAACTACAGTCCCGATTTACTGCCGGAACAGCTCACCCGGATGCAGCGGCACAACGAGACCGATGAGGTTTTTGTTCTGCTGCAGGGGCGGTGCATTCTCTTTGTCGGCGAAGGGGGTGATGCGGTCACCCGGGTTCATGCCGAGGATCTGCAGCCCGGCCGGGTCTATACCGTCAAGCAAGCGGTCTGGCACACCCACACGCTCAGTCCGGACGCCAAGGTGCTGGTGGTGGAGAACCGCGACACCACCTACGGCAATTCACCTTTCAGCCCTTTGTCCGCCGAGCAGCACCGGGAACTGATCGACCTGACCCGATCCCTGTGGAGCAGACCTTGCCGGTAAAAAACCTCGGCGACGGGAAGGTATATTTTTCTCTTTCCTAAAGAAATCAAAAGGTTTTGTTGACTGTTTTCACGGTGGCCGGACTTGTAAAGCGGGGGGCGATCGTGTATATTTTCCGTCCAATCACATACAAGGCGGCTTCTGGCCGCCTCCTTCTTTTTTTCCCTGCGCCAGAATAAGGTAAACCGTATGAAAGCTTCCTTGAGCAAAAAAACCAAGTTCATTTTTATTACCGGCGGTGTCCTTTCCTCTCTCGGCAAGGGATTATCGGCCGCTTCCATCGGTTCCCTGCTCGAAGCTCGAGGCTTGACCGTCACCTTTCAGAAGCTCGATCCGTACATCAATGTCGATCCCGGCACCATGAATCCCTTTCAGCATGGTGAGGTCTATGTCACCAATGACGGGGCCGAGACCGACCTGGACATGGGCCATTATGAGCGCTTCACCAACGCGGTCATGGGCAAGCAGAACAATTACACCACCGGCCGGATCTATTACTCGGTAATCATGAAGGAGCGGCGCGGCGAGTATCTGGGCGGCACGGTCCAGGTCATTCCCCACGTCACCGATGAGATCAAGGAAGCGGTGCTCCAGTTGGACGGCAGCGCCGATGTGGCGATTATTGAAATCGGCGGCACGGTCGGCGACATCGAAGGGCTGCCTTTCATCGAGGCCATCCGCCAGCTGCGCATTGATCTGGGCCGGGAATATACCCTGTTCATCCACCTGACGCTGGTTCCCTACATCAAGACCGCCGGCGAGGTCAAGACCAAGCCGACCCAGCATTCGGTCAAGGAGCTGCTGGCCTCGGGCATCCAGCCCGATATCCTGATGTGCCGGACCGAGGCCCCGCTGACTGACGAACTGAAGAAAAAAATAGCCCTCTTCTGCAACGTTGAAGCCAATGCGGTTATCTCGGCCGTGGATGTCGAGAGTATCTACGAACTCCCGCTCAAGCTTCGTCAAGAGGGGGTGGATGACCGTATTCTCGAAAAATTGGGGATCTGGACCGGGTCACCAAACATCGAACCTTGGGAACAACTGGTGCGCCGGATCAAGAACCCCAAGGGATCGGTGACCATCGGCATTACCGGCAAGTATGTCGATCTGACCGAATCCTACAAGAGCCTGCATGAAGCCCTGATCCACGGCGGCATCGCCAACGAAACCAAGGTCATCCTGCAATACATCAGCGCCGATGGCCTTGAGGACGGCACCGATCTGGACAAGCTTGACAACTGCGACGGCATCCTCGTGCCCGGCGGCTTTGGCAGCCGCGGCATGGAGGGCAAGATCCTGGCGGTGACCTATGCCCGGGAGCGCGGAATCCCCTTTTTCGGCATCTGCCTGGGCATGCAATTGGCGGTGGTCGAGTTCGCCCGCACCATCGCTCAAATAGAGGGGGCCCATTCGGTGGAATTCAACCTGGCCACGCCCCATCCGGTAATCTACCTGATGACCGAGTGGTTTGATTTCCGCACCGGCAAGATCGAGAGGCGCGACCAGCATTCCGACATGGGCGGCACCCTGCGGCTCGGTGCCTATCCCTGCACCCTCAAGCCGGGCACCTTTGCCGCCACCGCCTATGGTCAGGAGGAGATCAGCGAGCGCCACCGTCACCGGTACGAGTTCAACAACGTCTATCGGCAACAGCTGGAAGAAGCTGGCCTGATCGTCAGCGGTGCTTCGCCGGACGGCAACCTGGTGGAAATCATCGAATTGGCCGATCATCCCTGGTTCCTCGGCTGCCAGTTCCATCCGGAGTTCCAGTCCAAGCCGATGAAGCCGCATCCCTTGTTCCGCGATTTCATCAAGGCGGCCATCACCCATAAGAAAGGAAGCAAGGCCTGAGATGATTAAGACCGTTGCATTGACCCCCACCCCTTCCGGGCCGATCACTATCGGACCAGGAGCGCCACTATTGCTCATGGCCGGCCCCTGTGTGCTGGAAAGCGGTGATCTCGCCTGGGAAATCGCCCGTGAAATGAAGGCGATCACGGCCCGGCTGGGCATCTCCTATGTATTCAAGGCCTCGTTTGACAAGGCGAACCGCACCTCGCTCACCTCATTTCGTGGCCCAGGGGCGGAAAAGGGGCTGCGCATTCTCGGCCGCCTGCGCGCAGAGATCGGTGTCCCGGTGGTCTCCGACATCCATGAACCGGCCCAGGCCGAGATGGCCGCTGATTATCTCGATATCCTCCAGATCCCAGCCTTTCTCTGCCGGCAGACTGATCTGCTGGTGGCCGCCGCCCGTACCGGCAAGGTGGTCAACGTCAAGAAGGGGCAGTTTGTCTCGCCCTGGGACATGGAGCACGCGGTCAACAAGCTGCGCGGCGCGGGAACCGAGAAGATTCTGCTGACCGAGCGCGGCGCCAGTTTCGGCTACAACAACCTGGTGGTGGATATGCGCTCTCTGCCGGTGATGCGCTCCTTCGGTTTTCCGGTGATCTATGATGCCACCCACTCGGTGCAGCTGCCCGGCGGCGCGGGCGGCAGCTCCGGCGGGCAACGCGAGTTCATTCCAGCCCTGGCGCGGGCAGCGATGGCGGTCGGGATCGATGGGCTCTTTCTTGAGGTCCATCCGGATCCGAGCAAGGCCCTCTGCGATGGCCCCAACTCCCTATCCCTGGCTGAAGTGGAGCCTCTGCTCAAGCAGTTGCTGGCGGTGCGGCAGGCAGTGGCCGGGGTGATCGATGCCGAATAATACCTGCGGCATATCGGGAGGCGCGTACCCCACCGACTGCGAACTGACCGAGGCCCTGCGCAACCGGGCCATGGCCCGCAACCGGCCGCTGGAACGGAGCGCCGCCTGGATGGCCGCCCTGCCCCAGGCGCGGCAGGTGAAACTGCTGCTGCTCGATGTCGACGGTGTGCTCACCGACGGCAGCATCACCTATCTCTCCGGCGGCGGCGAGGCCAAGAGCTTCAACACTCAGGACGGGCTGGGGATAAAGCTCCTGCAGGAGAGCGGAGTGGCGGTGGGGATCATCACCGCCCGCAGTTCCGAGGCCCTGGAGCGCCGGGCCCAAGACCTAAAATTTGCGCATGTCTTTCAGGGCAAAGAGGACAAACTGACCGTATATGAATCCATCCTGAAGCAGACCGGCTTGCGCCCGCCTCAGACCGCCTACATGGGAGACGACCTGATGGATCTGCCGATCCTCAACCGGGTCGGCTTGGCTGCGGCGCCAGCCAACGCGGTGGCCGAGATCCGGCAGCGGGTCCACTACATAACCGAGCGCAGCGGCGGCCATGGCGCTGTCCGCGAAGTCTGCGATCTTATCCTCGAGGCCCAGGGCAACCTTGCCCGGATGCACGCCAAATTCGACCGATGATCAGCAATCCCCGTAATCTCCTCTGGATGCTGCCGCTGCTGCTCCTTGTCTCCAGCCCTCTGTGGGTGCCGCCGCTGAGCGATTTTCTGACCCCCCGCGGCGGCTACAATCCCAAGCTGGCGCAGCCGCAGGAAGAATCGCCGACCCAGAATTTCATCATGGATGCAGTGGCCATCACCATGACCTCGGGCGGCAAGGAGGAGTGGCAGATCGATGCGGTACGGGCCTACACCAGTGAGCGCGAGCACGAGATCGAGATGGAGGAAGTCAGCGCCATGTATATCGGCTCCGAGAAGGAACCGATCAATATTGAGAGCCGCAAAGGCTCCTATCTCATCGACAAACGGCATCTGGTGCTCACCGACCATGTCAAGGTCACCAAGCCGCTCAAGAATCAGGTGCTGCTTTCGGATCGGCTCGAGTACGACGATGCCGACAAGGTGCTGGTCAGTCCGGGTAAGGTGTTTATCCAGGCACCGGACATGAAGTTGAACGCAGGCCGCATGGACTATGATTTTTCCACCGAGGGCTTTGAGTTCAGCAACCGGGTCAAGGTCAATCTTTAACTCCCGCGGGATCACCGGCGGGTTTCCCCTGAAGGAATTCCAGTCATGTTGAAAGTAAATGAGCATTATCTGAAATTGCAGGCCTCGTATCTTTTTTCCGATATCGCCAAGCGGGTGGCCGCTTTCCAGGCCAGCAATCCGGAGCGCGAGGTGATCAAGCTGGGGATCGGCGACGTCACCAATCCGCTGCCCGCAGCCTGTATCAAAGCCTTTCATCAGGCGGTGGACGAGATGGCCACCACGGCGGGATTTCGCGGCTACGGGCCGGAGCAGGGGTATGATTTTCTCCGTGAGGCGATTGCCACAAACGATTTTCAGGCGCGGGGGGCCGAAGTTCAGGCCGACGAGGTTTTTGTTTCCGATGGAGCCAAGTGCGACACCGGCAATATCCAGGAGTTGTTCGCCACCGATGCCAAAATCGCCCTCCCCGACCCGGTGTATCCGGTGTACCTCGACACTAACGTCATGGCCGGCCGCACCGGCCAATTCAAGGACGGCCGCTACGAAGGCCTCGTCTACCTCGAATCGACCAAGGCTAACAAATACGTCCCCGACCTGCCCAAGGAGCCGGTGGACCTGATCTACCTCTGCTTCCCCAACAATCCCACCGGGTCGACCATCACCAGGGAACAGCTCAAGGTCTGGGTCGATTTCGCCCGTGACTCCAAGGCGCTGATTCTGTTCGATGCCGCCTATGAGGCCTTTATCCGCGATCCGCAGTTGCCCCACTCCATCTACGAGATCGAGGGCGCCCGCGAAGTGGCGATCGAGTTCCGCAGCTATTCCAAGAGCGCTGGCTTCACCGGAACCCGCTGCGCCTATACGGTAGTGCCCAAGGAATGCATGGCCTATGACAGCAAGGGCGGCAAGCAGGCCATCCATCCATTGTGGAACCGGCGCCACTGCACCAAGTTCAACGGCGTTTCGTACCCGGTGCAGCGCGCCGCCGAGGCGGTTTATTCATCCGAGGGCAAGGCCCAGTGCACCGCCCTGATCGACGGTTACCTCGCCAATGCCAAAATCATCGGCAAGGCCATGAGCGAGCTCGGGTACCGTTATGTTGGCGGCGATAACGCCCCCTATATCTGGATTGAGGGGCAGCGCGATTCCTGGGAGTTCTTCGATCTGCTCTTGAACAAGGCCGGGGTGGTGTGCACGCCGGGGGCGGGATTCGGCAAGTGCGGCCAGGGCTATATCCGGCTATCGGCGTTTAATTCCGAGGCCAATGTGGTCAAGGCGATGGCGCGGATCCGGGAAGCGTTGGGGTGATTTGGACGAGAACGGGCTGATCAAATTGCTTTTCCGCTAGTTGAGCCGTTAGTCTCTGGATGCACACGCGAGTCATGCTGGAAATACCACCGATGCAGAGAAAGTTGAACATTGCCTTGGTGGTCGATGCAATTGAAAAAGGAGGGGTTGAGACCTATCTTTTTAATCTACAAAGATTTTTCCAAGACAGCGGACATTGTGCCACCATTGTAGCCTGCCGCAGGCGCGGTGAATGGTGGGATGTAGCGAAATCGCTGGGTATTAGTTGTGTGTGCGTCCCTCGATCTCAATTCTTTAGCAAAGTGCGTCATGTAAGAAAAGTCGGCAAATTTTTAACCGACCAGGCTTACGATTGTATTTTCTTGAACCACTCCCGGTATGGCCAGGCCTCGCTTGGCATGCTGCCCCAACACGTGGTTGCAATACCCGTCATTCATAATGACCACGACCCAATCTATACACTTGCCTGCTCTCATTCAACAGCCTGGAATGTTGCTATCGGCGTCAGTCCAAAAGTAACAAACAAAGCCAACAGGCTATTGCCAGATAAACCAATGCAGACCATTTTTCATGGCGTGCCGTCTCCCTCGGTTGTATCCATCAATAACCGCGTCACGTTGGATGGCACTGTCAAGATGCTGTTTGTGGGGCACATACTTCATGGCCCGAAGGGAGTGTTGTATCTTCCTGAAATAGTACAGGGATGCCTTGATAAAGGGATCAATGTGAGCCTAACCATTGTTGGCGATGGGAATTCACTCGATAGTCTCAAAAAAAGGATTCAACAGGCGCGATTATCCGACAGGGTGGCGATCGTTGGCACGTTGTCACCCGATTGTGTCTATCAGGAAATGCTGACGCATCATGTTCTGTTGATGCCGTCCCATTTTGAGGGGTTTGGACTTGTGGCCGTGGAGGCTCAGGCCTGTGGCTGTGTGCCAATAGCATCGAGGTTGCCAGGAATTACTGACCAGACAATAGAAGATGGCCGGACAGGTATGCTGGTCAATGTCGGCGATATCGATGCGTTTGTAACGTGCATTGAAACATTCTCTAAGGATCCATTGTTGTGGCGTACTTTGAGCCAGAATGGACTTTCCAGGGTTGAGAGACAGTTTTCTCTTGTTGCCATGGGGCGGGCTTATCTAAAAGTCATTCACGAGGCCTTGCTCGGAAAATATCCATTGCAGATGGAGCGGAAACAATCGCCGCAAATCGACACATCCTTATTTACATGGCGAGATTACATTCCATACCTGGCGTTGCGATAGTTTTGTGGGGCGGGAAGAGCAGAAAACCATGCTGTCATATTCGAGAGGCACAGCGACGAGAAATAGCCTGTTGGTTGAGCTTCTTGCAAAATGAACGTCCGCATCCTGTGTCATATCGACCAACGGGAGAAATCTCGTGTCTCAACGGGCGATATTTCTCGCTACCGCTCGAAATGACAAGAAAAAATGGTTTGTTCTTTTCCCGATAATCGGGTCAAAACAAACAATCTTTTCATTTTGCAAAAGGCTCGGTTGTGCAAGATTTTTCCTGGTGGTTGGAAGATGACACCAGGACATTGCCTGCAGAGGTCACGGTGCCGGTAATGTGCCCCTACACATGTAGCTTACTTTCCGGGCGTGTTGCGCTCAAGCCTATATCCCTTTGAGGACATGCATTGTTCAAAGAGTTTTTCCTGCGCCACCGAACGTTCAAAACCTTGTCCCTGTCCTGCCTCTGAGGAAAACGGATCGAGGTAGGTTGCCTTTGCGGCTTCCCTCCTGCATCGGGCGGTATCTTGCTCGAAATCGGTTTGATTCAACCCCTGTTTGGTCCACTGCCGTTGTGGTGCGCACCCGGTCAAGGGCGCCAGCAGCGCCAAGGCAACGAGGAGCAATGGAACCCCAGCCTGAATACTCTTCATCGATAACCGCTTCATAGTAACCTCGAGTCATTGATTTATGTGCACAATGGGTCCGATCGTCCGGCTTCGGAGCTTACAGAACCCAGTAGCCTGCGTGCGTTACTGCTGACGATCTGCTCGACAAGGTTTTCCGGCAGGCCGAGCTTGGCCAGCATCTTGAGGGTGGTGGCCTGATCGGTCCAGGGGGAATCGGTGCCGAACAACAGATATTCGGGCGGATGCGAGAGCAGAATATCCCGAATTCGCTTCTGATCGAGAAAATCGAGGGCAAAGGAGAGCTCCATGTAAATGGGCTCACCGGTGAGCAGCGTGCGCACATCCGCCCATTCATCCCAGCCGCCCAGGTGGGTGGCGATCAGCTTGAGCTGGGGAAACCGTTGGCAGACCTCGAGAATCCGCCGGGGATCGGCCTTGCGGATGCGGGGATAGGCGATGTCGTAACCGGCGTGGATCACCAGGATCGTCCCCAACTCGCTCATCCGATCGTACAGTTCGTACAAATTGGGATCATCAAGGAAGTAGTCCTGATAGTAGGAGTGCATTTTGACGCCTTTGAACCCCTCATCATGGATCATCTGCAGGTGCGCCAGCAATTCGGGGTCGTCAGGGTGGAGCGAGGGAAAGGGAATGATCCGTTCGGAGCGGATGGTCTTGGACCATTCCAGGATCGAGGCGAATTGTTCCGGCCGGGTGGCAATGGAACAGAGCACCGACTGTTCGACGCCGCTCCGGTCCATCGAAGCCAGTAACTCCGCCACCGTGCCGTCGAGATAAGCCTTGATGTTGCCTTCCCGCTCCAGCGCCGGGATGGCAACCTTGGCGATGGGATCGGGAAAGGCATGGGTGTGGATGTCGATGACGCCGGTCATAAGGCTCCTCCTGAATGTGAGCTGTTCTGCTGGAGATTCAATAGTGCAGATGATCCTGCCCGTATTGAGTGGACATCCAGTTAAGCTGCTTTTTGAGTTTCAAACGCCATAGGACTGATACGACCATTCGCACTATGGCGGCGGGTACGGTTGTAGTCAACTTCAATATATTCGAAC
>Ga0074193_1000059_pt1 | contig 201335 bp, 201 predicted proteins | sample EPASupsiteHSE605_FD_64523 | JGI IMG/M metagenome (GOLD analysis project Ga0074193, IMG submission 64523) | Bioremediated contaminated groundwater from EPA Superfund site, New Mexico - Sample HSE6-05 | ecosystem: Environmental > Aquatic > Deep subsurface > Groundwater > Contaminated ... | reverse complement strand
CGAACTGGCGACACACGGATTTGCAGTCCGTTGCTCTACCGACTGAGCTACCGAGGCATAATGGCGACCCGGATCGGACTCGAACCGACGACCTCCGCCGTGACAGGGCGGCATTCTAACCGACTAAACTACCGGGCCATTTAGGCAAAAAAAATGGTGGGCGGTGACGGGATCGAACCGCCGACATCCTGCTTGTAAGGCAGGCGCTCTCCCAGCTGAGCTAACCGCCCGGGATACGTGCTGCGATTGTTACATCGCGACTACGGGAATTATCATACCAATTCAGGGAAAATTTGTCAAGCATGAGTTTGAAATAAGTGAAAAATATCTCTGCAATATATAAAAAAATAAGGCTTCCGAAAGGAAGCCTGTAATTTCGTGGTGACCGGTGGGGGAATCGAACCCCCGATACCGCCGTGAAAGGGCGGTGTCTTAACCGCTTGACCAACCGGCCACAAATTGGTGATCCATGTTGGGCTCGAACCAACGACACCCTGATTAAGAGTCAGGTGCTCTACCAGCTGAGCTAATGGACCATTGCGTTACTGATATATAATACACAATTTTGTTGTTTTTGGCAAGCATTTTTTTTAGCATAAATTGAATCCATAGGTATAAACATGAGGCCTACAAAAATTTAACCTCAAAAATGCCGATAGTACTTTTGTTAATCTAGTTTTTACATAATGCAGCTATAGGCATCTCTAGTCATCAAAATTAACTGTTAGAGATGAATGATCAGAATATCTCATTTCTCTTTCGCTGTGAGAATGATATACATCAGATACTTTTTTTGCTATGTCTTGTGTAATAAACGAATAATCCAATCTAAAACCATTTCCTACATTGCTATACCAAGTGTATTCCTTTTTATCTCCATTGATTAAACGCCAGGCATCAACCCAGCCCATTTGTTTCAATAAGGTTATGTACTCGCTGCCTACAAAGGGTGTTCCTTCGGCATCCTCTGGTAAGCCTGTGTTAAAGTCTCCGGTTATGATTGCCATGTCATTTTTCCTTTTTTCAGCAAAACTAATGACATCATCCCAAAATTGGCGTTTGTCCCACTTGTCACCTGATGTAGGAACATGAACAGCTAATAAGGTTACTCCATTTTCTTTCATTTTAACCTCTAGCCATCTTTGTTTCACACTAGGTACGATTGTTTCTTCATATTCAAATGGTAATTTAGAAGCAATCATAATACCGTTTGTCTTAGGCTCAGGATTAGAAGTAATTTGATAATGCCATCCTTTTTCCAGTAGTGCTGATTGAATCAAATTGCCTTTAGCAATACGAAACTCTGTCAAAATAACAATGTCCGCATCATGCTCAAATATAGTTTCAACAATGTTTTTTATACGAGTTGAACCGCCTTGCCGTATATTCCAAGCGCATATTTTCATTTGCTTTCATCGCCCTTTTAATTAGCAATTTCTATGACAAAATATAATTATCAGATAAACGCCCATCGTTATACAACTTCTCTCATAATTACATGATTGTTTATATTATTGCTAAAGTTTCCTTATCTAATTTAGAGAGCACTCTTTAAATATCTAAAAATAGACCAGAATTTATAATTTCTTTGATCGTCTTAATAGCCTCAGAATATTCAAGAGGTGAAAATAAAATTTTCTCAGTAATTACGCCGTAATCATCTTCATAAGCATTTTCTAAAACGATTTTTTTTAAAATGTCATTAATATTTATACCATCTTTAGCAGATGGGCAAACGTCAAGTATTTTTCTAGATTCTTTTACATCAGTAATTAATTTATGTAATTCGTCATTATTAGATAAATCCCCAGAATTATAAATTTTATTAATATCATAAAGATGTCGTGAATGTTTATCAACTTTATTATCCATATAGTAATCACAAATAGCAAAAACTTTATCTATAAACGTTCTATCAATGCTTTGCGTAGTAATTTCAAATGGCTTTAAGTCATATTTAATTGCAATATCTTCTTGATCAACTTTACAAAGAAAATCATGTATATAGTTGTGTACAAGTTTGCTTTGATTTGGATAAGGAAGCAAAGCAACATATGTTTCAACAATCAGCACACTGTCAATAGCGAAAAAACCTGAATATAGAGAGGTAAACGGTGCTCTATAACAATTATAGTCCCTTCGGCTTCTTATATCTGTGATGTTGTCAATATTTAAGCCTATTGCTTCAATAGACTCATTAACTGCTTTTTTTAATTTTCTTCTTCTGCTTTCCCCTGGTTTTCCTGATTCCATTGTATATGATATATCTATATCTTCAGAAAATCTTTCTATTACCCTATAACACTTTGAAAGTGAGGTTCCACCTTTAAATACCATATCTGGAATCCTAGATGTCAATTCTTTCAAAACAGCCGTAACATAATAGTCTTTTTCTACAATCGTTGCTTCTATCCCTAGTGTTTCCGCCGTTGCCGTTACAAGGTCTCTAAACGTATCCTTTTCCTCATGCAAATTCATAAATTAGCCCCGTTTCAATAAGTCTTTTCGCTACTATTCCGGGATAATTACCAATATATTTATATAGAAAATCTCTCTTTAGCTTTTCTTTGCGCAAAAATTTAAGTAATATATTTTTTACTGTATTGTCATTACACTCAGCCCATTTTTCATAATTACTCATTAAATCAAGAAATTGTAAAATTCTATAGTTATCATTTGTTATTGTCTGTTTCGCTTTCTTTATTATTATTTTTTTATTCCCAATATCTATTTTACGACCTTTACTGGTTTCTTTATTAGTAACAATCTCGATAATCGCTGGGTTTTGAGTTGTAAGCCCTAGTTGATTAGCAAAAGATAATCCAGTTATATATCCAAAAATATTAGTATCATCACTTATGTATTTTTTTTGTACAACCTTATTACTATCAAGATAGGCATTTTTTAGAACACCACTTGGTTTCGGCAAATAATAAACACCAGTATCAAATCGCTTTAAAAATCCTTTTTTTAAAAGTCTATTAAAATTTTGCCTTAAAGCGTTTTCCTTTATACCATCAATTTTTATATTATTTATAAAAATTGGTTCATTATATCCATAATTTTTCTCTAAATAAGAAACTAACATAATAGCACCTCCTCATTCATATAGTACAATATTTTAACCTTATTGGTCAATATTTATTACGATTTTTAGATATTAAAACGCACCCACCCTATACACCATATCCCATGTATTCCCATGATACCTTGTGATAACGAGAGTTAAACAGGTGTTATGCTAGTGTTTTCATTGGTGTTATGCTGATAAACATAGTCACAATGCTGATCATTAGCTTGTCATATAACAAAAAAAGACTGCTGAAGTTAATCAGCAGCCTATGTGTATACATGATGAAAATATGTATAAATAATGTTAACAAAAATATTCAGTGTCCGATAATAAGCAATAAGTTTAAAAAACCAAATCTTCTAGATAAAGTGGACGTAATTTTTTAATGGGTTCAAGATAAATTTTAACATTAAAAAACTTTAGAAAATAGTTGTTTACCATGTGTATCATAGGTATATCTATGTATAGTTATATTATAAAGTTAATTCATATCAATATTATATTAATATTTACGGTTTATAACAACTTCTCAAGCAGCCATAAGCAATTTGAATTATCTATGGAATGAATGCTGCTTTTGACTATTTCACGTCGATTTCTCCTGCCAATACTTTTTTATAATCAGCATAATTTTTCTTTAATAATTCCGGCGTGTTTAATTCATAGGGGCATTTTGCCTTACAAGCTCCGCAATTAAAACAGCCTTCGATTTTTCTCATTTTCTCCTGGTTTAGCGGCGACAGCCAGTTTGCGGTTGGCGCACGCCTGAGCATCAAGGACATTCTGGCGCAGGTATTGATCTCTATGCCTGCCGGGCACGGCATACAGTATCCGCATCCCCTGCAGAAGTCGCCTGTTAGCTGCGCTTTTTCTTTTTGGATAAATTCTCGCAGCTCTTCCGTCAACTGTGGCGCATCTTCCATAAATGACAGCCATTCGTCCAGTTCACTTTCGCGTTGGATTCCCCAGATGGGAAGAACATTGTCGAATTGCGACATAAAAGCATAGGCAGCCCGGGCATTATTGATTAGTCCACCTGCCAGGCCCTTCATCGCAATAAATCCCATATTATTTTCTTTGCATTTCTGTACCAAAGCCAGCTCTTTGTCGGAAGAAAGATAGCTGAAAGGAAATTGCATCGTCTCATATAATCCGGATTCTGCACATTCCATGGCTACTCCAATCTTATGGCAGGTAGCACCGATGTGGCGAATCTTGCCTTGCTTTTTGGCTTCCAGCATACATTCATACATCTTCGTTCCGTCATTTGGCGCATAGCAGATATCTGTATTGTGGAATTGATAAATATCTATATAATCTGTTTGTAAATTACGCAAGGAAGTTTCCAAGTGAGCCCAAAAATCTTCCGGCGTTTTCGCCGCTGTTTTAGTTGCAATGAAAATTTTATCCCGCATTTTGCCAAAGGCTTTACCCAGTTTTTCTTCACTATCCGAATAGTTTCTGGCGGTATCAAAGAAACGAATGCCCCCATCATAAGCTTTGTGCAAGATTTTTACGGCGGTATCTTCGTCCGCTCTTTGTATCGGTAGTGCTCCAAAGGCATTTTGGCACGTAGTAATTCCAGTCGAGCCTAATACTATACTCTGAGGTTTTATTCCCATCTTTCAAGCCTCTCTTCTGCCAGCTTTGTGGCTCTTATCTTATTTTTATATGGTAAACTAACATAAAATAAATACTACAAACATTTCGATGCTTTTGAACAAAATCCTTTATTTAATTTTACCCCCATCCTCTACGTTACATTTTCTATAAATGGCGTTCTTCATGTGTTATAATTGGTTGTAATATGACTTATTATTCAGATTTCAGGAGGGACTATTCATGGGCTTAAACGATACGCCGTCTTCACATCGTGTGCATATAGGTTTTTTTGGTAAAAGAAACGCTGGTAAATCCAGTGTCGTCAACGCAGTTACCGGCCAGGACCTGGCTGTTGTTTCCGCCGTCAAAGGAACAACTACCGATCCTGTTTATAAAGCAATGGAGCTGCTGCCGATGGGGCCTGTGATGATTATCGATACCCCAGGCTTTGATGACGAAGGTGCCTTAGGCGAACTAAGAGTACGAAAAACCAGACAAGTCCTCAATAAGACCGATGTAGCGGTCTTGATTATCGATGCCACTGAAGGTAAGTCCGAGCAGGATGAAGATCTGATCAGATTATTTAAAGATAAAAAACTAAACTACATTGTGGTCTACAACAAAACCGATTTAATCAGCGAACCGCAGACAATCCGAGCAAGTGAAATCTATGTCAGTGCGGAAACCGGCTACCACATAGAATTGCTCAAAGAGAAGATTGCCGCTCTGGCCGTAACAGAAGAAAGCAAGCTGAAAATCGTCGGTGATATCCTGCATCCGGGTGATTTTGCCGTTCTGGTCATCCCTATTGATAAGGCTGCCCCTAAAGGCAGGCTGATTCTGCCGCAGCAGCAGACTATTCGCGATATCCTGGAGGCTGATGCCACTGCAATCGTCGTGAAGGAGTTTGAATTACGGGATACCTTGGCCACTTTAGGCAAAAAACCAAGGATTGTCATCACTGACAGCCAGGTTTTTGCTAAAGTATCGGCTGATACTCCGAAGGACATTTATTTGACCTCTTTTTCCATCTTGTTCGCGCGTTTCAAAGGTAATCTGGAGACTGCCGTAAGAGGTGCCAAAACGCTCGACCACCTTGAAGATGGCGATACTATCCTGATTGCCGAAGGCTGTACGCATCACAGACAATGCGATGATATCGGCACCGTCAAACTGCCGCGCTGGATCAAAGACTACACGAAGAAGGACCTTAAATTTGAATTCACTTCCGGCACTGAATTTCCCGATGACCTCTCGCCGTACAAACTAGTAATTCATTGCGGCGGCTGCATGCTGAACGAGATGGAAATGAAATACAGGCAAAAATGTGCGGAAGACCAGAATATACCGATTAGCAACTACGGTATCATGATTTCCCACATGCAGGGAATTTTGAAAAGAAGTATCAGTATGTTCCCCAATATACTGATAGAACTCGAGGAATAAAAAATGCGCACTGAAAAAGATAAACTCGGGGCATTGGAATTAGATGATAATGTTCTATATGGCATTCAGACGGCGCGTGCCGCCAAAAATTTTGACTTAAAGCACAAAAAAGCACAGATGCGTCTGATCAACGCCATTGTACTGGTGAAAAAAGCCGCTGCTCTGACTTATATCAAGATGGAAATTGGCAAAGATAACGTTTATCCGGCAATTGTCAAAGCATGTGACCATATCCTTGCGGGCGGCGCAGATGAAGCTTTTATCACAGAGTCTTTGCAGGGCGGTGCCGGCACTTCCACCAACATGAATGTCAATGAAGTCATTGCTAATCTGGCTTTGAAAGAGCTCAATTATGCCTGCGGCCGTTATGATATTGTCCATCCGCTTGATGACGTCAATCGCGGTCAGTCGACTAATGACGTTTATCCTACGGCACTCAGGATAGCGGCAATCCAAATGCTGCGCACACTGAGCGAAAATTGTGCCAAGCTGCAGCAGGAATTGCAGCAAAAAGAAAATGCCTTCGACGAAATCAAAAAACTCGGCCGTACAGAAATGATGGACGCCGTGCCTATTACTTTGGGTCAGGAATTCGGCGCTTATGCTCAGGCGATTGCCCGTGACCGCTGGCGGCTCTACAAGGTGGAAGAAAGACTGCGTCAGGTCAATCTAGGCGGCACTGCTGTCGGCAGCGGCGACAATGCCAATAGGAAGTATCGTTACAAAGTAATCGAAGAACTGCGTGATTTGACCGACATAGGACTCGCAACAGCCGAATACCCGATGGATATAACCCAGAACAATGATGTCTTCGTCGAAGTATCCGGTCTGCTCAAGGCACTCGCTGTTAATTTAATGAAAATTGCCAATGACCTGCGCCTGATGAATTCAGGTCCTAAAGGCGGATTAGGCGAGATTAGTTTGGAACCGTTACAGCTCGGTAGCACTATCATGCCCGGAAAAATAAATCCAGTCGTACCGGAAATGGTCATGCAGGTTGCCATGAAGGTCATCGCCAATGATACGGCAATAACCATGGCTGCTGCTCACGGCGAGTTTGAACTGAACGCTTTTATGCCGCTGATTGCGGATTCTTTACTGGAAAGTCTGGAGCTTTTAAGCGCGGCAACAGAATTGTTCCGCACAAAATGCATCAGCACTCTACAGCCCAACATAGAACGCTGCCGTGAACTCTTAGAACTGTCTTATGCTTTTGCGACCGCCTATACACCTGAACTTGGCTATGACAAGGTAACTGAAATCATCGACGAGTCTGCAGGCGACACTGAGATGGCAAAAAAACTTTTAGAAAAATAAAGCACTTAAACAGATTAGAGCGGCCACCGGGGACAGTCCCCGGTGGCCGCTCTTTTTTTTGCTGCTATTTTTCCTGCAGGTAAATAGCGTCAAGATTCAAGTTGTAATTGGTTTTGTTTTCACGATTGTTGAGATTGATATGAACTTCACCGAAAACAACCATGATATTAATTTCCGAAGTTTCGAGCTTCACACTCATATCAGCAAGTCCAGCGGCATGACTTTTACTATCAACAGCTGGATAAGCTGCTTCAATTTTAGCGATATAATCTTTGAAACTTTGTTCCAATAACAAACGGCCATCCAGAGTTATTTGCAATGATGGCGTTCCATCTTTTTTATTGGTTGTCCAGGTAAGTTTGTAGGTACCTTTTTTACCCTTGATGTCTCCCCACGGCAATCCCTGCTCCTGGAATTTTTGCGGTTTCAATACCCATTCGTAACCTTTGATATCGATTGGTGTTGCTGACAAATATAAACTGGTGCTTAAATATACTCTGTTCATTGTACCGTAAAAACTATCATCCTTCGGCCAAGTTTGTTTAAACCCAAATTTGTTTTTGAAAACTTCCCCATTGGTAAAGTTTTTTTCAAACCAGACCGGCAATTCGGCATCAGTAGAATAGGCAAGGAAATTGACGGCGTCCGTTATTCCTTCGCGAATTTTTTCAGACGGTTCAGCACTGGCAGGCAGCAATTTGCCCTCAATCAGCATATTCTGGCTGACCAGCAGTTTTTCCAGACGAGTTGTCTGCGCTTTGACCGGCAATACATTGTAACCGATAGCCGGCAGAACGGAACAAATCGCCAATACAGCTATTAACGCAATGATTTTCCGATGGGCGGCAGCCTTGAATAACACCAGTAAAATAACTGACACAACTGCAAAAATCCACGTCAGGCAAAAATAATACTCCGTCGTTTTGAGTCCGTATTTTCCTAACTGGACGACCAGCGCCCAAGCCTCGAAGCCAAGTATGACGAGCGCAGTGAAAGGATAGTATTTCCTGTAAAACACCGACATCTTTCCTTCATGATGAGTGAGCATCGTATGCAGCCAAATGCCGCCAATTGCATAAGAAGCCGCAATACCTGAAAGTCTCATGAAAGAAGGCCAGACGCCCTCAGTAACAATGCGCACAGCCCACAAAAGCAGGACAATTGTAAGAGCTAACATAATAGGAACCATGATATAGCCAAAAAGAATTTCAATGAAACGCGGCTGCCTCTCAGCAACTACCCGCCTTTCATCACTTTCAGCATTACGAAAGTCCGGAAAATAGCCAAGATAGATGGTAAAGGTCAAGAACCCTGTCAAAGCTGCTATATAAGAATAAACATTATAGCTCATGCCCTGATAGAGCAAGGCCTGAATAGCAGCGGCAACACTTGCTATGCCGCCCCAAAGCACAAAACCGTAAATAGTCGAGATGAAAAAAGCTTTATGTGTCATAAAGAGGGATTTAGACAAATCAGGTTCTTCTTTAGGCCAACCGGCAAAAACAAGAAAAGCCAATAAGCTGACAGACATTCCCACGATCATGCGCATTTCTGCCAAATCAGATAAAACATTCGTACTGATCTGTCCAACTTCAGCTGCCCTGCCGCCCCAAATGAACAGTGAACCGAAAGCTATTGCAGCAGCTATTATCCCCACAATATTTGCCAAAATAAAAGCTTGTTTGTCATTGTAACGGCTTTGGACAGCAGTAATTGCTGTCGTACTGAAAATAGCACCGAAACCAAGCGACCAATGCAAGCAGTTAAATAAAAACAGATAGTCCTTTTGCTGCGGCCAATCAAGATAAATCCTGACCATTGTCACAGCAGTAAAAGCGGCAGCACAGAAAATAGCTGCAGGAAATGTTGTAAAAGCCTTTACCGCACCTTGCACTATTTGCATAATAGAACGTGCAAATGAATTCATTCGTTACACCTCCTTTGATGGCAAGCTCACAGACTACATTTGACAAATCATTGAAAATACCTCTTCTGCAGGTCTTTCTGCATTAATTAGTTTGTATCTAATTTAATCTTCGTAAATGCTTCTACAATTGCTGGATCAAACTGTTTTCCAGCCATTGCCTTGATTTTTTGTACAGCAACTGCATGATCAAAATGCAAATCACCATATTCGTTGGTTAATTCATCATAAACTTCTGCAACAGCTATAATTCTGCCAGTAATTGGTATCTCTTCACCTTTTAATCCTTTGGGATACCCAGTGCCATCCCAATTTTCATGATGGCTATAGACAGCTTCAGCCAGGTCCAAAGTATCATCAAACAAATTAAGGATACGGTAACCAACAACAGGGTGCTGCCTTTTAATTTCAAGTTCTGCTTCAGATAGATTATGTCCACGCACAATTTTCTCATCAAGCACGATTTTGCCGATATCATGCAGATAACCAGCTTCTTTTATTCTTTTTTCTTTGGTTGCGGTAAAACCTAACATTTCAGCGATTTTGCCGCTTAAGATGCTTACTCGTTCGGAATGTACTTTTTCTTTTATATTGCGACCATGCAGAGTCTTCATAAGATTGTCGATAATACCATCATTGATATTTTTGCGATTCAACACCTTATCCTTATACATCTTATTTTCGGCATTTGCCATTATTTCCGTTACGGCTTGCGTGCTATCAGTTTTCGTATCACAGCCTAAGGAGATACTGCATTTAATAGCTGCAACCCTTGCTTGGCTAAGCGCCTCTTTAATCCTGGCCATTATCTTCATGCTGTCTTCATTAGTAGTATTCGGCAGCAGCACTATGAATTCATCACCGCCCAGCCGCCCGATGACATCATTTTCTCTGCAAGATTCTTTTAATATTTCGGCGATTTTCCTAATGAGTTCATCCCCAGCTGCATGTCCAAAAATATCATTCGTCATTTTCAACCCGTTAATATCAGCAAAAATTATCGATAGCGGTAAGTTTTCGGCGTTATCCATTAATTCCATGGCTTTTTCAAAGCATCTGCGGTTTTTCAGTCCTGTCAAAACATCATGACAGTTCAAGTACTTAATTTCTTCTTCATCCTTGATGCGTTCGGTCACATCCATAAAAGTAACGACTGCACCAACGATTCTGCCATCTTTGTATTGCGGATAGGAACGATATTCAGCGTAGAATGGCGTACCGTCCGAGCGCCAAAATACTTCACCATACCCGTAAACGCCAAGCCCTTGATGCAAATCCTGAACAATAGGGCACTCCTCATAAGGAAAAACTGTTCCATCAGCCCTGCTATGATGGATTTGTAAATGCATATTTTTGCCGAGCAATTCCTCCTGTGATGAGTATTTCAATAATCTTAAGGCGCTGACATTGCAAAACATGCAATTGCCTTCCAGGTCAATCCCATAGATTGCTTCAGCAGTTGAATCAAGAATCATTTGCAGTTGCTTTTTGCTATCTTCCAGACTTTCATTTATTTTATTTAATTCCTCTGTACGTGCTTCAACACTATTTTCCAAATTGTTGATTAAGCCGCTCATTTTATCAGCAACTTTGTTAAAAGCTTCAGCAATCCTGCCAATCTCATCTTTGCGCACTATTGCCGCACGCGGCTGCAAATCACCTGCTGATAATTTTTCGGCAGCATCCAGCAAGTTGTTCATTGGGCTAAGCAGTTTACGCGTGACAAAATAATTGATTAGAACGAGCAAAACCACAGCCAAAACTAAAAGAAAGACGGTCTGCTTAATATTTTGCGATACTTCAGCGACAAGCACACTTGTAGGAAGGGCAGAAATAATGATCCAATCCAAGCCGTTTTGCCGATACTGCTCGACACCTATAAACATTTTTTTGTTATCAATGGTATAAATAAATGAATCCTGTTTAGCAGAAAGGTGTTTTTGATAAATTTGCCCGAGGATATCTTGATCAATACTGCTGAAAGCAGTTGCTGCAGCGGCATTAGCCTGGCTGATTCCGTTCCGGTTACCCTCCCAGGAGCTGGATATTATCCTGTTGCTGCTTTTATCCAAAATTGCCACATAACCACTTTTTTGATTAACAATTTCGGCCAGGTAGTCCCCTATACTGGTAATCAACATATGCGTGCCCAGCACTCCCTGCAATTCATTCTTCTCATTATAAACCGGGTAGGCAGCAGAGATAGCGAGATCATCCATCACAAAATGTTTGTATACCGGTGAAAAGATTGGTTCGTGTGCTTTCTCCGCGATCTGATACCAATAACGCTCACGGGGATCAAATACTCCGGCATCCAGAACACGACTACCGGCAGTTAAATCTTCATTAACCTGATAATACCAGGAATGGCCGCCAGTAGAGGAATTGTTTCGCATTATTTCAATGTTACCAGCTACATTTCTCCGAGCTCCGTAATATTCCCCGGCAGCAGTACCATAGCTGAAGCTATATATTTCCTTATCATAGGATTGCAAAACACCGACAAAGAACTTTTCCCTTTGCCGGTCGTTATTCATATCTAAAATACCGTTTTTGATCAGTTTATAGTTTAGTTCATTGATGTGCTCTGGTTTATGCAAAAATGCATCAATCTTCCAATAGACATCCTTTGCCATATCCTGTGCCAGTTTTTGCGTAACATTCTCAGCCGATGCAGTCCAATTAGAAAAAACCAGATAAACAATACAACTCATAGTAATAGATAATGTCAAAAAAGAGACAATACCCAGTATGAACTTAACTGAAAGGTTCGTTTGCCTTTCATTTTCCTTCATTATATTCCCGCCGTTCTCGTAAAATTTCTCTGCTAACAATGGGCACGGTTAGTTTTTGCCAACAAAGCAATGGCATCTTCTTCAGCAAGAGGTTTGCTGAAAAGAAAACCCTGTATATAGTCGCAATGATGCTTAGCAAGATATTGTACTTGCAGTTCATGTTCGACTCCCTCGGCTATAACACGATGCCCGCGTCTATGTGCAATGGCAATGATATCACCGGCAATTGCCTTATCGGGGGTTACTCTCAGTAATTTGTCAACAAACAGCTTATCTATTTTCAAATAGTCAATATTAAGTTCACCTTCACGAGCTAAAGAAGAATACCCTACACCAAAATCATCAATAGAAACTTTGATACCTATTTTTTGCAAAGAAGCCAATTTAGCATTAATCTCTTCATAGTTACCCAAAAAAATAGACTCTGTGATTTCGATACATACCCTGGATGCATCTACCTCCGTTTCATTGATGATCTTGATAATATCGTCGACAAATTCCGCACGAAAGAACTGGATCGCCGATACATTGACACCTACCGTAGTCTTGCTATATCCGGACAACTGCAATCTTCTGAGAAAATTGCAGGCCTTACGCATAATTTGTAAACCTATAGGCACAATCAACTGCATTTTTTCAGCTAAAGATATGAATTCAAGCGGTGCGATCCTGCCCAATTTGTCACTCTGCATACGCGCCAGTGCTTCAAACCCATCTACCGTATTGTCCTTGAGACTCAGTATTGGCTGATACTCCAAAAAAATATTGCTTTTACCAGTCTCATTTGCAATTGCTATCAAATTATTTTGTATTTCAGCAGCACGACTAATTGCCTCTATTAACTTATCATCAACAAAATAATAGCCAAACACCGAATTTTCGTTTGCACGTTTGGCAGCCTCTGAAGCATTTATAATTGCATTATTAGTATCAAAGTCGTATTCAGCCAATTCTGCGACCCCAATACCGCAGCCTATGACCTGCATTATTTGTGTTTTATTAAGAGTATCAATCACAGATTCGCAAAAGGTTTCTAGTTCTTGTCTACAATCATAGTCAGTATAATAAAAAACAAGTTTGTCAGCGAAAATTCGGAATAGTAATCTGCTTTCTGAAACAAAGGCAGATAACTTATTGGCAATATCTTTGACAACTTTTTCAGTAAAACTATAACCATACGTTGAATTAATGGCACTCATTTTATTAAGTTTCAGTAATATAATGGCTTTGTTTGAGCGCTCCTTTTTTAACTTGTCACATTCCATAAAACTCTGCAATGAACAATAGTTGTATAATCCGGTAGAACGATCATGTCCGCCAGTATATGCTAGTTCTAATTCATATTTTTTTCTATCAGTAATATCAATAATGATACCTTCAAGAGCCTCCACATTACCTGAATCATCATAGATACCCTGTCCCATTTCCAGTACCCATTTTCGTTCACCATTAGCCGTAATAATTTCATATTCATACTTAAATGACTGTTGTTTATGCAGATTATTAGCCCATTGTTGCCAAAGCACTTCCCGGTATTCCGGCGCAATAATATCATTAAACGATAGTTCCTTATTATTGAGCAGGCTTTCTGGCCTGTACCCTGTCAGTTCATAGCAGCCTTCGGAAACGAATTCCATTGTCCACTCCCGGTCATAACGGCAGCGATAGGCCATGCCAGGAAGATGTGACAATAAAACAGATTTACTGCGCTCGCTTTCTGCCAAAGCTGCTTCCGCTACTTTTTTCTCAGTAATATCCTGCACAAGACACAAATGTTCATTATTTTCTTTACCATCAAGCTTAATTGCGCTGACAGAAACATTTGCCCAGATGAGACTGCCGTCTGGTCTGATATAACGTTTTTCCATTTCATAGCCGTCAATTTTTCCTTCTTGCAGCATCTGCATTTTTTCTAGCCCGGCTAAACAATCCTTTGGATGAGTAAAACTTGGCCATCCCGCTTCATTGATTTCTTTTTGTGTACGGCCAGTGATTTTTTCGTACATCGGGTTAACATCAGAAGTAAAATCACTTACTTGCGCAATGGCTTTCGAACTGCGCGATACCACTATACCTATAGGAGCTTGTTCAAAGATCATCTTAAAGATAGAATTGCGTTCCTCTACCTCAAAGTCTGAATGCTGCTGCTGACGCAAAATTTCCAGTTGTACATGTAGCCGTGCCCGTAACCCTGCAGGACTAAAAGGCTTCCTGACATAGTCACCTGCACCACAGCGAAGAGCTTTGGCCTCTTCAACAATTTGTTCGTTCTGCGTCAAAATCACGATTCTTATTTTCTTGTTGAGCTCATTTTTCTTAATCTCAGCAATTATTCTAAAGGCTTCACTATTTGTTAATGCCAAGTCGATAAGAGCTAGTTCAATTTCTTCATCAGTTGTTAATTTTTTTACAGCATCTGAAGCATTATTTGCAACTAAAACATCAAAATCATTTAAAATTTCTTGAATATTTGCACATTCTTCTGTTGATTCGTTGATTAATAGTATTTTTGCCGCCATTAATATCCACCCAGCTCTCTTTCTGTACTTCTCTACCAGGGCTTTGAACGAATTCAGATCTATATATTTTTACTAAACATAGAAATTACTATGCATCGTTTTATATCTACCCCTGTAATGTCACTACTTCCCATTTTTTATTCTAGCATAAAAGAAAATGTAAGCTTTTAAACATAATGGTAAATTTTTGACTATTTCGGTAAATTTATATTTTATTTAATATTGCCTGCGCACTGAAAAAATCATCCGCGATAATCCTGCATGATTTTTCTTCTTCATTGGGATTTAATATTCTTATATATACTTCCGGCGATCCTTGCATTGGAATACTGGCTATCCAGACCGCCATCGTCCTTGTCTTAGCAGAAGTGCTGCCAATTCTGAAAATACTGTTATCAGGACCATCATTTTGGTCACTGCTAAAATTCAGAAATACATCCAAAGAAAAAGGCTTGGAAGCATCATCTAACAATTGACAAATGCGTTCATATCTTTTTTCGCTGCTTTGACCAATCTTTTTATTAAAATTCAGCATATCTTCCTCTACATAATGATTGGTATGACAGATATAGTCATTTTCCTTTTGTTCTATGCTGAACTTACCTTCAGGGCCAATTTCAATTGTTGCGACCGATTTTTTATCTGCAAGCATCAATATTTTGGGTCCCAGGAACAAATCAGTCCTCGTCAAAGCTTCCTCAACGCTGGCACATTCTTTGAGTAATTTAGTCAAACTGCCTGCTTTATTAGGCATATTTTTTCTTTCTTTGGAGGGAATGCTGCCTGCGGTAGCGCTAACAACGGTCAAGCCTTTTTCATTAATTCCCGCCTTCATACCAGCCGCCGCCCCTTCGGCGTACAAGCCAAAATAGCTGTAACCATCTTTGGCAGGCACAAATTTGATAACCTGGTGCTGATTGGGTTCCCAGTCACGATTTTTCACAAGCAAGGTTCCTCCGTCATAAACCACGCTTCCATTGGCAGCAAACAACGTACAAGCTTCAACCGGCGCTGTTAGCAACAAAGTTACCGCTATAAGTAAATTGACAAGTATATGATTCAATATTATCCCCCCAAGAATATATTAATTTTAACTCACCTAACTCTTACAAAGCACTTATATATTTCCCTGCTTCCAGCCAATGGCTTTCATCCCACCAGCGAATGGCTGCTGGCGAAGGTGATGGCAGAACAAAAACTACCGTCGTGCCAATCGTTTTATCCTGTCTCCCATAATGAATATCCGCGCTGGAACTCAATCCATAATAACTCTGTGCTGCCCGCTTACTCGTAAAACACAAGACCTGCGGCTGATACTTAACAATTTTTTCTTCAAAAGCCTCTATATTGAAATCGGTTTTCTTCAGCACCTTGTCCATGCCAAACTGTTCCTTCGCCATATCGGTCAGGCCAATACCGGCATCAAGAACATGACGAAAATCTTTTGCATCCATCTTTTTCTTAGTCAGACCCATTTTATAAAGCATTTCCCAGAATTTATTACTATTATTGGCATAATAAGCACCTGCCTTGGCAGAAACATTGCCCGGTGCCGTACCGCAGAACACAACTTTTAAACCATTTGCCAGTATATCAGGCAAAACCATAGCTTAACCCTCCAACCACTATTTTCTTTTTATCATAACCTTCAAAGAATAGGTATAGGCAACGGCAGTAAAAGCCATTATAGCCACCTCTTAACTTTGCTACTTTACAATTTACAGTATGTGAGAATTGTTCGCCACAAATAACTTTGTTCCTGCAATAATCCAAGGTTTTAACGCAAAAATGGTCCAAAGGGGATAATCCCTTTGGACCACTAGCAACTTTTTATTACCATAATTACAACTACCTAAACTTTTTTCACTTCATTGCCGTTAACAATTATCGCCTGCTTGTTATTAATCGCAAGTAAATTGCATTTATCTCCATAGGTATTAATGATTTCTTCTACAGCCTCCGCAAAAGGGAACTCTCCTTCATGTGGCAAAAGATAAAAATCAACTAAGTTCAATGCTTCATAAGATGCCAGCTCCGGAGCTAATTCTTTAGGATCCATTGGCTGCACATATTCAACATTAGGCGCGGTAATCATTCCGCCTGCCGATTCGCCAATATAAATCATTCCTTCGCTGACACGCTTTGCAATTAAGTCCAAGAGATTTTTCCTTTTTAATTCCTGTAACAAATAAAAAGTGTTGCCACCGGCAATATAAAGATATTTTGTTTGCTCTATCTTTTCTCTTGCCGCTGCTTCTGATGCAGTTGCAACATCAAGAATTTCCACAGCAAAGCCAAGTTCTGCTAATTTATTTTGAGCCTTTGCAAGATGCTTCTTATATTCATCAACGTTAGCAGCAGTCGGAATAAAGACCACCTTTTTCTCAAATTCCGCACTTACAAAATACTGCTCAAATAACTGTCCCGTACCGGCAAAGTATGAGGTTAAAAATATTTTTTTCAAAAGATCAGCCTCCTTAACTTGATTAATTAAATAAAGATTTGTTTGCCATTACTAAAACAATTATATTCGCTCTAATTATCGAATCCCTTATAAATATCAGATGTGGTATATAAGTCTCAATATGTTTATATTCAACCCCTAATTTTGTCATTCCGAGCTTCAGTCGAAGAATCTAAGCTTATTATGCGTTCTCAAATTCATCCTATTACATACTGCTCCCTTAGACCCGATAGTTTATCCTGCCAATCTACATATCCATCATGCTGCAGTCGACCAATAACAATACCTTGACCAACTCCTATCTCTTCAGCAAAGCTCTTTACCTTTTCTTCTCTAAAGTCACCGGCAGTAACAAATTTTTGATATTGTTTGGGCGGCAACAAAAAATTAGCGGCAAATTCATTGGCATCGTTTTCACTGGCCGCATCATCTGCACCCAAAGTCAATTTGGAATCCGACTTATGTTCATAAGAAATATAAACTGCCTTTTTTCGGTTTTGCAGTATATGTTTAAGCTCATGAAAAAGCGCAAACCAGAATAAGTCAGCAGCTTTTTTGCGATCATTTATCAGCAATAATACCTTATCATTATTTAACCATTTAACTGCGCCATTAATTCCAGAATTCTTCAAATAAGGCAACGCCACCAAAGCCACACCACATTCCGCCAACATCTTTTCCAACCGTGTATAAAAGACCGTAGGATCCTGCATTGTCATCTGCCGTATTTCCATTAAAGAATTCTTGAGCTTTTTCTCATTAAATGGCTCACAAACCATATTTTTAGCAAAATTTATACCAGTTTGGATCCAGGCATTAGCATTAATAACGTGCTTTACTTCCACTTCCGGCACAGAAGTCTTGCATGCTGCCAGCAAATCAGGTTTGCCAAGCGTACAAAGAGAGGCAACTTGCAAATATTTCCGCAAATTTTGTACCTTTTCTTTCTTGTCCTTTGTTGGCGCGACAGCCTTTAGTTTACTAAAATAACTATAGTCAATGTCTCCCAAACATTTCGTCTCTCTTTCAAGTTCTTGCAACTGTTCAATTTGGCAACACTTATCCTCATATTTTTTCTGCAATTCAAGCCAAACTTCAACAGATGTACCAAGCATCTGGGACATTTTTTTAGCTATTTCTTTAGAAAGAGGCGCTTCACCACTTAATAATTTGCTGATAGTCTTATCTGTAATTTCCAGTCGTTTCGCAAACTCACACTGACTCATTTCTAAATCATCAATAACATCTTTAACATAATAGCCTGGATGAAAGGCAATGATGTCCTTATATTCTACTTTACTCATAGTGGTTACTCACCTCCTCAAACTGCAAAACAACAATTTCCAAAGCACTCGCTGCATAAACTTGCTCGTTATTAGAAAAAGTTCCATCATTATTCATGGGTTTAACAATTAGTCTAAAACCAAGCCTTCGCCCTAAATCAATGGCAAATTCACCCTTTTTATTACCTTGAAGCGGATGGAAATGGAAGGGTGGATAATTTCTTATATCAATAACACTTGGCGCTGCCTTTATGAAATCAATGGCGCTAAAGAGCCTCTCAGCAACATCTGCACCGTGCTCTTTTTTAGCTTTTCCATAATTTTCGCATATGCTTTTCAGTTCTCTTTTCTTGTATCTTATCTCCATGAACAGGTCTTTTCCTTCCCGTTTCAAGTATATTGTAACACTTTATTAAACAAAACGGAAATATTTTTACCCAAAAGGTAAAAATATTTCCGTTAATTATGTTACCCAGACAAAAAAATCCGCATTTTATTAATTTTGATCTTGAGTTCCTCTTTTATCACTAACCAATACCTAGTTTAACTACGTCAAATTCTGCGTTATGAGGCTTAACGCCCAACCCTTTATTTCTTCAGTAGCTTCCATAACAAATTCCTGTCCTCTTCCCACTGATTGAAAATAATCTTCCTTCCATGCATTAGAATGGTAACTAATTTTAGTTTTTCTAAAAATATCAGGCAAGTTCCATTTTGATTTCGTTTCTCCTTCTTTTGATAAAACCAGCTTTTCAGAAAAATTGAATGTACCATATCCCGGCAAGCCAGGTGCAAGCGAAAGATAGTCCGCTGCTAAATAAAGAGTATGTGTTTTTTGTTTTTGCCCCAAATATTTTTCTTCAAGGTGTGGATGCCCTTCTAGCCAATCATAGTAGGAAGTTGCCAGGGATGGTTTAATAATTTCTCCTATTTCCATATATCCGAAAATAATATGGCGACCTTGTTCATCTATTTTATCGTAAATAAGTTTGTTATCTTCCAGTTTAGTTTTTCTAAACCAGCCAAAGAATAGAAAAATATCACCTTCCTGTACCTTTTGGTTTTCTAGATGAGTGGCTGCTTGATCAATTTGTCCGAAGGCACCGCGCCACCCCAGTTTGCGTTGAATGATATTCTTATAAATATCAGGATCAAGATGACAAAACTGGTCTTCTCTTTCAATAGACTGACATCTTTTTTCGGATTTAATCTTATCGCGAAACAAGTCTTCCATAAAATCCTTGTAAGTGCTTTTACTTTTTTTGTTCAAATCAATTTCTATTAGCAAATCAGAATACCTGATTTTCGATTTCTCGGGAATAGGAAGTGAAACCATTCTTCCATCTGGTAAAATTAGGCTAGGAAAACCACCATTGCTACTGTCAAAGCCTTTACGGCTCAAAATAAGCTTCAAAATTTTCCCCTTCCTCTCTTTTACAAGATACCTAAAATTAATAAATAATTATATGGACAGTAAACCGACCACTGGAAACAATCCCAGTCGAACGCTAATCACCAATAATTTCCATCCTCTGGCGGCACAATGTCCCATTTGCCGCTTTCCTTTATTTTTAAGGTTTCTTTACAATTCGGGCATGCCAGTTTTTTTATTTCAGCAGGTTTGACCTGTGAAAGACCTTCCCCGCACTCAGAACAAAAATATTGTATGGATACCGTATGATCTTCAAGAATATAACGAGTTTTGAACTTTGTTTCAATTTGGCCACAATGTCTGCAGTAATACAATTCTCTTCTGAAATCGATTTCTACCTTGCCTGCGTCTACTAAACTATCCTGCGCAAAAGGCTCCGCACCGTATTCATTCAGGTTTGAAGCAATAACTCCGAATTCTCTTTCAGTATTTGCCCCACGCCCAAGATAAAAGGTCTTTTCATAACCGCAGCTTGAACAGGATAAAGAATAAAATTTGCGTGCAGTGCTTTCTTCTTGCTCATAAGGCATGATAAAAATTTTTGGTGGTTCGTTATTAATCCCCGTGTCAACGACAAACGACCCCGTAAGGTTTTGATTATCATCTTTATGAGACATTGCTGTAAGTCCGACCGTATCACCCTTCTTCAGTTGCAGTTTATCCGAATCATAAACAAGTATCCCCTGCCATGTATTATTACCCGCATATTTTATATTTTCTACCGGAAGCAGATCTTCTACAGCTTCTTTCTTTTCATCTAAAACAAAACAAGCTATTATATCCGGCTGACCATAGATTCTGTTCTCATCGCACCAACGATGCAGCCTGGTAGCGCGAACGCCTACAATGCTGCCATAAAATCTGCGGATATTTTGTATAATGGGATGCTGCATAAGCCTCTTATTTGGTTTAATAAGAGAAACCTTGAGATTTTCCAATTGTTCGACAGCAATAAAAAATGCTTTGTCTTCGATTAATTCATATTCATTCGTATCCTTATTAAAGAAAGCATTAATTGCAATCATAGGGACGCCGTCAATAAAACAAAAGCCCAGATAACTCCCTGATGCAGATGCTGGCAAATCTTTTTCGGCTTCATGCAGAATCTTATTATCCGGCAATATGGCAAACATTTCATCCAATTTATAAAACGGATAGGACTTAAGCATTTTTGGCTTCGTGATTTTAGAAATCAATTTTTCCATGACTTCCTCCTTATGCTTTTGCAGTAGTGTTTATATTCGCTTATCCTTCTCCAAATAATTCCAGAACATGGTTATTGTACTCTTGCCATGCGTCATACTCCTTCAAATCATCCAATATATTCGCTAAAGTACGATAATACCACCCTTGCTTATTCGAATCTTTCTGATTAAACCGGTCCCATAATTCATCTCCGTATAGTTCGTAGTCTTTTCGCATTGCACGAATATTAGAGAGCTTATCACCCAGAGCGACCAATTTGGAGGGCAATTCCGCTTCTTTTAAATGGTCTAGGGTTTCCTGTTTCCGCACAACCCATGTTTCGCTTGCCGGAAGGTGCTCTCTTTTATTCTCACTTTCACCTGCCACTAGGTCGCAGACGATATCATTAAACTCCCTCGTCAACTCTTCCTTTTTTATTTTTGCGTCTTCCATAACATCATGCAAAACAGCCGCGGCGATAATGTTGGGATCAGCAGTCATAGTTGCAACAATGATTGCTGCCTCCAGCGGGTGCGTAATATATGGTATATCTGTTCCCTTTCTCTTCTGACCAGCATGTGCTTTAGTTGCAAAAACAATAGCTTTGCCTACTATGTAATATTTCGAATGATTAAGATTTTTTGTGTCTTGCACAGTACCATCTCCTCTTTTCTGTCACCAAATTGCTACATCAGACAAACCATTAGGCTTCGAAAATTACAGCTAAAATTTGTACTGCAAATTATTTTTTTCTTTTCATTAGCTATAATTAATCAGTACGTTTATTTGAAGGTTTCGCTATTAACTTCTCCATTCCTGCCAGAATTTTCAAACTTTTCCCGTTTGTCCATATTATCGGCACGAGGCAAAAACAGAGTGGCTGCTTCTGTTCTACACCCAAAACAAAGGGTATTTAAGCGTTAATCAATGTTTGCCCAGATTTATTTTGGGAATATGGGGATAGTTGTGAACTAATTGTGAATTAAGTGCTATAATTACAAATGTGTATTATATGCTTTACAATAATTTGAGAGGAGTCTTAGCAATGAACATCAAAAATGCAGTATTATCACTGGCATTGGCAGCTATTGGTTGTTTTACCTCCTTAGCCGGCACTGCTAATGCTGCCGAAAGTAATTTCGTGACAGCAGATTGGATTGACCAAGAAATCAAAACGGCCTGCAAGACTCAGACCACCAAGTATTCTATTCTGGTACGCGACCTCAAAACCGGAGAGGAAGCTTATCTGAACCCTATGCGTCAACGTTCAGCAAGCTTAATCAAGGTTTACATTATGGGCGAAGCTTACCAACTGAAAAATGAAGGAAAACTGGACTTTAACGAACAAGTCATTATCCATAAGGAAGACCAGAAAGCCTGGGGCTCCTTGGATAAAGTTCCTGCCGGCACCAAAGTTACTGTACGCCAGCTGATAGAACAAATGATTGTGGTCAGCGATAATACAGCTACCAACCTCTTAATTGACAAAATCGGTTATGACCGCGTTAACGGTTTTATAAAAAATATCGGCTGTGCGGATACGGTTCTCGGCAGAAAGATGTTAGACTCTGCTGCTGCCAAAGCTGGCCGCGACAACTGGACTTCACCAAAAGATATGGCTCATTTTTATGAACTGCTTTACCAAGGCAAGTTAGTTGACTCCAAGAGCGACAAAGAAATGATCGGCATTTTGTGCCGTCAACAATGGAACGAACGCATCCCTGGCAACCTGCCTCATGACCTGCGCATAGCGCACAAGACCGGCGAGCTTGGCAATGCGATTCATGACTGCGGTATCATCTTTGGACGTAATCGAGATTATGTTCTGTGTATTATGACGGCAGACGTACCTGATGAAAATCGTGGCTATGATGATAACAATGCTTTGGTGTTTAATGATATGGCTTTGATCTCTAAGCTCATCTGGAATAAGATTGATGATCCAGTCTTATCTCAAAGCGGCGTTAACTACTATTAATTCTCAGTTCAACTAAATTGTAAAACTTTAAGGAGCACTTCAATGTGAAGTGCTCCTTTTGCTATAAGATTTCTCCGCTTACGCCTTCTATTCTTTTTCCAGTAGCTCCAGCAGATAACCGTAGCCTTTTGCTGTCATTTCGTCTTTCGGTATAAACTGCAGCGAGGCGCTATTGATACAGTAGCGCAAACCACCAAGCTCACTCGGCCCATCTGGGAAAATGTGTCCGAGGTGGGCGTCGCCCGTTTTGCTCCTGACTTCAATCCGCTGCATACCATAGGTACTATCTTTTAATTCCTTTACTAAATCCGGATTGATAGGTTTTGAGAAACTCGGCCATCCGCAGCCAGATTCGAATTTGTCTGTTGACACAAAGAGCGGCTCCCCAGTGGTAATATCTACATAAATGCCTTCCTTGAAATTATTATAATATTCATTTTGGAAGGGTGCCTCCGTTGCGCTTTTCTGTGTAACTTCATACTGCAAAGGCGTCAGCGTGGTCTTTAATTCTTCTTTGCTTTTGACTTGGTATGGTTTTTTCACTGCTTGCATTGCTTTAGCATTCGCGAATTCTGCTTCGCCAATATGACAATAACCTCCTGGATTTTTATCCAGATACTTTTGATGATATTCTTCAGCCGGATAATAATTGTTCAGGGGCTCGACTTCGATAGCCAAAGGCACAGGGTATTCTCTTTTCAGTTCCTTTAAAGAATCCTTGATGATTGGCAAATCGGTTTCATCAATATAATAAATACCTGTTCTATACTGCGTACCGACATCGTTGCCCTGACGATTGATACTGATAGGGTCAATCACTTCATAAAAAAATATCAATAAATCTTTTAGAGGCAAGACATTTGCGTCATATTCGACTTTTACCGTTTCGGCATGCCCGGTGTTTTTGTAGCATACATCTTCGTAGCTGGGATTTTCCGTCCGCCCGTTGGCATAACCTACTTCAGTAGTTACTACGCCCTCCAGTGCACTCAGGTATTTTTCCGTGCCCCAAAAGCAGCCGCCGGCCAAATATATTGTTTTTAAATCCATAGCATTTTCTTGTTTCATAAATCTAACATCCTTTCAGTTCAAGCATTCATCATTACAGATAAGTAATTATACCAGCTTTCTTCTCTTTTCTTTTCTATCTTCCTGCCATAAAGATAAAAGTTTGAAAGAATGTCACATAAAATGAAATAAAATAGTCCGAACCTAAATGACTTAAGTTCGGACTATAAATAAGTAAATGTTAAACACTAATGTCTTTATTTTTGGTCAATTTAAAGAACAGCAACAAAGAAACAATCGAAGTCAGTGTCAGAATAGTGGAATACGCTGCCGCATTACCAAAATTGCTTCGGATGACTTCTGCATAAATTGCCACCGTCAGAGTACTGGTTGAACTGGTATACAGAATAATGGAGGAACTCAACTCACTGATCAAGGTAATCCAGCTCATAATCGCACCAGCCATTACGCCCGGCAGCATCATCGGCACCGTTACCTTTCTGAAAGTCTGAAATTCCGTGGAACCCAAGCTGATGGCAGCTTCCTCAATACTGGGGCTGATCTGCGAAATAATGGCTGTACTCGAACGAATGGTATATGGCATTCGCCTGATTGCGAGAGAAAGAATGATGATTATCGCTGTACCGCTTAATAACAGAGGTCTGCTGTTGAAGGCATATAAAAACGAAATACCCAGAACGGAGCCTGGAATAATATAAGGAAACATCGTCAGTGTATCCAGCATTTCGGTGACAAAAGATTTTTTGCGTGCCGTCAGATACGCCACAAAAACACCGATAACCACAACAAGCGAAATGGCGCATAACCCAAATATGTAGGTATTGATAATTGAGTTATTATCCTTTGCCAAAAGTGTATTTTCGTAATTGCTGAAACCCAGATTGCCTGTATAGACGGTACCCCCGCTCGTTTCTAAAAAAGAAGTGTATATTACCGTGAGCTGAGGTAATATAGCTAATAATGCAATGCCATAGACGAATAGATAGGCAAAAAGCTTGCGTATGCCTTTTGGTTCAACCTGTTCCATCGGTTTTAACGCTGTCATCGAATAGGCATATTTATTTGACAGATATCTTTGCATGAAGAACAGTATCAGGGTAATAGCTATGATAATGACGCAGAGCGCTGCCGCAAAATGGTCATCCGTGCTGACCTCTCCCATGAACTGCGTATAAATTAATACCGGGAAGGTTCTAAACCCTTCGCCAATCAACATCGGCGTACCAAAATCGCTGAACACGCGCATAAATACCAAGAGCGCTCCCGCGAGCAAGGACGGCATAACCAGCGGCAGAATTATCTTGATGACCCTTTGAAAAGCGTTCAAGCCTAAACTTTCTGCAGCCTCATTCAATGAGTTGTCCAGATTTTTCAGAGCGCCTGATACATACATATAAATCAATGGAAAGCTTTGCAGTGAAAAGACCAGGACAATACCTGTAAAGCCATAAATACTTGGGACATGCCAGCCAAAACTTTCCGTCAAAAACTTGGTCCAAAAGCCGTTGCGGCCAAAAAGCTGAATCCAGGCATAGGCGCCGATAAACGGTGGCGACAGATAAGAGATAACAATCAGGATATTCAAATATTTGCTGCCGGGAACCTTGTAACTTCTTAATAGATAAGCCATTGGCAGTCCAATCAGCGAAGCCAGCAGTGTTGAAGCTACTGTCACGTAAAAACTGTTGACCAGCGTGCTCCAATAATATTTACGTGCAAAAAACTTCTGGAAATAGTCCATGGTAAAGGTTATATCACTTGTATTGGAGGCCAGAACGCTTTTATACAACACCTGCGCTAACGGATAAACGACAAAAAGCACAAAGAAAGACAAGAGCAAAACTGCAATCCCGATCCATATGTTAAAGCCCTTCTGCTTCATCGCCTCTGCCTCCCGCAATCAAATTCTGCGTTCCATCAGCTGTAAAGACGTTAATTTTTGGCGCGTCAACAGTTAAATAGACTTTGCTGCCTGCACTGTTGTTAGTAAGTTCCGTATTTTGAATTACCTCTATTTCCTGTCCGTCACTTAATTCAAGAAAATAGTGAGTATTAACACCTAAAAATACGCTATGCCTTATAATTGCCGGTATACCTGTTGTGATAGTTTCATCAATGCAGAATTCTTCCGGCCGCACTGCGACAATAACTTCGGTGCCCTCTTGAGTGCTTTCAGCTAGTCCTGGTATCGCAGCCCAATAATCGCCGAAGTTCAAACCCTGCACACCATTTCTTACAGCCACTTTGGTTTTCAGAATATTGGATAGTCCAATAAAAGTTGCTACAAATGTATTAACAGGCCTTCTATATATTGCCTGCGGCGTCCCGATTTGTTGAATGACACCGCCATTCATGATGGCGATACGATCGGAAACCGCCAATGCTTCTTCCTGGTCATGCGTTACATAAATTGTCGTGATACCAATCTTTTTTTGAATTAATTTGATGGCATTGCGCATTTCCACACGCAGCTTGGCGTCCAGATTGCTCAATGGTTCATCCATCAACAGCACTTCCGGATGAATGACGATTGCTCTCGCCAAAGCGACACGCTGTTGCTGCCCGCCCGATAACTGGCTGGGCATCCGATCTTTAAGATGTTTGATTTTGACCGTATCTAATATATCTTCAACTCTTTGCTCTATTTCTTCTTTCGCTATTTTGCGATTTTTTAAGCCGAACGCCACGTTTTCCTTAACAGACATATGAGGAAAAATTGCGTAATTCTGGAAAACCATTCCCATATTCCGTAGATTGGTCGGAATATCATTGACAACCTTACCATCAATAGAAATCTTGCCGCCTTCTATGGAGTTAAAGCCGATAATCATGCGCAGCAAAGTAGTTTTGCCACAGCCGGAAGGACCCAATAACGTAAAAAACTCCCCTGGTTTCACTGAAAGTGATAACCCGGAAATAATCGTATCTTTACCAAAAATTTTTGTTACCTTGTCTATATTGATCGCAACACTCACATAAACTCCCACTTTCATCAAATATTGGAATCATAGCAATAAGAAGCTATGTCGGTGTCTTTCAAAACTTATTAAAAGAAAAGGGCTCTCGAAGGAGCCCTTTTATACGCCAAAAACTTCTACATGGATTTCTCCAGGTACTCACTGAATTTTTTGGTAATTTCTGCTTTGTGAGCTGCAACCCACGCTTCATCGTATTTAGGAGCCAGTTTGATTTTGTCTATCGGAGTCATATAACCGGCAAGCTGTACACCTTTACGCAAAGGACGAACAGTCAATTCTTTGCCGACAGCACTCTGAATTTCTTCACTCAGCATGAAATCAACAAATTTCTTCGCATTTTCCGGATGTTTGCAGTTCTTAATTATTTGTACGGATTCACCAGGGAAAATTGCCCCTTCCGTTGGGAACACAACAGCAACTTTGGCGCCGTTCTTAACGAGGCTGGCAGCCGGATCTTCCCAAGTCAGACCAACTACATATTCACCACCGGCAACGCCTTTATATACTTGACTGGAACTATTAGCCATCTTGCCGTTCAGGTTGGCAATGAATTTCTCAACATATGCCCAAGCTTCAGGAGACATCGGGTCGCCATCCTTGCCGTTAGCATAAAGCATGGCCATCAGAGATTGAAAGGCAGAACTGGAATTAACTGGATCGCCAAAAGCGATTTTGCCCTTCAAATCCGGGTTCAACAAATCAGCAAAACTATCTATTTTCATATTACCTTTTAATTCGTTATTAACAATAAGGACAGTCGGATCAGCAAAAGCAGGTGTGAAAACACCATGTTTATTTTTGAAGCCATCCATCATCTTGTCATTTTCTTTCGATACGTATTCCATAAACAAGTCCTTAGAACCAGAAAGCATTGTTTCGTCAGCTGCCCACAAAATGTCGCCCAATGGGTTTGCTTTTTCCGAATTTACCCTTTTAACTACTTCGCCTGTGCCGGCAACAACAAGATTAACTTTGATACCAGTAGCTTTTTCAAACTTAGGAATTACCGCATTGTTCAAAGACTCACTGCGTGCCGAATAAACAGTCAAGACTTTTTCTTCCTGTTTTGCGTCACCAGCTTTTTTCTCTCCACCGCCACAGCCGGCAGTAAGCAATAGCAAACCGATAACTGCAGTTAAAGCTAAGATTTTTCTTTTCATGGTTATGCATCTCCCTTTCTGTTTGTAGCCGTTGGCCATTATATATTATGGCCACGCCGATATAGCTATTTATAGTATAATCCTCTGTAACAATATATACAACATTTACAAGAAATTGAGGGCAATTGCAAACAAGCATAAGCTGCGCTGGCATAAAATAAAGAAGTCCAAAGAGAACCCTACCCTTTGGACTTCTTAAGATATTTTTTAGTTATTTTGAATTAAATAAACACCGATAACCAGAAAAGCAACTCCCACCATACGCATGCTGCTTGTTAAATGCGGCTGTCCGGTCAAAAGACCGAAGTGGTCGAAGACGAGCGCCAAAATAATTTGGCCGGCGACAATTAAACTGAATAAGTTGGCAAAACCGATTTTCGGAGCAACGAAAACGCTAGTGAAAATATAGAAGGCACCTAACAGTCCGCCTGTCCACATCCAGAAACTCGTCTGTTTCAAGGCACTGAGGTCAGGTACTTTTTCCAAGCCATAGTATGCTGAAACAAAGTAAAGCACTGCCAATCCCACTGTACCTACCACAAAACTAATTAAGGAAGTCAGGATCGGGCTGCCCAAATAATGCAAAAGTTTGCCGTTAATTGCTACCTGCGACGACACAGTAGTACCGGCAATGATAGCCAATAAATAATAAAGCATGTATTTCTCCCTATATTCAAATTAAACTTATGTGACTATTCCTCGTATGCTGCGACAATTTCTCCGTAATACAAGGTGTGATAATCGCCATTGGCATACCATGCCTTATCGTTATTCGCTTCTAACAAGTTTTGTTCCATTGTTTGCTTATACACGATTTTACATTCGAAATGCAAGCCGCAGCCTTTGATAACCGGTACGCCAACAACTTTGCCCGGCAATAAGGTCAGGTCGGCAGCGCTGATTTTATCCATATCACGACCTGACTTAGTGCCACATAGACCCAAAGCTTTTTTCATCTCGTTAACAGGGATGCTTACCGTGAATTCGGTACCTTTTTCAATCAATTCATGAGTGTAACGGGACTGGCGCACCATCACCATGAAGCAAGGTTTTTGCCATACTATACCGATGCTTCCCCAGCCGATTGTCATCGTATTTACTTTACCATCAGCTGCCGTAGTCAAAAAGGCTCCCTTTGGTAAAATTGCCAATGCTTGTGCTAAATATTGTTCAGATATCAATTCTTGAGCCATAATCCTAGCCTCCTAATATGCAATACAAAAATTATAGCACAGACCTGTTATTAATTATATTTTTGTCTTGCAAATTATTTTAGTCGCATTTCGTCCAGAGACAGTTGCTGCAGGTAAAGCAGCGACCTTCAGGTCTCAGTGTCTTTTCTCCACACTGTGGGCAGGGCAAAAGGCCATTATCCTCTTCGCTTTTGTTCGCCGCATTGACCGCTATCGGTTTAGCAGAACCATTATTGTTCTTCGTCTTGGCTGTAGAATTACCTTCCAACTTGTAGACGACCTCAATCGCTTCGGCAATCGCCGTACCGCAGGAATTGGAAACACTCATGTCGCCCTTGGCCTTTAGCGTTGCGCAAGCGGAACAATGGCTGGCTTTCATTTCTGAGATAATCTCCTGTACTCCAATACCGCTTCTGAGACATAAGGAAGCGAGACGCGTAATGGTTGCGATATTGGAAGAACAACCTTGTGAGGCACTGGTGAAAACTTCGACGATATGCCCTGTATCATTTGTATAAACGTGGTTGTATAAGTTCTTGACGCAAGCAGTATGTTTCACAACCTTGGAACCGCTGACATCGCCAAGATCAGTAGACTTAATCGGGACAATGCTGTCAAAATTAACGCAATCGGAGGCTTTGCCTGCTGCCGCTGGTTCTGCTTTTTCCGGTGCGCTGATTAAGATAGCCGCCCGTTCGCAGCCACTTCTGAAAACAGTGATGCCTTTGCAGCCTTTCGCCCAGGCAGTGTAAAAAACATTGAAAACGTCTTCGACTGTAGCTTCTTGTTTCAAATTAACCGTTGATGATATCGCGTTGTCAACGTATTTTTGCATCGCAGCCTGCAGCTCAACTCGCTCTAGCGGGTCTATATCGTGTGTGGCCACCACGTATGGGAACTGCTCCCTGATTTGTTCATTGGTGATTTTTTCAATCTCTATGCCGTTGTGCCTGAGCAAATCTGCCACAGATTTGGCAACTACTTTGAAATATTTTTGCTCTTTTTGCAGAGCATGTGTAGTGCGTTCATAGCTAAGCTGGAATAACGGTTCGATGCCGCCGGAAAGACCTGACATCGTAGCAATGCTGCCCGTCGGAGCTACTGAAAGCAAAGAACCGTTCCTTAACCCATATTTTTCGATATCAGCTAAAAGTTCCGGATACATTTGAATGATTGGTGATTTCTTAATATATTCAAAATTGAATTTTTTGAAAGAACCTTTTTCCTTAGCCAGCTTGTTGGAAGTTTTCAAGGCGTTATACATAATTTTGTTCATCAGTTCATCGACAAGTGCAATGGATTCCAGGGACCCATAACGCAAGCCAAGGGCAATGAAGGCATCTGCCAAGCCAAAAACGCCCAGACCAACTGCACGCCAATCTTCAATGCACTTTTTATTTTCGGGCAGCGGCTGCATATCATAACCATAGTCCAGTATTTCATCCAATGCCCTGATGCCAGTCTGCACAGCTTTGGCAAGGTAGTCAAAGTCGATAGCAGCTTCCTTGGTAAAAGGATTTTTTACCGCATTATAGATATTGATACTACCCAGATTACAGGCATTGTAGGCGTTGCCGAGGTACTCAGCGCACGGATTGCTGATTTCGATGTAATATTCATCAACTGGATAACCTGCTAAGAGATTATGTGAACGAATGCGATCCATGAACAAACAGCCAGGCTCCGCCCAGTCATAGTTGGCGCGGGCAAACTTAAGGAAAAAGTCACGGGCGTTAATGACCTTGCTGATCTTTTCGCCAGTCGTCTCCACATCAAATCTCAGCGTATACTCTTTATTATCGCGAACCGCTTCCATAAATTCATTATTGAACAGAATTGATATGTTAGCGCTTTGAATTTTTGTATTATTCTTTTTTACTTCCAGAAAATATTCAATGTCAGGATGACTGCAGTCCAAACCAATCAATAGTGCTGCCCTTCTGTTATTAGCGCCAATGACATTGCCGGCCGCATCATAGATTTCCATAAAGCTAACGGCACCCGTAGAAGTCTTTGCTGCATTATAGACACGTGCACCCTTTGGACGTAGCTTAGACAACGAAACACCACAGCCCCCGCCATAACTGAATATCCTTGCCATCTTCTTTGCAATTTCAAAGATGGACTCGATATTATCATCCGGGCTTGGCAAAATATAGCAGTTCGACATGCTGGCTTTGAATTTACCCTTAGAGCCTGCCCCATAAAGTGATCTGCCGGCAGGAAAAAAGTCAGCGCGATAAAGTGCTGTCTTCATTATCTTACGCAGTTCAGCATTGCTGAAGATGCCGGAAACGCGCTTAGCAAAAGCCTCAAAGTCTTCACCATCATGAAAATATTTTTTGGTCGTTATTTCATGACCTGCCAGCGTTTCGTACCACCTGCCACCGATATTCGTGTTCGATTCATAATCAGTTAATGCGTCCAAAGTTATGCCCCCTAGTACAAATAATAATTATCCGTTAGAAGGATTTTAACATATATGGTATGCATTGTAAAGCTTAGACCACTATATATAGTAGCTATGTTTAACTACTTGCTTCCTTTATATAAGTATTTGTAAGAAAAATATGAATATGTAAATAATAATTATTTTTCTATGATTACATCTTTCAGTCTGATTTTCGGCACGTGATGCTTGCCTGCGCGATCACGCCAATACTTGGTATCTGCATCTTTGCTAATTTCATCTAAGACTATAGTCTGGTCAGGCTTGCCTATTGCCAGTACAAGCTGCAGTTCCAGATTACCTCTGATATTAAATGCCTCACTAACCTTGCTCTTATCGAAGGCTCCTATGATGCAGCCGCCCAGGCCTTTCTCAACTGCTCCCAGCAAAATGCTTTGGCAGGCTATTCCCATATCTACCTGCACAACTGCTGAATTTGGTTTGCTTTTATCCTTCAGCATAAGTATGAAAGCTGGCGGTCTTTGTCCTTCTTCAGGTCCTTCCCAGTCTTTCAAAAAAGCCGCCCACTTCAGATTAGGATAAATCTTTTCCCTGTCTTCTTTGTCCGTAACCAATATATACCTGAGGGACTGCATATTCATGCCGCAGCTGGAAAGCCTTGCCAGATTAACAAGTTCTTTCAATGTCGCCATTTTTACTTCTTCAGCTTCGTGAAATTTCCTATAACTTCTGTTTTTCTCAATAAGTTGCTCCATCATTATGCCATTCTCTCCTCCGGTAAATTTAGTAGTTTTTAATTTGTTGGACTCCAATTTTATAATCTGCTTTAACTTTCGCCTTCAAATTGCTATTTCCTGCATTTTTGTTTTTTTATTAAGCAACATCCTTAAAAGGTTCTTCCTGAGAGTCTTTATATTTTTGGTTTCTCTGCCACAATTAACCGGACCACGTCTCCAAACAGCTTTTCTACACTTTGCACTTGAAAACTTGCCGAAATTACAGAGTCAACTGTTCTTCTGGTAAGATGGTCACCCAAACGCCTGACGGTGATTGGATCGAGCAAGCTCAAAAGCCCGTGAGCAAGTTTGTTTTCACTATCCATGTGCTCCAGCAAGATAAACCTTCCGCCCGGTTTTAAAACCCGCCAGCATTCCTGCAATCCCGCGGTGGGATCAGGCACGCTGCAGAAAACAAAGGTAGCTATGACACAGTCAAAACTTGCGGAAGGCAGAGGCAAATTCTGTACATCCATTATTTCCAACTTAATCGGCACTGCAGAATGAGCAGCCTTTTCTTCGGCTTGTTCAAGCATGCGCGGACTAACATCTATACCGACTACTTCCGTGCAGTTCGCAGTATAAAAAGGTATATTCAGACCTGTCCCGATGCCGACCTCCAGAGCACGGCCATAGACCAACGCAGTTGCTTTTTGCCGCCATTTCGCAGGAATAATATGATCGACTAAATTATAACTGCCGGCAATTTTATCAAATTTATTTACATCCTTTTGCGTTTCTTCTTTTATCATTTTCATCTCTCCTACCAAAATGCAAAAAACTTTTTGGCTTTCTTAAGTACATTTACGCATAACAAAACACCCCGTGTCAATTTTTTGCTTTGTGCACAGGTCCGATAAAAACGGACAATGACAAAGCACCCCCAATTGTAGGATAATTGAACTACAATTGGGGGTAATTTTATGAAAAGAGGCAAAAACATATCCTTAGAATTGAAGGATATGATAATTTTGATGAATCGATTAGAAAGACTATCACCAAAAAGAATATCGGAAAAGTTGAATGTGTCGATTAATACCGTCAAAACAATTGTAAGAAAATCAAACAAAGCTGACCGTAATGGTGAAACACCAAAATTAAGAGTGCGAAGACTGACAGAACCAATGAACACGGAAGTGTTGATTAAACGTTTAAGGATGGAAAATCAGTTGCTGCGGGATTTTCTGCAATTAACAGGAAGGAAGTGAGAGCGCAGGTTAAGTATCACGTTATCTATCGGCACCGGGAGGAATATCGGGTTTCTGTTATGTGTTGTTTCTTTGGCGTATCTCGAAGTGGCTACTATGACTTTGTCAAGCGTCTAGGCAAGTCGGAAAAGGATGCCGATTTGGTACAATTAATCCATTCTCAGCAGGAACGTAGTGGCCGCACCTATGGGTATCGTCGCATTTGGCTTTGGCTGAAAAACACAAAGAAAATACATAGAAACCCCAAAACAATCTTGCGTATCATGAAAAAATATGAGCTTTTATCCGAAGTACGTCGACGTAGAAAGTGGAGGCAAATGGGTCAACAGGTACACCGGTACGAAAACCTTCTCAACCGTGAGTTTTACGCAAACCGACCGAATTCTAAATGGGTAACGGATATTTCGTATATCCATACGGGTCAAGGAGTGCTATATTTGTCAATGATCCGCGACCTCTACGACAACAGCATTGTTGCATATAAAACCGGTACACAACAGACCGTAAATTTGGTGTTGGATACAATTAGACTGGCAGTAAAGCAAGAGAAAAAGGAAGTCGCTGCAGAGTTACAGCTCCACAGCGACCAAGGGCTTCAATACACATCACACGCATATTTCAACCTAACAAAAGAATATGGCATTACGGCATCCATGTCAAGACGTGGGAATTGCTACGATAATGCTATGGCAGAGAACTTTTTTTCAATTATCAAAACTGAGTGTATCTATCGGTATAAACCAGGTTCATTTTCCGAGGCCAAAGAGCTGATTGATAACTATATTTATTTTTATAATCATGAACGTATTCAACTAAAAACTGGACTGGCGCCACTTACGCAGCGCCAGTCGGCTTAAAATTTCATAATCCTACATTAGAGGTGTTTTAGTTCTGTCCGTAAAAGATGGACCTGTGCATTGGACAGCGGGGTGTATCGTTTTGTTGCTCATTTGGCTTTAACTTGAGATTTAATAACTTCATATCCAAGAGCAGTAATCGCCTTTTCGACGTCTTCAACAGATATCTTTTCGGCATCAAAGTCAAATTTTACTTTGCTTGAATTAAACAACACCTTGACGCTTTCTTTTTCCACTCCGTTCAAAGATTTTGTTGCATTTTCAATCTTTTGGCCGCATGATGGGCAAGTTAATGTTTCCAATTGAATTGTTGCTTTTTGCATTTTCATCTCTCCTTAATCTATTATCTTAATTTGTAGCTAAGAAGTCGCATACCATTTAAAATCACGGCTAATATGCTTGCTTCGTGTACTAACATGCCAATCGACATGTTCATCCATTCACTGAAAAACAAACTGGCAAGCAGGATTAATACAACGCCGACTGCTATAATAATATTTTGGCGCATATTATTCGCTGTTGCTTTTGCTAAACCAAGTGCATGCGGTAAGCGGCTAAAATCCGAATTCATCAGCACAACATCCGAAGTTTCAATTGCGACATCCGTTCCGCTTCCCATAGCAATTCCAATCTGTGCCAAAGCCAGCGAAGGGCTATCATTTACTCCATCCCCAACGAATGCGACAATATGACCTTTAGTCTTTAACTCTTCAATATAGGCCGACTTATCTTCCGGCAACATATGTCCGTGAGCTTCCGTCAGACCCAATTCGCACGCTACTAAATCAACTGTCCCCTGATTGTCTCCTGAAAGCACAACTAGATTTTTAACGCCTAGTTTCTTTAATTTCTGCAAATTCTCTTTTACACCAGGACGAATCTGGTCGCGTATGCCTATCAGTGCCTTTAATTCATTGTCGACTGATATTAAAACAAGTGAGTTGCCATTCTTTTCAAAGCGGATAATATCGTTGCGAGCCTTTTCTGATAAATGAACATTCTCCCGCTTCATAAGCGCAACATTGCCGACCGCAACTCTATGCCCATCTACTTGTGCGGCAATTCCGCCTCCCTTGACAACCTCTGTTTTTTCAACCAGGTATAATTTCGTGTCTCCGATGTGTTCTACAACAGCCTTGGCTAAGGGATGATCAGATTCATGTTCAACGCTTGCAAGATAGGCTAATACCTCATCAACATCAGCTGTGTAGATTTCTTTCTCTGCTACTTGAGGATTGCCTATTGTCAGCGTGCCTGTTTTGTCAAAAACAAATGCATCAACTCTGCTAAAATCGCCTATAACTTCACTGCCTTTTAAAAGAATACCGTGCCGCGCTCCGTTGCCAATTCCTGCTACGTTCGAAACCGGTACGCCTATAACCAATGCACCGGGGCATCCCAAAACTAATATTGTAATGGCCAGTTCGATATTTCGTGAAAATAACCATACAATTATGCCGAGCACCAGTACTGCTGGTGTGTAATATTTAGAAAATCTGTCAATGAAGCGTTCGGCTTCAGACTTTGAATCCTGCGCTTCTTCCACTAACTCAATTATCCTGCCAAAAGTGGTATCTTCACCTACACGGTTGGCAATAATTTGCAGCGTTCCATTTTCTAAAATCGTCCCGGCATATACGCCTGCATCTTTTCGTTTACTAACCGGAACAGACTCGCCGGTAATACTTGCCTCATTAATGTGGCCTTCTCCTGACAAAACCGTCCCATCAACAGGAACTTTTGCTCCTGTTTTTACCAGCAAGATATCGCCTACATCAACTTCATCTACTTCTACTTCCTCAAATTTACCGTTTTCCATGCGTTTCAAAGCACTTTCCGGTGCCATTTCCATTAACTCTTTAATAGCCGAACGTGTCTTGTTCAACGTCCGTTGTTCCAGAAAAGCACCGAATAAGAACAAGAAGGTGACAATAGCAGATTCTTCAAAGTTCTTAATAAAAAACGCCCCGACAACCGCGATGGTAACCAAAACATCAATGCTGACAACTTTAACCTTCAATGCCTGATAGGCCTGGATGGCAATAGGAGCAACTCCTAAAATTGAGGCGATAGCCAAAGACCCAATAGCTACAGTCTCATTATGAAAGGCCATTTCACCAGTGAACCCTATGACAATCAAAATGGCACTAATAAATGCTATTTGGTTTTTCTTACTTAGTATGAATCTCTGCAAATCTTCACCTTCTTTCCTTATTGCATGGTGATTTAAGCATGATATGCATTATCTATTTCGGCTAACATCCTGTAAACAGCCTCATAGCTTTCACATACATCTGCGGGCACTTTATAGTTATCTGTGAGCTCACGCAACTTGGTAAACTCTTCGTTTAATGTAGGTTTATTTGTTCCCGCTTCTTTTGTTTTCTCCATGATTGTATCAGCCACTTTACGGACTTCATGAAATTCCGGATGGTGATCTCCATGGACTCGTGCAACAATTGGCATATACTGTTTCAATGTCTGAAATGTTTTTTTCTTTATCTCGTTAAATTTTGAGTTGTTTTTCATTTTTTCCCTTCTTTCTATTAATTATTGTTTTATTTTATCTTGAGTTCATTGCATAGGCTTATTTTGGATGCTCCCTGTAACCTTATTATTACATGAATATTATCTGATTTCCTTGTCGCAAATCAATTTTCGTAAGTTTTATACTGATAGCAAAACACCCCGTGTCAATTTTTTACTTTGACAGCGGGGTGTATCATTATTAGGTCTTATTTATGTTGATCGTGCATCGTTTCATGGGTTTCGTGCATACTGCCGTGGGCGTTTGCTATTCCATGTCCATCAGCTGTCCCATGCCCAGCAACTGCCCCGTGATGCTCTTCTTCGCCTTCAGCAAATTTGAAGAACATAACATAAGCTTCAATATATTCTCTGCCTGCTTCCACGTTGTTTACGTCAAAGTTTTTGAGGGCCATGACTCTTTCAAATCTTTCTTTGAGTTCCGGCATTTTTTCTTGCTCAATCAGACCTTCCATTGGTGACAAATTGCCGACTTCAATACTCTTGTCTGCTGCCTTTACTCTCTCATCAATAGGCGTACCATAAGGTTTCAAACCATCGAATGGAGCATTTTCACCAGCTCTGTGAACTCTGACAAGTTCGCTGAAGAAATACTGCTCAGCAAGAACCTTGGCGCTTGGGCTCAAATCTTTAACTTTCATGCTCAGATTGAATTTTTCTGTTATTTCCTTCTCATACTTAGGTTGTACCCATTTTAAAACATAATTAACGTTATTAGTCTCCATTGCTTTAAATCCGTCAGCAACAGTAGGCCCCTCCATCGTGTCACAGTGAGCACTTGCTGTAAGAGGACTCATAAACATAATGCCTGCCGCGGCCACAATACCCAGCATTGATTTTTTCATGATTGATTTAATACCCTGCATTTCCATTTTCTTATTCCTCCTGCTGTTTTTAATCTATCGATTTTCGTGATGAAGTTTGTTTATTGCTTCATCCCGGTGACTTTATTGTAATCGCGTTGGCGAATATTAACCTTGATTAAAATCAAGGTTTTAAAAAAATATAAAAAAAGAGCCGAATAAATTCGACTCTTTGCGAATGATATTTATCTGTCTATATGAGGTGCAAGCCCTCCAAATCCAAAATTTCTATTCTCTTCTTCGCTTTTTGCTTGATATAACCCAATTCTTCCAGCTCCAATAATTTGCGGCTGATGGTTTCCGGAGTAGTGCCTAAATAGGATGCTATATCTTTCTTACTCATCGGCAGCACAAATTCTGTGGAAGGCTGCTGGTCATCAAGACATTCCGCCAAGAAAAGCGCAAGCCTGGTTTCAACTTTTTCAGTAGCAAAACGAGCGGTTTGCTTTTCCGATTGTTCCAGCCGGCTGGAAAATTCCGCCAATATCTTGAGTGCGATAGCCGGGTACTTGTTAAGAAGCGTTTGCAAATCATTCCGTCTGATAGTGCATACATTGGTTTCTTCCATAGCTTCCGCATAGGCTTCGTGAATGCCCTCATTAAATAACGCCAGTTCGCCGGTAAAATCACCTGGACGCAAAATGCGGACCAGTTGTTCTTTACCGGAATCAGACAACCGATAAATCCTTATCTTACCTCTCCTTACAATATAGAGGGCATCTGACTGATCACCAGCACAGTAGATGTTTTCACCCTTTTTGTAGTCAAAATGCTGGATAACTTCTGCTATTTCATTCATTTGTTCCTTTGCCAGATGGTTGAAAATCGGCACGATGCTAACACAGATATCTTGGTGCCCAGAGCTGTCCTTATGTTCATGACTGTGGTGTGAATCCCCATTTTCTAAATGGTGTTGGTGCTGTTCGTCACCTGTCTTTTTTACTGATACCATTTTTATCGCTCCTGTCGTAGCCTTAGGAAAACGAAATTCTTTCGTTAATGCTACTTGTCAGCATGTTCTTTCTGCCAATTTTCCAGATAAGGAATTAAGCCGCCCAAGTTTACCAGCTTGGCAATATGCGGCGGTATCGGCTGCGCAGCATACTGCTCGCCTCTCGTTTTATTTATAATAATTCCTTTTTCATAGTCAATGGAAATTACATCATCTTTATGAATCTTATCCGTTTCCGCACATTCAATCGTTAAAATACCAACGTTGATACAATTGCGATAAAAGATACGGGCATAAGACTTCGCTACGATCGTCTTCACGCCCAGCTCCTTCAGGACGAGCGGTGCCGTTTCCCGGCTGGAACCGGAACCAAGATTACGTTCTGCTACAAAGATATCGCCGGGCTTATATTCCGTGCCAAAAGTCTCGTCTATCGGACTCATCGTATATTTCGCCGCTTCCGCCACACTGCGCTCCATATAAATAGCCGGTGAAATAATATCCGTGTTAATATTATCGCCGTATTTCCATACTTTTCCTTCTATTATACTCATATGGCACCTCCTATAAAAATTCACGCGGATCAGTTATCTGACCGGTAATGGCAGACGCCGCCGCTGCTGCAGGCGAACCCAGATAGACGAAAGATTTTTTGCTGCCCATGCGTCCGATAAAATTGCGGTTGGTTGAAGAAATGCAAACTTCGCCTTCACCAATAGTGCCTGAATGTAGGCCAAGACATGCTCCGCAGGTTGCCGGCAGAATAATTGCTCCTGCCGCTGCTAAATCACCAAGGATTCCTTCCCGCAGACAGCGTTCATACACAGCGCTGGAAGCCGGTGAAACCAAAAGTCTGACACCGCTTGCCACTTTGTGCCCTTTCAAAATCTGCGCGGCCATCTTCAAATCCGTATAGCGTCCGCCAGTGCAGGAACCAACATAGGCCTGGTCAATTTTTGACTTAACGTCAGTTACATCAAAAACATTATCTACTTCATGCGGGCAGGCAATCTGCGGCACCAAAGTCGAAGCGTCAAATTGTAAAACGGAGGAATACTTTGCGTCCGGGTCGCTGCTGATACGAGTGAACTCTTTTTCCACACCGATGCTGCGGAGATACGCAGCAGTTTCTTCGTCATATTCCATCAGGCCTGCCTTAGCTCCCATCTCTACGGCCATATTAGCAATACAAATACGCTCATCCATCGGCAATGCGCTGATACCGGAACCTACATATTCCACTGTTTGGTAGGTTGCTCCAGCGTGCCCAATTTGCTTAATTGTCCGCAGGGAAATATCTTTAGCCATGACACCGGCATTGAGCTTACCGCTCCATTCTACGCGAATCGTTTCAGGTACCTTCAACCAGATTTCACCCATCATCAGCACGCCGAGCATCTCGGTAGAACCAATGCCCGTTGCAAAAGAACCGACAGCACCATACGAGCAGGAATGCGAATCAGTTCCTACAATGACTTCTCCGGGCAAAGCATGTCCCTTTTCAATCATGATCTGATGGCAGGGGCCAATATATTCGTAGTAATTTTCGATACCTTTTTCTTTTGCCCACTCGCGTGTAAACTTTACTATGTCGGCCTGTGCTGCATTGGCCGGCGGCGTATAATGGTCAGAAATAATCACTACTTTATTTGCATCCCAGATTTTTGCCCCCATACGTTCCATCTGTTCAGCAATCTCGACACGTGGCCCTAAAAGATCATCCATCATCGCCTTGTCAACTTTAGCCATGACAATCTGACCTGCCTCCACTTGCGCCAAGCCGGCGGCGTGCGCCAGTATTTTTTCACTCATCGTCATACCCATAAAATACTATCCTCCTTTTCATTTCTTGGATAAAATCAAATAACATTGTCTAGTTCGCCGCACCTGGCTCTTTTCCCTTCCTCCGTTTACAAGCGAAATTATTGTCATAATATTGTGTTGCAGGTGTTATATTTTTTCAAGCGAATATATCATATATAAGTTGAAGAGCTTATATATGAAAATAAAAGGAGGCTTGAATCGTGGACTGTTTTGAGACAATAATCGGCAGAAGAAGCTGCAGAAACTACAAACCAGATTCTGTAGAAAAAGAAAAAATTATAAAAATCCTGGAGGCGGCAACTTTCGCCCCATCACCGGTGAATAAGCAGCCGTGGGAATTCATAGTAGTAAATAATTCTGCCTATAAGCAGAAAGTCAGGGATGCCGCTGATGCTACCAGGCATAAATTGGCCGAACGCAGCGGTTGGAAGTGGCTGCCAGTCTTTAATATCGACTTTCTCCTGCAAGTTCCAACATTAATTGTAGTAATCGGCGACCCCAGCAAAAATGGTGCTGAGCAATTTCTGGATGAACCCGGTTCAGGCTATCTCGAATCCTGCAGCTGTGCGATTCAGAATATGCTTTTGGCAGCTCACGCGCAAGGCCTTGGCAGCCTCTGGTATTCTTTATTCGAAAAAGAAGACGTCCGTAAGATTTTCGATATTCCCGAAGAAAAAGATCCCCTCGGCTTGATTTGCATCGGCTATCCCGAGATTGCAGGCTCAGCGCCAAGACGCAAAAGTGTTGAAGAAAAAACTCGTTATATCGATTAAACAATTTTAGTTTTACTGATCATATTAAAACTATAAGCTAACGCAGACCAGCACATATTTCTTTATGTGTTGGTCTTTTTTTATTTATTTAAAAACTTGGAATTTCTTGCTAAAAACAGGAAGCTGGGTTATACTTATAGCGAACATATGTTTGTATTGGTGGTAATAACATGAGAACTATTTTGCACATCGATTTAAATAATTTCTACGCTTCTGTCGAGTGCCTGTACAGGCCGGAGATACGTGATTTGCCGGTAGCAGTCTGTGGCGACCCTCTTAATCGCCACGGAATCATACTGGCCAAAAATATGATTGCCAAAAAAATGGGTGTGACTACCGGAGAAGCAATCTGGCAGGCAAAACTTAAAGCACCTGATTTGATCCTGGTACCGCCTGATTTCCAGAAATACCTGCGTTTTTCCCGTCTGGCACGCAAAATTTATTATGACTATACCGATCAGGTGGAACCTTTTGGTATCGATGAATGTTGGCTTGATGTGACCGGTTCCGTCAAATTATTCGGTGACGGCCAAACGATCGCCGAAACAATCAGGCAAAGAATCAAAGAAGAATTGGGTGTAACAGTTTCTATCGGTGTTTCTTTCAACAAAATATTTGCCAAACTGGGAAGCGACCTGAAAAAACCTGATGCCATCACTGTCATTGCTGCCGATAATTACAAGAATATTGTCTGGCCGCTGCCGGTAGAAGATTTGCTCTACGTAGGTCGTTCCACATCGAAAAAATTACACAACTTTGGTTTGGACACCATCGGCAAACTTGCTTGCGTAGACAAAAAAGTACTAACCTCTAATCTTGGCAAATGGGGCGAAGTATTATGGCTTTTTGCCAATGGTCTGGACACTGCTCCCGTAAGAAAAACAGATGAACGCACAGCCGTCAAGTCAATCGGTAACAGCACTACCTGTCCTCGTGATCTGGTGAATAACGAAGACGTCCGCTTAGTTTTTACAGTTCTTGCAGAATCAGTTGCGGCAAGACTGCGCGATTATGGTTTGAAATGCACCGGCATCCAGATTTCTCTGCGCGACAACCAGCTCTATTCTGCTACGCGTCAAGGCTTGTTAACTAAACCTTCCTATCTGAGCACCGAAATCATTGGGAAAGCTATGGAACTTTTTCTTGCTAATTATCATTGGTTCCGGCCGCTCAGAAGTATTGGCATTCGTGCCATCAATCTGGTTACAGAAAAAGACCATGTTCAGCTAGCTCTTTTTGATGACATAGATGAAAAAACAAGAGAGCAGGAATCGCTGTCACATACTATAGATGCCATTCACAGCAGATTTGGCCATGGTTCCCTGATCCGTGCTTCCTGCCTCCTTGATAGTCGCTTAACCGGCTTCAATCCGAAAGAAGACCATGTCATTCATCCTGTTGGTTATTTCAAATAAAGAGGTGCGATAATAAATGTCTAAAATCTATCTTACAGTCAATGTCAGACATGAAAAAAACGGCCAGGCAATCCCCCTATCAATAATCTGGGAAGATGGTCGTCTGTTTGCTATCGATAAAGTTTTGGATATACGCCGTGCTGCTTGCATGAAAAGCGGCGGCATCGGCATTCGTTATCTTTGCAAGATTTGCGGCAAGACGATTGCTCTCTATGATGAAGAGGGCAAATGGTTTATGGAGATGGCTTGACTTTTTGAACCCCAAAAATATTTTATTCAGCTTGCAATTGTAATCACTAATATGAGAATAATTTTCAGTGTATAATAAGTTAAGGAAAAGCTGGGCTGAAATCTGTTTATAAATTGCCGGGAGAGGAAGTGCTCCATTCAGTGGAAATCAAAAACATACGAGGCAACACATTTTGCATTGATACCGGAATGACTTACATACCTTTTTATAAAATTGATGAGGAAAAAATTATCATGCTGGACACTGGTTGGGCAACTGGCGAACAAAAAGGCATTACGGAAGCGTTGCAAAAAAATGCTTTAAAGGTAGTTGGCATCATCAACAGCCATGCACATATCGATCACAGCGGCAACAATTCTTATTTCAGAGAAAAATATGGCTGCCAAATTGCCATGCCCTCCTGCGAAGCCATGATTTGCAATTCCCTTATCAATCTCAAACTTTATTACAGTACGCTTTCAATGGCTGAAATAACAGAACACTTTGGTCATATGGTCTGTCCTGTCGATTTTCCAATTGCCGATGATCAAACGAGCATCGAAATGCATGGTATTGAATTTAAAATTATGCATACTCCTGGTCATAGTACTGCCCATATCTGCCTTTTTACACCGGATGATGTTGCTTATATCGGTGATGCCCTTATCAGCCACGACGTGATGAATGGCGCCAAAATGCCTTACGCTTCAATTCTTTCCGAGGATTTAAAAAGTAAGAAAAAACTATATGGCCTGAAGTATAGCAAATATGTAATAGCACACAAAGGTATTTATGAAGATATAAATGACCTTATAACTGATAATATCAACTTCTATCAGCTGAGAGCAGAAAAAATATGTGAGTTGCTTGTAAAACCGATGACCCTGCAGGAACTTATGCAAAAAGTCATCGTTAGCTTTAATATTCATGTCGTTACCGTCTACAAATATAATTTGATAGAGAAAATGCTACGTTCCTATCTTGAGTATCTTGATGAACAAAAACGCATTAAATTAATAATGATTGAGGGCTTACTTAAATATGCAAAATAATTAAAAATACAACATGCAAAATGAGACCATGATTTCCAAATTATTGGAAGCATGGTCTCATTTTATTTAAAGCGATAATTAAATTTTATGTTTGATAAAAGTGTTCTCTTTTAATTCCCGAAAAGCAAGATCCAGTTCTTCTTTGGTGTTCATAACTATCGGGCCACCCCAAGCAACAGGCTCATGCAGAGGTTTAGCTGCCATCAACAAAAATCTCATGCCCTTATCTGAAGCTTTAACCTGCAGCTGGCTTCCTTCATTGAAAAGCACTGCATGTTTTTCCGCTATATATTCTTCTTTAGCTTCATCAAAAGCCCCTGCACCCTGAAAAATATAAATGAACAAGGTGTCATTTTTATTGGCATCAATAGTCCATTCAGCTTCGGGGGTTATTTCAACATCAAGCAGAAGCGGTTTGACATAGTCTCCTTCCATGGCGCCGAGAGCTCCTTTGTAAGTGCCGCCGATAATATGGATCTGTGCACCATCTTCAGTAATTACAGGTATATCCGCTTTCGTTATGCCGTGATATTTTGGCGGTACCATCTTGTCTTTAGCAGGCAGGTTCAGCCACAGCTGAGCACCCAGCATTCTTTCACTGGCCTTCGGCATCTCTTGATGGATAATGCCGGAACCAGCTGTCATCCATTGGCATTCCCCGTCTAAGATGCTGCCCTTGTTTCCCAAGCTGTCGCCGTGTTCAATATCTCCCTGCAGCAAATAGGTAATTGTTTCAATGCCGCGATGCGGATGCCAGGGAAATCCTTTGATATAATCTTCAGGGTTGCGTGAATCGAAAGCATCCAACATTAAAAAAGGATCAAAATCTGTCGTATCTGGTTTACCAATAACTCTTACCAACTTTACGCCGGCACCATCCTGAGTTGCGGTCCCGGTTACAATTTTACGAATAGTACGTATCTCACTCATAGCAAGCAATCCTCCCTTGCAATTATTGTTTCCTTATTCAATCACTTCGTAGCCTGCATCCTCTACTGCTTCGCGCATAGCTTGCATTGCTGCGTTCCCGGTGACAACGGCTTGCTTTTTCTCCAAATCAACAACAGCGGTCTCCACGCCAGCAACTGCTTTCAAAGCTTTTTCAACTGCGGCCTTGCAGTGTCCACAGGACATACCTTCAATTTTGATGATTGTTTCTTGCATAGCTCATACTCTCCTTTTATTTTTTAAATTCTTTTAACTTCATAAGGCTTAAAGCGCCTTAGTCTCAATGCATTCGTCACAACGGAAACGGAACTGAAGGCCATTGCGCCACCGGCTAAAATCGGTGACAAAAAGCCCGCCGCTGCAATCGGGATACCTAAAGCATTGTAAAAAAGCGCCCAGAATAGATTCTGCTTGATATTGCGCATCGTTGCCTTACTTAATCTGATAGCGGCGACTACGCCCATCAGGTCACCACGCATCAAGGTTATATCGGCTGCCTCAATCGCTACATCGGTACCGGTACCAATCGCAAACCCTACATCAGCTGTTGCCAGTGCAGGTGCATCATTGATGCCATCGCCGACCATGCCGACAACCCTGCCTTCTTTTTTGAGAGCGGCCACTTTTTCTGCCTTATGCTCCGGCAACACCTCTGCCAGCACATTATGAATTCCTACACTGTCACCTATTGTCTTAGCAGCACGCTCATTATCGCCGGTAATCATCCAGACATCGATTCCAAGCAGCCGCAGTTCTGCTATCGCTTGGGCTGACGTTTCTTTGACAGTATCAGCTACCGCTATCATACCAGCCAAAACCTGGTCTATAGCAACCAACATAACGGTCTTACCTTGCTGCTCCAGTTGTTCTTTCTGTTTGGAAGCTGCCGCAAGGTCTACATTGTTCTCCTGCATGAACCTGTGCGTTCCGACGAGCACGATTTTACCCTCAAGGCGACCTTGCACACCGTGTCCGGGAGTAGCTGCAAACTCCTCAACTTCTGTAAATGCTGCGCCTGCTTTCTGTCCATATTTAACGATGGCCTGTGCCAACGGATGTTCAGAACTTTTTTCCACGCTGGCCGCTGATTGCACGACTGTGCTCTCACTAAAACCTGTCATAGCAATAACATTTGTTACTTCCGGCTGACCCTTGGTAATGGTACCGGTCTTATCCAAAACAATCGTCGTCAGCTTCTGGGCATTTTCCAGATGTTCCGCTCCTTTAATCAGAATGCCGCTTTCTGCACCTTTACCTGTTCCTACCATGATGGAGGTCGGTGTTGCAAGTCCCAAAGCACAAGGGCAGGCAATGACCATGACTGCTGTAAAATTAATCAAAGCACGGGTAAAATTGCCTTGGTCGAGAACGAAGTACCACGCAAAGAAGGTAATAACGGCAATCGCTACCACGGCCGGCACGAAATAACCGGAAACCACATCGGCAAAACGCTGTATTGGTGCTTTAGAGCCCTGTGCTTCTTCTACGATGCGGACAATTTGCGCAAGCGCGGTGTCTCTGCCAACTTTGCGGGCTTCAAATTTAAAGGCACCGAACTTATTAAGCGTAGCCCCGACTACTTCATCTCCTGTTTTTTTGTCTACCGGCAAACTCTCGCCCGTCAGCATCGACTCATCAATCGTGGAATTGCCTTCAACAATTACGCCGTCTACCGGTATTTTTTCACCAGGGCGTACAAGCAAAATATCACCCACCACAACGTCTTCAATCGGAATATCTAATTCCTGGCCTTCACGTACAATGCGAGCTGTTTTGGCCTGTAAGCCCATCAAAGCCTTGATCGCAGCCGACGTTTGCCCCTTAGCCCTTGCCTCCAACAGTTTGCCCAAAATAATCAAGGTAATCAGAACTGCTGAAGTCTCGAAATATAGATCAGCCTTGCCGGTAAACATGTTGGCCAGACTAAATAAATAAGCGGACGAAGTGCCGAGCGCCACAAGGACATCCATATTGGCACTCCCATTTCTTAACGCATTATAGGCACCCCGATAAAAAGGCCAGCCCACGATAAACTGCACAGGCGTCGCCAGAACGAGTTGAACTATCGGCTGCATAAAGAAGCTGCTGAAGCTATGGAATACCCCGAAAGAATGTGAAATCATCGCCAACAATAAGGGGAACGATAATATTGCCGAGAGTATAAAGCGCCTCTTCTGTTTATTAATCTCTGCTTCGCGCAAATCTTTTTCCTTATCTTCACCGCCGGCAGCAATATTATGTGCTTCATAACCCAACTGCTTGACCTTAGCATGCATCTGGGCAATTGTAAGTTCACTGCTGTTATACTCCACAACGGCCTTTTCCGTTGCCAGATTGACGTTCGCTGCATACACACCCGGCAATTTTCGCAATCCTTTTTCAATGCGCGTTGCACAGGCGGCACAAGTCATGCCAGTAATCGCAAACTCGACTTTATCTTTGATCACTCCATAACCCAAGTCATGTATTTTTTCTGCTATGACCTCAGGATTCGTCTGTGCCGGATCATAGGTAACAACAGCTTTTTCTGAAGCAAGATTAACGGCAGCCGTTTCAACGCCGGGCAACTTGGACAAACCTTTCTCAATGCGTGCAGAGCACGCTGCACAAGTCATACCGGAAATTTTCAATTGTACTGATTGTGATGTCGCTTTTTTATTTTCCGTCACATAAATCACTTCCTTGTTAATTATCTTTAAACCCTATCACTTGGTAAAATGTTTCAGCACCTGCATTAATTCATCAATACTTTCTTCACCGTTGTCTTCCTTGATAGCCTTAACAACACAACTTTTTGCATGACTTTCCAAAATAAGCATAGCTGCTTTGTTAAGAGCAGCGCGTGCCGCCACAATTTGCTGGACAACATCGACGCAGTAACGGCCTTCTTCTACCATTTTGTCTATACCATTAATCTGGCCGGCTACTTTCTTCAAGCGCTGTCTGACATCTTTCTTTTCGGTTTCATTTAACATTGTTTCTTTCCCTCCATATACCCTACCCCAGTACTGTATGTTCAAATTATAAGATAAATAATGTCAACAGTCAATAGATAAGTTGGCAGATACAAAAAGACGGCTTTTCTCTGTCCCCAAAATTATTTGGGCAAGATAGCCGTCTGTTGTGTAATTCTGTTATTTATTATCTATTTATGCTCTTTCAGTTCTGCTTCAGTCAAAACATCAACATAGGCTGTCAAAAGTCTGTCTTCTGCCGCACAACTTTGTTTATAGAACCAATCGCGCACGGTTTCACTAATTTCTTCGTCAGTGCCGGTTGCCTTAAGCGGATAAACGGCTATCAATTTCTGTGTTTCTTTGTCGCGTAAACCGACTTTTTCTGCATTAGCAAATTTTCCCATAAGAACATCTCCTTTAATGTTTTATTCAAATAAGTAACAAGTCATAGAAAGTGACCCCAAGAGGCAGGAATCATTGAAAATAGTCAATTTATCTTCTTGCCTGGACGCCCCAAGCACATAGAGCAAGGGATAAAAATGTTCAGTAGTGACGAAAGCAAACTCTGAAGATTTGCCAGCTTTGCGATAATTAATTACATCTGCATATTCGCGCTTTACTATTTTATCTTTAATATATTCATCAAATTCATTCGCCCAGGGGTAACCTGCATCTTCCATATCCCAATTAATCAAGGCAAGATTATGAACAACGTTGCCGCTTCCGATGATCAGGACCCCTTGTTCACGTAAAGCGGCCAGCTCTTGTCCAATTTTGAAATGTGTTTCCGCATCGGCATGCGCATCAATGCTGAGCTGAAAAACCGGGATATCGGCCTTGGGATACATTTTGCAGAGAACAGACCATGAACCATGGTCAATCCCCCAACTATTATCGATCTGAACTTCCTTATTAATCAAATTTTGCGTTTCAAGAGCCAGCTCAGGGGCTCCGGCGGGAGCATAAATCAGCTTATACAAGGCATCGGGGAAACCATACATATCATAAATCTGTTTCGGGCTCGCATTATCCATAATCTTGCTCCCTCTGGTATACCAATGGGCTGAAACAGATAAGATTGCTTCCGGTTTAGGAATGCGAGCTGCTATTTTTTCCCAGTTTTGCGTAAATCTATTGTTTTCAATTGCATTCATCGGGGAACCATGTCCAACAAACAATACCGGCATTTTATTCGTCATATTTCTGCAGTCCTTTCCGAAGTTAAGAATTATTATTAGTTATAATTCTTAATCTAATTAAACCACTTTCCATGCTCTTAATTCAATAGCTAATATACAAAATACCATCGATACAGAAATAAATTCGTATCGATGGTATTTCTTTTTACATATTATGCTGCATATTCCCCATAGTATTATCCGCATTCCAGCCCATAATAGTCGGATCAACCATGCCAAATACCATGGCCACATGCGCAACAACCAGGAACACTGTAAGAAGCACAAAATGCAATTTCATTTTTTCGTTTTCACTTTTACCCTTGCCAATAACACCCAATTCCAAAAGTGTAATACTGAAAAGCGGTATAACACCGGCCAGATAAGAACCAACTGCCAAGATGTCAGCAGTGCCGCGCCACTCGATATTGGGCACAACAGTAGTCGTAAGGTTAAGGAAGATACCCAGAAAGTAAAAACCAAGTACTATACCAATCCATTTATTCCATGTTCTCCAGGCGGTATCCTTGGCTCCGCGCAGAAAAACCGTAAAAAATTCAGTTGCTACCAAAGCTTCAGCTAAGGCTACCGGAATCACCATGTACATGATAAGATTCCAGGGCTGGTTTGTTGCCAATAATTCCATATAATGGGTCATATTCATATCTATTTATCATCCTTTAATATTAATAATTTATTTATGCAGAAAGCTAGTTATATCAGCGGCCGACTGCTTGCAGACGAATTGTCGCATGTTTTAAGTGAGTGCAAAGAACATTCAAAGAGGCGATGGTTAAAGAAGTGACGGGCCTGCTGCACATCAGCGACCGGCTGCTCGCAGACGAATTGTCGCGTGTGGAAGCGGCCAAAGGAACTCTTCAACCATTGCTGATAGACTATGCACCGACTTTTTGCGTGTGGAAGCAGCCATAGAGCTCTTTAACCTTTGCCTTTATTTGCTCACTTGTTTTTCTCGACTTACTCTGAAGGCACAACCGGCAGAAGCACTGTGAAGGTGCTCCCTTCACCCAGTTTGCTTGTCACGACTACACGACCGCCATGAATTTCCACCAGTTGTTTAACTATAGCCAAGCCTATACCGGAGCCGCCGCTCTTACGGTCGCGTGATTTATCGCCACGGTAGAAATGTTCAAAAATGTATGGTAAATCTTCCGCCGGAATGCCAAGACCATCATCCGCAAAAGATATCTTCAAGTACTGTTTACCTTCTTCAGTCGTCAAGGCTGTAGTCACTTTTACGACACCCTGCTCTGGAGAATAACGTACCGCATTAACTATAATATTGTAGAAAACCTGGCTGATACGGTCTTCATCTACCTCTATCTCCGGCAATCCTTCAGCCAACGCAGTTTCAATGCTTATTTCTTTCGCATCAGCCATCGGTTTAAGCATAAGCATTGTTCTTGCAACAAGCTGATTGATATCCGTCGGTGTCTTTTCTAATGCCAGTTGACGAACTTCAGCCAAAGATAAATCACGCAAATCCGTAATCAGCCGATTCAGGCGGACTGCTTCTTCATGCAGGGAACTTAACTGTTCTTTACTTGGTTCAATAACGCCGTCTACCATGCCTTCGAGATTTCCCTGGATGATTGCCAGCGGTGTTCTGAGTTCATGTGCAATGTTGGCGAACAACTGACGGCGCATATTATTATTAGTCGCCAGTGTTTCTGCCATACTATTAAAGACTGTAGCCAAATGGCCTATTTCGTCATCTTTCTTTACCAGAACTTTTTGATTGAAGTTGCCTTGTTCAATTTGCTCAGTAGCTCTGCTCAGATTACGCAAAGGCACCGTTATACTGCGAGCGAGCAAATAACTGATGCCTAAACCAACAACAAGAATTATTAAACCAACCCAGAGCAGCGACTGGTGGACCGAAGCCAGAAAAGCCTCTTCCTGTTGCCCCATGATAGCGAGATGGTTTAAGCTGACACCGCCCATATGCTGCCCTGTCAGATATTCTTGGAATAAACCTGTCATCTGGGCATTTGCCAAATAGATCAAGATAAAAACCGTCAGCACTATTGCTGAAAACATTAGTCCCGTAATACGGTAGGTAATGCTATTCATGATTTGCACCTTCCAATTTGTAACCAATACCATAGACAGTCTGAATATAGCCGGAATCTTTTGTTTGATCGCCGATTTTTCTTCTGAGATTTTTTATGTGAGCGTCAACAGTACGTTCATAACCATCAAAAGTATAACCTTGTGCCTGTTCAGCAATCTGTGCCCTGCTGAAGACTTTACCGATATTACTTGCCAGCAGTTCCAGAATCTTGAATTCTGTAGGCGTAAGCTGCACAGGATTCTGATTATTTAAGACCTGATGGCGTTCCAGATCAATAGTTATTGCCCCAACCTGAATAGGTTGATATTGTACTACCTGTTTGTGCTCCCGGCGCAAAATGGCCTTCACCCTAGCCACAACTTCCTTAGGGCTGAAAGGCTTCGTCACGTAATCATCAGCACCGATTTCTAAGCCAACCAATCTGTCAGCTTCTTCGTCTTTAGCGGTAAGCATCAGAATCGGCACATCATTGTCTTTACGAATTTTGCGACAAACTTCCAGTCCATCGATTCCCGGCAGCATTAAATCCAAAACCACAATATTCGGCTTGCGCTGACGTACGATCTGCAGTGCGTCCAGACCATCGTGAGCTGTATGGATAAGAAAGCCGTCTTTTTCAAAATAAGATTGCAGTAATCTTACCAATTTTACATCATCGTCAACTAACAATACTGAATATTGAGGCATTCGGATCCCTCCCTTTTATTTAAATTCTACCATATAATTTACTCAATCATTGCTGATTATTACTTCCGCCATCGGGTTTACGAAATACTGTTTTGAAAAGCCATATTGCAGACAAAACCAATACCGCTGTAAATGCCAGATGTGTGATGATGCCAAAACCCATTGCCAGCCAGCTTACTGGTCCGCCATATGCAGCACATGCTCCAAACATTTTTGCCACCTCCCTTTTGATGATGTTATCATACTATTCTACTATGAATATATTATGAAAAAGTTGTGAAGAAATTATGAAGATTTCACTATTTTTGAAAAAAAATCCCCTCAATCGGTTTTTATCCGATTGAGGGGTAAGTGGTATTATTAATGCTATTATTTTACATAGATATTTGATTCTGCATACAACGCTGCTTTTCCCGAGAGTTTTACTCTCGTACCAAAGTTCTTGCAATAAAGCGCGCCCCCTCTGGGAGAAGCCTGCCATGCAACCAAATCATCCTTACCCAAGGTTTTTGCCCAATAAGGAATTATATGGCAATGTCCGGAACCACAGACTGGGTCTTCCTTTACGTTCAGTTTAGGTGCAAAAGAGCGAGAAATACAATCGAACTCGGTCCCCTTTGCAGTTACATGCAGCAACAAACCATCAATTTTTAATAGCCCTTCCATATCCGGCTTGAGGTTTCGTATAGTTTCTTCATTATCAAATACGCATAGCAAATCGCGCCCCTTGTACGCTTCGATGGGTCTCGCACCAATAGCTTTTACCATTTCTTCGGTTATTGCCACAGGCTTCAAATCATATGCCGGAAAATCCATTTCGTATAGCTCACCTTTTTTCAATACAATTAAAGTACCACTCACTGTTTCAAAAATAACTTTCGTCTTCTCAGGCTCATAAAACCTAATAATAACATAGGCTGCTGCCAGTGTAGCATGGCCACATAAATCAATTTCTCCGCCTGGTGTAAACCAACGTAATTTGTAATGTTCTCCATCTTTTACCGCAAAGGCTGTTTCAGAAAGATTATTTTCACAAGTAATTTTCATCATCAGTTCATCTGTTGGCCACTGCCTCATAATACAAATAGCAGCCGGATTGCCAGCAAACACCTGATCCGTAAATGCATCAACTACATATTGTTTTATGTTAACCATCTCCTTATACAATATATGCTTTCTATAATTTTACGAAGCTATCTATTCCTCTACAGCACCGCCAATTTTACGAAGATGTTCTCTAAAACCATAGCTACTATCTTTGGCATGCTCTTTTAAATATATACTAAAGCGTAACTGCTCCCTCAAGTTTTTCCCCTCAAGCATAATTTTAGCTTGTGCCTTTTCTCTGTCTCTGATTGCTTCTGCTACAGGTACAATGTCATTTAATTTGTCATAGGGCAGAAAAATGACTCCATCGCAATCGCCCACAACCACATCATCGCTAGACACATTCCAGATTCCTACTCGGGCACAGTCCAATGCATCAGGGAAACGTCTATCAACACTAAGTGGTCCGGTTGAAATTTTACCTAAAGAGAAACAAGGAAATCCTATTTCAAGTAGTTCACATGTATCTCTGTGGCAACCCCAAATAACAATACCAGAAAGCCCAGCCATTTTTACTTCCCTTGTGACCATGTCCCCTACACAAGATCGGTCATTTCTGCCACCATCATCCACTAACAAAACATCACCATATTCTGCGCCTTCCAATGCTTCGAGAAAAATATCAACACTGCCTGCATGCCGTGCCGGTCTTACTCTTCCAGCGCAGTGCATAGATGTATCAATTGCCTGCAATTCACTAGGCGCACATCTTACCTGTACGCCTACCCTTAAGCAAGCATCTGCTAAATGTGGCGTACTTAATTCGTGTAATCTTTCAATTAGATTTTTATTCAAAGAAAACCTCTCCTTTTATCAAATATATTTTCGCGGTCAGATTATGGAAGGATACAACATCTGGGATAGAGAACAAATAAAAGTTTCAAAAGCATTTTACACAAGTCAAGTTTCTTTTTTAATTAATTTTTCAAAATAGATAATATTTGGTTCTTTATCCTCATATAAAGCGCTTACTCCATATTTATCAGCAAACATCATTTGTTGATATACCAACCCTTACACACATCCACCCATTCCAACATATGTGAATGAACAACTAATTCATCCAAACTAAGATGCACACTGCTAGTTAGACTCCCGCCCGCGGCATGAATATCTTTAAACCGTTTTAAGGAAGTATCAAGGTATACCTTAACTCCATCATTGAGGGCAAAAGGACAAACTGCTCCAGGTTGATGCCCAATAATTGTTTCCACTTTCTCCCAAGTCATCATCGTTGCCTTTTTATGAAACTTTGCCTTAAACTTAGCATTATCTATCTTTGCATCTCCAGCGCACACTACCAAAATTGGAATGCCATCCAGCGTAAAAGACATGGTTTTGGCAATTTGTTCCGGTTCACAGCCAATTGCAGCTGCTGCGTGCTCTACTGTATCTCCAACCTCTTCTCGCACACTTACACACTCTCCTAATCCAACACTTTCAAAATATGCTTGAACCTTTTCGTAAGACATGTTTGCCTCCAAATCTTCTATTTATTTCTGCTAGCACTCTACTTTCCCCATGTATACAATTCCTCTTATGATACAGCCAAGCATCGTTGCAATAACATATTTATTCTAATTTTCCATCATAATAGCATATAGTAGCTATGCTGCTGGACTAATGAAAAGCATATAAAGGATATATACACTTGGGCTCTTCCTTTTTGTACTATATTGCTCCTTGGATTGTTCTCTCTTGACTGCATCTGAGTTGTATTATATGCTTGAGTCATACATAAGTAAAATAAATATGTCTAATACACAAATTAGAGAAAGTGAATTGTCATGAAGCGATATATTGCACTGCAAAAAATTATAGAATTAGGCAGTTTTTCAAAAGCCGCCGATTCACTTGGCTATACACAGTCCGCTATGAGTCAAATGATAAACTCTCTGGAAAGTGAACTATCTATAAAAATTTTAAAACGTTCCAGAACTGGCATCGAGCTGACGATTGAGGGTAACGAACTTTACCCCTTTATTGAGCAGACTATTAATCACTATCAAACCATGCAAGAAAAAGTCCAGGAAATCAAAGGTTTGGAAACCGGCATCATCAGAATGGGAACAATTACAAGCGTTTCTGTTCACTGGCTTCCATCCCTACTAAAAGAATTTCAAAAATGTTATCCCGGTGTAAACTTTGTTATTCACCAAGGTGATTACACATCTATTCAGGATTGGATCAAAACCGGTGCTATAGATTTTGGCTTTGTTAATCCAGCAGCTGTAAACGAAATGGAAACAGTTACGCTAAAAAAAGGTAAGATGCTGGCTGTCTTGTCAACTAATCACCCGCTTACAAGATATAAAGAAATCCCTCTGAAATTTTTAGGTGCAGAGCCCTTTATTCTTCTTGAAGAAGGCCACTATTCTGAACCATTAGAGGCATTTAAGAGCGAAAAAGTAACTCCTAATATCAAATACCGAATTCACGATGATTACGCCATTATGACGATGATAGAAGCGGGTCTCGGGGTAAGTATTCTTGCGGAACTAGTTCTTCACCGTACTAACTACGATATAGTTTTAAAAGAAACTATTCCTCCTGTTTTCAGAACTATTGGTGTCGGGTACAAAAACAAAGGCAGCCTGCCATTAGCAAGCCGCCGATTCATTGAGTATCTAAAATCATGTATAAATAACTTGCCTTGAAATACAAACATATAAATTCAAAATTATATATTTTTATCTTTATCGCTCCAAAATATTATTTTATAATCAAAACGAAGCAGACACCTCACCGTTATTTGTGATTTGCCTGCTTCTTTATTTTCTGTATCAATTTTAGTACCTATCTACTACTTTTGAAATGCCCAGCATATTAGACAAAATATTTTTTGCAAATCAAGCTTTTGAAAGTGTAAATTTTATTGTAACAGCGCAAAAATTAATCAATGGAAATCACTTGGTACTTCTCATTACCCATCTTAAGGTCACGCATAGCAGCAAGCTGATGCAGCCCGTTGCGCGATTCTATGCGTTCTACAAGGTCATGATTATCTGTCCGCTGATAAACTAAATCAATAGCTGCCTGGTCAACTGCCAAAATATCTGTAGACGCTACAATCCCAATATCACCAATCGTCGGCTCGGCTGCACTAATACCGGCACAGTCACAATCAACCGACATGCGACGCATAACATTTAAATACACGATGTGTTTGCCAAAATAATCTACAGTCGCTTTGCCCGAATCTACCATCAGTTCCATGAAATAATCCTGCATCGGCCACTCTTCAAAATTCGCTGGCATATCTTCTACTACACCATGGACCTGACGTTTACCAACTTGTCCAGAAGCACAGCCAATAGCTATATTCTTTAATGAGCCGCCAAATCCACCCATAGCATGTCCTTTAAAATGTGTAAGCACAATCATGGAATCATAATTGGTAAGATGCCCTCCCATCGCGACCTCCTTCAAATGCTTGCCACCACGCACCGGAAGCGATACATCACCTTCCTCGTCCATGATATCCACAGGGCAGAACGTCCAGCCATTTGTTTCGAGCGTCTTTCTATGATCCTCAGTCGTATAACGGCCGCCTTGATAAAGCGTATTCGTTTCAACTACTGTACTGTCCGGAACATTTGCCTGGAAAGCTTTCACCATAGCCTGCGGCAAAATATTTGGTCCATGCGGTTCACCTGTGTGAAGCTTAATCGCCACCTTACCATAAATTCCTTCATTAATGCTTTCATATAGTTTAATTAAATGCTCAGCATCAATGTGCTTCGTAAAGTAAACTTTTGCAAACGATCCACTAACATCTATTTTAGACACATAAGTGCTTCCAATGACAGGAGCCTGCGTAAAGCCATTTTTAAATCCTGTAGCATCTGCATCTGCCATTTTTACAGAATCACAACAATTTATTTCTTTCATCATACGCCTCCAAAATTTTCTTATTTAAATTCTATTCCTTGTAGTTAACTCCAAGTCAAGCTTTTTAAAATAAGAAAATATATCAGCTTTGTGTAATATATCATAAAATAAAAAATTCGCCTAAACATCAAGTCCAGGCGAACATATAATGTTCTTTCCTGCTTATAAATTTTTCCCGAGCTGGTATGCCTGCATAGGATAGTCAGTCTTTTCTATGTCTTCCCGTGTGTAACTATTGATTGCCAGTACCTTCCCGCAATCCTGCCAATTCAGGTAGTGTAGTGTTTCCATATAAGTACCAACAACACCATTCATGATGCGTTCTTCCGTATCAGCAGCCGTTACAATAAGAACAGCTTTCTTAGCAGTATTTCGGATCAAATCATCAATTCCATGAAAACGATCAATTGCCGCCTTAATTTGCGCTGAAGCTCCATGATAATACAGCGGCGTTACAAAGGCGACCAAATCTGCTTCGAGTAACTTAGGATACAACTTTGTGATGCTATCCTGAAAAACGCAAGCATGCTTACCACACTGACATTGATTGCAGCCAATGCAGGGATGAACCTTCTCAAATGCTGCATCAAAGCGAAAAATTTCATGCCCCGATTCTTTTGCCCCTTGAATGAAATTATCTGCTAGCAAAAAAGATGTTCCTGCTTTATGGGGACTACCTGTCAAAACAACGATTTTCATTTTTTCTCCTTTCGACTTATCAATGTAATATCAATATGCTTTTTAAATTAACGCACCCTGCTTCTCGATATTATCAACCCGGTAAGTTCATTCACAATTCGTTCCTCCCTTGTTTTTATTATTTTCTTATTATAATATAAATATAATAAAATTAAAGAACGCACTTTTTTGTTAGATACTATATAAAAGGAGAGATAGTGAAATGAAATGTAGTAATGTTGATGACCGCCCTTTCTTATATACAATGTCTTTAATTGGTGGGAAATGGAAAATGCATATCTTATTTTGGCTTTCTCATAAGGGTATTATGCGTTATAGCGAGCTTAAAAGAGCATTGGGCAAAATTACCCATAAAATGCTAAGTGATCAGCTAAAAGAATTAGAACGCGATGGATTAATTTTGAGAAAAGAATACCCCCAGGTACCACCAAAGGTTGAATATAACCTTACAGAAACAGGGGAATCGCTGATGCCCGTATTATATGGAATCTGTGATTGGGGAATGCAGCATATCAATAATAGCAAAGAATAAATATGGTTTACTCTTAACACCCGGTATTATTGTATTTCTATTTTTACCGCGCCTTAAAATAAAAAATCGCCTAAACCATAAGTTTAGGCGAACATAAAACATATATTTGATTTTACAAATAGCCTTAAACTTTTAAAGTTTAAGGCTATTTTTCATTCTATCGGCATCACGCAATCGATGGTGTTTTGGCTGAATACTGATAAAAAACGGTGTAACTATTACTCCGTATACGCTTCGAGGGTAACAGGGGAATCTCCAAATGACACACCTCAAATCAAAGACCCCGAATATAAGGCTGCTGTAATTCCTGCTTTTCAAGAACCATCTTCAAGTGCTTTCTTTCTTCGTTCAAGATAATAGCCATTTCTTCCTTTGCCATAATCGGATACATTTTCTGGAGTTCAGATACAAACAAGATTGCGTCTCGCTCAGCCCGTTCGGCGATTTCCAAAATCTGGTCGCGCCTATCGATTGTTCTCGCATCTTCGATCAGTTTATTGTCAAAAACTACGTTCCTCCTGATTAAGAGATCAACGTATTCCGAATACGCTTCGTCCAGTTCCAGTCCTAGTTTGTCAGCATATTTGGTCAACAGTGCTTCGTAGATCATTTTGTGTCTTTCTTCATCCGCAGCCAATATCTCAAAAAATTTAGCGCCGATATTAGCATTCTCTGCAATTGCTCTGTAAAGTTTAGCGGTTGACTCTTCATTGGCAATGATTGTTTTTAACAGCTTCGTTCCGTCCCATCTTACTGTCATTTTTTTCCCTCCTTAAAATTTTTTGAATGTTTAAATTATTATTGATTATAATATATAGCGCAGTTGCTCTTAATGTCAACTTTTATGCAGCTTAATTTAAAAAATAGTGAAATACCACTCCCCCTTAAAATAAAAAAACGCCTGAACTTAAATTCCAGGCGAAAATAAAACACACATATTCATTTTTTTCAAATAGCCGTAAACTGTAACAGTTTACGGCTATTTGCACTCTATTTTTCTATTCCCTCGCCAGCAAATCATTGACGACTGCGCCGGCAATCAATAAGCCTACGACACCAGGCACAAAAGAGATGCTACCGGGTACGCTGCGTTTTTCCAGACAATGCTTTGTCGAACCAGGCGGGCAAATACAATGGCTGCTGCAATTATTTGCTTCTATCTGCAACGGCACGCGAGGTTTTTCCTCTGAATACACAACCTTCAGATGATTTATCCCACGCTTGCGCAACTCTTTGCGCATTACTTTTGCCAAAGGACAAACATTGGTTTTCGATAAGTCAGTTACTTTGAAACCGCCTGGGTCAAGCTTATTACCGGCACCCATAGCGCTAATAACCGGAATACCTCTCTCTTTTCCCTGCACAGCCAAATCTATTTTCGCAGTAACCGTATCCAAAGCATCAACAATATAATCATAATCGTTGTGAATCAACTGTTCTGCTTTTTCCGGTAGGTAAAAAGACTGGATTGTCTCAATTACTGCCATGGGATTAATATCAAGCATCCTTTGACGCATCGCCTCAACCTTTGGCTGGCCAATCGTTTTACGCGTTGTATGCAGCTGGCGATTAGTATTCGTTAAACAGATTGTATCATCGTCTACCAGGACAAATTTGCCTACACCTGCACGTATCAGTGCTTCGGCAACATAACTGCCGACCCCGCCTACACCAAAGATTGCTACCTTGGCTTCAGCTAAACATCTGATGCCCTGTTCACCTATAATCATTTCTGTGCGTGAAAATGCATGCAATACTTATAGCCTCCTCGTTATTTCAGGCGTCCTTTTTTAAATTCGGCAGTTGATCGTTCAAGCTGCCTGATCTATAGCCAGCTAAATCAAAAGTAACATATTTAAAACCCAACGCCATTATTGCTTGATTGATATTTGCCGCAACTTCCGGTATGGCCAGAACTCCCAGCAGTTTTGCATCAACTTCAATTCTGGCAAGAACGCCATGATGACGAACGCGCACAGGGCCCTTAACATACGTGCGTATGATTGCTTCCGCTTGTTCTACCTGACGCAGCCTCTCCGGTGTTATTTGTTCTCCGTAGGCAATACGTGAAGAAAGACACGGCATGCTAAGTTTATTCCAGGTCGGCAGACCCCAGACTTTTGACAAACTGCGTATATCTTCTTTAGCCAAACCGTTCTCCAGCAGAGGGCTGCAAACACCATTCAATTCTTTAATAGCCTTCATACCAGGACGGTAATCACAAAGGTCATCTACATTGGATCCATCAATCACCCATTTATATCCATGTTCCTTTGCCCAGGTGGTCAAAGCGCCAAAGCGTGTGTGTTTGCAGTGATAGCAACGGTCGCCGTTGTTGGCTACAAATTCAGGATCTTCTAATTCGCTGATCCATACTTCTTCGTGCTTAATTCCAATAGTCGCAGCCGTCTTACGTGCTTCCATTTTTTCTGTTTCAGAAAGTGTTTCGGACACCGCAGTCACAGCGATTGCTTTGTCTCCCAGCACTTTGTAGGCTGCTGCAGCCAAAAAGGAGCTGTCAACACCACCGGAGAACGCCACAACGACGCTTTCTAATTCTTGCAAGTAATCTTTTAGTTTTTGTGCTTTTTCTATAGTCATTCTTCAATTTCCTTTTAATCATCCATTATATAAATCTTGTCAGAGCTCTTGAGGCCGGCTACAAAAGTTCCGGCAAGTAGTTTTGATGATACCTTTCATTAATAATATTATTCATATAGAATTTATAGTATTTTAGTATGAATTTAGAAATTTGTCAAGTGACGATCCTGTAACACGACCATTATTTATCTTTCGCTGAGCCCAACATGCACAATTTTTCCAGACAAAGCACGCTGAAATATGAAAGAAGATAAATAACAGCTGCGCCCTGAATACATTCACTAACGTCAAAATCATTGTTAAAACTGCGCAAGGTTACAAACCAGCCAGTATATACCCAGCTGAAAAAATAGAATTTTATAATATGCCGACTGGTGAAAACAAAACGATTCTTTACAAAATCCGGCAACTTAGGCAAAAGAAATTCCGCCACAAAAATGAGCAGCATTGCTGATCCAAGCAAATAAATGCCGACAGTATAATCATGCTGGTAAAAATCATGCAGCATGGAAAACCCTTCATTAAAATCATAGTTCGAGCGTAAAACCAGATAACCGATACCCGAAAGTATCAGCCCCATAAACGCCAATGTTTTGTAGAGAATCTTTTTGCCATATTGCAGATAAAGGCATCCTAGCGCAATTCCTAAAAATATGTATGCAAGCCAGGGCAAAAGAGGGAAGTAGACATTCTTTGCTTCACCAATAAAAAGATAGCTAAAAATAAACTGTAAATCTGCAGGCACAAATTCATAAATTTCTTCGCCGTAGCTCGTTAGTATCATCGTCAAACCACTCAAGAAAAGATAAAACAAATAATGCGGCCTGAAATAGGTCAGAGGTATGATAAACAGCAATGCGTACCCGACAAAAGAATAGATATCAATCATAGTCAAATGATAGACTGCATTGACGAACAAGTCGTCAAACTCCGTCATACCCAAGGCATTCCCTACCAATTGTGGCAAAGGAACCCTAATGAGGTTAACAGCGAAGCCGACAAGTAAGATTATAATCGCCTTTACAAAAACCTTTTTGGCTTGGTAACCACCACTCAGAATCAGCAAAAACCCCATTAGCGTCATAAAAACGTTAGGCACCAATGATGTAACCAAAAAATCAATATAAATACCCTGTCGTGATTCCAGGATGCTGACTTCAGCAATTTCATCAAAAAAATTGATGAAAACCATTAATATAAGGCAAAGCCCTTTCAATAAATCTATGCTTTCAATATATTTTTTCAAGGCACCCACCTATCTTTATTATCATTTTGGGATACTCAAACTATATCCACTTATATTATAAATCTTTTGTTCCTTTACTCATACTGCATTATTTTTATAAAAATACCGGCCTGGATTTTACTCCAAGTCGGTCTAAATATTATTCATTATCAAATTTCAAATTGGCTTCCTTTTGTTTAATACCAGTTTCGTAATTTTCAATTTTGTGATTAAGCCGATCTCTATTTTTTATTTAGCCATGCCGATGCTTTTCAGCCAGTTTGCAATTTCTGTTTGTGATTTGCTAGCCTCTGAACCCCGCACGGCCAAGCCCGAAAGAACATTAGCTTGTGGCAAAGTCTTCTTAATGTCACTTACACTATCACCGAGACCACTGCCCCCATGAGTACAAAACGGAATAACAGTTTTGCCGGCAAAATTATGCTGCTCCAGGAATGAAAATACCCCCATCGGCATTGTTCCCCACCAAATAGGATAGCCGACAAAAATCACATCATAAGAAGAAAAATCAGCAACCTGAGTTGCAAGCTGTGGGCGAAAATTATTATTTTTTTCAGTTTTAGCTTGTTCTGTAGTCGCTTGGTATTCTTCCGGGTACTTATTTGTAGTCTTGATTTCGAAAAGGTCACCACCAACATCCTTTTGAATTTCTTGAGCAACATTGCGAGTGTTACCGGTTTTCGAGAAATAGGCAATTAAAATTTTGCCTGATTTTTCGCCAGCTGGTTTTACCTGACTGCTTTCACTTGGCGTAGCGACTTTCGCATTCGACGTTGTTCCAGCTTTGGAACCGCTGTTTCCTCCACAACCGGCGAGTGCAAGTGTCATCATAATTGTGACAGCCAATGTTAATGCTTTTTTCATAAAAATCATCCCTTTAAAATATTTAATGACCATTTTCGCCAATTGATTCTGATTTATACATTCTTGCCGCTTTCATAAGCCTGTTTCATTGCCGGCTGCCCTTTAATATCACCAATATTCCATGCGCCGGTACCAGCAATGATTCCTGCTTCCTCCGGATTATCAAGACAGCGGAAGAATCCTCTGAAGCCTGCAATTGTTTCATCTAGTGCATCCTCGCTACCGTCTGCTGCTGTTGCAATTATATAGAATTTTTTGTCGCTGATTTTTGTATATACAGGACATGTCCTATCAATCAGCGTCTTCATCTGTGCACTCATGCTGTAGAAATAGACAGGTGTTGCCAGAACGACAACATCTGCTGCAACCAGCTTGTCCAGGATTTCAGCCATATCATCTTTTTGGACACAGCTGCCACTTTTTTGACAGGCACCACACCCGAGACAATAATTAATGTTTTTATCTCTTAAAAAAATCTTTTCGGCCTGATTGCCAGCTTCTTGCGCGCCGAGCATAAATTGGTCGCATAGCAGGTCGGAATTGCCGCCCCTTCTTGGACTGGAAGATAATATCAAAACTTTTTTGCTCAAAACTAATCACCTGATTTTCATAAATTTTTAAATTCGTATCTACCAAATTACTATTTTTTAATTTCTACATTGTTAATTTGCTTACCATCTGGTAAAAAAGCCGCTAATCTTAAAGTATTGCCCTCTCTTTTTTAGATTGTAACTCTTGGAGTCCACTCCAAGTCAAGTTCTTTTCATATTTTCACTACTATCTAAGTCCTTCCCACCAACGGGAAAATGTTTGCTGCTGATTTTCCAGTTCCACAGGCTCACCGATTATTGGCGTCAATAGCCTGTAATGCTTATCCTTGCTAGCCTCTGTTATTCTTTTAAACGGCTCGTCCCAGGAATGGTTAGCTATGGAAAATTTGCCTGAATGCCCTGGCAGGAGAGCTTTGGCATTCAATTCATCGGCAGCTAGTGCTACTTCTTCCGGCATCATATGAATATAGGGCCAACTTTTATCGTATTGCCCATTCTCCATAATTACCAGGTCGAAGCTATCAAACATTTCCCTGATTTCCTTGAAATGCGGTCCATAACCACCATCGCCGCTGTAAAAAATGCGCTTATCCTGGGCTTCCAGCGCAAAAGAAGTCCACAGGGTTTTATTGGGGCTCAAAAGGCGGCCGGAAAAATGTCTAGCCGGCAATACATGAACGACAAAATCTTTGTCCATTCTCAAGGAATCATACCAGTCGTCCTCATGTATCATTTTTTCATCGAATCCCCACTGCTCAAAATACGCGCCCACACCCAAGCCACAAACAACATTTTTGATTTTGGACTTCAAGGCCATGACCGTCGGATAATCAAGATGATCCCAATGATCATGCGAAATAAGCAAGTAATCTATTTCCGGTATATCTTCTGCTTTATATAAAGAGGTTCCCGCAAAAGCCTTATTAGCGAAATCAACAGGCGCTGCGGAAAAGCTAAGAACAGGATCAATAAGAATCCTTTTGCTGCCAAATTGTATAAAATAAGAAGAATGACCAAGCCAAATCACAAAATCCTTATTTTTATCAAGCGCTTTCAGGTCTGTTTTGACGGTTGGAATGGAATCAATCGGTGCGGGACGTTCTTTTTGGGAAAAGAAAAACTTCAACATGGTAGACGAACGACTCTCGCCAACAATTTGCGGTGTCGCGACCAGGTTTTGAAACTGTCCATCGACGTAATTCGGTGATTCTTCGATTCTCTGGAGGCGTGCGCCTTCCGGTGCTTTGCCAAACTTTGGCTGCTGCAAATAAAAGACTGTTCCAATAGGTAAAGCAACCAAGCCCATTAAAGATACTGCAAGCATTTTTCTTAACCACGCTTTCATGAATTTCTCCGTTCTTTTTGATAGCTTGCCGTAAAAGATACTATCAATAATTTATTCCTTTGTTGCCAGTTATAGTAACACTTGGAGCTTACTCTAAGTCAAGCATTTTACAAATACTTCACAATATTTATTGACTTAGAGTGTGCTTAAAGTTGTATTATAGATAGCGTAAAATAAAATTGCTTCCATAATATATAAAAATAAGCGGAGAATGTTATGCATAAATACAAAGATCCAGACCTTGCAAAATCGAAAAGAAAAGCGTGGTGGATGAGCCTTGCCGTACTGACACTGACAATTATCCTGAGCATAAATGCAGTAGGTCTTATTATCGGCAGTATCATTTACCAAGAAGCCAGCCTATTACCAGCTTATTCACACCCACTGGCGACTCAGCGCCTACAGCAATCTTTAAAATATAACGGCAGAGAAGTGCCAAAGGAAAACATTGTCATTGAATCCCCTTATGGTTATCCTTTATCCGGAACCTTCATTCCCAACCCAGAACCAACAAACAAAACCATCGTTTTTGTCCATGGCTTCATGGAAAATCGTACCGTGGGCCTTAATTATTTGAATCTTTACATGCAGTCGGGCTTTAATCTGCTACTCATCGACTCGCGTGATCACGGAGAAAGCGGTGGCGACTCCGTTACCTGGGGCAATTTAGAAAAATATGATTTAGACCAGTGGATCAGTTGGGTGCAGCAACGGGTACCTAATGGCACTATCGGTGTCCATGGTATTTCCATGGGAGCAGCAACAGCTTTGCTGCATGCTGAACTTAATGAAAGCAATAAACGTGTTGCCTTTTATATTGCCGACAGTGCTTATTCTGATTTTGAAACCTTAATGGAGCTCCAGATTAATCGTTATCTGAATTCAACCCACCTGGAGATTGCCAAAATTTTGCTGCAATATGCCAATGTCATCTCTTATTTTCATTCCCGTTCAACCTTTCAGCAAGCCTCCCCTTTAAGAGCTGTGCAGCACGTGACGACACCAATCCTTTATATTCACGGCGATGCTGATGAACTGGTTCCTGCTTATATGTCCGTGCAGCTTCAAGAAGCAACCAAAGGTCCCAGTGAAGTCTTCATCTTTGCCAATTCAACACATGGCTCAGCTATTTTTGACGACCAAAAAAGCTACAAAGAAATTGTCCAGAATTTCATTCAAGCAGTCGAAGCACAGGGTTAATATAAAAAATAATATAATATGCAAATAACCTGGACTAATGTCCAGGTTATTTTTACAGCATGTCTCAACCAAGCTTTTGACAAATTGCCTTGTATTGTTTAAATATATCAGCTAATTCCGGATATAACTTTTCCGGTGGCAAGAGTAATTTAGCCCGCATGAAGCGTATACCCAGTTCAACAGCCTCTGTGAAAGCACTGTCGCCATGCATAAGAATAATAGTCAAAAATCCTGCGGCAAAAACATCCCCGGCGCCAGTTGCATCGACGATTTCTTCATTGCTTAAAACGTCGATTGGGAAAATCTGCTCAATAATTTCCTTATTCTCCAGCTGATAAATTTTTATCTCCGTTTCTTCTTTGACTATAAGAGTCAATTGCTCCGCGCCATTAGTCAAAATAATCTTGGCTTTTGCCAAATCCGTGTTCATGTTCTTCCTACCGGCAAGCTTATTAAACTCAATCGTATTCAGAAAAAGATAATCTGAAGTCCTTATTATATCCATGACGGCCGGAGTGATATTCTCCAACCAACAGTATCCGGGGTCACAGCTTATCTTCAGCAACGGATTGCGTATTCTGGCATCGCGAAGAAGCTGCGAGAGCAAAACAGCTATCCTTTCATCAGCGAATTGAGTAATCTGTACAAGTCTGGCCTTAGCTACATATTCTAAAACTGCCTGGTAATTATCCTTAAGATAGGTCACCATGTCGTTATTGCTACCGGGTGCAAAAAGAAACGACCTTATACCATCATGATTCAAAGAAAGACAGAGTCCGCTGTCTTTGCCCTCTCGCACGTTTACATACTTGTGGTCAATTCCCAGTGCATTCATGCTATCTATAAAATCAGGTGCATTGCTTTTATGATCACCTGCAACACCTATGCAGCCGATCTTTAGTCCTGCAGACAGCGCTGCCATTGCGCCGCAGGTATTAAAAGCCGAACCGCCCAAGGTTATTCTGAAATAATCATTGCCCAGAAACTCAATTATTTCTTTGATAGCTGCTTCCGCGGCAAACTTCTCCGCTCCGCGTTCTACCTTCGTCATCAGTTCTTTCTGAACCTCAGCTGGCAATGCTTCCAGCTTTTCAGTTGTTAACGTATAATCCAGATTGAGTGAACCAATGCCAATAATATCGAGCATGATCTTTTCCCTCTCTAAAACAAGTTTCATTAATGTAGAATCTTGATTTGCTGTACTCTTCGCTATCTGCTTAATATTTCCTGCCTTAGTATCTTTAGCGTTATTTTTTATGGCCAATTTATAAGAATCCTAAAAAATTTACAGGAAATTAATGTATTCCTATGGCTAATTTGCATTTAATTTTGTATGATGTTCTTGAATACATATATTTAGAAGCAACAGAAAGGAATAATATTATGGAAACATTACGAGCAAAAAAAGGCTTCATCTGTGATATGGATGGTGTTATCTACAAAGGTAACGACCTCCTGCCAGGTGTTAAAGACTTTGTCGAGTGGTTATATCGTGAAAATAAAGAGTTCTTATTCCTCACGAACAGCAGCAGCAGAACACCCAGAGAGTTGCAGCAAAAACTCAAAAGAATGGGGCTTGATGTAGACGAAAGCCACTTCTACACCAGTGCGCTGGCAACGGCAAAATTTTTGCACCGCCAGTCTCCCGGCTGCACCGCTTATGTAATTGGCGGTCCTGGTCTCTTCAATGCCCTGCATGATGCCAAAATAACTTTTAATGACGTTGACCCTGAATATGTAGTTGTTGGTGAAACCAACAACTACAATTATGAACATATCTGCCGGGCCATGCACCATGTAATGAACGGCGCCAGATTGATAGGTACCAATTCAGATCTGACGGGTCCTTCAGAAACAGGCATCATACCAGCCTGCCGTGCACTTGTTGCGCCCATTGAGATGACTACCGGCAGAGAAGCTTATTATGTTGGCAAACCAAATCCGTTGATGATGCGTACCGGCCTGCAGATACTAGGTATCCATTCAGCTGAGACGGCGATGATTGGTGACCGTATGGATACCGATATCATTGCCGGCATCGAAAGTGGTCTTGATCCTGTTCTTGTTCTTTCCGGGGTGACTTCCCGTGAAGGCATCAAACAGTATCCATATCGTCCAAGATTAGTACTTAACGGCATCGGTGATATCGCAACAGTCTGAAATAGCAAAAAGGAACCAAGCTAGTATCTAAACTAGTTTGGTTCCTTTTTTTCGTCTTAACTAGTTTTTAGCAAAACTAGGCTTTTAAATATGTTCCGCTTAATCTTTCCAACCGTTTGTGCAATTCTTCGTGTTTGCCTCTTCCGATAACATTCTCTTCGAGTTCTTCGAACTCCTCAAACAATTCATCCTGGGTCTCTTCCGTCAAAACCCTATCTGCCATAGCAAACAACACATTATTCTCCTTGTTAATATGTTGTTCCAACAGTTCAGCATAAGACCTGATGTTTTCAACCAAGGCTGTCAATCCATTAGCAGTTCCGTCCTCATAATCGGTCAGAGCTATGCCCATGTTAGCGATATACTTTCTGCCTTGATCATGTTCCGCAAGCATCACGCCAATCGGCCCGCCTTCCCTCGGTATACCAGCCTGTTCCAAACAAGGGAATAAGATGTTTTCTTCTTTCCCGTGATGACATTGGTCTGCAAAAACTTTAAGAAAGTCAATCATTTCGTCAACATCAGCTACGTGAACCTTTTTTTCGGTTTCAATTTCAACACAGGCAGCCCCCATAATTTGCAGCATAAGTCTGATTGCTTCATGTTCTTTTTTTAGAGCACCGGTTGCCTTCATACGCTTTCCTCCTTAATCCTTAAAGATAATTTCATAAGTAAATTTACCTTAACGAAGTTCCAGACGGGAAACAGTATTAAACTATTGGATAACGACACTATAGAAGGTTGGCACTGCTCTTCCTTCAAACAACTCGAGTGCTTTTTCCGCAGCTATTGCGTGGAAAGGCAGCGAATGCAGCGCCATAAAACTCTCCTTGCTATCCATTTCTACCAGGCAAGCATATTCTCCTTCTTTTTCATTCTTCAAGAGACTGCGGCGGATAAAACCCGGCGACTTGCTAAACTCAAAGGTTGACCACTTAAACCAGGACTTAAAAGCTTCTTCCTGGCCTTCTTTAATCTTCGGGTAATTAACTATAGCGACAAACATCAACAACACCTTCCTTCAATGCTATCTTACATGTGAATTTAAATTTTAAACAATCATAAAGCTATTGACCGCCGATAATTTTGCCAGAGCTTCGCAGGATAATCCTTCAATATTTTAGGATTAACCTGCCCAAGGATGACTAACGGCTGAACCATACCTAAAAACAGCATCGCTGCTGCCATTGCGTCGACATTTGGGCTTATTTCACCCTGCTTTTGTCCTTGCTGCAAAAGTTTTTTTACCTGCTGCACATAGGAACCGACTGCAGCCAGCATATCAGCTTTAATTTCAGGATTACGATTGCTGCTCATAAGGAAAAAAAGTATTCTAGGTATTGCTGCTTCCTCCCTAAGCAATTTGATATGCAGCCTAAAGAGCATTTCTAATTTATCTATCGCCGTACCATCACAAGCCTTTGCCCGAATCAGGTTATCTTTTAAACTGCTGTCGGCAAATTCAATAAGAGCCATTATTATCTCATCTTTACCTTTAAAATGGCGATAGATAGAGGCTGGTACGAGCCCGATTTTTGTGGCAATATCATTGATGTTCAGTTTATCTAAACCATTCTGTTCCACTAGAGATAGTGCCGCGCGCACTATTTCTTCTTTTCTGATTTCTGTACATTTGCGTTCTCTCACATCAACCCTCCTGGCAATTGACCACAGCTGCTTCTGCAGACTTCCTTCACTTATTATTGCCGGATATTCGGTTTTCACCATAATTAAGCTTTAGAGCTTATTCTACTGTGATTATTTGAATGGGGCAGCTGTCTGCTCCCTGCTGGGCCTTCTCAGCCAAATTACCTTCAGCCATTCCTACAGCATTGTCACCATCTACTCTTAGTTCACTTACTATTTGACTTTTCGAATCGTCCATGTTTTGTTCGTAAACTTCGGGGCTGGTTGACCAGCATGCCCCACAACTGATACATTCTTCCCTGTTAATAAAAATCTTTGCCATTTTAATCACTCCTTTTTATTATTTCTAAGCTATATTCTTGCTGAACTTCTTGACAGCCAAGGCCAATACCAAGACACCAATTATAAATAACGCTATTATTTGCGGCCACAAGATCGCAAAGCCCAAACCTTTCAGAAAAACACCCCGGATAATAACCAGAAAATGTCGTAAGGGGTTTAAATAAGTGATAGCTTGCACCACAGCCGGCATATTTGCAATAGGAAACATGAAACCGGAGAGCAGAACTGCCGGAAGATAAAAGAAGAAAGTCGACATCATAGCTTGCTGCTGAGTTTCCGATAAGGTTGAAATGAGTAAACCAATACCGATGGTTGTCATCAAATAAGCACCATTAGCGACCGCCAACGTCATGATATTGCCTCGAACCGGTATGTCAAACCAAAAAATACTGATCAGCGTAACAAAAAGCATATTAGCGAAACCTAAGATAATTGACGGCATCGTTTTGCCCAAAATGAATTCAAGTGATGTGATTGGCGTCACAACTATCTGCTCCATTGTGCCCATCTCTTTTTCCCGAACTACCGACATACTGGTCAATAACAATGTAACGAGCATAACGATAGCCGCAATGACTCCAGGCACATAAAAGTTCCTGCTTGTCAGGTTTTCATTAAACCATGCTCTTGTTTCAAGTTCTACACCTATTTTCTTACCGGCAACCGCAGATCTTTGTTCCAGAATTTGCAAAGCATCCTTTTGAATGATGCTGCCTGCATAGTTCAAAACCAAACCGGCAGTGTTAGAGTCGGTTCCATCCACAATGATTTGAACCAATGCCGTATCACCGGCAGCTATTTGTCTGCTGTAATCAGGTGGGATTTTTATAATGGCTGCCGCCGTTCCACGATTGAGAATATCGTCTATTTCTCGGTCGCTGCGCAGTGTTTCTGTTATTGTAAAATAACCCGATCGCGTAAACCGATCTAACAACGCGCGACTTTCAGGGGTAGCAGATTGGTCATAAATAGCAGTCTTAACGTCCTTAACATCGGTTGTGACAGCATAGCCAAAGATTAAGCTCTGGATAACAGGCATGACAAAAACAATCGCCCGCATCTTCTTATTGCGAAAGACCTGAATAAATTCTTTACGAATCATTTGTTTCAAGCGTTCATATGCCATCAGCTACACCAACTTTTTTTCAGCTTAATATTAGCAACTACTATCAGCACAGCAGCAAAAATGACCAAACCCACAGCTTCCATGATTAACATATCCAAGCCAGCCCCCTTGAGATAAATCCTTTTTAAAATCGCTACAAAGAAACGGGCTGGCACCACGTAGGTCAGACCTTGCAGGAAAGGAGGCATATTGGCGATGGAATACATAAAGCCCGATAACAGGAACGAGGGCAGGAAAGTCAGCACCATCGCCAACTGGCTTGCAACCAACTGCGAACGCGTCAAAATACCGGCAAGCATACCCATCGTAAGGGCTCCTGGCAGAAATAACGCTGCCATGGCAAAAACTAAAGCGCCATTGCCCCGCAAAGGAACCTGAAAAAGGAACTCCCCAATTAAAACCGCCAGCAAAACATCAAACATCCCAATAGCGAAATAGGGCACCAGCTTACCCAAAATTAATTCTCTTGGCTGCAAAGGAGTGGTAAGCAATTGCTCCATGGTTCCGTTTTCCCATTCGCGTGCTACGGTTAATGAAGTAAGCAATGCAGAAATAACCATCATGATTACTGCGATCAATCCAGGTATAATATAATTTTTCGCCTGCATATTTTGGTTGAACCATATCCTCGGTTTAGCTTCGAGCGGAATATTTACCTTCCTCGCGCCCTGTCTTTGGGCTGTCTTAAGCATCAGAGAACTTGTATAACTGTCAGTTACCGTTTTGGCGTAGCCAATCGCTATGGTCGCAGTATTGGAATCACTGCCATCAACAATCAACTGGGCATCTGCTTTACGGCCTGTTTCCAGTTTCCGACTGAAATCAGTGGGTATTATCAGTGCCAGCATAGCTTCGCGCTTGTCGATGGACTGTTCAATTTCCTCATAAGAGTCCACGTAACCGGACAACAGGAAATAACGTGAACCTGTAAATCGCCCAACAAGCTCACGGCTGTCGCTGGTTCTATTCTGATCCCAGATGACAAGAGGAACCTTATCAACATCCAGGCTTAGCGATGAACCAAAGAGAAAAATCAGAAGAACGGGCATAGCAATAGCCATAGCAAGGCTCAGCGGATCGCGAATAATATGAACGAATTCTTTTCGGATGATGGCGAATACACGCTGCAGATTCATTTCGTCACCCCTTGCCCGCTGTTTTGATGGTCCCGCGCCTCAATTATGGAAACAAATACGTCCTCAAGCGAAGGTTTTATCTGTTCCAATCTGGTATAAGAAAGTTTGCTGCCTTCCAAAAAGTCGGCAATTATGGGCATTGCCTTTTCCGCTTCTTGCACGGAAAGGTGAAGACCCCGCCCGAATAAAGCAGCTTCCTTGATTTCAGGAACTTCTTTGATCTTTTGCAGTACTTCAAACGGCTCCGGACATTCTAAATCCAGGATGTCTGTATGCATATACCTGCTTTTCATTTCCTCCGGTGTCCCCATGGCAACAAGTTCCCCGCGATAAATCATCGCTAACCGGTCACAGTACTCCGCTTCGTCCATATAGTGAGTCGTCACAAAAACCGTAACGCCCTTACCTGCAAGCTCATAAATAAGACTCCAGAAGTTGCGCCGGGAGACAGGGTCAACGCCAGATGTAGGCTCATCCAGAAAAATCACTGATGGATTATGAAGTAAGGCACACCCCAAAGCCAATCTTTGCCGCCATCCGGCCGCGAGTAATGAAGTGAGGCTGTTGCGATGCTCTTCTAATCCCGACATCGTTATAACCCATTCTTTGCGCTCAATTTTTACTGCCTGGGGAACTTGATAAATACCGCTATAAAAATCGATGTTCTCTTCAACTGTAAGGTCTTCGTAAAGCGAAAACTTTTGCGACATATAACCAATATTAGCCTTGATTTTTTCAGCATCCTTAAATACGTCAAAGCCTAGTACACTAGCTTTACCAGCCGTCGGTGTAACGATACCGCAAAGCATCCTGATAGTAGTTGACTTTCCTGCGCCGTTAGGGCCGAGAAAACCGAAGATTTCGCCTCTTTTCACTTGAAAAGATACTTTGTCGACAGCTTGAAAAGTTCCAAACCTTTTTTCGAGATTCTCTACTGCAACAGCATATTCAGGCACCTCAAAGTTATCAGCCATGGGAACCACTTCCCTCCTGTGGCATAGACATAGAAATAAAAACATCTTCCAGTGAAGGCAGGACAATTTCAGCCTCTGCGTCCATTGCAATATCCCTCAGACTGTCTTTGACTGACCGCAGTGCATCCGTTGCCTCCCCTTCCAACAACAGATGAATTTTGGCCCCGAATAGTCCCGCTGATAACGGAGATAAACGAGAAGTAAGCGCGTCCATGACCTTTCTCGGCTCCTTACAAATAACTTCAACGAGGACTCCTCGCATTTGATTCTTTACTTCGTCCGGCGTACCGGAAACAATTAACTTTCCTTGATGCAAAAGCCCCACCCGCGTGCAGCGTTCGGCTTCATCAAGGTATGCTGTAGAAACGAAAATAGTTACGCCTTCTTCCAGCAGCTTGTACAAAATTTTCCAAAAGTCGCGTCGCGATAAAGGGTCGACACCGTTTGTCGGTTCATCCAGCAATAAAACTTTTGGTGTATGTACAAGGGCGCAGGCCAAGGCCAATTTCTGTTTCATACCGCCCGACAGTTTGCCTGCCTGACGATCTCTGAATGGTTCCATATTGCTGAAAGCGAGAAGTTCAGTAATTTTCTGTTCTCTTATTTGTTGCGGTACGTTGTACAAATCAGCATAGAAGTCTATATTCTCTTGAACGGTCAGGTCTGAATAAAGTCCGAACCGCTGGGGCATATAACTAATCTGCTTTTTAAGTTCGCTAGACTCGCCAATTGTATTATTACCGTTAACCCAGGCATCACCTGCGGTTGGTTTCATCACTCCGGCGAGCAGCCGCATGATTGTCGTCTTGCCGGCACCGTCAGGCCCTACTAATCCGTAGACCTCGCCCTGCTGAACGGACAGGTTGAGATTATCCACTGCTGTTTTTCCATCAAATGCCCTGGTCAAGCCGACGGTTCGAATGGTTTCCATGACTCATTCATTCCTTCCTAACTTAATGACTGCATCGGCAGGCATCCCTGGTTTCAATTCATGAGCAGTATTATCAATCATGATTTTAATCCGATAGACAAGTTTTACTCGCTCTTCCGCGGTTTGAATATTTTTAGGTGTAAATTCAGCTTCCGATGCAATATAGCCTATAGTTCCGCTATAGCTTTTGTTCGAATAGGTGTCAGTTGTCACAGAAACTTTTTGTCCCAACTGAATTTTACCCAAGTCTGTTTCGGCAATATAAGCTTTGAGCCAGACTTTGTCGAGTTCACCAATTGTAACTACGGGAGTCCCCAACGATACATATTCACCGGGTTCAATATTTTTTGACAAAACAAAGCCATCTATGGGAGACGTTACTTGAGCATATCCTAATCTTGTCTGCGCTAAGTTCAGGGCTTGTCGATTCTGTTCGACCTGGGCGGCGGCCAAAGCAATTTCCTCTTGTCTCGGCCCTTCAATTACCAGACTAAGCTGCTGCTGCGCTTGGTCAGCACGTGCACTCATAGTTGCATATGTGGTTTGAACCCGTTCCCTCGACTGCGCGGATATTGCACCCTGAGCAAACAATTCCTCACTCCGCCGATACTCTGCTTCTGCATTTTGCTTATCTGCGAGGGCACTGTTGAATGCCGCCTTTGCTGCAGAAACATCCTGCTGCCGCGATCCGTTCATTAATTGAGTCAAAGTTGCTTCAGAGGCAAGTAACTGAGCCTTGGCCTTGGCAACATCTAACTGAAGATCAGCAGTTTCTAAATTAGCTATCAACTGCCCTTTCTTGACCCTATCTCCTTCATCGACCGGCCGGTCGAGAACATGGCCGGCAACTTTAAAACCTACGCCGACAGTCGTCGTTTCGATATTGCCGGATACCTTAATAAGATTTGGATCAGCTTGCTTTCTCGTAAGCAGAAAATATGCTCCCGCCGCTATTAATATAATCAAAACCGGAATCAAAACCTTAAATTTCTTTTCCATTCTATTACCCCCGCTTAGCTTTGTAATTGCCCATTTCCAAGGTTTATAATTGCTTTGTGAATGTTAATTCACTTTTGTATTTAGTCTAACATTATTTTTTGGGCAAAACAAGTGGCGATATTCTAGAATTCCCTCTAAAATAAAAAAGTGCCCAAACAAAACAAACTGTTTGGGCACTTCTCAAAAAATTAAATTGTTGATGAATAGCAGAAAAAAGTGCTGTTGCCAGCGAAAAAAATCGCTATGGCAACAACCCTTTGATACAAGAGAGACAAGCGGGGCTTTCTATTCGAGAAATTGAAAGAGCAACTGGCGTATCAAAAGGAATTATCGCTAACTATTGACAAAAAAGGAACGTCCCCGATTATTCCCACATTCCACTTTCACTTACTTCTTTCTGAGTAATAACTGCATAAAACTCCTCTCCATCCATCGGGGATGGAGGGGTCGCTGTAACAACATTTTCTTTCTCATGGTATCTTTGGAAATAATGTATCTTCATAATTGTTGGCATACATACCCATTTTTCGCATTGCAAATAGTATTTTGAAATCTTCTTTGCATTTCTTCCTCTAAATCATTATCGTAGTCCTTGGTGTGCTTATATATTGCATTAAGAAAATCATCAAAGTAAGGCACCTTATCAAACAGGCTTCTATTTTTATCAAAGAAATTATAGATTTCTCTATAATAAACAATAGTATATTTTTCACCGCACGAAAACTTGCTTAGGTCAATGCGATTGTAATTCGGTGAAAAAATAAAGCAGCTCGCAGTTTTCTTACAATACTCATCATCAGATGTAACAAATTGATAGTACTTTTTTAGCTGTGACTGTACTTGGTCACTATAGATATCATGTCGCTCATCAATTCCGTTGATGCTAGATTTGATTTTATTTTCTATTACAACGGCATTATTTTTGTCAGAAATAAGCAGGTCAATGTTTCTCTTTTCTCTCTCAATGGTAAAATCTGTTTGTATCTCTACATTTAGAACATCGCTTGCAAAACGTGAAAAAGCACCTCTATGTATATTAAAAAAGTGAGCAAACATATTTGAAAAAGCGAGTTCATTGTCTTCCTGCCTGATTATTTTTAGGAAATTGAAATAAGTATCTTTTTGAAGTTCCGGCAATTCAGAAATTGCTTGAGTTGTATTATCAGCCGCCCATAACTCCCTGTTCTCAATTATCTGATTCAAATCAGCGAAAGAATCCGGCTTTTCATTTTCATTGTAAAATTCCCTTAATGTTTGTTTGCCAAATCCTTTATTTGTACGAATGAAAAAAATATTACCATCACTTACAGATGCATCGTCTGTAATATATATTTGATTTTTCGGCTTAATAACCTTATCTGCAACAAAGGTAGTATAAGCATTTTTTTCTTCTTGAAGACTGCCGTGATAAGCGTTTTCATTAAATAGATCTACAAGGCTTATTCCGCCATATGTCAGTCCTAATGCAACTTGTCCTTTATATCGCTCTTCTCGCGGAAGTTTGCTATCAGCAAAATCAAGAATCTTAACACCCTCTGCCTTGGCTAGTACTTTATATGTTTTCGAGGCAAATTTTCGTACCAACAAAACAGTTATTCTATTTTCTTCATGAGATAATTCTATTGTTCCTTGTGAATTAAGATAAATATAGTTTTTCCCATCATCTGCTCTATAGAGATTTATGATTTCATGGCCTATATTATCGCCCTCTGACAAATACGCTCCAACGTACATTTTGTTGATAATTATTTCACGTCTCATTTGTGTTGGATTTGCTTTTACTGCGTTTTTTTGTTTGTATTCAATCGGAGCGGGAGTTTCATCCGATGACAGAAACAAGCGAAATCTTCTGAGATACGACAAGTAGCCACTAACAAGTAAATTTACATTACCTGTCGAGTTCTCAGCAAGAGCTTTTAGCAATGCATTCTTTGCATCAGCCTCAAAATCAGTAGAGTTCATCACATTCCAAAACAGATCTTTGCTTCCTTTTCTCCAAAGGTAGAAGGTGTCAACATAAGCAGTACTGATAGTTGCTTTTGAAATATCCTGGCTATGTAGGAAGTTTCTATATAAAGCACGCATCTCATCATACGGTAGAGCTTTCATTTTGTTAATATCCAAAGTCACCCCTCCTTTACTCAATACTTTTTAATCTTTCAAGCCACTTCAATATGTATCCACTCTTAAAGAAATCTAATAATGCTCCATCGCAAAAGCGCTCGGCTCTAACAGCACCCATAATTAGCGCCATTACACACTGCAAGTTCAAATTTGAAATATCAGCACTCTTCATAGATTCCGAATCCCATTCAAGACCATTGTCTTTGAGAATCTCCCCATAACGGGTAAGCTCCATATCTTTATTGCTTTTTTCAAAGGTATAAACATCGTCGATGAAGTTATGTACCATTTCGGAATAACCCACAAAAGGCATCTGAATCGGGTGCTCTGGCGTTCCATCGTTTTCTTTATCAATAACAAATTCACCAATGCTATCCGTCTGGATCATCGATATGTATTTTGTCAAAATATCAAATTTACTCATTCTCGTCCTCCTCAGTACGGCCAAAGGGGACAGTCCCCCTTGGCCGTATGGTGACTATTACTTCAATCTTTTAATAATTTATCCCCTATTATTGGCTTTATTTCTTTTTTCATTTTTTTATGAATTTCTTCTATTTCTTTATTAAGCTCACTAATATATTCACTGCATACATCTTTGTATAAACCTCTTGAATAATCTTTATTAACAGTAAATGTAAGTTTTAACACTTTATCCGCAGCAATAACATCTTCCAGTAAAGCTGCAAACATTACCTTAAGTTCGTTTTGACATTCAGAAGAATTTAAATTAACAATAATAGGGTTTTCTTCAAAATAAAATTCTAAAACATCAGCATCACTTTCATTAGTTGTTAAATTTACTTCTATTGTTTCCTGACTCATAAATATCCTTCCTTTCATAAAAAGCTGCTCTACCACCTTCGAGTGTATGTATGCTTTCTTCAGTCCAACCTAAAACTTCATTTTCATCTTTAATATTAACTAATAAATCATTAAATGGATTACCTAAATACGTTTTATATTCACCACAAAAATGAGTTCTAAAAATTGATAAATATGGTAATGTTCTAACAGCTATATTTGCATTGTGCGTAGCAACTATAACTGTTTTATGTTTTTTAGCAAGATCTACTATTTTAGGGCGAATATTAGTATCAATATATGAATTCCCCATTCCTAATTCAGGTTCATCTAAAAAATATGCATCAGCATCACTAGACAATACCTTTTGCAGTAATAAAATCCCCCGTTCTCCATTTGACGGAATGTACTCACTATTATCTTCTAAAACTACTATTTTAGATAACCCTATAAAATATTCCAGCGAACTAATTGAGTCTTCAGAACAAAGATCATTAAATTCTTTAATATTAGTTGTTAAATTATTAGTGCAAGCATTATCAAATATTTGCACTAATAATTTAGATATTTTTTTGAGTTGCGTTATGTTTTTCTTAAACTCACTCGCTCGTGAATTTGCTCCTAACATTCTATATCTATTTTGAATAAATATTTCACCTTTTCCCTCTATATCACCAATACTTTCTTTTTCAAAATGGGGCTCATGCTCTATAAAGCTAACGATTTTTTCAACTGACTTTCGTAAACTTAATCGATTATTAGCAAATTCAAAAAAACCAGTGGTTGATGGTTTAGATACTGTATTCGAGTTTTTATCAGCAATGTCTTTAATTTTATCAATGCTAAAATTAGCAAGTTTAACTTTATAAATTTCTGAAAATTCTTTTTTAATTTTAACATTTATCTGTTTTTCTAATTTAATCAGCAAATTATTAAGAATTTCATGTTCATCATGCAAAAGATATTCACCAATATTTATATTACTAATACTGTTTATAGCACTCTGACACTTTGAATAATCATTGGTACTATCTTTATAATTACCTGAATCTGTATCATTAATTCTACCTGCCTCTGTAATTTTCATTCTACTTTTATTCATAACATTATCTTTAGTTTTGAACCAGTCGAAATATTTCTTTATATTCGTAGGATTTATATCAACCCAGTTTTTTATATATCTAAACTCACTAGAACAGTCATCTATTCCAATTTTTAAAACTGAATTATTCATGTCATTTGTCTTTAACAATTTTTTAAAGTCATCATCTCGTGCAGAACCACAATATTTTATACAGTTAATACCTTTTTCAATCATATCCTCGTAAATCGAATTCAATATTTCACTTTTCCCTGTACCTTTTTGTCCAAAAATAATATTTATTTCTTCATAAATTTTAAGCTCTATCTCAATATCCCTATATGGTTTTGCAATAACATCATAAGTATTTTTATAACTCAATAAAGTATTCACAACTGTGCGATCACGCTTCGCTAACAAGCAAAGTTGACTAAAATTAGATATCGGCAACCTTAAATCTGCAAATGTACATGTTTCATATTCGCTCCAATCTTTAACGTCACTACCTATAAGCATATTGTAATTATGATTAGTAAATACGCCAAGCGATCGCATATCTTGAGGTTCACCAAAAACCCTACTACTATCGCCTACAATATCCACTAAATGCTTAAATTCCTCCTCACTAATTGAAGGTTTTTTATGAAAATGGCATATATATATAACATCATAACAATTTAAACGACTACATACCTCATTAATTTCAACACAATCAGTTTCTATATTTTTATTTTCAAATAATTTTTCTACAGCAATTGCAAAGTCTATAGCATTATCTGGGTTTGCTACAACTATTAGATGAAATTTTTTTGTTCCTTCTGATGCTAAATCCAATTCTACTCCAGGCCAAACCTGGCAAACATTCCCAACCTTTTCTTTTAAACTTAAGTATTGATCATAATCAAAAAGATTATGATTTGTAATTGCAGCTATTTTTATATCTGCATCATTAATCTTTTCAAAAAATAAATCTGCTGAAACATTTCGACCGTCAGATTCTCCCGATTTCACTTTTTTGGTGTGGCAATGAAAATCAACTTTCATCATTTGTACCTCCATCTATAGAAAAGTTATAAATTACTTTCATATAGTTAATGGGAACGTTCCCTGTTTATCACATTTTTCAGAGCTCTCCGCACATGACCGTAGTAAATTATCGCGACTTTAACCAATACAAAAAGCACCATAAATAACTCTTAGTCATTTGGCTAAAAGCTATCTATGGTGCTAATATTTTACCCGCTAAACCACTCTATCATTGAAAGGCCTCCTCTTTAAAACCACTTTAAAGATTCCCCCTGAAACTGTTCCTTTGACTTATTATTTTTTTATTATAGCACATTCGTTGTTGAATTTTATTTTATAATTCGTAATTATCGGCCTATTTTAGTAAGATTTGACAAGTTGTCCTCTTTAAAATCACAGATTTCTCGACTTCGCTGCGCTTCGCTCGAAATGACAATATATTCTATGTCGGCAATTAAAAGAGCAGACATTAGGGACGATCTGCAGTGCGTCAAAATTTTAGACACTGTCCCTTTTGGTCCACATAATTTAAATTTAAAAAATATTTCCAAGAAATTTAAACATTTCATCTGCATGCTCAAAATCTGCCTCAGAAAATTTCACATCAGAATAACGTAATATTTCTTCAAACTCATTTTTTGCACAAATAACTTCATCAAAAAGATAATTAAAATACGACTCATATGTTGAAAATCCATCTAATCCATAAATAGAATCTTGATTTAAGCCTCCTTGCTTTAGGAAATTCACAGAAATTATTGAACAAGTGTAACGTAGTTTCTCATATTTTGCACTCGCAATATTATATGCTACTCTTTCTTTGTCGTTTAACCTTTCATAAGGAAAATGCATTTCATTTATATATAAATATAATGGTGAAGATTCAGTTTTAAGTTTTGCTACTTTATTTAATAACCATTTATCAAATATTATTTTTATAAAATCATTCCAATTAAGCAATAAAATATTTGAATATTTTGCAGCCTCAATGGCTCCAGATTGAAATCCATTTTTTGAAATTATAATTCCTAAAGCAGCACCAGAATCATTTACTACCGTTCTGAACGCATGAATTTTTTCTTTCGGTATTGCTGTATTCCAAAATTTGCATTCAATTATAATCTTCTTTACAAGTTCATCCGGAGCCTCAACATAAACATCAATTTCAACATTACCACGAGCCGTTTCCATTTGAAAAGGCGTAGTAGCATTATAGCCAGCCTCTCGCAAATATTTCGCAGTCAATTCCTGAAGTTCAATCCAGGTATTAGGAACAACATTTGTTAATTCCATTCTTAAATATTCAACTCTTTCCTTAAATATCTACTATTTGATACTCTCAATTATAATCAAAAGCTTTTACTAATATAAAATTTTTGCTTCATTATGATTTAATTATTCCTTCAAAATATACACCATTGAATTCTGTTGAATTTAAAAATGTTTTATTTTCCATTAATATTTTCAAAACAACTTCAAAAGCGGGATGTCCATATTTATTTGAAAAGCCTGTCGATGCGCCCCAATATTCGCAATTAGGACATAACTGAATAAGCTCATTTTTCCAATTATACCTTGAACCATGATGAGCCATAAGCATAAAAACAATATTGCTAAGCAACTTTCCAAAATGACCTTTGTATTTATTAATTTCATTCTTACCAAACTCTGCATCACCAAGTAAAAGAATTGCAAAATAAGGTGTTGCGTTTCTTCTGTAGCAACAATTATTAAAAAAATTTTGATGGCAAGGTATTAATCCACATAATTTGCTAATAACTGGTTCAACCAAAAAATCAACTTTGCATGGAGTCGTTAATCCACAATACAAAACTAATGAAGTTGTATTCAATCTTTTCCAAACAGATTTATATGCAGATTTAATTTTTTCACGCATATAGTCACTCTTAATGGCATTTTTTATCGATGCTTTATCATTTTCATCAAATCCAAGTTCCTTTAAAACATGAACAAATCTGTTTTTCTCTGCTTCTGTTATGGGTTTATTATAGAACTTCATAATCCATCTGTTTTTTATAGTAACAAATCCCAAATCATTGTAAATTTTTTCTTTTCCGCAACGCTGCGATTTTTCGTCTTCAAGTTGTTTTTTTAGGCTTCCATCTTCTTGCATGTAAACTAAATCCACATTTTCTGAAACTTCTTCTTTCTTTGATTCAATAAAACTTTCTCTTTCTCTATGACCTACAACTTCTCTATGACCTACAACCACAATCTTTTCTGGTTCAAAATTCGATAAAAACGAGATAGGATCATACAAAAAGTTATAGTAATTAGCATCATTTGAAGCGTTTCTAGTTATTGACAATAGTAGCCGCTCCAACGGTTCTACATATGGTATAAATATTATTCCAATTTTGGCTTTTCTAGCTAAATCAGTTAATCCATTTACATGATCATAATCAAAATGCGAAACAATAAGTATATCAATCCTATCTTTCACAGCATGATTTATCGACTTCTTAATTAATTGCTTTTTTTCAGAACCACAATCATATACCCAGCTAACATCATCAATATTACCGCTACAAAAAAGTCCTTGACCAATAGGATTAATACCAAAAGAAAATCTTGCAGTTTGCAATATGTTTCCCCCTTTATATTAATACTTATACTCATTTAATAAGTTTGTGTTTAATAAATATTAACAAGGACGATACTAAAATGTCACCTTTTCTATCGCTCTCCTCAAATTGCCTTAGTGAATTGCCCCTCTCTTTACCCATACAAAAAAGCACCATAAATAACTCTTAGTCATTTGGCTAAAAGCTATTTATGGTGCTTATATTTTACCCGCTAAACCACTCTATCATTGGAATGCCTCCTCTTTAAAACCGCTTTAAAGATTCCCCCAGAAACTGTTCCTATGACTTTTCATTTTTTTATTATAGCACACTTGTTGTTCATGTTCATATTTACTAATGCAAAAATTCGTAATTATAGGCCTATTTTAGTAAGATTTCTCGACTTCGCTGCGCTTCGTTCGAAATGACGTGGTAGAAGACCACGCTAGACTCATAAGAACCAGTAGCATGGTACCTTCTTCGAATCATCTTCTTATATATCTTTGATGTCTTTTGTTTGCTTGAGTGCGCCCGGACCATCTTGCGCTACTGCAACTTCAGCCTCACCAAAAGTTTTCATATCATTTAACACATGCAGTGAGGCCTTAATAATCGACATGCCCATTGCCGCCCCGGTACCATCATCGGAGTTCATATCCAGGTATAGATATGCCGGAATACCTATCGTATCTAAAGCAGCTTTATGTTCAGGAGCAGTAGCATAATGTGAACCTATTAAATAATCTTTGACATCAGGAGCAATTTTTACAGCAAGCATAGCTGCTACCGTTGTACTTAGGCCATCCAATACTACTGCTGCCCCACCTGCAGCAGCGCCTAATATAATCCCAACGAGAGCCGCGGTCTCCTTACTTCCTACTTTAGCCAATACTTCCAGCGGCTCTGCTTGTTCTTCACTGAAACATGCCAGTATCTCTTTACTATCTTTAGAGCTGCCGTTATATATTTGCCCCAAGCCTATAACCTGTATTCCCTTAGCAATTTCCGTGCCAGCAATATTGATGCCCCATTCAATAGCACTCAGTATTTCTTGCTGTACCGTCTGTGCTTTTGCAATAGTTGCTATATCGGCTGTAACAATTTGCGCTCCAACATGTTCGGCAAACACATTAGTGGCAATGCTGGGTTTGGCTCCGTCACCAGTTAGAATTATTATGCTTTTTTTCACGGTTCGCGGCCGGGAATTATGCGTAATTCCTGCTATTTGCCGGGCAATTTGTTCAAAATAAAGCAAGCTATTGAGCGGTTTTGTTAAATTATCTAGTCTAAGCTGGCATTTATCCATAGATTCAGTATGTAACGGTTTTATACGTGAAATAACATCTTTAAACATTTGTAATGCCTCCTACTCTATATCTACAGACATTTTATTTAATAATTTTGTACCACAATCAAGCATTTCCATTACTACGGAAGCGCCGATCGCTTCTCCCAAACGAACCTTCATATCCACACAAGGTTTTAAATTTAAAAGATTCAGGGCAATGATATGAGCAGGTTCTCCAGACAAATGTGAGGCAAACATATACTCTTTGCACATAGGATGAATAGCATTGGCAATCAAAGCAGACGCAGTCGTATTTAAGCCATCAATCACGACTGCACAGCCATTGGCTGCCGCCCCGATCACAACTCCTGTTAACCCGCCTATTTCAAAACCACCGACCTTGGATAAAACGTCGATACCATCTTTCACGTCTGGTTTGTTAATTGCCAAACCACGTCTTACTACATCAATTTTGACCTGTAGTCTGCTATCTGATATACCTGTACCGGGACCGGTGACTGTTTCCGGTGGAAGACCTGTAAATGCTCCAACTATAGCAGCACTTGCTGTCGTATTGCCGATACCCATCTCACCCAGGCTAAAGCAAGTATATCCCTGCTTTGCTTTCTCATTTACAATTTCAATGCCAGTCTCAATTGCCTGAATTGCTTGTTCACGTGTCATTGCCGGCCCTTGCGTAAAATCCTCTGTTCCATAAGCAATTTTTTTGTGCAAAAGTCCCGGAACATGTGATAAATCACCTGCAACACCCAGATCAGCAACCACCATATCCGCCCCACAATAATTAGCAAAGGCATTGGCACTACCACCTTTGGAAATCAGATAATTGGCCGTCATATGCATAGTAGTTTCAATTGGATAGGCACTAATGCCCTGCTTTGCTACTCCATGATCTGCTGATGTGATAACCATACAGTTTTTTGGCTCTGCCGGCGATATTTGACCCATAATGCCGGCATACCTTTGCACCATATTTTCTAACCGTCCAAGGCCTCCTTGTGGTAAATCAAGCACCGCTAACTTTTCTTGAACTTTATTCATTACCTCATGATTTGGAGCTGAAATTTTCTGTAAAGCTTCCTCTAATAAACGCATAGTTAACCTCCGATGATTGTTCTCATAATAATTAAATTTTTAAATTTGCTACTAAAAAAAATAAGAAGGCTCTTTGGGTAATATACCCAAAAAAGCCTTCTTTCCTCAAGGACATTTTAACAGTGTAAGGCAGGTCTCCTGGCTCCCGATTCATCGTGTGCTTACGCCTTCCCCTCGCGAGTGGCATTGTAAGTTCTCCTCGGTACAGTGGTGGGCCCGCGCTTCTGCATATACTATGCTCCGACTTCCCTATTCTCCACTAAAAGTGGCACCTTAACTGTAATATTCTATTCAATTTTTGTCATTATATCAAACATAATGATTAACGTCAACAATCTAAGTTTTTATGGAACGTGGGGACGTTTATTTTATTTCCAGACGTTTTCTGGCAATACCGTTTAAGAAGTACAAGGCCAGACAAGTTCCCATATGAGCAGAAATCTGTGCCCCGCAGGTTTCCGGGTAAATTTCTACAAAATCAAAGGAATTAGCGCCTGCATATGCACATTCATTGACCATCATGGACAGTTCAAAAGAAGTCAGGCCGCAGGGGTCGATTGGACCCTGAGGATTAGAAGCTCCATCCAGAACATCGGAACAGATGGTTACATAAAGGACATCGGTATCTTTTTGGGCAATTTCCAAAGCTTTTTTGACAGCTGCCATGTAACCGGTTTCTTTGATTTCTTTCGCAGTAATAACGGTTGCACCGTATTTTCTGGCTTCCTTACGCTCCTGCGGATGATTTCTGGCACCGCGAATACCCACATGCACAATCTTTGTCGGGTCCATATTTTCATCCTGATAAAGACGGTTAAACGGAGAACATCTGGAATACGGGTCATCGCCAAAAGCAGGATAGTTGTCCAGATGAGCATCAAAATGAATGACACCGACTCTTTTCTTATGTTTTTTGGCCAAAGTCTGAATTAAAGGATAGGCAATGGAATGATCGCCGCCAAAAACGATAGGGATCTGACCTGCTTCAATTAGATCATTGTATTTTTCTCTAACGGAATCAAAAGTAAGGTCATAATTACCGTTTTGGACAACTGTATCACCGTAATCGCACCCTGACAAAGCATCAAAAGTATCGACATCATAATCAGGCAGATAGCCGCTGTATCTTATAGAAACGGAACGAATCGCCTTTGGCGCCAAGACAACGGAAGAATAGCCGCCGATAGTACAGCCGCCCTCCCAAGGCACTCCCAAAACCGCAAAATCGTACTCCTTTAACTCCTCTTTTGTTTTAGCAACAGGCAAGCCTAAAAACGTCGGCACGCCGCTATAAATCTCTCTTGGTTTCCCAACGGGATCATAAATCACAGGTCTGGTCTCCATGTTATCACCTTTCTGACCAGGATAATGCTATGTCATCATCCAAAGTCTCAACATTATATAGTTCGGCAGACTTTTTGTCGTCATGCCGCAAACAAGCTATTTTTTCATTCTGAAGCAGAAGGTACAGCGTTTATCCTTGTACATAATTTCATCATGTATGCATTCCAGGTCTTTATTAAAACCAGCGGCAATCGCCGGATCTATATTCTCGCAGTAAATTCTGCCGTACTTTTCTTCGTCGGCTGCCATCCAGGTATCAGCGAAAACGCAGCGGGTAAACTCCTGGTGAATTTCGTCCGGTGTGTATTCATTCGTATAACCGAATAAGTCACTACGTTCCATATCATAATTCTTCAAATAATTATGTAAAGAATTATCTTCACCGTTAGCTTTGGCACGTTCAGCAATATCGCGGCCGCGTGCCATACCGAATTCTCGTACAGATTCAGCAAGAACTTCCAAGCCTTTCTCACCAAATTCTTTTTCTAAGTTCTTAGCAGTAATAGAAAACATGCGTGCAAACAAAACAAACATTGAAACAGGTTCCTTCATTTTCTGATCTTCCATGAAGTACAGCTCCTTTCAGTCTTTCTGTCCCAAATATGATTTTCTGATAAAATCCTGATTTTTCAATTCTTTGGATTCACCGCTGTAAACAATATTGCCAGTTTCCATAATATAAGTGCGGTGAGAAACCCACAAAGCCATTTGGGCATTTTGCTCGACGACCAAAATAGTCATTTGTCTTTCCTTATTGAGTTTCTTGATAGTTTTGAAGATATTTTCGGTAATCAGCGGTGACAAGCCCATAGAAGGTTCATCCAGAAGCAGCATTTTCGGTCTTGCCATCAATGCTCTGCCGATAGCAAGCATCTGCTGTTCGCCGCCAGATAAGGTACCTGCCATCTGTTTCTGTCTTTCCAGAAGTCTCGGGAATACCTCATACACAAATTCATAGTCATTGGCAATCTCAGCTTTGTCCTTGCGCAAATAAGCGCCCAATGATAAATTTTCCGCAACCGACAAATTAGGGAATACACCCCTGCCTTCCTGTACCTGTGAAATACCGCGAGCCACTATTTTGTGAGCAGGCATTTTAGTAATGTCTTCTCCATTAAAAAACACCTGGCCGCCGCATTTGTCTGCTATACCAGAAATAGCGTGCAATGTCGTTGTTTTACCGGCACCATTGGCGCCGATAATAGCTACTGCCTCTCCCAGCTCGACTTCAAAGGAGATACCTTTCAGAGCCGGAATGACGCCATATTTAACTTGTAAATCCTTTATTTCCAGTAGTGCCATCTTTTCACATCCTATTTTTCACAGATTCACTGCCTAATCGTCATCATCCGGCATCCCTTTGCCTAGATAAGCTTCGATTACCTGCTGGTTATTCTGAATTTCGCTAGGCAGGCCTTCAGCTATTTTTATGCCATGGTCCAATACTACTATGCGGTCTGAAATACCCATGACAAAAGGCATATCATGTTCTATCAACAAAACATTTTTGTGCATGTCTTTGGTAATATAACGAATTACCTGCGCAAGTTCTTCCTTCTCCATACTATTCATGCCGGCACCAGGCTCATCGAGCAGTAAATAGTCCGCACCTGTGGCAAGGGCCCTGCCAATTTCCAAGAGGCGCTGTTTGCCGTAGGGAAGATTGCAGGCCAATTCTTCAAGTTTATCCTGCAGTTTCAGTGTTTCCAGGATGCTCTCGCATTGCTCCACAACAAGACCTCGTTTTTGACGCAAGCTACGGCCGCCAAATACTGCCGCCAATATTTTTTCATCTTTACAATCAGGACTGGCGACCAACAGATTTTCCAAGGTCGTCATATCTTTGAACAGTCTGATGTTCTGGAATGTTCTCGTAATGCCTTTTCTTACCAGCTGAAACGGTCTAAGACCTGTGATGTTTTCACCACGATAGAAAATTTCGCCGGTGGTTGGCTTATAAACTCCTGTCAATATATTGAACAAAGTGGTTTTCCCTGCGCCGTTCGGTCCGATCAAAGCCAGGATTTCGCCTTCCTTTTGATCGATATTTACATTATCAACCGCAGTCAGACCGGCAAATTTCATGGTAACGTTAACGGTATTAAGAATTTGAGCCATGGTCCGGTACCTCCGAATTAATCTTGTAAATATTTCTGCGTCTCTTGCCCGCGCCCCAGAAACCTTCCGGTTTGAAAATCATCATGAAGACCATCAGGGCACCGAATATCAGCATCCGGTAGTCATTCAGGAATCGCAGCATTTCCGGTACAATGACCAGAATAGAAGCACCTAGGATAGAACCCATAATACTGCCTAAGCCGCCCAGAACAGCCATTGTGAGAATGGTCATCGAAGTATTATAAACAAAAGCAGTCGGGCTGATATAGCTAAGATAAGAAGCAAAAAAACAACCTATCATGCCTGCAAAAGCCGAGGAAATGACAAAAGCCATTATTTTGTACTTACGTGGTTGGATACCGATGGCTTCCGCTGCAATTTCATCGTTTTTTACTGTCTGCATAGCCATGCCAACGCCGGAATTGATCAGCTTAACCATAAAGAATATGGTGAATAGCGCCAAAATAAGAGCAAGATAATAAAATTCCGTACGACCACTGATCGTAAACCCGAATATTTGCGGGGACGGGATGCCAGGCAAGCCTGCCGGTCCGCGCGTAAGACCTTTCCAGTTGACGAAGACAAGACGTACAATTTCGCCAAAGCCCAAGGTAACTATCGCCAAATAGTCTCCGCGCAGCCTGAGTGCCGGCATGCCCAACAAAAAGCCAAAAAGTCCTGTGATAGCCGCACTTAAGAGCAAAGCTACGAAGAAATTGACCTGCAGTTTCAGCATCAATAAAGCACCGGCATAAGCACCAATGCCATAAAAAGCCGCATGACCCAAAACTAGTTGTCCCGCATAACCGGTAACCAGATTAAGGCTCAAGGCTAGACAAATGTAGATGCAAACCATGATGAGTATATGTAAAAAATAACTGTTGGTAACAAAAAACGGCAAACCCAGTAAAAGTAAAGCCGCTATAGGTATTACCATTTTTTTATGTTCAAAAACAAATTGCTGTATTTTCCTATTCATTATGTCCTCCATCCAATGACTGGTATAAAATAGCTTCCCCACACTTTTTGTGTTCCGGAATTTTTATACCTTATCAATTTCCTTTTTGCCCAAAATACCTGCTGGACGGAAAATAAGCACGATAATCAAAATGGCAAAAGCAAAGGCATCCCTGTAGCCAGCCGAAATATACGAAGCTCCGAGTGTCTCAACAATACCCATAATAAAGCCGCCCAACATGGCGCCGGGGATACTGCCGATACCGCCTAAAACAGCGGCTGCAAAAGCTTTCAGGCCATAGGAATAACCGATGAGCGGATAGACAGCATCATAATAAATACCAACAAGTAAACCGGCAACGCACGCCAAAGCGGAGCCAATGCCAAAGGTGAAAGAAATAATCCTGTCAGTATTAATGCCCATAAGTTTAGCAGTTTTGATATTATGAGAAGTTGCACGCATGGCAATGCCAATTTTAGTCTTGTTAACTACAAAATACAAAGCCAGCATCAATAAAACAGATAATACGATAAAGCCTATTTGAATATTTGATAAAACTACGTTATCGAATCTATAGACAGAAACAGTAATACCACTGAAATTGCTGAAAGCATGTGTGCCTGATCCCCACAGCACCATGGCAAGATTTCCTAAAAAAGTAGATACGCCCAAAGCACTTATCATAACCGTTAAACTGTCCGCAGTCCGGATTGGCCGATAAGCGACTCTTTCCATGATAATACCCATGATAGCTGTAGCAATGGCGGCAATTGGGAATGCCACATAATATGGCATTCCCAAAAACTGCATACAGAACAACCCAAAGAACGATCCCATCATAAAGACATCACCATGGGCAAAATTTACTATTCTTAAAATTCCATAAACCATTGTGTAGCCAAGGGCTATCAGGGCATAACTCCCGCCAACGGTAATACCGTTGATCATTTGTTGTAAAAACATGCAGAAGCCCCCCCTTTTAACTAATTATCTTATTTTTGAGTAACAACAAATTTGCCGTCTTTGATGATCAGACGCAATGGTTGTTTAACAACGTCGCCGTTTTCATCAAAAGTATTGACGCCAGTAGCACCTTTCAAGTCTTTGAGTTTTGACATGAAATCGCCGATTGCTTTACGGTCAGTACCGGCATTTTTAATTGATTCAAAAATTACGAGGGCAGCATCATAGCCATAAGCAGCATAGGTGCTTGGAGCTTTTTTGTACTCTTCATTGTATTTAGCAACAAAGTTTTGAGATACAGGATCCTTGCTTACTTCAGAGAAGTAACCAGTCATCTTGATACCTTCTGCAGCAGAACCGCCGAGTTTCAATAAAGCGTCGGAGTAAATGGCATCAACGCCCATGATCTGCATTTTTTCTAAACCAAAGTTATTCTTTTGTTTAGCAATCAAAGCAGTTTCATTGTATAAACCACCGACAATAATAACATCAGCTTTGGCATTAGCAACTTTTGTCAAGGCAGTGCTGAAATCAGTAGCGCCTACTTCATAAGCTTCTTCAGCAACGATTTTTGCATTCAGATTACCGGCAGCTTTGGTAACAACCTCAGCCAAGCCTGTGCCATAATCCGTGTTTTCGTAAAGAACAGCAATATTTTTATAACCAAGGTCTTTAACAGCCCAATCCATCAAGGAAGCACCTTGTACAGCATCAGTTGTGATAACGCGGAAAGTATAAGGGCCTGCTTTGGTAACTGCTGCCGCACTGGATCCCGGTGATACGCTGACTACGCCAGCTTGGTTATAGATAGGAGCAGCCGCAAGTGTGCATGAACTGTTGAAATGACCTACGATAGCAAGGACACTCTTGTCCTGAGCCAATTTGTTAGCAACGGTAGCTGCTTCCGAAGGATCACCTTTATCATCTGTAATTACAAGTTCAACTTTCTTATTATTAATGCCGCCTTTAGCATTAATCTCTTTTACCGCAAGATTGACACCGTTTTTAATAGCATTGCCGTCTTCAGCGCTCGCGCCAGTCAAAGGTACAGCCACACCAACTTTAATAACATCGGATTTAGCAGAACCGCAGCCAAATGCAAACAAAGAACCAACTAACATAAAACCTGAAAGTAATGTTGCCATAGATTTTTTCATAATTTTATTCCCCTCCATAAATGTTTGGTTTTGTTTCAGCAGTTAAAAATTTTTATTCCGCTTTTCCTTTGCACCTCCGGCCGCTAACGACGACATTGTCGTTTTTATTTTTACAGTATCGTTGACAAGTTTGTTATAACATGCTAAATTAGGTTTGTCAATAATATTATTTAAATGTCCTTTTAATTTAATATAAGTTTTTTGCTGGGAGGCAGCCTATGGAAAAACAATCGGTTAAATTAATCCAATCGGTACAAAGATCCATCGACATCCTGAATTGCTTTACGGATGCTTCACCACGTTTATCCATCAATGAAATAAGCCAGCGTGTTGATTTAAACATCAATACGACCCGCGGATTAATCAATACACTGACTGCTAACGGTCTTTTAATACACGACAAAACAAATAACATCTACAGTCTGGGCTTCTATTTTATGGGTAAGGCAAATGTCATCCAGAAGCAGGTCGAAAGCTACATCACCATGTCTAAAGGCCTGGTAGATGCCATAGCCAACAAGTATCACATTTCTGCCAGCTTGCAGATGGTCAACCAGAATCAGATTTATTCAATTTATTGTGCCTATCCGATTAATACTGCCTACTATATTATTCTGTCCGAATACTCAGTTTTGCCGAAATACGCTACTTCTTCCGGCAAACTGCTGATGCTGTACAATCTCTATGATAATGATGAAAGTGCATATGATAATCTTGAATTCAAACAATTCACCCCGCGTACCATCATGGATGCGGAAACTTTGAAGGCCAATCTCGAAGAAGTACGCCGAAATAAATATGCCTGTGAGTTAGAAGAATTTGCTCTCGGCGTAGGCAGTATGGCAGTACCGATTTTCGATCTCAGCAACCAATTGATTGCCACTGTCAGTGCTACCTTCTTTGTACATAGCCTGCCAGCCATCAAAGATAATCTACTCACCGATCTCAAAAATATTGCGGCTACTGTTTCTGACAATTTTTGTAACATCCAGAAAAATAAAGCTTAGAAGAAGGTTTTAAAATGAGCATCAGCTTAGAAAAATTAGAACTGCTTTTCACAAAGCTCGCAGCCTTCGGCAAAAATAATGAAGGTGGAGTGACCAGACTATCATATTCGCCAGAGTTTCAGGCAGCTCAAAAAATGCTGACTGAATACATGGAAAATATCGGTATGAAAGTTACGGTTGATGCTGTCGGTAACCTAACCGGCACTTACCCCGGTCGCGATGATTCCTTAGCCCCTGTCTGCTGCGGTTCTCACTTGGACAGCGTTCCTAACGGCGGAATGTTTGATGGCGCTTTAGGCATCGTTACTGCCCTGGAATGCCTGCGCAGCTGGCACGAAGAAAATTGGCAGCCGCTAAGACCCGTGAAAGTTATCGCCTTCGTAGAAGAAGAAGGCTCTCGTTTCGGCAGCGTCTGTTTTGGCAGCCGTGCAATGGCCGGCGAGCTTCATGGAACTGATCCGGGGTCCTTCCGAAACAGCGAAGGACGTACCCTGCCAGAATTTCTTGCTGACTGCCAGCTAGATAACCTTTCCTTTAATAAGGAAACTAGTTTGCAAGAAAATGCTTCTTTTGTTGAACTGCATATCGAACAGGGTGCTGATTTAGCTGAAAGCGGTTGCAGCGTAGGTGTGGTTACAGCTATTGCCGGTATAAAACGACTTAATGTAGTTATCAAAGGTAAAGCCAATCACTCCGGCAGCACGGCCATGCACAGAAGACAGGATGCCTTGGTTGCCGCCTCTGCCCTTGTTGCTTTTGTTTATGACAATGCGTTGGCCTCAAATGGTAGTTATGTTGCAACTGTAGGCAAATTGAATGTCCTTCCTAACGCGGAAAATGTAATCCCCGGCGAAGTACAACTGACGATTGAAATGCGCTCTGCTGCTACTGACGTTCTCGAAACGGCCAAGGAAAAAATTATGCGTCAGTATCTGCAAATCAGCACACTATACAAAGTTACGATAGAAACAGCCTCTGAATACAATGTCGCTCCCATGCCCATGGATAAGGAATTGATTAAAACGATTACAGAGGCAAGTGGCAGCCTTGGCATTGAATATCAGCTGCTCCCCAGTTGGGCCGGTCATGATGCTATGATCATCGGTCACTATATTCCGACTGCAATGATTTTCGTCCCCAGCATCAACGGCATCAGCCATTCACCTCTCGAATTATCCGAGTGGCCAGCCATAGAAAAAGCGACCCAGGTTTTAGATAGTACGTTGAAAAGATTAGCTGAAAAATAAATCTGTTTGCGAATAAAAAGAGGCTGACACATTTAACACAATGTGTCAGCCTCTTTTAGCTTTTGCTATTATCTAATTTTCATATCAGCTGATAATATAACCCATCTTTTGAACAATGGAAGTATAGTTTGCCGTGGGCATATTTATGGAAGCAAAACTGCATATCCCATTCCGGATATTGTTTAGCCAGAAAAACCTTATCACCAGTTACATAGGCGACAAAGGTCAGATAATGGTCCTTGCGCATGGAATGCGGAGAGGTTATATAGAGTTCGTCCTCGACTGGTTCAATGGTCAGGCGATGTTCCCCCTCAGCCTTCATCGGCGTTAGTGCCTCGATTCTTTTCCCACAGCAGGAAATATCGGCTTCACCTGTTGAAGTCAATAGATTACCGCACTGCGGACAAACATAAAATTTCATTTTGTTCATATTTCCTCCTACGATTTCGTTAGACTGCATTGTGCCCAGAAGGATTCCTTCTATGTTGACGCCAAGTATTTGCGACAGCTCTGGCAACAAAGAAACGTCAGGACAGCCCAATCCACGTTCCCATTTGCTGATAGCTTTGTCGCTGATATTCATCAGATCAGCTACCTGCTTTTGGGTCATATCTTTTTCTTTGCGTAAGGTATAGATTAATTTGCCTACTTTACTAAGATCCACTGTTATCACCTCACAACATAGTGTAGAATATTCATGAATTTTCAGCAATAAACGAACCGTAGAGTTTAAAAAATATAACATTAAAGACTAACAAGTGCTGTTTGCGCCTGTTAGTCTTTCTTCTTATCTACTTCTTCAACCTTTTCAATTGTTCAACGACATCATTACTATTGTTTTCCACCTGGCCAAGTGAGATATTTGGCTTACTGCTGCCATGAAAATCACTGCCGCAGGTGGCAAGAATATTCTTTTCCTGACAGAATTGCAGATAGTAATCCTGCTCTTCCTGTTGATGCCACGAAGTTGAAGCTTCTATGCCTTGAATACCAAGGCTCAAAAATTTGCTGATGACATCATCACTGGATGTGCCAAGTGTTACCGCAGGATGAGCAAGCACAGGAATGCCGCCATTGCTGATAATCAGGTTGATAACATCCTCAACTGCAGGCAATTCTTGTGGTACATTATACGGCCGCCCACTGACCAGCCAATCTAACGCAAATTGCACCAGACGATTATCCATCTCTCTATAAGGTTCTAAGAGCTTATTGTTTTTATTCCTGATATCTTCAAAAATAGCCTTGCCATAGCAAATCGGCATCGGCTGCGGATTATCTTTAAGGAATTCTTCCTTGTCAATATACAGGCCTGCCTCTTGCAGTTTATCAATTTGAACATCAACAATATCCAGCCGGTTTTTTGCTATATTGGCACACCAGTCCCTAATTTCAGGACTTTTATAATCCAAAAAATAGCCTAAAATATGCAGCCATGTATCTTGATACCTCGAAGAAAATTCGCAGGCCGGTATCACTTCGATACCGCATTTTTCACCCAAATAAATCGCTTCTTCAACGCTCTCTACAGAATCGTGGTCAGTAATAGCGATGGACTCTAATTCTTTTTCTTTGGCAAACCTAATGATTGCCTGCGGTGAAAATTCGCCGTCACCGCTTGCTACAGTGTGTATATGCAAATCCACTGCCATTTTTCAACGCCTCTTTTCTCTCACACCCCTATCTTAACAAAGATACGCTTACTTTGCACTAATTTGACTATGATAGCCACAAATGAAAATATACCGCTTTAGGACTTATAAGTCAGATTTCAATTTTTCAAGCCAATAGCATTTTTAAAACATTTCATGAAATGTCTGGATACAGGGACTTCTTCCTTCTCATAATGTTTCATAATAAGTAAGAATGTATCATTAAAATACGGTACAACCTCGCGAATCATATTTACATTAACAATAAAACTCTTGTGGGTTCTTATAAAACCAAAATCTCTCAGCTTTTCTTCTGCTTCTTTTAAAAGAAAACTTGTTTTAATAATTCCACTTGTTGTATAAAATAAAGACGATTTATCTTCTGTTTTAATAATGACAATCTCATCAACGGCATCGAATACAATCAAATGATCAGCAGTTTGAAGGGTGATTTTATTTTTTTTATAAATACTACTATTGTTGCTGTTGCTATTTTTGTTTTGTATTTCATAATCAAAAAAACGTTTTACTGTTTTATAAATACGTTCATCCACATAAGGTTTCAAAATATAATCGAAAGCTTCTAATTCAAAAGCTTGTATTGCAAACTGTTCAAAGCCTGTTGAAAATACAATTTTAGGTGCATTAGGTATTTTATTTATTTTTTTTGCACATTCAATACCACCCATCCCAGGCATTTCAATATCCAAAAAAACTAAATCGATTTCATTAGATTTCAAGAACTGAAGTGCGTCTTTACCGTTGGAGCATTCTCCACAAACTTCAAGGTCCTTAATTTCTGACAATATGTATTTTAATTCCTCGCGCGCAGGCTTTTCGTCATCTACAATTAGTACTTTATATATCATTTTTCTTCTCCTTCTCTAGGAATTTTAAATGAAACGATAGTACCTTTATTTTTTATGCTATTAATATGCAAACCATTATTTATACCATAAATTGAAACCAAACGCTTATGAACATTGATTAGTCCAATTGACTGCCTTCCTTGACCCTCAACTAATAAATTATTTAATCTCTCTCTATCAATCCCTACACCGTTATCAATAACAAAAATAACATAGCATTTCTGCTTTTGGCGAACTTTTATAACTACGTTACCCTTAGTAGTTTTAGGCAGGATTCCATGCTTAATTGCATTTTCAACAATCGGCTGCATAATTAATGGTGGAATTCTGAACTTATATTCAATAGAAGAATCATATTCCACGCACAACCTATCTCCAAATCTTGCCATTTCGATATCGACATAAGCCATTACATGCTCCATCTCTTGATCAAAAGTAATCATAGTTTCAGAGTTCGACAAATTATGGCGATAATAGTCAGCTAAAGAAGAAATAAGTTTTTTAGCAATCATTGGATTAGACCGGCAATGAAAACCAATAGTATTCAATGCGTTAAATAGAAAATGTGGATTAATCTGCGCTTGCAAGGCCTTAATTTCCGCATTTGCCAGCAGTTTTGATTGTTCCTTATATTCATTTATCTCAATTTGTAATGATATAAGATCACGCAACCCAAGTGCAAGGTCTATATCAAACTTGGTCAAAAGCTGTTTCTGCTCTTTGCCAACAATAAGATGCCCCAAAAGAATAGCGTTATTATAGATTGGCAATATAATATATGGATCTTTATGGTAGATATCTTTTATGGCATTATCTTGTACAAAATTAACAACTTGCTTTACTGCTCCATTCATTTCCTGCGATTGTTCATTGCCTTTACTTTTGAATGTAACTAGGGTGTTGTTATAAAAAAGAGCAACCCAAGTAAAGTTAGTAACTGTATTTATTATTGCTGAAGTTAATACTTCTGCTGTTTTCTCATTAAACCCATTTTTTAGCAAATTAGTGGTAAGCTTAATTATTTTAAAAGAATTTTTCGTCGCATCACTAGCTATTTTTTCTTCTCTTTTATATGTATCCTCTAATATTCCTATGAACAATGCTATTGCCAGAGGATTCGTGATCAACATTGCAGGTGCAATCTGTATGACTAATTCATAAACCATCTCGAATGGATTCTCAAACCCAAAAAGAAGCATCATGTGTAGTGCCTCAAAAACAAAGCCTGTCAAGAGCGCCCATGGCCACATATGTTTTCTTTTTTTTACTTGCGCTGACAAAAGCCCTGCTGCTATACCCTCTGCCATTGCAATAATACCACTGCTCACAGATGTAAAAGTATGATAAAAGAATATCCGGTGTATTCCTACTATTATCCCAGTAAAAGTGCCCACAACAGGTCCACCTATTAGACCTCCGACAATAACACCGACAGCTCTTGTATTGATTATTCCAGTCCCGCCTGGGACCGGAATCCCCCAAAATGTGCCTAAAATTCCTATAAGTGAAAAGAGCACAATAAAAGTAACTCTATTCTTTAAAGCTGTATTATCAATGATTGCTTTTTTTAAAACATCTGTTCTGTTTAGAATTAAAATTATAACCATAAATAAGGATAATCCTAACCAAAGTTGAGTTACTATCGTATATTTTATTTCAAACAAACAAGTCACCACCCATAATAATGCTTGCAAGTCAAGCCTCAATACTTGCAACTTATTCCAGTAATTCCGTATTTTACGGACAAAATAATTTATTTCTCCAGAAATAGTCTAAAATTATTTGTAGTAAGAGTAGTTGAAAACATCTCAATCATTTCGATCTACTTGTATGTGAAAAGCTTTTCATATAGTAATTATATGTTTGTCTATAAATTACAGTGAAATTATATCATATTTCTCAAAGCAAATTATCCTTAACTATTAATACCTCTGCTGTAAAACCATAGGCGATTACAATTTTTTAAATATCACAATTCTTACCATATTATAGGTTTACATATATTCAGCTGAATATTTATATTATAATTTTGTGAAAATAACAAGGAGGAATTTTATCATGGGTCCATTAAAAGGATTAAAGGTTTTAGATTTATCAAGAGTTTTAGCCGGTCCATACTGTACGATGCTATTAGCTGATTTTGGAGCAGATGTTATAAAAATTGAGCCACCGCATGTTGGTGATGATTCACGTGCTTTCGGACCTTTTGTTGGCAAAGAAAGTGCCTATTTCATGAGTTTGAATCGTAATAAACGTTCAATGGTTCTTGACTTTAAAAACAATAAACATGTTGAAGTTTTCAAAGAAATGGTTACAAAAGCCGACATAGTAGTTGAAAATTATCGCCCTGGCACTATGGAGAAATTTGGATTATCATATGACGTTTTAAAAGAAATCAATCCAAAATTAATTTATGCTGCTTGTTCAGGATTTGGCCGCACAGGCCCATACAGATTAAAACCAGCCTATGATATTATTGTGCAAGCCATGGGTGGCATTATGAGCATTACAGGTGAAAACAAAGATACACCTACCAGAGTAGGCGCTTCCGTAGGCGATATTGTAGCTGGTATTTTTACTGCTTACGGCATTATGCTGGCCATTTATGACAGAGACAAAACTGGCAAAGGCCAATTAGTCGATGTTGGAATGCTTGATTGCCAAGTAGCAATTCTTGAAAATGCTATTGCTCGCTACGTCACTACAGGAGATATTCCAGTTCCACTTGGTAATAGGCATCCCTCTATCACACCATTTTCAGCTTTCACAGCAAAAAATGGTCAAATAATTGTCGGTGCCGGTAACGACCGTCTATGGATCAAACTTTGTAATGTTCTAAATAAACCAGAATTATTAGCTGATTCTCGGTTTACAACCAATGGCGACCGTACTGAACATTATAAAGAATTACATGCTATATTAAATGAAACAATGCTTGCCAAAACGATTTCTGAGTGGATGTCAGTATTAGAAGAAGCTGGTATTCCCTGTGCTCCAATTAACAACATTGAAATGATTTTAAACGACCCGCAAGTTAATTCCAGAGATATGATTGTTGAAGTTAAGCACCCTGTTGCGGGAACATTAAAAATGCCTGGTATTCCAATAAAACTATCTGATTCGCCAGGAGTGATTGAAAAACCAGCACCATTGCTTGGCCACGACATAAATGAAATTCTGCATGAATTACTTGGCTGGGACGAAGCCACCATCAACAGCAAAATTAATTGAGTATCCCTTTTAGATTTTTAGTGAGTCTTTGCCATTCTTGCATATTAAAATCTTTTAGGAACTCCAATTAATTTCCCTTCCTAAAATCCTTAAACAGGAAAACCATCTCAAGCAAATATTTTTGCAAGAGATGGTTTTCTTGTTTGCACGCTTTGAATATCAGAGTAACTATTTAACGAACAAACTATTTCCTGAGAAAATATTTGCGATTTAGATAAATTTGTACTAATTGTTATTTATGCATTGACAATCCACTGCCTTGATTTTATAGTAGTTATAATAATAACTTCTAAGAAGGATGGCGTATGGATAAAATTTACGACGAAATACAAAAACTTGGTTTTTCACAGTATGAATCAAAAGCATATATCGCTCTCCTGCAGCATTCTCCCGTTACAGGTTATGAACTCAGCAAACGTTCTGGTGTACCGCGCTCAATGATTTATGAAGTCATCAACAAGTTGAATGACAAAGGCGCCATTTATATGATTCCTGCCGATCCAATGAAATATTCTCCAGTGCCGGCCCAAAAGCTTTTGGCGAGAATTCGCAATAATATTGACGGTACGCTTAACTTTCTGGAATCCTCTCTGAGCAATCTTGAGCAGCTCAGGGAAGTCGATGTGGTATCACATATTAACGGCAACGAACTGGTTACGGCGGAAATTCTAAGTTTAATCGACGAGGCTAAAAGTGAATTATGGCTGTCAGTATGGCATCCGCAGTCCGCTAAGCTGGCAGAAAAAGTCAAGCAGGCAGAAAGCCGCAAAGTAAATGTACTTTCTATGATCTTCGGTGATAAAAGTTGCAGCCTTGGCTCTACCTTCCACCACGATTATATGACGGCTGAAGTGGTCAAAGAACGTATCGGCGGCAGGCTTACTACCATAGCACGTGATAAAGAAGAAGCAATTATCGCCAACTTTGTAAGTGATGAAGTCACCTGGGCCGTAAAAACGACTGACCCCGCCCTGGTCTTAATTGCCACAGAGTTTATCAGGCACGATATTATGATTGAAGCAATTACAAGACACTTTGGTCCGGAAAAACTTGATCAATTGTGGCATAATAACCCTGTTTTGCGATTTGTAGTCGAAGGCAAGCAAACTGAATAAAAATGGCTGCTTAATGCATAACTGTTCTTTAAAAGTTATTTATCCAGCTTCTATAGGAGGAATCTATGTCTAACTCTTTTTCCAATAAAGAAAATTTTATGCGCGGCGTCAAGGCGGCAGTCCCGATAGCCGTTGGCTATATCCCGATTGCCATTGCCTTCGGACTTTTAGCCAAATCGGCAGGCGTACCCAGCTACGTCAGCGCTTTGATGTCCTTTTTGATTTATGCCGGTGCCAGCCAGTTCATCGGCGTCAATCTGATTGTTTTGGGTGCCTCCTGGTGGGAAATCGTCATCACGACCTTTATTCTTAACCTCCGTCATTTCCTGATGACAGCAACTATAGCCCAAATGCTGGAAGAAAAAGCTTCCACTAAATGGCGCTTTCTATTGGCCTTCGGTATTACCGATGAAACTTTTTCCGTGACATCTTTCCAGAACGAGAAGATCTTATCAAGATATTATTCCTTCGGCCTGAATACTGTCGCTTTTGCTTCCTGGAACTTCGGGACCTGGATAGGGCTTTTCTTCGCCGATGGGTTCCCGGATTTATTAAAAAGCAGCATGGGCATAGCCTTGTACGCTATGTTTATCGGGTTGCTAGTGCCTCAGATAAAGAAATATCGTCCGGCACTCGTCGTATCTTCTTTGGCTGTTATCATCAACTGTTTGTATACTTGGCTGCCGCTCACAGGGAATCTCTCAAGCGGTTGGGGCATTATTTTGGCAACTGTTGTCAGTGCTGCTATTGGTGCCAAGTTCTGTGCATTGGAGGAAACTGAATGAATCTGATCTATCTCGTCATAGCTATGGCGCTCGTTACCTATATACCTCGCATGCTGCCAATGGTTCTGCTGCAAAATGTTAAACTGCCTGCTTACGTCAAAGCGTTCATGAAACTTATTCCTTATGCGGCCTTGGGTGCCCTGATTTTCCCCGGCGCTTTAACTTCTGCCGGTCCTGACCACATGGGTGCTGCCATCATAGGCTCCAGCCTGGCTATTCTGCTGGCGTGGCTCGGCACTAATCTTATTCTGGTAGTTGCCGGCGGTATTGCTGGTTCTCTGCTCGTAAATCTGTTTTTCTAAGATCTAAATTTCTCCGTTTTTGCCATCTTCTATTCCTTTTTGGAAAAAACATATTATTTTTTTTAATATTTAGCATAAATAATATTGACAACCAAAAAACGTTTTGGTATACTCAAATCCATAAATCAAATATTTATTTGGCAATGAAGCCATCGCAGATATCTCTGCGATGGCTTTTCTTGTTTAAAAGACAATGGTGTCTTGAGGTTATTATCTCAAGGCACCTTTCTGTTTTTCTTGAAAGGGTGGTGCTGTAAACAAAGAAACAACCGCTAAGTTATTCCAGCTTGTAAGGGCACATTTAAAAGGAGGATTACAAATGAAAAAAGTGTTGCGTGTTTTAAGTTTATGTCTTATGTCCTTATTAACAATTTTACCTACTGCCTTTGCAGAAGATCCAGCAGCGGCAGCGGCCGCTAAAATTGATACGGGCGACACCGGCTTTGTTCTAATGAGTGCCGCGCTTGTAATGCTTATGACTCCTGGTCTCGCCTTGTTCTACGGCGGTATGGTCAGAACAAAGAACGTATTAAGTACTCTTATGCAAAGCTTTTTTATCGTAGGACTTATTTCCGTACAATGGGTACTTTGGGGTTACACGGTTGCCTTCGGTCCTGATATCAACCATTTAATTGGTGGTTTCGATTGGCTGGGGCTTAACGGCGTAGGTCAAGAACCAAATGCCGACTATGCAGCTACTATTCCTCATCTGGCCTTCATGATTTTCCAAGGCATGTTTGCTGTTATCACTCCGGCTTTGATCAGCGGTGCTTTTGCTGAAAGAATGAAATTCCCGGCTTTTCTGGTATTCACCCTCGCTTGGGCTACTTTCGTATATGATCCTGTAGCTCACTGGGTATGGGGCACTGGCGGCTGGTTACGTGAAATGGGTGTTCTGGACTTTGCCGGCGGTACAGTTGTTCATATCATCTCCGGTGTTTCCGGATTAGTCATCGCTTTAATGCTTGGCAAAAGAAAAGATTACGGCAGAAAAGCTATTATCCCTCACAACCTGCCAATGGTTCTCATCGGTGGTGCGCTTCTCTGGTTCGGCTGGTTCGGCTTCAATGCCGGCAGTGCTTTAGGTGCCAACGGTTTAGCAGCAAGTGCTTTCGTAACTACTCATGCTTCCGCTGCAGCTGCTACAGTTTCCTGGGTAATTGCTGAATGGATGTACTCCGGTAAACCAACCATTCTCGGCGCAGTCAGCGGCTGTGTTGCTGGTTTGGTAGCTATTACTCCTGGTGCTGGTTTCGTCAGCCCACTCTCTTCCATACTTATCGGTTTGGCTGGCGGCGTTATCTGCTTCTTCTCTGTCAGCGTTATGAAAGCAAAACTTGGCTATGATGACGCTTTGGATGCTTTCGGTGTGCATGGTGTAGGCGGTACCTTCGGTGCTATCGCAACCGGCTTGTTCGCTTCCAAAGAAATCAACCCGGCAGGTGCTGACGGTTTCTTCTTCGGCAACCCTGACCAACTCTTAACCCAGGTAATTGGTGTTGTTGCCAGCTGGGCAGTTGCCATCATCATGACCTATGTCTTGATCAAAATCATCAGTGTATTCATGCCAATCAGATCTACTGAGGATGAAGAAAACAGCGGTCTTGACATTGCAGAACACGGTGAAAAAGCTTACGCTTACCAAGATCTTGTTACCGAATTCAGTGGTGCTCCTGCCTTTATGAGTGCTCCTGTTGTATCCGAAAAAGCTACTTTCCAAGTTGCAATTGAGGGGGATAAAAAATGAAACCACTAACAAAAATCGAAATAATCACCCGCCCGGAAAAATTGGAAGAATTGAAAGTTGCAATGCAAGAGATTGGAGCGCCAGGCATGACCGTAACACAAGTCTACGGTTGCGGTCTTTCCAAAGGTCACAAAGAAGTTTACCGCGGTAAGGAAGTTAATGTAAATCTGCTTCCTGGCATCAAAGTTGAACTGGTAGTTTGTGAAGTTCCTGTGGAACTGGTTGTCGATACTGCCAAAAAAGTATGTCACACAGGTAAAGTCGGCGACGGCAAGATCTTCGTTTATCCAATCGCTAATGCCGTCAGAATTCGTACTGGTGAAGAAGGCGAAATAGCCATTATTGACCCTGAAGATTAACATATATAATCCCACACACAAAAGGAAAGGAGCCCGGCACTTATTGTGCCGGGCTCCTTTCCTTTTGCTTCCTGATTAATTCACCTGTTTCTCCATTCTCCAAAAAGTTCGAACCCATCATCTTTGAAAAGACTTAAACAGGCTTCAACGACCTGTACATCAAACTGTATGCCTTTCAGCCTGTCTATTTCTTCCAGTGCTTTGCCAATGCCGAGAGCCGGCCGGTATGGTCTGTAAGAAGATATTGCTTCCACAACATCAGCCACAGCAACAATCTTTGCTCCTAATAAAATCTCGTCTCCACATAAACTTTGTGGATAACCAGAACCATCAAGCCTTTCGTGATGTTGCAACAAAACATCTGCAACAGGATAAGGGAACTCAATGTTTTTGATAATATCATAGCCAGCCTTACTATGAGTTTTGATAAGGTTAAATTCTTCGTGCAGCAGTTTACTAGGCTTGCACAAAATTTCTCCTGGTATTTGAATCTTGCCAATATCATGAATAGTCCCGGCAATGCCAATACCTTTAATATCATCCGGCGACAATTCCATTTTTTGGGCAATCGCACCTGCTAATACGCCAACTCTTTTCTGGTGTCCGGACGTATACGGATCCTTTGCTTCAACTGAAGCAGCAAGGGCTTCCACTATTTCCAGCAGCAAATTATCTTTCTGTTGCAGGCTATTTTCCAGTTTTTCGGCTGTTTTAGCCCTGGCAATACGATTACGCAGGTATTTAATGCCGAAAACAAGGTCATCGGCAGTTTCTTTGATAAGCGTCACTTCTTCGTTATCAAAAACTTCCTCTTCGCCGGAATATATTGATAATACGGCTTGCTCTGGTTCACCGCCAAAATTCATAGGAATTGCCAAAAGCGCCTTATAGCCACGTTTAAGTGCTTCATCCTTCCACGGCAAATTTCCTGAATCTTTTTCTATATTACGCCAAATGCAAGGGCTACCAGTTTGTTTAAGGGTATTATTATGGCCATTATCGCTTATTCGTTTGCACCTAATTTTTAATAGATCGAGGTAACCGTCCTCAAAACCAGCATATGCAACAGGCACAATCGTTTGCTGCTTATCCTTACATATATATCCAATCCAGGCAAAACGGTAACGCCCGATATCGACAAGTTTTTGGCAGACATTTTCTAATAAGGTCTGTTCATTTTCAGCATGCAATTGCGCAGTATTTATAGCTGTAGTAACTTTTAAAGCACGCCCTATCCTATTGTACTGCGTGATATCAGAAAGAGTAACCGCAGAATTTTTAGTGCCGGGAATCAGTGCCACGTTAACCAGACAATCTCTCATACGACCAAATTTATCTATGACATGGGCTGTATATTTTTGAGGAACATTATTTTGTTCTTCACGGCGTTCATAATGATAATTTTTAACCTTCTCTATTTCTTCTTTAGGTAAACATTCGAGCCAGTTTTTACCTTCTAATTCCCTACGTGAATAGCCAAAAATCCCTTCCCAATTCATACTGGACTGCAAAACTTCCATGTTTTCACCAATAATGAAGGCGGGCAGACCTGTATTTTCAAAAACCGTATGGTAATATTTGTCTAATTTCTCCAGCTCTTCAATCTGGTTTTTACGTTTAAAAGCACTACCAAAAATATCAGCAAGAATTGTTAAAACTGCTATTATCTCCTTAGACCATGTTCTTTCATATCGGAGAGAATCAAAGGCAATAAAACCCAATAAATTTCCATTACATGCTATCGGTACAGACACTATTGATTTAATGCCCAGGTTTTTAAAAATTTCTCGCTCCCTGACAGCTTCTCGCGGCATTTCACTCAAACTTCTGATATTAATATTTTCCAGCTTTAGAAGTTTTTTTGTTCCCCATGGGAAACTCTTTTTTTCGCCATATTCTAAATTGTAAAAGTCTTGCCCAATTCCTTCGCGCTGCCAGCTGTACGTTCTGCGCATTTTGGTTCTGTCTTTGGAAAAACAGAATATATTACAACGATCTGCATCGTATATTTCACAGATACCCTTCAGTGTAATGTTTATTAAACTTTCAATCTTATCGTCGGTAATCTTAGTGAAATTATAGAAAATTTTTAGTAATAATCTTTGTGTATTGATGTCAAATTTTATTATATTTGTTGTTTGAACTTCACTGAAATGAGTAGGAAAATACCCTTCAAGTAATTCAAGCGGCAATTCTTGCATTTTGGTGTCAGTTTGTAGGTCACCATCTTTATTATCCAATGTAAAATCCCCCTATTTTGCATTGTTTATAGTAAAACTAGTTAGAGCACTGCTGAATATGGTTAACTCCTTTTATTAAAATACCAGCCTGCAAAACATTTTCGCATAATTATCCATATTTCGCCGCAATATAAGTAAATCCTTCCATCTTTTGCAAATTTGCCTTCAATAAACGTGAAGGATATTTTTTTGACAAAATAAGTTTCCTTTCCAATATATGGTCCCTGTTTGCATGGTTTGAAAAAACCCTCATCTTTCTTGTCTGCGTATTGAGAGACAGCTTGATGCGGGTTTAATTTTCGCAATTTAAAGACAATTTTAAATAAATAGTGGCATTACTCTTTTTAATAGTGTATACTAATATTCGCACACGCATAGAAAAAGCGTGGTTTAATGTGCAATAAACAAGCCAATAGAACTGTATATTTGTTAACAGAATATGCTATCTTGGTCAAATTCCCAGTATCACCGACTATGGCCAACAAATCCACCATAAAAACCAGCCTGTGGATGCCGTAAGTCGTTAGATATAAAAATTCTCTTGCTGCCTTGGGAATTTCTGCCTATCAGTAAGAAACTACTATTTATTATATTTTGCGGAGGTGTCACGATGTTAATGTTGTTAGGTTTTATTGTTCTGCTTGCCTGCCTTGTTATTGGCGTGCGTCGTGGCGGTATCGGCTTAGCAGCCGTTTCAGCTATCGGTTTGATCTTCTTTATCTTTGTTATGCATCTTAATCCAGGTAAACCACCTGTTGATGTAATGCTGACCATTATGGCAGTTGTTACTTGTTCGGCGTTCCTGCAAGCCTCCAAAGGCCTTGACGTAATGCTGAAATACGCTGAGAAATTCTTACGCAGCAATCCTAAATATATTACTATTTTAGCTCCTATCACTACTTGGGTTTTAGCTGTGCTTTGCGGTACCGGTCATGTAGTTTATGCAATGTTTCCTATTATCTATGACATTGCCATTAAACAGAATATCCGTCCGGAACGCCCGATGGCAGTTTCATCCATCGCTTCTCAGATGGGCGTCTGCGCTTCTCCTGCCTCCGTTGCAGTTGTCTCCGTTGTAGCAATACTCGGTGCCAGCCCGCATCCTTTCGGCGTTATGCAGATTCTCTCCGTTTCTATCCCAGCAACCTTCTTCGGCGTAGTTATGGCAGGCTTGTGGAGCCTTAACAGAGGCAAAGACCTTGATAAAGATGAACTCTTCCAAGCTAAAATCGCTGATCCTGAACAAAAAGCTTTTGTTTACGGTGACCTTGCTGACAAGAGCCTTGTTAATCTCAAGTTGCCTGCTTCAGCTTACAAAGCTGCCATTATCTTCTTGTTGGGTATCGTCGTAATTGCCATCTTTGGCAGTTTCCCACAATTACTTCCTAAATTTGCTGACGCTAAAGGCGTTATGAAGCCTTTCTCCATGACTCCTACCATTCAGTTAATAATGTTGGCAATTGCAGCTATCATCATGACGATCTGCAATGTCAAAACTTCCGATGTTGCTTCCAGTTCTGTCTTTAAATCCGGTATGACAGCTATTGTTTCCGTTTATGGTGTTGCCTGGATGGCTGATACTTATTTCGGTGCTTACCTCCCGGTTATGAAGAAATCACTCAGTGCTGTCGTACTTGCTTATCCTTGGATGTACGCTATCGTACTGTTTCTGGTTTCCAAACTCATTAACTCCCAGGCTGCAGCTGTTACAGTCATCGTACCGATGGCTCTCAGCGTAGGTGTTGATCCTTTAATTATTGTTGGTTTCATGCCTGCTGCCTATGGTTACTTCGTACTGCCGACTTATCCTTCTGATTTGGCTTGCATCGGCTTTGACCGTTCCGGCACCACGCATATCGGTAAGTTCATCATTAACCACAGTTTCTTATTCCCTGGTCTTATTGGCGTAGGTTCTGCCTGCTTCGCAGGATATATGTTGGTCAATCTCTTCTACTAATAAATATTGATGCTCTGATATAACAATCACCCTTAGCTAAAAACTAAGGGTGATTGTTTTTTCGTATATAATTATAACTTATTAATGCGTAAATTGCAATAGCAAATTGAACAAAAATATTAATCCATAATGATTCTCAACAAGCATATACCTTATCCAAGAATGTCTCGAAGAGCTCCTCTGGCGTATGGTAGGCCAGCACCCGTCTTGGACGGCTGTTGAGAGCGTCGGCAAAGGATAGGATTTCCTCATCGGTGTACTTCTCGATGGATTCGCCTTTTGGAATCTAATCGCGCAGCATGTCGTTGTGACGCTCGTTACGCGGCCGCTCCCATGAGCTGTATGGATGTGCAAAGTAAACCCTTGTACCCCAGGATTCGGAGTTGGAGAAGTTCTCAAACTCCGGTCCGTTATCCGCCGTTATCGTCTTGAATACTTGAGCAAAGCGATCGCCATATTGCTCATGGAGCTGCTTCATCGCTTGGCTGACGCCAGCGCTGTTTCTGCCAGGAATCTTAATGGCAATATAGTGATCCGTGATACGTTCTACCATGGTGAAGACAACGGATTCCTTGCCTTGGCGCTTCCCGACGACAGTGTCTGCTTCCCAGTGACCGAGCTCCTCGTGTTCATCAACAATGGCAGGGCGTTCATCAATGCTGCGCCCAAGCATGCGCTTGTTCTTGCGGTTCCATTTGCGGTGCTGCTTGCGTGAAAGCGCACGCGGTACCTCGAATACGGTAATCGGTAACTTGCCAGCCCAAAGCATGTTATACAGCGTCTTGGTGCAGACCATCGCAGCCTTTGGAAACAGCTGATGCAGTTTGGCATAGCCAACGCATACATCCAGAGACCAATGCTTTTCACGGATCTGCTTGACGAGCCATTGAATAAACGGCTCGAACAAGTCATTATCCAGCTTGTAGGGCTTGCGGCAGTGTTTGCGATGCTCATTGTAGGCAGATTGTCCCCGCTTGGCCATGTATAAGGGGATCCGGCCACGGCTGCTGGTGCGCTGAGGCGTACCGCGCCGTAACTCATACCATACGGTAGCATGGGCGCAGCCTACAGCATCAGCGATGGCGCGTAATGATAAGCCTTGGCGCTTTAGTATCTGAATCGCACCACGTTGATCAAGAGTGAGATGCGCGCCCCGTTTACGAGAAGTGTCGTCTGTGTTAGAATGGAGTTGATCCATAATGATTGCTCCTTTGTTGATTGTTGTTTAGCGATTACATTCTAACATAAGGTTCATCATTATGGATTTTATTTTGTTTATTTGTTCAAGTTCATTTTACAACTAACCATGGATAACTATTACACTAGTTTGCTTTATGTATGTAATTTACAATATTGTTCCACATAAATTCTCCATTGTTTTTGCGATAGCTTTCCCAGCAACTTTTTTAAATATTTTGGCAGGCCAGAATGGTTTTATTAGTGCTTTTTTACTTGGTTTAGGGTTATTACTGCTTGAATCAAATCCTTATTTAGCTGGATTAATTATGAGTTTTTTAATATATAAACCTCATCTCGGATTTTTGTTGGTAATTGCATTGATTGCAGGTAGAAAATGGAAGACTCTAATTTCTGCAAGCTTAATAACGAGTATATTGGTTATCTGTACAATTTTTCTGTTTGGCTTAGAGAGCTGGCAAGCATTTTATGAAACATTAAAAATCTTTAAGCAATTTGGGGAGGCAGGAAACTTACAATGGCATATAATGCCGACTATTTTCCCTGCGGCACGGCTATTGGGGTTAAATGTCATTATGTCCTATAGCATCCAGGTCGTGGTTTCCATTGTTGCAATTATAGCTGTAATATGGATGTGGAGTAGAACAAAAGGTCCTTTAGCATATGTAGCATTGATTTGTGGAATATTTTTAGTAACACCTTACGCAATGCATTATGATTTAGTAATTTTCGGGCTCGCGATAGCTTGGTATGCGAATGATGGAATTAAACGTGGATGGCTGAAAGGAGAATTGCCTTTTTTACTATATGCTTGGTCAATACCTGGTATTTATATCCTTGCATTAGTAATTCCCTGTTTAACTTATATACAAGTTCTACCACTTACTATTACAACATTTTTATTTCTTACCCTTCGCAGACAAGCCGTATTTCTGAAATATGACAAATAATGATGAAATTTATATATTAATTAATAGGCATAATTGAAAGCAAGCAAATGTTTGCTTTCAATTATGCCTATTAATAGACTGATATCGTAAAATATGATAAAATTATTAGAATGACTTTTGAACATAAATAGCTTGCATACTAGATAGCTAGATATTGATTTTTGTTTTAATATTTTATATGAAGGGGAAGAATCAATGATTAGATCTTTACCTCTTATCTGCTGTGAGTGCCAAAAACAATTTACTGCAGAAGGCGAATTGTATTATCGCGATAATTTTCGTGCAACTAAAATAAGTGAGACATTTTTTCTCTGTCCTGAATGTGTTGAAGCATGGGAAAATAAGTGGCAAATAAAGGACGCTGAGTTTTTTGAAAATGATTATTCATTATATGTTGATATCACATTAATTGATGGCAGCTTATATGAAGGCTTAGACTGCACACCAATGGATGGTATTGTCGTAACAAGTGAAGAAATTCCAACAGAGGCGCAACGTACACTATTTGACATTTACCAAAAATGGGATAATGAGCGTAAGAAAAATACTTTAAAAGACTGTATGTTTACGGATGAATTTATGCGCACATCATTTACCTGCGAAACATATGGTGGCGAGAAATACGAGAATATTGCTTTTCGCTTTAATATGCAAGGTAAAATCGAAACTGAAAAGCCAATACCTGACTATATAATTGAACAAATAATCAATGCATGGAAAATGTATGAAAATCAAAAGATGGATTAACGGGAGGAATATTTTTAATGCAAGACTTTCTGGAAAAAATTGAGAAAAGACGTACCTTTGCGATAATTTCTCACCCTGATGCCGGTAAAACAACATTAACTGAAAAACTACTGCTCTATGGTGGTGCTATACATCTGGCAGGCACGGTAAAAGCTCGTAAAAGCAACAAACATGCTGTTTCTGATTGGATGGAAATAGAAAAGCAACGTGGTATATCAGTAACTTCAAGTGTGCTGCAATTTGATTATGACGGCTACAGGGTCAATATACTTGATACACCTGGTCACCAGGACTTCAGTGAAGATACCTATAGAACTTTGCTTGCGGCGGACAGTGCCGTTATGCTTATTGATGCGGCCAAGGGTGTTGAGGAACAAACCAAGAAACTATTCTGGGTTTGCCATCGCCGCCATCTGCCAGTTTTTACCTTTGTTAACAAACTAGACCGTTATGGTCGTAATCCTTTCGATCTGATGGATGAATTGGAACGAGTTCTGAATATACGTGCATATCCAATCAACTGGCCTATTGGTATTGATGGGCACTACATAGGTGTCTATGATCGTATCAAAAAGCAAGTTGAACTTTTTGAAAGCGATACCAGCCACGGCGCTAAATTATTAAAATCAACCACTGGAACGCTAGACGATCCTCAACTTATCAGTGCTATGGGTGAAGAAAATTATAAAAACCTTTGCAACGATATTGAACTTTTGGATTTAGCCGGTGATGAATTTGATCTGGAAAAAGTCAAAAAAGGCGAATTGACACCTATGTTCTTCGGAAGTGCCATGACCAACTTTGGTGTTCGCAGCTTTTTGGAAAAATTTCTTGATATGTCACCAAAACCACAGCAACGTATGTTAAAGGATGGCAGTGGATATATTGATCCAACCAATGAAGCTTTTTCTGCCTTTATTTTCAAAATACAGGCTAATATGAATCCGGCTCATCGTGATCGTATTTCCTTTATGCGTATCTGCTCTGGTATGTTTACAAAAGGAATGTCAGTCTATCATATGCAAGGAAAGAAAGCCATCAAACTGTCACAACCGCAGCAATTTTTGGCGCAAGAAAGAACAATAATCGACGAGGCTTATCCTGGCGATATAATCGGCGTATTTGATCCAGGTATTTTCAGCATTGGTGACACTGTTTGTGATGAAAGTTTAAAGATTCAATTTGAAGATATGCCAGTTTTCCCACCGGAAATTTTTGCTCGCGTACAACCAAAAGATTCCCTTAAGCGCAAGCAATTTACTAAGGGTATTATGCAGTTGGCCCAAGAAGGAGCCATACAGGTTTTCGAGCAGCGAGATACCGGTCTCGAAAGCTTCATTGTAGGCGTAGTTGGCAGTTTGCAGCTTGAAGTTTTGGAATATCGTTTGCTTAACGAATACAGTGCGCCTCTCTTGATGAATCAGTTGCCTTATTCAGTAGCACGCTGGGTATATGCTGATGATAGGAATAAAATTGATAATCTCAAGGGTCTGGATAATGGTATGCTTGTATATGATAAAGAAGATCGTCCTGTAATAATGGTAAGCAATGAGTGGAGCTTGGGCTGGATTCTGGATAGAAATCCTGGTGTTGAATTTTTACTGGTTCCCAGTGATGCAAGAAAAATTTAAATGTCACTCCTGAAAGGAGCGAATTACCAATGAATGATGTTACTCCCATTAAAATATTGGGGGTGCCTGTACATCCATATACGATGAAGGGCGCAGTTGAAAAAATATTAGAACGAGTATCTCAAAGCAAAAAAACTTTTGTAGTGACTGCCAATGCGGAAATTATAATGATGGGGCAGTCTGATGATGAATACATGAAAATATTAAACAACGCTGCATTGGTATTGCCGGACGGTGCTGGTACAGTTTGGGCAGGACGTAAGCTCGGTTATGAAGTCCCCGAAAGAGTTGCCGGCTATGATTTGTTCTTAAACCTGATGACGGAAGCCGCACAAAAGAAATTTAAAGTGTTCTTTTTTGGGTCTGCACCTGGAGTAGCTGAAGAAGCAAAACAGAAATGTGAAATTTTATATCCCGGTGTTTCAATTGTCGGGTGCAGAGATGGGTATTTCAAAGAAGAAGATAATCTTGCTATTGTTGAAGAAATCAATAACAGTGGTGCAGATTTGCTTTTTGTAGCCTTGGGTGCGCCAAAACAAGAAAAGTGGCTGGCAAAATTTCAAGATATTTTAAAACCATTATTACTAATGGGCATCGGTGGCAGCTTTGATGTTGTAGCTGGTAAGATGGAAAGGGCTCCCAAATGGATGCAGGACGCATCACTAGAATGGCTTTTCCGCTTGTACAAGCAACCAAGCAGATTCGGACGAATGCTTGTTTTGCCAAAATTTGTAATAAGAGTATTACGTATCAAAAGTTACAAAGCTAGTTAGACATTAACTTGGCGTTATGGTATAATAGGTGTCGTTCTTGATTTGGCACTTAAATAAAGCGAAAGGGGAACGATGGGATTTTGAAAAGATTTTCAGTTGTCAAAGACGGATATCCGCATATAATCATTTTTATAATAATTGCATTTATCGTTGCCTATATTTTTAATCCAATTTATGCTGTAATTCCAGGCGTTTTGGCAATTTATTTAGCGTATTTCTTTAGAAATCCAAAAAGAATAACTCTGCCTGATGACAGCTTGCTATATTCACCGGCTGATGGTACGGTAATGGCAGTAGAAGATTTTCATGATGATGAGTATCTTGATGAAGATGCAGTCAAAGTAACAATCTTTCTATCTGTGTTCAACGTTCATGTCAACCGTAGTCCGATGCGTGGTCAGATAAAGTATCAACGCTATACTTGTGGCGGTTTTGTACCTGCCTACAAAAAAGCAGCATCCTTTGAGAATGAACGTCACGCCATAGGTCTTGAAAATGACAAAAACAGAATACTGGTTATTCAAATAGCAGGACTCCTTGCTCGCCGTATTGTTTCATGGACAACTCTCGGACACAATTTGGAGCAGGGGCAATGCTATGGAATGATCAAATTTGGCTCCAGCACTGAGCTTATTATGCCAAAGTCTGTTGATATACTGGTTAAAAAAGGTGATAAAGTAAAAGGTGGTATTACAGTAATCGGGAGGTTCAAAGATAAATGAACTACAGAAGCACTATAGCAAACACAATAAGTTCTTTAAATCTGATGTTTGGGGTTTTGTCTATCCTTGCGACATTCGAAGGTGAATTTAAGGCTGCAGCCATTATGATAATATTGGCAGTAGTTGCAGATTCTATGGATGGCCGCGTTGCCAGAGCATTAGGTGTAAGCGGTGAATTCGGCAAGGAACTTGATTCTCTTTGTGATGTATGTTCCTTCGGTGTTGCCCCTGGTGTACTTATATATCAATATGCACTTATGGATCTTGGCCTTATAGGTCAATTGCTTGCAGCATTTTTTGCTATTTGCGGCGCTTTGCGTTTAGCCCGGTTTAATGTAAATGCTGCGGTAGTTCATGGCTACTTCGTTGGTATGCCAATTCCTGCCGGCGGTTGCGTTGTTGCTACCTATATTCTTTCAGGATATAGCTTTCCAATTACAGCAGTAGCCATAGGTACTGCTATTGTTTCTGTAATAATGTACAGCGAAATAAAATTCCCTGATTTTAAAGGTAAGGGAAACCCAATGTATGCAACTCCTGTTGTAATATCGTTTGTTGCAGGTTTATATTTGTTGTATACGCGTCCCGTTGCTTGGCCATTTATTATAATGTTTACTTATACCTTGGCTGGCATTTTGAATTTTATGTATATTAAGGCCACAAACAAATAATCAATTCTAATAGTAGACAAAGGAGTCTCTCTTTATATGAGTAGCTATTTTGATATATTCATGATTCCATTACAATTATTGATTGTGTTTTTCACAGTTTATTATTTTGTAATTTCTTTTTTTGGTATTTTTGGTAGGAAACGTGATGAAAAAATTAAAACACCAGAAAAAACATTTGCAATAATTGTAGCTGCACATAACGAAGATCGTGTAATCGGCCAACTCGTCGAAAACCTACATCTCTTAAATTATCCGGATAGTCTTTATGATATATTGGTTGTAGCTGACAATTGCCAGGATAATACTGCGAAAATCGCAAAAGCTGGCGGTGCTTTAGTGTATGAACGTACAAGCACTGATGAAAAGGGAAAAGGGTTTGCACTGGAATGGATGTTTAACAAGCTTTTCGCTATGAAAAAACAGTATGATGCCGTTGTCATCTTCGATGCTGACAATTTGGTACACCTTGATTTTCTAATGGAAATGAATAGCCGCCTTTGTAAGGGTGAACGTTTGATTCAGGGCTATCTCGACGCAAAAAATCCGAATGATACTTGGATTTCCGGTGTTTTTGCTATTTCCTTCTGGGTTGTCAACCATATTTGGCACCTTGCAAAGTACAATATTGGCTTATCTAGTGTTCTGGGCGGAACTGGTATGTGTATTTCCATGGACATCTTACGCAAATACGGTTGGGGAGCAACCTGCTTGACTGAAGACATGGAATTTACAATGAAAGCTTTACTGGAAGGTATCCCAACAACTTGGGCACATGATGCTATTGTTTATGATGAAAAACCTTTGACTTTTAAACAATCGTGGGATCAAAGAAAGAGATGGTCACAAGGGCATTTTGATGTTGCAAGCCGTTATATAGGTAAGTTATTTAAAGAAGGAATAAAGCAGCACAACATTGTTATGCTGGATGGTATCGTTCATCTATTCCAACCTTATTTCTTATTATGCTCAACATTTTTTGTTATTTGCAGCTATATATATTCGATATATCCTTTTTACACCAATATTCTCTACAAGGTACTTCCAGTAGAGGTCTGGACATTAATCGGTATTGGCCAATACGTTTTCCCTATGATAGTATTGATGAAGATACATGCTTCGTTTAAATCATGGCTTTACCTTATTTTATATCCGCTATTTATTTACAGTTGGGTACCGATTACTATTCTTGGTTATATGCATCGTCATGAACACGAATGGAGTCATACGGTACATACACGCAGCATTAGTTTTAATGACGTCTTAATTCCTGAAGGAACTGAACTTGGTCCTAAGCAGGTTGTTTTTAACAAAGATAATAAATAAATAATCATCTTATCAGCAAAACGGTCTATATATAGACCGTTTTTTTGTTTGTAATTTCTTATGTCTCAATTCTTAAACTCAAGGCTATTCTTTAAATTATCCTCTTTTTATGTTATTATAAAGAGAAGTTTGGTGCAAAAAAGGAGTTATAATCATTGAAAATTAAAGGCGTTTTATTTGATTTAGACGGAACACTTGTAAATACTTCTGATTTAATAATAAAAACTTTTGAACACACAATTAAGACCCTATTACAAAAAAATCCTACACAAGAAGAAATAACAAGATACTTTGGTCTTCCATTACGCGAATGCCTCAGACATTTTGATGAAGACAAAGTGGATGAGATGGCTGATTTCTATAGAGAATATAATCTTAAGAACCACGACTTGTTGATTAAGCCATTTCCCAAAATTGAAGAAACAATGATTCAATTACAGCAGAACGGAATTAAAATGGCCGTTGTAACGTCAAAAAAAGTACCTATGGCGGAACGCGGCCTTAAATGTTTTGATCTGGAAAAGTACTTTACTGGCATTATCGGTTGTGATGAATGCGAGAACCACAAACCGCATCCTGAACCTATGCGCAGAGGAGCTGAACTTATTAATTTAAGTCCTGAAGAATGTATATGTGTCGGCGATAGTCCGTTTGATTTGCAAAGCGGAAAGAGTGCAGGGTGTTTAACAGCAGCCGTAAAATGGACTTATTTTGACTGGGACAAAATGCTATTACTAGGCAAGCCAGATCATATCCTAGCTGAAATGCCAGACTTAATAAGGGTTATTGATAAAGAAAATGCGAAGGGAAGGGCTCGTGCATGAGAAATATAGCTGTTATAGGCGGAACAGGCGTTTATAATCCTGAAGCCTTAAATGGTTTCAAAGAGCTGAAAATAACTACACCGTATGGTCAAGTCGTTTGCACAACTGGAATGATTGCCGATAATAGAGTTACTTTTATTACCAGACATGGAGCAGGGCATAAAACAGCCCCGCATAAAGTAAATTATCGTGCAAATATCTGGGCGCTTAAGAGCCTGGGGGTTGAAGAAATTTTTGCGACGACTGCAGTAGGTTCTTTAAATCAAGATATGAAAGCTGGCCACTTTGTGGTTTGCGATCAACTTATTGATTTTACCAAAAGCAGAATAAACACCTTTTATGATACTCCGGAACGTGGTGTCGCACATGTCGATTTTTCTTATCCTTATTGTCCTGTTTTACGTGAAAGAGTAATAGCTTGTTTAGAAAAAAGCGATACTAATTTTCACAAAACAGGCACTTATGTCTGCACAGAAGGCCCGCGCTTTGAAACAGCCGCCGAAATCAAAATGTTCAAAACTTTAGGCGGTGATCTTGTAGGAATGACAAATGCCCCGGAGTCAGTCTTGGCCAGGGAAGCAGAAATGTGCTATGTCAATGTTTCAATCGTAACCAATATGGCAGCTGGTATTTCGCCTACACCGCTTTCGCATACCGAAGTTGTCGAAGCGATGGTGCAAAGTGTTAGTAATATGAATCTATTAATTGATGCTTATATAAGAAATAATGATCATAAAAACTTATCTATGTGTGGCTGCGCAACTGCTATGAAAGAATTTGGCGGATTTAAACTATAAAAATCGGAGTTAAAAAATGATAAATACTTTGGAATGGCAACATTCCCATTTGATTATTTTGGATCAAACCAAATTACCTACAGAAATTACTTATATAAAATGCTACGATTATAAGAGAATAGCATTAGCTATTAAACGGCTTGAAGTGCGTGGTGCGCCGGCTATAGGTGCAGCAGCCGCATTTGCTATGGTATTGGGCTTCAATGAGCTTCTTAATAACAGCTTATCGGAGAGAGAATTGTTTTGGTCTAAATATGAACTAATCAAAAAGGAACTTATAGCTGCCAGACCAACTGCGGTTAACTTGCAATGGGCAGCTGATAAAATTTGGTTAAAAGCTTTTTCGCATAAAGACACCTTAAGCTTAGCCGAAATTGCAAAATTAATCGAAGCTATGGCAGTTGAGATTTATCAAAATGATATCGAGCAGAATAAAAAAATTGGTATGTATGGCGCAAGTTTACTACCGCCAAATGCCAATGTCATTACACATTGTAATGCAGGTTCCTTAGCAACTTGTGGCTGGGGAACAGCTTTAGGGGTCATTCGTCAGGCCCATCTTGATGGTAAAATTAAAATGGTGTATGTGGATGAAACCCGGCCTCTTCTCCAGGGGGCACGTTTAACTGCATGGGAACTGCTTCAGGATAAAATACCCGCGACCTTGATTGCTGATAACATGGCCGCTTGGACCATGAAACAAAAAAATATCAATGCAGTTGTGGTCGGTGCCGATAGGATAGCCAGTAATGGCGACACCGCTAATAAAATAGGAACTTATGGCCTGGCTATCTTGGCAAAGTCACATAATATACCTTTTTACATCGCCGCTCCTTCAACAACCTTTGATTTTTCCATAAAGACCGGAGCTGAAATTCCCATTGAAGAACGCAGTTGTGAAGAATTACGAAACCTAATGGGTGTCACCACTGCGCCAGACGATGTAGAAGTATTTAACCCTGCTTTCGATGTAACACCAGGTGACCTTATTTCGGGAATAATAACGGATTATGGTGTAATTGAAAAACCCTACGATATAAATATTGCAAAATTAAAAGCTAGAATATATGAGGAGGATAAACATAAATGTCCGATAGTATTATAAAAGATATCACGCTTGCACCGCTGGGCAAGCAAAAAATTAACTGGGTAAAGGAATATATGCCTTTATTGAATTTATTGAACGAAAAATACTCTAAAACTAAGCCCTTCGCTGGAATTAATATGGTTGTTACAATCCATTTGGAGGCTAAAACTGCTTACCTTGCTAAAGTTTTAAAAAATGCTGGTGCCAATGTTTACATTACAGGCAGCAATCCTCTTTCAACTCAGGATGAAATAGCTGCTGCACTAGTTGAAGAAGGCATCAACGTATATGCAACACATAATTGTACTTCAGAAGAATATGACTTGTTTTTAGGTAAGGCGCTTGATTGCAAACCTTCATTAATCATTGATGATGGCGGAGACCTTGTGAATATGCTTCACAAGGATAGAACCGATCTGATTTCTGGGTTGTTAGGCGGTTCAGAGGAAACAACAACAGGAGTGCATAGGTTAAAGGCGCTTTCACGTTCAGGCAACCTGGCTTTTCCAATGATTGCTGTAAATGACGCCTATTGTAAATACCTTTTTGATAATCGTTATGGTACTGGGCAATCTTCCTGGGACGGAATCATGCGCACTACCAATCTCTCTATTGCAGGCAAAAATGTTGTTGTTGCGGGCTATGGCTGGTGTGGCAAGGGTGTAAGTATGCGCGCCAAGGGCCTGGGAGCAAATGTAATAGTAACAGAAGTGGATCCCATAAAAGCAATAGAAGCTGTTTTTGATGGCTTTCGCGTAATGCCAATGCAGCAGGCTGCTAAAGAAGGGGATTTCTTCGTAACAGTAACTGGCTGCAAAGACGTCATTACTAAAGATCATATAGAAGTAATGAAAGATGGCGCTGTACTTTCCAATGCCGGCCATTTTGATGTAGAAATTAATATCCCGCATTTAGAGGAGCTTTCGGTGGTAACCCCTTATGAAGTCCGCAAAAATATCAGAACATACACAATGGCTGATGGCCGTAAAATAAATTTACTTGGCGAAGGCAGATTAGTAAATTTAGCCTGCGGCGATGGCCATCCAGTAGAAATCATGGATCTTTCCTTTGCCATGCAATTTTTGGCAATGAAATATCTGCTTGATAACAAAGGTAAACTCTCTAACGAACTTTATACTCTTCCTGATGAATTGAACAATGAAATTGCGGCCTTAAAATTAGAATGTATAGGTGTAGGTATCGATAAACTTAGTGAGGAACAAAACTTTTATTTAAACCAAGAATAAAGGGGATGTATCAAAAAATGCTGGAAATTCAAATTGCTGATGCGCGCAAATCAATTATTGAAATCGGTCTTAAGCTTCTTAATAAGAATTTAGTTGCTGGTTCCTGGGGCAACATAAGCATGAAAATTGATAAGGATAGTTATGCTATCACGCCATCAGGACGTCCTTATGATCTTCTTAGGGGAGACGACATTATCATTGTTAATTCTGATGGCACAAAACTAGCGGGGTTTGGTATACCTTCTTCTGAATTGCTATTGCATCTGGCTATTTATAAGAAATATCCAATGTTTAATGCAATAATCCACACTCATAGCATCTACGCCAGTGCCTGTGCAGCAATGCATAGACAAATACCTCCATTGCTGGAAGATACGGCTCAGATTTCTGGTGGATCAATAAAAGTTGCAAGGTACGCATTGGCCGGTACTAAAGAATTAGCAAATAATGCTGTAGAGGCTATGGGCACATCAAATGCGGTATTATTGGCAAACCATGGAGCAGTAAGCTGTGGTAAAAGCCTTGATGAGGCATTAATTGTTGCCGAAATAGTGGAGAAGTCAGCGCATGTTTATTGCATAACTGCATCCGTAGGTGAAAGCTTTCCTTTGCCAACCAACGATATAAAAATATTACGTAATTTTTATACTGAACACTATAGCAAAAGGCAAGGAGGCGATGATAAATAATGTCAGCAATTTTGATTAAAAATGTCGAAATAATATCTGAAGAAAATAACGAAGTATTTAACATAGGCATCCAAAATCAGGTTATTTCTTATATAGGTAAGGAAATACCATGCGGATATGATAATGCATCTGTCATTGAGGGCAAAAACTTCATTGCTGTACCAGGCATGGTTAATACACATACACATGCAGCAATGACACTTTTAAGAAGTTATGCAGATGACATGATTTTAATGGATTGGCTGCAGAACAAAATTTGGCCGGCAGAAGCCAATCTTACAGGTGATGATGTTTATTGGGGCACAAAACTTGCCATAATTGAAATGCTCAAATCAGGTACTACAACTTTTGCTGATATGTATTTCTTTATGGACAGGGTTGCGGAAGCAGTTCAGGAAACTGGTATCAGGGCTTCACTTTCGCGTGGAATGATTGGCGTAGTGCCGGATGCTAATGAGAAAATTAAAGAAAGCATTGATTTGTATAATAACTGGCATGGTCAGGCTGATGGACGTATCAGCGTCATGTTTGGACCTCACGCCCCTTACACGTGCCCGGTCAATTATTTAAAACGAATTATAGATGAAGCAGGCAAGCTCGGCGCGGAAATTCACATGCATTTAAGTGAAACTGCGTATGAGGTAGAAGAGTGTGAGCGAGAACACGGCATGACTCCAATTGCTCTAATGAACAGCATAGGTCTTTTTGATTTGGGAACCTTGGCAGCGCACTGCGTTCATGTTACACCTGCTGACATTGAGATAATGGCAGCAAAAAATGTGCGCGTTGCTCATAATCCTCAAAGCAATCTCAAACTTGCCAGCGGTATTGCCCCTGTGCCGGAAATGCTTGCTGCCGGCCTCATTGTTGGTCTCGGAACAGATGGAACTTCCAGTAATAACAATCTTGACATGTTAGAAGAAGCACGCTTGACGGCTATGCTGCATAAAAATAATCAAAGCGATCCTTTAGTTATACCAGCAAAACAAGCTCTAAATCTCGCTACAAAGCAAGGAGCTCTCGCTTTAGGGCTTACTGATGTAGGAGAGGTGAAAGTAGGCCAGAAAGCAGATTTAGGCCTCTATGATATGAACAAACCTTACTGGTACCCACGTCACGACAGAACTTCTCTATTTGTATATGCGGCAAACGCATCTGACGCTGATACGGTCATTGTTAATGGCAAAATTTTGATGGAACATGGAAACTTATTGACTATCGATGAGGAAAAAGTTTATGCGGAAGCTAATAAATGCGGCTTGCGCTTAACTAAATAAATATTTAGGAGTGGAATAATTTGGCAAAAATCCTGAAAAAATCAACTCTTGCTCCACAAGTATATGAATTTATTGTGGACGCTCCTTTAGTTGCTCACAAATGCCAACCTGGCCAATTCGTCATTATTCGTACAGAGGAGGAAAGTGAAAGAATTCCTCTCACTATTGCTGATTTTGACCGCGAGCAAGGCACCATTACCATAATTGTACAGGCAGTAGGTAATACAACTAAGCATCTATGTGAAACCTTTAACGAAAATGATGAAATATTGGATGTTGTCGGACCGCTTGGTATGCCTTCCCATATAGAAAATTTTGGCACAGTTGTTTGTGTCGGCGGTGGTATCGGCGTTGCTCCTGTTTATCCTATAGCCAGAGCACTGAAAGAAGCAGGCAACAAGGTTATATCAATAATTGGCGCCCGTAACAAAGATCTTATAATTTTTGAAGATAAAATGGCAGCAATAAGCGACGAACTTATCATTACAACGGATGACGGCACTGCTGGTCAAAAAGGTTTCGTTACTGATCCTCTTAAAAAAATGCTTGAAAGTGGCAATATGCCTGGAATGGTGCTGGCAATTGGCCCAGTTATAATGATGAAAAACGTTGCTGAAACCACAAGACCTTACAAAGTTCCAACTGTAGCTAGCCTGAACACCATTATGGTCGATGGAACAGGTATGTGTGGTGGATGCCGTGTAAAAGTTGGCGACGATAATAAATTTGCTTGTGTTGACGGCCCTGAATTTGATGCGCATCTGGTAGACTTCGCAAATTTGATACAACGACAACAAATGTACAAAGGTCATGAATCTTTGGAATATGGATGCGGAGGTCATTGCAAATGCGTGGAGGACTAAGGAATAAAATGCCGGAACAAGCGGCACAAGTAAGAAACAAAAACTTTGATGAAGTTGCTTTAGGTTATTTAATAGATACAGCTATAGACGAAGCAGAACGCTGCTTGAATTGCAAAAACCCTCGTTGTGTGCAAGGTTGTCCAGTAAATGTTGATATCCCGGATTTTATTCAAGCCCTTAAAGAGAAGAACCTAAATGAAGCCATCCGTATTCTTAAAAATAAGAATACCTTGCCGGCAGTTTGTGGTCGTGTCTGCCCGCAAGAAAGCCAGTGCGAAAAGAATTGCATACTGGGAATCAAAGGCGAGCCTGTAGCGATCGGACGTCTGGAACGCTTTGTTGCGGATTATGCCAGAATTAAAGGTCTTGATATAAACAATAATTCCAAAGCTGAACCAAATGGCAAAAAAGTAGCCATTGTAGGGAGCGGACCTTCAGGTCTTACCGCAGCAGGCGACTTAGCTAAAATGGGTTATGATGTTACCGTTTTTGAAGCTTTGCACGCACCTGGCGGTGTTCTGATGTATGGTATCCCTCAATTCCGTCTGCCGAAAGAAATCGTAAAACATGAAATTGATCAGCTAAAAGCACTTGGTGTAAAAATTGTGCCAAACGTTGTTATTGGCCGTACCTTTACAATCGATGAGCTTATGAATGAAGAGGGCTTCTCCGCTGTCTACATTGGTACAGGCGCAGGACTTCCGCATTTCATGCATATTGATGGTGAAAATTTGAATGGGGTATATTCAGCTAATGAATTCCTTACCCGTGTAAATCTGATGCGTGCTTACAAATTCCCACAGGTTGCGACTCCTGTCTATATTGGTAAGAGTGTAGCTGTTGTTGGCGCAGGAAATGTTGCTATGGATGCTGCACGCACTTCCAAACGCTTAGGCGCAGAAACTGTATATATAGTTTACAGACGTAGTGAAGATGAAATGCCAGCACGCAAAGAAGAAATTGAACATGCCAAAGAAGAGGGTATTGAGCTTCGGCTGTTAAATAATCCAACCAAAATCATCGGTGATGAAAAAGGCTGGGTAAAAGGCATGGAATGCGTAAAGATGGAGCTAGGGGAGCCTGATGCCTCCGGCCGTCGTTCACCAGTTGAAATTAAGGGGTCAGAATATGTTCTTCCAGTTGACATGGTTGTTATGTCAATTGGGCAGGGGCCTAATCCTTTGATTAAGGCAACAACACCTAACTTAGAAACAAACAAACGCGGTAATATTAACGCTGACGAAAGCGGGCAAACTTCAATGCCTGGTGTATTTGCAGGTGGTGACATCGTAACAGGTGCAGCAACTGTAATTTCAGCAATGGGCGCTGGTAAAAAAGCAGCCAATGCAATTGATGAATACCTCTCAAAAAAATAAGTGTAGTTATATTAATACATTAATCAAAGAATAATATATTTCAAATAATCTGCTAGCAAACTAAAGTAAATTGAGTTTGCTAGCAGAGTCTTCATTTTTTGGAGAATTATTGTTGAAATGAGGGAAGATCTATGAAAAAATATTCTAGTTTTTGCTATTTTGTTCTTTCTATGACCTTTATGATTAATTTTGCAAATAATAATAATGCATATGCTAAAGAATACAAATCAACAGCTGGTAATTACAGTATGAACATACCTGAAAATACTATACCAATTAGTGAAGGACCGCTGTCCTACAGATTTGCGCAAGGCAATATAAATTTCGAATGCAATATCATCAGCTTGCCGGCTGAACTTCAAATTAACAAAGAGAATAAAAGTAGTAATGACAGAATAACTAAACTTGATAATTTACTGTTAAGCAATATCGCTGACACTAATTACCAAAATACTAATAGTTCCTGGCAAAAATATAAAAATAAAGAATTGCTTTACCAAATATTTGAAAATAAATCAGCCGACAACCTGAATAAGGAAAAGTTACTAGCTGATACTATATTTATAAATAGTAAAAATGTATTTGTTATTGCAGCTTTTGCGCCGAATTCAGAAAATGAAAAAGCTGCAGAATTGTTATCAACAATATTAAATTCTGTTAAAATCAACGACGCAAAAGACCTTAAAAATAATTATTTCACAAATATTGCAGCTGGTTATTCCTTAAATTTGCCAAATGGTTTCCATACCAAGACCGGCAACACTTACAACATAATGCAACTGCAAAAAGTAGATAATCAAGTTATTGGCAGTATAAGAACATTTACAACAAACGAATATGCACAATATGCTAAAGCTTCAGAACCAGAATTATCAAAAATAGAAAACCAGTTTATAGAACGCATGACCAAATATGCTGCAAGCCAAACAATAATCACTCATAAACCAATTAATATTAATGGACTGAATGGTATCCTAATAGAAAAAACCATTAATAAGCAAGATGAAATTACTAATATGCTTGAATGTTATTTATTTACTGCAAGCAAAGGATATCAAATAAACTTTTCATCAAAAGATAAAAACCAGTATGATGCATCCAAAAAAGATTTTTTAGATGCGATTTCCAGTTTTAAAACATTGGGTTATTAAAAGCAATACGTGTGTTCGTTATTTCAATATATAATTTTTAGCTCGTTTTACATAATATATATTATAGGACTCTAGAACGAACAAACGTTTGACAATGTTTGTGATGTTTGCTATAATTGCTTAAATGATAATTTTATTGCTTTTAATAGATTTCTTTTGTTTCACTAGATTGGAGGTTGCTTTGTAATGATTAAAAAATCGAACCAGCAGCTAGATTCATACGTTGAGACTGATGAATCTTCACTGACTGAGCGTCAAAAGCAAATTTTAGACTACGTGCGTGAACATGTATACAGCAAGGGTTATCCGCCCGCTGTTCGCGAAATTGGCTTAGCCGTTGGTCTTTCTTCAAGTGCTAGTGTGCATTCACATCTTCAAAAACTAGAGAAGCTTGGTTTTTTGCAGCGTGATCCTTCTAAGCCGCGTGCACTTGAGTTGACTCAAGAATCATCCTGGCGACAAAAAACTGTAGTTCCTGTTCCTTTAGTTGGCAAAGTGACTGCCGGCCAGCCTATTTTAGCCATGGAAAATATTGAAGAAACCTACCCCCTGCCGCTTGACTTAATTGGCTGTCAGGAGGATGTTTTCATGCTTTCCGTTAAAGGAGACAGCATGATTAATGCTGGAATTTTAGATCATGATTATATTATTGTGCGTAAACAAAATTATGCTAATAACAGCGACATTGTAGTCGCCTTAATCGATGATGAAGAAACTACCGTAAAAAGATATTTTCGCGAGCTTAAACAAATTAGGTTACAGCCTGAAAATGATGCCTATCTACCAATTACCGGCACCAATATAAAGGTTATGGGAAAAGTAATTGCTGTTTTCCGCATTTTATAGCAACACCCCCCTATTTCCTCTTATTTTGGTTTTTAAGCCACTTTTCATCATTTTACGATAATTTGTATTAGCGTTTTATTTTTAAAGCAATATACGCGAAATATAAAGTCCTATTTTTCATTGCGTTATTATTATGATGTCGCATAGACGTCATAAAGATGATTTTTAGAGTCTTTTTGGTATAAAAATAAAGTCCTTCTCTATGAGAAGGACTTTATTTTTATCTAATTGTTTTATTTTTCGCCAACCATTTCAGCTGCTGACATAATTGCAACACGACCGTGTTCAAAAGTTAGCCCGCCTTGCAAATATACATTATACGGTTCTCTCATTGGACCATCTGCACTCAATTCAATTGAAGCACCTTGTACAAAAGTACCTGCAGCCATTATAATTTCATCCTGATAACCAGGCAATGCAGAAGGTACTGGCACTACATGTGCATCAACCGGTGAATTAGCTTGTATTGCTCCGCAAAAAGCACGTAATCTTTCACGTGATTCAAGTCTGATTGCCTGAATTATATCACTTCTGGTATCACTATAATGTGGTGTTACATCATAGCCAAGCTGCGCAAATACAGCTGCTGCAAAAATTGAAGTTTTTACCGCCTGTAAAACAACATGGGGAGCAAGAAATAAACCTTGATAGAACTCCCTGGCGGTATCGCCAAGGGTAGCTCCCATCTCACCGCCCAGGCCAGGTGCTGTAAGCCTATAAGATGCTAATTCTACTAAATCGCTGCGTCCAACAATATAACCACCGGTTGGCGCAAGCCCGCCACCTAGATTCTTTATTAAGGAACCAGCAATTAAATCTGCACCTACATCTGTTGGTTCTTGCTTTTCAATAAATTCACCATAACAATTATCAACAAAACAAAGGCAGTCAGGATTAATTGTTTTTACAGCTTGGCAGATCTCACCAATTGCTGCTACAGTCAGTGTTTTTCTTGCGTCACTATAACCACATGATCTTTGGATAAGAACCATTCGCGTTTTTGGCGTAACAGCACTTTGAAGTTCTTTTATAGCAACTTTACTGCCCGACATTGGCACCTCTTTATAAGAAACACCTATATCAACCAAAGAACCAGGAGTCTTTACAGGATATCCAATAATAGTTTGCATAGTATCATAAGGAGTTCCTGTCGCTGAAATAATTTCGTCTCCCTGCCGAAGAACTCCAAGCAGTGCAACTGCCAACGCGTGGGTCCCAGAAACAAATTGTGAACGTACCAGTGCGGCCTCGGCATGAAAAATATCTGCGTATATTAAATCAAGTTTTTCTCTTCCCACATCAGAATAGGCATATCCCGTTGTTGGTTTCAAATAATAATCTGATACTTTATGTTTACGGAAGGCTTTAATAACTTTTCTTGTATTATAAAGTGCTGCCTCTTCATAAGGTAAGCAATTTTTATTGACTGCATTTAAAGCATTTAGCTCTATTTCTTCAAAATTTATCATCCTGTCCACCTTTAGTCTATGTAATATTTTAGTTTAAGCAGCAAAATGCCACTCATTTAATCTACTTAAAGTACTCTTTATATTCATTTCGTTGATCTTCTGATAAGCGAGCTTTGATTCTGATACCATCATCACAATATTCCTGCTCTAACACAGTACTGACTTTGTGCAATTTAGCTGCTTTATCGGTATCTGCATAGGGTATCAATAATTCAGTTTCAACAGAAGTTAGACTTAGATTGTCAACAATTAAATCAAGGAGAACATCCATTCCAATCCCTTTTTTAGCAGAAACAAGAACACAGTTTTCCTCGCCTTTAATTCTTTCCAATAATCCACTTTCTGGAGCAACCTTATCAATTTTGTTATAAACAGTTATTATTTCCTTATCAGAAGCGCCTATTTCTTTCAATACTTCGTAAACAGCATCCATTTGCTTTTTGTATGTTGAATGGCTTACATCTACTACATGCAACAATAAATCAGCCTCAGCAACTTCTTCCAAAGTTGATTTAAACGCACTTACCAGTTGATGTGGTAACCGCTGGATAAACCCAACAGTATCAGTTAAAATAGCCTCTTGCTTGTCTGGCAATGATAAATGACGCGTTGTTGGATCCAAAGTGGCAAACAACTGGTCCTGTGCATAAATATCAGAAGCAGTCAACGTATTTAATAGGGTTGATTTACCTGAATTAGTATAACCAACCAAAGCTATTGTGGCAATCTGATTTTTTTTGCGGCCAGTACGATGAAGCGTGCGCACTGACTTGACTTTTTCTATGCTTTCTTTAATAAAAGTGATACGGTCTCTTATACGACGGCGATCGATTTCAAGCTTAGTCTCGCCAGGACCTCTTGTGCCAATACCTCCGCCAAGACGTGACAATACAAGGCCCTTTCCAGAAAGTCTCGGTAGTGTGTACTGTAATTGAGCTAATTCAACTTGTAATTTACCTTCATTAGACCGCGCCCTTTGTGCAAAAATATCCAGAATTAAGCCTGTACGGTCAATAACTCTGATCCCCATCACAAGCTCTACGTTTCTCTGCTGTGCTGGTGAAAGTTCATCGTCAAAGATGCACAAATCAACATCTTCCTGACGTACAAAAAGAGCCAATTCTTCAACTTTGCCTTTACCAATAAAAAATGCCGGATCAGGTTTTTGTCTTTTTTGAGAGAATTCGCCTACAACCACAGCTCCCGCTGTATCTGCAAGTTGTTTTAACTCTTCAAGCGATTCTTCTGTAGACCATGACTGCCTAAATCCGCCTGAGTCTACAGCAACCAAAATAGCTTTTTCCGGATTTTCTGCTGACTTTGACCCTGGAGTCTGTTTCTGCATTATTTTTTCTATCGTAACAATCATATTAGAAAAATTGATTTCTTCCGCTTCAGCTACGGAAAATGGGCCATGTTCCTGGCACAGATATTCTTCATGTTCGTCAATACCAGCTATTAAAGCAAACGAAAAACTCGATTTTGCATAGTCCGGACCAATTACGCCTATAGCAGCCATTGCATCATACTTACCATTTTTGAGAGCAGAATAATCAACACCACTTAATGTGGAATTTCCGTTCAAATGCGTATGAATACAACGCACACCGCTTAGCCTTATTGCCCCTCTTCTTCCTTTAAATTGAGGTAATTCGACACTTTGCTGATCTCCAAGTGAAATATCAGTTATTTGTCCACTTCTCGTGACATAGATTGAAATTTCACGCTTTATTTTTTCGGATATTTTAGCTAATTGCACTGCGAGTTCCTCAGTTATAATTTGATCCTGTGGAACCTTGATTTCATATAGTTTTCCTAATTCTTCCAAAACTGTATCTTTGATACCCTTTTTATTACCACTAATTTCTGACATATTTTTCACCTTCTTTGCCAAAAACTTAATTAACCATTGATTATAAATTATACCATAAGATAAACTAAGTCGAATAAATATAGAAAGAGACATAAAAAAATGCCGCAGAATCTGCGGCATTTTCATATTATTACTACTATTTTCTGATATTAAGCTTAGAGATGATTGAACGATAACGTTCGATATCTTTAGCCATCAAATAATTCAAAAGGCCACGACGTTGACCAACCATTTTTAAAAGACCACGACGGGAATGATGATCTTTCTTGTGTTCTTTTAAATGTTCAGTTAAATAAGTAATACGCTCGGTCAAAATAGAGATTTGTACTTCTGGTGAACCAGTATCACCTTCGTGTACGCGGTAAGTTTCGATAAGTTCTTGTTTTCTTTCAGGTGTCAACATAATAAAATTCCTCCAAATATTCTTTAATCTCCCAAGCATTAGAAAGCGTCGGAGCGTCGCATCTCCAAGCAAGGGTCTTTTAACGCTTGTTCAGTATAGCATAATGTCAGATAAATTACAACTATTTTTCCTCTTCGTTAAAATACGCAGAAATTATATCCTTATCCAGCTGAATTTGCTCACACAACTCAGCTGGTGAACTAAACTTACGTTCACCCCTAATATAATGCACTAGCCTGACAATGATTTCTTTACCATAAATATCATCAATAAAATCAAAAATATTAATCTCTAAACGTTTTTTTTCAATGTCTCCAAAAGTTGGATTATAGCCAATATTAGCCATGCCCAAATGTTCAATATCAGATATTAGCACTTTGGCTGCGTAAACACCTTTAGCAGGAACAATTAAATCTGCATCAGAAAACTCTATATTAGCTGTTGGAAACCCAAGAACTCCGCCACGGTTAGCCCCCGAAACAACGGTACCACTAATCGTATAAGCTCTGCCAAGCATTTCATTTGCCAACGCTATTTCTCCATTTTTAATCAATTCACGTATTTTAGAACTGCTGACAACCGATCCTTTGATTTCTACCAATTTGCGTACGATAACATCAAATCCATCATCTTGTCCAGATTTAATTAACGTTTTTGTATTGCCCTTGCCATGAAAACCATAACTATAGTTCTCGCCTACAACTAAGCACTTAAAAGAAAATATTTTAAGCTTATCCAGAAATTCTTCTGGTGAAATTTGGGAGAAATAATGAGTAAACGGTATGTTTACCAAAATGTCTACGCCAAGCTTAGCGAACAAATTCTCTTTTTCTTGGTTTGAAATTAATTTAGCCGGTACCGCCTCAGGGTTAATCTCAGAAAGTGGATGATTGCTGAACGTAAAAGCTAATAATTTTAAGTTATGCTTATCAGCATATTCACGTGCAGCCTTTATTACATCACAATGTCCAAGATGAAGACCATCAAATGTACCTAGCGCTATTACACTTGGGCCGGACTCAATTTGTGGCCCACAAAAATCATTAATTATCTCCATTAGCAAAACCTCATTAAATCTGTGTCAAAGGATTAATTACTTTCTCAGCTTTTACCATCCCATTATTGGCACTACCGATGCCAATAAAAAGCCCAGCAGCTGTTTTTAAGCGATATTTACCCTCGGATACACCCGAAATTGAAGTCACTACACCCTGTGATATCCTTAATGCTTGCTTATCAGTAAGAATTAGTTCAGGAAAATGCTCGACAGCACCTTCAATAGGCAAAATATGCTCAAAAGGAGCCTTAGAGATTTCCTCCAAGGTTTTTGCATCATTTAAGACAAACTTGCCGGATCTTGTTCTAAGCAAAAAGCTTACAGTACCACACATACCTAAAGATTCAGCAATATCTTCACATAGAGTTCTTATGAAGGTTCCCTTGGAACATTCTATATCTAAAAGAAGATAGTCATCTGCCTGATAAACAAGATCAAGTTTATAAATAGTTATGGGCCTGGGCTCTCTTTCAATCGTTAGGCCTGCCCTAGCAAGCTGATATAGCTTCTTTCCCTCGTGACGAACGGCTGAATACATTGGTGGTATTTGCATCAATGGTCCTGTATGTTTTTTGAGAACAGCTTCAAGTTTTTCCTGTTCCGGCCTGCAGACAACAGAGGTTTCAATAACATTACCACTGTCATCAGCTGTATCAGTCTTAATGCCAAATCTCAGTTCAGCTCTATATGACTTGGTTTCCTCACTGGAATATTCTAATAAGCGTGTTGCGTTGCCAATAAAAACTGGTAGCACTCCTACAGCATCGGGGTCAAGAGTTCCAGAATGCCCAATTTTTTTTGTTTGAAGTATGCGACGCAAGTACCCAATAACATCATGTGAAGTCATTCCCGAAGGTTTTAGAACATTTAATATCCCATCAACCATTGCAGTTACCCATTTCATTTACGATGCTTGCCAGAATATTCTTCTTTGCTTCAGCCATATTTTTATAAATTGTACAGCCAGCAGCTCGTTTGTGGCCACCACCACCAAAGCTCAAGGCAATCTTGCTTACATCAAGTCGGCGTGAACGCATGCTGACACGTGTAACCTCTTCTTCTACGCCCTTAAACATTATTGCTACTTCCACACCATCTATGTAGCGTGGATAGTGTATAAAACTATCTGTTGCAATATCAGGATTATAGTTTTCAAGGCTAATGTTTATTGTAGCTATTCTGCCATTACACTCAAAGGCAAGAGTTTCCAAAACCTTGGAAAGTAATTTTATGTCATCACGTGATTTCATTTCTAAAAAGTCAGACACTACATCAGGTTCAACACCAATAGCTAACAATTCAGCAGCACAATTCATACAGTGTGGAGTAGTATTCGAATATTTAAAATATCCACAATCTGTTACTATCGCTACATAAAGACAAAAGGCCATATGCAAATCAATTTCAACGTTCAACTCTTTAAAAAGCCCAAAAATAACTTCACCTGTTGCAGCAGCATCAACATCAAGATATAGATAGTCCGCAAACTCCGTGTTTGAAACATGATGATCAATATTCAGCATCGGTGCCTTTACACATTCTGCAGCCACGCCAATACGATCTAATGAGCTTGCATCATTTATTACCAGCAAATCAGCATTGATTACATCGCCATGTTTAAAACGAACAAATTGGTCAATGCCTGGCATAAAATTATAATATGAAGAAATGTCATCATCGATAGAAATAACAACGTTCTTACCTTTTTTCCTCAAGCCTGCAGCTAAAGCAAGCGTTGATCCAAGGGCATCACCATCTGGATTGATATGACTGACAATAACAATGTCTTTGACACTGTCAAATAAAGCTGCAACTTCAGGCATAGTTAATTTTTTACTCATTTTCTATCTTCTCGTCCTTCTTTATTTTTTCCAGAAGACCTTGAATATGAGCACTGTATTCAAGAGAAGTATCTTTGCAAAAAATTAAAGTCGGTGCTACTCTCAAACGAATTCTTTTTGCAATTTCAGTACGAATAAATCCTATTGCTTTATTAAGAGCCGTCCATGCATCTTTTTTTGTTTCTTCAGGTCCGTAAAGGCTGATATAAATTTTCGCAAAGCTCAAATCATCAGTTAATTCAACTGCCGTTACAGTTACAAATTGTATTCGAGGATCCTTTATATCATTTAAAACGATCTTACTTATTTCTTGTCTGATCGCTTCCTGTAATTTTTCAACACGTAGTCTAGCCACAATATCACCTCAAAGCGCAATTATGCTTTAATTTCTTCCATTGTATAAGCTTCGAAAATGTCCCCTTCTTTGACTTCACGATATTTTTCAAGAGTAATACCGCATTCAAATCCAGTGGCAACTTCACGAACATCGTCTTTAAAACGACGTAATGATTCTATTTCGCCTTCATGAACAACTATACCATCACGAATCAGCCTGATCTTAGAAGAACTTGTAATTTTGCCTTCTAAAACATAAGAACCGGCAATCATCATTTTGGAAATAGTAATTACTTGTCTTACTTCGGCCCGTCCTTGAATAACTTCTTTGAATTTAGGAGCCAGCATTCCTTTAATGGCTGCCTCAACATCGTTCAATGCGTCGTAAATAACGCGATATGTACGAACATCAACTTTTTCTGTTTCTGCTGCCTTGCGAGCATTCGCATCAGGTCTGACATTAAAGCCAATTATCAAAGCGTTTGCGGCAGAAGCCAGCATAACATCTGATTCATTAATAGTTCCTACACCTGCATGAACAATTACAACCTTAACTTCTTCATTCTTTATGTTAGTCAAAGATTGTTTCAAAGCTTCAATTGTGCCCTGAACATCGGCCTTAACAACAATATTAAGTTCTTTCAGCTCGCCTTCCTGAATACGTTGGAAAATATCATCAAGAGAGACTTTTGTATGTTGTTGAATTTCTTCGGTTTTCTTTTTAGCAATACGTTTCTCTGCGACTGCACGCGCTATTCTCTCATCAGTGGCATCTAAAATATCTCCTGCCATTGGTACGTCATTGAGTCCAAGAACTTCAACTGGCGTAGATGGTGTCGCTTTCTTAACTTTTTCACCACGATCATTAATCATTGCTCTTACCTTGCCATAAGATGTTCCGGCAATTATGGTGTCACCAATTCTTAATGTTCCTTTTTCAATCAATACAGTAGCAACAGGGCCACGGCCTTTATCAAGTTGTGCTTCAATAATGGTTCCATGAGCTGGAATATCAGGATTAGCCTTCAAATCCTGCATTTCTGCAACAAGTAGAATCATATCAAGCAACTCGGATATACCGGTCTTTTTATGAGCAGAAACCGGCACCATTATCGTTTCGCCACCCCAGTCTTCTGGGATAAGCTCTAGTTCGGCCAGTTGTTGTTTTACGTGGTCCGGATTAGCACCTTCGCGGTCCATTTTATTTATGGCAACAATGATAGGCACCTTGGCAGCTTTAGCGTGATTAATTGCTTCAATCGTCTGTGGCATAACACCATCATCCGCAGCAACAACAAGAATAGCTACATCCGTAACTTGAGCACCGCGAGCGCGCATAGCAGTAAATGCTTCATGCCCCGGTGTATCAAGAAACACAATCTTTTTACCTTGATAATTTACTTGATAAGCACCAATATGCTGTGTAATGCCTCCTGCTTCGCGTGCAGTAACATGTGTTTTTCTGATTACATCCAATAATGAAGTCTTGCCGTGGTCAACGTGTCCCATAACGGTAATTACAGGTGGTCTCGGCACACGTTTTTCTTCATCATCAGCTACTTCTGGAATTTCTGTTGGATCTTCTTCAGGTGGCAAGGCTGCAACTTCAACACCGAATTCAGAACCCACCAATACAGCAGTGTCAAAGTCAATGTTTTGATTAATTGTAACCATTACACCTAACATGAATAAATGCTTAATAACTTCACTAACTTCACGTTTAATTACATCAGCAAATTCTTTAACATTTATCGTTTCACTAATCTCAACCATTGTAGGTTTGGCAACCTCAAGAACTTTTTGAGGATATGCCTTTGGCGCCGTTCCGCCTCGTTTGTTACTCCTACCCATATGATTTTGACTGCGCATAGGCCTGCTGCCCTTAGTAGCATATGAACCTTGAATCTGTGGCTTACTATCAGCACGACCTTTATTCTGTGGTCTTCCTTGTTGAGGGCCCTTAGCTGGTTTTTGTTGACTAAATCCATTAGGCTTTCCAGCAGTTGTTTGGTGTGCCGGTCTATTTGCTCCGCCTTGTTGCATTGGACGATTTGCTCCGCCTTGCTGCGTCGGTCTATTTGCTCCGCCTTGTTGTGGTGGACGATTTGCCCCGCCTTGTTGTGACGGACGATTTACTCCGCCTTGTTGTGGCGAACGATTTACTCCACCTTGTTGTGTATTTTGTTGCGTGTGGCTTATAAAATTACCCCCTGTACTTGTGTTACGGCTGTCTCCTGTTACATTTGAGTAATGTTGAGGACTCTGTTGAGGCCGTTGCGCTTGCTGATTTGCCCCTGAAGAGGCTACATTTGGTCTGAAATTACGGTCACCAGCCGAACGTTGTTGGAAATTATTATTTGGTCTTTGTCCCTGATAACTGTTATTCGGAGTGCTCGTGCCAAAGCTTTGACCTGCATTGCTGCGTTGCTGTGGCTGTTGGCCTACTGTTGAAACAACATGGCTGTTAGTATTATGCTGTTGTCTTATATCAACCGGTCTATCATTACCTGCTACTATCGGCCTTGCAGGTTTTTCATTATTTATTCGTACACTGTTATTTAAATTGCTTGTATTCATCCCATGTTGTGCAGTGGTTGTGTTAACGGTTGTATTAACATTTGTCTTAACAGATGGTTTGTCAGCTTTCCGTTCAAATGTTTTTACAACAATTTTCCTGACATCATCATCTACACTGCTCATATGATTCTTAACCTGTACATCATTGCGACTTAAAATATCAATTATAACTTTACTTGTTGTATCAAATTCTTTTGCTATTTCAAAAACTCTATACTTACCCATTCGTCCACCTCCAAACTTTTTGTTGGGCATCAAACTTTCATCATATTGGCAAAATTAGCATCAAGTACAGCAATAGCAGTTCTTTTTGCCTTGCCAATAGCCATTCCGAGCTGTTCACGATCTAAAATCTCAATGGTTTTAACACTATAAAGGCCAGCCACATAGTATATGTCTTTCTTCGAATTATCAGAAGCATCGCTTGCTATTATAAGAAGTTTTACTTTGCCACCCTTGAGAGCAGACTTTACAGCAAAATCCCCAGAAGCGATTTTACCTGCTTTTTGCGCTAACCCAAGTGCAAAAATAACACTTCTATCATTGTTCATTATTTAATTCCTCTAATAATTTCTCATAAATTTCGGTTCCAATGGCGACATCCAATGCTTTTTCAAGCCTTTTTTCCTTTACAGCCTTTGTTATACACTCGCTTGTAGGGCATACATATGCGCCTCTGCCAGGTTTTTTGCCAATTTTATCAATTGAAACTTCTCCCTCGGCAGAACGAACAACTCTGATCAATTCCTTTTTATCTTTCATATTGTTACAGCCAACACATCTACGCTGAGGTATTTTTTTAACCTTCATTGTTCTCACTGTCCTCTAAACTGTCTGCGTTTTGAAAATCGCCTGCAGCAACTGCCTGTGACTCACTTTTAATATCAATCTTCCAGCCAGTAAGTTTGGCTGCGAGACGGGCATTTTGCCCTTCTTTACCAATTGCAAGAGAAAGCTGATAGTCTGGTACTACTACACGACAAATTTTCTCATTTTCATCTGCTACAGCCATCAGAACTTTAGCTGGAGAAAGAGCATTGGCAACGTATTGTTCAGGATTAGAACTATACTTAACGATATCAATTTTTTCACCGCGAAGTTCATTAACGATTGTTTGAACGCGCATGCCTTTTTGTCCAACACAGGCACCTACAGGATCAATATTTTCATCCTTAGTATAGACTGAAATTTTTGAGCGCATACCTGGCTCGCGTGCAACAGATTTGATTTCAACTAAGCCGTCATGAATTTCAGGAACTTCAAGCTCAAAAAGACGTTTCAGCAAGCCTGGATGTGTCCTGGAAACCATAATCTGAGGGCCTTTGTTGGTTTTTTTAACTTCTACTATATAAGTTTTAATTCTGTCATGATGTTGGTATACTTCGCCAGGAATTTGTTCATTTGGCATTAAAATAGCTTCTGCTCTGCCTAAATCAATATAAACATTGCGGTTTTCCATACGTTGTACAACGCCGTTTACGATATCGTTCTCCCGACTGGAAAATTTTTCAAAAACCATGCCCCTTTCAGCTTCACGAATTCTTTGTACAACAACTTGTTTAGCATTTTGGGCTGCAATTCTGCCAAAGTTTTTTGGAGTAACTTCAATTTCGACTATATCTTCAAGTTCGTAGTTAGGGTTAATTTTTCTAGCTTCAGCGAGGTCAATTTCCTGTGCTGAATCGCTAACCTTTTCTACAATGATTTTTCTGGCGTAGACATGGATTTCACCTGTTTGTTTATTTAAATCTACACGCACATTTTGTGAAGAACCAAAATTTTTCTTGTATGCAGTTATTAAAGCCTCTTCAACAGCTTGGTATAAAAGCTCCGGAGAGATGCCTTTCTCCTTTCCTAATTCAAATATCGCTTGTACGAAATCTGCGTTCACTTAAAAACTCCTCCTGTAAATAAAATTTAAAAATCAATATGCGGTCTTATGCTTGCAATTAATTTGCGTTCAACAACTTCACTTTTATCATTTAACAAAAGAGTAACATTATCATTATCATGAGCAACAAGGACTGCTACAATTGTTTTGGCACCATTCCACGGTGTAAAAAAGAGCAAATCAACTTTTTTGCCATACGCTCTGACAAAGTCTTTATCTTTTTTTAATGGTCTATCTATCCCAGGTGAAGACACTTCAAGATAATATTTATCCTTGATTGGGTCCTTCTCATCTAAAAGTTTAGTAAGTTTCTCGCTGACATATTGACAGTCATCAATTTCAATTCCGCCCGGCTTGTCAATATAAACACGCAGGTACCACTCTTTTTCACGAACATATTCAATATCAACAAGATCTAAGTCCGTTCCTTCAATAATTGGCAAAACCAATGCCGTAATCAATTCTTCAAGTTTTTCCCTTTGCATAAAAGACACCTCCCCGCCTTTTGTTAAAAAAGGCTGTTAGTAGACGAAAGAGTGGGTCACAAACCCACTCCTCCAATTAAGTCATAATTCATCTTTATACATTATAACATTACACATATGATATGACAAGTAGTATCAGCTTCAACCAAATAGGCCTATTTGGTCAGTTTCTGGCATTCCTTCAAGCGAACCGTGTGCCGCAAGAGCGTCAACTGCAGACTTTGGAATACCAGCACGAGTTTTTAAATCTTCTTGAGAAATAAACGGCTGTCCTTCTCTAGCTTTAGCGATATTATCAGCAGCGGTCTCGCCAATTCCAGCAAGACCGGCTAAAGGTGGAAGCAGACCTTTCGGTGTAACAATGAACTTGTGCGGATCAGATTTGTATATATCCACACGTTCAAATTCATATCCCCTGCTTATCATTTCAATTGCCAATTCCATATAGGTGGCTGTATCTTTATCATTAACTTTTGCTGCATTCCCTTGTGAGTAAACTTCCTTGACAGCTTTTTTCATATAATCAAGTCCATTCAAGACAAGTGCGGCATCAAATTTCGGAGCTCTTACTGTGAAATAAGCAGCATAGAACTCTTTAGGGTAATGCACTTTACAGTAAGCAATCCTATAGGCCATCATTACATAAGCGACAGCATGTGCCTTCGGAAATAGATATTGGACCTTGTGACAAGATTCAATGTACCACTCTGGCACATTAGCTTTTTTCATGCTGTCCAATAAATCAGGAGGAAGTCCTTGTTTATGAGCCTTACCTTTTCTGCAAGCCTCCATTATTTTGAAAGCTTTACTAGGGTCGACACCCTTTGCTATCAGCGATGTCATTATGTCATCCCTGGTTGATATAGTATCATCAACGGGAATACCTGATTTAATCAAATCCTGGGCATTATTCAGCCAAACATCAGTGCCATGTGAATAGCCGCTGACACGAACTATGTCACTGAAATTCTTTGGCTGAACATCTTTGATCATCTGCCTTACAAAATGCGTTCCAAATTCCGGTATGCCATAGGTGCCAACATCACTATTGATTTGTCCTGCAGTCACGCCGAGTGATTCTGTTGATGAAAACAACGCCATAGTTTCAGGATCACCAAAAGGTATGCTTTTTGCCGGTATGCCGATCATATCCTCCAGCATACGTATAACGGTTGGATCATCATGGCCAAGTATATCCAGTTTAACAAGCCTGTCGTTAATTGAATGATAATCAAAATGTGTTGTAATGGTACCGGAATTTTTATCATCAGCCGGATATTGCACTGGAGTTATATAGTGAATATCCATATCACGAGGTACAACCATAATGCCGCCAGGGTGTTGGCCTGTAGTACGTTTGATACCAGAAAACCCTGCAATAATACCATCGACAAATGCGTTTCTTACCTCTTTACCCTTGTTATCATAATACTTTTTGACAAAGCCATAGGCAGTTTTATCAGCTATTGTCGCAATCGTGCCCGCGCGAAAAACATTGTCACGGCCAAATAAATCTTCCGTGTATTTATGTGCCTGTGGCTGATATACTCCAGAGAAGTTCAAATCGATATCAGGTACCTTGTCACCATTAAAACCCATAAAAACAGCAAACGGAATATCATGCCCATCTCTTACCATAAAGGTTCCGCATTCAGGGCAGCTCTTTTCCGGCAAATCAAATCCCGAGCCATAGCTGTTATCTGTAATAAACTCACTATGGCAGCAATGAGGGCAACGATAGTGAGGCTTCAAAGGATTAACCTCAGTTATATCAATCATAGTTGCAACCAAAGATGATCCTACTGAACCCCTGGAACCAACAAGATAACCATCATCTAAAGATTTTTTAACTAATTTATGTGCAATGAAATATAGAACGGCAAAACCATTACCGATAATCGACTTGAGTTCCATTTCAAGGCGGTCACTTACTATCTGCGGTAAATCATCGCCATACCATTCATGTGCCCTTTGGTAAGTCATTTCCCTTATTTTTCGTTCTGCGCCTGGTATGATCGGAGAATATAACTGATCTCTGTCAGGAATCGGTTTAAATTTCTCAATTTGGTCGCTAACCAGATTTGGGTTAGTTACAACAACCTCCAAAGCAGCTTCGTCGCCCAAATATCTGAATTCTTCCAGCATTTCTTCAGTAGTACGCAAATACAAAGGAGCTTGCAAGTCGGCATCGCTATAGCCTTGTCCAGCTTGCAAAATACGACGCAATATTTCATCTTCAGGATTCAGAAAATGCACATCACAAGTAGCAACTACAAGCTTATTAAGCTCTTTACCTAGCAGATAAATTTTTCTGTTAATATCTTCTAAATCAGCTGTATTAGCAATTTGTGGGAAAGCATTATCACGAACTAAAAACATATTGTTAGCAACAGGCTGAATTTCTAAATAGTCATAGAATTGAGCTATTTCTTTAATTTCAGCATCTGATCTGCCATTCAGAATAGCTTGATAAAGTTCACCGGCTTCACACGCTGAACCAATCAACAGTCCTTCTCTATACTGACTTATCAGTTCTCTAGGTATACGAGGACGTTGTTTCGACAAATATTTCAAATGTGAAACAGATATCAAACGATAGAGATTGCGTAACCCTTCAGGATTTTTTGCCAAAACTATTATATGATAGGAGCGCTGGCTGTCTACTGTTGGCAACAAATACCCTTCAACGCCAAAGATTAATTTAAAATCAGTGCCTTCAACTTCATCATACGCAAAAGGAAAGGCCTGAACAACGCCATGGTCTGTAAGTGCTATAGCTGAATGTCCCCATTTTTTGACAGTATTCATTAAGTCTTTAATGGGTGTTACTGCATCAAGCCTGCTCATCTTAGTATGGCAGTGTAGTTCAATTCGTTTATGCTGAGCTGTATCCATTCTTGTTTTTTTAGGAATGGCACATATTCCATAAGGATTAAACATAACAATTTCATCATGCTCATATCGGTCAGGTTTCACATTGCCACAAACTCTTATATTCATGCCTTTTTTTAGCTTAGTTTTAAATTGTTCACATTCTTTTCTTGCATCATTACTCTTATCATTGTCGCCTTTAAAGTCACCAAAACGTATTTTGAGCAGCAACCCGTCAGTATCGTCTTTAATAGCAATTTTTAGTATTATTGCGCCGGTCCTTAGTTCACGTTCTTCAAAAGTAACTACTGTACCCTCAACGGTAACTTTATTCTCCTCTTCACTAACATCACAAAGAGGTCGTACTTTACCAGTAAATTTCTTACCATAAATCATATCGTCATTGGTTTTATTGGTAGTTTTGGTCTCTTCTTTTTGTAAAGCGCGGATATAGTCTTGGTCAACTACTTCGTTATTATATTCACATACACAGTTTTCTGCTGCGGAAAATTCTACTTCAACGTTGCTAAGTGAAAAATCATTCTCAAGAATATCACGTAATAAAACATCGAGATGTTTCTCCCTTACATACTCAAGGATTGTATCACCTGTAAAAAGTATACAAAGCTTCGGACCTTCGTCAAGCCATTCAGCAGCACGTAAAAGAGGTGCCGCCTCTGAGCACCTCAATCGAATTTTAGCAATAATATCCTCTTTGTGTTCCAGAAAAGAAAAAGATTCTGCTTTTTTAGCAGTTACCTCTTTATTAACAAGATCGACAATTTTTAAGCCACATATATTTTTTAAAGTAAAAGCTATTTTTTCTAGCAGGTCCTGACCAATTTGAACTGAAGAATTGTATTCTATAGTCAACTTTTTCTCAATTGAGTCTATAAAAACCTTAGAAGGATTTATTTGTTCAAGTTTCTTCAGTTCTTCGTCTAAAAAGTCTTGACCATTCAGAAAAGCAAAAAAGTGACTCTTATCCGGGCAAATAGAAACTATCTCCTTCATGCTTTCCTCCATAGATTATCTAAATATTACTAAACAACATTTTCCAGTGAAATAACGCCATCAATTGCTTGAATGCCTGCAATTATATCATTGTTATTTAGATCTTTATTGATTTTTAAAAACAATTCAAGTGAAATTGTATCCTGCAAATCATCATTTTTGAGATTAATATTTCTAACTTTAATCTTTTGCTCAGTAAGATATTTTAATATTTCACTTACTGCGTCAGAATTATTATGGGCAACAATATGAATATAACGTCTTTCTATGCGAGTAGCACCAGGGAATTTCTTTTCCCAACCATGGAAAACAACAAGTGTAACTAACATAATAACTGTTGACGCAATACCAATTTTTATCATGCCACCGCCAATTGCAAGTCCAATTGCGGCAACCATCCAAAGACTTGCTGCCGTTGTCAAACCCCGAACCGTAAGTCCTTCATGTAATATCGTGCCAGCACCTAAAAAACCAATTCCGCTTACGACTTGTGCCGCAATTCTTCCTGGATCTCGTGGAACATCAAACCCATCAAAGGCGTACATGGAGACTACCATAATCAGAGCAGAACCGGTACAAACCAAAATATGCGTACGTAATCCAGCCGGTCGGTCGCCACTGCCTCTTTCAATGCCGACAATGCCACCGAGAAAAGCTGCCAAAAACAAACGCATAAGCATTTGGAAGTCAAGTGAATCAAACATTAGAAAATTCCTCCAGAACAAATAATCAAAAACATACTATTTAAGTCGAATTCTTAAAGTTTTGACAATAATTCCTTAACGGCTATGACATAATCATCATTAATAGGTAAACTGATAACCTCGCCGGTCTTTCTGATTTTTACTTCAATTTGTTTTTCTGTTAATGTTTTTGGTCCGATTACAACACGGATAGGATAACCAATGAGGTCAGCATCTTTGAATTTTACGCCAGGGCGTTCTTTTCTGTCATCAATAGCTGTTTCGATTCCTGCTTTAAGTAAGTTAGAATATACTTCTTCAGCCATTTGAGTAGAAAGCTCATCTTTTACATTTACCGGAACAACAAGAACTTGATATGGAGCTATTGCTGCTGGCCAGATAATTCCGTCCGCATCATTGTTTTGTTCTATTGCAGCAGCCATTGTGCGGCTCACGCCAACACCATAACATCCCATTACCATAGGTTTCTCTTTGCCGTTTTCATCCAGGTAAGTCGCTTTGAGAGCTTCACTGTATTTAGTAAATAATTTGAAAACCTGTCCGACTTCAATACCACGTGCTTTAGAAATCTTACCACCACAATGCGGGCAAGCATCCGATACTTGAATTAATCTGATGTCAGCAACATAAGTTGGAGTGAAATCACGGCCTGGATTTACATTAAGGTAATGTGCATCACACTTATTAGCGCCGCAGCAGAAATTATGCATATTCATGACACTGCTATCAACGACAATCATTACCTTCTCCGGATCCATGCCGACCGGCCCCATATAGCCGCCAACCGTTCCAGCCTTTGAGAGCTCCTCTTCAGAAGCCATCTCCAGATTTATAATATTGCACGTATTGATAACTTTTATTTCATTGACCTCGTGATCACCGCGGACAAAACACAAAATCAAGCCCTTTTCGCTTGTGTAAGCAACTGCTTTAACACTTTTCTCAATAGCTAAGTTGAGGTAGCTGCAGACGTCAGCGATAGTTTTACAATCCGGTGTCTCAACCGTCTTTAAGTCATTCAGGGGTTCATCTACGCTCGTAATCGGAGCGAGCTCTGCCTTTTCAACATTTGCTGCATAATCACATTCATTACAAAAAACAATTTCTGCTTCACCACTATCAGCAATAACCATAAACTCATGTGAACCGCTGCCACCAATCGCTCCCGAATCAGCTTCAACAGGTCTGAAATTCAGACCGCAGCGATTAAATATTCTGGTATATGCGTCATACATAGCTTGATAGGATTTATCCAGCGCTTCTTCATCACGATCAAAAGAATAAGCATCTTTCATAATAAATTCACGACCACGCATCAAACCAAACCTTGGGCGACGTTCATCACGGAATTTATTTTGAATCTGATATACATTTAAAGGCAATTGACGATAAGACCGAATGTCTGCTCTTATTAATGTTGTAACCATTTCTTCATGTGTTGGGCCCAAACAAAAGTTGCGGTTATGTCTATCATTCAAGCGGAACATTTCGGCTCCATATACGTCCCAGCGGCCGCTTTCCTGCCACATTTCTGCTGGTTGTACTATCGGCATCAATAACTCCTGGGCACCCGCTTGGTCCATTTCTTCACGAACTATTGTTTCAATCTTCTTTAAAACACGCAAAGCAAGAGGTAAATAACTATAAATTCCACCAGCAGCCTTACGCATAAATCCGGCTCTCAGCATTAATTGATGACTTACTACCTCGGCCTCTGCAGGTACTTCACGTAATGTTGGTGCATACAATCTTGAAACTCGCATTAATTAATCTTCCTCTCAATAAGTATTTTATCAATTTCAGCAAAAAGTGACTCAATAATTTCTTCTTCGCGAACTTTTTTAATGATTTTACCTTTTTTAAAGATCAATCCCTCGGAAATACCACCAGCAATACCGATATCGGCTTCCCTGGCTTCACCCGGGCCGTTGACTACGCATCCCATTACCGCTACTGTAATAGGTTCTTTAATGTTTTCTAAACGTTTTTCAACCTCAAGCGCTAGCTTTTCGAGCTTGATTTGTGTTCTGCCACAAGTAGGACAAGAAATCAAGGTTGGACCATACTCACGTAAGCCTAAAGCTTTTAATATCTGATATGCAACTCTTACTTCATTTGCTGGGTCTCCAGTAAGAGAAACGCGTATAGTGTCACCAATTCCTTCTGCCAACAACGCTCCTATTCCAACAGCTGATTTAATTATGCCGGAATTCACTGTTCCTGCTTCAGTAATACCAACGTGGAGAGGATATTCACATTGTGCAGCCATTAATCTGTAGGCAGCAATTGTCAATGGAACATCGTGTGCTTTTAAAGAAATTTTGATATTACGATAATCATGCTCTTCCAGTATCTTGATGTGTCGCCATGCTGCCTCAACTAAAGCCTCCGGTGTGGGATGACCATATTTCAGCAATATGTCCTTGGGTAAGGAGCCCGCATTAACTCCAATGCGTATTGGAATATTTCGCTCCGAAGCTTTCGTAATAACCTGTAAAACTTCGTCTTTACCACCTATGTTACCAGGATTTAAACGTAAACCATCTACGCCAGCAGCAATAGCTTCCAGCGCTAACTTATAATCAAAGTGAATATCAGCAATCAAAGGAATAGCAATTTGTGCTTTTATTGCTGAAAGTGCCAGTGCCGCTCTTAAATCAGGAACAGCGCAACGAATAATATCACAGCCAAGTGCCGTCAATTCTTTTATTTGGTTAACTGTTGCTTCCACATTTTCTGTTTTCGTATTTGTCATTGATTGAACAGAAATTGGGGCATCGCCGCCTATAAACATATTGCCTAATTTCAATTGACGGCTTTTACGTCTATACATTTTTTATCCTCCAAGTTTAAAAGACTATTTAGTTAAATCCATAATGGTTGCAACTAATGTAATGGCAAGAATGAGTGAAAAACCAATCATTTGAATTGTATTCATCGTCTTTGCACTGAGAGCCTTGCCACGTAAAGCTTCTATACTCAGAACTATAAAGTGCCCTCCATCCAAGGCAGGTATTGGCAACAGATTCATAATACCTAAATTTATGCTTAAAAAAGCAACAAAATTTAACAAAGGCATTATACCTTGCTGCGCTACTTCACCAGCCATCTGGGCAACGCCAATCGGGCCAGAAACATCAGCAGGAGCCCTACCGGAAAAAATTTTTACTAAACCATTAACCATACCTATCATAATATTTTTTGTATAGGTAACAGATAATGTTGCCGCATCAAAGATTGATAACGATTTTTTTTCAAATTTTGGATAAACACCTATCAGCGGTCGTTTAAATTCTTCGCTATATTCGGAAACAATTTTATACTTACTTACTTTTTCATCTCTTTGAACTTCTAAAGTAACTTCCTCGTTAGGATATTTTGCTAATGTTGCCACGAGGCCGTCAAAGGTTCCTATACTTTCGCCGTTAATTGATAAAATTCTGTCACCCGGCATTAAACCTGCTTGCGCTGCGGGTTTTCCGTGTATTACCTCGCCTATTACATTTTCATTTACAGGCTGATCAATGCCGCTTATGGCAAAAATACCAAAAAACAGCAAAACAGGTAAAATAAAATTCATTATCGGGCCAGCAAGAATAACCAGCATACGAGAAAAAATCGGTTTTGATGTAAAGCCATCTGGCGTTGGTTCCTCATCAGGATCCATACCAGCAATTTTATTATATCCGCCTAAAGGAATTAAACGTAAAGAATATTGGGTTTCTCCTTCAGTTGTCTGGTATATTTTTGGCCCAAAGCCGACAGCAAACTCATCGACCCTCATACCAGTAAGTTTTGCAGTAATAAAATGCCCAAATTCATGCACTGTTACCAAAACCCCAAAAACAAAAATTGCAGCAAATATTGTAGTCAAAAGTTATCCTCCCAACATATCTAATTCAGTTTTTTTATAGCTAACCTAGCATTATTCCTTGATTCTGTGTCAATATATTCAATATCATCTATTGTAGGATTGGTAATATTATTATGCCTGTCCAAAGTACTAAAAACAATTGCAGGAATATCCAAAAACTTAATTCTACCAGCTAAAAATGCGTAAACCGCTTCTTCATTAGCGGCATTGAAGGCGCATGGTGCTGTTCCGCCATTTTTTCCACATTCAACAGCGAGTTGAAGTAATGGAAAAGTTTCAACATCTGGCTGTTCAAAAGTTAAAGGCGACGCTTTAACCAAATCAAGTTGTCCAAAGGCATTATCCCATCTTATAGGAAATGAAAGTGCGTATTGTATTGGCAACTTCATGTCTGTAAGCCCCATCTGTGCAATTACAGAACCATCCTGAAACTCAACAAGGGAATGTACAATGCTCTGAGGATGAACAACCACTTCTATTTTATCGTAATCAATACCAAAAAGCCAGTGAGCCTCAATAACTTCAAGGCCTTTATTGGCTAATGTAGCAGAATCGACAGTTATTTTCTTGCCCATACTCCATTTCGGATGTTTCAAGCATTGTTCCATCGATACCTTTTCTAAGTCACTTCTTTTTTGTCCTCTGAACGGACCGCCTGAAGCTGTAATCAATAAACGCTTGATTTCCTCATGTCTTTCACCGTTGAGCGACTGAAAGATAGCACTATGTTCACTATCAACAGGCAATAATGAAACACCATTTCTTTTAACTGCTTCGATGAAGAGTCCTCCGGCCGCTACAAGTGTCTCCTTATTAGCTAAAGCAATATCTTTTTTGTGTTCTACAGCTGCCAACGTTGAGCGTAAGCCTGCATAACCGGATACAGCAGCCACTACTGTGTCAATGTTGCTATAAGTAGCAACTGTGCGCAATCCTTCTTCGCCGGATAATATTTCTGTTTTGCCGCGATAGCGATTTCTTAGTCGCTTTGCGGCTTCAACGTCATATACCGCTGCTATATCAGGATTAAAGGCTATTATTTGTTGTTCCAAAAGTTCATCATTAGTATGAGCAGCAAGCGCTGCTATTTTAACTTTTTCAGGATTAGCTTTAACCACATCTAAGGTTTGCCTACCTATTGAACCGGTACTGCCCATCACAGCAATTGTTTTTACCATATTAATAAGCCCACCTTTTATCTGCTTATAGGAAAATATAAAGAATGAAATAATAAGTGATAGGTATCGCGAACAAAACGCTGTCAAAACGATCTAAAACTCCGCCATGCCCTGGAAAAACTTTGCCTGAATCTTTGACACCAAACGATCTTTTCAATAAAGATTCTACCAAATCTCCTAATGGTGCAAATATCGCAATTAATATTGACAAGCTAAAAGTCTTTATAAAATCAAATGCGAGCAAATATGTTCCTAAATACACTACGACAAGTATACAACCAAGGAAGCCGGCAATTGCTCCCTCAATGCTCTTTTTAGGGCTGACAGTCTGACAAAGTGGTCTCTTACCAAATGCACAGCCAAATATATAAGCAAAAGTATCACTAGCCCAAGTACCAAAAAGGACTAACCAAAGAAATACTTCTCCTAAGGGCATACTTCCCATGCCAGTAACATTAACGACAGATGAAGAAACTTCACGTAACATAGTGAAATGGGAAAACAACAAACCGACGTATAACACAGAAAAAGAAGAAAGCGCTACTTCCGGTGCCCAATTTCCACGTTTATGATAATATAATCCTTCCAGCATAATAGAAATTATAGCAGCCGTTAGAATTGGTACAAGAGTATCTTTGTAACCAAACGCAGGTACTATATTTAAGAGAGCAACAGCTGTGCCACTTGTGAGGTAATAAACTCTGTAACCCTTACTAAGCATCATTACCCGAAATTCATGCCAGCCAATGATGGCTAAAAGAAGGACAGCTGCTGCAAATATTAAGCCACCACTTCTGATTAAAAAAAATGCTGCCGTGACGCCCACTATGGCAGTAAATGTACGTTTTAACATATCACACCCACTTGTTATTTGGTATTTAATCCGCCGAAACGGCGGTCGCGTTTTTGAAAATCTTTCACTGCCTGTAAAAAAAACTCGCTGGAGAAATCAGGCCAATAAATTTCTGTATTCCAAATCTCCGCGTATGCAATTTGCCACAACATAAAATTACTTACTCGGAAATCACCGCCCGTTCTTATTAATAAATCAAGCGGTGGTAAATCTTTTGTATATAAATAATTTTCAAAGCTCTTTATATTTATTTCATCAATCGAGAGAAGACCATCTTTTACTTCAGAAGCAACTTTTTTAACTGCTTCCAGAATTTCAGCCTGCCCCCCATAGTTAATTGCTAAATTAAGAATAATTCCCGTATTATCTTTCGTTTTCTGAACGGCATTATCCATTTTTTCCTGTACATTTTTTGGTAAGCCGTCTCGACTCCCCATAAAGCGTACACAAACATTATTTTTCTGGAAAGTTTCAATCTCATTTGTCAAATAACGGTCTAAGAGTTTCATAATAAAATTAACTTCAGCAGCTGGTCTTTTCCAGTTTTCTGTGGAAAAGGCATAGGCACTTAGCGCCTTTACACCAATATTATCAGCAATGCGTACAATCTCTTTTAATCTTTCAGCACCTGCATAATGACCATAAGTACGGGGTTTTCCCTGTTCCTTCGCCCATCTTCCATTACCGTCCATAATAACGGCGACATGCTGCGGAATAATTCTTGGGTCAATAAAACTCTCTATCAATTGTTTGGGAATCTGTTGTTCACTATTCTTTGATTCAAATATTTTTTTAAGCATATTATCGCACCGCCGTTAATAACTCATAATAGAAAAACAGGCGCAACCCCCTCTTATCTGAGGGGGTTGCGCATTTCATTTACTCATTCAGGTTGTTTAATCGCACCTACTGGGCAAACAGAAGCGCACGCACCACACTCAACACATTCGGATTCAGTGATTTTATACTTAGCGCCATCTTCTACGATAGCACCAACTGGGCATGTACCAGCGCATGTTCCACAGCCAACGCATTCATCTTCATTAATTTTGTATGCCATTTGTTCATTGCACCTCCCTTCGGAATCTATATGAGCTTATTAAACAGATTGTTTGATCTGCAGCCAGTGATTGTCGAACAACGTAAAGTGAAGGCACTCCCTCACATTCCTCTGGAATCATTCTAGGAGGTTTCGTTACTTCAACAGTATATTTCATTCCAAGTTTATCCAAAACATCTGTTGCCATATCTAATCTATAAGCAAGCAAATCAGGCATATTTAATGTCAATTATTCACACTTCCATAACTTCTTTTTCTTTGTGAGCCATGATAGCATCTATTTCTTTAATAAACTTATCAGTGGTTTTTTGCATTTCATCAGTAGCCTTTTTTGCTTCGTCTTCGGTTATTTCTTTAGCTTTTTCTATCTTTTTTATCGAATCATTTGCTTCTCTTCTGACATTTCTTATAACTACCCTACAGTCTTCAGATTTCTTATGAACTACTTTAACAAGTTCTTTTCTGCGCTCTTCAGTAAGTTGGGGCAGATTTAATCTGATAACTGTGCCATCATTATTAGGGTTTAGACCCAAATCTGATTTCATTATGGCTTTTTCTATATCCTTTAATAACGTTTTCTCCCATGGTTGAATTACAATAATGCGTGGCTCAGGGACAGTGACACTAGCTACCTGGCTTACAGGGGTAGGCGTGCCATAGTAATCAACAAATACCTTCTCAAGAAGCGAAGGCGTTGCTCGGCCGGCTCTGACTGTAGCCAAATCTGCCCTCAAAAGCTCAATCGTCTTATTCATTTTAAAATTTGTTTGTTCCATAACATCACTAATCGTGGCCATTTATATCCCTCCAACCAAAGTTCCGATATGTTCTCCTAAAGCTGCCCTGAGGATGTTGCCTGGCTTATCAATATTAAAAACAACAATAGGTATCTTATTATCCATACAAAGACTGATAGCAGTTGAATCCATAACACCTAAATTTCTTTGTATAACCTCAATGTAGTCCAAAGTTTCAAACTTCTTTGCCTCTGGATGTTTGGCTGGGTCAAGGTCGTAAACTCCGTCCACGCCTTTTTTTGCCATAAGAATAACATCTGCTTCAATTTCAGCAGCTCTGAGCGCTGCGGTAGTGTCAGTGGAAAAATACGGATTACCTGTTCCTGCCGCAAAAATCACTACACGTCCTTTTTCCATGTGCCTGATAGCTCTGCGTCTGATGTAAGGCTCCGCAATCTGGCGCATTTCAATCGCTGTCTGTACTCTTGTTACAACACCTCGATTTTCCATTGCATCCTGCAGTGCCAAAGAATTAATAACGGTTGCAAGCATGCCCATATAGTCAGCAGTTGCTCTATCCATGCCTTTAGCACTACCGGAAAGGCCGCGCCAGATATTTCCGCCACCATTAACAATAGCTACCTCAAATCCGGCAGACAAAACATCCTGAATCTGCTTTGCGATAGAGTCTACGATTTCCGGATCAATACCAAAACCTTTATCACCAGCCAAAGCTTCACCGCTCAACTTTAATATCACACGTTTAAATTTCAAATTATTTGGCAATTTGTATTACCTCCCAACAAGTTCCTCACCCAGTTTAATTTCTACAAGCTTAGTAAATTTCCTCTTTAAGGATAGAAAACATTTTTAATTTGTTGCAGTTTAAAACCGTTGCTTCATAAAATAAGAGAACACTAAAGTGTTCTCTTATTTTTATATCAGATTTTTATTTTACAAAGGACATAACTTCAGCAGCAAAGTCAGTTTCTTTTTTCTCAATGCCTTCACCCAAATAGTAGCGGGCAAAACGACGGATTGAAATGTTTTCACCAATCTTAGCAATGCTTTCAGTAATCAAATCGTTGATAGTTTTGTCCGAATCCTTGACAAAGTCTTGATCAAGCAGACAAACTTCTTTATAGTATTTTTCAATACGGCCGGAAACCATTTTTTCAATGATTTTTTCAGGCTTTCCTTCATTACGAGCTTGCTCAGAAAGAACTTCCTTCTCATGTTCAAGTTCGTTAGTCGGTACTTCATCACGTCTCAAGTAAGTTGGATTTGCAGCAGCTATATGCATTGCAATGTCCTTAGCCAAGTTTTTGAAAGCATCTGTTTTGGCAACGAAATCAGTTTCGCAATTAATTTCAACCAAAACTCCGATTCTTCCACCTGCATGGATGTAAGCTTCCACAAGACCTTCAGCCGCTACACGACCAGCCTTTTTAGCGGCGGCAGCTAAACCTTTTTCACGCAGAAAATCAATCGCCTTATCAATGTCGCCAGACGTTTCCGTCAAAGCCTTTTTACAATCCATCATGCCAGCGCCAGTGCGCTCGCGTAATTCTTTTACCAAAGCAGCAGTAATTTCAGCCATAAAAATTATTCCTCCCCTTTTCAGCTACAAGTTAAAATGGTTGAACTATTATTCTGTTTCTACAGACTCTTCGATTTTTTCAGTTCCAGCAGCTGCTTCTACTTGCATACCTTGACGGCCTTCTAAAACAGCGTCAGCCATTTTTGCAGTCAAAAGTTTTACTGCACGAATTGCGTCATCGTTTGCAGGAATAACGTGATCAATTTCATCAGGATCACAGTTAGTATCAACAGTAGCAACAATAGGAATATTCAATTTATGTGCTTCCAAAACTGCAATATGTTCTTTGCGTGGGTCAACTATAAACAAAGCACCAGGCAGTTTTTTCATATCTTTGATACCGCCAAGATATTTTGTAAGTTTTTCCATTTCATGACGAAGTCCGAGAACTTCTTTTTTAGGAAGCACTTCAAAAGTTCCGTTAGCTTCCATTTCTTCTAATTTACGTAAACGGCTGATACGAGCTTGAATGGTTTTGAAGTTGGTCATCATGCCGCCAAGCCATCTCTCATTAACAAAAAACATGTTGCAGCGAATAGCTTCATCACGCATAGCATCCTGAGCTTGTTTTTTAGTACCTACAAACAAAATGCTTTCGCCACGAGCTGCTACTTCACGAATGAAATTGTAAGCTTCTTCGACTTTCTTAACGGTTTTTTGCAAATCAATAATGTAAATACCGTTTCTTTCAGTGAAGATGTATGGAGCCATCTTCGGGTTCCAGCGTCTGGTCTGATGACCAAAATGTACGCCAGCCTCAAGTAGTTGTTTCATAGAAATAATTGCCATTTAAAATTCCTCCTGTTTTTTCCTCCGCGGATTTTTTTTCGTCGTTAACCAGAACTGATATCGTCTGGACAGAAGACGCAATACTCCGCGTGTGTTTTTAACCGAACGTAATTATACCATAAAGTGGTTATCAAGACAAGAAGAATATGAGGTTACACACAATACAAAATTCCAATATAATGAAAGGGGTCTTCTATTAAGCTAATGTATACATTATTTTTTTAGTCAAATTATTGCTAATCAATACTTAATATGATAGATTATACGAAAATAATACATTTAGTTGCACTTAAATATGTAGCTATTATTTGCTTTATAAGATACTAGCAAACATGGTGTCTCAGTTTTATTTTAATTAGTAGACTACATATACAATAACTTACGTATTATCTATGATTAAATGCAGCTAGAATTACAGGTAACAGCACGTAGCTTTCGTCCTGCATATTTTTGCAGGACATTTTTTCTGGCTAAGTTTTTCTTATAAATTTTTGAAAGGTAGGTTTTACGTATGTCAACGTTTGATTTTAACACCGTTGTTTCACCATTTATCAAGGCCTTGCCAGCATCAGGATTAGCAAAATTTTTGGAAATTACTGCCAATAATCCCAACATTGTCCCCTTAAGTGTCGGGGAACCTGACTTTGATATTCCTGCAAAAGTTAAGGAAGCTTGCATCGATAGCATAAATGCTGGAAAAAGCACCTACACTTCAACACTGGGTCTTTTAGAACTTAGAGAGGCAATTGCAGACAATACTTACAAAAACTATGGTGTAAAGTATGATCCAAAAACTGAAATTATGGTTACAGTTGGTGTCAGTGAAGCTCTTTATGTTGTTGTACGCTCAATCCTGGCTCCTGGTGATGAAATAATTATCCCTGAGCCATGTTATGTAGCTAACAAAGCCTGCATTATCCTATCCGGCGCTAAACCAATACCTGTCGAAACATTTTTAGAAAATAATTTTGTACCTACTATAGAAGATCTGGAAAAGGCTGTAACTCCAAAAACCAAAGCCATTCTGTTAGGTTACCCCAACAATCCTACCGGCGCTATAATAAGCAAAGAGCAAATAAAACAAATTGGTGATTGGGCTAAAAAACACAATCTTGTAATTGTTTCCGATGAATTATACGCTCATCTTACTTATGGCGGCAAAAAACATACAATGTTTACTTCGTACTCAGAATTCCGTGATCGGACTATTGTGCTAAATGGTTTCTCAAAAGCCTATGCTATGACTGGTTTGCGTCTTGGTTATATCACGGCTCCTGCTGCTATCATAAGTGCAATGAACCTGCTGCATCAAAATGTTGTGCTGTGCGCAAATTCAACTGCACAATATGGTGCAATCGCGGCTTTAAAATATTGTCAAAAAGATGTGGAAGCAATGGTTGCTGAATATGACGCACGTAGAAAAATAATGATTGATGCCTTTAAAAAAATGAATATACCGCTATACTCGCCGGAAGGCGCTTTCTACGTTTTTCCATGTATCAAACAAACAGGGCTTACAAGCATGGAATTTGTGGAAAAACTTTTAAATGAAGAAAATGTATTAGTAATACCTGGAAGCATCTTTGGCAACAGCGGCGAAGGCTTTATCCGTTGTTCTTACGCTTATTCTCAAGAAAATCTTAAGATAGCCCTTGAACGCATTGCCAGCTTTATCAATAAGTATAGAAAATAACTTTTCATATATGTAACAAAAATAAAAAAGCGAACTTTTGGTTTTAAAACCAAAAGTTCGCTTTTAATTTTTTGTTCAGCGCGGCTCAACAAGCAACTTTATAGCTGTTCTTTGACCGCCCTCAATTTCAATTTCAATAAAAGCAGGAATACAGATAAGATCCATACCACTAGGAGCAACGAATCCTCGTGCAATAGCAACAGCTTTAATTGCCTGATTCAGTGCACCAGCACCAATTGCCTGCATTTCTGCCCTTCCGTGCTCACGTAAAACACCTGCAAGAGCTCCTGCTACAGAATTTGGGTTAGACTTTGCCGATACTTTTAGTACGTCCATTAAAATACCCCTCCCCCGATTCACTTGCATATATTGAACACAGTATTAGTTCGTTATAAAATTCAGTTATCCTGCAAAAAAATACTAAAATACAGTATACATTTAAGAATAAATCAATGAAATTATAAAAAATATACTATTTTTCTTTTCTTAAAAAATACATGTAAAGAGCGCTTAAAGTTTTAGCATCAAAAATAGTCTCTGCTAACAGCATTTTTCTTACATCATCTTGCCCGATTGTAACTACTTCAATAAATTCATCATCGTCAGTATGCTGTTCATGAAGTTCAAGACCTTCGGCTAAATAAAGATGAATAATCTCATCAGTAAACCCCGGAGTTGTTGCTATGGTTGTTAGTTTACTCCATTTTGACGCTGAGTAACCAGTTTCTTCCGAAAGCTCTCTTGTAGCACATTCTAAAGGGTCTTCATTAAGTTCCAGCTTACCGGCAGGGATTTCATAGAGTATGGAATCTAAAGGATACCTGTATTGCTTAACAAAGACAATACTACCGTCTTCCAAAACCGGTAAAATCGCAACTGCCCCAGGATGATGAACCAATTCTCTGACGGCCTCTTTACCATCCGGTAAGATAACCTTGTCAACAGCAATCTTTAGTAATTTACCATCAAAAACAGTTTCTGTTGATACATGTTTTTCACAAAGCATGTTCTTTTCAAGCGAACTCAAAATGTTATTTACCCCCTATGGCCTTATCTGTCTTTTTTTATGCCATCTTTAATTTTTTGGGCCATTAACAATAACTGTTCAGCATTAGTCCTTGATGCCTCAGATATATTATTGCCGCCAGCCATACGCATTATTTCTGTTACTCGCTCGATCATGTCAAGCGTTTTAACTGATGTGCTAGTTTTGTTATTCTCTACTACCTTTTCAATGTATAAATGATTATCCGCAAAAGTTGCAATCTGAGCCAAATGCGTAATGCAAAGAACTTGTCTCACATTAGCAATAATTGCGATTTTCTCCGCCATTTTCTGAGCTGTAACGCCACCCACACCGGTATCAATTTCATCAAAAACCATAGTTGGAACACCAGATTTTTCTAATAAAACTGTCTTAATGGCCAAAGCAATTCTCGAGAGTTCTCCCCCAGAAGCGACTTTTGAAAGAAGTCTGGCTTCCTGTCCAAGATTGGCAGTAAAGTAAAATAGAGCATCGTCTACGCCTTTAGGACCAAGCTCCGCTTTTGTAGTTAATACCACCTGGAATTTACCTTGCGGCATTGCCAGATCTTTTATGTGCTGCGTTACTAATTTTTCAAACTTATCAGCAATTAATGTTCTTGCAGACGTTAATTCTTTAGCATTCTTTTTTAAAGCTTCTGACAAAACTTTCAGCTGTGATTTTTTGTTCTCAATACGATCAGTTATTAAAGACAACTCATTCAGCTGTTCTTTGGCGTTAGATAAATAATCCTGAATTACCTCAAATGTATTACCGTACTTTTTCTTCAAACGATACCACAAATCAAGTCTTTCTTGGACTTCTGCCAAAAATGCAGGATCAAAATCATCTTTTTCAATATAGTTGCTCAGGCTTTGTCTGGCGTCTTCTAAGGTCAGCCATGCATTGTCAAAAGCACTATAAAAAGCCTCTAGTTCTTTATCATATATCAAGGCTGAAGATATCTTATCACGAGCCTCACTCAGAGCATCCAGCACTCCAGAAATGCCCTTTTCATTGCCATTTAGCAAGTCATAGGCGGCAGCTGCAGCTGACATAATCCTGGTGCTGTTAGTCAGTTTTTTAGCTGTTTCCTGCAGGGTCTCTTCCTCACCCGAAAACAATTTTGCAGACTCAATTTCATGAATCTCCCATTCAAGGCGTTCACTAATTTTTTCGCGGTCAGCATTTTGAGAATTAAGCGTCTCAAGTTCCTTTATGATACTAAGATAATCGCTGTATTTAGATTTATAGTCTCTTAACAAATTATCAATATCGTCAGAGCCATACAAATCAATTAAATTTAATGGTTCTCCAGCTTTTAATATTCTCTGGTTCTCATGTTGTCCGTGGATGTCAATAAGCTGCTCACTAAGCTTTTGCAACAAACTTAAAGGAACTTGTACACCATTAACCATTGTAACGCTTTTACCTGATTTAAGAACTTTTCTGCGCAAAAATAAAAAATCTTCATCTACTTCTATACCATATTCGAACAAAATTGGCAAAATTGTCTGTAAGGCAGAAATATCAAAAACAGCTTGTACCCAATAATGGTCCTCACCATCACGAATATATTCTGCCGATGCCCTGCTGCCGAGAACAATGCCGAGCGCATCTATCAAGATTGACTTACCAGCACCTGTTTCGCCCGTAAATACGTTAAAGCCAGGTTCCAATTCTATTCTTGTGTCTGAAATTAAGGCAAAATTATGAACATGTAATGACTTCAGCATATTTTCACCATCTTTACATTAAAGGTGCATATTTAAGCGAGCCGTGAATGCCTGGATATGATCGCGATTATCCACAGCAACGAAAATTGTATCGTCACCGGCAACAGTTCCTAACACTTCCGGCCATTTCATATAATCTATACCATAAGCTACAGCTTGTGCCGTACCTGGTAAAGTACGAATTACAACTAAATTTTCAGAAGCATTAATACTTAATATTGAGTCCTGGAAAGTACGCTCTAACCTTCCTTGCGACAAGATCATCCCATGTTCTTTTGGAAATGCATACCTGTAGCCGCCGCTTGCATCTGGAATCTTAATAAGCATTAGTTCCTTAATGTCACGTGAAACCGTAGCTTGCGTTACATCAATACCACTATTACGTAATGCTTGTGCTAAATCATCTTGAGTTTCAATTACCTGTGCTTCAATGATTTCTTTGATTTTTTCATGTCTGGCAATTTTCATAATTATCACCCCTTAATCATTCTTGGAACTTCGTATTTTCTCCGCCTCTACGCAACTTTTCCTGCCATGTTTCGTAATAAGTTGACGGATAGATGTGAAGAAATTGAACACTAAGCGGACTTTTTTGAATAACAACTTTTTCCTTTTCTGTTATGCGTTTAATATTCGTTCCATCAGCCGAAAGGTACCATTCATCACAGGGTGGCATAACACTAATTTCAATAGTATCAGCCATTGGAATGATTAGTGGTCTGGTTTCCAACGAATGTGCACATATAGGTGTTAATATACTAACGTCCAGACCAGGATAAACTATTGGACCGCCGGCAGCCAAAGAATAAGCAGTTGATCCTGTTGCTGTTGCAACAATAACGCCATCTGAAGGGTAAACTACCGACTTCTGGCCAGCTATCCTGACATCTAATCTGGCCAATCGTGAAAAATGTCCTTTTGTCAGCACAAAATCATTAAGAGCATGTGCGCATATAGCTTCATGTTTATTTTCGTCAAAGACGGCAGCTTGCAGCATACTGCGTTGCTCAACCCAAAAATCTCCATCTCTGACCTTTAAGATGGCCTCCTCCATTTGCGGAAACTCTACCTCGGTTAAAAAGCCTAACTTCCCAAAGTTTACACCAAAAACTGGAATTTTCAGTGAGGCTGTATGTCTGGTCATTCTAAGCAACGTACCATCGCCGCCCAAAGACATAGCCGCTGTAAAGCACTGCATAGATGAGAAATCATTTGTTGCGTAACCTTTACAAGCATATTCCTCCGCAATACCGTAGGGCAAAATTGGTTCAATATTGTTGTTTTTGCAGAAATCAACGACATGCCTCAATATATTGCGGACGCTATTCTTTTCCAGATTAGGGAAAATCCCTAATGCTAATCTCATATACTTTTCTCCTCTGCAGCATCCCGAGTATTCCCATGCGACAAAGCAACAATCTGACTTATCCGCTCATCGTGAATGTTGTCACTTTCATTCAAAGTCAAATATAACAAGTACTCGATATTTCCTTCAGGGCCTTTAATGGGTGAATAATCAAGGCCGCCTATCCCAAATTTTTCATCTCTTGCCATCTTTATAACTTTTTCAATTACTTCTTCGTGTACTTTGGGATCACGCACAACACCTTTTTTGCCAACTTTTTCTCTGCCTGCTTCAAACTGCGGTTTTACTAAAGCAATAACACAGCCATCATCGCTTAAAAGTTTTTTGACTGCTGGCAGAACTTTATCCAGTGAAATAAAAGCAACGTCAATAGTTGCTATTTGAATTCTCTCTGGTAGTGATGCTTCGTCCAGGTATCTGACATTAGTTCTTTCCATATTGACAACACGTTCATCGTTGCGAAGACTCCAGGCGAGTTGTCCGTAGCCGACATCAATTGCGTAAACTTTGCGCGCACCATTTTGAAGAGAACAATCTGTAAATCCACCTGTTGATGCTCCTATATCCGCAACAGTTTTATCCTGAAGTGAGATTGGAAAAACCTTCAGGGCTTTTTCCAGCTTTAATCCGCCACGACTGACATAAGGAAGTTTATTACCAATAATTTTAATCTTTACCTCATCAGTAACCTGAGTACCAGGCTTATCTACTTTAAGGTCATTGACCAAAATCTGACCAGCCATGATAGCCGCTTGTGCCTTAGAACGGGTATCAAAAAATCCTTGTTCTACCAAGACTGCATCTAAACGTTTCTTTGCCACACAGATCCCCCATTTTCCTCGGCTAACCACTCAGTAATATGTTTGGTCATACCTGCCACATCCAACCCAATATCTCTTAAAAGTAATTTTTTGTCACCATGCGGGACAAGAGTATCTGGAACACCAAAAGTCAGTACTCTTGTATCACGCAATACATCATTTTTATTGAGTATTTCTAAAATTTCTGAACCAACGCCGCCAGCGAGAGCATTTTCTTCCATTACTACCAAATTATTATAGCTATTAGCACATTGAATTAATAATTCTTCGTCCAGCGGTTTTATAAAACGCATGTTAACAACGCCAGCATCAAAGCCAAAATTATGCAGTTGAGAAGCAACAGCAACAGCCGGTGCAACCATGCTGCCAGCTGCCCAAATACAAACATCCTTGCCTTTTTTAAGCTCTTCAGCTTTGCCATAGGGCAATAGCTTTAATTCTTCCTCACAAGCTACACCAAGACCACTACCCCTAGGATAACGAATGGAGACAGGTCTTTTTAATTCAAGTGCAGTGTAAAGCATGTGTCTCAATTCATTTTCGTCCTTTGGTGCCATAATTGTCATGCCAGGCATCATTCTGAGATATGAATAATCGAAAATACCATGATGTGTGTAACCATCATCACCAACTAAGCCAGCTCTGTCCAAACAAAAAACTACTGGAAGGTCCTGCATACATACATCATGCAGAACCTGATCGTACGACCGTTGCAAAAACGTAGAATATATAGCTACGACAGGCTGCATACTGTTAGCTGCCAATCCTGCTGCCATAGTTACTGCGTGCTGTTCAGCAATACCAACATCAAAAGCTCTCTCCGGGAATCTCTCAAAGAACTTGGCTAAGCCTGTGCCATCACGCATTGCCGCAGTGATAGCAACAATATTAGGATTCTTTTCGGCAATTTTAACTAATGTATCACCAAACACTTCAGTATATGTTTTTGGTGCGCCTTCCACCTTTATTTTTTCACCTGTTGTTATTTCAAAAGCGCTGGTGCCATGAAATTTATCCGGATTTATTTCTGCCGGTAAATATCCTTTACCCTTTTTCGTAATAACATGCATTAAAACAGGTTTATCAATCTTTTTTGCACGTTCCATAATATCAATAAGCCCATCCAGATTATGACCATCAACAGGTCCTATATAAGTAAAACCAAGTTGTTCAAAAAGCATGCCTGGTGCTAAAAAATACTTTAGAGTATCTTTGACGCGACGTACGGTTTTTGCTACATGCTCACCAATTGTCGGTATGCTTTTTATTAAGCTCTCAACATCAGTCTTAAGATGTGAATATGTTGGATCAGTTCTCAGCCTGCAAAGATATTCGGAAAGAGCACCTACATTCTCAGAAATAGACATTTCGTTATCATTAAGAATAACGATTATCTTTTTCTGCAATACTCCGGCATTATTCAACGCTTCTATTGCCATACCGCCTGTAAGAGCTCCATCGCCTATGACGGCAATAACATTGTATTCATCACCCTTAAGATCACGAGCAACAGCCATACCTAAAGCGGCAGAAATAGATGTGCTTGAGTGCCCTGTTCCAAAGGCATCGTGCTCGCTTTCACTCCTTTTAGGGAAACCTGAAAGGCCACCATACTGGCGCAAAGTATCAAACATTTCTCTCCTACCGGTTATGATTTTATGAACATAAGACTGGTGCCCTACATCCCAAACAATTTTATCATTTGGTGTATTAAAAACTTTGTGTAAGGCCAACGTCAATTCAACAACACCTAAATTAGGAGCTAAATGTCCACCTGTTTTTGAAATGACATTAACCAACAACTTCCTGATTTCTTGCGCGAGTTTTGCCATTTCTTCAATATTTAGTTTTTTTACGTCCGAAGGCGAATCAATTTTATTTAAAAACTGCACTGGATAATCCTTCCTTTTTAAAAGGTATACGAAACATAAAGTATTTTATAATAATCAAGATCTGCGCTTACAGATCATATTTGCAATATTACGCAGTGGTTCAGCATTGTCGCCAAAAATTTCAAGACATCCCAAAGCTTCATTAATCGTTTTCTCAGCCAAAGCTTTAGCACCTGCTAAGGTGTAAAGAGTTACATAGGTAGTTTTTGCTTTTCTCGCATCACTGCCGGCAGTTTTTCCCATTTCTTGTAAATTGCCTTCTACGTCGAGGATATCATCAGTTATTTGAAATGCTAAACCAATCAAATCCGCAAATTTTGTCAGGGCAAGTAATTGCTGGCTGTCTGCACCAGCAAGACGTGCACCTGTTCTTACAGCGGCAATAAACATTGCACCTGTTTTGGCGGCATGCAATGTATTTAGCTCAGTCATAGATATCTCTTTGCCTTCGGCATCAATATCAAGAGCCTGTCCGCCTACCATTCCATAATTGCCTGCACACATAGCCACTTCACGTATTGTTTCAACTAAAACATCAGAACTGACATTTTTCTGTTCAAGCATAACTTCAAAGGCCAAGGTAAGAAGAGCATCACCTGCAAGCAAAGCCATTCCATCACCATAAACCTTGTGATTGGTTAATATTCCTCTTCTGTAATCATCATTATCCATTAACGGTAAGTCATCGTGAATCAGAGAATAAGTATGAATCATTTCCAGGCCGCATGCAACAGGAAGATAATTATAGCCGTTGCCGCCAACCGTATCTGCTGTCGCCATTAAAAGAAGAGGGCGTATGCGTTTGCCACCAGCTAAAAGGCTGTATTTCATGGCCTCATCAACACGTGATATTCCTTTTTTTTGCATGCGTTTTTCCAGATAACTATTTACTAGTTTTTTTCTATCTTCATAATACTTTCCAAAATCCATACTATTCTTCAACCTCTCCGAATGGCAAATATTTATAATTTTCGTTACTATCTGTGATTACTTTCTGAACCTCTTGCTGAGCAGTGTTTAATTTTGCATGACATACCTGACTTAACTCAACACCCTCTTTAAAAACTTCTAAGGCCTCTTCCAAGGATAAATCGCCGCGTTCCAATAATTGAACATTAGCTTCAAGTTTGCTTAAAGCATCTTCAAATTTAAGGTCTTTAATCTTCTTTTTCACTGGCATAGCATTTTACCGCCTTTTCACATCTGTCACTGCCGATAAGATAAATCCATCTTTTGTAACAGTTTCAATTGACTCACCAATATTTACAGCATCTATAGTTTTAATAATTGTTCCATCAGCTTTTCTTGCTATGCTATATCCTCGACTCATTATATTTAAAGGACTGGAAGCATCGAGTCTTGTCACAAGCAATGCATATTTATGCTCAAACTCTTGCTGTATTCTATTCATTGACAAAAATATACGATTGAGACAGTTGTCAACTGCAATTTTCTTGTCAGCCAACCATCTATCAGGTTCTTTAAAAACTAAAGAATTTGAGATTTCCAAAATTTTGCTTTCGTTTCTTTCAACGAGTGCAGTAACCGCACGTATATTTCTTTGATTCAGTTGTTCAAGGTGCCTGATGAGTTCCCAAACGTTCGGAACAACTATTTCAGCAGCTTGTGACGGTGTAGCAGCTCTACGATCTGCCGCAAAATCAGCAAGTGTAAAGTCTGTTTCATGCCCAATTGCAGTTACAACCGGAATTTCGGAAGAAGCAATCGCCCGAACAACTCTTTCTTCATTGAACGCCCACAAATCTTCTATCGAACCGCCACCTCGCCCAACTATAAGGACGTCAGCCAACTTGTGTTTATTCATGAAATTAATTGCTTTAACTATTTCTAACCCTGCGTCTTCCCCTTGCACCTTAACAGGGAAAAATACCAATTTTACTCCAGGACTGCGCCGCTTGGAAACTGTTATTATATCGTGAATGGCAGCACCGGATTGAGAAGTTATTATACCGATCTTTTGCGGTTGAGCTGGTATTTCACGTTTCCTTGCGGAAGAAAAAAGGCCTTCCTGTTCAAGTTTTTGCTTTAACTTTTCGTAGGCCACCATTAAATCGCCTGCACCACTGGCAATCATTATATCAACATATAACTGATAAATGCCGTCTCGTTCGTAAACACCAATACGCCCAATAGCCAGAACCTGATCGCCGTCTTTAGGTAAAAATTTGAGCTCAGAAGCCCGGCCACGAAACATAACTGCCTTAATAACACTATTTTTATCCTTTAGTGTAAAATAGCAGTGCCCTGAAGCATATTTTCTAAAATTCGATACTTCTCCTCTGAGCTGGATATTAAAAAACTCAGCGCGTGTTTCGATCATTTGTTTTATTATTCTATTAACATCACTAACAGTGTAAATGCTATCTATCATTGCATTTCTCCAACATTCTTCTTGCTGCCGCGGCACAACCAACAGCATTATCAGAACTATACAGCGAGTCCGGTACATAAAGCATTATATTGTGCTCTGCAAGTTTCTCACTGATATGTTTTCTTATATATTTATTAGCTGTCACGCCTCCTACCAAAAGAACATCAGAAATCTGATGTTCTTTCGCTGCATTTAATAAGCAGCGGGCAAATGATTCAGCTAACGAGTTTTCAACGCCAAGAGCTATTTTTGATGGAGCAACGCCAGCTTCAATTGCTCTTGAAGCAGCTGTCGCCGGGCCGGAAAGACTAATTTCACAATCTCTAACTGAAACAGGTAAAGAATATATCTCATCACTTTGCGCGGCAATTTTCTCTAGTTCAGCGCCGGCTGGGAACTTCATGCCTAAGGCAACACCGACTCTATCGACATATTGTCCAGCATTCAAATCAATACTGCCGCCTATTTCGTTGAGGGCAAAGTTACCTGTAGCATTAGCTTCAGCTAATAACAAATCAGTTGTCCCCCCTGAAGCATGTAACATTAAAAATTTCGAAGAACCCTTAAATCCAGAGGACCAAATTCCTGCTTCAAGATGATTCTCCTGGTGACTTATTGGAACCAATTCAGCTCCTAGCGTAGCAGCTAATGATCTGGCTAACCCATAACCAGACAAAAAAGCCGGCATATATGAGTTTTCAATCGGCCTTGGCTGTTTGGAAACGCCAATACCGATAATCTTCATATCATGCCGGTAAAATATCTTTTCTATTAATTCCGGCAGGTTGCGAGTGTGCTGAAAAACCATTTCAGATTGTGCCAAGCCACGCCTCCCAGGCTTGACTTCCAAAACACGGCGTACCTCATCAACCAAATTCCCCTGCCTATCAAGAACTGCTACTGATGTAGTGTAGCAGCTTGTATCAATACCTAAATATCCTTCAAATGCTTCCATGGTTCTTGACCATCTTCCCTAACACACCATTAATAAATCTGGCTGAATCTTCCGTGCCATACTTCTTCGCAACCTCAACTGCTTCATTAATTGCTACAGATGAAGCAATAGCATCAGGGGAAAGAAAAATTTCATAAATAGCTATACGCAAAATATTACGGTCTACAGCAGGCATGCGATCAACAGCCCAGTCAATTGCATAAGCGGCTATTTTAGCATCAATTACTGACAAGTTAGTAAGAATACCATCCAAAAGAGCCAGCGCATAAGCATCCTCTTCTTCGGATATTTCCCCTTCTTTAGCAGCAGCAAAAGCTGTCAGCGGTTCGGTATCTTTCGAAAAATCTATTTGGAACAAACTTTTTAAAACAAGCTCACGTGAATTTCTACGACTCATATTTTTCCTCTTTCATAGTTATTATCTGTGATGGCCAGGTGGCAAAAGGCGGTCAAGTACATCCATTAAATCTTCCTTGTTGTCTATTCGTTTGCCAAGCAAATATCCTGCTGTAATACATATCAACAAGAAGATAGTCTGGAAAAAGCCCAGAATCAAGAACATCGCGCCAATAGTTAAACCAAACAACGATCCTACGAGACGTCCTCTGTAATTTTCCCAAAGATTTTGCAAGATCTCAGAAAACATAAATCTATCTCCTCTCACTTTAATTTACTATTTTTTTGCTTGTATATGTTTAAAAAACACTTCAATATCTTTTACTTCCACTCCAAGTGTTGACATAACGCTCTTACGAATAACCTGTTTCATCTCATCGGTAGTATCAGGAATATTTATCGCAGGTTCAATAGATGAATTAATTCGCAAATTTAAAGCATTCTCTATCATCTTCGCTGAAGCTTTAGCGTTGTGGACACCATAAATATCATTGGCAATTTCTGATACATAATCCTCGACAGCATTTTTGCTTACATGAATTTTACCTTCTTTATCATCGCCCAATGAAAGGGTACTTACACCAGTACCGCCAAGACCTGTTACTAATAAACGAAGGCTAACCAATAAAAGCACAACACCGCCAACGGCATATTCCCATTTGCCTGGTATTGTAGCGCAAAAAGCGTAAACAGTAGTAGGCGCAATTATTTGCAATGCAAATAAAACTAAAAAAACAGCTACTACAGCCATTAAGATAGTGTATAAGGTTAAAATAATCCTATCTGGTATACCCATACTTAAAATCCCTCTTTCCTGTGACTACTTCAAAAATTTTCTTGCTCTTCAATCTCTTTTGCTTTACGTCTTGCAATTCCTTGCACATGGATATCAACGGCGACAACTTCAAATCCAGTCATACTTTCCACTGCTTCTTTTACCTTTTCCTGAATTTCTATAGCAACTTCCGGTATGCAGATACCATATTCAATAATAACATAAATCTCTACAGTAACAGTTTTGCCGCTTACTATAACTTTAACGCCTTTGGAGAAGTTTTTCTTGCCAAGAAGCTCAGCAATACCACCAGCCAGTCCTCCGCTCATTCCCGCGACACCTGCTACTTCTGTGGCTGCTAATCCAGCAACAATACTTATTACTTCATCAGCAATCTTTACAGAACCAACTTCTTCAGGAATATCACCCTGTTCATTTCCATTTGCTTTTACCTGTTCAATATCCTGGTCTTCATTCATGGCTGGCCCTCCTTGAACTGAATGCAAAAAACCTGCAACGTTACTGCTTAATTATACCATAGGTTCTTTAGCAATGCCACGTAAAGACAGTGAACAATGTATATATTCAATGATAAATAGAAAAACGCTCAAAAATGAGCGTTTTAGTAATTAAGCACGTTCGATATAATCACCAGTTCTGGTATCTATTCTAAGAACATCACTTTCATTGATAAAGAGAGGAACTTTTACAACATAACCAGTATCAAGTTTTGCAGGTTTGCTGCCGCCTGTTGCGGTATCACCGCGGATGCCAGGATCTGTTTCAACAACTCTTAGCTCTACAGTATTAGGTAAATCAATACCAAGGATGCGTCCTTCATAGACCATGATTTTGACATCCATGTTTTCTTTCAGGAAGTTTACAGCATTGCCAAGCTGTTCTTTGGTAAGTTCAACTTGCTCATAATTTTCATTATCCATAAAATTATAAGCACCATCACCCTCATAGAGGTATTGCATCTCTCTACGGTCGACATGAGCTTTTGGTAAACGTTCACCGGCATTGAAAGTACGCTCTATGACAGCGCCTGTGCAAAGATTACGCATTTTAGCACGAACGAAAGCAGCACCTTTACCTGGTTTTACGTGTTGGAACTCAACTACCTGCCACGCATCGCCATCAATGGTAACAGTTACGTTAGTTTTGAATTCATTTGTTGAAATCATAATAACCCTCCCGAATTTTAAAATACTAATTAATCTCAAATAATCGCTTGCTAGCGTTTGTCAAAACATTACAGCCATCAGGTGCAATTACAATGACATCTTCTATACGAACCCCGCCTTTGCCGGGTATGTATATCCCTGGTTCTACAGTTACAACCATGTTAGATTCTAATTTTTCTTTACCACGTCTGGAAGCAACAGGCAATTCATGTATATCTAATCCAACACCATGGCCCAAACCATGTCCAAAATACTGACCATAACCATGGCTTGTTATAAAACTACGTACTATAGCATCAAGCTCTGAGCCTGTAATGCCTGCCCTGGCATTTTTGATTCCCAACAACTGCGCTTCTCTTACTAATTCGTAAAGCTCTCGCTGCCAGGAAGAAGCACCGCCAATTACTAAAGTCCTTGTAATATCAGAATGATATCCTGAATAAATGGCACCGAAATCAAACGTTACAAAATCGCCTCTTTCTATCACTTTCGAAGAAGCAATACCATGTGGCAACGCTGATCTTGTACCTGACGCGACAATTGTAGGAAAAGAAATTCCTTCAGACCCAAGTCTGCGCATTTCATACTCAAGTAATGCTGCGGCTTCTATTTCGCGCATTCCTTCATGCAGGTTGTCGAGCATGAATTCAAAGGCCTTATCAGAAATCTCAATGGCTCTTTTAATAAGTGCTAATTCCTCTTCATCTTTAATGCTCCGCAAGCCAACAAGCGAAATGCTCGACAAAGTACTATCACTCAGTTGAGAACTCAGGCACTGAAAGTCATTATATGAAAAGCACTCACCATCGAAAGCAAATTTTCCGCCAGAAAAGCTCAGCTTTTTTATTGCCTCCCAAAGTCCATCTTTATGTTCCAATACAAGGCACTCAGGTGCTTGAGCAGCAGCCTGCAATGTATATCTTGAATCAGTAATAATAACAGCTTGTTTGTTATCAATAAAAATAAGGCTATCATCACCGGAAAAACCAGTAAAATAGCGGATAGAAGACAAGCCCTTAATGAAAATTCCCGACAAACCTCTTTCCTGGAGAAAATGTCGAAGCCTATCCATTCTATTCATAATAACACGTCCTGCAAAAATTTGTAAAAATTAAACAATTACTTAGACATTTTATCACATTTTATCATATTTGCCTATTCACCTTCCTGAAAATTTTCCAGGATTTCTACAGTAAATGGAAGATTGTTAAGAATTAATAAAACATCAGCAACTGTATCAGGTGTTCCAAGTAATTTAATGATGCCATCACTTGCGTTTATTGTACTTACCAATGCCAAATGCTCATAGCCTTCCATAATTCTCGTTACATCGGCAATTTCAGCTTTCTTAACCTTTGCATAAACAATACCGCTGTGGTTTGTCATTTGCTTATTCTCCGTAACAAGGAGTATGGCTGCAAATTTATTGCGCTTTTAATTGAAAAGCGCTGCTGGACGCGGTTAGCAACATCAAATGGATTGCCATTCTCATCACGCATGTCATTAAGAACTATATCCAATAGTGTTCCATCTGGCATTAAAACTTCTAATTTTTCACCAACAACCATTTTATTGCGCTGTTCGATATATGCGGTATTAGTTTCTTTATCATAACCAGTCACTATACCAACAAAATCGCGAGTTTGCACATAACTGGAAGTTGTGTATATTTGCCCATTCTCATCAGGTCTATTTACGGCAAAACCATAAAAATATGGTCTATGTGAAACTTTTTCTAATTCATCCTTCCACTCACTTTTTATGGAAAATTGCCCAGGATTACTGTACCAGTCATCTATTGCCTTTCTATAAACGCTGACGACAGTAGCTACATAATGCACACTTTTCATGCGTCCTTCAATTTTAAGGCTGTCCACGCCTGCCTCAGCAAGCTCAGGAATAAGGTCGAGCAGACAAAGATCCTTAGAATTCATTATATATGTTCCGCGTTCATCCTCTTCTATTGGGAATGCTTGATCAGGCCTGTTTTCTTCAACTAATTGATAGTTCCATCTGCATACCTGAGCGCATTCGCCACGATTTCCATCGCGTCCGGTTAGATAACTACTTAGATAGCAACGACCAGAATAGGAAATGCACATAGCTCCATGAACAAAGACTTCCAGCTCAACGTCGCACTTCTTATCAATCTCACAGATTTCTGCTATTGAGAGTTCTCTGGCAAGAACAACGCGTTCAGCGCCAAGATTTTTCCAAGCTTCGACTGCCGCCCAATTACAAGTGTTAGCCTGAGTACTTACATGCAAGGCCATATCAGGTACAACTTGTCTTGCAATACTCCAAACTCCAAAATCTGAAATAAGCAGTGCATCGACACCTGCTTCTTCAAGACTTACAAGATATTCAGGTAATTCCGCAATATCTTCATTATGAGCAAAAATATTGACCGTCACATAGACTTTTTTTCCAAGATTATGAGCAAATTCAACAGCTTCTTTGATTTCAGCTGTACTAAAATTTGCTGCAAACGCCCGCAGTCCAAACTTGTTGCCGCCGAGATAAATCGCATCGGCTCCATATAAAAGAGCCATTTTACATTTTTCCATATTACCAGCAGGTGCCAGTAGCTCCGGTTTTTTACGTACAGCCATATTTTTTCCTCCAAGTTAATTAACATTCTTATTTATTGAGGGCCATGTATTCTTTCAATCTCTTTTAAATGGTCCTGATATGTTTCTGTAAAATGATGGTGTCCTTCCAAATCAGCAACAAAATACAAGTAATTTGTTTGCTTAGGGTCTAAAACAGCATTAATAGTCGAAATACTTGGACTCGCAATAGGTCCTGGAGGTAATTCAGCATATAAATATGTGTTATATGGAGAATCTATCTTTGTATCCGCAATACTTATCTCCTTTTTTTGAACACCAAGAATATATTGAATGGTTGTGTCAGATTGCAAAGGCATCTGTATTTGCAGCCTCTTGAGAAATACCCCTGCAATTACTGGTCTCTCTTCAGGGAATACTGCCTCTTTTTCAACAAGCGAAGCTAAATTCACTAAATCACGAATACTCATATTCTTATCTTTAGCTTTTTGACGAATGTCTTCGGTTAATTGGGTATCAAACTCTTTAACCATAATTGCCAGTATTTCCTTTTCAGCAGAGCCTGGTGAAAGATAATAGGTTGAAGGATAAGCAAAGCCTTCGGCCTTGAAAATGACATTATTATTGCTTGTTTCCATATAAGAATAAGGAGCATAGTCCTTAGCGGCTTTCTTAAATTCCTCTGCACTGCCAAGACCACTTTCCTCAATTTTTTTCGCTATTTGCTCTATTGTGTAACCTTCTGGAATTGTGAGCGTTTTATGCCTCACTTGTCCTTTGGAGAATAAATCAATAATCTCCCAATTGGACATACCACTCACTATTTCATACTCGCCAGCCTGTAAGGAACGCTCCATTCTGGCAAATTTTGATTGCAACCTAAAAAAGACTGGAGAATTAATCATTTTTTTGTTTTGCAGCAATGTTGCTATGTCCGCATTAGTCATGCCAGGCTCGACAGTTATTATTATGTTCTCGCCTGTAGCTAAGTTTTTATTATTGTTAGCATTAATTGCAACTCCCAACACAATCGCTGCCAATATCAAAATGCCGGCTATGATCGTCAGCAACTTTTTTTTGCCCATTTTCCCCTCTCCATCCTAACAAATCTTACAAAATGTATAAAAGCCAAAAAAATGCTGGGTAGATAGCTACCCAGCATTAATTCCAATTACTCTTCCGAAGAATTCATCATTTCTTCATATGCTGTTTTCACAGCTTCAAATTCTTCCTCGGTTGGATCTAAGTAAATGGGCTCGCCATCCTCATCAAAATCAATGCGAGCGATGAAAACATCCGGCTCATCGTTTTCATCATGGCATTCACATTCTTCATCTTCACAGCCACATTCATCGATTGCAACCAGCAAGGCAAAATTTTTGTCGCCTAGTGGGATTACCATTTCTTCTCTGTAATAAAATTCGTTACCCTCATCATCACTCATAACAACAATTTGTTCGTCATCTTCTAACATTTCTAACTCTTTATCATCCATAACGGCACCTCTTTTTAATTTATTCTTATTAATTTTATACTAGATAAAAGCTACTGTCAAACAAGTCAAAACAATAGCATTTCATTAAGCAACTCATTTTTTTCTGCTATCCAAATAATTTTGCAGTATAACTACTGCAGCCATCATATCAATTATTTTCTTGCGCTTCTCACGTCGCAAATCTGCACTAATCAAAACCTTTTCAGCTGCAACAGTAGACAGTCTTTCATCCCATAACAGAACTTCCAGAGCAGGGAATCTCTCCTTTACTTTATCAGCAAAGGCTTCGCAAAATTTGGCCTTTTCCCCGATAGTGCCATTCATATTTTTGGGATAACCTATCACAATCTTATCAACTTCATTGTCAGCAATAATTTTTGTCAATCTTGAAAAATCGCTTTCAATTGGTCCTCTGCGAATTGTTTCGAGACCGCGGGCAATAAGTCCTGTAGCATCGCTAAGAGCAACGCCAATAGTTTTTGTGCCCAAATCTAAGGCCATTATCCTCATATAAGACCTTCTTTCACTTTTTCTCTTTCAAATAGCTTATAACAAGCTCCTCAATCAATTCATACCGTTCAAATTGGCGTATTTTACTTCTGGCATCACCATGGCTAGTAATGTATGTCGGATCACCAGACAAAAGATACCCTGCCAATTGGTCAACAGGGTTGTATCCCTTTTCTTCAAAGGCCTTACAGACCTCAGCAATAGTTTTAGCAACATTTTTATTCTCAGGATTACGTTTAAACATCATAGTTTCTTGCGATACATCACTCATGGCTATCCCTCCTCTGACTCTTATATTCATTCTAACACAAACCGAAAGAAAAAATAAGGAAGGAATTAAAATTCCTTCCTCTTGATAATTACTTTACTTGTCCTGCAATTATATTCCATGCAGCATCGAGAGCGTCGTGCAGCTTATTAACGTCTCTTCCGCCAGCCTGAGCCATATCAGGTCTCCCGCCGCCGTTGCCGCCAGTTATCTTAGCTACCTCTTTAACAATATTGCCACAATGAATACCAGCCTTAGTGGCATCTTTTGTAGCCATGGCAAGAATGTTGATTTTGTCTTCTGATGCAATATTGGCAAGTACGACTACGCCACCAACTTTGTCACGCATTTTGTCACCGAGTGAACGAAGTGCATCTATATCATCGACATTAACTGCTTGCACTAAAGCATTTACACCCTTAAAGTTCTTAACTTTACTTTCAATTTCATCAAGTTGAGATGAAGCAATCCTGTCAGCCAATTCATTTGCTTTCTGTTCAGCATTCTTAAGTTCGGTCTGCAGACTTTCGATTCTACCAAGAATATCATTAGTACGACATTTCAGTCCCTGAGCTACATTCCTTACTAAAGTTTCCGTTTCATTAACAAACGCCAGTGCGCCGTGACCTGTTACTGCTTCAATTCTACGTACGCCAGCACCACTGCTGGATTCGGATATAATTTTGAACATGCCGATGAGCGCAGTATTTTTAACATGAACGCCGCCGCAAAGTTCCATGCTGAAGCCGGGAACGTTTACAACACGGACAACATCGCCATATTTCTCACCAAACAGCGCCATCGCTCCCATTGCCTTGGCCTTACTTATTTCTGTTTCTGTTATGTCAACATCAAGTGAATCTAAAATGCGTTCATTTACGATGGACTCAACCTTTTTCAATTCCTCTTCGGTTACTTGCGAAAAGTGCGAAAAATCGAAACGCAAACGGTCTGGGCCGACATAACTACCGGCCTGATTAACATGGGTTCCCAATACTTCTTTTAATGCCGCATGCATCAAATGTGTCGCAGTATGATTTCTTGCAATATCGTTTTTACGTTGACGATTAACATCGGTAATAACTTGTTCACCTGAATTAATAACGCCTTCAGTTACATGACCAATAAGGATAGTAGAGCCATTTGGCAATTTTTTAGTATTAGTTACTTCCACAACACCAGACGGTGCGACCAAGCGACCTGTGTCACCTAATTGACCGCCACCCTCCGCGTGGAAAGGAGTTACATCCAGAATCACGGCAACGCATTCGCCATCCGTTACTGTTTGCACTGGCTGTGGATTTTGTTGTTCGTATAGCAAAACAACTTTGCCTTCTTTGGCGTCTTCGTTAACTAATAATTTTTCTGCTTCAAACGCTGTTGTATTGTAGACAACAGGCAGACATTCTTTATCAGCGCGTGCACAACGAGCCCTTTCTTTCTGTTCCATCATTGCTTTATCAAAACCATCTTTATCCATGGCCATGGAATTTTCTTCCAAAATTTCAGCCGTTAATTCCCATGGAAAACCAAAAGTGTCGTACAACTTAAAAGCGGAAGCACCACTAAGCACTTTTTCACCGGCTTCACGTAAAGACGCAATTTCTTCGTTCAATATTTCAGTACCTTGTTGTAAGGTCTGCATAAAACGAGTTTCTTCCATTTCAACGACTTTCTTAATATAATCGCGTTTTTCAGCCATTTCAGGGTATACGCCTTCAAATATCTTAATCACAATGTCCACTGCATCTGCAAGAAATAGTGAATTTATGCCAATAAGGCGCCCATGTCTTACTGCTCTGCGCAAAATTCTTCTTAAAACATAACCTTTACCCTCATTGGAAGGTAAAACGCCATCGCTTATCATGACAGAAAGACTACGGGCGTGATCGGCAATAACTTTTAAAGAGATGTCAGTTTTCGAGTCAACACCGAATTTTTTATTTGCTACAGAAGCAGCATATTCAATTATAGGGAATATCAAATCAGTTTCGAAGTTAGATTTCTTTTGTTGCAAGACAGATGCAAGTCGTTCCAGACCAGCGCCGGTATCGATATTTTTATTCTTTAACGGCGTATAGGTTCCATCATCATTTTGATTATATTGCGTAAATACAAGATTCCAGATTTCCAGATAGCGGTCGCAATCACAACCCACTGCACAATCAGGCTTACCGCAGCCTCTCTCTTCACCAAGATCCACATGTATCTCGGAACAAGGTCCACATGGTCCAGAGCCAATCTCCCAGAAGTTCTCTTCCAAGCGAATAATGCGTTCAGCTGGTACGCCAACAACATTGTGCCAGATATCAAAAGCTTCATCATCATCAGTATATATAGTAATCCATAACTTATCAGCAGGTATTTCCAGCACTTCTGTCAGAAATTCCCAGCTCCATGGGATAACTTCTTTTTTGAAATAATCCCCAAAAGAAAAGTTGCCTAACATTTCAAAAAAAGTATGATGTCTCGCAGTCCGGCCAACATTTTCAATATCACCAGTACGTACACATTTCTGGCAAGTCGTAATTCTTGGACTAGGCGGTTTCATTTTTCCTGTAAAAAAGGGTTTGAACGGTGCCATACCAGCACCAATCAACAACAAAGTAGGATCATCTTGTGGAATCAAAGAGGCACTCGGTTGTATCAAATGTCCTCGTTCTGCAAAGAAATTCAGAAAAGCCTCACGTATTTCATTACCAGTCATATTTTTCATTATTATTTATCGCCCCTTGTTTCCATGTAAACACACGAAAAATTATACAAAATTTGCTCTATTATGTCAATTCAGCTTGATTTTAAGCTGTTTAAGATTGTGCCGCCACCTATACAATAATCATTTTCATAAAAAACTGCTGCCTGCCCCGGAGCAATACCGCGCAGTGGCAATTCTAAGGTAACTTTTACCTGCCCTTCAACAATATCCGGTTCAATAAAAGCATCAACAGGTTTGGCATTATAGCGGATTTTAACTTTAACAGCCCTTTTTGCTTTCAAAGGAAGGCCGTTACTGAATACTGTTTCAGTAACAATCATGCCATCACGCAGAGATTCTTCTGCGTCAGCAAGTATTACTACATTTTTCCCTGCATCAATTTCGCTAACATACAAAGGTGTGGCAGCGGCAATGCCGAGGCCTTTACGCTGTCCAATGGTATAATGCGAAATACCATGATGTTTACCCAATATCTGCCCCTTAGTATTTATAATATCACCACTTTTTTCATGGAAAAAAGAGTTAAGAAAACGATGATAGTCGTTATCAGGTATAAAACAGATGTCTTGGCTGTCTTTCTTATTGAATACGGGCAGTTTAAACTCTTTCGCCAGTTCCCTGACTTGCACTTTATCATAGTCTCCTAAAGGAAACATTACATGATTAAGTTGTTCTTGATTCAAGTTATAAAGAACATAACTTTGATCTTTAGCAATAATTTTTGCCATAGCCACATGTTTAAAACCTTCAGCATCTTCAATAATACGGGCATAATGTCCTGTAGCTAAATAATCAGCGCCAAGCTCTCTGGCCTTATCATACAAGGCTCCGAACTTAACCTTTTTATTACAAAAAACACAAGGGTTTGGTGTCCTGCCGGCTTTATACTCGTTTAAAAAGTACTGTACAACGCTTTGTCTGAAAAAATCATTGAAATCTATGATATGGTGCTCTATCCCCAGTACTTCTGCAACAGTGGCGGCATCTTTTTCGGTTGCTGCCAGCTGCTCAATTGGCACATTGGCCTGCTTATCAACCCAAAGCCTCATCGTAATTCCTATTACTTTGTATCCTTTTTGCAACAGCAAAGCGGCGGCAACAGAACTGTCCACGCCACCGCTCATCGCTATTGCCACTGTCTTATTGTTTAGCATGCTTTTCGCTCCTGCAAAGATCCTCCAAGGTAATGCCATCAAGCACTTTACTTATACTATCGGCAACTTTAGCCCAAATATTCTGTGTAACGCAGTCATCACATTTCTCGCAATAATGTTTATCATTTTTATCTACGCTTAGCAAACAGTCGACAGGAACAATCGGCCCTTCCATAACGCGTATTATGTCTCCAACCGTAATGTCCTTAGGATCTCTTGTTAAATAGTAGCCACCCTGAGCGCCTCTGGTACTTTTAACCAGCCCTGCTTTTCTGAGTTGACCCATCAATTGTTCGAGATAATGTTCGGAAATCTGTTGCCTTTCCGCTACATTTTTTATTGAGATTGGTACTTTATCAGCAGAATTCATAGCTAAATCATACATAGCTGTAACGCCATATCTGCCTTTGGTCGAAAGCTTCATCATATATAATTCCCACCTATTCAAAGCAATTTCTACTAATTTACTAAAGAATAACAATTGTAAAATAATATGTCAATTAGCTTTTTAAAATTGTTACTTATCTTTTTTAAATAGGTTATTCTCTTCTCCTATTGGTTTCGGTTCATAGTACTTTACTCCTGCTAGTGCGTCAGGAAGATATTGCTGTTTAACAAACCCGCCGGGATAATCATGAGGATAAAGATAGCCAATCCCATTACCTAGTTTTGCAGCACCAGGATAATGTGCATCCCGCAAATGTTTTGGAACTTGCCCGCAATTTTGGGTACGAACATCCTCAATTGCTTTGGCAATCCCCATGTAGCAGCTGTTACTCTTAGGTGCATTGGCAATGTAACACACTGCTTGTGACAAAGGTATCTGCGCTTCCGGCAAGCCAACAAAATGTGCTGCCTGCGCTGCTGCATTAGCAATAATTAAAGCTTTTGGGTCGGCATTACCGACATCTTCAGAAGCGCAAATCAAAATTCTTCGAGCAATAAACCTGACATCTTCTCCGCTTTCAATCAACCTGGCCAGATAATGTAAAGCAGCGTCAGCATCAGAGCCACGCATGCTTTTAATAAAAGCAGAAATAATATCATAATGGTAATCGCCATTTTTATCATACTGCAGTACGACATTGCCAAGTACAAGCCTGAGAACATTTACATCCAGTTCCTTCTTATCCTCAGCCAGCATTGCTATTGCCTGTTCCAACACATTCAATGCTCGCCTGGCATCTCCATTGGCAAAATTAGCAACAACGTCTATTGCTTCATCGGTAATTTTAATACCTTTTTCGCCATAACCATTAGTTTTATCATCTAATGTTCGTTTGATGATTTGTTTGATATCCTCTTCAGTCAACTGTTCTAAACGAATTACCTTCATCCTTGATAAAAGAGGTGAATTGATTTCAAAGAAAGGGTTTTCTGTCGTAGCTCCAATTAATACAATCGTACCATTTTCTACGCAAGGCAAAAGCACATCTTGTTGTGCTTTATTAAAACGATGTATTTCATCTATAAAAATAATCGTACGGCCAATTCCTGTTTTTTGCCTTTCTATAGCACTGGCTAACAGCTTACGCAGTTCAGGGACACCGGACGAAACAGCATTAATTGATTCAAAGATACTTCCTGTTAATTCAGCAATAACTTTGGCAAGTGTTGTTTTTCCAGTCCCAGGCGGTCCATAAAAGATTATAGATGGTATGGAATCATTTTCAATCATACGGCGCAAATAGCTGTTTTTGCCTATAACCTTTTCTTGTCCAACGAAGTCAACCAGATTTTTTGGTCTCATTTTATCAGCTAATGGCTTCGGCGCCATACTCGTAAATAAGCTATCCATCATCACTATAACCTCCTGACTGCTTTAATTATAAAAAAGGCACCAGCCAACAGCCAGCGCCTAAAAAATCATTCTTTGTTCAATATGTCACGAACTATCAACGAACCAATCAAAAGTCCTGCTGTAGCTGGCACAAACACAAGGCTTCCTGGTACATCTGATTTTATTATTTTTTGCGGTTCTTCAACCGAAAATACTACCTTTACGCCACTAACTATACCAGCTTGTCGCAACTTAGTTCGAACCGCTCTGGCTAAAGGACACGTATGAGTTTTGCCTATATCTGCAACCTTAAGCATTTGGGGATCTAGTTTGTTCCCTGTACCCATAGCCGAAATTATTGGAATATGGTTGCTTGCTGCGGAAACAATCAAATCTACTTTGGAATCAACGCTGTCAATAGCATCAGCTATATAAGAATATTTCCGACCAAAAACAGCATCAAAGTCTCCAGGATTATAGAATTTATTGTAAATTTCTATGTTGCATTCAGGATTGATATCCAGTAGCCGGTCACGCAAAACAATTGTTTTGCTCATCCCCATAGTCGATTGTAAGGCAGGAAGTTGACGATTTATATTGCTTGATGCAATATAATCAGAATCTACCAGTAATAAATTACCTATGCCACTTCTTGCTAAAGACTCCGCGACATATGAACCAACTCCGCCCAAACCTACAACGGCTACCGCTGCAGATTGAAGCATCTTTATCGCATCTTTACCGATGACTATTTCAACACGGCTTAAATCCATTTGTTTACCCCTAAAAAATTGCCCCACAATGCCGTCTTTTTTCCAAGTTTTGAACCTGCATGTGCAGGTGGGTGCCCTCCCGACCACTTTTGATGTCCACTCAAGGAGGCTTATCATCAGTGGCAGGCGCTCTAGGCTCCCAATGTAAAAGTGTTGGCTCAAAACATGGATTTTTAACGCGCACCGCAGGGATGTAATCTAGCTTAGTATTATATTAACAGAAAATGACAATATTATCAAATTTATGCCTGATATTAATTCTCTTTTTTAACTACGGTTGATCTGATATGCAACTCTCTTAGTTGCTTTTCTTCAACATCATTAGGAGCCTGAGACATCAAGCAACTTGCGCTTTGTGTTTTTGGGAAAGCAATAACATCGCGAATTGAAGGACGTTTTGCCATTATCATAATTAATCTGTCCAAACCAAAAGCTAAGCCGCCATGCGGTGGTGCCCCAAATTCAAAAGCATCCATAAGGAAGCCGAACTTTTCTCTCGCCTGCTCATCAGTAAGACCAATAGCTGCGAAAACTTCTTTTTGGACCTCTCTGCGATGAATACGGATACTGCCGCCACCAATTTCAGTACCATTAAGCACCATATCATACGCTTTAGCATAAACGCGGCCAGGATCAGACTCCAAATATTGCAAGTCTTCATCACGAGGAGATGTAAACGGATGATGCATAGCAACAAAACGTTTTTCCTCATCATCATATTCAAACATTGGGAAATCAACAACCCAGGCAAAAGCCAATTTGTCTTCATCAATAAGACCGAGGCGTTTGGCCATTTCAAGGCGAAGTGCGCCCAAAGCCTGAGCAACAACTGCCTTCTTATCAGCTACAAATAATAACAAGTCTCCTGGCACAGCAGCGCCAGTACTCAAAATAGCTTTCATCTGTTCTTCACTAAAGAATTTGGCAATAGGAGATTTGATGCTGCCGTCTTCATTAACCATTACCCAGGCAAGACCTTTTGCACCGTAAATGCTGACAAATTCTACCAATCCGTCTAATTCCCTGCGGGCAATATTGCCGTAGCCTTTGACATTGATAGCTTTAACTTGCCCTGCATCCTCAAGAACAGCGTTGAATACTTTGAAATCAGAGCCTTTGACAGCCTCAGACATATCAACTAGTTCCATATCAAAACGCAAATCAGGTTTATCTGAGCCATAACGATCCATAGCTTCATCCCAGGTCAAACGTTTGAATGGCACTTCAAGATCCCTATCCAAAGCACCTTTGAAAATGTATGAAATTAAGCCTTCCATCATTTCCATGACATCTTCTGATTCGACAAAAGACATTTCCATATCAAGCTGGGTAAACTCAGGTTGACGGTCAGCACGTAAGTCTTCATCGCGGAAGCAACGAGCAATCTGGAAGTAACGTTCCATACCGGAAACCATTAAAAGTTGTTTGAAAATCTGTGGTGATTGCGGCAAAGCATAGAACTTACCAGGATTTACTCTGCTAGGCACCAGATAATCACGAGCTCCTTCCGGAGTACTCTTAGTTAACATCGGAGTTTCAATTTCTATAAATGAGCGGTTATCAAGAAAATCGCGCATCAATTTAGTAACTTTATGGCGTAAAATTAAATTTTTCTGCATTTCCGGGCGGCGTAAATCAAGATAGCGATAACGTAATCTAACGTTTTCATCAACATCCACACCATCCTGAATGTAAAAAGGAGGTGTTTTAGCACTATTCAATATTTCCAAAGAAGAAGCCTCTACCTCAATTTCTCCAGTAGGTATATTACGATTAATTGTGTCTTCAGTTCTTAAACGGACACAGCCTGTAATGCTTACAACAAATTCATTACGCATATCTTCGGCTACTTTAAAGGAATCACCGGCTGTTTCTGTATCAATAACAATCTGGACGATGCCTGAACGATCACGCAAATCAATAAAAATCAAACCACCATGATCGCGGCGTTTTGCAACCCAACCACTTAAAGTTACTTGTTGGCCAGCTTCTGCTGCCGTTAACAATCCGCAATGATGACTGCGCTTAAAACATTTACCCATTTTCTCGCACCTCTGTTTTACATAAAATTGACTTAATACAATCCATTTTAACTTCAGTCTGTTCACTGGTTTTCATATCACGCAAAACAACAAAACCTCGTGATACTTCATCTTCGCCAAAAATCAATACTTTTTCCGCCTGCAGACGATTCGCTTGTTTCATCTGCGCTTTCATGCTTCTACCTAAACTATCAATTTCTGCCTTCAACCCAGCTTCTCTTAATTCAGTAACGGTTTTGAAGGCCAGGGCAGCATGTTGTGCTGCGGGCGATACTATAAACACATCAACAGAATTCTCCTGTGTAGCAAGAAGTTCTTGTTTTTCCAGCGCCAGTAAAACCCTTTCCATACCAATAGCAAAACCAATACCAGGAGTTTCAGGCCCACCCACTTCGCTTACTAGGCCGTCATAACGCCCACCGCCACCAACTGCACTTTGTGCTCCAAGTGGCGAATATTGAATTTCAAAAGCCGTCTTAGTGTAATAATCAAGTCCACGAACCAAATTTGGATCTATTTCAAATTCCAGGTTTACTGTGTTCAACAAATCCTGCAATTGGCTAAAGTGTTCTTTACATTCATCACAGAGACACTCCGTTAATGATGGAGCACCTTGGGCTAGTTCCTTGCATTTCTCATTCTTACAATCCAAAATACGCAAAGGATTGCGATCATAACGTGATCTGCAGTCCTCACATAATTCACCAAGTTTAGGTGCAAAGAATGCCTGGAGTTTTTCTCTATGAATAGGTCGGCATTTTGGACATCCTACTGAGTTTATCAGTAACCTTAAATCCTTAAGTCCCAATTCTCTTAAAATCTGCACAGCAAGCATAATTACCTCAGCGTCAATCAAAGCATTGCTAGTGCCCAACGCTTCGACACCAAACTGATGGAATTGACGCAATCTGCCAGCCTGTGGTCTATCATAACGAAACATTGGTCCCATATAGAACAATTTTGTTGGTCCTGGTTCCGCATATAATTTGTTTTCAACATAAGCTCTGACAACTGAAGCAGTATTTTCAGGACGTAATGTAATACTTCTGTTACCACGATCATTAAAAGTATACATCTCTTTTTCTACTACATCTGTCGTATCACCGATACCGCGCAAAAATAGTTCTGTGTGTTCAAAAATTGGCGTGCGGATTTCTTGATAACCATATAGGTCACTAATGCATCGCATAACTTTTTCTACATGACGCCAAGCACCAACGCTTGCCGGCAAAATATCTTTTGTTCCCCTTGGGGCCGATGTCAGCAATTTTATTCCTCCTGTTCATATCTTAAAGCAATTGTTTCAGCTCTTTTTGCAAATAATTGTTTTGCATTTGTTTTATAATCATAAAAGTTTTTTGGCATATGGAACTTATATAAATGATGTCCGTCCGAAGCAGGAACTTTAGTTGCGGATGATGGTCCAATACCTATTACCGTATATTGTTCTTCCATCATTTGCATATTATAGATACATTCCGTTCCTGGCTTAGCATAACCAATATTGGCGAGGTTGCCAAGCATATAGTGCTGGCGGTATAAATAATACGGACTCATGCCAAGTTTTTCAGCAACTAACGAGGCATAATCAAAAACCTGGGAAGCTTCTACAGCAGAAATAAATTCAAAATCGTTACATATTTGAAAAAGAGGTGACGTTTTTTTCAAAGCAAGAGTATGAACTGTAAGGTTTTCAGGGTAAAAGTCAAGCATCTTATCCAAAGAATACTTTATATCAATTATCCTTTCTTGTGGCAACCCAACAATCAAGTCCATGTTCACAACTGGAATGTTGCATTTGCGGATAGCCGTAAATGCCTCATAAATTTGCATAACTGTGTGCTGTCTGCCAATAGTCACCAATGTTCTGTCATGCATCGTTTGTGGATTTATGCTGATTCTGTTAACGCCGGCTTCTTCCATTGCACGCAGCTTCTCCGCATTCAGGCAATCCGGCCTTCCCGCTTCCACAGTAAATTCATCTATCAAATCAATAGAAAAATTATTACTGACGATATTCATTAGTTTTTGAAAAAAAGCATCCTTTAAGCTGGTCGGCGTACCACCGCCAATGTAAAGCGATTTAATACGTAAACCATACATACTTATTAATTGTACCACAGCCCGTATATCATCTTCAACGCTGTTACAAAAGTTTTGCTGGAATTCATCATCAGCTGGCATGATTCCTGCTGGGAAAGAGCAATATAAGCAACGTGAAGGGCAATAAGGGACACCAATGTACACAGCAATATCTTTGACGTTTTTGGTTAAAATAGAATTTTGCTTTTTGGCAATATCTGATATAAGTTTTGCATTGCTGCTAGCTAACAAATATTTTTCTACCAGCACCTTCTCCGGATCTTCGCCTGAAAATAAGATTTTATTGGCTAGTTTTCCCGGTCTTACTCCTGTCAAAACTCCCCAAGAAGGTTCTGATAATTCAAAAGCTTGCTTAAGCACTGAAAGCATTGCAATTTTTGCACAACGAGCCCATTCTCCGCGTTCTGCCTTTGTTTCTAATTCAAAGACTGCAGAAAAACTGATGCCATTCAAATCTCTGAAATCAGCACCACAAATCGAAAAAGCTTTATCTGAAGGCTCTGCCGTCAAATAAAGCTCACCGACAATATTATTTTCCTGTCCATTAACAGCTATAAACCCCAGAAGCATTAACAGATCTGACAGCGGCTTGTCCAGGTTAAAAGGTAAATTCCTTGTTTTTAACAATATTTTTTTTAAATTATTCACTTATTTACTGTACCTTCTTGTTTTCACTGTTATGCCAAAGATGCTTATAAAGCACTTTGCAGACCGCCGCCACCGGAACGGCAAAGAGCAAACCCAAAATTCCAAATAATTTGGCTCCAATCAAGAGGCTTAAAATTAAAAGAACTGGGTGCAGTTGGATTGATTTCCCCATAATTTTAGGCATTAAATAGTGGGCATCTATTTGATAAAAGGCAAAGTAAAATATTGCTATTTTCAAAGCTGAAACAGGAGAATCTGCATATGCGAGAAACGTTGCCGGTACAGCAACCACAATTGGCCCAACTACAGGTACAAATTCAGCTATCAGCGCCAAAAAGCCTAAAATAAGAGGATAATCAATGCCAAGCAGATAAACACCGGCAGTAATGCAAACGCCAACTAACAATGACAATTTGAACATACCCCGGACATAAGCGCTAAGAACATCTCCGAGCTCATCTAATATAGCTGCTATCCGTGGCTGCGCCTCATAAGAAAAAATATCAATGACTAATTTTCTTAGTTCACGCCAGTCCTTTAAAAAATAAAAAGCAAGAAATGGAACTACTATGAGCCCAACAAGCAAAACCGCCATCTCAAAAGTAGATTTTACCAATGATTTCATCATTTCTAAAATATAACTCATCGCCCAAGCCAATAAGCTGTCAATTAGTGATAATAAGTTGGACGGCAGCTCCGACCTTGTTTTTTGGTCCAAGCCAAGCCAGTCCAAATTGGAGGAATCAACTTTTTGCATATAGTCCGGCAATTCTTTTAAGAATAGATTAACCTCGCCAAAAAGAGGCAAAATAATTAATTTGGCAATTAAGTAAAAGAACCCAGACATAGCAACAAAGGCTAGGAAAATTGCCATAGCTTGCGGAAGTCGCTTTTTCCCTGGTCCTACAGGTATCTTCTCGAATACTTTAGCAACTGGGTGCAAAACAAAAGCTAATGCAACCGCGAGCATTATCGGGAAAAGAAATGCTGCAATATGGTAGAAAACAAAAAAAGCAGCAAATGCAAACGCGAGTTTGAACACAATATTGTTTTTATAACTATTAATCAGTTCGTTCATTATAATTATTGCAGAAACGGATTTCTGCGTCTCTCCCAACCTATAGTTGTTGCCGGCCCATGTCCAGGCAACAGTTTCATTTCATCAGGCAATACCATAATTTTCGTTTTTATAGAATGCAATATTTGGGAATAAGAACCTCCTGGTAAATCTGTTCTACCGATTGATTCAGAAAAAATAGTATCACCACAGAAAACAGTATCACCGCAAAGCAAGCAAATACCGCCTTTGGTATGGCCTGGAGTAGCTACAACCTGAAATTTTAGCCCGGCAGCTGTTATTGTTTCACCATCAATCAAAAATTCATCTGCTGCCTTGAATTCCCTACCGGCTCCCATATAAACCGACAGATTGCTGCTAGCCTTGGTAAGCATGTCAGCATCGGCTTCGGAAATATATACTTTGGCTCCTGTAACTTCTCTTACCTCGTCAACCGCCATTATATGGTCGCTATGACCATGAGTTAAAAATATCGCCTCAATCGTTATCCCTTTTTGCTTGATTTTTTCAAGAATCTGATCCGCATCGCCGCCTGGATCAATTACAACACCTTTTTTTTGCTCTTCATTTATGACCACATAGCAGTTTGTACCTATTACTCCTACTTCCATTGCAATAATTTTCATCAAAGTCCTCCATTACTAAAATATCTTTTTGCTATCCAACATAATAGTTACCGGGCCATCATTATACAGCATTACAGACATATGCGCCTGAAATTGCCCAGTTTCAGTTTTAAAACCATCTTCCTTTGCCAGTTCGACAAAGTTTTCATAATACATTCTTGCTGTTTCTGGTGAAGCAGCGTTTTCGAAAGAAGGCCTCCGCCCTTTACGACAGTCAGCATACAAAGTAAACTGGGAAACAACAAGCAACTGTCCCTGTATATCCCGTATAGATAAATTCATTTTGCCTTGCTTATCTTCAAATATACGTAAATTAGTAATTTTTTCGTACAAATATCTTAAATCTTCATCAGAATCGTGTTTCTCTACGCCCAGGAGAATAAGCAATCCTTCATTTATTTTGCCAACAATCTCAGCATCCACCTTGACCTCAGCTTGAGTAACACGCTGTATTACTGCTCGCAAATACTTAACCCCCTATTGAAGTTGATATAATACGCTCAACATTATATATACCTTTAACGGATTTAATTTTGGCAATAATATATTCAAGCTGTTCGGCATTACGAATATCAACACCCATACTTATATAAGCGGTTTTACGTTTATCAACATGCACATTAAGCGAATTGATGTTGAGCTTCGATTCTGAAGCAACCATCATTATATTAGCCAGTATACCAGGCTGATCGACTGCAGAAATTTGAAGTGAAACGCGATAGACAGAGTCGGTAGCAATATCCCATGCTACTTCAATCATTCTGTTGGCTTCATCATTATTAGACAGTACATTTGGGCAATCTGCTCTGTGCACAGAAATGCCTCTGCCTCTTGTAATATAACCGATAATCTGGTCGCCGGGAATAGGATTACAGCACTTAGCCAACTTAACCAAAATACCATCTTCGCCTTTGACCAAAATGCCATGGCTGTTCTGAGCTTTAGAAGTACGCGGTTTCATATTGGCCAATAGCTGTGAAAGATCTTTGGTCGTACTTTGTTTTTGCTCTTTTTTATACAAGTCTACTAATTTTGCAATAACCGTATTTAGAGCAACGCCACCATAACCAAGGGCAGCAAGTAAATTGTCATCGACATCTATATGCAGCTTCGATGCTACATCCCTCAGGTTGTCTATTTTTATCAAAATTTTAGGATCATAACCAAGTCGCTTACATTCTTTTTCAAGCATTTCGCGGCCTTTGCTGATGTTTTCCTCACGACGTTCTTTTTTGAACCATTGTTTGATCTTATTTCGGCTTTCCGAAGAACCAACAATGTTAAGCCAGTCACGACTTGGGCCATTGGCTTGCTTGGACGTTATAACTTCAACTATGTCACCATTATTTAATTTATACTCCAATGGAACTATTCTGCCATTGACCTTTGCGCCAACGCAACGATTGCCAACATCAGTATGAATCCTATAAGCAAAATCTATCGGAACAGATCCTACCGGCAAATCAATTACGTCGCCACGAGGAGTAAAAACAAAGACTTCATCAGCAAAAACATCCATCTTGACCGTATTAACAAATTCATGAGGATCTCTCATGTCCTGGTGCCATTCCAAAAGTTGCCGCAGCCAGGAAAGCTTTGCATCATAAGTTTTATCGCCGGATTTTTGCGTATTACCGGCTTCTTTATAACGCCAATGCGCAGCAATACCAAACTCTGAAATACGATGCATTTCAAAAGTGCGTATCTGTATTTCTAATGGCTGACCACTTTTTGATAGCACTGTAGTGTGCAGAGACTGATACATATTAGATTTAGGCACAGCAACATAGTCTTTAAAACGTCCAGGTATCGGGCGCCAAAGGCTATGAACTACACCTAACGCACCATAGCAATCTTTTACTGTATCAACTAAAACACGAACAGCTAATAAGTCAAAAATTTCACTTATATCCTTATGATCACGCAACATCTTTTTATGAATACTATAAAAATTCTTTGGTCTTCCTTGTATTTCACAATGAATATTTACAGCATCAAGATGTTCCTTTATTTCACCTATTGCATCTTGTATCATAGCCTCGCGTTCCTGCCGCTTAGCTTGAACCTGCTCAACCAAATCATAATAACAGTCTGGCTCCATATATCGAAACGACAAGTCTTCAAGTTCCCATTTAATTGCATAAATACCTAACCTATGGGCTAAAGGAGCATAAATTTCCAGTGTCTCGCGAGAAATTGATTGTTGCTTGTGCGCCGGCATATATTTCATTGTTCTCATATTATGAAGTCTATCAGCAAGCTTAATTAATACAACACGAATATCTTTGGCCATAGCAAGGAACATTTTACGATAGTTCTCTACCTGTTGTTCTTCTTTGGAAATATATTCTATCTTGCTTAATTTTGTTACACCGTCAACAAGGTCTGCAACCTTTTGTCCAAACAGTTCCACAACTTTCTCAAGTTTGATATCTGTATCTTCAATAACATCATGCAAAAAGGCCGCAGCCAGAGTTAATTCATCCAGCTGTAGCTTTGCAAGAATCATTGCAACACCTAACGGGTGTATTATATACGGTTCACCTGAAGCTCTTCGTTGCTTCATATGTGCTTCCGCTGCCAATTCATAAGCATTGCGCACAAACGCAACCTGCTCCGGCGATAAATATTTTGCTATACTATCAAAAAAATCTTCTACACTATAAACAGGGTCAACTTCAGGCATCATAAACCTCCACTATTATCCTTCACTCCCAGATATCGGCTATTTGCGCTGCAGTAACCCTCATGTTCTGCTGGCAGATTGCAAGCCTGTTGTGATACTCCTCTTGCAAGATACAAAAGGTTTTTGAATTACTTAATTCATTCTTCCTGTTTGATTTGAGACTTATCTGCCCATGAGCTACGTTAATAAATCCCAACTCTTCAAAAATCTTCAGGCTGTCATCTGATATTACACAATCAATTCCAACGTTCTTTGTTATAAGGTCTTTAACATTCGCAACACTTTGTTTTTTTAACAATTCAGTAAGATATTTATACTCTGTTATTAAAGTTTGTCTAATTGGATATTTAATAATAGCCGAATTTGACCAACCACTATAATCGTTTTGATTAAATAGCAGGAACAAGAAACCATCATACCAGGCTGGCAAAGGAAAACTTTCCTTAGTGAAGATGTTCATATCCGGCAGATCATAGAAAATGACTATCTCCGTATCCTTTGTACATAATTCATTTTCATATGTTACAATCTCACAATTATCTGTAACTGATTCAGGCAAAGTTTGTCTACCTTTATTTACATATACTACTGTTTTTTTTGACTTTTGTAAAATATTTTTTAAAAGAGTTTCTTTAGTATCAAAATAATTGCGATAATCAATTATTTTACGCTTCAAATCTATGGCAAATAACTGTAAATCAATGCTATCCATACCATTCCAAGTATTGATTTTAGGGGAAAACGCCAAGGTAGCCACTGAATGATTATAAATACTAGTGATTCTTTGCGCTTGATTCCACATTATTCCCTTATAAGATTCATTGCCGAAATCAACTATAAGGCGTAAATGATTTTTTTCTGCTCCCATGATAGCAGGGCTTCTTAATTTAGCTTCTTTGAATGCAAAAACAGGTAAAGGATTGCTGGCCCCGTAGGGTTCTAACATTGAAAGCTCCTTCACCAGTTTTAGTGTCAAGGAACATCCTGGTGGAACAACAACATCTGCTGCTATTTTAGGTTCAAAATCTTCAGGACTTAGCCTCTGGGATACTTCATGCACAAAGTGTTCTCTAAAGGAATTTATATTAGTTGTACTTAGAGTTAAGCCTGCAGCCTGCCGATGACCGCCAAATTGCAGTAAAAGATCGCTGCAATCAGCAAGAGTATCATAGAGATTTAAAGGCGGAATACTACGGCATGAACCTTTGCCAACTTCGCCATCAATACTAATTAAAATAGTTGGCAAATGATACTTATCTACTAAACGCGAGGCGACTATGCCGATTACACCTGCATGCCATCCTTCTTTCGCCAATACTATAGCTTGACTAATATCGTTCTGATCCTTTAACATCTCTTCTGCTTCTTTAAAAATTTGAGCACTGATTTCCTGTCGTTCTATATTTTCGTTATTCAATTTAATTGCTATCTCTGTAGCTTTATCCTGATCATCAGTTACTAAAAGCTCTACAGCTGACATGGCATGTTCCAGTCTGCCAGCAGCATTCATTCTTGGCGCCAAAGCAAAACCAACTGTTTCAGCAGTAATTGTTTTATCGACACAGCCACAAATTTTCATAAGCTCACGTAAACCAAGACTGCTGGTTTCGCTCATTTTGGCCAGGCCCTTTTTCACGATTTCTCTATTCTCGCCGATTAACGGTACAATATCGGCAACTGTGCCCATAGCAACGAATTCCAACATTTCTGACCAAAGAGCAGCATCATTATGCTTTTCCTTGTAAAGTGCCTGGCAAAGCTTAAACGCCACGCCTACTCCTGCCAAATTTTTAAAAGGGTAACCACATCCGACCTGATGAGGGTTTATAACCGCATACGCCGCCGGTAATACTTCCGGCGGCGTATGGTGGTCTGTAATTATTATATCCATATCATTTGGCATTGATGCAACTTCTGCCACACCGCTTATCCCGCAATCAACCGTAATAATCAATCTCGTTCCACTATTATAAATGGCTTCGATAGCCTCCAGGTTTAACCCATACCCTTCGTTCTTGCGTATTGGTATATAAGCAGAGACACTTGCGCCAACGCTTTGCAAGAAAAGATACAGCAAGGAACTGGCGGTTATTCCATCAACATCATAATCACCGTAAACTGTAATTTTTTCCTTGTCCATTATAGCCTTCCAAATCCGTTCTACAGCAGGCTTCATATCTTTTAGAAGGAACGGGTCATGAAAAGGCTCTGCGCTACCGTAAAGGAAAGTTTTGATTGCCTCAATATCGCTGATACCTCTCTTTAAGAGAATATCAATCAGTAAAGGTGAAACACCTATTTGCTTTGATAAATTGTTGATTTTTTCTTCGCAATATTTATTTGTTAATATAATTTTTTTATCCAGCATATTCTCTCCATCTAAGCTAAAGTTGGTTTATCGGTTTTTTCACTATTTAGGGTTTTATTTATTTCTTGAGTTGCTTCCAATCTTTGCTTCTGCGCATGCATAAGCATATCATTTTCTTCTTTTAATTTTGAATTTTTACCTTCCAATTCACCGATCTGATCCTTTAGCTTTTTGAGCTGAATATAGTTTTGGGTTTTCATTTTAAGCAGCCAAAACAATGTAATTATAATTCCTGATAGTACTGAAAGTAGTATAACCATGACCAAGCTGGTAGAAAATTTCCATGCCATAAAGTTAACATCCACAACCATAGCATTTTGTACTGCAAACAATGCAACAGCCACACTCACAATTAACATCAATACCAAATAAGCCATGTCATCACTCCGTTCATAAACTTGATAATTAAATATTCTCTTTTTTCACCGAAAACCCTCTATCTATCGCATAAAAAATAGGCCTGAATTAATCAGGCCTAATAAAATCGATGCTATACTTAATATTTTTCTTTAAATGTTTTCCACATTGGTCCAGCTAACAGTATAGATGTATAAACACCGCTTGAAAAACCAATAAACATTGCATAGGCGAAATTTCTTATTGTTTCACCACCGAAGATAATTATTGCGCCAACAGTGAACAAAACTGTGAAATTAGTATATAAAGTACGAGTCATGCACTGGTTGATACTATTATCAACCAATTCCGCAAGGCTTTCACTTGGACGATGGCCTTTGAGATTCTCACGAATGCGGTCAAAAATAACAATCGTACCGTTGATTGAAAAACCAACTACGGTAAGTAAGGCCGCGACGAAAGACGAATCAATCTCCCATTGGAAAAACGAGAACCAGCTTACTACCATCATGACATCAATCACCAAGGAAAAAACTGCTGCTACTGCAAACCTGACTTCAAAGCGCATTGTTATATACAATATCATCAGAATCCAGGAAACAATGATTGCAATTATTGCTTGTTTGACCAACTCACTACCTACAGTAGCTCCAACATTTTCAACACGGTTTACATTATATTCACCAATCTGCTTTTTTAAATCGGTTAAAGTATCTTGTCGTACATCATCCCCAATGATACCAGTACGAATCAAAACACTCTTGCTTGATGTGGAATCATCATTAGTTGCCAGTTGAATGATACTGCTGCCTAAATCATGCTTATCCAGAACATTACGGATATCTGAAACCGTTACAGCTTTATCAAAAGTAATATCGATAATGTTACCACCCTTAAAATCAATGCCTAGGTTAAAGCCTTTCATAATCATTGAGCCTACACCAATGGCAAGAATCGTAAGAGTAACTGAAATAAAGATTTTAAAATGCTTAGAGATTGAAAACATTATTTACGCACCTCCTTAGGAGCCGCGCAGCCGAAGAAGGCCGGATTTTTAATTAAATTGCTGCCTATTAAAAAGCGAAGCAGTTCTCTTGTGATAGTGATTGCTGAAAACATACTCAAAACAACACCAAGTGCAAGCGTAATTGCAAAACCTCTTATAGGTCCTGTACCTAGATAGAACAAAACGACGGCAGCCATTATAGTAGTTATATTAGAATCAAATATAGTGGTAAAAGCTTTGTTAAAACCAGCTTCCATTGCTGATCGTAAAGTTTTGCCTTTTCGTATTTCCTCTTTGAAGCGCTCGAAAATAAGTACGTTGGCATCTACGGCCATACCAATAGACAAAATAATACCTGCAATACCCGGTAAGGTCAGTGTTGCATTAAGATATTTCATAGCCAATAATACAAGCATAATATAAAGCAATAAAGCAATGTCCGCTACAAGTCCAGACATACGGTAGAACAACACCATGAAAACGAAAACACTTATTGTGCCAATGCCAAAAGCTTTAACGCTCATATCTTTCGAATCTTGTCCAAGAGTAGGACCTACGGTACGTGTTTCCATTACCTCAACCTTAACAGGTAAAGAACCGCTTCTTAGCAAAATAGCAAGGTGTTCTGCCTCTTCAACGTTCCTTGATCCTGAAATCTGAGCATTGCCCCCTGTAATAACTTCCTGCACAACAGGGCTTGTCAGAACATCACCATCAAGCAAAATTGAAATAGGTTTGCCGATATTCTGCGCTGTCAGCGCTGCAAACTTTTTGGCACCATCTTCGTTAAATTCCAAGCCAACGACCGCTTGATTATTTTGACCGACATGTGCTTTAGAATTTTTTAAATCTTTTCCTGTTAGAACTGTCTTTCCTGTAACGTCTCTAAATTCGAGAAGCGCTGTTCGACCAAGCATAGCAATCGCTTTATCAGGATCTTTAACACCTGGCAGCTCAACAATAATTCTGTCTTTACCTTGACGTTGAATCGTAGGTTCGGTCAATCCCAGTTCATTAACACGCCTTTCAATGATTTTAACAACTCTGTTAAGTGCATCATCGTCTACTTTGGCATCAGGAGTGTCGACTGCTTGCAAAACAACATGAGTACCGCCTTGCAAGTCAAGGCCTTGACGTATCGAAAAAGCCACCGGTTTAGCATAAAAAGCAAAACCAAGAATGATTGCAAAAGTCATAACCAAAAATTTGGTCATACTATCCCATCTCAAATTTGTCTCCTCCAATCAAATTGTAACGAGCACACAATCTACAACAAATATAATATACTTCAGCACGCATGATTCGATTATTTGATATCATTACCAACCCATGGGTCCAGTAAGTAAATTAAAGTTGCACAGTGCTGCCTCGCTTTAATACCAGCAATTTCACCAAAAAAATCTTTGCGCAAAGAATAATACTTTGCGCAATTGTGATAATCTTAGTGTTATTTTGTTGCCATGTCTTGCTTAGTTTGATCTTGAAAACGAGTAACGGCTGCTAATTCAAAATCAATTTTGACGTTCTCAGCAACAGTTAAAGTTACTTTTGTTTTGCTTACTGCAGCAATAACGCCATGCATACCGCCAGCTGTTATTACTTTATCACCTTTTTTCAGTGAGTTGAGTAATAGTTCACGTTTTTTCTGATCCTTTTTCTGTGGCCTGTACAGCATAAAATAAAAAATCAAAGCCATACCCAAAAACGGCCAGTAGGTAAGAACAGCGGTTAAAAAATCGCTAGAAATTCCCTCCATAAAGTAGACACCTCCAATTAATATACGAACAATTTTTATATTCGGCGATATTACCGAAAATCCTGCTGTTTATAATTTGTAATTACTTAAAAATTTTTCTTTGAATTCAGGGAAAACATCATCCCTGATAGCATCTCTCATCTGCTGAGCAAAATTCAAAAGGAAATATAAGTTATGTATTGTTAAGAGTCTTAAAGCAAATATTTCCTTGGCATGGAATAGATGTCTGATATATGCTCTTGAATAATTGCGGCAGGTATAACAATTGCATCTTTCATCTATTGGTCTGAAATCTTCGGCGTAAGCAGCATTTCGGACAACCAATCTTCCTTCTGGAATCATCGCGGTACCATTTCGGGCAACACGAGTAGGATAAACACAGTCAAACATATCAACACCTAAGGCCACAGCCTCAACCATACAATCTGGTGTGCCCACACCCATAAGATATCTGGCTTTATTTTTAGGCAAATGGCAGGTAGTTTGACCTAAAACATCATACATCATTGATTTAGGCTCTCCCACACTGAGGCCTCCTATGCCATAACCAGCGAAATCCATTTCTGCCAAAGCATCAGCGCTCATTTTACGCAATTCAGGATACATACCGCCTTGGACAATACCAAAAAGCGATTGGTCTTCCCTTGTATGTGCATCCAAGCACCTTTTTGCCCAGCGCGAAGTCCTTTCAGTCGATTTCTTCGCATATTCGAAATCCGCCGGATAAGGGATACATTCGTCAAAGGCCATTGCAATATCGGCACCAAGCGCTTCCTGCACCTGTGTCGCTATCTCTGGTGAAAGAAACTTGGTGGACCCGTCAATATGTGATCTGAAAGTAACACCTTCTTCTTTAATCTTACGCATTGCGGCCAGACTGAATACTTGAAAGCCACCTGAGTCAGTAAGCATAGCATTTTTATATTTCATAAAGTTGTGTAAACCACCAGCTTTACGAACTAATTCATGCCCTGGACGTAAAAACAAATGATAGGTATTGGCAAGTATTACCTGCGCCCCCATATCATATAATTCTTCTGGAGATAATGTTTTGACTGAGGCCTGTGTGCCAACGGGCATAAACATAGGAGTATTGAAGACACCGTGCGGAGTATGTAGTTTTCCCAGTCTTGCACCGGTACGTGAACACTCTTTTATTAATTCATAGTGAACTGCATGCATATATTCCCCACCTTATCTAATAAACATCGCATCCCCAAAACTGAAGAAGCGATACTTTTCCTTAACGGCAATTTCATAGGATTGAAGCATTATGTCTCTGCTTGCAAGAGTTGAAACCAGCATAAGCAATGTGCTCTGCGGCAAATGAAAATTGGTTATCAAAGCATCTACAAAGCGGAACTTGTAACCTGGATAGATAAAAATTTTAGTCCAGTTATTGCCTGATTGTAAAATGCCTGACTCGCCGGCCGCTTCTAGGGTACGTACGGCAGTAGTCCCGACCGCTATAATTCTTCTGCCAGCTTTTTTAGCCTCATTGATTTTTGCAGCAGTTTCCGGGCTCACATGATAAAACTCCCTATGCATTACATGTTCGTCAATATTATCAACACTAACCGGTCTAAAGGTGCCTAAACCAACATGCAGTGTCACAAATACTTCCTCGGCCCCTATTTGTTTTATTTTTTCCATTAATTCTGGCGTGAAATGAAGACCAGCAGTAGGTGCTGCGGCCGAACCTTTTTCGCGTGAATAAACAGTCTGATAGCGTTCTTTATCCTCAAGCGGCGCTGTAATATACGGTGGAAGCGGTGTTTCACCTAAACGATCTAATATTTCTTCAAAAGCACCTACAAAATTAAAACGCACGATTCGTCCGCCAAAATCTGTATTGCTAATTATCTCGCATGACAAATCATCACTAAAAATAATTTTAGCACCAATTCGAAGTTTCTTGCCCGGTTTAACCAAAGCTTCCCAGTCGGTATTGTTTATTCTGGTAAGAAGTAATACTTCAACATTGGCGCCTGTTTCTTTTTTGCCATGTAAGCGTGCCGGTATTACCCTTGTATCATTAAAGACCAAAAGATCATCCTTACGCAGATAATCACAAATATCAAAAAAATGTTTATGTTCTATTTCCCCTGTTGCTTTGTCAACTACCATAAGACGCGAATGATCACGAGGCTCCATTGGATGCTGGGCGATCAATTCCGACGGCAAGTCGTAATCAAAATCTTTAACCTGCATTTTTCTACCACCTTAATAAATCTTAATAAATTTTTTCTACTTTAACATTTGTATAATAATGACTGAGGATTTTTTTATAGTAGTCCTTGCTGCTTTGTGGCGCTGCCAGTGCCATTCCTCGCGCTCCCCACTGACTGAGTCCCAAACCATGACCCCATCCCTTGCCATTAATAACTATTTTTTCATTAGCATCACCAGTAATCAGCCGCAGGTCTTCAAAACCGCTCAAATATGAAGGTTTTGAAGGCTGTGCAATTTTTACAGGGATTTGTTTTTTGCCAATTTCGTTTCCGTAGGCATCTAAAACTGGTACTTCTATATATTCTGGCGCCTTAGTTTCAACAATAACATCAAATAAAGTGCTGTTTAACTGCAATATTTCCCGCACTTTAGCACCATTGATAATAGCCTCGCCTGCATCTCCTACAAAAGTAATTTTCAAAACTCTTCCTGAAGTACCTCTGTCAGAGCTATCTACTGGTGGTAGCTTTAAGGGAGACAGCTTAATAGCTTTGAGTTTGCCAATTTTATAACCTGCCTGCAATAATATATTTTCAATTTCACTTTTGGTAAAACTTTTTTCCCATTTATATTTTGGAGCTTCCTGATCATAGTCAACTACCGCCCGCAAATAAGGCACATAAGAACCCCAGACGTTTTCGCTGTTTTCAGTATAGCCTCCGCTACTACTATGATAGCAAGCTTCTATAGGTTTGCCATTATAAGTCAGCACCATACCTCTGGTTGCATCTATCATCTTATTAGTAATAGTGTGTTCGGCGTCAAGGCCACCATAAACCTGGCCAAGTTCATTTGCCCTTATATCGTATCCTCCAGCGTTCGGTTTTGTCTTAGCCGCAAATGCAAATGATCTTGAAGCAACTGCTTGTGCCTTGATTGCCTCTTCCGGCCAAAGAGGGATAATTTCTCGAGCAACTACACCATATAAATACTCTTCCAGCGGCAAAACATTGCAAATAGTCAGCGTTTTTTTATCTTCATTAATTTTAGCTACTAGTTTGCCGCGATAACTTTTTCTATTAATCAGTACAGGCTTATCCGCATTACTTGCTGATAATTCAACTTCTGTTCCCTCGATACTTTTGCCATCAAGCACAAATTTGCCATTTTTTACGCTTATAAAAGTTTTCTTAGAAGTAACTATCAAATTATTTCCAGCCGGCTTCACCAAAATTTTAAATTCTGCCTCTGAAGTAATTTCAGCTGAAAATTGATTAACAACTAATGCTACCTTTATATCAGGGCCTAAAACTTCTGCCGATGCAACATTAATTTTAAAGAAAAAAAGCACTAATAGGCTTAAAATTACTCTTATCATTAGATTACCCCGCTTGCAAGCTATTTAGCATGAGGACGTTTCTCGTATCTGTCTCTTTCACTGAACACGCAACCACAATAGGGCTGCCTGTACATTTCCAGCGTTTTGCTGATATCAACACCCTCTTGATACCCAATACGATAGTCTTCATAATAAAATGGAATACCCATCTTAGCTGCAACAGCCTCAGCAATTTCTTTGATTAAATCGTGTTTTTGGAAAGGACTGACTAAAAGTGTTGTCGAAAAAGCATCAAAGTTATTCTCTTTTGCAAAAAGCGCAGCTGCCTCCATGCGGACACGATAACAGTATGCGCAGCGAACCGTGGGCTCTTCAAGCATACCTCTGACACATTCTTCCAATGGATAGCTTTTATCGACAATCAGCTTATACTTTTTTAAAGAAGCATATTCACGCAAAGTATTCAGTCTTCTTTTAAATTCCTTATATGGATGAATATTAGGATTAAAATATAACATACTAAAATCATGACCTTCTGCTGTTAATCTCATTGTCGGATAAATTGAGCAAGGGCCACAGCAAGTATGCAGTAATATTTTCATTTTTGTTACTCCTTAACTGGGGATGGTAAATTAAGATATCTATATGTTTCGCTCGTTGCCATCCTGCCTCTTGGCGTTCTTTGCAATAGTCCTAACTGCATAAGATAAGGCTCGTAGACGTCTTCTAATGTATCAGTTTCCTCACTGATCGCAGCAGCAATTGTTTCTATTCCAACAGGACCGCCACCAAAAGTTTTTACTATGGTTTCTAAAATTCTTCTATCACTACGGTCCAGGCCTAAGCTATCGACTTCGAGCCTGCCCAGTGCTTCTTCAGCAATCTCTCTGGTTATCTCAGTGCTTCCAAATACTTGGGCAAAATCTCTGACTCTTTTAAGCAATCTGTTCGCAACGCGCGGAGTACCTCTTGAACGGCGAGCGATTTCATTCGCGCCTTCCTGATCAATGTTGACACCCAAAATTTCAGCAGCTCGTGTAATGATCAACTTTAGTTCATGAGCCTGATAAAACTCCAACCGACAAAGAACGCCAAAACGATCTCGCAGAGGAGCTGCAATTGCACCAGCACGCGTAGTTGCACCGATTAACGTGAACCGCGGCAAATCTAACCTAACTGAACGAGCGCTCGGACCTTTACCTATAATAATGTCAAGGGCAAAATCTTCCATTGCAGAGTAAAGGACTTCTTCAACTGTTTTTGAAAGCCGATGAATCTCGTCTATGAATAAGACATCATTATCGCCAAGATTTGTCAAAATTGCTGCCAAATCGCCTTGTCTTTCTATAGCAGGACCAGAAGTTATCCTAATATTAACATTCAATTCATTGGCAATAATATTTGCCAATGTTGTTTTGCCCAAACCAGGAGGTCCAAACAAAAGAACATGGTCAAGCGCCTCTTTGCGTTCGGCGGCCGCTTTAATAAAAACAGACATATTCTTTTTGACCTGTTCCTGACCTATATATTCAGACAACTGGCGCGGTCTTAAGCTATACTGCCATGTATCAGAAGATTGTTCCTGACCCATAATTACTCTGTCTTCTTGATTCATTATTTCCTCCCGGCCAGATTTCTCAAAGCCTGCCGAATAATATTTTCGGTACTTAATTCAGTGCAATTTGGTATTGCCTTGACCACTGGGTAAATTTCCGTGTTAGTGTATCCTAAGGCTCTCAAAGCTTCTATTGCTTCGCTTGTATTATTGTTTGCACCATCAGAGCTGTCAAGAACATTTTCAACTGCTCCGCTGCCATCCATACTTTCAACTTTGTCTTTCAGCTCAAGGATTAAACGTTCAGCCATCTTTTTGCCTATTCCAGGCAAACCTGTCAGAACCTTAATATCCCTGTTCTGTATTGCAAGATAAAAGTTCTCAGGTTTAGCTGCTGAAAGAACTCCTAATGCTACCTTTGGGCCTACACCGCTCACAGATGTGAGCTGCAAGAAAAGCTGATAATATTCTTGTGTCAAAAAACCATACAATAATATAGCATCCTCACGAACGGCCATATAGGTAATAACACGTATTTCCTGACCAATTTTTATCTGGGATAAACTTATTGCCGGCATAAAAACTCTATAGCCAACTCCATTATTTTCCAAAAGACAATGATCTGTAGCCAACAGAGCTACCACGCCTCTTAAAGAACCAATCATTTTCTCAACTCCTGCCTGACTCTTGTTGCAGATGAATGAAGTCCACAAATTGCCACAGCCAAAGCATCCGCAACATCGTCCGGTTTTGGCTTAGTTCGTATGTTCAACAACTTTTGCACCATAAATGTAACCTGTTCTTTATCTGCTCCACCATAGCCAACTACTGCCTGTTTTATTTGTATCGGCGTATATTCAACAATTGGAATGTTTTTGTTGGCAGCCGTCAGTAAAATAACACCGCGCGCTTGCCCAACACTTATTGCTGTCGTTACATTACGATTAAAAAACAATTGCTCCACCGACATAATATCCGGTTTGTATTCATCCAATAGTAACGTTAACTCTTCATATATTATCTTCAACCTTAGTTCAGGTTTAACATCTTTGTCAGTAAACACTGCGCCATATTTAATAGGAGTTAAATGGTTGCCCTCTAGTTTGACAATACCATAACCACATATTGCTGTTCCTGGATCTATACCAATTGCTAGCATGTTCTCCTCGCTTTTCTAGAAAAAAAAGCAGGCATAAGCCTGCTTTTATTCTTCTTCATCCGGTAAGTCTGCGTTTGTGAAAACATCCTGAACGTCATCTAAGTCTTCTAATGCATCTATAAGCCTTTGCACCTTTGCTGCATCTTCTGGACTAAGTTCGGCCATAGTATCCGGAATCATAGAAATTTCAGACATCATTACCGCTACATTATTGTCTGCTAAAACTTTTTCAACAGCTTCAAAATCTTCAGGCTCTGTCGTTATCTCGAAAGCACCCTCTTCAGATTTTAAATCTTCAGCTCCTGCGTCAAGTACAAGCATCATCAAATCGTCTTCATTATAACCGGCATCCCCATCTATTGCAAACACGCCTTTACGTTTGAACATCCAACCTACGCAGCCATTTTCGCCAAGATTGCCACCATGTTTAGAAAACAAATGGCGAACATCTGCTGCAGTCCTATTTCGGTTATCAGTCAAAGCATCTACCATAACAGCTACTCCTGCAGGACCGTAGCCTTCATAGGTAATTTCTTCGAAATTAGAGCCATCTTGGGCTCCAGCGCCTTTTTGAATGGCACGTTGAATATTATCCTTTGGCACATTATTAGCTTTCGCCTTTGCTAATGCCAATTTAAGTTTCATATTTCCAGTTACTTCAGGTCCACCCATCCGTACTGCGATAGTAATTTCACGACTAATTTTCGTTGTAATTTTACCACGAAGAGCATCAGTTTTCCCTTTTTTATTTTTTATATTTGCCCATTTAGAATGTCCTGACATCTATACTCCCCCTAATAATGAACTACACTATATGCTAACATATTATCCGCTCTTTTGCAAACTCTAAAGACATACATTCATGGATAATATAATGGCGAAATATAAGCTATTAATGTTGATGTTTTGCTGGTATTTAATAACAATTTATCCATTTATTAACCTCAGATACTTAAAGAATAAATTGCATTTTTTGATGTCATATAGACACCATTGTGATTAATTACTGACACTTAACTACGAGAGCGTTATCATTGCGATCGAACCGTCCTTAACATAAAGGTAAACATACAAGTTTTCTTTCAGCATATGTCTCTTTATCTGGTGAGCAGTTAGTTGTTCCTCTGGACCATTCCACACGCGTTAAGCGGCCGCAGTAAATTCGGCCGAACGCTGATGTATATGAGTCCCGTCACAGCAAAGCTGCTCACCATTTAAGTGAAGGGCCTGTTCGGATAGAAATTTATCAATATAAAACAAAAACACCATACCTAAAGGTATGGTGGTAAGCCTATTATACTCAAGCCGGCAACAACGTCAAGGGCGTTCTCACTGCGCTCGAACCGCTGCGCCACACGCTCTGAAGCGCTAGGTGGCTCATGCGTCCCAGGCCAAGGCCTTGCTCGGCTAGAAAGTTCTCAACATAAAACAAATAAACCATACCGAATGGTATGGTTTATTTGTTCAAACCGGCAACTTTCTATCCTCCCAGGCCGCTTCCAGCCAAGTACTTTCGACGTTTAGGGGCTTAACTACTGTGTTCGGGATGGGAACAGGTGGATCCCCCCAGCTATCGCCA